>MAAC01009563.1_pt1 | contig 587202 bp, 538 predicted proteins | sample 1115981 | NCBI WGS metagenome assembly MAAC01 (sample SAMN04961126, study PRJNA320927) | seawater metagenome | isolation source: sample BD02T64 sea water enriched with oil for 64 days | place: USA:Gulf of Mexico | collected 2013-07-27
AACTTTAATTATGTGTTTATACTGTATTTTGGGATCTTCTCATCTTGATAATCAGCCGAAGCTTCATATCTATTAACTATTATTCGAATTTTAAAGAGCTTCCAAAAACAGACAAAAGATCCTAGTAAAGCGACGTTCGCTTTGCTTGTCAGTTGTTTTGTCTTGGGAACAGAACGGAGAATACGCATGTGTAATAAAAAGGTCAAACCATTTAATCGCAAGATGAATAAAAAAATTATCTTCAATAAAAAACATTTCCCTGTAAAGGAAAAATGTTTTTGAATGATTCTTCTATAGTGGTTACAAAACCCCCTGTCTCTTTATCAAGCTGGAGCTAGTGTAATTATACCCAAAACTATTTCGCCTTAATTTATCTATTTCAAAAACAATATCTCTAAGCCTTCTTTTTTTTTTGAGCTTTTGATCCAAGGCAAAGCTGTAAACCTAGGGACAATTAGATCTGGAAACACGCTTGTAATTCCAATTGATATTACTACTTCCTGAGTCGCCCTATGCAACCTAAAGTAAACTTACGAAACTGCCGATATATAGCTATAAATGAAGGATAATTATGAAAACAATACTTCTCTTAACTCTTTTAACTATTCCAAGAACTCTGTCAGGTTCAGAAGCGGCTAGATACGCAAAGCATGGATGTTACGTTCAAAATAGTAGTAAAGCATGCCAAGCATATAAGAGGTTAACGGCTGTTCAGAAAAAATCTAAAGTAAATTCTGAAGATATCCAAGAAGAACAAGTAATAGTTCAACAAGAAAGAGAAATAGCATCAACACATACAGAAGATGATCCTGTTACTGCATTTAATAGATACTTGTCTTTAATAGAAAGTTTAAAAATTGATGAATATAAAGATTTAAAAGAGCTTGTAACAAAAGAAGCCATGACCAACTTAGAGAAGCATAAGAGAATGATAGGCTTTTATTTTGCGATGGTTAAATCGAAAAAAAAAGCAGGGCTCTATAAAAATGGCACATTATCAATAAACAAAAATGAAGCAAAAATAATATACTCACCCGTGGAATACAAAGACTTTAAATCAGGTAAAAAAAGAAAAACTGGCGCCACTATTTTTATGGTTAAAGAGTCAGGCCGCTGGTTATTTAACAAAGAGAAGGGTTTTACTAGTATCAAAGTAAACTAAAGATACAGAATAAATAAAAAAATCTTCTTTAAAAGATCTTCATTTCTTTTGAAGGCCTCCATTCACAATCCTAGAGGCCACCAGTTTCTACTTGAGTGCATTTAATTTTTTCTCTTGCTCTAAAGCATGGAGATAGGGAGCAATTTGGGTGTATCCACCTTCGAAGTTTTCGATTTTCTTATCATGAATAAGCCAAGTCGTATTACAAGTATTATCTAGGAATGCTCTATCATGGCCAATAATGATGACTGCTGATGTATAACTTTTTAATTCTTTTTCTAAAAGCTCAATTGTCTCAATATCTAAGTCGTTTGTTGGCTCATCAAAAACCCATAGGTCTGCTGATTGCTTCATAAACATAGCAAGTTGCAATCTATTTTTTTCACCACCAGACAGCTTCGATATAGAACGATTAACTTGATTGCTATCAAATAGGAAGTCAGTTAAATAGGCAGTAACGTGCTTTTTACGCCCATCACCTAAAATAATAAAATCGCTACCTTCACCTACGACTTCTAATGGAGTTTTTGTCTCATCTAGAGACTCTCTATGCTGATCAAAGACAATGACCTTTAAATCATGTGCATTTTTCTGTGTACCTGAATTTAGTTTTAGTTTTTCTTGAAATATTTTAATGAGACTTGTTTTACCTGCCCCATTGGGTCCAATCAAAGCTATCTTATCTTTTTTAGCTATCACTAGGTTTAGCTCATTAAAAATATTCTCGGCGCCGTATGAGAAGTTACCATCTTTAATTTGCACAAGAAGTTTAGTTTTCCTACCACTATGAGTTAATCCAAGATTAACCACTTGCTTAGCATTACTTTTTATTTTATCGATTTCACCTTTAACATTATGAAAACCTTCAACACGTTTTTTAGATCTTGTACCTCTCGCCTTTATTCCTTGTCTCATCCAAGAAAGTTCACGGCGGTGCCTGTTTTGTAATTTATCTAGGTTTTTAGCAAGCTCGATCTCTTTTTCGTTAAGATAATCTAAGTAATCAAGATAGGTACCATTAAAGACCGCAATTTTACCTTTTTCAATATGACAGATTTTATCTGTCGTATGATTTAGCAAATAACGATCATGACTAATGATCATATATGTTTTGCCACAATTTTGTAGTTCGTCTTCAAACCTTTCAATAGTTTCAATATCAAGGTGATTGGTTGGTTCATCCCAGAGTATTAATTCAGCATTAGCACTTAAACCAATACTTAGGGCCATCTTTCTTTGTTGGCCACCACTTAAAAGTTCAACACTCTTATCAAGATCATCAAGATCAAACTTTTTTAAGTAATTTACATATGAGCTTTGTATGTCCCAACCTTTCAATCTTTCAAATTCTGAAAAGAGTTTTTCATTTGAATAATCTTTTTCAAGCTCTTGCTGAATCTTATAAAGTTCAGGATAGAAAGCTAGATAGTAATTTTCGACAGTAAGGTGTTTATAATCTTTAATATTTAATTCTTGTGGAACTAAGAAGATATCAAATTTTTCGTTACTTTTATCATAGAGAAATTGAGGCTTAGACTGATCTGGTTTAACTTTCTCTTGTAGAATATTAAATAGAGTACTTTTTCCCTGACCGTTAAGACCAATAAGTCCAATTCGATCTCCCTTATTAATGCTAAGTTGAGCATCATTAAAGAGGTGCCTTTGTCCAAAGACAAGGTTCATATTTTGTAAGCTTAGTAGTACAGACATAAGGTAATTTCTTTCGTTGAGGGTTTATTGGCACAATGCAACGAAAACTCGAGATAGTCAAAAGGTTCTAGGGCCTTTAGTGAAGTTTTCCATACTTAATGGAGCTAAGATTGCTTTATTAATAGTATTAAAGTTTATTACAAAGCACTTATTGTTTAATCAATATTGATGTTACAACTGAAACTTGAGCGAGCAGTTGTTTTGCATGCCATTGCCAAAAAACCACTAGTTTTTTTGCAGGCGGAAAGTGCAGCTTTTAGTTTTAAGCATTCTACAGGCATATTTTTGTCTTCTCCGCTGACCGAGCCCGACTTTACTTGGACCTGACTTTGCTTAATTAATTCTTTAATTTGCAACATCATGTCTTTATTTTGGCTGGCTAACTTCATTTGTTTTTTATGTTCTGTATTAGTATTAATCATCGCTTCAATCAGTTTTTCGTGTAACCCTCTTTTTTTGAGATAAATAATTTCTTTAATTGAAAAGTCTTTATAAGCGGCATTGGTGGCCATAATTTTTGCCGACAAAGTACCAACTCCTAGCCCTTCTTTATGATAGTTAAGAACTTTCTGTACTGACATTTCGCTTGGACCAATGGCCATTAATTTAAAGTCCATTTTTATATTGTCAGGATAAAAGTCTACAATTTCATCGTGTTTATTAGCGTAGAGTTTAAACTGAGATTTTTTTTTCATTTTCATTGTCATCAGTTTATATACATCGTTTCGATTATGCGCCTGTGGGAATTGTTCCAAATAACTACTGTAGCTGCTTAATGAATTCGTTGAACTAACTTTTTTGAATACTTCTTTTTCAATTAACAGTAATTTTTTACGGCGAGTTTTAGCTTCATTTAAAAAGGGACTGTTTCTATTATTGTTAACAAAATTATCTAGAGATGGAATAGAAGTAGTATTAGCATACAATTCCCATTCATCTTTATCTTTCCGACTAGCATAAAAATCATTTGGAGACGCCACAAGAGGTGGAATATAATCAAATTTCTCCAAAGTTTTATCTACAACATTACTCCCATACCTAGGATTGTGTCGAAACCAATGAAAATAATATTGACTGTCTTGCTCATAAACAATTGGAATAATCATAGGTCCTCTCGATGACCTCGGAACATTAATAATTTTAGACATAGATAAATGTATATCCTTTAGATGAGGGTGTTTAGAATTTTTATGTACATGATCTGAGGTCATAATTTTTTTGTTAAATGAAAGATGAAATTCATGCTTGCCAGGATTAAGTTCTAATCGAGTAAAGTTATCTTCCTTGATTTTTGCCACTATGATTCTATCTACAAAAATATTTAATGCGTGCTTTGTTCCAAATGCCTCGCTACTTATAAAAATATATACTGTCGTCTTATTCGAATCATGACTTTTTTTATTTTTAAGTGCGGCTTTTTTTTGAGCGTCAGTTCCAATATTTACATTTGTAGTCATACCTTCCATACCTGCACAACTAACAAGTACAGTTACTATTAAAGTTAATAGAAGAAATGGTTTTATCATTTTTGTCTCCAAAATGTTGATATCCAATTATGGATCTAAAGTAATATTTGAGCAAATACTTAAGCGCTCCACTACGTTGGTAGAGGATGTGGAAGGTTTGCAACTAACTTGAATTGTTGAATGGTTTTTGAATATATCTAAAGATTACTATAAATATTAATTTTTTCTTAAATCGTTTACGATTGTATATCGTAATGTTTTTATATTTATTTCCTGAAGAAAATTATTCCTATATGTGTTGGGCTAGAACCGCGGTGTACTGTGAATAGTGAACTTATGATATTTATATCAAAGAGAGGTATGCACTTACTAGAAGTATCAGAGCCTCGAGTTTGAGAAAAAAGAGAGTCCTCTTCATCGATGATTTGTAGATTAAATTATCTGCCTAGAGTTCTTCATGATAAAAAATTAACAACAGTTTTCAACTCGACAATCCGTGGAGGCAGACAAGCCGGCAGAGTTCGTAACTCGTAGAGTTTTTTGTTAAATAGATTTTAAAACTATTCTTATCAAGAGGATAGTAAATTATAAAGCTTCTTATTTAAATAGTAATTCTCTTTTCCTATTTTATGCTTTTCAATTAATCCAATGTTAACGAGTGCTTCCAGATACTTGCTCGCTGTGTTTCTATGTACATTTAATTCTTCAACTAAAAATTCATTTTTTGTGTAAGGATGCTTAAATAAATTATTAATTAACTCATGACTATATATCTTAGGAAGGTCTTTTTTCAGTACGACTTTATACTCTGTCATTAGTTTAATCACACCTCGTATGGTAGCTGAGGTTTCACGTGCTGTTTCCTCTAGGGCCTGCATCATATAAATGAGCCACGACTCCCAAGAACCAGTGTCCCTAACCTCTTGGAGTAATCTATAATATTCGCTTTTATTCTGGTTAATAAATCTAGAGAGGTACAATATAGGAGAACTTAAAATATTCGTTTTGGTTAAGTATAGTATATTTAAGATTCGACCTGTTCTTCCATTCCCATCATAAAACGGATGGATGCTTTCAAACTGGTGATGTATTAACGCCATTTTTACCAATACATCATAATCAGAAAGTTCATTATCATTAATGAACCTTTCTAATTCACCCATATAATGGAGGACCTCTTCTCCAGTTTGTGGTGGAGTATATACTACCTTTCCTGTCTCATTATTTATAAGTGTTGTTCCTGCTTGAGTTCTAAATCCTGCAGTATTATTTTCTATGATTTTTTGTATTTCCAGAATATTACTATTTATTAAAAGGTTTGATTCCTGAATGGTATTGAAACCAACCTCCAAGGCCCTAGCATAATTGTGGACTTCTTTTGCACTAGTTGAACTAAAAACCTGAGACTGGTAATTACTTTGATAGAGATCATCATGAGTTGTAATTATATTTTCTATCGCGGAACTCTCTTTGGCCTCTTGTAGTGAAAGTGTTGCAAGCAAGATATTTTGGTTTGGAATAGTTAATGCCAATCCCTTTAGCTCTCCAAGTTCTTTGTGTGCCTTTAGACTTGCTTTTAAAACTGCCTTCGTTTCAATATCACCTAATGTTTCAAGGGATCTAATTTCATATCTACTCATTTCAACCTAAGCTTGTGTATGTTTTCATCATATGCACAGATTTTACCATAAAACTGTGCACATAACAAAGATACGCACTGTTTATTAGCTTTTTCGTGCATATAAAAGCTTAAATACGAGCTATCTAACTAATATTACATATCGATTTAACCACACTTTTGACGAAAACATCCCCTATTAACCAAGGGCCTTTCCTTTCGACTAACCGAAGTCTCAATGGCCAATTGACGTATCAACTTACTCTGATCAACACTTCCATCGTAAATTTCATTTGGTTTTGCACCATGAAATATACCAAGAGGTGTATCGTTAAATAAAATAATTGCTCTAGAGATTAATCTGTATAGTTTTCCAAAACGATAATGTCGATACTTACAGATAAACATTTTTTTCAAAATTCTAAAGAAAGACTCGACCATAGAGTTAGAAAACAGAACATCCTTTTTGGCAACCAGTGCAGTTATTCCCTTCCCTGTTAATATTCTACGAACGGTCTTTGCTATATTTTCACCACCCCCATCAGTTAGAAAAAATTGTGGTTTCTTCCCATCAAGAGTTGAGTTTAGAATATTTTTAATACTGATTTCGCATGACTTTGAATTTTCTAGCTTCCAACTTACAATCTTTCTAGAATAATTATCTACTACGACTTGAAGGTAGGCCTTACCTCCTCCCTTTAGCTTGAACTCTGTAATATCCATATGCCAAATTTCATTAATTCGAGATGCCCTAACTCCAACTTTATATTTCTTTTCCTTTATCTTCTTCTTCTTACCTCTGAACTCATGTACGTATTTTCTCCAGCTATCATAAGAGCATGAGAGAATCCCCTTTCTAAAAGCATGATACTGTAAACCTTTGATACTCATATATGATAGTTTAGGATCATTCGCGAGGTTAAATATCTTCTCCTGCTCTCTAAAAGTTAATTGATTAGGAGAACGAATTTTACATCTCTTGAAATTAACTTTTTCACATCCTTTAGTTTCAATTTTGAATTTATGAAAAGTACTGTCCTGCAAACCCAGAAGACGACAAAGCTCAGCCTTAGATAAAAATTTTGAGAACTCAAGGATTTCATCAACAATAACTTCTTTATTCTTTTTTTTCCTAACTAGATCTTTAAAGCCAGTTAGCTTTACTAAGATAGTTTTCAAAAACATAACTTTAGATTTTTCTTTTCTTAACTGAGCTTCAAGAACTGATATATTTTCCTCAAGAGCTAAATTGTAATTAATTTCTTTCAAGGTAATTTTTTTCTTACTTTTATTTATCCAGTAAATTGCAGTTGACCTTGGAATACTTAACTCTGGAAAGAGATTTGGATTTCCGCTTTTAACAATCATTTCAATTATATAATCATCATATTTTTTATAATTTTTAATCATAGACTCTCAACAAGGTTTACTGTGACGAAAATTCGTCATATCGCTTACTGTTTTTCATATAAACAGGTATTTGAAATAGCAAACCTGGCGAATTTATAAAGTTTTAAATTGTAAGTTGTTTATTTTTTATAGGTTTTTTTGATGAATGGTTACTGAAACAGCGTGGGCTCAAATTTGATAAATTTTTCAATAGATTGAGCACTATCTCCATCAAGCAATGGATGAAATTCCTTACCATTATTTGAACTTTCTTTCTTCATCAGCTCTTTGATTTTCGTAATCACCTTAGCTGGCTCTTCCTGCTCATTCAACACTCCATTAATAAAAATGACCTTGAGTTTTCGTGAAGTACATTTTAAACTATTTGCCTCTTGGCCAGCTAATTGTAAACACGTTAAAAACAAAATCAAAACAAAACTACTTTTTATGACACTTTTCATGATAATCCTTATAAAGTTTTGGTTGCTGTCTAAAACTTATCTCGTCCCAGTGACTTGAGTCATTTTTATATTTTTTGAAACTATTATCAATAATTTCACATAAATTAACTTTCATTCCATTACAAATTTCAACTAAGTTATACATGCTTTCATTAATATCGAGAGCTCCACTTCCAGACATCTGAGCCCAGTTTGTGTCTACCGCCCTTTGTCTTTCCCTTGTATTGGTCAGATCCTTCTTAAGTTCTCTTTTGATTGAAAAATATTGATCTATTGTTAAAGCTTTAACGAAAGACCCGTGAAGTATTGAAAAGCAACTATTAATTCTCCAGTAACTTTGCCACCATATTTTTCTTTCCAGCTCCCCCATACTCTGAGTTGTAAATAAAGACCAATTCCTCAAATCGAGCTTAGCAACCTCTCTTATTTCGTAAGGTTGATTCTCTAACCTTTCGTTCGCAAATATCTCCAAATCGTCCCTTAACCCATCTTTATTCGAATCAATACCTTGAACGGTTCTAAATGCCTCAAAATAGCTTGGAAAGCGAGGTTCCATTTTCCCATCAACTATTTTTGGTTCATATGTATAGTGCTTAAAGGTATAGATAAAGAAATTACTATACACAAAAGTAGTCACTACAATTATGAATAAAGCAATCTTAATAATTGCAGGCTTCTTCTTCATTTTGAGCATACCCCTGATTAAATGTTTCTTCCGTTATTAAAGATTTTATATCTACCCATGCTTTCAGTCTATCCAAAGAGTCAAAATTCATAACGTCAATATTCTTAGTGATGAATCGCCCTAACTTTGTCCCTACCTTGTTGTTCACACAAAGTCTGATCCTATTTTGCTTTAGAAACTCTTCATTTAAAAGTACAGAATCAGAAAGTAAATTCAAGAGTATTGAATTCGATTTCGAATAATCATATAATACTGTTGCCAAATCATTATTTCCTTCTGAAACTCTTAAAATTGCCCTTTGGATATCATCCCTTACTCCATCAGTATCTGTATCAACTCCGTCATAATTGTTATAAACATCATCCGCAACAGGTTCTGGAACAGAAACGTGGTAAACAATTATTTCTTTTATTATTTCGGACTCTTTCCCCTTTGAATCTACAACGACAAGTTTCACTTGATAAGTTCCAGCACCCGTAAAGTTTTTTTCGAAGACAGGAGAAATTACTTCAATTTCTTCACCATCATCAATTGTCCACTTATAGAGCTCTACTTTCCTATTGCTACTGCCTGCTAGCGCTCCATTTAGAGACACTTTCCAATCCATATCAACTCTATAACTAAAATCAGCAAGAGGATTTAACTCATAATCATAGACATTAACTAGTGATTCTTTAGTAGAAGATTCATTCTCAACATCTTCCACTGTTAAATTTATTTTATGAATGCCATAACTTGTAATTGGAATTTCTATAATCTGACCGTCAAAGAAAGTTCCTTCTCCCACTAGCCAAGTATATGTTAAATCACTCCCTTCAGGATCTAAGGATAACTCTGCATTACAAATTAATTTAAATGAATCCGGCTGCTCGCATGAAAACTCAACAGTCGGTAACATGTTTATATGTAAGGTCTCTAGCTTTATACTTTCATCTTCAGCATCACTCACGACCAATTTAATGGCCACATCCCCTCTCTCCTCTTCTGTAAATTCATAGCTTAAAGCTTCAGTTGATTCCTGAAGAACACCATTCACATACCATTTAGATATAAGTAGATCAGAATCTTGATCTGTGGAATTATTTTGACAACTAAGAACAAAAGTACTTAGAAATTGGCAACTTAGTGCTGCAACAGGTGCATTATTACCATCAAGTAATATATGGACGCAAGAACCCACATGGGTTCTTGAGACCTACTTAAACACCTGAATTTTAAAGGGTTTTCAGTATAAAACTGGTGGAGGTGGCGAGAATCGAACTCGCGTCCGAATTAATTTCTATAGAGCGGACTACGTGCGTAGTCTACGGTTATCGTCAGTAGACAAGACTGTCCGAGATACGCGACCTCGACAAACCCCATTCGTTTTTTGAGATGGTTTTCATGGCAGTTCCATCAAGCCCGTTTTATTTGTGGACTTACCAAGGTTGCTTACTTTTTGTTATCGGTGTAAGCCCCTCATGCTTTATGGTTTTGCTTATTAAGCAGCCATTGGCATAGCGAAATCGTTCGATTTAGCAATTATGGTTTGGGCTCCTTTTTACCAGGACCTTGGAGACCAACCTGGACACGCCCACAAAATTTCCAGTAACCCGTCGAAACCAGGGCACCCCCACGAAATATTTGCGAAGTTGTAATTTAACATAAGTAGATACGTAAGGCCATACTGAGCCCATCGCGTCAATTATCATTAAACACTTCATCATCAACCTCCTATTGATAGAACTTCTTAAACTCTAGATTGAAATCAATCACTCCTTCACCCAGATAACTAATGGCAACACCCTCGGCTTCCGCCAGTACAATGGTAGAACCGTTGGCAATATGGACGCCGTACTTGGAACTACAGCGCCCCTCACCCTTGCCAGAATTGGTCACTGAATAAGTTTTATCGTCAGCATAACAATAGAGCCCCTCACTGGTTTCTATCCACACACTCTCGTGTTTAGCTAGATAGCTCTTTGGAAAGTTTGGAATTCGAAATTCCGCCACATCGTAGGCAATCAGCGTATCATTTGCTTGGATATAGACCTTCTCTCTTATCTCCACTATCACCGACTCTCGAGTGACATTAACCGGCGTAATATCAGTAGTTGTACTTTCCCCTTCACTCTTACATCCCACAACCACACTCATCATGGTCATCACTAGAAATAGATTCATAACAACTTTCATTTTCATACCCTCATGTAACTTGCGTCCTCATGCCTAGAATAAAAATAACCCGAAGCGGAATTTCTCTCTACTTACACTTTCGTAAGTAAAATTTTATCCCTGTGATATAATTGAAATCACTCACTTATTAAAAAAGGAAAAGTTATGATTCTAACCATTCAAATCCTCACGGGGTTAATCGCCCTCATCCATATCTACTTTCTAGTGCTAGAAATGTTCTTATGGGACAAACCCAAAGGTCTTAAAGTTTTTGGTCAAACCCAAGAAATGGCCACGGCAACTAAAGTTTTAGCGGCCAATCAAGGACTCTATAATGGCTTTCTTTCAGCGGGTCTTATCTGGGGACTTTTTGTAGGAGGAGTTGTAGGTTTCCAATTCTGCGTCTTCTTTCTAAGCTGTGTAGTAGTAGCAGGACTTTACGGAGCGTACAGTGTGAATAAGAGAATTCTCTTTGTACAAGCTCTGCCCGCAGCGGTTGCACTTGGTTTAACTCTCTGTTGTGGTCAGTAATTTTTAAGCGGCGAGATCATTGAAGACGCGGCTAATTTCAGCAGCACTTATTGGTTTCGCTATAAAGTCATTCATGCCTGCATCGAAGCAGGCATCTCTATCTTCTTGAAAAATATTAGCAGTCATCGCCACAATCCGTGGCCCTTCGGATCCATATATCTTGCGAATTTCTCTAGTACAAGTCACCCCGTCCATTATGGGCATTTGCATATCCATGAAAATCAAATCGTATGTACTCTTCTCAAGGGCCAGTAATGCTTCAACTCCATTTTCTGCCAAGTCACAGCGATAACCAAGCTTTCGTAATAACATCATAGCAATTTTCTGATTGATTTTATTATCTTCCACTAAGAGAATTTTCATCACTCTAGAGTCATCCTCTGCCTTATGCAGGGGAATAACTTTAGCTTTATGCTCTTCTCTTCGCTTACTACTCTCGATCTCTAGAAGATTAACTTCAAAAAAGAAAGTTGAACCTTTCCCCAGCCTACTCTCCAGCCAAATTTTCCCGTGCATGAGGTTTGCCAGTTTCGCCGCAATGGCGAGACCCAGACCTGTTCCTCCAAATTTTCTAGTAATTGAAGTGTCCCCTTGCTCAAAGGCATGAAAGAGAACCTTCTGATTCTTCTCACTAATTCCCATTCCAGAATCCGTCACAGAAAAAGCGATTGTATTCAAGTCCCCCTCTTTTCCCCCTAGGGCGACTTTCACCACGACTTGTCCAATCTCAGTAAACTTAATAGCATTATCTAAGAAATTTAAGAGCACTTGTTTAATTCGCATGGGATCTCCCCTAAAGTACTCCCCTAAACTTTCCTGAAAGACGACCCCCACTTGCAACCCTTTCATATTCGCCTTATGAGTCACCAAACTCACAACTTCCTCTACTGTATCTCTTAGATGAAAAGTCTTTAGCTCAATTTCAAATTTTCCCGATTCGATCTTACTATAGTCGAGCACATCATTAATAATTCCCAAAAGGATATCACTCGACTCTCTAATAGTTTTCATCATATCAACTTGACCGATAGTGAGATCGGTTTTCTCTAACAACTCCACCATCCCCACAATACCATTCATGGGAGTTCGGATTTCGTGACTCATATTTGCGAGAAATTCTTCCTTCGCCTTAGCGTGAATCTTAGCCGCTTCCTGTCTTTTAATAATTTCAAGTTCTAAGATTTTTCTGTCTAGTACGCTTCCTAGTTCTTCTCCAATTTTCTTAAGAGCACTCATAAACTCTCGATCCACATCTCTTTCGTCTAGGGAGTGAAATTCTAGAATCGAAACAAGCTCTTCTTTATAGAACACCGGAATACAGATGCAGCTCTTTAATTTCATTTGGGTATTAATAGAGCTTTGAAAGTAGATTTCATTCTCAGGATTTCTTACTTCCCATAGACAGCGTCTCTCTTCTAGAGTTCTCATTGCGAGACTCTCTTTGAGTATCACTTTATCAACTTCATCATCAGCTAGTGCTAGTTGGTCAGTAAGCATTGTCTTAAAAACTTCTGAATCAATGAGAGTATTTTTCTCCACTAAGTAGAGGTGGCCACAGTGCCAATTAAAGAGGTGACAAAAGTCGTCTATAAATTCTAAGTAGACACTCATAGGATCTTTAGTCTTTGCAGTCCGCTCTACAACTCGATTGAGAATTTTCAAGAGATTTCCTTCAACTTCGTAGTACTTCCTTTGAAATATCTCTTGTTCTTGTAAGCGTTTTTTCTGTGTTATATCAGTTGTAATATAGACATACTTATCAATTACGCCTTTCTTATTACGGGTAGGATAGATAGACGAAGAGACCCAGTAAATAATTCCATCTTTTGCCCTATTACAAATTTCCCCCTCCCATACGTTGCCAATAGTGATTGTGTCCCACATTCCTTTGTAAAAATCATTAGAGTGTAGTCCCGATTTAATAATACTATGATTCTTCCCTAACACCTCTTCTCTTTCATACTTTGAAACTTCACAGAATTTATCATTTACAAAAATGATATTTCCTACGCTATCGGTTTCTGAAACCATGGAACGGGCATTTAGGGCATCTTGAATTATTTCCACATCGTTAAATTCACTCTGCCAATTATTTAATCTATCAATCATACTCCAAGAGACACCTAGAAGCGGAATGGCGTAGCTTAGAAACTCTAAGTAGTGAACGATACTATCGTGTCTCTCAATGAGAAAACCAGGGACAATAAAGGCAAATCCAATTGCGAGAATACGAGGAAAAAAACTCAGTAGAATACTTTGTAATAGTTTTCCCTTTCCCTTCACATATCGAAAAAAAGAAAAGAAGGCCAAAGAATTAATTATGAATGTTGCCAATTCAATCGGTCTTCTAAAGAGAGAGACCTCAAACTGTGTTTGAAAGCTATCACCTCTTGTTATTATTAAGAAACTTGCCAAGATTGTGGAAAGTCCAAAGAAGACCCCCATGGTGATCACTTCTTTCTTTTTAGCTTTAGAAAATATATGGCAAAAGAAAGAGGCGCATAAAATCATAGATGCGGAAAAAACTTTTCCTAGGGCCCAGAGATGTGACGAATGATTACCGAGTAAGGGAAAGATTTGTATAAAGTCCATCACTCCACAACAGAGAATGGCATATCCAAAAGAAGAGAGCATGATGTCCTCTTCAAATTTTTGTCCTACAATTAATAAGAAAGAAACTAGAAGTGCTAAGAAGAAACCGCTCCACTCTAAGAGTCTATTTATATGATAGATCCACCCCTGAGAGAATTCCTCCGTAGGATTTAAAAAGTAAATAGACATGACAAAGGGAATAACACTAAGACTCACTAATAAGTAAATGGTCTTTCGTGGAAATTGCCTCGCCTTAAAATTCAATTCGGCCATATAGATTCTTTTCGTTAAATAGCTAGAAATGATTGATATAATTGTGCCTAAAGATATGGTCCAAAACTCCTGATAAAAGTGTTTTAATACGAGGACTTAGCACCTAAAGTTAAAAGCTTAGATAACCGATTAGTAGAGTGTGAGAGAATACGTTTTACTATTGTTATTTATAACTGGACCAATTTGTTTTTCCAAAGAGAAGAGCGCGTGCCATCCTGAAAGTATTTTGGGAGAAGTATCCAGTTATGAATTGATTGGCGGTCATCTCAAAGAGAGAAGATCTTGGCATAAATTGCCAAAAGAAGTCAGCCTCCACACAGGAGAATTTGGTCGTCTAAAGTTCTCCGAAGGTCATAGTGTAAGACTCACGTACGACGGAAAATCCTACAAGAAAATTTTAACTAAGAAATTAGATCAATCATTTATTGCAGATATAAATTTTGTAAAATGGTTTGATGACGTGCACACCTTTAAAGGTGGCACCTTAAAATTTGAATTACTTAAATTACAAAAAAAGAACAAGAAAATTAAAAAGAAAGATAACCACAGAGTTATCTGTTCCTACAACATGGAAATTACCGGTGGCGACTAAACTACTCTTCTCATTTCTTCTCTTACTTAATTCCCTACAGGCAATGCAGCTAGAGTGCAAAGACGTACTAGTTGATGAACCTCCCTTTTACGTCAGTGACGAATACAGGCAGGGAAATAAAGTCTGGGAAAATTTTAGAAATTTTGAAAATTCAAATATTAAAGACCGCTATATTCCAAGAGGCTCAGTGGTGTTCATTGATGATGAACTCTATGAACAATCAGACGCCCCGTCGCACCGAGTCCCCGTACGAGTCCTTTCAGTTCCTAACACGAAGACAGAAGATATGCTTAAGAAAACCAAGAGTCGTTCTCATGACTCTTTAAGAACCATGGTGAGTGGAATCTCTGGAAAGAAGAGAGTCAAAAGAGGAGACATTGGTTGGATGAGTAAGAGGAGTTTAAAAGTTTCTGGGAAGTACACTTTCACAGTGGCCAAAGACTCCCCTATTTACAAAACTCCTAATATTGATTCCTCAAGAAATTACTACTTGAAGTTAGAAATGGACAATGGAAAATATCTCGCCGAATACTGTTGTACCCCTGACACAGAACCTGGTGAAGAAGTGTGTGTGGAAAAGTATAAAATGAAACTTATCAATGACGACGGCGATGAACTCTCCAGCAGTTATGTTGATCTTGGTCAGTGCTCTTTCCTGAGAGACTCCTTTCCCATTGCAGATAAGAATTTCTCTTCTGTAAGAGAGGTTTTAAAGAGTATGAAAGATGAGAGTCCCAGTTTAAAAATAACCGACCTAGAAATTCTTCCCGCTCACCAGCGCTGGAGAGGCACTAGCCCCACGGTACTGCGCGATGAATTGATAAAAATGCCTATTGAAGCGGGGACGAGAAAAGGTCCCTTTGGCAGTTATCACTATAGAGGTGATGACAAAGTGAATTCCGATGCCTACTTCAAACCAAAATCTCTGTGTGTCTTTACTAAAGTTTTAAAAGAATGGCAGAAAGAATGTACCACTCCAGGTTGTCAGGTTCAATTTGGCGACGCCTTCCATCCCCGCTCTTGGAAGGGACACAGTACCCACGGTTCAGGAAATTGTATTGATATCAGGCCGCTTAGAAAAGATGATGACGAAACGGTGAACGGCCTCAAGTATGGCTGGGAACGCTACAGTTATGAAAAGACAAAGAAATTCGTTGAGTTGTTATCTCGGGCGGGGGGAACCAAGCTCTACTTCAATGATCCCGATGTCGTAAAAAACACCAAGGCCGCTTACGTCGGTGGACATGCAGATCATATTCACGTATGTTTCCCGGAAAATGAAAAGAAGACTCAAGAAGTCTGTGAAAATGGGATCCCTAGTGCCAAGTAAGAAGCGTGTTGTTGAATTAATGGAATACACTCCAATGTATAAGCAATTCTATCTAAAAGAATGTAAAGTGCTGGAGAAAATTCTAAGAAGTAATTTAATCGACGTGCATCACATAGGCTCTACTGCCATTCCAAAAATTCTCGCCAAACCAACACTAGATATTATGTGTGTAGTGCACACGTTAGACGGAATTGCTGTCTTTAAAGATGAGTTTGAGAAACTAGGCCTTATTTTTAAAGGTGAAAACGGAATGGAAAATAGACTCTACTTTGTTCGCCTAGCTAAAGACGGAATCACTCACTTAAGTCATATCCATATTTTTGAAAAATTTGATGAGAGGATTGAAGAACATCTGCTTTTTAGAGATCGTCTCAATCAAGATGAGTCACTAGCTAAGAAGTATGAAGCTAAGAAGATTGAACTTAAAGATATGTATGGAGATGATCCTGCTAAGTACACTGAAGAAAAAGGTGCCTTTATTAAAATTCTAGCATCTGCCTTCGCAACAGCTCTAGACTAGAGTTTAAAAATAATGATCTAATCGGTTTAAAGTCGTATCGTTTAGGTTCGACTTTATAACTTAAACTATCGTCAAAACAAGACTCATGTAAGAGATCTTTGGCATAGATTCCATACTTTGCTTTTTCAAACCTACAGCTTCTCTTCACCATTGGACAAACTCTGCCACCGGATTCTTTGAGTTTCTTGTAACCTATTCTGTGAGCGGCGGCTCCTATAACTTTATTTCTTATTTCTTCAGTATCATATTCATTACAGTTTAAACTCTCGTCCCAACTATTATCCACAAAGCGCCGAAAGTTAAACTTACTATTGAGCTCCCATTGTCCTTCATGACATTTAAGCATGGGCTTACTTATATAAGAAGGAGAAGTGTTCGCAACTGGGTCTTTTGAAAAGAGAAAGAGTTGATTCCAAAAGCGCATTCCATTGTAATTCGCCACTAAATCAGCGTGAGAGTAAACTCCCGTAGTAGTCTTTCCAAAGTAGGTTCTTTCAGTAAACTTACCCCATTCTACTGCCTTTCTAACTGAAGCATCTTCTCTAAGATAAGCTCTTTTATAAAATCCCCATCCTTCTACTAGAAAGTGCCCTAGTTTATCTACACCAATGTTACGCCTACCTATTTTCATAACTCCAAGTAGTCCCTTTAAATTTAAAGAGAATCCTTCTAGCCAACTTAGGGTTGCGTAAATTGAAAAATCAAATGGAGTTCTTTGAATCATACTGTCAGGTAGGATTGAATCATAGTATACGGCTATTGAGTGACCAATAAAAGATACAGGTAATTCACCTTTGATAATTTTATAAATAGGTTCTGCTTCTTCTACATTTCGGGGACACTGAATTCTTTCACTGTTAAGTTTAATCGTGGCATGCTTGAGCCATACATGCATATTGTGATTGATTATTCTATCCGCAGATTTCTTAGCACCCATATAGGTATAAGAATCAATTTCCGCAGCGCGTGCGAGAGAGAGCATGAGAATAAAGGCCGTAAAGATTTTCAACATGGTACTAAAATAGCCTAAATCCTCAAAATTTATGGGAAAGTTGTAATTATTTCTTCGGTGTATAAGAATTGATCAGCTCTATAAGTTCCTGATTTTGTGTCTCTTTTGCCAAGATCTGTGCCGTAGCACCCTCTGGCCCAATAAGCGTTGTATCAATTCCCTTAGCCAGTAGAAAATTCACCACTTCCATATTCTCAAATGAGATCATAGAGAGAAATTGTTCGAAGTAATTATTGGCCTCAAAGGGAACTCCCTTGGAGATGAGAAAGTCTATGATATCAAGTTTCTTTGACCACCATGCCGCTTCGGTTAAGCTATTTCCGTAACCATCTCTTACGCTAAGATTTGGTGAGAATCTCATAAGTTCTTTTATAATTAAAAGATGTCCCTCAAAGACAGCAGTCAGAAGAATAGTATCTCCCCTTTTATCTTTCATATTAACAGCAGCGATAGAATTAGTTTTAATACTCTTTAGAGTCTGTAGTGCTTTTTCCGCTTCTCCAATTTTTAAGTAGAGAAAAGCTAGCGTAAAAGTTGCAAATGAATCATTTGGATACTCTAGTAAATCAAGTTTTGCCAGGTGAAGATCACCTTTTTGAAAACGTCCTATTCCTCTAGAGATTTCTGCTTTCTCTTTCTTTCCAAGCTCTACCAATCGCTCAAAATAACGAGTAGTATTTGGAGAGAGAACAATTAATCTCGAAAGAATTGTAATTTCAGAAAACTTATCTTCTTGGATAGCATGAATTTTTGCCAAATTATCTAAGGCCTCAATATTGTCTGCTTTAATAAGAGAAGCATTGAGAAAATTTCTCGATGCCTTATTTATATTCCTAAATTTTAAGTAAACTTTTCCAAGTTCTAAGTAGGCTTTAAAGTAGCGAGGGTATATTTGTAGTGACTTCTCTAAGAGTTTAATACTCTCCTCATTAGAGAGCTCAATCGCTTTCGCAATAAGTCTCTCCGCCTCTACCCATTTCATGGCCACAGAGACTTTTCCATAAATAGTCTTATCTCCGCAAAATACAGAAGCGTCGTCTGGAGTTCTTGAAGTCACTCCTACAAATTCATAAATATCTTTTTGATTTTTTTGAAAAACTGGTCCGCCAGAATCTCCTGAACAAGTGTCCTTACCCTTACCACCAGCTGTGAATTCCACATGCTGATCTTCACGAATGACAGTGCCCGCTTCAAACTTTATTCCGCTCTCACCGTTCTCTCTCTTTCCAAATCCCACAATTCGAACCACATCACGAGCTTCAAATGTTTTCTTCTTACTAGGAGCAATGATTTTTTCAGCGCTAATCTCAAAAGCACTTTCAACTTTCACTAGAGCGAAATCATATGAACTATCCTTTCCCTGGTATTTAGGGTGCAGGATAATAGCTTTTATCTTACTAATTCTTGGATCTTTGGCATCAACGTTATCGCGAGTGATAACAGCTTTTCTCTTATAGTAACTTAGGTTGCGACTAAAGCAATGGGCCGCAGTCAGGACAGTGCTTTGGTCTATTAGAGTTCCCGTACAAAAACTCTCACGTAATCCACCGTCTGAATTCAACTTAGCGATGGCCACAACACTGGGCCACTGACCACTCTTTACAATATCTCCACCGTAAATTTTCGATGTTTTAATTTCGTGTGTACTTGGTGTCTGCTCTGACTTTCCACAGGACACGAGAAGAGATAAGAAAATGATTAAACTAGTTGATTTCACAGTAACTCCCTTAAGATTGACGCACTATAGCAGACATTTCTCAAGAAGCAGGCCCATGTGTAAAAGGTACCCAAAAGGTACGCGGGTACCAATCGTTTTTTCAATAAGTTAGATGTGATTACTGACTATTAACCATTTAGAATCAAGTTAACGACTCGCCAACCTCGGCCTCAACTGTCTCAGTAACGAGCTGACCGCTTACTTCAAAAGAGCGATAGAGCCGTTTTAGGTAGTAGTAGGAAACAAGGCCACTTAGCATATTGGCAATAAAGCCTGCCCAGTAAATTCCCTGGTAAGAAAAGGTCTCACCCAGAATCAGAGCCAGAGGAATATACAATACAAAGATGCGCGAGACACTAATGATGAGAGAAGTCTTAGATTTCCCAATGGCATTGTGAGTAGAGATCACGTTTTGCATAATCGCCAAACCAACAATCGAGAAGATCATAATCTGCAAATAACTCTTGGCCACTTCAATAATAACTGGATCGTCGTTAAAGATAGCCGCAACATTCTCTGCAAATATTGAGATAAAGAAAGCGCAAAATAGAATCCAAATAACGGAATACTTATTGGCAAAATTCAATGCCGTTCTAATACGGTCATATTTCTTTGCGCCGTAGTTCTGTCCCACAAAGGGCGAGAGCGACGCTGCGATACCAATGAGAACGATGGCAAAGAGTGACTCCACTCTAGTCCCTACTCCAAAACCAGCAACAACTACATCGCCGTGTTTAGCCACTAGTTTTGTAATGATAAACATAGAAATTGGATTCACTAAATTATTTAAAAAAGCAGGAAAGGCCACTTGCCCAATTTTTCTCCAGTGATTGAGAACGATAGAAAAACCTCTAAAGGGATTGATCAAAATCCCGTACTTATAGTGGAGAAAGTACATACCAGCAATGAGTGTACAAAATCTAGAAATTGCCGTGGCGACAGCTGCCCCCTGTAATCCCATTTCAGGAAAAGGACCAATACCAAAAATTAACAGAGGATCAAAAATAAAATTCACCACTGCGGCCACCACCATAACCATGGCGGGAAATTTTGTATTTCCCATGGCGCGAATGACAGAGTTTCCAGTCATGGGAATCATGATGAAGGGAATACTTAAATACCAAATACTCATGTAATCACTAATGAGTGGAATTAAGTCTGGCGTTGCTCCCATAAAGAGAAAGAGTGGCTCTATAGTAAGCTCACCTATGATCGTTAAAATGATTCCTAAAAATAGAACTAGCGAGAGACTATCTGTTGCGTAACAAGCAACCTCATCTGTCTTACCAGAACCTAGCGACATGGAAACAAACGACGTAGCGGCGATTCCAACACCAAAAGCAACAGCACCTACAATCATAGGAATAGGAAAAGTATAAGCTGCCGCGGCCAACTCTTTCACTCCCAATTTTCCAATGAAATAGGTATCAACTAGATTGAATATAATTATGGAGAAGACTCCAAAAATCATAGGACCGGCTAAATCAATAAGTTGTCGAGGGACATCACCCTGCGTTAAGCGTGCTTTCATAGCCTTATCTTTAGCACTAAAGACATAAGTTTGCACAATCTTAACAATTGAATCACTTATACATAACAATCTATCCACAGTTTCCACCTATACTGAGTACAGGTTTTAAGGAGCAGTTGAGATTTCACACACTTCAACTCTCTAAGAGATCGACCCTGCTAAAAATAGATGAAGGAAATTTATTTAAAGCGCTGCCATAAATGGGTACTTCAAGAAAACTAATGGAGGAGAATTGCTCCTAGATATTCTTGGAAGAATGGTAAAAAGAGGAGGTTTTAATGAACGTAGTAAAAAAAATAATAAGTGTTTGGCACAACTGGATGCAAACATTAACTGAGTTACAATTTTCCATGTCTAAGCATTCACTCGCTAGAATTCCAGTCAGAGTGCATAGCTATAGAATCTAAAAAAGAATACCTTCCTTAGGGATATAAAATTCCCAAGGTATAAAATAAATTGCCACCTAATGAAAGGGAGGTCTCTCTCCCCTCCCTTTCATTTTTTTCTTCAAAACAATCCATAACTTCTACTTATACATACATAAGAACTATTAATTTTTATTAAACCTCTCCTTGTGGCAGTTTGTCTTCAAGACTTACACAAGGAGAATTACATGAAGTCATTACATAACTACAAAACAATACTTTTCTTATTCATCGCTCTTTTAGCGCCACTAAACTTCGCTCAACATCACCATCACACAGATGCCCCATCCGTTCATGGGATGTTCTTCTTTGGACAAGAGAAAATCTATCTCTCTCACTTACCCATGTTTCATAATCCCCACGATTACCAAGTACTCTTTGAAGTGGAGATTCCAAAAGAGGTTAAGAAAGCATACTTACAATCCCTAAAAGATCATGCACAGCAACCTGTTTATACAATCGTTCCAGAAGCCTTTGTGCTAACTGAGATGGCGAAGAATCCTACTTCTTTTATGGCCCAGATTTACTTGGGTCACTTTGAGCGCGGCGGAACTCCTATTACAGGAAGCATTAAAGTGAATGTTAAAGAGGTTCTCTACTTTAAGAAGTTTAAACCTGGAGCAGTTAAACCTGAACTCTCAGAGTACATACTCATTGGAAATGAAAAGGAGCAATATCTCGTTCACTCTATAGTTTCTAAGCCTGACTTTGATTATATAAGCCAAGTGGAAATTGAAGATATGAAAATCATAGAAGAGCTTTCCCAAGTGGGACATATTAATTTAGAAATCAACTCAACGAACTTAAAACCATTAGAAGTTGGTAACAAGTTTGAAGCTAAATTTAAAGATATGGAGAGCGTTGAATTTCAATTGAACCTCACGAAGTCGCTCTATCTTGAATTTGGAGATTTGTCATTTTAATGAATAACTAGAAAGGTAAACCAAAAAAAAGGTGACTCATACAAGTCACCTTTTCGTTTCTTTTATATTTTATCTACAAAGATTCAGAACAATTAACTCTAACAACAGTCTTTCCACCGCTCTTAGGAACTGAATGCGAAGTCATTTGACCAGCAACAGTTGTATCTTTAATTCTTGTTCTAGAAACGATTAGAGAAGAATTTAAGTTCGTCTTATTCTTAACTAACTTATAATCATATCTTCCAGAGATGCTATAAACAAATGCATCCATAACAACTTCACCGTTAACTGTTTTCTTCTTAGTTTCAACAGTTGGAAAAGCTGAAATACTTGTTTCAAGTAACATGTCTTTCGCCGTACCATCAGCAAGAATTCTCTTTGAATCAAGAACAGTATCAACCGTCATCATTCCAAAGTTATTAAAAGAGACCGTGTACTTAGTTACTCTTGTAAGCGTGTCTGTTTTCTTTACGTAGTTACAGTTAAATTGTTTTGCGTTCACAGCAATTGAACAAACTGTGGCAAATAGGACTACAAGTAGCTTTTGTGTTCTCATATGAATTCTCCTTATTTAATAATAGAGAATCTATACACAGCGCTCCTTTCTATGTAAATCACATCAAGTAAAAAGCAAGAAACCTTACTTTTCAATACTTTAAATCTGTAAACTTTTCTAAAAATTGCTTTCTGATTGATTCTGATCCCAACTCCAACCCTTTTGTCTATAACCTGCCCACAAAAGTACCTTTTACCAGCTGAATAGATTTACAACTTTTCTTACCAATAGAAATTAAAGCTCACAAATATCTATAACTTAAAGAGCTTAACTATAGTGTAATTTAATTTACCTTTAGCTTGGGCCATTCTCCACCGAATATTAATTAAGTAAAAATTAATCAAGATTTCTGGAGAACGTATATGAAACTGAACCGTTTATTTATTGCCGGCATGACAGCCTCGGCGCTACTTTTAACTTCTTGTGGAGGCAGTGGTGACTCTGGCGGATCAGCAGGCGCTAGTAGTGGATCTACCCTTTCGGGGATCGCAGCAACTGGAGCTCCAGTAGTTAACGGTAAAGTTGAAATTAAAGGTAAGTCTGGAACAACAGTAAGTACAACAACCAATTCAACTGGTTCATACAGTGCAAATATCGCAAACCTCTTGGAGCCATTTCTAATTCGTATTACAACTCCTGTAGGACAGAAGATTGTTTCTGTTGCAACAGCAAGTGATGTGGCCGCTGGTAAGAAAATTAATGTGACTCCACTAACTCACACAATTGTCGCCAACATCTTTCAAAACAAAGACCCTGATACTCTCTTTGATAACTTCACAACAGAAGCAGCAGATTACTCAGACGCTAAAAGAGAAACTCAAAAACAAGAACTCTTAGATACTCTAATCACTGCTGGTGTTATTAAAGGTGCTGGTGGAATTATAACTGATACAAATATCGATTTAATGAATGGTAGTTTTGTCGCTGGTTCTGGTGCGGGAATGGATAAACTTCTCGATTCACTTGATGTAAACACTGAATCCGGAGCAAATATTGTTATTAAAATAAAAGGTGCTGGAGCCACAATTGTAAATGATGATCCCACTGTTGCTGATGAAACACCTATTGATGTGACAGCAAATATTGCTGCAGCTAATGCGCAATTAACTGTTCTTGCAGAACTTAAAACGGCGCTAAATAATGCTTCCTCAGCTTTTGCAGCGATACCTGCATGTAATGGTACTGCCGTTACCACTGGTGCTTGTGATAAGAATGCTCTTCACACAGCAGTACTTGGTTTCATGCACACAAATTATAATTGGAATGGATTGAATGCAGCTACAGATGCTTGGTCTTGGTTTTGTAGGAACGGTAGCGGAGGCTCAGATGCTACCAATGCTGCAACTTGTACTTGGATTGATGCAGATACTGTTGGAATGAAAGATGTAACAATTATTAATCACGACCTAGGTGGAGATACCACTGCCGGAACTGCTGATGATATTGTTGAAATTTCTTATAACTTCTATGAAAATGGTGTTTTTGAAGAAATGGAATATGATCGCATGAAGAAAGATGGTGGAGTATGGAAACTGCTTGGAAATGATCACAATTACCAAATTTGGCCAAACAGCCAATCAGTACATAAGACTTACTATGATATCAATAATGCTTTAGCTGCGACTCATACTTATAAATCTGAAGTACAAATATGGATGGATAACAATAGTTTGACAGCAGCTGCTGCTGACAATATCACTGGTATCACTCTTAGCGTTGTTGGAAATGCCTCTCTACAAACGGCCCTTACAGCTGCTAATGGTGGATCTCTTGCCATGAAGATTAATAATATAAACCAATTAGTTTTTACTGCAAGAGAGTGTCAAAAGTTTTCAGATGGTTCAGAAGTTAATGCTGCCGTTGGTGGAGCCAATTGCTCAAACGTAGGTTACGGAATTAATCACCTAGCTAATGCTCTTATTATAGACTCTGCTTCAAGGGCCTTAATGAGTACTAATAATAAATTTCAGCTTGGTTACACGGACGATACTCATGGTGCGACTACAGAAACTTATAATATCTTAAAGCCACTAAAAATAACTTCTGCCAACTCAGCTGAAGTTATGCCAGTCCTTGGAAATGCTAATCCATGTACAGTTTCACAATCAAACTTTACAGTATCAGCTCCAACTGGAATCAGTTTAGATTACTTAAGTGTTTACTACTATGATAATACAAATACGTCACACAACGGCAGCGGTAGTAGTTATAGTGGAAGTGTTGATCTATCAGGTTCAATGGCTGCTATCAATGGTACACAAACTCTCTTAAGTGCGAATTTCTGGATGAGTGGTGAAAATACAAACGGAAATAAATTTGTAAGAATTTTAGAATGTTACTAAGAACAAGTTAAAATACTTTTAAAACTGGGCCCCAATTTCTGGGCCCTTTTTTATTTCTTTGGAAACTTAATAATCAAAAGACCTTTCTCAGTATCCTGATCAATTTTAAATCTATTAGCGTAAACATTGGCCGGCACAGGAAAGGACTTACTAAAACTTGAAGTAAAAGTACTCTTAAAACTTCCCTCTCCTTTATTACTCACAACTTTTCCGCTAACAGAGAGATAACCATCTTTCACATTAACGTCGATTTCATTTTGTTCTGAGCTTCCAACCTTTACATCGAAGTAGTAGAATTGATCGTCTTCCCTCTCCGTAGTCTCTCCCACATCAAAGACTGATCCTATATTAGAAAGTCCCTGGGCAATTCCTTGAAAGATTGTCGCCTGTTCTTCCAGCGCTTTCTCTTCTTCTTCCATCATGTCTTGCATGTGTTTCTTCATTTTTCCTAACTTACCGCTAAGAGATTTTAGAGGATTGGGAATATTGATCCCCTCTTCGTATTGAATCAACTCTTTTCTGAGTTTCGCCAATTCTATGCGCTCTTCTTTATTTACATTGTTCATTAGATTGTAAGTTATAGAGAAAGCAAAAATGCATCCTAGGATAAAAGAAAAGATAATAGGTATTTTTTTATTCACGAAGAGACTCCAAAAGATTTGTGAGTCTCTATTATACAGAAGTTTTTATTATTTTACGATAACGTATTTCTTAGTCTTCTTATTGTATTTTAAGAGAGTAAGCTTTGTTTGAATAATATTCGCAGTCTCATTGGGACCATCATTTTCCAAACTAAAACTTGAAAGTAGTCTGACCTCAGCCCCTTCATTTCCCCAGTACTGAGAGGCAGTAAGCAGCAAGTGAAAGTCAATTGCTTGTTCATCTGAGCCTTCACTAAAGAGAAGATGGGCCACTGGCAATCCTCTAAGCATTCCGTTGTCTCCACCTTCAATACTTATTGTCGCTGGAAACTGCTCATTAGCATCACCATCATACCAATCTGTTTTAACGACTTGCAGTTTTCCGCTTGATCGAATCACAAAATGAATCTCGCCGGAAAAATTTGTTTGCAGAATATACTTTCCTTTAATCACCTTTAAGACATCTTCTTTATCGAAAGAAGAAAACGAGGAGAACGAGAGAAAGAAGAAAGATAATAAAAGTAGAAGTTTTGTTTTCATTTAAGAGTGTTCCTTAGTTATTTAGAAATTTATCTAAGAATCTACGTCTTTTCAAAGAGATTAATGAGCTAGTGATCATACAATTCTTCTCATATGTTCGCCTAAGCTACTGAAACTACGAAAATGTTAACAATTTTACATATCCATTTCACAAGTTGTGAAATCATTGATACAACTCTTGTGAATTTTGATTTACGACTTTAATCCAGAAAGTTAGCTTGTGTTTAGACAAGTAACAAACACAGCTCGTAACGAGCACTAACTTTAGGAGAATAAAAATGAAAACACTTTTAATTCTAGTAGCTACACTTTTAGTATCTGCAACTGCTTCTGCACACATGCCAACTGAATCTGATTCTTGGAAAACTATCCGTAAGCATTACTCAAAAGTTATCGTTGACGAGCCAAGTGTTAAACTTGACGGTGGTCCAATGACTTCTGCATTTTTTGTATGTAAATCAGGTGACGTTCTTAGAACTCTTAAGAAACTTACTAAATGTGTTAAGTGGGACAATAGAAGAGGCGGAAACAGAGACAATGACAGACGTGTTTGTGTTGAAGAAGTAAAATACTTTGGAACTGCAGTTATCGAAGGTCAAAGAGAAAGATGTGTTAGCTGGCGTACAATAAGACGTGGTGACGACAGAGAAAGAATCTGTACTGGTTACGAGTCTTACGATTATACTCTTGCATTATCTCACAACGTAGACGTTTTCAGAATGGAACGTGGTGGTAGAGACAATGATAACAGAAGAGGAAGAAAACTTTTTACAAAGACTCTCTCAATCGAAGATTGCGAATAATAGTGTGTGATAAAGGTCCTTCTTCGGAAGGGCCTTTTGTTGTATGCACGAAACTTTTAACTTAACGAGAATTATGAAAGAAACGGTAGAACAACCAAGAATTTCAATATTTGATTTCGAAAATTATCGAGATTTTCTTATTAAGGTCGGCATGCCCGATGGTCTCTACTCGCATACTTCAAACAATCTTCAAACTTGGGCCAAGCGCTTAGGTTACAAATCTCCCAGTTCATTAACAATGGTTTTAAAAGGTCAAAGATCTCCCAGCTTCGAAATGGTAGGAGCTCTCTCAGAAGATCTAGGAATGAACACCAAAGAGAGAACATTTTTTCAACTTCTCATTCAATTAGAAAAAGCTATAAAGAAAAATAAAGACCCTAAAGAAATTCTAGAAAAAATCGAGAAATTAAATTCTGATAAGCATTCAATATCTCTTGGTTTAAAAGAATTTTCCGCCATCAGTGAATGGTACTTCCTCACTATAAAACAACTTATTTCAACACCATGTTTTATTGAAGATGAAGATTGGATCTTTAGAAAGTTAAGAAAGAAAGTCACTCCTTCACAAATTAAAAATGCCATCTCTATCATGTTAGAAATGGAAACAATTGGAAGAGATGAGACAGGAAAGTTAGTCGTTCTAAAAGAAGGTCTCGTTACTACAAATGATGTACCAAGCTCTGCTATTAAGAGACACCACTTTGGTATGATTAACAGAGCACTTGAGGCGATTGAAGAACAAGATGTGAAAGACAGACAAGTCACTTCCATCACAATGAAAATAAAAGAAGAAGATTTAAGCGCTGCAAAGAAAAGTATATTTGAATTCATCAAAGATTTTAATGAAAAGTTCTCAACAACAGAAGCAGATGAACTATTCCAGATGAATATGCAATTTTTTAAACACACCAGAGAAGTTACTAAACAATAGGGAATCATTATGAGAAATGCCACATTTCTAGTGCTATTGCTTTTGTCTAATATCGTCAGCGCTGTTGAGATAATTAGAATCGAAAAACCAGAAAGAGAAATCTTAAATATAAAATTTGACCGTACCATTCTTCCTTTAATCGAAAGATTTGGTTCAGGAGATATCGTTGGAAACGGCGGAGGGCTTCTTGAGCAAAATTTCATGCTCGCATACCATAGTCTACAAGCATCAATTGAAAATTGTCTTACTAACGTAGATTGCTTCACTTCAAGAGATCAGAAAATGGTTCTCAAAGAAATCAATCAACTTATTATCAAAAAAATTGATCAAACGAATCCCATTATCTTTTTAAAAAATAAAGATGCAAATGGATTCTTCCTTGACGAGTTTGATATGACAGAACGAATGGCAAAAACAGGTTATTCTGAGAAACATCCAATTTTTATCAACTTAGATATTGCTAAAGAAATTAAGAACGATATTCCCTCAATGCTAGGAATATTAATTCATGAACTTGGACACCAAATTGGAATCGCCAACCACAGTTTCCTTGATAGCCTAGGGGCGAAAGTCAGAAGAATCTGGAGTTCGAATTGGACTGTCTCAGATATTAAAATTGGACCATTGAAACTTTCTACGCGTCTCTTTAGTAACAAATCAAACTTCATTAACGCAAAACTTAGTTATGAATTTGACGGTCAAATAAAGAGCATAAATTCTCAAATTTTTGATTCTATTAGTTGCCCAACAGGTGAACAACTTTATGGATTCTATCTAACAAATGGTCACTGGCAGAGATTACAAGAATCGGGACGAAGAACAATGGCCAAGATGACTTTCTGGTTAGATGTTTACTGTCAGAATCTCTATGGAGATCTCTACCCTATTCAAAGAGATTTAAACGTTCTCTTTAAATTTCATACTAAGAGATCAAAAGACCCAGTTCTTAGGTCAGTTACAGTAGAAGTAGAATAAATCGAGTAGCTAAGAGTGATTCAACATTCTTAGCGATTTACTTATTTTCTTAAAGTCACTAGTTTCTAAGTGCGACTTCCTCTTAATCATATATACATCTTGCGTTGACTTCTTTAGAGGTTCTCTATGCTTAACCTCATGTAAGACATGCGAGCTTTTAACTTTCTTATTGTGCAGGTCTATGATGAACTTTGGGAAGTATCCTACGCACACACCCTGTCTACATAACTCCAACGCCGTCTCCATCATGGTAACCCTATAGAGAATATTGCGTGGAATCTTATCATCAGGCCATCCATCTAACCCCCTTACTTTTGAAGGAGTGCCCACTAACTTTTGAATGGGTACCACAAAGGGAACTTCAGAGAGTTTACTTTTATCAAACTTATTCTTTAAGCCGTAAATACCCATTTCAATTTTCATGATCTTAAAAATATCAATATCCGGATTTGGTATAGGAAGATAAGTGATTCCAATATCTACCGATCGATCACAAATGGACTTCTCCAACTCTCCAGGCATAAGTTCTAAGACATCAACTGCACGGTTTTTAAATTCTTTAGAGATCACCTGCCCTAGAAAGTATGTTGAGAAAACTTCAAAGGTTCCAATAGAAAGAGGAGCTCCCGCCAACACATCCTGGCTGAATATATCTTTAAGTCCCGTGACACTATCCACTAGTGGGCGTGCCTTCTTTGCAAGAAGTTTTCCGTCATCAGTGATTGAAATACCTCGACCGGAGGGAATAATCAGCTTTTTTCCTAGTTCTCCCTCTAATGACTTAATTGCCTTTGAGATGGCGGGCTGAGAAATATGTAGCAATTCGGAGGCCTTAGCTAAGGATCCAGTTTGTTCAACGGTGCAAAAGTAGTGAAGTTTATTCATATCCATAAGTTATGAATACTTACCTATTATTCACTATTTTTCAAGACAAAAGCGTTATAAATATACTCCCATGAACTTTTAACAAGGGAGAAAAAGTGAAAAAACTACTATTGCTACTACTATTTATAACACCTCTAGCGCACGCTCAATTAATTGAGGGAAAATATGAAATTGAACTAAGTTTTGGTGAGAATACTTTTATAGATTTTTTAGAAATAACGGGTTTTGAAAATGATGATCAAACGGGAAATTCCTTTTGTGAGAACTCTCGTTATCAATCTAGAATCAGTGGTAGTTTTACCTCCCCAGATAGATTTACTGTTCCCCTAGATCAAGCAAGTTGCTTGGCAGATAATCCAGATGTTATTTCTTATAATGGACATAGGTTTTCAATAGTCATCGTTGTTGATGAAGGGGCAGGCCCTGTGACTTACACCTTCAACGGAACAACGAAAATTGCTTACTGGGCCAACAAACTCTATCTAGATGGTGTGGTTTTAGTTGAAGGAAAAGAGATTGGAAAATTTTCTGGTCAATACCTGGGAGAAGTATTTTGAATTTTCATAATTTCGCGAAATCTCATCGCTCCATAAGGAAGTACAAAGAGAAGAAGGTTCCTGTTGAAATTTTAGATAAGATTTTAGAGACAGGTACCATGGCCTCAACTTCAGGAAATATGCAGGCCTATTCTATTATTGTGACTACGGACAAAGAACTAAAGAAAGAATTGCTCGTGCCCCACTTTAATCAAGAGATGGTCACGCAAGCACCAGTGCTGATAACTTTTTGTGCAGACTTTCATCGCATGCGCGAATGGGTTCGTATAAGTGGAGGAGAAAATAACTTTGATAACTTCATGAGTTTTATGATTGCTAGTATTGATGCTACTCTCGCCTCTCAAAACGTAGCTCTTGCCGCAGAGGCAGAAGGTTTGGGGATTTGTTATATGGGAACAACACTTGCGAGCTGTGATGAGATTGGCAGGATTTTAAAGTTGCCACAGAATGTAGTTCCCATTGTGGGCTTCTCTTTAGGATATCCTGATGAGACTCCGGAGTTTAGAGAGAGACTTCCCATGGACGCTGTTATTCACAGAGAAACCTATCAGCACTCAAGCACAGAAGAAATAAAAGAGATTTACTCTAAAAAAGAAGAGAGCGGATTTAAGAGATATATGGAAGTGCCAGAATTACGCGAGAAAATTGAAAGTTTAGGTATTGATAACTTGGCGAAGATTTACACCACTTTGAAATACACAGAAGAGTCTCACATTGGGTACTCAAAGACGGTACTGGACTATATTTCTTCGCAAAACTTCATGTAAACTTTGTGAAAAGCATTTTAGCCATATAAGATAATGCTGTGAATGAAAGTAGCAAATTAGGATATGAGACCATGATTGATTTAAGAAGTGATACTGTAACAAAACCAAGTGCAGCTATGCTTGAAGCGATGATGAATGCTGAAGTTGGTGATGATGTCTTTGGCGAAGATCCAAGTATAAATAAACTGCAGGAAAAAGCGGCGGCCATGTTTAATATGGAGGCGGCACTCTTTTGTCCCTCGGGAACCATGACCAATCAAATAGCTCTCACGACTCATGTTCAGAGTATGGAAGAAATCATTGTCGAAAAAGATTCTCACATCTACCAATATGAAGGTGGGGGAATTTTTCATAATACTAGGGCCAGTGTGAAACTTGTTGATGGTATCAATGGAAAAATGACTGCAGCACAAGTGGTGGCGGCCATTAATCCTGATGATATTCATAAACCTATTTCAAAACTAGTCTCCCTAGAAAATACAACTAACCGCGGAGGCGGTGGAACATATTCACTGTCTGAATTACAAGAAATTTCTAAAATTTGTAAAGAGAAAGAATTGATCCTTCATCTTGATGGAGCGAGAGTTTTCAACGCCTTTATTAAAGAAGGTTACGGACCAAGTGATTTAGGTCCAATATTTGATTCTATCTCAATTTGCCTATCTAAAGGATTGGGCTGTCCAGTGGGCTCTCTCCTACTAGGTTCAAAGGCCTTTATTAGAAAATCTCTTCGTGTGAGAAAAGTTTTTGGTGGAGGAATGAGGCAAGCAGGTTTTCTAGCGGCGGCGGGAATTTATGCCCTCGATAATAATATTGAACGATTGAGAGATGACCATCAATTGGCCATGCAGTTTAAAGATATTTTAAATGAATTAAGTTATGTAAGCAATGTTGTTCCGGTACAAACAAATATTGTGATCTTTAATTTGAAAGAAAACATTGACCCTTTTAAATTTCTTGATTACTTATCTGAAGCTGGAGTTAAGGCAGTATCCTTCGGTGGTCAGGCCATTCGTTTCGTCACTCATATGGATTTTAAAGAAGATATGATTAAGGAAGTGAAGAAAGTGCTTGAGTCATTTAATCCTTAAGCACTTTTCTGCATGGGAAATATTTCAAATATTTTTTCTTTTAATTTTATAAAATCAACTGGCTTGGTGAAATAGTTTTTAGAACCAAGCTCAGTGGCCCTCTCTAAGTACTCTTCACTGTCATAGGCTGAAACCATGAAAACTACGATCTCAGAATGCTTTGTTCGCACTTGCTCCAAGACTTGAAAACCATCCATTTCAGGCATGTTTATGTCACAGAGAATTAAATGAGAGTCGCTACCAGCTTCAGAGCTAAGAAAATTAAGACACTCTTCTCCCGAGTTCACACATGTTAATTTTACGATGCCTTTCTTCACTTCTTTTTTGAAGTAAACACGATAAAGAGCTGCTACATCTTCTTCATCATCAACGGCAATGATATTTAGCATTCTTTTCTCCCTAATTTTTGATCTATTTATACTTTCGGTCTATAGGGAGAAAAACTAAGGGATATTGTAAAAGTTAAGAAAGTCTTAAAATTAAAAAGAGAAGCCACCTTTAAATAAGAAGTTAGTTGTATCAACATTCTCTCCATATTTATTCTGCACAAAGCTCTTAATCATCTCTATAGAAATTGGCAGAGAATAAAACCAAGTCATGTCCAATCTTACTCCTGTCCAATATGACTGTAGAGATTTATTCCTGAGGATTTGAGATCCAATTAAGATTCTATCTGCTGCAATATAATCAGTTCCAGCAAGGAAGTGAATCTTTTCAAAGTAAAAGGGAACTAATCCAAATCCTTTATACAAATCAATGGCATCCCATCTTAGTCCAACTCTCCCAGATTTAATTTCATTCCCATAGATATCACTGTAGGGAATTCCGTAAAATTGATGAAACTCAGTATAAGCTCCACCTCCGTAGAGAACACCATTAGAAAAGGTTCTCTTATCAAGGGATCCATAAGTTCCAAAAGCTTGTAAGTAAAACCTTCTAAAGGGATTCACTTCAGTTGAGAGAAGTGATTGCATACCATTAAAACTTTTTTGACCATCGACAACTTTCTTAAAGAACCTTCCTTTTAACTCCAGTTCTTGAAAGAAGTCATTAAATTGAGTTCTAGGTTTCTTAAATTTGAGTAACATTCCATATTCTTTCTCATCTCTTGTCGAAAGAAAATCGTCTACTTTTAATAAACTAGCATAGAGAGAAGGTGTAAAATTAAAACTCTTAAACTCGAGACGTTTTGTGTAAGAGAGAATATCAACTTCTGCTGAGTCACTTGCTTTTCTAAACGTACTTTGTGAATAAGTTTTAGAGTGTCCGTAGGATAGATACTGATAATAAGGTAATTCATAAATGTAAGTAACATCCGGAACAACTTCAGAAATTTCAGGATAGTAAAGCATTCCTAAATCAAGAGTGTGCCTAGAGTCAGGATCATTTATAGAAGTATTCACTCCCCATGCAGAGAGTTCATCCGTGGCCGTAAAATATTCAAAGAACCAATACTTGGGAAGAAAGTGATTAAAGCTCGGAAAACTCTTTTTGGAAACTTCCTGATTATTAATTTCTTCTGTATTGGGTTTAAGAACCTTTGGAGAAACTTTTTTAAAGGCTGATCTCATCACTTTTAATTGATGACATCCTTTATTCCATACATAGGATGAAGACTTAGCACTGTCGAGTAGAACAACTGACTTCTCTGCTCCAAAAGCACCGAAGATAACTCTATTGGCTATGGGTGATTTAATGATTGCAGACTGTTTAGAATTTACCAAATAGAGTGAATTCTCTTTCTTTATCAGAACACTTTCTTCACAGGTATCAAGTATTTCAAATGGACTTTTGTGAGATAGGACAGTAAAGACTTTATTTTCTTTAAAAGAATAGAATGCCAATTGTTTAAATCTGTCTCTGATATCAAAGTATTTAAAATACACTCCTTTTGGAGTCCCTTTTAATGATCCAATGGTCACTTCTTTTGGGAAGATATAATCTCTATCACCAATTACCCATCGATCCGTAAGAAATTTAAATCCAATAATTTCATCGCCGTATTTAAAACTATAGTCAGCTTTCGTCTCTATTTTTTCAACTGTCTTAAAATTATAAACTTCTGTTGATCTCTCAGTTGTAGCTCTTAAGTCTGAAAAGGATTTAAGAGAGATTTCCGTAGAACTTAATTTTTCAATTCCTGTGATACGACCACTAGTTTTAAGAGTTTCAAAAGTGCCTGTTACCAAATCTTGGATAATGACTTTTTTCACTCTGTTGTCTGATTCTGTACTAATCACTTTATTCCCAATGACTACTAGCCCAGATTGAAAATCCTTAGCACCAATGGCATTTGCTAATTTTGTGAGTTCACTACTTGTCTCTTCATTTCTCTCGCTAATCTTTTTTACGACAGAAGTTCTATACTTCTGGTACATATCTGTTGCAGAAATTCCAAAGCATTCTCTAAAGGCTGAATTTAAAAAGAAGGGGACATTATTATTATTGGCCTTCACTAAACAGCGAACAGAACCTTTATGGCGACCTTCTAAGTACTCCATGAAGAATGAGCCGCCCCAATAAGGAAATTGTCTGTAGGGATACATTCCTGGATTATCTAGACAATCTATAGAGTCACAAAATCCTTCAGTAATGAGCACTTGTTCCCACTGGGATCTCATTAAATTATTTCTAAGTCTTCCCCCATCTGTAAATTCACTCTCCCCCCAAGTTGCAACCCCTTCAGTAAACCATCTAGGAGTGACTCCCCCTAATTTACCAATGGCACCAAAAATCGTTCTAATCACTTCCAACACACCTTCTGTCTGATCCATATGGATGATATGAATCAATTCATGGAGAACGAGACCTTGAAGATAGTCATCCCCAGTTGTTAAATGCTCTGATCCTAGAGGAGGAAATTTTCTAAGGACAATTAAGTCTCTTGGAAAGACAGTAGCACTACCATTGGCCTCAAAAGCTTTTTCTTTTAAAACAAAGTGCACCACTTCTCTTGGAGCATATTGAAAGTACTCGGCAAGTTTAGCAGTGTCCTCTTGCAGAATTTTGACAACACGCTTTGTGAAATTTTCATCATTCACTGGTAAATGGAGTTCAAAGTTATAGTCACCATATTGTGTACTAACTTTAAAGGAGGTGGTTTCCACCGATGCGTCCATTCTCGCCATGGAATTTTGAGCGAGGGAGATAAAGAGAATAACCGAGCAAAACAATCTACTAAAACTAATTTTCATATTTACTATACCTAAGAAGTGTTTTTTTCGTTATAATATCCAATAAGTACTGAGATTTTAAATCTTTTTTTTAACTATTAAGGAGTTTATATGAAATTCAAGTTTAAGCCGGTAACACTACTTGCTGTAATTGCCCTATCTTTTTCTCTAGTTGGTTGTTCAACTACAAAAAAGAAAGAAATGGGAAGTGACGGCCAAACAATGGAAACAGTCGGTTCTGACTCTTCATCTGCCATTGAATTAAATGCAGATTCGGACTCAGGAAAAGCTGGTGCGATTAGAACTGTATTCTTTGGTTTTAATTCTTCTGTTCTTTCAACAGGTACTCGTGAAGCACTTAATGCTAATGCTGACTTCTTAAAAGCAAATCCTTCTGTTGAAGTTCAAATTGAAGGTCACTGTGATGAAAGAGGCGGAGTACAATACAACCTTGCACTTGGTGAAAGAAGAGCAAAATCAATTAAAGATTACTTAGTTGCCATGGGTGTGACTTCTTCTAGAATCTCTACTATTTCTTTTGGAAAAGAGAGACCTGTTGCTTTTGGACATGACGAAAGTGCCTGGGGACAAAACAGAAGAGGAAACTTCGTAGTAACAGCGAAGTAAGTATTAAAAAAATATCTGTATACCTCATATTTTTTCTACTTTTGGGCTGTGGTTTAGCAACCACCCGCCCAAAAATGGAAATGAGTCTTGCTCAGGTGGCCTTCTTAGCCGCCAGAGAAGCCAAAGCCCAAACACTTGCTCCTGGAATCTTTCGTAAAGCTGAATTCTATTACCTTAAAGCGAAGTCTGCTTACAAAAGAAAATATTTCAACAAAGCTAAACAATACGCTATCCTATCTAAAAAGTTTTCTGAAAAAGCAGAGTTTATTGCCATTAGAAAACAAACCCTTGAAAATCTATAGCTAGCAAAGGGTCACACCTAATGCTCCAAAGGAAGAAAAATGCAAAGAGAATTCAAGCTTCTTATGCTCATTACTTTACTCTCACTTGGTGCTTGTAAAACACAAGAAGAAATTCAAAGAGAACAAATGGTAGATAATCTCTCTATCCAATTAGTGGAAAATCAAAAGCTCACAGCTGATTCCAAAGTTAGACTTCAAGGAATAGAAGAGCGTCTAGGTATGCTCACAGGTCAATTTGAAGACACAACACACGACACGAAGACACAACTCTTAACTCAACTCTCCACTCTTTCAGAGAAAGTCTCTCTCTTAGAAGAAAAAGATAAGCTTTCGAGCAATACATTAGACGTGACTCAAAAGCGACTGACTTCCATCGAACAGAAGCTTAAAAAACAAGACACTTATCTAAAGAAACTTCTCGCCACTCTTTCAGGAAAATCGAAGAAGAAATCAAAAGCTAAGAAAATGTCAAAATATGACTCGGCCATGTATGATTATAAGAAAGGTCGTTACAAGAATGCGAAGCGAAAACTAGAAGCTCTTGAAGGAAATAAGAGAATCAAAGGTACTAAGAGAGCGAGAGTTCTACACAACCTTGGAATGGTTTCTTATATTCAAAAAAATAATAACGGAGCCACTGCTTACTTTGGAAAACTCTTTACTGAATATCCTAAGTCGAGTTACAACGCCAACGGACTACTCTTTCTCTCCAAGACTCTAAGTAGAATGAAACAAAATGAACAGGCGAAACAAACATTAGAAGAACTCATCAAGAGATTTCCAAAATCGAAGAAAGTTAAAGAGGCCAAAAAGCTCTTATCAAAATTATAGGATTCAATATGACTAAAAGGATTGTTTGGTTATTACTCATAAGTGGATTAATTACTTCTTGTACTTATTTTATTCAGACTGTTGATCAAGGTGATTACACAGTTCAAGGAATATCTAAAGATCACTTTTCAATTCTCTTTAGTCATAATATTAACGGTGAAACCCACCCCTGTGGATGTCGCCACCACCCTCTTGGAGGTCTGCCACAAATCGCAGGACTCTTTCATCAAATAAAACAAAAAAGTGACGTTCTCTACGTTGATAGTGGTGACACTTTCTTTGCTTCGTCTTCAATTCCTTCAACTCTAGAAAAATCCCTTACTTTTACGGCAAAGAACCTTGCCCACGGATTAAACGAGTTAAAGCTCTCTTACATGTTGCCAGGTGAGCAAGACTTGGCCATGGGCTGGGAGTTTTTAAAAGAAGTAGAAAATGAAAATGATTTCACTTACCTAGTTTCAAATCCATCAGAGACATTTCCTCTTAAACATAAGAGATTTGCTCTTGTGCAAAAAGGTCCACATAAGATTTTCTTCCTGGCCCTTGCTGATCCTAATATTATGGGACCCAGTTACCAGGGAGCCTTCACTTCAGTATTTTCAGCCATTGAACCTATTAGAAAAGAATTAAAGAAGATGGGTTACAAGAAATCAAATCCATTTCATAGATTGATTGCTTTAACCAACTCAGGGATTGATGTTGATACAGACATTGCCAAGGCCTTTCCTGAACTCGATTGGATCATAGGATCTCACTCACAAAGTTTTACAAAGTTCCCTGTTGAAGAAGGTCAAACAAAAATGGTGCAGGTTCTCTCAAGGAATCATTACTTAGGCGAGATTAAAATTTCTCTAAAGACAGACAAATCAAAAGATAGCTTCATGATTCATGAAGCTAGAGATGAGAAAGCGAAACTTCTCTCCCCTAACCCATTTGTAGATTTTCTAAGTACACACAAACAAAAACTCTCAAAAATTCAAATTGAAGAACAAGAGGCGATGACAGCAAGTTTTGGCGATCTTCCAAAATACAATACACCAACAAGCTGTATTGAATGTCATCAGGCACAAGGAGAAAAGTGGCAAAAAACGGCTCACTCTCTAGCCTATTTAACATTGGTCAAAGCGCAGGAAGAGAATAATCTCACCTGTATTAAGTGCCATAGTTTAGGTTTAAATTCTCCCCATGGTTTTTCAAAAGCTAGTGAGCTTGTAACTTTTGAAGAAGAGGAAACAAAGAAGCTGAGGAAGCTTAAACGAGACTATATCGAGAATTTAAAAAACAATTACTTGGACTTCTCCTCTATTAGGAAGTTACCAGAAAAGGCTGTACAGAAAATTTCTACAAAATGGTTAAAACATGATCAATCAATTGGTGTTACACATAACTATGCCAATGTTCAGTGCTTAAATTGCCACGATAAACATATTGAACATCCTTTCTCAACTTCTGAAGTTGAATTGTCTCCAGCGAAGAAATTAACGGCCATGAAGAATAAGTGCCTTAAGTGTCACGATCCGGATCAAAGTCCTGAGTGGTATAAGAATAATAAACCTATCGAGTCCAAAATTCTTAGGCATATGAAACAAGTAGGATGCCCTAAGAGCTAGAGGTCCTGTAATAATTCTAAGAACCTCATCCTGTATTTTTCATGATGAGGATAGAAAACATCGGTGTGACTGCCATCTTTTATAGACCACCACCACTTCTTCTTCGACGTTAACTTTTCAAAGATTTCTTCACCAAATTTATAAGGTACCACTGGATCCTTATCTCCATGAATAACTAGAGTTGGTATTTTAATTTTAGAAACAAAGTCTGTCGCTGCATACTCATCAGAAACTAAGACATACGCCAAAGGACTAAAGGGAATGAGAATTCCTGCATGCAAGAGTTTATCAAAGGCAATTCCTTGGTAGGAAGTAAATGTAGAGTCCAACACCAGTAAATTAATGTCTGCTCTGTGGGGAAAGTCCTGAAGCGCTCGCAAACTCACGACTCCTCCAAGAGATTGCCCATAGACAATAAATTTTGGATAGGACTTAGCACGCTTATGCGCCCAATCAAGCGCAGCTAATGAATCTTTATTTAAGCCCTGTTGATTGGCGCTACCTTTTGAAAGTCCATAACCCCTATAGTCAAAAATAAAAACATCGTATCCCTCTCTTAAAATCCAACCCAAGTTTAGCCAGTGAGAGGTTAAGTTTTGTGCATTTCCGTGAAAGAAGATGATCAGTCCTTTCTTCTCCTTTGGCTGTGCTTTATCAAACATAAACCACCCATGGAGATCAGTTCCATCTAGCGATTTAAAATCGACATCTTCATAACTCAGGTTGCTATTTTTGGGGTCTGCAAAGAAGTCTGCTGAGGGAAAATAGAAAAATGATGAACAGCTGTAAAAAAATGAAGAAAACAAGAAGATGAGGAGCTTTTTCATAGACTAAAAACCCTAAAAGATTTAATAAATACAGACTATTATGCTAGGATTTTATCTCTATGACTACAAAGTTTATTTTGGGTATTGAAACAAGTTGTGACGACACGTCAATCGCAGTAATTGAAGCTGATTCTAAGGACTTAGAAACACCTCCAAGAATTTTGACGCAGAAGTCATTTTCGCAGGAACAGCTTCTCAGCAAGTGGGGCGGTGTTGTACCAGAAATTGCAGCGCGAAATCACTTAGCAAAACTTGTCCCGCTCCTCGAAGAAACATTAAATTCTGTTTCAATTGATATGGAAAATATCGACTCCATCGGAGTAACCACGCAACCAGGTTTATTGGGCCCGCTGCTTACGGGATTAAATACAGCGAAAACGCTTTCGCTCATTTTTGAAAAGCCCATCATTCCAGTGAACCATCTCTTTGCTCACCTTGAGGCCATTCACCTCACACGAACCACAAAATATCCTTATATTGGACTCTTAGTCTCTGGTGGTCACTCACTCTATCTATTAGTGACTTCGCAAGTAGACTTTGAAATTCTTGGTTCGACTATTGATGATGCCGCAGGCGAAGCTTTTGATAAAGGTGGAAAAATTCTAGGTCTTGGTTATCCTGCGGGAAAACTCATCGATGATCTCTCCAAAACGGGAGACCCTAAGAAGTATGAATTTCCCATTGGTCTTAGAGGCTCAGCGGATTGTCGTTTAAGTTATTCAGGAGTGAAAACTTCTCTTAGATTATTTACAGAGAAAAACCCACATGTTCTTCATGATGGTTCTGAAAACTATTCACAAGACCTAAGAGATGTTTGTGCCTCTTATCAACATGCCATTGTTGGAGCACTAAAATTAAAATTAAGATATGCCATGAAAATGGTAAATGAAAAATACAACAAGAAACTTCCTGTCATTGTAGGTGGTGGTGTTGCTTGTAATAGTTATCTTAGAAAACAATTAATCGAAACTTATAAAGATGTCTTCTTCGTTGCTCCTAAATATTGTACAGATAATGGGGCCATGGTTGCAAACTATGCACATCGAATAAGTAACAATGCAATCCCCTTTCCAGAATGTTTAACATTAGATGCGAAAGGGAGATATATTTCTAAAAAAGGCCTACAAGAAAAAGGAAAACTATAGTGTCTAATAAACTACCAAAGGCGAATAAAGATCTAGGTCAACATTTCCTCAGAAGCCAATCCGTAATAGATAGTATTACTAATGACTTTAAAGATGAAGCAGAGGCCATGATTGAAATTGGTCCAGGACCTGGAATCCTCACAGAATTTCTCGCCAAACATGATCTTCCTTTCTACGTTATTGAAAAAGATAAACGCTTTCCTGAGTATCTTGAAAAATTTATCTCACCGGAACAAATTACTCTCAGCGACGCTCTAGATATTTACTTAAGTAAATTCTTCGAAGAGAAGGATATTGCAGATCAGGATATTTGGTTGGTTTCAAATCTTCCTTATAACGTGAGCGTTCCCCTACTAGTTAATTTTATCAAAGCTCCTGAAATTAAATATATGACTTTAATGTTTCAAAGAGAAGTTGCTGATAAAGTTTTTGCTTTTATGACTAAGAAGAATAAGGCGATGGGCTCACTACTGGCCCTGTGTCAAACATACTTTGATATCAATGTTCTGTGCCAAGTTCCACCAGATGCCTTTCAACCGCCGCCAAAGGTTGACTCAACAGTGATTAGTTTCACTAGAAAAGAAAAACCCATATTCCCACTTAGTGAGTTTAAACAGTTTGAATCCTTTTTAAGAAAACTTTTTCAATTCAAGAGAAAACAACTTGGAAGTGTTCTTAAATCTTTTTATGACAAAGAAACAATCGAAGCCGCATGTGAAAGTGTAGGAATAAGTAGGACTGACAGAGCTCAATCATTTAGTTTAGAAGTTGTTCAAAACCTCTACATTACACTGAACCCAAAGGGGTAAGAATATGAAAAGTATTTTATTAGTTTTAATAACTTTTGTTACATTCAATTCATCAGCAAATTACTTTGAGTTTTTTGGAAGTCATGTTTCCACTTCAGGAATTGGTAACCAGGCGAACTTAAATCCCCATGATCCTTCAAATAACTACTACATCCCGGCACTCATGGCCTTTTCTGATACTGTTAACTTTGCCGCCAGCATCTCCTCTGCACAAACTGACTTTAAAGCAATTAACAATGTAGTTATACAGAATGATTCTTATCAAGATCCCGCACTAAATGAACAAACGGGTTCTGTAGATACTGATTATCAAAAATACATAAGTACATCACTACACTTTGCTGTTCCACTTGCAAGAAACCTAGGAACTCTTGCTCTTAGTTTAAGCACTCCTGTTGGAAACCTCATGGAAACCAACTCAGGAAATCCTTATCTTCCTGAATATGTTATGTACCGTTCTCGTTATAGAAGAACTATCATTTACTTAAACCTAGCGAAAAAATTTTCAGACTCCCTAGCATTTTCTCTTGGGACACAACTTGGATTCCAAGCTGCAGCTGACGTAAATACTCAAGTCTCAATTCAAAGTGATTTTGGTTCGCAGGGCTCAGCTAAGTCAAAAATTAAACCTACCCTAGCACTTCTTCTTTCTGGAGTTTATAAACCAAGTAACGACTCCCATATCTATCTTTCTTATCAACAAGAGATGAAGAATAATTTAGAGGCCAATGCCTTTGGTAAGGTTAGTATCTCTACCACTACTGACTATATTCTCGATTTAAATATTAGTTCTATGATTTATTACGATCCACATATCATTAGATTAGGTACGGCCACAACATTAGGTCTTTTCAAGCTCTATGGCCTACTTGAATATCAAATGTGGGGAAATTATAAAACTCCTGTAGTGCGAGTTGCCCAAAGAGGTGGTGGAATAAAACCCAGTAGTGATTACGAAGTAACTACAACTGAGGATATTTTTGTTCCAAAACTAGGAATGGCCTTTTCAGTAACTGACAATTTTGAACTTGATCTTGGAATCGTCTACAAACCAACACCACTTAAGGGAGACTTCTCTGGTTCAGGAAATTCTGTAGATACCGACTCAACTATTTTAGCAGGAGCTGCCCTCTACAAAACAAAATTATTTGAAATTCCAATGCAAATTGGAGCAGCTATGCAGTATCATAAGTTAAAGGAAGTTAAAGTTGTAAAATCTTCTGGTCTTGAGAATGGTAATGCTGGAAACAAGATTGGTTCAGCTGGTTACACAGTTGGTGGAAGTGTAGTGGTTGGCTCACTTGGTTTAACGGTTCATTTCTAGGTAAGTATGGGAATTAAAATAATAGCTAAAAATAAACGTGCACACTACGACTACGCTCTAGAAGATAAACTAGAAGTGGGAATGGTTCTAGTTGGAACTGAGGTTAAGAGTCTTCGCGGCGGAAAGGTTTCCATTGCAGAGTCTCATATTACCATTGATAACAAAGGTGAAATGTGGGCACACAATATTAAAATTCCTCACTACGAATTTGGAAATTTAAATAATCACGAAGAAACAAGAAAGAGAAAACTTCTCCTACATGGAAAAGAAATTACTAAAATGTTTCATAAAATGAAAGTTCAAAAACTCACAATTATTCCTACAATGATTTATTTCAAAGGATCAATTGTTAAACTTGAAATTGCCTTAGGTCGCGGAAAGAAACTTCACGATAAAAGGGCCGATGATCAAAAGAAAGATATTCAAAGAAAACTCCAAAAAGGAATTTACGAATAACCAAAGGATCACTATGTCTATTTACGATTGCAAAGTAAAAACTAATAAGAACGAAGAAATTGATTTCTCAACTTATAAGGGAAAAGTTCTCCTAATTGTAAATACGGCTTCTAAGTGTGGATTTACTCCTCAGTACGCAGGGCTTGAAGAGCTATACAAATCCTATAAATCAAAAGGCCTTGAGATTTTAGCTTTCCCTTGCAATCAATTTGGAGAGCAAGAGCCAGGAACAAGCGAAGATATAGCCTCGTTCTGTGATCTACAATTTAATATTACTTTTCCACTATTTGATAAAATTGATGTTAATGGTGAAAATTCTCACCCTCTCTATGAATACCTAAAAAAAGAAGCTCCAGGTCTTCTGGGTTCTAAGAAAATCAAATGGAATTTTACAAAATTTCTCGTATCCAAAGATGGTGAAGCGATTAAGAGATACTCTCCTCAATCAAAACCAGATTCTTTAATCAACGATATAGAATCTTTACTATAACGGATAGCTTATGAGAGTTGGACTAGTCTTTCTTCCCGCATGGATCCCCTATAATCCTCCTCTAGGAATTAGTTGTATTTCTGCGGCTTTGTTAAAGGAAGGCCATACAGTTGAGCTTTTTGACTATAATGTTCTCATTTATGATGAGGTGAAGGACCAAGCCGGAAAGTATTGGCTCATGGATCAAGCTGACAAGTGGGAAAATAAACAGAAATTTGATAAGTATATTTTCCCACATATTGCTCCCTATTTAAAAAATCTCATTAAAGATATTGCATCAAAACAGCTCGATGCCGTAGGTTTTAGTACCTACACTTCAAACTCGCAACCAAGCTCCATTGTGATTCAAATGCTTAAGCGGGTTTTTCCAGATCTTAAGATTTTTATTGGAGGAGCTCTAGTTGAGGATTCCTTTGCTTACGAACTCCTAGAAGATCGCCTTATAGATGCGGCAATTCTAGGAGAAGGTGAAGAGAGTGCAATTGAGCTTTTAAAACACTGGCAAGATGATATTCCCATTACCAAAATAGCTGGAACTATTGTTAGAAATAAAGATGATGAAATCGTAAAGGGAGACAAGCGACCTTTACTCAATATGAAAAATCTACCAATCCCCGACTTTTCTAAGTTTGATCTCTCTAAATATACTTCAAAAGGTTTTCCTGTGGAGTTTAGTAGAGGTTGTGTCGCCAAGTGTACTTTTTGCTCAGAAACTAATTACTGGGTTAGCTTTAGAACAAAAACTCCAGCGCAAGTTTTTAAAGAGTTTAAATACTTTAAAGAAACTTTTGGAGTAGATCAATTTAGAATTGTCGACTCTCTCATGAATGGTAATCATAAAATGTTAGAGGATATGTGTGATCTTATCATCAGTGAAGGATTGAAAATTAACTGGTATGGCTTTTGTCGAATCAGTAATAAACTAACTCCAGAGCTCCTAGCAAAGATGAAGAAGGCCGGTTGTATTCACGTAAATTACGGAATAGAGTCTGGTTCACAGAAAGTCTTAGATCTTATGAAAAAGAGATATAAACTCTCTGAAATCTATAAAAATGTAAAAGATACTTATGAATCTGGAATTGAAGTTCACTCGCAAATATTAATTGGATTTCCGGGAGAAGGTTGGTTTGAGTATTTTGAAACGCTAAAGCTTATTTTCAACCTAAGAAACTTCTTCCATAAGATCTACCCAGGTATCCCTCTCGATATAACAACGAGAACTCATATCTTTGATAATCTCGACTCTTACAATGTCATTAATGAACCTGGAAAACCCTGGCGAACTAAGGACAATTCTAATACTATAAATATTAGAAAATTTAGACACTGGTTTTTAATTAAATTCCTAAATACAATCAAAATGCAACAGGGTTATCCCCTAGCTGTCGAATAAGCTATCCCCAGAGGCCGCTAAGCTGCAACCCACTGGTAAACAATCGCAATATAAGAACCAAAGAAAACGAGGCCAGATAGGCGGTGAAAACTCTTTTTCATTGATGCCACTGCTATCAAAAAGACAGCTGCAGAAATCAAGAATCCCATTTCAAGAGTGTAATCCTTATTAATTGGTATCTCATAGAAACCCAAAGAACCAAATACAAAGGCCACATTAAAAATATTTGAACCAATAATATTTCCTGTAATTAAATCCGTATTCTTCTTTTTCACACAGGCCATCAGGGCCGTAACAAGTTCAGGAAAAGATGTTCCAAAGGCCACAAAAACTGCGGAAATGACATAACTCGAAACTCCCAGCATAATTCCAATTTGCGATCCAGAACTTACTAGTAACTCTCCCCCAAAATAAAGAAGAATAAAACCAATGATCAGTTTCATAATCATCACAGGACCTATCTCATGTTCAATCTCAGTGGCATCCGAATTTTTTAGATGTCTCTCTTTACGCATTTCACTAAAAGTACTCCACAGATAGTAAGCAAAGAAACTCACAAGTAGAGCTGTTCCCCACCAATAGAGCCTATTTTGAAAGAGAATAATTCCTAAAATACATGTGAGAACAATATGAAAATAGAATTGAATTTTAATTTCTTTTCTGGCGATATGGAGCGGAACAAATAATCCTGTTAACCCCATAATTAAAAAGAGATTCGCAATATTAGACCCTACTATATTCCCCAAGGCCATGGGGCTCTCCCCTCTAAAACAGGCCAATTGAGAAACAAAGAACTCAGGAAGAGACGTTCCGAAACCTACAATTAAAAGTCCTATAACTAGCGGTGACATTCCAAAAAATACCCCGATTTTCTCTGCGGCCTCTAGTGTAAACTCTGCACCAAAATAGAGCATAACAATGGCCAAAACCAATAATATCACTTGTAGTGTCATAATCCTTCCCTATAATAATTCTATGGACTCTTTATATAATAATCTCACCGAAAAGAAATTCAAATTAATTGCTATTTTCTTCTGTTTTCTAGGAGATTTAGTCATTTCAAAATATGCTTGGATTATAGTCTCGAAAAAAGAGCTATTTGAAAAAGTTTTTCTGATGATTATTAAGAATAACCCTGATTTTGATGAAAGCGCGGTTCCAAAGAACTTCTTTAATGAACTTTTTCAATTATGTTCGCAAGCCGTATTGGCGATGATCGTACTCGTTATTATTATTCATGCCATCAATTATATTCTCTATTTCAAAAATAAGATCTTTGCATACAAATATTTGAGAATTCAATCGTGGTTAGGTGGTCTTGGACTCTGTGTCTTAGGATTTCCAAATTTAACCCAAGGTTGGTTTAACATGGTGATGGCACTGTCTGGAGTCACTCTTATTTATACAGGAATTGGACTTAGTCACTTTACTCCGAAAAGTTTGGTACCAAAAGTCTCGTCAAAGAAGGCTTAGTCCATTCAGGAATTTTTCTCACTTTATCGAGTAGATTTCTCTGTCCAGTTACCGCCAAGATAAATGAATCAAAAGCACGTGGATTTTTAACGATGAGTTCTAAGTCATGATCGTAAATGAAAATATTTAATTTAGCTTCTATCTTCTTAATGATATCTAAGCGAGCTTCAATACCCGCTTCAATATCACCCATATTGTAGATATCTCTATTGAGTAAAATCTTCGATCTAAGAAGTTCAATAAGAGTTAAATTTACATTTCCTTCATACAGTTCAATATTTTTTGGAAAGTGTCTCTTCAAGTAAGAAAAACGAGAAAGAATCATCAGTGAAGTATTTCCAAATGAATCATAAGAAGATTTAAATAAGTCTAAATATTGATCGTAGTAATATTTCCAAATCCAAAAATCAACGGAGCGATTCCAATAAGGGAGGAACCCTTTCTTTAATCTTCTCTTAAATGATCTCGAAAGTAGATGTTCGTGAGATTCTTTATCCCACATACCTCTACCCATATCAAATTCATCATCACTAACTCTAGATCTCTCATATTCTTTAGGGTGTCGAGTATGAATATTAGAATCTTCATCTAAGATAGCTTCAACTCTATCTCTAACACTTACAACAGAATCAACAGGACAGAGTTTTGAACCAGGACAATCTAACTGACAAGCATGGCATTCAGGCCAAGTGAGAGGAAAATCAACAACTAGCTGATTCACTTTATAATCTTCAATCCAAGACCGAATAGCATCATCACCCTCAAGTCCCTCTTCGTCTTTTACTTGAAGAAGTGAGCGTAAAAACCATCTATCACTAGACTCATAGTACTCAACAAGGCAGAAGAAGAAATTATCTTTTCTTCCACCTTTCATACTCATGCCAGCAATGTTCCTTGATTGACCCACAAGATTCTCTCTTAAAGAGGTTTATCTATAGAAAATGGTAGGATTTCCATATCATTTTCATTGATAATATTTTCAACAACTGATCTCTTATCCTCAGGGTGAATAATGAGAAAACAGCCTCCACCACCTGCTCCACACACTTTTATACCTGCGCTTGGAACCTGCAACTTCACTTTATTATACACCATATCCATCTTTTCAGAAACAATTCCAGGAAAAAGCTCTTTTCTAATCGCTCCTTCGTTTGAAATTAAATCCGCTAGTAGTTGGAACTCTTTATTTTTAATGGCCTTATAAGCTTTCGCACTAAGGGCAGCAATTTCAGTTAATCCAGATCGAATAAATTCATTCTTATCAAAGAAGCCCTTGTAAACTTCCCAATTATTAATTCCTGAGAGCCTTGATTGCCTTGAATAAACTAATGAGATATTTTTTTCTAAGTAATTTTTTAATTCATCACTATATAGCTGATCAACTTTTACTTCGCCTGGCGAAGGAATCAGCGCCAAGATACCACCGTAGATAGCGGGATAGTAATCCTGATATCCTGCGGGACCAGAATCTAACATTCTGCCCTCTATACCTCTTACAACTCTTACGCCTATTTCTCTATCAAGTTCAATATTTAAATACTTGCAAATGGCACCATAGAGAGTAATTCCCATGGAAGAGGACCCACCAAGACCGGCGCCCGGAGGAGAGCCCGATTTTAAATTTAATTTCACTCCACTTGTTAAATTAAAGTGATTTAAAATTTGGCATACGAAAGAAAAGTGTGAGAAATGATCACCTAATAATAACTCACTAGTGAAATCACTTTCGTTATATGTTTCAGTAGTATTGTAATCAAGAGAATGAATTTGAACTTTTCCTTTCTCAAACTCTTCTATATAAACTTCAGCCTTTAAACTTGTGGCTAAATTTAGAGTCACCGTATCAGGAATAATTAAATTGATTGGCTCAAGATCAAGAGTTCCTCCTAAAAGATCAACTCTAACCGATCCACTATACTTCGCCATCATATATTCCTACATAAGGAAGTTCTCTAAAACGTCCATTGAAGTCCAGCCCATATCCAATCACAAAGTGATCTTCAATTTCAAATGCGAGGTAATCAATATCGACCTTATGCTCTAGACGAGCTGGTTTATATAAAAGGGTAGCTAATTTAACACTCTTAGGATTTTTATTTTTGAATAATTTAGAAAGAGTCGAAATAGTAAAACCTGTATCAACAATGTCTTCTACTAGAAGAACATTTTTTCCTTCAACATTAGTACTAATATCAAGGTTAATTTTAAGGTTTCCAGTAGACTCTGTTCCTTCATAGGAAGAAACTGACATAAACTCTAAATGAACAGGAAGATTTAACTCTCTGATTAGATCCGCGCAAAAAACAAATGAGCCCTTTAGAACTCCAACTACTACAAGCTCTTCACCTGCATAATCTTTTGTAATTTGTTGACCTAGTTCTTCAACTCTTTTTCTGATCTCTTCTCTTGAAATTAACTCTGGGTACGACATACTCACCTCTGTCTGAATTTATACCCATTCATTATAACAAAAAAAAAAGGAGACTACAGTCTCCTTTCAAATTAATTTTGAACTTTTAAATTTTCTTGATCGGTGGAATCAATACCAACAGAAAATGCTAGGAGATCCTCATCTTTTGGTTGGAAATCCCAATGAGCAGTACATCTTGCTTCATAGAGATCTGCTTCACCGACTAAGACCTGATCAGAGTTTTCAGATGGCTTTCTGTGAGTCTTTGAAGCTGGCGCTCCACAAGAAGTACATACGGCCTTTACTTTGGTCACATCGTCAGCAATGGCCATCAAATGTGGAATCGGACCAAAAGGTTCACCTTTATAATCCTGGTCAAGACCCGCAAGAATAACTCTAACGCCACGCCTCGAGAGCTTGTTTACAACTTTTATAATATCTTCATCGAAGAATTGAACTTCATCGATGGCCACGATTCGAGTTGAATCATAAATCTTCTTTAAAATATCAATGGCACATTCAACTGAAACGGCATTAACAGATTGGGAAGAATGACTAACCACTTTTGTTTCGTGATAGCGATCATCTAGTGCTGGTTTAAAAATTTGGATTTTCTGTTTAGCGATTTGGGCCCTTCTAACTCTTCTGATTAACTCTTCAGTTTTACCAGAAAACATGGGTCCGCATACGACTTCAACACATCCTGTCATGAAGCTTGCTACAAAAGGCGACACGTCTCTCTCCTCGTTGTGATATTAAAATTAAGTTGTGTAGTGTGTGTAGAATGAATTCTTACAAAGATCTTACTCTCTGTAAATGAGCTCACTCTTAGTGTCATTTTATATCTTAATGAATTCCAATAGATAGTGTGAAATTATTTTCTAACACCTCCTGACTTTGGCAAGACGTCAAAATAGATATTATTTTAAAGCATTGCAATAAGAGAGGATATGTATACGGCGCCTAGGATAATGAGCAGAACAAAAATAAAAAGAGGGGAGGCCACCACAATTAGGCTTTGTAGTGTTGAAAGTTCCATATTTTTTCTAAGACCTGCAAAGAGATAAACAATAGATGAAAAGTGTCTAACCATTTCTCCAAAAATAGGAACAATCAGAAATAAACTTGTCACCATTGAGTGATTTACAATTTGAACTGTAACTTCTTCCACATCTCCATCAAACTCAAAGAGATTTCCAAAGAATTTGATAATGACCATCCAAACTTTTGCGTAGAACCAAAGAGTCACAGGAAAAAGTACAACTTGAAGAATTGACCACGAGATTAAGATTTTCTGAGTCTCAAACTGAAAAGTAGAACTTATTAAAAATGATAGTGATTCACTTTCGCTTAAGACATCACTGGTCATATATCCAAAATAAATAAAGCCAATAGAATATACACCATTCACGATGGCCATAATCCAAGAAATACTTAGGACCTCTACGAAGTTAAGACCGCTAACGTCAGAAGTACTTTCATCAATAACCTGATCTTCACTAGCAATAACTAGAGGTGTGTCTTTAAATTTATCTTTTAAGTTTTCACGACTCTCTCTCAAGAATTCATGAGTCTTAAAAGGATGAAGAAATGTTAGAATGTAATCTGTTACGATTGATGTCATTTCAAAGCTCGATAATCACTAGATTCTAAGCTAATAGAATCTTTTAGAGGTCTATTATAATGATACGAAATTTTTTGTTCTCTTTCTACTAAGATCACTTCTTTCTTTAAAAAGAACAAATCAAAGCTTTTCTCTCCTGAATTGAAGACTAGACTCTTTTTCGGCAATTGCTTTAAATCTAAGTCATCTCTCGTATAACTTGCTCTGCTAGTAAAGAGCTCTAGTAAATGACTCACCTTTTTGCCAGATTTAGTAAGATCCAATTCAATGCTCTTGCCGCTCTTTATAGTTAAGTTAATTGCTTGGTTAAATTTTTCAAAAGGTTTTAAATTCCAAAGAGTTTGAACATTAAAGAGAAACTTCCTCTGCTCATTTGGCTTTAATTGATAGAGGCCAGAAATACTAGGGGCTGTCATGTAATAGAATTTATCTTGATCGTAAGATTCATAAAGTTTAAATACTCCAGAACTCGTTTTCAGTGATCCTACAACTTTTCCTAACTTAGAAGGCTTATAATCTTTAATAAATCTCTGCGCCTTAAACTCTTCTAAATTCTTCTTTAGGAAACGTATTTTAGACTGAGATATGGAAAGAATTCTATAAGGGTTAGGTGTAGTCTTATAGTTTTGAAAATCTACAGTGAAATCTCTATTTCTTATATTACTAAAACTAATAACCTCATTTGTAATATCACTTGGAAAGAGATTCATTTTCATAAAGAAGTTTGGAGGTAAGAAAAAGAGTGCCTTAATTCTTCTATATTTATGATCAGATTTATGAGCACCTTCTTTAGCTATGACTCCTTCAAAAGGTAGAGAGTCCTTTGATATGGCCACAACATCTCTGCCCTGCCCTACAAATTGAATGTAAAATTCTTGGGAGTAATCAAGCTTCTTTCCTAAACGGTATTCAAGCGTTCCATTTTCAAAACGAAAAGTCATTTTCAAAAATTTGTCTGGAAAGAAGTCATCAAAATTATTAATATCTTCTTTTTCCAAATATTTAACCGCTCTCACATATGAGATTCTATTTAAGAAATCATTCACTTTCTTTAGATCAACAGGGTGACCATCACTAAAATTCCTGAAGAAATTCCCTTCTTTTTTAATATGATTGTAAGGAGTTTGAATCTCAAGTAGATCTCCATACTTACTAGTATCTAACAATCGAGAGTACTCATCCTCTGAAGAAGCTTTCTCTATCCCCTTTTTCTCCTGAGTAATATAAACCGTACACAAGAGGGCAACAAGAAAGAGAAAGAGAAAGAGGTTTTTCACTACAACTTCCCTCTTCTTCTGTAGATAACAATTGAAAAAATGATGAGAACAATAGGAAGGAAGACCACACTAAAAAAGAAAATAATTCCCAACTGAGGTCTGCTAATGAAAACTGGTTCATTACTCATAGTGACTCGTTCAAAACTTATGAGCTGATCATTCCTTGTTAACCAAGAAATTGAATTCACAAATAAAGAAAAATGATTCGTGAATTTTCTATAAGAGTTAGAGACAAAACTAGTATTTGAAAAAGTTAATATCCTCCCACCTTTCTTATATTCGTGAGCAAGGGCGAAGTGAATAGGTCCGGGAAGATCTTTTCCCTCGTCGAAACTTTGTTTATCCAATGTAAGGAAATCACTCTCTCCCCAACTAATAGGACTTGAAGTAATGAGTTTGGTTCCTTTTTTAATAACTTTTCTATTAAAATCTAGAGCGGTTGAAAGTGGAAAGAAAACAATGCCAGAAAATCCTTCGAGAATAGGGTGTTTTTTTGAGTAATCAGTGGCAATAGGCACTGTCCCCTTAGACCCTTTAATGTGGGAACTTGGAGAGAGAGCTAGTACGTTATGCACTAAAATCCCTTTCTGCTTCAAGTAACTTCTAAACTGAGGAATCGTATCTCCATTAAACTTTGGATTAATTCCCACTAAGAGAGAGCGTCCTTTCTCAAGAAAACTATTTACCGATAAGATCTCTCTCTCATCTAAATCAATCTCAACTCCCCAAAGCACTAGAACGTCACAGGCATTTAAAGGTTCAGAAGAAACCAATTTATAATCTTCTACGCGATAATTCTCAAGTTCAAGTAAACCTCTTAAGGCACTATGATGATTCGCATCCTCTGAGAACCAACTAAGTCTCGTATGTGAACTGTCGACACAAACAACTGTTTCCTTTTCTCTCGAAATTTTAAAAATAGCGTTTGTCAGCTCCAATTCTCTAATGCGAGTAATACGTGATGACTTCCCCTTCATCTCTACAATTATAGTCGGGGCCTTAGTGACGCTATGTAGTTTCACAAGGTCAGGTCTTGTTTGAACATCAATATATTCGACTTGGATATCTGATTTCTTAACTCTATAGAGTTTAAGCAGATCATTTATAGGTAAGTGATCCTTTTTTAAAGCAAAAACTTTTAGCTGAATTTCCTCGTCAACACTTTCTAAAACTTTTATCGATTGAGCTCTCAAAGAGTTAAGAGCACTTTCACTTAAATCAACTTGATAAGGATTTTTAAATGCTAAGTAATTAAATAATGAAATAATACAGAATACGAGAACACATGTGGTCAGTGCGGAGGTTAGTCCCTTGAACTGAGTACTCATATAATACGACATAAAAGACTTTCTATTCATTAAAACAACGATAACTGTACAAACCAAGGTAATAATTGTGACTACAGAATTTAAAAAGACTTCATCAGAGATTGAAATCCACAGGGCAAAAGACACGAGGTACAGAATGATATTAACGATGACCAAGATAGTTGAGAGCATCTTTTTCATTACCATCTCCTCGATTCAAGTGACTTTGAAGTGAAGAGCATAAACAGACCTACGAAGGAGCTATAGTAAATAAAACTATAACTTCGAATATCTCCTTTTACGAAATAGGAAAAGTGAGAAATGTTATTTAGGTAATTAAAGATTTGACCAACAATAAAACTATTGGCCGTATTGGCAGTTAAATTAACGAGAAGGATTCCTAAGATTATTGAAAATGAAACAAAACCAGAAACAATTTGATTTTCAGTAAGTGAAGAAGCAAAAAGTCCCACGATAATGTAACAACTTATATTTAAAATCAATCCAAGGTATGCACTCCCTACTATCCCCCAATCACTATAACCAGAGAACATTAAAATAAGAGGGCAAATTATAGACAGTGAAAGCATCAAGGAAATAAGAGTGACATGGGAGAGAAACTTCCCCAAGATAATTTCCCAAATACTTACTTTAGAGCGCAGAAGTAAGTCTAGAGTTCCACTATTTTTCTCTTCAACAAATGAATTCATTGTCAAAATAGGTGAAAAGAACATGAATAACGAATTCATAACTCCAAACAGTGGAATGAGAACATTATTAGTAAGAGTGGTGCCTGTGTGCTCTTTAGACCCTAAGATATAATTATAAAACAACCACCCCACTATGGCGCTAAAGATAGCACATAGAATATAAAATAGTGGAGAAGAGAGAGCTTCTTTTAATTCTCTTTTAAAAATACTAAACATCTAATTTACTCGTTACTTTATCAAAGATTTGCTCTAGATCCATTTCTTCTAACTTTAGAGAAGTTACAATATAGTTTCTATCCAAGAGGAATTTATTAATCTCTCCCCTAATATCTTTCTCACCTATCGTGGTTATTTTTAAAGAGTTCCCTTCGCAATTAATCTCAGAGAGTTCAAACTCAGACTTAAGCAATTGAATATCGTCCTCTTTCACAGGTGAATCTAAATCTATTAAAATAATCTGCCCCGAAACAAGATCTTTTTTTACGTCTTCAATTTTTCCCGACTTTAAAATACGTCCCTTATTGATAATGGTAACTTCATCACAGAGATTACTCGCTTCATAAAGCTGGTGAGTAGAAAATAAGATGGTATGGTTCTCTTTTAAACTTAGAATAAGCTCTCTCATTTCTTTAATGGCATGAGGATCAAGACCTACTGTAGGTTCATCCAGAATGATAATTTCAGGATCAACCACTAGCGCCTGGGCAATACCAACTCTTTGCTGATAACCCTTGGATAAGTTTCTAATCATTCTCTTTTCAACGTGTTTTAATCCGCACTTTGAAAGAATGGACTCAATATCACTATTTGACTTGTAAATGTCTCTGACGAATTCGAGAAAATCTCGCACAATCATATTCTTATAAAGAGGAGGATGTTCCGGAAGAAAACCAATGGGCTTCTTAGACTCAATAATGACACTTCCGTCACAGGCCTTTAGAATTCCGGTGATAATTTTCATCGTTGTCGATTTTCCCGCTCCATTGGGACCGAGAAAGCCATGAATACTTCCCTTTGAAACTTTAAACGATATTTCTTCGAGGGCAGTGACACCACCGAACTTTTTTTGAATATGCGAAACTTGAATGGCACTTTCTTCCATAAAATTACCTACTAAATTGATTCATCCCAATCTTAGCAAATTATTCTTTGAAAGTTAAAGTCAATCACTCTATAAAAAGCAGAATAATCTGATTTTTATCAAGAATTTTCACTTAGTTACCGATAGTATTAGATATGAATAAGATATTTAAAAAGTATATTGAAAAAGCCAATAATATTGTTATCACGACTCACATCTACCCAGATGCAGATGGAATAGGTAGTCAAATTGCTCTTTGCATGGCACTTCAGTCCATTGGAAAAAACGTTATTTGTGTAAACGAACTAGCGCTCTTTGAGAGATATAAATATCTAGATCCAAAAGGCGTTATCATTTCCCATGATGAGTACATGGAAAATCCTTTTGACGAAATTGATTTATTCATTGTAGCCGATACTAATAGTCTGCCAAGAATTGGTAAGAATACGCAGGAGTTAGTCCTAAAATCAAAAGACCTACTCTTCATAGATCATCATCCGTGCCCTAGAGAGTTAGCATCCATTCACTGTATAGATACAACGATGGCAGCTACAGGAGAATTAGTAGGAAATTTAATACAAGGCCTAGGCATAAAATTTACTCCAGAAATTTCACTAGCGCTATATACAGCGATAATTATAGATACATCAAGTTTTAGATATCCTACCGTTTCAGCAAATACTCATCGCATGGTTGGGGATTTAATGGATACAGGAGTTAAACCTCCTGAGGCCTTTAATCAAATCAATGGAACTAAGAAGATTGGTTACATGAGACTTATTGGAGAGGTCCTTACCTCTGCAAAGACCAATGAGACAGAAGAAGTCGCTTGGATTTGTCTAGATGAAGAAATGATTAAAAGGCATAAGTCTGATCCCGAAGACACCCACGGTTTCATTAATCACTTACTCATACTCGATAAAATCAAAGTCGCTTGTATGTTTAGACAAAATGATAAGAGTGTAAAACTAAGTCTTCGTTCAGCTGACAATAGTGTTGATGTTGGAGTTATGGCCCAGGCACTTGGTGGCGGTGGTCACAATCACTCAGCAGCAACAATTCTTGAAGGAAAAATGGAAGATGTTGTTAAAAGTTCAATTGAAAAGATTCAATTAATGATTAATGGGTCTAAAGACTAACCCTTACCTAGAATTTCTTGAAGAGCTGCTCGCTCCTTATCATTCCAGCCAAAACCACCTGCACTTAGAAGACCTCTAAGTTTTTCCTGCGTATTAGTATTTGTCGGATCATTCTTGGCGATATCAGAATGAAGCATAATATCTTTCTTTTCCTTAGAAACATCCTCACCCTTAGCAGCTTTAGCTGTTTCGGTCTTAGTTCTAATATCAACTCTAGGTGCTGGATTATCTAGGGACATATAAGTACTAATCTGCTTTCCAGTCTTAACAACGACTTTCTTTTCAGGTTTAGCTGTCTTAGCTGCAACTTTTGCGCGAATCTCTTCGGCCGAAAGCTTTTCTCTTGGCGGCCGATAGGACTTCTTAACTTTCTTAGGCTTCCCATTTTTGTGGGTCACCCTCTTTTTAGAAGTATCGTTGTCTGCCGGTCTACTGTCAAAGGTACTAAAGACTCTCATTCATCTATTATAGCGAGTTCTGCCTTTATTTTCGCTGAGGAAAGAGTTGCGCTCGTTTAAGTTATTGGCAGAGTGAAATTGGTGCCTGGCAAAATATTGTGGCACTCAGCAAAGCAGGAATATTTGTAAAAAGTTCACCTAAACTGATGATATTAAAGAACAAAAATATAAACCGACATATTTCCTAAAGTATCTTTTTTTAAAACCGAAAAATTAATTGACCATATTGCTCAAACTGCTAATCTTGGTCCTCGTAAAGGTAATGAGAGAAAAAATTCTACACCGAGTTTGTAAGTCGTACGTAAGTTCCATCGGTCCGTAAAATGTTAAACACAGTGTAGAGAACTTAGAAACAACGTTTCTAAAAATAAGAGAGAGTTATTATGAAGAAGATGGAACTAGCACAGAAATCAAAACTTCTATTTTTATCACTTATGTTATCAGTATCACTTTTCACAACTTCTTGTGGTGGCGGAAAGAGCGGATCAAACTTATCAATTCCAGGTGTGGTTGGACCAGTGGTTACACTACAACAAGATGACGTATTAATTTCAATGGTTTTTGATAACTTACATCTACAAGGTGGACTTAGATACGCAATTCCAAAGTATCCTAATTCTTACATTGAAATTTCACCAGATCTTCAATCAAATGGAACACTAATGTCTGTATCTATTTCTTTAGACGATGTGTTTAACGGAGATCTAAACAGATTAGATCCACAATCACTTCCAGGGGGTAGAGCTCTTCCAGGTGTTGCAAGTGGACGCTTACCTGCAGTTGCTTTTAGTATTGAGAAATTTCACAACATGGGTGTTTACATAGGCCCAAGTATTTTTGGAATCTTTATTCCAGTAAATGGTCTTAATATTCAAAACTCTATCATCACTGCAAGATTCTTTGCTGGTGGATCGAGAGTTGGTAACTTATCTCTAGTTGGTGAAGATCAAAACGGAGAAAATGGTGGATTCTTACTTATGTTAGATATGAAAGGTTCTGTTAAAAGAAAACTTAAAAAGGTTGCTAGAAAATACTAATTCAAAGAAATCACGACTTATAATTAAGGGAGCTCTTAGGGCTCCCTTTTTTATTTATCAATTTTATAAAAGTCCAAAATATTTAACTGCCACTTATAATTTGTTTCTTTATTATTCACAATCTCTGCATAAACGGGTCGTGTTTTGCCATCAATATCATTTAAAAGCCAAAACCTCTCCCCCACTATAGAAGTGATATTATAAAGACCTTGGTGTAGATTATTCTCAATTAAATATTTCAAAAAGATTAACCTCATAGGCTCACTCTTCTTACCAAGACCATCATACTTCTTCATATCAGAGAGAGCTTCTCTTGTTTGATAATCCTTAAGAGGGGCCTTAAGTGCCCTTATCATCGCCTTAGTGAAAATAAAGTCATTCTTCATTAATTTCATATTTACAGAAACACTCTTTTTTCTCTTAAAAAGAAGGGTCGCTACTGCTTGCTCAAACGCTGAAACTTTCACAACTGCCTTAGGTATAGGCTTTGGTTTTGGCATTGGCTTAACCACAACAACAACAGGCTTAGGCACTGGTTTTGGCTTAGGTTTAGGTTTTGGTTTTATGACAATAATGGGTTTTGGCTTAGATTTTGGTTTAACTTTCTGCTCTACAAAGAGAAAGTCCCCTAGCCCCTTGTCATCAAATTCTTTTAAAGCTCCTGGAAGAAATAACTCTCCTTGAGCATATCTTGAATTGGAAACAGATAGCTGTTTACTTATTAGAGCGAAAATTAACTGTAAATCTGGATAGAGTCTTTCTTTAGAACTAAATAATTTTGAATATCTCTTCAAACAACTTAGTCCATGTCCACCAGAGTTAATAACATTAGCAGCATTGGACTTATACAAAAGCTCGATTGACTCTGGGATATAACTTAGTCCGTAGACATCATCTTTTTCAGAACAAAGAGTTAACATGAGATTTAAATCATCTTTACAGACATTCCCTAGCGCTTGCTGAGAGTTTTTTAATGTGAACTGCTCTGAACTAATACCATGCTCAATGAGATTTTTAAAAGTTCTTACTTTTGCGACTCCCCTAGGTCTTAGAGTCCTAAAGTTCTTAAGCCATGTTTTTCTATCGCTCTTATTTAATTTATTTAATTTTCCTGCATTCCAATTTTCTAAATAGCGAGTTTTGGCCCTCTTTATGAACTTCTTCATTTCGAGAGATTTTGGACGACATTGATTTAGAGTTTTCTTCCAATCCAACGAACAAAGGTTTTCATTGCCACCGATTTCATACATGAGAGAATGATATTCTTTTAAACTTTCAAAAATATAACTCACACTAAGTAGACGATTCAAATAACGAATATATTCAATATTCTTATTGAGGTAAAAGTCTGGGCAATTAGATTTAACAGGAAACTCATGCTTCCACATATAATTTAATTTATGCAAACCTTCTGTGGTGATTCTTGGAATATAATAATCAAAGAACTCAGTATCTTCGAAAGTAATTTTTCCTAATTGATTACTGAATTTATAAGATGGAGATAAGGGGCCAAAATATTCAGGAGTTTGTCTCTCCCCTAAGTGAACGTTATCATAGAAACTATTCGACAGGTTCTTTGAGCTACCCATCGAAAAGTTTGAAACTAAGAGTACATATATTAAAATAAAGTTTTTCAACTTATTCCTTTAAAATCATTTATCTGAAATTAACATTAAGCTTAAATCTGGTACGTAAGTAATTATGATTAAAGCTATAAGTAAAAGTAACAAAAAGGGAAACGAAGCTTTATACAATTCAGTAACAGGTTTATTAAACCTAAAACTTGAAATGAATAAATTAATTCCAACAGGTGGAGTGATGTATCCAATTTCTAAATTTGTTAAAAAGATAATGGCCAAATGAACAGGATGAACTCCAAACTCAGTGGCAATCGGCACTATTAAAGGGACAACAACAATGATAGCACTAAAGATGTCCATTAGACTTCCCACAATGAGAAGGAAGACATTTAAGAAGAATAAGAATGAATATTTATTTGTTAAGTACTTCCTCATGAAATCTAAGATTTGCATTGGAACTTCTTCATCAACAAGATAATTAGTAAGTCCAAGAGCACAGCAAAGAATTAATAAAATCCCCCCTACTAAACTCATACTATCCCCAATAATCTTTGGGATATCTTTAAAAATATCTAAATCTCTATAAACAAAACACTCTATAATCAAAATATAAAATGCTGTTATCGCCGCTGCTTCTGTTGCAGTGGTAAAACCACCATAAATAGCAACTAAAACCCCAACAGGTAGAAGCGCTTCAAAGAAACAACCTTTAAATGCCGCGACAAATTCAATTTTATCAAACTTCTTCTTATTCCCTGACATTTTCCCATTCTTAATAGACCAAATAGAAAGGATAGTAATGAGTAAGAATCCAGGAATAATTCCCGCCAGAAAGAGTTGATCAATATCAACTTTAGCAACGAGACCATAGAGAATAATAGGAAGAGACGGTGGAAACAAAAGTCCTAAAGATCCAGAGGTGGTGATAAGACCTAGACTGAATTTTTCTGAGTAACCTTCATTCTTAAGAATTGGGTATAAGAGTCCACCAAGTGCGATAATCGTCACTCCACTGGCCCCTGTAAATGCCGTAAAGAAGGCACAAATAACAAGACTTACAATGGCGACCCCACCAGGCATCCACCCCAGAGAAGCTTCAGCAAAACGAAGAAGCCTTTGAGGAGATTTTGACTCTGCCATGATATAACCAGCAAAAGTAAAAAGTGGAATAGTTAATAAGGTCGGTGCACTTGAAATTCGATAGATTTCAACAGCAACCGCCATAGTCTCAACATCAGTAAAACTAAAAGCCGTTAGCGCAGCAAGAGACATTATAATAAATAGTGGCACGCCTAAAGCGGCCAATATTAATATACCTACAAAAGAAAATAATTCTATCAAGATCTTTCTCCAATACATAAATTTAAGAATTGATAAAAGAATCTATAGGCAATAAGAGAAAAACCTAAAGGAATGATTCCCACAAGATATCCACTTTGTATTCCCCAGAAGACAGGCTTACCATACTTTAGTTCTATCAATAGAAATCCATAAGAAGCATAAATCATCCATACTAAAGTACAAAAAGAAGTCAGTGCAACGATTCTCTTAATCCAAATTAGGGCGTGATCTTTTTTTATAGATTCTAAATATTTTCCAATGATATCAATTCCAATGTGAGTCCCTCTTCCTGTAGCCAAAACACCACCTAAAAAAGTACTTAAGAAGACTAAGTGCCGAACAAATGGCTCAATCCAATGAAATGTCATATCAAACCATCTAAGTACAATGGCCAGGACACTAAAGAGAAGCATTGTAAGCACACCAATGACTAAAAACCAGGTGGCTAATTTTTCTATGAATAGATCAATTAATCTAAGTGCCTTCATTAAAGTTGGCTCTCCAATTTAGATAAGGCTTCAGCAGAAAAGAGCTTTCCTTTTAGTTTTCCGATAACTTCTTTTCTAAGAACCTTTCCACGATCAATATCTGCCTTAGAGAACTTTAAGAATTCAATTCCTTGTGCTTTCATTGCAGCAAGAGCATCTTGATTATCTTTATCATTCCCTTTATTAATTTCGCCTACAAATTTCTGAGAAATTTCTTCAATAATTTTTCTATGCTCAGGACTAATTTTATTCCAAGTTTTGTCATTTATTAAGAATGCTCCTACAGAAAAGGAGATAGGTAGATCGATGACATATTTAATTTTAGTATTCCACTGTAGAGAAATAATTCCAAGTGGCGGAGCATAAGCAGCTTGAATAACTCCAGTAGAAAGTGAAGAAAGAACATCTGGCAGTGAAAGTGGAACAGAAACAAATTTCATAGTTTCAATCATTGTTGAAACAAGAGTATCCCCTTCCCATGACCAAATCTTAACTCCCTTCATATTTTCTAAAGAGTCTGTTTTCTTCTGAGAAACAAAGTAGACATTTCCAATTTCAAAGAAGCCTAGGTTTTTGAATTCATTCTCTGCAAACTTCTTATTAAAAAATGGTTCCATTTTCTTTACTAACTTTAAAGCCTTTTCTCTATTATGGAAAAATGTAAATGGTAATTCAATGACTCTCACATCACCATTAATATCCCCAAGAGTTTTCCCAGTGAAAATCCCTCCATGAAGCTGACCAATTCTAATTTTTCTTAGAACATCCGGCTCGTCTCCTTGAGAACCACCAAAGTAAAACTTTATTTTTACTTTCTTATTAGTTTTTTGCTTAATCTCTTTGGCCATTCTTTTTAAATTCTTTGACCAATTTGTTCCCTCAGGAGCAAGCACACCAACTTTAATTTTTAGTGCTGAAACATTCGTACAAAATAGAGCTGCTAAGATAATTGTTGAAATTATTTTTTTCATTTTCGTCACCTATTATTAGAATAAATCTTCTTGATATTTCTTTATTACTTCATACCTTTTTACAGCAAGAGACTGATAAAGTCTCAGTCTAGGCTCTTTAAACGCATTGTCTAATTTTCTATTGGGTTTACCTAGTAATTCTCTATAATGTTTTCTAAGTGCTGATTCCATGAAGAATTGTTGAGTTTTAAACTCTTCTTCATCAGACATGGGTATTATATAAAATTGCATAAAGGCGACTCTTGCTAACCAATTGTTGGGATTATTCTTGATTAACTTTTCAAAAATTTTCTTTCCTTTCTCTGGGTTGCCTCCCAACATTTTAGGTCTTGAAGCCTCATATGTACCATAGAAGATTTGGCAAACTCCAAAGCTAATATCTGGCTCTTTATTACAAACCCAATCAAACATTCCCTTCACAATTGGTAGATAAGATACAAGAGTCATATCTGTTTTCTGAAGGTTAATCATTCCACCCAAGGCTTGGGCCGTAAATAGAATGGCTTCATAACTTTCCATGTTATTAGATAGGTGCATATTTAATTTTGCTTCTACTCCACCCTCTTTATTTTGAGATTTCACAATATCGTCCCAAGAGATTCCTTCATTTCCGAGGAATCTTCTTCCATAGGCAAAGGCTTTAGCGTAGTTATAGATCGCCTGATCACCATATGAACTGCTCTCTTCTTCAGCAAAATAATCATTTAAGTATTCGGTTTCATTGATCGCAAAGGCATAACCGGCATAACCCTTTATAGCCGTCACTAATAATTCCACATCGTTAGGCTTCAGATAAAGTAAACCATCTACCAGTAGTAAATTGCCTAAAGCTCCCTGTTTGAAGTTCTGCCAATTTCCTTCTGTCTCTAATCCCTTCGTTGCGTCGTACATAAGTGTCCCAGTCGTCCCAACTGCGATTTTTTGAACGCTTCCACAGCTACTTAGCACCCCTACTGTCAAAAGTGACAACAGTAGCGACCTGATTGAGTGATTAGACATAATTCGTCTTCCTTTTTGACATTTTTCCATAGATTTAATGTATAGATTGCCCTAGATTTCAGCTATTTACAACTCACGGCGCACGCGGTCAAAACTTCCGCCTATAGAGGGTGATTTTTCTGGCAATATGTGTTAAAATAAGTGAAACTTGATCCAATTTATTGAGTTAAGTTTGTACACTCATTTACCGACAAGGTACAAGTTATAGCAAATTTGGCTAAAGGATTCGCCGTTGTTAAAAACATGCTTAAAAGGTAGAAATACCCATCTTCTTGATCATCCATAGGTACTAGACCTCCTATTTGTGTGAACTGAAGGTGAATAAAATTCAGACACACTAAAAAAGGAGGAAGTCGCATGAGCACTTCAAATGAAACATCTACACAAAATGAAAACCTGATCAAAATTGATCACAAAGGGTTCAAAAGAGCTACAAAGTCAGCGAGTCGCTCACTAAGCCTTAAACCTTCTAGATCATTTGCTGGAATTAAAAGTATTAGATCGAGAACTGCACTGGCAACGACAAAAGTTGTAACTTCTAACGATAATTTAGCGGATAAGTAGGACAGGATTCTACCTGCTACGTTTTGATCTACTCTTCTTATTAAAGCTTCTTTGTAAGCTCTTGATGGCCTTTTCTCTTTCTTGATCTAATTCCAATATATTTTTCTCATGAATAGATTGTAAGAAATTCTTTCTAGCAATGAAGAGGTTGTTTATAAAGGTCGTTTGCAAGGCCTTCAGCTCTCTAAAACACAGCCCCCTCTCTTCCTTTGTTAACTTATTAATTTTATCACTTTGTTCACTGTTATCCATGAGAATTAACGAGGAGAACTCTCCGTTGCAAACTTTCTTCTTATGCGAGAAAAATGTTTCCAAACTCATTTTCAAATCATGGACTTCAAAAAGGTAATTATTTGAACTAATAGTTTTTATTTTAGAGATTTTCTCATGGATGTCCCGAGTGTACTCAAAAGAAGTTTGCTTCTCATTTGCAGAAACACTAAGACTAAAAAGGAATGTCATTAAAATTACTGTTTTTTTCATTTACTAAATACTTTATCCATTTTCTCTAAATAATAGTTGATATCCTTATGATTTGTAAAAGTTAATCTAATAGCAAAACGCTTAAATTTAGATTTTCCTCCTCCAATCATTTCAACATTAGATGCTGGTACGCCAAACTTCTTAGCTAACTTCTTAGTAAAGCCCTTGTTTGCAGCGCCAGCGATCGGTTTCTCTTTGATATAGAGAATAATTTCACCACTTGGTCCCAACAACAACTTCTCTACTTTCGCACCTGGTTTGGCCCAGAGATCTAGACCAAATACAAGAGAGTCAGGTTCTTCTTTTATCGAAAAAATTTTAATTCCTAAGTCTTGGCATTTCTGAGAGATCAGTTCTAAAGAATTAGACATGAAAGAGTTCTCTCCACTCTCCATGAACAGAATTAGCGTGCCCAAGGAATTTCTTAAACTCTCTTAAGAAGTCTGATAAGGGGAAACCTACAACATTTGAGTAGGAGCCATTCAAATTAGAAATGAAACTTAATCCTTGTCCTTGAATACCGTAGGAACCGGCCTTATCAAGGGATTCTTCACTTTTAATATAGAGATCCAACAAGTCTTTATCAATTTTTTCAAAAGTCACTTCACTTCTACAAGAAAAAACCATCTCTTTCATTTTTGATTCTTCAAAATCAAAACAAGACATAAAGATACTTGTGACAACACTATGTTCTTTACCTTCAAGCTCTAGCAACATTTTTCTAGCCCCTTCTGGCCCAGATGGCTTTCCATAAATTTTCTCCCCCAAAGTCACAATGGTATCTGAGGCCACTATGAAGGGAAAATAAGTTTTTGAAAAATCTGATCTTTGAGATAATTTACTAAGAACATCTCTACCTTTTAGGGCCGCTAAGTCTTCTGCTACAGCAACTGGATCTACTTCACTTGTCACCTCTTCTACATCTGAGGAGATGACCTCAAAAGGGACCCCAATCCACCCAAGTAATTCTTTTCGTCTAGGACTTCCACTTGCTAAAATTAAATTATATAAGTTATTTGATGTCATTTATAATCTTCCAATATTTCTTGGTTGTACTATTTAAAACTTCTCTATCACTTCTTACCTGGGCAGATGAGTTCTTGCTTCTCAAGTAGTTCACGAGAGCAAGGTTAAAGAATTTTGCAGAGTATTGCATATCATCTGTGGGCTCATTCCTTGCGAGCATCTTCTCTCTTAAGCGCTGAGAAGTAAGAAGAGTAGTTGTTTCCATTCTTCTTGTATATTCTTTTAAATATGCCAGTCTTAAACTCATATCACTTTTTTTATTTGAAAAGATTCCCCACTGTCTATAGCTATAGATCTTAGCGAATTTCTCAGCATCATCAACAAAGTTAGTGAAACCGCTGTACTCATTCATAAGCAATTCTCTAGCCACAAGCATTGTAGGGATTCTCTTAGTCATTAATTCTCCCACGGAGAATTTCTTTTCTCTATCAAACTTATTAATGAATCTTCCTCTTTGATCTATTTCATACCAAGAGTCAGCGTCAAGGATCTCAGTTTTTTTATTTTCAAAACCTCTAAATGAAAATGTGGCGACACTATCTTTTAATTCATCTTTGAGACCCAATTTCTCATGTCCCCTGGATTTGATATAAGATCTATTTCCGATCAATGAAATAAATTCAATATTTATATCCCTTCCCTCAACCGTACCGTTAGGAGAAACAAGAAATGAATAGGTTTTTCTCTTCTTAAATTTCTTATTATTTTCATCTATCAATTGATTCAATCTTTCATATTGTTTTTTTACTGTTTGACTCTCTTCAATCAAATTGATGAGAGAGTTTTCATCGTAATCAATTTTTTCTGAGATTGGCATGGCGGCGTAAAACTGTAAGGGAAAAAAGATAACATCTGTTTCTCTATCATTGGTAGTGACATATCGAGATTCCGACCTTGATAGCCATAGAACATTTCCAGAGTTTATCCTGGCATGAATAAAAGTTTCCTCAAGTCCAAAGTTGATCTCTCTAAAAGTTACCGAAGAGCTGGGAGAGAGACGCACCATTGTGCCATCAAAGAGAAAGATCCATGCATAACTATCAAAACTTGTGTGTATCTCATCACCCTCAAGAATACTGGAGCGAAATTGAGTATTGTAAAAACCTACACCTCGGTAGTTCTTGCAATCACCCACACAGTGAACAACCTTACCAATGGTTTCTCTCTGCCTTTTCTCTCTTATGGTCTTTTCCCAATTGGGCCACTTATCTCTCAGATTGGTATCTTGGAGCCAGAGGTCATAATCGAGAAAATCAACAGAATCGATTTTATCCCATTGAATAAGGCTATTTTTCATCCCCTTATAGTAGTAATTCTTGGTGTGCTTTCTCTCATCTCCATTAGAGTGCAGAGTAAAGAACAGAACGGAAAGTATTAAAAGTTTGAGATTCATGCATAACTTATCGGAATTTATGAAACTGAGTCCACCTTTATGCCCAATCTAGGGGTTAGCGGCAAAAAATGACTCCACCATGCGCATTGCGAGAATAAACTATTAATTTCATGTGGGATTTGATAAAATTGGCCCCTTTGAAACTACTATTTTTGCCTTTCATTTTAGGAGACAAGTCGTGTCGGACACAGAAAATACCAGCCCAGAAAGTTTTTCATTTGTTGAAAACGAACATCAAGTTCTATCTTTTTGGAAAGAACAGGATATCTTTAAAAAATCTCTAGAGAGAACTCAAGATAAGAAACCTTTTATTTTCTACGATGGTCCTCCATTTGCGACAGGTCTTCCTCATCATGGTCACCTTTTAGGTTCAACTCTTAAAGATATTGTTCCAAGATATTGGACGATGAAGGGCCGCTACGTTGAAAGACGTTTTGGTTGGGATTGTCATGGTCTTCCAGTTGAATATGAAATTGATAAGAAACTTGGAATGTCTGCACAAGACGCAGTAGAGAAACTTGGAGTTAAAGCTTACAACGACGAATGTCGTGGCATTGTTCAAAGATTTACTTCTGAATGGCAGAAAACTGTTTCAAGAATTGGCCGTTGGGTTGATTTTGAAAATGATTATAAGACAATGGATCCAACTTTCATGGAATCTGTCTGGTGGGTTTTCAAGGAGCTTTGGAATAAAGATCTTGTTTACCAAGGTACTAAAGTCGTTCCTTTCTCTACAGAACTTGGTACTGTGCTCTCTAACTTTGAGGCCACATCAAATTACAAAGACGTTCAAGACCCAGCTGTCACAATATTATTTAAAGTTGACGGAGAAGAAAATACTCACTTCGCAGCTTGGACAACAACTCCTTGGACACTTCCTTCAAACCTATGTCTCTGTGTTGGTGCTGATATTGATTATGTAAAAGTGAAAGATGAAGATAAAGATCTCTTCTTCTACCTTGCAAAATCGAGATTAGAGCACTACTCAAAAAAGAGAAATCTAACTGTAGTAGAAGAAATGAAAGGATCTGCACTTAAAGGGAAAACTTATACTCCTCTTTTTGACTTCTTTGCAGAACTTAAAGCAGAGGGAGCCTTCCAAGTTCTTAACGATGATTACGTAACGACAGAAGATGGTACAGGAATCGTTCACACAGCTCCAGCTTTTGGTGAAGATGATAATAGAATCATGAAAGAAGCAGGAATCAGCGCTATCGTTTGTCCAGTAGATAATGCCGGTAAATTTACAGCGAAAGTAACTCCTTACCAGGGCGTTCATGTAAAAGAAGCTGATAAACAAATTATAAAAGATCTAAAAGATAACGGTAAACTCTACGAGCAATCAGTGCTCGTGCATCCTTATCCTTTCTGTCCTAGATCAGATACACCACTTATTTATAAATCAATCCCTTCTTGGTATATTAAAGTTGAAGAAAATGTTGAAAATCTCATAAAGAACAATGATCAAATCAACTGGGTACCTGGTCACATAAAATCAGGACGTTTTGGAAAGTGGCTAGAAGGTGCTAGAGATTGGGCAGTTTCAAGAAATAGAGTTTGGGGAACACCTCTTCCTATTTGGAGAAATGATGTCTCTGATAAATGTATCTGTATTGGATCAATTGCTGAACTTAAAGAGCTCTCAGGTGTTGAACTTACTGATCTTCACAGAGAAAATGCCGACGTGGTAACTTTCACAGTTGAAGGTGAAGAAGGAACTTATAAGAGAATAACTGAAGTCTTTGACTGTTGGTTTGAATCAGGTTCAATGCCTTACGCACAACTACATTACCCATTTGAGAACAAAGATGTTTTTGAAAATGGTTTCCCTGCAGAATTCATTGCGGAAGGTTTAGATCAAACGAGAGGATGGTTCTACACCCTTACAGTTTTATCAACTGCCCTATTTAATAAACCTGCTTTTAAAAATGTTATCGTTAACGGTCTTGTTATGGCCGAAGATGGTAAGAAAATGTCTAAGAGTCTTAAGAACTACACACCACCAGATGATTTAATGGAAGAGTATGGAGCGGATGCACTAAGACTTTACCTTATCAACTCTGGTCTAGTTAAAGGTGAAGAGCAAAGGTTCACTGATGCTGGTGTAAAAGACATGGTAAGAAGAGCACTTCTTCCTTGGTACAATGCTTTTAGATTTTTCCAAACATATGCCAAAGTTGATGGTTTCCAAGTCGCTGAACATTACAAAGAAGGCGACAATATTGTAGACCAGTGGGTTGTTTCAAAACTCCAAACTCTTAAACAAAATATCGCCACAGAAATGGAGCAGTACAAGTTATACAACGTTGTACCTGCACTCTTTAACTTTATTGAAGATCTAACAAATTGGTACATCAGACTTAACCGTTCAAGGTTTTGGGGAGAAGGGCTTAACGACGATAAACGTGCAGCTTACTCAACTCTTCACTATGTACTAACTGAAATTTCAAAATGTATGGCTCCGTTTACTCCATTTCTTTCAGAGTATACTTTTAAGGAATTAAAGAAATTTGATTCTAGTGAAGTTTCTGCCTCTGTTCACCTTTGTGACTATCCAGAAGCTGATCAAGAAAAAATAAAACCAGTTCTTGAAGATGCAGTAGATAGAATGCAACAGCTAATTCTATTAGGACGTCAAAAGAGAAATCAAGTTCAGATAAAAGTTAAAACTCCACTTGCGACACTAACTATTATTCATAAAGACAAAGAACTCTTAGAAGAAATATCTAAGCTTGAAACTTATATTCAAACAGAACTTAATGTGAAAACAATTGAGTACTCTACTGAAGAGAATAAGTTCATTAAACTCTTTGCTAAGCCTAATTTCAAAGTTCTTGGAAAAAAACTTGGTAAGAGAATGGGACAATTTGGGAAACTTATTTCTGCCCTAGATGCAAAAGAACTTGCTGATTTTGAAGCCAACGGAGAAATTGTACTCGACGGTGAAAAATTCATCTCTGAAGACATTGCTATATTCAGAGAAGCTAAGGAAGGAACTGAAGCCCTTTCAAATAGATTCATTTCAATTGATATGGATATTAATCTCACTGAAGATTTAATTGAAGAAGGATTAGCAAGAGAAGTTGTTAATAGAATTCAAAGAAGTCGTAAAGAAATGGGATTAAATATTGATGACAGAATCATCGTGAAATTCTCTGGAGATGCCAAACTAGTCTCGGCCATAAACAAACACTCCGCTTATATAGCTGGTGAAACACTTTCTAGTGAAATCACCGAAAGTGACTCAGTTTCTGGCAGTGAATTTAATATCGATGACTTAGCGATTAATGTGTCCATTATTAAAGCCTAAACAATTTTTGCAGGAGAGGGTTTTCCTCTCCTGATTTCATGTACTTGTCAATTTTCATAGTAAAATCCTCTAATATTTTTCAAAAATATTCCGACTAGATATAAACTATAGTTGAAATAAAATATTTCTGGAGAGAATTATGGCTACGTCACATCCGTTTAAAGGTCAGATTAAACTTGTTTCAGGATCTCAAAAATCACATATGGATTTTGAAGTTCCAGAAGAAGATTTACCATTTTCTGAAACCTTGATGAATAGTTACTCCGGTTTAAAATTAACAATGGAAGAAAAGCGAGAGCTGAGCTTAAAGCATAGAAAAATCATTCATCAATATCAAAGCATAGATGATGAAGTGGTTCTAAAGTATGTAAAACGTTTCATCAATGCCCTCCCAAGACCAACTAATAAGAAAATTAAAGTTAAAACTAAAGACTTTGGAAGTTATATTTGTCTTATGGCCATTTCATCTGGAAAAATTCCTGATTCTCTTAATCTTTGTTTTGAATTAGAAGATACTCCAGTAGGATTATTTCCAAAGAAATTATTAAAGAAAGTTCTAAGTAAGAATATTGCTGTTAAGTTCATACTTAGTAAGAATTCATGGGTAAAACCATTTAAGACTATCTACCAAGAAGCTGCCTAAAGAGCTCTAGCTTTGACAAATGTTTACAGACATTAAACAATAGAGCTATGAAAAAAATCATACTTCTCATTTCTATCCTTTTAGTACCTTGCAGTACTCTTGGTTATTCTTTTTTTAAGATTAAACCTAATGATATTAAATTAAGCTCTGAAAGTTTTAGAAGGTATGTAAGACCTCAATTGAAAAGTATTGTAAGCGAATACTTCCATGTCTTAAAAAAGGTTTCACCAGAAACAGAACCTATTATAAGTCTAAGAAGAAATATCCTTTCAATTTCAAAAATGACAAGAAACTACGTTACCAGTTGCTCTAACCTAAATGCTGAAGGCCTGTCTAATTGTCCAAATAAAGTTCAACAAATATCTCATCTCTTAAAACAATATGAGAAAAATCTTTACAAAAAACTTGAGAATTTTTCACTCATTGGTAGTGAAATTGAAGATGCACTGTCCTACCAAAAACTTCTTAGAAATCTAATAACTTCTCTGGCCGCAATTAATCACCATCTCGAAGAGTATAGGATTTTAAATGGAACTGATTTTGAAAAGTATGCAACAAGTTTTGATGAGATCAATTTGCTAGTCGAGAAGTCTCTTGCTGAGATCAATTTAAAAATGAACATTCTTGTTCCTTTAAAACTGAAAAACGAATTTGAAACGATTTGGATTTCATTTATTCTTCCTATTCAAGAGATGGTCGTACTCAAAAATAGTAAAACTTTTCTCATTACTCACCTAGAGAGACTAAATATTGACTGGAATAGTTTTAATAAGAATATGACTAAAGGAAATTACAATATCGTACTCAGCAAAATCAAAGTCACCAAGATAATGCACAATCGCTGGAATGCCGTTTTAAAAATAATTCTTAGAAAGTAGACCTGAGCCTAAGTGGCGGACAAAAAAAAGGCTCCTTTCGGAGCCTTAATATTTCAACTAAATTTTTGAAACTCTTCTCATCTTGCTTGCAGATTTATTTCTTCTTTTCTCTGCTGCTTCGAGTTTTTCGATTCTACGAATTGAAGGCTTTTTATATTCTTTTCTCTTACGATACTCACGAACAACACCAAAAGCTTCACATAGTCTCTTGAACTTTCTTAATGAACGCTCAGCTCCTAATTTATCATCAATCGAAATATGGATTGAATAACTATTATCTTTTGCCACTGAAATCACCTCCTCTTCGGCTTGATATTACCTTCCACTGAAGGCCTTGGACCTTTTCGGTCTAGCTTTTATAAGTTGCATAAGTTAGGATGCCTCCAATATAAAGTCAATAGTTTTCCATAGTTGGGAATGAAATGGATAATAATAATCACGATGCTCCACAAGTAGACCTGTTTTCAGGCACTTCTATTGAAGTCGAACAAGAATCTGTGCATCGCGCTGGCCAACCTCTGCCTTTTAGGGCGAGACCAGATGACTTTGAGGGTTATTTTGGCCAAGAACACGTTTTCAAGAGATATTCTTTCTTAAAATCTAAGAATTTTCCAAGTCTCGTGATTTGGGGACCTCCAGGAACGGGAAAAACCACCCTCGCTCATATCCTGGCCAAGAATAGTGGTCTTGAGCTCTATAATTTTAATGCCGTCCTAGGTGGCGTAAATGACCTAAAGAAACTCATCGCAAGTGCTATCTCTATGAAAGAGAGATACAATCAAGAAGCGATAATATTCATTGATGAGATCCACCGTTTCAACAAGGCACAACAAGATGCTCTGCTCCCCTATGTGGAACAGGGAAGCTTTATCTTGATTGGTGCTACTACAGAAAATCCAAGAAGCTCCGTCAACCGTGCCCTACTCTCAAGGGTTCAAATTATTGAACTCAAGAAGCTTAGTGAAGAAAATCTCGAATCAATAATTCGTAATGTAGCAAAGAGATTTGAAATTAATATTGATGAGGACTGTGTTCACTTCATTAGTGACTACTCTAATGGTGACGCTAGAAACTCACTAAATATTCTAGAATTACTAGAGAAGAACTCTGCAGGTGATCAGAAATTACTCACGCTCTCGGATGTAAAACCTATGGTTTTAGAAAATGCGAGAGAATACGATCGAAATAAAGATCGCCACTATGATGTCATCTCTGCCTTTATTAAAAGTATGAGAGGAAGTGACCCAAGTGCGGCCCTCTTATGGTTAGCGGTAATGCTTGATGGCGGAGAAGACCCCGTCTTTATAGCCAGAAGACTTGTAGTCTTTGCCTCAGAAGATGTGGGAAATGCCGATCCCCAGGCCTTAACTATGGCCACTTCATGCCTAACGGCGGTTGCACAAATTGGAATGCCAGAAGCCAGAATAAATCTCGCTCAGGCAACAACCTATCTCGCTGCAACAGTGAAAAGTAACGCTGCTTACTTAGGAATCAATGAGGCCTTAAGTTATGTGGAATCTAATCAAACAATCGAAGTTCCTCATCACTTAAAGAACTATCCACCAAAAGATGCGACAGTGACTTACCAGTACCCTCATTCATTTCCCCATCACTATGTGAAGCAGGACTATACTCCAGCAGGCACACCCGAGTTCTACCGCCCAACAGAAATGGGACTAGAGAAGAATATTAAAGAAAGGCTCTCGAAACTAAAGTAGTCACATAGAACAAGAGTCTCAGGTAAACAGCTAGTATTACTATAAAAATCAGTGTTGCTTAGTCGAAATTTGCCTAATTTCTTTACACCACTGAAAAGATTTCAAGTTACAGGTTAATTTTTCAAAATCAGTTTATATTAAATAAAATAAATTTTTAATCAGAGGACTACTATGAAAAAGTTAGCTATCGGCCTATGTTTGGGTGCAATGACGTTGAGTGCAAACGCTGGAACTTACCAAGGTTCATCACTTGAAAGTGTTTGGAATAAAATTGATTCAAATTCATATGCCACTCTTCCCCATAATAAGGTTAGTTTTCTAAGTTTATTTAACGGTCTTAAAAGTAGAATCGCTCAATCAGCAAATAGAACTCTAAATAATAAATCAGATATTCTTCCTCACTTTGATAAACTTGCTCACCCAAATGGAACTTGTCTTAAAGGAACATGGAATATAACTGAAGAAAGTCCTTATACAGGTTTTTATAGAAATGGTTCAAAAGGACTAATCATCACAAGAGCTTCTGTTGCCCTGTCTAAAACGACTGTTGGTAATGACCGTGCTTTTGGATTTGCAGGAAAGATCTTTCCAACGCAAGATGAAACAGAAGTTGTAAAAACAGCAAACTTCTTTCTAGTAGATGATCTTGGTGGAACAAAAGCAAAGAACTACACTGGTGTTGAAATGACTAATGAGCCAGCTGTTTCAAAAACTCTAGCAGTTATAAAGAATTTAGCCTACGCACTTAAACTTGCAGTAACTTTTGGAAAGGCCGATTCAAATCCAGGAATCAGACAAGTTTATCAAATTTCAGAATTAGAAGAAGCAGCAAAAGCGATCACTCCAAAGTGGATGATGATTAAGGCCAGAAATGGTCAAAATATGAATGTAAGAGATTTTAGAAATGAGCTTTCACTAAATAATAGAAGCCAAAACCTTTTCTTTGATATCTATGCCACAAGTAAAGTTGAGGGTGATAAGAAGCAATGGAAGAAGTTAGGTTATATTGAATTTACTGAATCAGCTACATCAGTTTCATGTGATCACAATCTTCACTTCAATCACCCAAAGTGGAGAACAAACTTAAATCACAAATAGAAATATATTGGGGCATAAATTTAGAAAAGTTCATGCCCCATTTTTTTAACTAAGTGATTCGAAAACTTCAACCTGTCTTTCAACTAATTTTAAACTATCCATCCAAAATTCAGCTTTAGTAATATCTTTTCCTAAATGTTTTAAAACAAGTTCTTCCGCTTTCATTTTACCTGTGTCTCTTAAGAGATTAATGTAAGCTTCATTGAATTTATCTCCTAGCGCCTCTCTTTGAGAGAGGATTCCAAGACTAAAGAGGTATCCAAAGAGATAAGGATAATTATAAAAACCAAAACCAGAAATAGAAAAGTGTAATTTTGAGGCCCAGAACATTTCATCATATTCACTTATAGAATCATCGTACCAAGTTTTCCAAGCTCCACTCATTAACCCCTTTAGTTCATCGGGAGTTAAGGTCTGCCCTTTTCTCTTTTCCACTAAGCTTTTTTCAAATTCAAATCTAGCAGGGATATTACACAACATGGCCGCTGCGCTCTCTCCATTTTGCCAAGCGATATCTAACTTATCTTCATCACTCTCAAGAGTTTCAAAGAGGTATTCTCTGACGAGAGTTTCAGCGAAGATGGAAGCTGTTTCAGCCAGAGTCATTGAGTAGTGAGTTTCCATAAAAGGAAGATCTCTCATAACCCAATTGTGATAAGCGTGACCAATTTCATGAGCAAGAGTTACCATCTCTCCAATGGAACCATTGTAAGTCATAAAAACTCTAGGCTCTCTCACGCTAGCAAAACCTGTGCAATAAGCACCTGGAGAGCGGTACTTACTAGGTTTAGCATCTATCCAATTCTTCTCGTACATCATACGAGCAAAGGCTCCCATCTCAGGACTTAGTCTATTAAAAGCTTTTTCAATAGTATCGATGGCCTCTTTAAAAGATATTTTCTTCTCTGTCTTACTTGGCGCTGGCGCTAAGAGATCCCATGGACCTAACTTATCTTTTCCCGTTAATTTGGCCATAGTCTTGATGGCCCTTTGACCAATAGATCTTTTTTCAAACGTAGATGACATGAGAGAATTTAGAGTTTCTCTCGTAATACGCGACTGCTTACAAGATACATCTAGATAGTGAAGTTCTGTAATATCTGAGCGCACAGAGTTTTCTTCTAAACGCCAACCATTAATAGCATTTAAAATAGCAGCTGCACTCTCCTCATGAACACTCCAAGATTTTTGAATCGCTCTATAGGCCTGCTCTCTCTTCTTGGCATCACTTCCTCTTGTCAGGGAAGCTGCATCAGCGTAACTCACATTTGATCCATCAATTTCACAAGTCAACTTTCCACAAATATCTGTGTAGAGTTTTCCCCACGCGTGAAGTCCATCAGTTGATAATCCCTGAAAAAGAGATTCTCTACTTACGTCAAGTGTGTGATCTTTAAGTTCACGTAGAAGAGAAATTTTAAATCTCTTACATTCTAATTCCTCATTGAAGAAACTCTCAATGAGATCATCATCGAGCCTAGTAAGGAAAACATCTAATGACGAATATTTCTTACTCATCTCTGCACCAAGCTTTCCTAGTTTCGATCTGAGAGTCTTTGCAATGTCATTACTTGAATCAACTGAAATAGTCGTACTTATAAATGTATTTAAAGTATAAAAAGGAATCAACATTTTTAAACTGACTGAGGTCATGTCTTGAGCAATGGTGATCAAACTTTTCTTTTGCTCAATATCTAGAGACTCCCAACGAGAGAGTGCACTTGTTAAGTTCTTAGAGTTTTCCTCTTGCCCCAAGAGCATTCCGTTAATAAGCTCTATATCTTTTGTAATTTTTGTATCTTCAATGGATGAATAAATATTTGAGTTATCCCAAACTGTAGTGTCTTCTATAACATTCATTATACTACTCCCAAGTTAAATTCACTAAACTTAGGGAAGACTACCTTAGATTTTACTGGAGAGGAAAATAAAAAGGGCACTGAAAGTGCCCTGTGGTATTAAAGGTAAGAAACGTCTATGGTCATGGCCATATGATCTGAAGATTTAAGGTGGCCATACACCTCTGAATCAAGAACTTTTAAGTCCCTTACGTAAATATAATCTATAATTCTACCAGTCATTCCCGATCTATATCTAGAGTCATTTCTAAAAGTCACTTCAGTAAACCCAAGTTCTTTAAAGAAGTTTCTCATATACTTCGTTTTTGCTTTTGAACGACAATTAAAATCTCCACCAAAGATGACCGGTCCCTTATGACTTTTAATCATCAGCTCTGTTTGTTTCAACTGATGATAGAAGGCCTTCTTTCTGGCAAAGTTAATGGCATGAATACTAAGGGCGAGCAATTTCTCTTCTCTACCTTTAATTGGATAACTAGCAGCCGTGATAACTTTATGAGTTCTCACTAGAGGCTCTTTATACTTAGATCTAATAATTTCAACTTTCTTAGGCTCAACGGAAGAACCGATTAAGGTCCCAGTGAAAGATCCAAATTTCTTGGCGTAAGTAAAACTTATTCCCGTATCCCATCTAAAACCAGGAACAGATTCAAGAACATTTTGAACTCTAATGTCTGAGTCAGTTTCTTGAATAATAAGAAGGTCCTTGCCTGTAGCAAGTTCAGGAAAATCACTCTTAAAGGTATCTTTCTTACCTTTATAGATATTCCAAACGAGAACCGAAATTTGGTTGGGGTTGAGCTCACTCTTGCTGGCCCTTCCCTTTGTTAAGTGAGTTTCACTTAACGGCGGTGTTTTAAACCTGCCAAAGAAAAAGAAAGAGTAACCTGACTCAATGCTCAGCATGCATGCTAGAGCGACTATAAACATCCGTGTATAAATTTTCATAAGAATATAGTACAGAGTTTTTTACTAAAGTATAAAAAAAAATGACTTATAATGACGCCTGTCAGCTCATGTTAGATTTTAAGCCAAAAAAAGCCTTCATTCGAAGGCATTTTATATATGATAATTTTATTTTATGCAGATCTAATTAGTCCCAACGATTAAACGTCACGTGAACATTAGTAAGCATGTCTCTAGTCACAAAGAAGTAACCTAAGTTAGTCTCTACGTAACATACTCTAGAACCAGGTACGCCTCTAAGGACCTGATCACAACGATTGTGCGATCTACCTCTAGCACTTCTACCAAAATTGATAGCAGTACGAGAACAACCTACTTCACTAAGAAGATTTCTAATCATCTTAATAGAGAACGCTAAATGGTCATTACCATAATCACGAACTTCGTAATCATTTAGATCCATTGTATGAGTGATAGAGTCTTGCGAATAATCATTCGTAAGTCTGGTGATACATCTTGTTTCGCTGGCATTCGACCATTGTGACATGGCCAGTAAAAGAAAACTTGTTACAACTACAAATCTTGCAAATTTCATTCTGTGCTCCTTAAATCTCTTACTCGTGTGTGTGTTTTGCGGATAAAGGTATAACAAGAGCCAAACCAAGAATCAAAGAATTTAGTCAATTTTTTCTCTTTGTTCTTATGTCGCACCGCAAGGCCACTGATAATATGATAGATGTTGTTTTTATTAGATTGACTTAAAAAAACTATTAGCCAAGTTAATACTCAAGCTATATAAACCTTACACACTATTAAGACTCAATAAAAGGTTGTAAGAAAAATGAAAAAAACTCTTCAAGCATTAATCGTTTTAACTCTGTCACTCACTGCTAACGCCGCTAGCAACTACTACCCAACTGCCTATAAAACAAAACTTGAAAGAGGTTCAATCTCAGGACAAGAACTTAAAGATACACTCTTTTTAATTCTTAGTTCAACGCACGAAAAGAAAAATGGAAAAGCTGACACTCTCGGATGTTCTAACGGAACTGGAAAGTGTTACTCACATAAAGTTCTTGGATATAAAGGAGCTAGAAAAGTTCTTTTTGGAAAACTTCATTTAGAAGAAGGACCAGAGGGATATTACGTAAAAGATGTCTACTGTAGAAAGCTTATCACTCAATCTCAAGCAAATGTAGGCCCTAACATAATTCCAAACAGTACTGTTATGAACTGTGAGCACTCATGGCCACAGAGTAAATTTAGCAGAAGGTTTGGTAAAGGAATGCAAAAGAGTGATCTTCACCACCTCTACCCTACTGACTCTAGGGCCAATAGCATTAGAGGAAATTACGAATTTGGTAACGTAGATAACGGACAAGATCTTAGAAACTGTAGCGGTTCTCGCTCTGCTGGACACGGTAGTAGATTTGAACCACCATCAGAACATAAAGGAAATGTTGCCAGAGCACTTTTCTACTTCTCAGTAAGATACAAAATTGAAATTAGCCCAAGACAAGAAGCAGTTTTAAAAGGATGGCACATTCAAGATCCTGTTGACGCTGAAGAAAGAGAGAGAAACGAAGGGATCTATAATGTTCAACAAAATAGAAACCCATTCATTGATTTCCCAACTCTAGTCGACAATATTAGAGACTTCTAATCCAAATCAATAAAATCAATTACATCGCCTCGCTAATAGCGGGGCTTTTTTTGGTCCAAACTAAACACTGACAGGAAATATAAGAGAATCTAATAAAAAACTCTTGGCAGTTTCAAGCCTAAGTGTGTAAAATTTTTACGACTCTTTCAAAGGATGAAAGCTTGAAATCATTTCTTATATTGGCTTCTCTAGTTACTACAATTCAGTCGACATTTGCTGGACACTCTTACTATCCGCAATCTTTTCAAGATTCGGTAGAGCGCCGAGACCTGCAAGACGAAGAACTAAGAGAGAAACTCAAAAGAATACTCACCTCCACTCACCAGAAAAGATCTGGTTCAGCTGATACGCTTGGCTGTAGAAGTGGCTCTGGAGACTGCTATTCACATGTAAATCTTGGCTATAAAAACGCTAGAAAGCATATGTTTGGTGATCCAAAACTTGGACACTTAAAGAAAGATGGAAGTACTCACTACATAGTAGATGTCTACTGTCATAAGAAGTTCACAACTTCACGCGAGACTGGAAAAATCGGTCCCATGAGCATTCCAAATAGCAATGTTATTAACTGTGAGCACACATGGCCACAGAGTAAATTCACCGGATCTGATAGCAGATTTCAAAAAAGTGATCTAAACCACTTATTTCCAACAGACTCTAGGGCCAATGGAACAAGAGGAAACCATAATTTTGGAGAAGTCACCAATGGTCGTGAACCTGCGGTAAACTGCAAGGCCTCATCTTACGGCAATAGTAGAAGGCTTTTTCAACCTCCAACTGTTCACCAAGGAAATGTCGCCAGAGCGATGTTCTACTTCGCTGTTAGATACAATGGGAAGATCTCCAATGATATGGAGAGAATCTTAAAGAAATGGCACTTAGAAGACCCTGTGGATGATGCTGAAAGAATGAGAAATGAAGGTGTCTACCTTGCTCAAAAAAATAGAAACCCATTCATCGACTACCCAGAACTAGTCGACTTCATCGGTGATCTCTAAAATTATTACAATCCATATATAATTTCCCTCACTTGAGTGTTAGAAAAGGCTACTTTTAACACACTTGAGGGAGAATATATGAAAGGTCTACTGACTTTCTTAATGGCGCTAAGTTCACTTAGCTCAATCGCTACAACTACTATTAAATTTCAATGCTCACAAACTGATGTGACTTATATGAATCGTTTTGAACTTACTGGAGAAGTTGAAGTTTATGACTCTCAAGTTGGAAGTAAAACGACAAGATTTTGGAATGAGAACATTTCTTTTAATTTAACTAATGCTGGTACAAATGCTCAGGCCTCTGAACAAATTGAATTAAATACAAGCGGAGAAGTTAAATTCTTCGCTCCAGGAACTTTCTCTGAAAACAATGAAGTTATTCTTGTAAGAGCACTTCCAAAAGAAGCCAAAGGTTATTTTGTAAATCTTCTCTTAGACTACCCCGGTAATAATTCAAGTAAAATTAGAACGGCTGATGGTCGCGAATACAAGTCTACTTGTAAAATCGTTTCTAAAAAATCTTGTATCTTTGGAGACTCTTTAAATGATCTTCAAGAATCATCTAAATTTACTTCTAAAGAAATCGGAGACTTCTTCGTAGCTTCAAGAATTTATGAAGGGACTCATGATATTTCTTACGATGAAGACTTCAAGCCAGAAGTGACTAAGATTGAATTTACTCACAAAGTGACTGGAAACAAGTATTACTCTTTCAATACTTTTGAAGATCAGTGGGATGGTGGAAATACAATCGGTTGGATTGAAAATGCCGCAGGAAACAAAGTTTCTTCAATTAGTGATGGTGATCTATACGGGTGTACCGCTTACTAAAATAGCGTAGACTTTTACCGCTTAAATATATATAAGATGGCCATGAAAATTTTAGTATTCTTACTTTTTACTATCTCTCTAAATTCATGGTCATTAGATACCATTATCCAAAATAGCCAACTCCTATCAGGGAAGAAAGTATCCTCTCTTGCTAAAGCAAAGAAGGGGCACGTGATATTTTTCTTGAGTGGTGCCTGTCCTTGTACTAAGAAACATATTCCTTATTTAGAGAGTCTTGCTAAAGATCACCCTGATTTTAGATTTCTAGGAGTTCACTCTAACTCGTTAGAGTCATTTGCAAAGGCCAAGAAAGTATACCAAGATACAAAGTTTCCTATTGCCTACGATGAAGATGCCAAAATTGCCAACTTCTTTAAGGCCATAAAAACTCCTCATGTCTTTGTCATAACAAATGAAGACAAGACTCTTTATCACGGAGGAGTGACTAATAGCATGGATCCCAAAAGGGCCAAGAAGTTCTACCTAGAAAACGCCCTCAATGATCTTAAAAAATCTAGAGAAGTAGAAACCAAGTTTGCCAAAGCACTTGGTTGTTACATTGTGAGATAATTTTGAAAATTACTTTTTATATCATAATACTTTTTACTTTCCTCTCTTGCGGAAAATCGCCTCTTTTTAATCATCAAGATGAAGCTGACAAACCTAATCAAAACGGAATTAACTTTGTTTCATCAATGCAGTTAAAGAATCTTAATAAGTTCATAAAGATCTCTTGGGTCAATACTCCCAGCGGAGACCCTAGTATTGAAAATGAATTCATCATTCTAGTTCAAAATGGCTCAGGAGAGCTCGTAGACCTAGATGCTGACGCAACATTTTCAATTTGGGGTTGGATGCCTTCAATGGGTCATGGAACGGCAGATGATGGCCATACAACTCGCCTCTCAAAGGGAATTTACCATCACCGAGAATTATTTTTTAATATGGGTGGCGACTGGCAAATTCATTTAGATATTTTACAATTCGGAATTATAATTGATTCAACTGAGACCTCATTATCTCTATAAAAATAGTCTTACCACTTATATTTATTTTACTAAGTTTTAAAATTTACGGAGCTGCTTGCTGTGGTGGAAGCTCTTCAATTCCCTCTCTAATTACAGGGGATAATCAATCTCAACTTTCTTTTTCCTACGCTAGATCTAAAGTGATTGGTCAAACTTATGGAGATAGTGAGCCTGTATTTTTTAACGACAATAAAACTTACAACACGAATACTCTCTCGCTTAAGGGAGCTTACCTTATTTCTTCTCTTTGGCAATTTGGATTAGAAGCTTCATTCCTTAGTAAAGATAATACTTATAATTCAACTGCTGAATCAAATTCTAGCCTAGCTGACACTTCACTCTCTCTTACTTTCGAACTTTTTCCAGAAGAGTATTTCTCAGTGTGGAAGCCTAGAGTATTTATTTTCGTGAGACAGTTATTTCCAACAGGAAAATCTAACTACGAATCAGATAGTGAACTCTTAAGTGATGTGAGTGGTAAAGGTCATTATATAACCTCATCAGGACTTATTTTATCAAAGGTATATAGATCAATTGATTGGCAATTATTTTTTGAATATAAGTATCTTTATAAAACGAAAGTCAATCAGATGGAAATAGCAGGACACACTGGATTTACTACAGGAGGAAGTCTAGGACTTAGTCCTGCAGGAACGAATTTTCGTTTAGGTGTTGGTATTACGAACTTCTACTTTGATTCAAAAGAAATTCTAATCAAAAACCAAAAACAAGCTTCATCAGAAGAACAATATTGGGATAGTAGCTTCACAGTTAACTATCTTCATAAAGACTCTACTTACTCGTTAACCTATACAGACCAAACGCTACTAGGTCCGAGTCAAAATACGACTTTATCAAGAACAATATCTTTAAGCTGGCTCGAAAGATGGCCACTATAATTGGAGAACAAATGAAAAGAATATTTACTTTATTACTCTTAGTCCTAACTCAAGTGTCCATGGCCGATTGCCAAGTACTACTTAATAAAGTCAACACTTGTGTAGATTACAAATGGACTAGCGGACCATACTTAAACTCTAGAGGTCAGAGGAATTTTTCTGAATTAGAAGTCAAATTCTTTATGAAAGATGATGCTTCAGAATCTCCTATTAAAATTGATGGCATAAAAGTTTACCCATGGATGATCATGGCGGGAATGCAACACGGAACAAGACCCGTACAAACTACAGCTCTTACTAATGGATCTTATCTGGTTTCAGAAATATTTCTTAGGAAAATGATGGGTCACTGGGAAATTCGTTTTGGAGAAGACAGTGATGATTTCGATCCTCAAAATGACGACCATATTCTTGGAAAATTTATTATAAAATAGAAGAAAAGTAGCACTGAACTAGTTCAGTGCTACTAAGTCTTTAGTATGCTTTTGTATGGATTCTATTTAAATCTTCAATGATTTCAGAATCATCAATTATAATCGCTTGAAATGAACCACTCTTTTTATTCTTTATGAATGAGAATGAGTGGCTTCTAGAGTTTCCAGTAAAGACATCAATATGGTTACCTCTAATGGCGCCGCCTTTATCGGCAGCAAAGAAATATCCATCATGCACAATTGACTTTCCCACCCAATGAAATTGGGCTCCCTTAGCAGCGGGAATAAATATCACACTTCCAAAAGGAATAATTTTTGGATCAACGGCAATAGAACGAAAAGGCACGAGAGAGTAGATAGATATCCCATCTCCCCAACGGCTTCTGGCACTCTTAAATCTTACTTTATTTGTTTTTGGAAAATCTTTTCCAAAGTATCTCGAACAATCAACTTGCTCTGTAGTAGTTCCTGCATAGTTATAGGTTCTCTGTAGTCCTTCTGGAAATTTGATGGAAACTGATCCTTCCATGGCCGAATAACACCACTCCTTACGACTAAGTAGAACGGGATGAACTCCATGGGCCATGGTATTTTCCCCAAGATCTTTTAGGGGAAAACCATTCATTCTGGCGCTGTATACGGGAGTGTAATAGTTAGTCGCCCAAAGCTTAAGAGACTTGCCCTCAACTTCTTTAGACGAAAAATCGTAATCTATAGCTGTTCTCACTCTTGAAGAACAAGAGATGAGTGAAAGTGATAAAATCAGTAAAAGATACTTCATTTCTTAGCCTCTACAATAGAATGTTTCTTAATATTGTAGATTTTAAATCAGCTCGTGCCAAATATTTAAAAAATTGACCAAAAAAAAGGGCCTCAGAAGAGGCCCTATTAGAAATTTGAATTTAGAATAATGAAGCAGCGTCCATAGTTTGAAGAGTCATAATGACGTGTCTTAAGAACTTAGAACCAACTTCACCGTCAATAACTCTGTGATCATAAGTATGAGTTGCATACATGATGTCACGGATAGCAATTGCTAGGTCATCCGTACAAACTGGAGTTTTCTTAATTGTACCAACACAGAAAATACCAAGTTGTGGTTGAAGGATAACTGGAGTTGCAGCAAGAATTCCAAATGAACCATTGTTTGTGAAAGTATAAGTTCCACCAGTCATGTCATCCATTGTTAATTTCTTGCTTCTAGCTTTAATAACTAGGTCATTTAAAGCACGACCAAGTCCTGTAATATTTAAATTGTCTGCACCTTTAATTACTGGAACAACAAGTCCGTTTCCAGGAACAGCTACTGCACAACCAAGATTAATATCTTTCTTGTAAACAATATTGTCACCATCAATTGAAGCGTTAACAATTGGAAATTCTTTAAGAGCTTGGATAAGCGCATAAAGGATAAAGTGAGTATATGTTAAAGAGAATCCTTCTTGTTTTTTGAACTCATCTTTAAATCCATTTCTGAATTTAACTAAGTTTGTCATATCGACTGTGTCGATTGAGTTCACATGTGGAGAAATCATTTTAGAAGCGATCATATTCTTAGCGATAGCTTTTCTCATATTGTCCATTGGAACAATTTCAACTCTATCACTTGCAGTAAATGAAGGTTTAAATGGAGCTGGAGCTGGTTTAGCTGCTGCTGCAGGAGCCGCCGCTGGTGCAGATCCTCTAGTGCTTAAGAATTTTTCAAAGTCTGCTTTATTTACTCTACCTGCAGAACCTGATCCCGCAATGTGAGCTAGTTCAGAAAGAGCAACACCGGCTTCTTTGGCCATGGCCTTAACTAGTGGAGTGTAGAATTTTCTCTCTCCACTCTCAGTTGCTGCTGTTTCTACTGCTGCTGATGCCGCGGCAGGTGCTGCGGCTTCAGTTTTAGCAGGAGCAGCTGCTGCTGTTTCTCCACCACCAAAAGGAACTGAAACATCATCTTCAATAGAAGCGATTTTAATTCCAACGTCAATTGTATCTCCCTCTGGGAAAAGAATTTCTTCAACTCTTCCCGCCATAGGACTAGGTATTTCTGATTCTACTTTATCAGTTGAGATTTCAAAAAGAATCTCATCAATTTCAATCATGTCACCTGGTTGTTTGTGCCATTTTGTAATTGTACCATTTGTAATCGACTCACCCATTTGTGGCATTACGATTTCGTGCTTGGCCATAGTATTTCTCCTGTAAACGTATAGTTCTAATTAAAAGTTGAGTGCTCTACCCTTAGCGGCCATAACAGACTCAGCTAAAAACTCCCCAAGTGTTGGGTGTGGGTGAACAGTTGCGAAGATATCTTCGTCAATCCCTTCCATTGTTTTTAATAATGCGTACTCGTGAATCATCTCGGTTGCTTGAGCTCCAACAATGTGGGCCCCTAACATTTCACCGTGCTCACCTAATAGAGTTTTAACAAAGCCAGCTGTTTCATTTGAAGCAACGGCTTTACCATTCGCCTGGAATGGAAGCTTTCCTACAGAGTATTTAATACCTTTTTCTTTAAGAGCTCTTTCAGTGTACCCAATAGAAGCTACTTGTGGCTGACAATAAGTACAACCCGGAATATTCATACTATCTAGCGCATGTGGTTTCTTACCTGACATATGTTCAGCGGCAATAACACCTTCATGAGAAGCTGCGTGAGCTAATAATGGAGGTCCTGCAAGATCACCAATAGCATAGATATTTGAAACATTTGTTTGGTACATATCATTTACAGCAACAAAACCTCTATCAGTTTTAATTCCTACATTCTCAAGACCAATATTATCAATATTACCTGTCATTCCTACAGCAATAAGACCCATTTCAAATTTATATTCTACAGTCTTACCTTTCTCAACAGCAGTGATTGTCACATCTTTACCGTTGTTCTTAGCTGAAACTTTTTCAACACCTAGAGAAAGTTTAATTCCAAGCTTCTTGTAAGCTCTCGCCACTTCTTTAGATGAATCTTCGTCTTCAATAGGAAGAATATTTTTTTGTAATTCAAAAATATGAACATCAACGCCAAAAGCATTCCAAAAGTAAGCGAATTCAACACCGATAGCACCTGCTCCGACGATCCCGATTGACTTAGGAAGTTCTTCCATTTTAACTGCTTCCCATGCACCAATAAGTCTCTTTCCATCATGCTCAAGGCCTGGAAAAGTTTTATAGTGAGCACCAGTAGCTAAAATAATATTTGTCGCTTTAACAGTTTCAGTGTGACCTTTCTTAGATTTAACTTCAATTGTCGTCTTATCTTTAAGAGTCGCGTATCCCTCAATAGAGGTGATGTTGTTCTTCTTCATAAGAAACTCAACACCCTTAGAAATACGATCACTAATTCCCTTAGCTCTCTTTACGGCCTGTCCACCATCTAAAGACTTAAGATCAACATTGATTCCTAGCTCTTTCATATCCGCTAACTCATGTACTGAGTGCGCAGACTTAAGAACTGCTTTAGTAGGAATACATCCACGGTTGAGACAAACTCCACCAAACTTATCTACTTCAATAATAGCAACTTTCTTACCAAGTTGTGAGGCACGAATTGCGGAAACATATCCACCAGGTCCTGCACCAATAACTACAACATCAAAACTCTTCATATATTTGTATCCTTCGGTGTTTTAAGATATATGACTACTCATAAAAGAGTTGAAAATATCGCAATATAAAGTCGTTGATTAATATCAACACTTTGCAAGTTTGGCCATTGATATCTGCCATTACAAGCACTGTGAAGTTAGACGAATGACTCTGTGCAAAAGGAAATAATGAGTTTTTTTAACGAAGAGGAAAGGGAGATCATCCTTCGATCTTTCCCTAACGGAATCATAGCCGTCGATCTAGAGACAACTGGCCTCTCGCCTTTAATAGACAAGGTTATCGAAATTGGGGCTATCAAGATAACGCCCTTCGGTGAAGAGATTTTTAATGAATTAATTGATCCACAAATCACCATTCCTCAGTTCACAATTGACATTCATGGCATCACTGACGACATGGTGCAAGGTAAACCAACCCTAGATAAAGTTCTTCCTGATTTTGTAAAATTTATGGGAAGTCTGCCCATGGTGGCACATAATGCAAAATTTGACCTAGGTTTCATCGTTTTTGGAATGCATCAAGGAAAGTTACCTTTAAATGAATCTCACATATATTGCTCATGTAAATTTTCAAGATTTGCTTTTAGAGGAAGAATGCCTAATTTTAAATTAGGAACGCTAACTAAAGAGTTAGAAATCCCTTTAGAAAACCATCACCGAGCATTTGATGATGCTATTGCCTGTTTAAAAGTTTTTACCAGATCTCTCGAGGTCTTTAAGAAACCTGATAGAAAAACTCTTGCTGAAGCTTACCTCTTTAAAATTAAAGATTTTTCAAAACAAGATGACTTTAGCATTTCTTCTAAATTAAAACCTTTGATTGATAAAATGAAAGAGCAGGATCTTGTCGAAATAAAATATAGAGGTGGTAGTTTAAAAAATCAATTTAGACCTATAAAGCCCGTAAGTTTTCTTCCCATGCCACAGGGAAATATGCTCTACGCTCATTGCTTAGTAAGTAATATGTTTAAGTCTTTTTCTCTTAAGAAAATTGTTGAGATTAGGGAAATTGAAGAGATTGAAAAAAAAGAGCTCATAGAGAGAATGAATGAGAAGCGTAAATGAGTTACGTAACGAAGAAAAATATTAATTTAAGATTTCAACAGTTATTGATTCTAGTACTTCATCTTGTTTTACTTAGATGGATTTTTTATACATTAGGTAATGCTGGCTCCATGCTAACGTCAGAAGTTCTCTTGCATTTTGCAGGAATTGGGACTTATGGTGGCTTTCTTATTTTTGGTTGTGCTAAATGGGCAAGAAGAAGGTACGTCAAAGGTTTAGACGACTAGATGAAAGAGCTTTCCTGGCAAGAGGAATATAGAAGCGCGATTCGTTCCCACAAAGAACTAGAGAATTACTTCAACCATACATTCTCAAAAACACCTTTCCCCATTTTAATTCCCCTAGGTCTTGCTCAGAAGATCAAAAGAAGTGGAATAAACTCAGTCCTAGGAAAACAATTTCTTCCAGTCGAAAATGAAAACTGTCACAAAGGTTTCATTGATCCTATTGGAGATCATGACTACTCTCCAGTAGCTGGACTCGTCCACCGCTATAAGAATAGAGTACTATTTTTTCCCACATCTAACTGTCCTGTGATTTGTCGTTATTGTTTTAGAAAAAATGAACTCTCAACTAACGATGATCTCTTTAAGTCTAATTTTAAGAAAGTTAAAGAGTACCTCTTACAACATAGTGAAGTTGAAGAAATCATTTTCAGTGGTGGTGATCCCTTTATTTTAAGTGATGAAAAAATTCAATATTATCTAGAAGAGTTTAAAGAAATAAAATCCATTAAATACATTCGCTTTCATACTAGAACGCCTGTCATAATCCCTACTCGTTTTACAAATAAACTGATTTCTCTTTTGAAAACTTTTAAAAGTGTATTTGTTCAATTACAAATTGTGGTCCACATTAATCATAGTGATGAAATTGATTTAGACGTTAAACATACTCTTGAGAAGCTAGATCAAGCAGGTATAACTCTACTCTCACAAAGTGTATTACTGAAGGGAGTTAATAACGATTTTTCTTCACTGAAAGATCTCATTGATGCTTTGGTTTCACTAAATATTAGACCCTACTATCTTCACCACCCCGACCAAGTGAGAGGCGCTTCACACTTTAATATAACTCTAAGTGAAGGACGCGCAGTATACGCAAAACTTAGAGATGCTCTACCGGGCTGGGCGATACCAACATACATTATTGATCTTCCATCAGGAGAGGGAAAGACAAGTGCCTTTAATCCTGAAAGCTACAACTTTAGTGGTCAATTTATTAATAAAGATGGAACTATAATCCCCCATAAAGAGCCCATTTGAGCAAAATTCAATTTTGATCTACTATGGATTATGAAAAGAGATGCTGCTAAACAAAACCTATTAAGTGAACTACTTAACCAAGAAGACTATAAAGAGTTGGGACATTCAATCCTCCTTAGGAATGATACTTCTGGAACTTCTTTCTTAGATTATAAATCAATTACCATACGTGAGTTAAAGGAAGATTCTCTTTGTTTAGAGCTCCCTAAGAATGTCTGTCAAAATGGACACAGCCTTACTCTCATATTTTTTTCTTCTCCCCTCAAAACTCTCATTGGAAAATTTCCAAGTGTAGACAGCACTAGCGGTATCCCCATTATTGGAAAAGTCATTGAACATTTAATAAATGAAGAAAAAGTAAATATAGAAATAAAGTTCACTCAATACAAACCTACTCTATGGAATTCGTTACTTGAAACTTATGAAGCACAACAGAGAAAAATTTCATCTTTAATTAGCAAGGTGAAAAAATGATCTTTGAAGACATGGACCCAAAAGTAGTTGCGAATATAAATAACTTCTTAGGAGATAAGAAGGCCCTTATTGTTGACGCTAGAAAAACATCTAAGTCTACGGTCAAAAAAATGTTAGTTGCTTCAGGTGTAAAGATGTCCCATATTTTTAATGCGACATCTCTGTCTGACGCTAGAGATATCATTATTGATTTAAAAATTGATATTGTGATCACAGCTAGTGAAGTTCAAAAAGAAAAAGGAATGAAGCTTATTGAGGATCATCAAAAAGTTTTTCCAAATAGAAGTGCTGCCATATTCATTTTAATGTCAGAAGCGAATTCACCGGCTTCAGCCTGTGCCATTTTAGACACAGAGATTGATGACTATCTTGCTGAGCCCTTTACCGCTAAAAGCTTAGCTGAAAATTTCATAAATATTGTGCAAAAGAAAATGGAAACTTCTAATTTTCTCACCTTCTATCACAGGGTGAAAGAACATATTTTTTTAAATAAGTTAGATGAAGCAGAAGACGATCTACTGCAACTTATGCAAATAGAAGACTATTTGGATGAAACTTTCTACCTAGAGGGACTCATTAATAAGAAACACGGAGACTTTGAAAAGTCTCTCCTCTCTTTTAAAAAATCCGTTGAAGTAAACCCAAGACACTACCTAAGCCTGCAAGAGCTCATAGATGGACATACGAAATTAAAGCAATACGCAAAAGCCTATGAATTTTCTTTCGCATCTCTAAAAAACTACCCCATTGATCCAGAGAAACTTCCTAATCTAATTAGGCTTTCGCTGACAAATCAAAAATATGAAGACCTCATTCGTTACGCTAAATTCTTCTCTAGCCTCGATGAGCAATGTCCTGCAACAAAGACAAGTATTGCGGCAAGTTTAGTTCTTTGTAGTAAATACTTCTTTAATAACGACAATAGAAAACAGGGAATTCAAACACTCTTAGAAGCGGTTAAGGCCTCTTCAGGAAAACTCTCTATTCTTCACAATATCATTGAGACTTTTATTGCCAATAAAGAATCTAAACTCGCTTACGAGATTTTAAATAAATTTAGTCCCCTACACGGAAAAAATCCGATTTTTAAATTACTGGAAATCGAAATCTGCTTTATCTTAGAAGATGTGCAAACAGTTCTTACAAAGGGAATTCCTCTCGCAGAATCAGGGCACGCCAATAAGAAAGTCTTTGAGGCAGTGATTGTGAGTTCTATTAAAACAGATAGAAAGAAATCATCCATTGAGAACCTCATAGATAAGGCGCAAACGAAGTTTCCTGACTCTATCGATTATTTTTCCTCTCTCTATAAGAAATAAATCATTTCAGACATTTACGGTATAATTAACTACTATTAATTTATACCGTGAAGACCTATGAAAAATTTAAGAAAAACACTTTGCTCACTCCTCCTACTCTCTCTATCACTTAGTCCATTGGCGCAAGTAAGGTAATAGATAAGGATAAAGAAACTTTTTATTCCTTTCAATATATAGCTGGAGCTGAAAAAAACCTTGAAAAAGTAGTTCTTAAATTCTCTAAGACGGGAACAGTCCTGAAATCTGATGATTCTTCCCTCACTAATACGATGTTCCAGAGAATCCCTTTATTTGGAAACCGATGGGTAAACCTCATATTATTAAAAGAGGTGAAACTCTACAAAATGTTTCTTTACAACACTATGGAACCAATAGAGAGTGGCCCTATATATGGGCCAACAATAGTCCTCTCATTGAAAACCCAAATAAGGTCTATGCAGGCTTTACAATTTTCTACCTACCCTTAGAAGAAAAGAACACTCTTTCAAAAGTCTTAGAAGAAAGACATCTCATGATGAAAAGACACTATGAAGTGCAAGAGATGACTAATAACTACTACCTAAGAAAGAAAGAAGGAGACTTTGTTGAAAAGTTCTTCGCAAGAAAGATCTTTCAAGATTTATCCCATACAGCAAATATCTAAGTCCTTAGTACTAGGCCTGAAATCGCTCTACTAGAGGATTCATCTTCTTCATAAACACTTTCGGAAATAAACTCATCACCACCATGTGTGGATAGCCATAAGGCAATTGAGGGCTCTCATCAAAGTGTCTTAACACTTGAAACCTCCTCGAAGCATTGGCGTGATGATCACTATGACGACTCAATTCAAAAAGAAGTGCACGCCCTAGCACATGATTAGAATTCCATGAATGCCACACTTGCACCTTTTCATATCTCCCACTCGCATTCCTCTTTCTAAGCAGTCCATAGTGTTCAATGTAATTGATGGTCTCAAGTAGAAGGATTCCAAAGAGAGCAGCTCCCATGAATGCTAAGAGACTCTGCACACCATAGAAATAGTAAATAGCAACAAGTAGAGAGACTTCAATAAGTTTTTGTAGGATAAAGAGATTTCTTGGACCGTAAGCAAATAGACCTTTTGATTTAAGTCTCTTCACTTCAAATTCAAAGGCCTTCTTGGTTGTGAGGTAAATCGATCTTATCCAAAAGTGATAAACATTTTGGTTAATTTTTGAAGTGTTGGCATCTTCTGGTGTAGCGATGAGTTTATGATGTGATTTATTATGGGTAATAAAGAATTGCGAATAGAGACTTGAAAACAACATGATATTAGCGAGAACTTTTTCCCAAGTGGAATTTCTATGCCCTAACTCATGGCCAAGGTTTATCCCGTAGAGACCACAACTAAACCCTAAGGTACAACTAAGCCCCACGAGAGTCAGTATCGAATCAGCTTTAGAAGTCATATTTAAAAAAACAAGAACGAGAGCAAGGTGAATAAGACAACTTAGAATGATCACCAACTCATAGTAATTTGAATTGAGAACTTTTTCTTCTTCTTCACTCGAAAAATTATATTCACTCTCGCCTAGTAAGTAATCCATTAAAGGGATTAATCCAAAGAAGTAAATAAAAGGAATAAAGGTATAGGCCCCTTTTAAATTTAAAAAGAAAAAAACTATTGCTAGTGATGACATTGAAAATAAATATATTAACTTATCCATAAAGCTCCCCTTCCATGGTAAACTATTACCAGTTTTTAGTATACCACACAAGTGACATGAGAGAAATTACCTATGGGACGCGTAAGTATTGATAAAAAGAGGATTTTAAATCCAGATAAGAGAGCGGAATTGCTCTTTAAACTCATGCCGGCGCTACTTACAGAAGGTATAAAGAAATTCAAAACTAATGATCTACTAGAAGTCGCTGAGGTCAGCAAGCGAACTCTCTACCAACACTTTAGTTCAAAATCCGAGATTGTTGCTGTTACTATTGAGTATGTATTCCTACAAATTGATATTGTCTGTGAAGTTTTAAAAGAGAGTCACCTTGCTCACGAAGAACGTTTCATAAAAGTCATGCATGAGATTGTAGGAGCGCTAGATTTAGTTTCAGCTCAATTTCTCATTGATCTTAGAGATGAGTACCCTGAAATAAACACAATGATGAATGAACATATCCACTCAATCCTGCTAGATTTTAAAGATTTCTATAAAGACGCTATTAAGAAAAAGAAAATGAGAAAAGTTAGCGTAGAAACTCTTGTCCACATGGATAGACTCTTTATCTTTGATCTGGCCAATCCTGATAATAAGAGTGATCGAAATATTTCAAATGAATTGGAATCTTATTTGGACCTTAAGTGGAATGGTTTAAGGCCCAATTAATTTGAAGTTACTTTTGCGTTTGTTTGGTAGACGTTTCAATTGTATCTGTTGAAGTTTTACTCTCGCTTTGTTCCTTGGCCCTTCTAGCAGAATCACCTACAGTACGACATCTCTCATCCTCACTCAAAGTACTTCCTTCACCTACTTCTTTATCTGTTGCTATTGGTGATTGAAAGTTTTTCTGACAAGTTGGAATTTGCTGAATTTGAGCTGTAAACCTTGAAGTCATTTTAGCAGAGCCTTTACGACTCTTTCTAAGTACTGCCCAGTAACTCTTAGAAGAAAAGATACTTCCTCCAGTTCTCTCTATTTGCCTATTTAATATATAGAGACCGCAACGTAAATTTACTTTGGGTTTATACATATCTCCACCACCAGAACGACCAGACTTAGAACCCATAGGAGAAATTCCCTTAGCTGTTTTACAACCATAGGCCCTGGCATTGGGAGCATCAATTTGCAACAGCCCATAAGAATCATTCGTCCCCTTCTCGTCGTAGTAGTTACTCGTATCAAAACTACTTTCAGCGTAACTCATAGAGGCCATGAGAATCACCCAGAAGTTCTTCTTATCGGCTTCATTCATTGAGTTATAGTTGGGACAATGGAGATCATTTAAATCACTTCTATTAAGCTTAGTAGAAGTGAGGTTTGCAATTCTCTCGCTATCAAGAGTGTCATAAATTTCTTTACTCCACTCATCACTCCACGCTTTCTTTCCCACAGGAGCAATCAAAGGAAATGCAGACTCTTTAGAAACTCCATCTACAATCACTGGGCAATTAGTCTTAGAGCTCGTTTGATCTTGCATCCACTTATTTACATTTGTACTCGAGGGAATTCCACCAGAGCCGGAAGAAAGTCCTCCGGGCTTTTTACAAGAAAAGAGAGATAGGAAAATAAAGAAAACTATAAATTTACTCGTATTATTCATGATCTATTCTATCGTCTATTAATTTCTGGTTCAAGGGAGCAAGTTGTGAATCAATATTATTGATAGGTTAGAGCAGATAAAGTAATTACTCTTACCCAAGAAAACCTGTCAGTTTAATCTTTCAACCTTGATAAAATTACAGTTTGGCAGTATCTTTTTAGCAATGAAATTACCTGGAATACTCCTCATCGATGGAGACTTAAAAAGAAGAAATGACTTTGCCTCACGCCTTAGAGTTATAGGGTATGATGTGGAACTTGCTGATGGAGGATTTCACGCCATCCATCTCATTGAGAAAGTAGAATACTTCTGTCTTATTGTTCTAGAAGATATGCAAGACATGTCGGGCAATGAGATCATCACTCATGCTCGAACTCACAAAGAAAAGTTAGATCTACCTATCATCTATATATCTAGGACCACCGATCAAGGAGAAGTCCTACACGCCTTTGAAAGTGGTGCCAATGATTTCATTGTCTACTCTCCCAAGTGCTTTAACTCTATTTCAGAAAAACTCAAAAAATTTAGTAAAACTGCTAAGTAACTGTTTACAGACCGCCTTAACGCACCGCAAGTATAATATCTTCAGCTAGTTTTACATTCTGCACAATAAACGCTAAAAAATATTTAAATTAAAATATATGGAGAAAGAAATGAAAAGTATCGTTTTAGCAGCCCTCTTGCTCACTAGCTCAGCGTTCGCACAATATGAATCAACAAGTATAGATTTTGATATGCCTATTGATATTGACGGTACTTATAACTCTCAACCAGGTGCTAAGAAATTAACAGCTTCAGAGAGAATGAAAATTCTTAGAAAGAAATTAGAAAAAAGAAATGAATTAATGGTTAAGAGAAAAATTGAGACCCTTCGTTACCAACAAGAAGTTGAGATGATGAAGAAGATCCAAAGTGCTTTTAACAAAACAATGAATAACTTAAATAATATTCAATAATAAATCACTCATCACAAAAACTACGACCGAAGTAGTTTTTGTGATCATTTTTTTTACACCCCTATAATTTTTTTCACAGTTCAAAAAAGTCATCTAACAAATTTCTAAACACTTAAGCTCATTTTTTCTTGGCATCAGTTTTGTAATGTCTATTGCAGAGATATGCGTTTTCTGTAATGGAAAACAAAAGAGAAATAGAGGAGAATAAAATGAAAAAGCCTATTATGTATGGCCTAACGGCCCTTTGCGTACTGAGCAGTCCAGCTCTAGTACAAGACTTTAAAGCCCCGAGTTTTATTAATGTTTATAGAACAATCGCTTCTGAAATTATCGCTGAAGCACCCCTATCAGAGCTCTTTAGTGTAGAAAAGCCTACTGAGAGCTTTGAAGAATTTAAAACTGCATTATTAAAAAAAGCGAAAGAAACAAATTCAAAAGCTCAAAGAATTGATGAAATATCAAAGATGGAAGATTCCGAACTTAGTAAAGTTAGCTATAAAGAGCTTAAAGAACTCAAGAAGTTTGCAAAGGGATCTCATCCAGAAGTTAAAAATCTATATACTCAAGTTGATGAAGTTAAGAAAATAATTACTGAAAATTCTCTAAATATTGAGACTAATCCATTACTTGAAGAAATTTCTAAACTTAGAATATCGAGTAAGTATGAAGAACTAAGTGATGATTTAATTTTCAAAAAAATGGACTTAGAGAAGTCAGCTGCAGCTAATACCATAACTTGTGGTTTAAAGAACCAAATCTCATCATTATCAGAACAAGTGGCTGAACTTCTAAAAGACAAAGAAGAGGCACTAGCTAAAATAGAAGAAAAAGAAAAGAAGAAGAAAGAGCGTGAAGAAAAGCTCAAAAAGTCTCAAGAACTCTATGCGATGGGTATGATTTTTGGACAAGGAATGAGAAGAGCGATGGCGATGCCACGTATGAACTTCTCCCCTAATCCTTTCATGATTTATAACCCTTTAACGAGTCTCTCAGGCGGAAATTTCCCTTGGATGAACTTAATGAGAAGACAATTCTCAGGTCTCCCTTCGTTTTCAGGATTTCCAGGAATGAGCTCAAGCTTACCCACAAAGCAAACAATTAATAACTACCTAGGAGAATCAGCGGCCCATACTAGAGATGTAGCCTCAGCTCCTAGCGTGAACTTTATACCAAGATTTAGCCGAGCACTAGTTGAAGAAGACTCAATCAGTGTGAACTAATATATATCTCTCTCCCCTAATCTCTTAAAAGACGCTACCGCCTTTGGTGGCGTCTTTTTGAATTAATTTCACACACTGTCCAAACTTTAGACAGTTTCCTCTACCTACTTTCATGCACTTACTCTCAAAATCTTGGCACATTTCTTGGAATGTATAAGTTGTATTCAAAATTAATAAATATTATTTTTTCTGGGAGAAGAGATATGAGAAAGCCAATACTGAATTCGTTTATCGCATTAGCAGTCCTAACTTCTACATTTGGAGCCGTCGCAGTCTATAAGACTTCTGATCACTCAGGTAGATCCATTGCTTCTGTAGAGAATCCTATTGTTGCTGAGTATGCTTCTGCTTCATTTATTAGAGAACAAAAAATAAGAATGGAAGAAGTCACCATTGAAATGAAAAATGCCAATGGCGAAATGATAAAAGTGACAAAGAGAATTGTAGAAATTGAAACACGCATCGCTGCACAAATGAAAAAAGGTGTTGCCTATAGTAACATCGCAGAAATTACCAAATTAAAGAATGACCTAGCTAGTGTGAACGCTGCTAAGGCAAAAGTTGAAACTACAATGTCTTCTCTAAAAGTTAAACACCAGAAGGCACTTGATGATTTAACTTCTACCAACAAAGCCTTATCTAATTTAGTGACGAAGAAGAAAGCTGAAACAGTGGCCTTGAAGAGTAAAATAGCAGAACTAGAAAGAACAGGACTTGTGAGTACAGAAGAGATTGCAAAACTTAAATCAAGCCTCTCTGCTAAAGAGCTTGAAAATGGAAAACTAACCAAGAGTTTGGTTGATTTACGTGCTCAAGTAAATATAAAGAATACTGCTTTAGCGCAATCTATAATGAAAGGTAATAAACTTGAGACTTCTGTTCAAAAACTAAATATACAATTAGAAAAATTAAATCTAACAATGGAAAATAAAGATCAAGAGTTTCAAACTCTCTCTGAAGCAAAAATAGCTCTTCAGGAAAACCATGACAATTTGGTTACGGAGAAAGAGAACTTAGATATTCAAATAGGAAAACTTATTTCGGAGACAGAAGCGAAATCAAAACTTCTCTCTGATAAAGAAAGTGAAATTAAAGAAAATCAAAATCTCATAAGTTGTCAAAAAGAAGAAATTAAAGTGAACACTGATAAAATAGCTGAACTCAAGGCGCTGGTAGAAAAAAGTACTAAGGCGATTAGTGATTCAGCGAAGGCGATAAAGAGCTTTAAAGTAGAGAAAGAAGAAAGAGTAGAAAAGATTACTAAGTTAGAAAAAGAAAATAAGAAATTTAAAACGGAACAAAAAGAGTTTGGTTCTGTAATGCAGATGATGATGTCACAATTTATGATGATGCCTCAAATGATGCAACCGAGAATGGCCAGACCACAAATCACCAATCCTCTGGCAGGATTCTCAATGAGCGATATGTTCATGATGAAAATGATGCAAGGAGGAGGTTCTAACGGATTTGGGTCTACAGGATTTCCAATGTTTGATCCATATGCTGCACCAAAGGTTGTGACTAATAACTACTTTGCTCAAAAAAATCCTTATGGCGGAGAACTTAACGACTTCAATGTAAGAGAGATGTATCAGCCAAGTAATAGAGCACCGAGTGGATACTTTACCTTTTAATAAAATCAATAATTTCGATCACCTTAGGAGACCAAATTGGTCTCCTTTTTACTTTAGTAAGTTATACTTGATCGCTTTGACCCGGCACTTTTTTCCACTTTTTCCTAAACATTTTTACAAAAGTCACGAAACGTTAATTAGTACATCAAAGGAATTGATGCATAAAATAATCAAGGACCGATGTATGTACGAATGTACTTATAGGGGAAACAAGTGAAAGCTGAACTAACTAAGAGAAAGACAAAAGAAAAAGTCATTATTAAAAGATGCCACTGTTGCGGATATTTAATGGAAACATATAGGGAAGCTCAGAAATGTACTTCTTGTAAAAAGTCATTCCTCCCTTCAAATTATTTCGGAAAAGTGCATACTAAAAATTCAGAAGATTTTAGAAATCTATTTCTCACCTCGGATGAACTTCATGAGGATGATTTAATCAAAGGCATGTACGTCATTTGGTAAATAAGTTTTGGGCCATAGAAATGGCCCTTTTTTTTGTCCAAAATTTCAAATACTTAAGCTTTTCATGAATACTCAACCAGTTAACGCACCCCTATCTAGAAGTCTTTTGGGGAAGTCTATGATAAATTTATCAAATGCAAACTACACACACTACACAACATAAGAATGCCCCTCAAACTGCAGGACAATCAAAGTTTCACCCCGTCATTCAAAGAATATTTGATAAGCGAGAAATGAGTCCCAGTGACATCAAAGAATTTCTCTCTTGGGACTTAAAAGATCTCCCAGACCTAACGGACATGAAAGATATGGACAAGGCCTCTAAGAGAATCATTGAGGCCATGGCAAATAACGAAAAGATTGCCATCTATGGTGATTACGATGTTGATGGAACAACTTCATGTGCCCTACTCTACCATTTCTTTAAAATGTTAGGAACAGAAGTAGGTCTCATTCAACCAAGTCGTTTTATTGAAGGTTACGGTATTCATCCTCCACAAATTGAAAAAGGCCATGAGAATGGTTACAAGATTATGATTACGGTTGATTGTGGAATCACTAATAATGAAGCCGCTGACAAAGCAAAAGAGCTGGGTCTTGATTTGATCATCACTGATCACCACAAAGACGCTAGGGATGAAATGCCTGATGCCTTCGCCATAATCAATCCAAATAGAAGAGACGAACCTGCAGATTCTCCAAGAGTATCACTAGCAGGAGTTACCGTGGGATTTGCTCTAGCAGTAAAAATTAGACAAGACTTAATTGATAGCGGAAGAGAAGTGGCCAGTATTTATCCCCTTCTCCAATTTGCCGCCATCGGAACGATTTGCGATTTAGCGGCCCTTAATCCTATGAACTTAAAAATAGTCAGGCATGGATTAAAACAAGTTCCAACGACAAAGTACCCAGGAATTAGGGCCTTCTTCACACCAGAAGAAAGAAAAAGAGGCTTTGTGCCCGCTGAAAAACTTGGGTTTAATATTGGGCCTCTTATTAATTCCAAAGGTCGACTTGATCACCCTGAAAAAGCACTTAATCTACTCATCACTGATGATGATCAAAAAGCATTTGAATTTTACTCTCACTTAGAAATTTCAAATAAAGAAAGAAAGTTCATTCAAGCAGAAGTTTTCAATAGTGCTAGAGACCAAGTTTTAAAAACTATGGATGGTAGTGAACACACAGTGACAATTGTTTACGCACCAGAGTGGCACGAAGGTGTTATTGGTATCGTGGCCTCTAAATTAGTAGATGCTTTTAAAGTACCGGCCATTGTCTTTACGGACTCCGGAGAAAAAGGAATCATTAAAGCTTCTGCCAGAAGTGCAGGAGGTTTAAACCTCTTTGATTGTTTAAAAGAAAACGAAGAGCTCTTTATCAAGTTTGGTGGTCATCATGCTGCCGCTGGACTCTCAATGGTCAAAGAGAACTTAGATGCCTTTAAGAAGAATATGCAGGCCACTGTTTCTAGTTTTCCGGCCATTCAAAGAACTGTTCAAAGTTACTATGATCTAGAAATTACACCAGAAGAAGTTAACCCTCGCCTGTTAAAGGAGCTAGAACTATTAGAGCCTTATGGAATGGGTAATCAAAAACCTATCTTTAAAATGAAAGGTTTTAGATTAGATAGTTATGATCTTTTAAAAGATATACACGTAAGGTGGAACTTTAGTTCAATTAAAGATCCAAGTGTTCGTTTAAAGGGAATCAGTTTTAACTATATTGGGAAATGGGGAATTGTTCATCCTGAAGAGCTTTTTAATTCTCAGTCTATTCGTGGTGAAGAATTAACGGCTTATTTTACTTTGGCGGTGAACCACTTTAACGGAAATCAATATATTCAATTAATGATAGAGAGAATGGAAGTTTAATTCCATTCCCTCTTGGTCTTTTATTTACGCTCTTTTTACTGTTACTTTTTCCATAACGATGTCATTGCTTGGACGATCCATTGCACCAGTTGAAGTGGCTCCAATCTTGTGAATTGTATCCATTCCTTCTATCACTTTACCAAAAACAGTGTGTCTACCATTTAAGTGTGGAGTTGCTCCTAAAGTAATAAAGAATTGAGAACCATTTGTTCCAGGCCCTGCGTTGGCCATAGAAAAGATTCCTTCACTATCATGCTTAAGTTCTGCAGTACATTCGTCACCAAATTTATAACCTGGTCCACCCATACCTGTTCCGTCTGGACATCCACCTTGGATCATGAAACCAGAGATAACTCTGTGGAAAATTAGACCATCATAGTAAGGTCCTTCTTTCTTTGTTTCTTGTCTTCCTTCAACTAAGTTGATGAAGTTCCAAACAGTTTCTGGACATTCTTTAGCATAGAATTCAGCTTCAAAATCACCCATATTTGTTTGAAAATGAACATTTACTCTGTCTAACTCTTCTCTGTGATCACATTTTTCTACTTTACTACCAAACATTTAAACTCCTTTATTAAAATTTATGAATATTAAACTTACCTTTAAATTCTGAGGGTTGTTCCTTTGGAAGAAAGAAATTAATTCTTTGCTTCTTACTAAAAATTCTATTTATTTCAACCATGGGAACTGGTTCTAATATACTATCTTTATTGTAAGGATTGAGCATTTCATAAGTTAGAAATTTTGCTCCATCCAAATGTAATCCATTTTTTCTTACAAAGTTTTTTAATTCTACTTGGCTTAGGCAAAGAGAAACAAAAACAGGGTGACCTTTAGAAAACTTTTGACTCTTAACAAGAGCTTGGACTTTCCTAAGTTCTTTCTTACTCTCCAGAGCCGAATCAAGCCAAAGAAGATTTACCACTTTATACTTAGGTCTTACAAAATTTCGAATACCGGCCTTGATCTTATCAAGTACAGTGTAGAATATTTTCTCTTCATCTTTGAAAGGAATATATTTAGCAGAGGCCTTAGTCTTCAATTGGTTTGAAAGTTCATTAAACATCAATTGGAATTGAATCGCCTCTTCGTAGCTAAGAGAGAAGCTATTTCTAATATTTTGTAAATGAAGGTAACGAATAGGAAGGGATCTGTGACAACTTCCGGCCGATGAAAAATTGGCCCAACTTGGAAGTTCTGCTAAGAAATATTGTACGACACCAATACCATCATAATACTCCTCAACATTTCTTCTTTCATAATTCTTCAAGGATTTTGAAGAACAACTCGAGAGAAGAATGATCAATGTTAAAAGTATATATTTCAAATTATGCTCTACTGAAAAATTTCATTACTTCTGCTTCAATCAAAGGGATTTGTAATAATCCTTTTGATAGAGAAGAATTTATTCCACTCACACTACCCAAGGTGAAAAAACCTGGCTCAGGGTGAGCTCCACTTGCGTTCTTTGCAAGAGAGTCTGTTAAGTTGAATTCCACTTGAAGTCCGTTAAACATCGAGGGAGTTTTTGCGTGACCTGTACAGACAAAAACACTATCACAAGAAATAGTGCTCATTTCCTCTTCATCACTTTTAGCATCTCTTCTAAAAGCATTTGTTTCACAAGTAACATAGAGTCCATCTCTATCTAATAACCTATCAAGAGAAGTGGCGTTGCTACAGGGAATGACATTTAATTGAGAGAGAGGCTCCTTTGGCTGAGGATGCTTGGCCCTAACGTGAGGCTCAAGTTCTCTCCAAGCAAAGAGATCTTTCTCAAATTGCCTTCTATCATTTTGTAAATTATGGAAATACTTCCCCATAACCTCAGTAGTCATCATTCTAAGAATTTCAGAAGATTCAGTTTTAAGAAATTTCTCAAAAGGTTTAGACTCAGTAGTTATAAGTGAGATCATTCTCTCAGGATCTGCTTCTAGCCATAAATCAAGTTCACAAAGTAGGAGTGCAGACATTGCACCAGAACCTATGAGAACAATATGTTTTGATTTCTTTGTCACTTCTTTGTAGTGAGTTAAACACTCTCTACCGTAGAATATATCTGAATTGTTTTTTAGTCTTTCTTCATTTAAGGCAAAACTATTTGATGGACCCATAGGCCTTGGACAATAGTGAGTTCCAGTGGCATCAATGACCAGATCAAAATCTTCAAATGATTCAACAGCTTCATTTAAAGATTGTAAAACGTCTTCACCCAGTTTTTCAAAAAGCTCAGGATTACTCTTAACCTGATTTAAAACACTCTCTTTTGGATCAGTAGAAAAAACCACTCTAAAAAGATCTTGTAAGCGGCTCTTGCCAGGGATGACTTCATCTAGTGAAAGAAATCTCTTATGAACTCTTTGCACAGTTCCAGGTTTTACAAAAACCTCACCGCTACCTTTTTCAACTAGCGGCAGAAAGTATTGCTCACAATACTCCTTAACTGTAGGAACATCATCTAACGAGGCCACAAGTCCTATAGACTCTCTTCCAAGTCCAGTCGTAAGCATTGACCAACTTTCCTCTAGAGATGTCTCAGGAGCAAAATCGTAAAGCCTACGGATCATTCCACCTAAACCTGACTTGGCGAACACAGAAACACTGGCCCCAAGACCTTCAAAATGTAATGCAGCTTCTAAGGCCAATGGCCCACTGCCCAATATAGCAATTTTCATTAATGAACTTTTAACATGAAAGGATCGTACTTAAAAGAAAAGGCCCGTCTTGATGGGCCCTTATTGTGATTATTTTCTAGTAAAAGAAAGCTTTTTGATCGCCTCGGTCAATGGCCGAGTGCTCAGCAAAGGAATACATGAACTCAATAAAGTGATTCATCGCTTTAAACGAAGGAAGCGATTGGTCAAATTCACAACCATATTGCATATATGTATTACCATTCTTACTTAGATGCTCTTTTCCATATTTAACATTTACTACAACAGGAATATAACTCTGCTTAGTAAAATACATTCTCATAGTAATTTCTGTGTCATTTTCAATCTTTGCGTCCCTACTAGGCTCCCAAGGAATTTGAAATAAACAACCATCGTGAGAAACATCAACCAGCTCAATAGGATATATAGTTCCCGCCTGATCAATAACTGAATATGCTCCTAGAAAATTTTGAAAGAGAACCCTCTCAAAACTTCTGCGCTTTTGTTCTACGTTTTCTTTTCTTTTTTCTACAAAATTCAATACTTTATCAGTCATTTAGGTCTCCTAAAAGTTTTCACTCAGGGGACTTATCGGCAAGTATGCCTCTAAACATTAGCATTTAACCCAATAGAATCATTGATTTTTTAGAATTTCTTCTTCCAAAATGGCAGGGCGGAAACCTCTTCATAAATACGACGAAAGGAATCAAGTCGGCTATGTACGAGCTCCCCTTCAAGGGTATCTGGAGCGTAGCTTGTCCAGAAAATACAGCCCTTGGAGTTTTCCTCATGCTGACAATTTGTAAATTTACACTCTACCGCCATCTCTTCTAAGTCAGGAAAATACGAGAGAAGTTCCTCTGGATTGAGATCTTCCAGTGAAAAGGAACGAATTCCTGGAGAATCAATGGTGCAAAAACCATCGAGGTCAATTATCTCAGACCAAGTGGTTGTATGAGATCCCTTCCCCACTCGCGCCACTTCGTTAGTTCTAAGTTCAAACTTTCCATCAGAGAGAGCATTAATCGTCTCACTCTTTCCCACACCAGACTGGCCTAGGAAAATAGAAGTCTTATCGTGTATCTCTTCTGTGAGTTCTTTAAAACCATTCTTTAAATACTTTGGTTGATAGTCAGACTCTAGCGCCGACATCTCAAAACATTTCACTCCGAGTTTCTCTAGTCTCTTCTCCTCAAAACAAATATCAAAAGACTCATCAAATTCATCCATCTTATTAAAGACAACGATAGGACGAATGTCCCACTGACTAGCACGGCACAAGAAGCGATCAATGAAGCCACGCTTATACTGAGGCTTAGAAACTGAAGTGAGAATTATTAAGAGGTCGCAATTGGCAGCGGTCACTTTCTTTTTTGATTCACGAACTATAATACGAAAGATCTCACTAGATCTCTCCTCTAAGGTTGTAATCATAAGTTCACCAGTTTCAGGAATCTCTTCAATTCCTACCCAGTCTCCTACTACGAGAGTTTCACCCTTTTTTAAAAGGTTTCCAATCGCCGTGGCCTTAATCATTTCACCGGTGACATCAACTTTGCATTCAAAAATTCTCTTATCGGATTTGTATATTCTTGCTCGCATTAAGCTTTTTCCTTCAAGTTTAAATATCCCACAGGGAAGAAGATATTCTCTGGATCCATTTCCTGCTTTAAGACTTTAAAAAAGTCGTATTGGGTAGAACTTAAATAGTTCTTTATAAATTTCTGCTTAATAAGTCCAATTCCATGTTCCGCAAAAGGAGATCCACCCAACTCTAAAACTTTCTTATAGAGTTGCAGAAGCTGCTCTTGGCACACCTCTTCCTGCTCTTTAGTGGGCATGAAGTTAAAGTGGAGATGGGCATCTCCAAAATGTCCAAAGAGATTGTACTCAACTCCAAGCTTGGTCCAAGATCTATAGATCTCAAAGAGCTCTTCGAAGTTAGCGCTCTTAACCTGTACATCCGTCCCCTTCTTCACAACACCCATACGGGCGTTCCTCTCAAAGGTATACCGTGGCACATTCATGCGCAGGGCGTGGCATCTAGCGGCCGAAATTTCAAAGATATCCTCTTCACTTATGAAGTCGAATTCACCTAAGAGCTTTTCATAAACCTCTTCAAAAGAGCCAGTTAAAACTTCTAAGAAAATAAGATCGCCAGAAGAGCTCACTTGCTCCTCACTCGGAAGAACCTTTAATGAATTTGAATCTAGCAGTTCGCAGGAAAAAACCTGATCGCGAAAAGCTTGCACCTTATGAAAAACTTCCATATGGGGCTTTATACTCTCCTCCCACTTGGGAAGTTTAATAAAAATATAAGTTCTCTCATTGAGTTCAGTAGTTTTTAAAGTAGCACCGGTAATAACTCCCAGCTGTCCCTCAGTTCCAATAAGTAAATCCGTCTCCTGCACCATTCTAGGAAAGGGAGCGTTCTTAAACTCACTAAAGTGCTCGTAACTCTTTTGATACTCAGTAAGATCTGTATAGTCCTCAATCGGCTTAGTCGCTTGCAGCTCACAAGTCTCTGCCTTAGCATTGCAGTACTCTAGAGACACAACCTGCTCCCTAAGACCACCAAAACCAAAGAACCTCTCTCCAGTGGCAGAGGTTGCAAATCCAGCTAGGATACAGGCCAGCTCTTCCGTGGGAGACGTCATTATATCTCGCCCCTTAGAGCGGCAAAATGCCTTAGCATCCTTCCAAGTAACGGCTCCGGAAATTACTAACTCTCCCCTCTCATTTATCTCCATAAAATTAGGCATAGTAGAGAGGTCAACCATAGTGAACTCAGCTATTCCAATACTAGAGAGATAGGACTCAATTGAGTCGTAGGGAATCACCGTCGAAGTCATCGAGCTGTGATAGAAAGACGGAGTCTTTGAAAGAATGTGACTTCTTAAATCTGCGATAGATTTAAGAGTTAATTTATTTAGTTTCATAATTTTCATCTAATTAGTTATCACAAAGAGTAAGAATATTTTACAGGGAAATGCACTTCTCTAGTATTTTTAATTATTTAAACGGGGAAAGGATGTTGACAAATAACCAACTTTACCTTACTTTTAACCTTCAAATCCAGTGGTTCCATAGCTCAGCTGGATAGAGCATTCCCCTTCTAAGGGAATGGTCGCTGGTTCGAATCCAGCTGGGACCACCATATTTTTCCTTCAAAATTGACAAAGAAAAGGCCAGACAATGTCTGACCCTCACTAATTTTGAATTTTCTTTTAAATCTATTTTTCTTCTTCAAGTAATTTATTAAATCCTGATTTAAGATATCTCACAGAGATCACTTTAAAGATGGAAACTTCTTTATTAAAGACGATGTCATCTTGTGACTCTTCGTTCATCGCATTCACCGCTTCTTGATTCGCTAAAACATCTTCAGCACTAAGTCCTTCATTTCCACCTTCATTTTCAAGATCTAATGAGAACACTGGAGCTCTCTTAGCTTTTCTTCCCGCTCCACCGATTGTTGGTTTGGTATTGTTTGCTGCAGCGACTTTCTTTTCTTCTTTAGAATCCCCTTTATTAGATACAGGACCTAACGAAGCAAGTAAGCTTCCTGCAGACTTTCCAGATTTTCTTAATTGGTTAGCAGTACTTTTTCTAAGTCTAGCCAAAAGCTTTTTGTTAAGTTTATCGAAGTCTAATGGTCGTCTACCAGTCTTCTTTAATCCACTATTAACTTTTCTTTGCATTTGTCTTAACTTCTTTTGAATAGCTTCATTTTTCTTTGATAAATTTACGATACCATCAACACCACTTCCTGGTATTGAGCCACTACCAGAAATAGCATCTGCAGCACCTCCAACAGAGCCAGCAAGAGCGCCAAAGTTTCCACCAAGACTAGAGAATCCCTGATTTTTTTCTATTCCAGACTTAAGTGACTTACACCCACTTGTTTTATTACTGTTAACACAAGGAGCTTTTCCAGGACCTAAGTTAATGGGCTCATTTCCTGATATAGGAAATGGAATTCGTGAAGGAATTGATACGTTATACCCTGAAAGGTTTTGTTTAGAAGCATTTTTCATTTGTCCGTATCTATCTATGATTGTTTGAATTTTTTCAGCATTACTTTCTGCTGTTTCTTGAATTTTTGCTGTTTGTCCAGCTGAAACCATCGCAAGTCCTGCACCAACAGTCCATGCAATCCCTCTATGAAGTGGAGTTGTCATCCAAAAATCCATTGCTGTTGCTGTAGACATTTTGAGAGCAACCACAATACCAATTATTGCTGCAAACATTCCCATAAAGGAATTGGCATTTACACTAGGAACTAATAAATCAATTCCATAATGTAGGGCCATCTCTAGAGAGTTTCCATAATCCTCTGAAGTGGAATTGTTGTTAATATTCAACATTGTATTTTTAAAACTTGAATATTGCTCTGTCGAAGAAGAAACAATCTCACCTTGATAAAAACGTGTTAAATCTCTATTTCTAACATAAGATTTAACTTTTTCCTGAAAATTTAAGCCATTAAAAGAAACTCCACTATTAAGGTTGTAAAAAGGATTTTCTCTATCAATAAAGCTAGCAACCTGAAATTTATCAGTTAACTCTTCAGCTTCAATTTCAACAATTGATTCATTTATCATTTTTGGATTTATACCATCTTCAAACCCAGGAATTTTAATACCTTCTCTTGCAAATTTTTCGAATGAATTATCAGGAGAAGGTACCAATTTTTCTTGAGATTCATCATTTGCCATATTAGCAAATGTTAAATAATTATTATGAATATTATCAGATCGACATAAGGCTACTGAAACCGCACAAGATGATGTAGCCGCTACACATGTAGCCAATCCCGCTTTAGTCGATACTACTAAAGCTGCAGCGGCGACACCTGCCCCAGGAATAGCTGCTGCTGCAACGGCAGCTGTTACTGCAGTGGTCCAGGTAATAACTGAAGCTGCATTCGCTGCACCAATAGCGCCACATTTAATTTGTATAGGTCCGTATTTTGCCTCGGACATCATAGGTGTTTTTTCTAGCGCTTGTTTACTTGCAATGATCGCTGTTGCCGGTCCAACACAAAGTGCACAACCAGCATCTACAGTATCCATAGTTGCAGCAGTCCAAAAACCTTTAATTGCTGCAATTCCAAAAGCTGCAGCAGCTGCCTTTTGAATCATACCTTTGGTTTTAGCCGTTTTAGCAATTTCATCATAATTTTTCTTGTGCTCTTTAAGCATATCAATTTGCTTTTCAGGATCTGTTCCATCTTCTCTCATTACATAATCTATAGTTTCACCCTTATGATCTTTAAAGGCATTGAAAGCGTAAAGCTCTCCAACAACATAAATAATACCCCCACCGGCGGCAATCATTGTGTCCATAGGAACAGGAGTTTGCATCATTACGGCCCTTGAAGTTGCATAGCCATAAATTAACATAATAAGCATATCCATAAAGGCATTAGGCCTAGCACCGTCAGTCTTAACTTGCCCACTCTTCTGAGCAACACCATCGGCACCTTTAGTTATACTTCCAGTCAGCTCTGATGTTTGCGCAGCTTGCTCCTCTTGGTCTCCACTACCTTCGCCTTCTTCGGCCATAACATAGCCAGCAGAATACTTTAGGTTTTGAATCGGGAGCAACACTTGCACTTGCACTAGGGCAAACGCGATCGTGTAAGTTAGTAAGCATTTTCTGAGGTATGAAAATATAGTCTTCATTGGACTACCCTTCCTTTTTTATAATCTATAATAACTATTTTATTCTACTCCCTATTATTGACTAAAAGAATTGGGTAGATAAGATCAGAAACCAAGGATTTCGGTACGTTATACACGTTGGGTAATGAATGAGGGGTAGCATAGAAGGTTGGCAGTTGGGGCATAAACCAAAGAAAACTCTCTCTATCATTTCAATTCTTGATTATCTTAGATTCCGATTCTCATAAACTTAACAAGCTACTCTCCCACTCTCTCTTGCATAGGTTCATCTCGACCAACTACACTCAATAGGGTAGTATAAAGGAGACAGGTAGTGAGTCTTAGAGATGTTAAATATTGCGCAGATGAAGATGGAAAAGAATTAATACTTCTCCTCGTTGGCGGTAGCAAGAAAACACAAAGTCGAGATATAGAGAAAGCAAAAGAGTACTGGAGAAACTATGGCAAATAGACATAAAGACTTTAACGAATTAATTGCTTCTCAATTTGAAGATTTAGAATTCTCCAAAGCCTATATAACAAATCTTATAAATGAAGAAGACATGAGTCTTGAAGAGGCCCTACGCGAAACCATTATCTCCATGGGCCTACAAGCTTTTGCAGATAAGTCAGACCTCTCCATTCAATACGTTTCAGACTTTGTAAAAAAAAGAAGAAAGTTCTCCACTGATACAGTGAATAAGTATCTTCAGCGGGCCTTTCAATTAGAAATTAAATTTAGCGTTGAATCTATTAATCCACAAACAAACTACGAGTCGCCTATTTCAAGAAATTAACTCTATTCCTGGCTATCAATAATTAGCGACATACACTCACTCTACTAGAGTTTTCAACCATTTAACTTTCATCACATTCCCCTATTCCATGCACCCTCACCTCTAAACAAGTGTAAAGTACACACATCTTGAACAGTGGTAGTAAATTTGCTACCATACAGGAATTACGACTTATGGTTCGTAGAATTAGATATACCAATAAATTTGAAGATGATTTGGCAGACATTCCAAAGAGTATTCGAGAAGACTTCTAATGGGAGAGAAGTTACCTTCAACATACTTTAAAACTTTTAAATTAGAAAAAGGAATTAAAGTTCAAGAATTCAAAGTTAAGGATCACACAGGAAATTGGCGAGCAATATCCTGTTTTGAAAATAAAGAATACATAACGCTCGTATATGCCTTTCACAAAAAGTCGCAAAGACTGCTTGAAAAGGATAAGAAAATCATAATTAGAAGAGTAAAGGAGATCCAATGCCAGTAAATAAATCCAAACTAATCATCAAAGAAGCCTCCCTAGCAGAACTCTCCGAAACATTTGGTATTGATTACCAAGTTGTGAAAATAAAATCTCAACTCATAGATAAGATTAAAAATCATTGTAAGAAGAATAGTATCTCTCAAAGAAAACTAGCTTCTATGGTCACAGGTCTCACACACGACCGGGTCAATAAGATATTTCAAGGATTAATTGGTCACATGACCATTGATAAGCTTCTACAAATTACCAATGCTCTAGATATAGAAGTTAAGATTAGTTTTTCTAAATTAAAAAGAAGCTCAGAAAGGGTCGCCTAACTTAGTCCACAAACAAACTACGAGTCCCCCACTTCAAGGACTTAACTCTATCCTCAGCGGGCGTAAAAGAATTTCTTCTATAAGTTTGTTTATCAGGGTCTTCTTCGCAGGCGAGCTGAAAGTTAACCAGCGCCTCTAACGTCTTTAACAGACCATCTTCTGAGAGGTCTTTATCCTCTATCCCCTGCTCTTTAAGCGCTCCTAGAAAGTAGTGCACAGACTCTATAGTTGAGAGGCAAAACTCCATAGGCTGGTGTTTGATATGAAACTTTGATCTCTCACTGGGAGTAAAACAAAGTCTTGGTAGGTTTAATAAATTCTCTGAGAGTTTCATCATCTTCTTAGCACAAGGCCAAGTGGCATCAATAACAAAGACGACTAATTCTTTATCTGCATTTTTATTATCTAGAGTAAACTTTGTCTCACTAATATTGAGTGCCGTTTTTCCTGGATACATGACGAAACAATTTTTTGTGGGATCTCCAATCAGCTGATTAACTCTAGGATCATCTATAAAAGAAACTGAGACAATGATTTCAGAATTAGGGAGACTGGCATGAGTTAGTCTTCCGGTCCCTACTTTTTCTTTCTTAGCTTCCATGGGATGCATGAGAAGGACAAACTTTGTTTTCGTTTCAATCGTTGTAATACTCTCACAAAGACAAGCACCCTTAGTTCTTCTGCAGGTAAAACAAACATCTCTTCTTTGAACTTCTTCAAAGTCTCTTTGTCTTAGCGCTTTCTTCTTTAGGTACTCTTCTTTATTCATGCTTATAAACCAGCGTAAATGTCTTTATCAAAACCTAAACAAAGAACTTTTCCATTCTTTTCTAAAACCGGTCTCTTTATAACAGAAGTATTTTCAATCATGAGCTCAACTAACTTTGCATCAGTCGCTCCTTCAAACTCTTCTTTTAGTTTTCTAAAAGTCGTTCCTCTTTTATTGATTGGCCACTCTCCAAAGAAAGCTTTCCATTCTTTAAGATTTTTCTTGGAAGGTTTCGTCTTTTTGAAATCTACAAATTCATATTCCACACCACTAGCTTCTAGCGCTTTCTTGGCTTTTTTAACTGTGTCACAATTTGGAATTCCGTACATTGTAATCATGAATTTCCCTTTTTAAAAATCACCACATTTCGTGATGGGATTTCTAACTCTAGTTGGTACTTATTGGCCATCCACTCAAAAGTCTTTTGACTGAAAAATCTCACGTGAGTTGGATCACGCATATAGCCCCAATTTTTAAACTTATTTATATCATCAGGATAAAAAGAAGTCATTATCCCCAGCCCCCCGTAAGGTGCTAGAACACTTAACATTTGCTCAAATCCTTCCTTTGATTCATAGATATGCTCAATAACTTCTGTCGCAACAACGAATTGATATCTCTTCTCTAGAAGTGAATTATCGGGAAAGAAAATAGGATCATAGTTAGAAACCTCTATCCCCTCTTCTTTCAATATGGGCGCCACCACAGGACCAGGTCCGCAGCCAAAATCTAATCCCTCTCCAGAGATATACTTTCTTAGTGGAGTTAACATTCTCTCCATGAACTCACGGTAGCGTGGATCACTGGGATCATTCTCGTGTAGATCATAAATCTCTCTTTCTTCTTTAAGATTTAAAAGAGAATTCTCAGGCACAAAGATTAACTTACAAGTATCACAGAGGTAGTACGCTCGTGACTTATCTTCGAAGCATTGGCTTATTTTTGAATTTCTACAAAGGGGACATTTGCTCATGGAGTGAGCATATAATGATTATAGTTCTTTGAAAACTGGGAGGTGATGTTTTTTAGGTGACATGGTATCTCTAGTTTCTTTAGTTTCTTTATTTTCCAATAGGTCAAATAATAAACTTGGTAGCGCTCCATTATTCTCACAAGCCGCAAATCCGGCCATGATGGTCATATCGGCTTCAAAAGTATTTAGCAATTTTACAGACTTAACCACACCTGCTTCAGTTGAACAATCCTCAGGGCTTCCTACCACATGATTTGTTCTGCAAACAGCTGGCCGATCATTATAGACTGTACATTCTTTATTCTCATCTAGAAAAACGCACCCTCTTTCTTCAAAGGGAATTTGATACCATAAAGTTGCGCTCTTGCTGGCCGCAGATTGAGACTTTAACTTCGCCATATCAATATTCACTCCACCATTAACTAATTTTGCTAATAGTGCAGCTTCATCATCTGAGATACTTACTTGAGTATGACAACAAGCGGAACAACCTTTTCTACACGAAATATGTTTCTCAACCATTGGATCTTGGAACAATACTGATAGGTGATTATTGATTTCTTTATGAACAAATCGGGCTCTACGAACAGCCGAAGAGATTTTATTTAATCTCTTTAAGACTTTATTAGTGATTTTTATCATGAATACATCACTACTAAATCGCTTATATGTTTTTGCGGCTATTGCGGGAAAATTTATGAACTCCTCCTTGACAGGTGTGGGCATTAACCTTTCCACCTTTAATTAGTATACCTTTTACGATTCCCCTATCTTTCAATGCGGAATATTATTCCGATGCTATTAACGCATATCCTAAATAACAGTCACTTAGACTTCCTAATTTAATAAAAATTGACTCAATATAGGGAGAAAGTATTCCGAAATATTAGCTACAAATGAAAGAAAAAGACTTAAATAAATTTAATTTCAAGAGACTGGACTACCTTTTTGAGAAGAAAGTCATCGTCTATAGTATGGCGCTCATTGGAGCGGGGGTACTTGCTTGGTCATATAAGTCCCCTACTAATTCCCCCTGGTTAATTGCTTGGCTTACAATTTATGCCACTACTACAATCGCCCGTTTTATTTTAATTAAAATCTACAATGAAAAGAAAGAGAATTTCTCTCCCCTTGTTTGGGAAATAACCTACACAGCTTTCACTTCTCTAATCGGACTACTCTGGGCCATGTCAGGAGTATTTCTACTGGCAGAGGGTGATACGAATTTTAATTTCACTTCTATTTTTCTCATCTGTGGAATAGCTTCAGGAAGTTTACTCGGAAATGCATCATCAAGAATGTCCACTGTTTCAATGCTCTCAACAATTCTTCTTCCCTCAGCATTTCTCTACTACAGAGCAGACTTTACGAGCTCAAGTACGCTAGCTGCTCTATTTATTTTATACTGGTTAGGACTTGTTCTCACTTCAGTAAAATTAAATCAATTCATCACTGATAATATTAAATTACAATTAACTAATACTAGTCTCATTGAAGATTTAAAGAAGTCCTCACAAAAATTGAATGAAACTGAAAAACAAGCGATCAACTCTTCTAAGTTAGCGGCCATTGGTGAAATGGCTTCAGGCATTGCCCACGAAATCAACAACCCACTCGCAATTTTGAGTGGAAATCTAAGAAATATAGATAGAACTCTAGGAAAGCCCGATTACCATCAAAAAATTTCAGCTATGACAGAAAAGTGTCACTCTAGTATCCAAAGGATTACGAAAATTATTCGAGGCCTTAAGAAAATGTCACGGGATGGTGTTAATGATGACTTTCAGCATATCACTGTTAAATCTATTTACGAAGATATCGAATCTCTTATCCATGAAAGATTCAGAGTGGGAGGAATTGCTTTTCACCTGCACAATGAGTGTCCAGATGAATTGATTTTTTGCCAACCTGTACAAATTTCACAAATTCTTCTCAATCTCTTAAATAATGCCTACCACGCTGTTGAAGACAAATCGGCTCAGTGGGTAAAACTCACAGCAGACCTCTCGGAGGGAGAGGTCATTCTAAGGGTTCTGGATTCTGGATTAGGAATCGCAAAAGAAGATGAAGATAAGATTTTCACCCCCTTTTTCACAACTAAAGAAGTCGGCAAAGGAACGGGGCTTGGGCTATCAATTTCAAGAGATATTGCCCAAAAGCATGAAGGAAAACTCTTTATAGACTATGAGCATAAAAATACCTGCTTTACTCTGACTCTACCAGTTAAGAAGCTTGCTGCTTGATAAAACTCACTCTTAGCTATATAGTTCAAAAATGTCATTACTGTGCACTTTGAATAATTTACATCTCCAACTTGGAACTAAGAACCTATTTACAGGAACAGGTTTCACCATTTCTTTTGGAGAACAAATTGGTCTTCTAGGTTTAAATGGTCAGGGAAAGTCTTCACTATTTAAAGTCCTCTCAGACATGATTTCACCAGACCCTTCTACCCCTGCATTTACTTTTGATAAGGCTAAATCTGGAGGAGAGGGAAACTCGGGGTTCTCAACATTCTTAGTGCCCCAAGAGATGCATCTCTCACCTAATGACAATGTCACTATTAAAGACTTTTTCTTTAGATTCTACCCTGCTCATAGAGATATTCATGAGCAGCTTGAAGATGTGAATGAACAACTAGAACTCTCCAGTGATGAAAAACTGATTTCAAAACAAAAAGAGCTCTTAGAACAATTAGATCACTTGGGAAGTTGGGACCTTATTCGTTCTTTTGAATCTTATTTAAAATACTTTGGCCTTAATGATTTTCAAAAAGAAGTCGTAAGCCTTAGTGGTGGTGAGCAGAAAAAGATTCTTCTAAGCCTAGGTTTTACGGCAAGAGAAAATCTCATACTCTGGGACGAACCTACAAACCATCTAGATATTGAATCTATAAAACTCTTTGAAGGAGAGCTCTTAAGCTCTGGAAAGACTTTTATCCTTATCACCCACGATAGATATCTCTTAAGTAAGGTTTGCTCAAAAATCTTTCATATTAAAAGAGGTAAAATAGAAACCTTTAAAGGTTCTTATATCGATTACCTAGACTTCTTACAAGAAGAAGAGCAAGCACGAACTAAACTGCTGGGCCGTCTTAAGAACTCTCTATCTAGAGAACAAGCTTGGATGAGACAAGGGATTAAGGCCAGAGGGACTCGAAGTAAAAAGAGAGTTGAAGGTTTTCACGATCTTAAAAGTAAAATATCAGAAGTAAAAGGCGCGGCCAGAAGAGAGTTAGACCTCAACTTAAGTTCCTCACAGAGAAAGACCAAGAGTTTAATCGAATTTAAAAACCTCGGTTTTAGTTTTCCTGATAAAGAAATATTCAAAGATGTTAACTTGAATCTCTATAAGGGAGACAGAGTTGGTCTCATTGGTAAGAACGGTTCAGGAAAAACAACATTAGTGAAAGTCATTCTAGAAGAATTGATCAAGACTAATGGTGAATTAAAAAAAGCTGACAACTTAGTCATCCAATACTTTTCTCAAAAAAGAGATGAGCTTAATGAGGCGATGACTCCCTTTGATCTACTTGGAGATGGGAACGACCAGATCAGTCTTCCCGGAGGACAAAGTAAACATGTAGCTGCTTACTTTGAAAGTTTTCTCTTTTCAAAAGACGATTTAAATAGACCCATCAAAACACTTTCAGGTGGAGAAAAAAGTCGACTACAACTCGCAAAGAATCTAACAAAGAGTGCCGATGTTTGGATTTTCGATGAACCTACAAACGACCTCGATTTAGAAACCCTACAAATACTAGAAGATACCTTAGTTAATTTTAAAGGTTCTCTCGTTCTTATTTCTCACGATAGAAGTTTTCTCTCTAATGTTACCAATAAGACTTGGGTACTAGAGGGTCAAGCTGTAGAAGAATTTGTCGGAGGGTATGCTCAGACAGAAAGTTATCTTGAGGCCCTTGCTCTTGAGCACATTCTCAAGGAACAAGAGTCTGAAGAGCTAAAAGAAATGACTCCAGAAACTACTGAGGTAGTAATTCCTGAAAAAACGCAAACTCAAAAATTGAGCAATAGTGAAAAGAAACGTTTGGACTCTATCCCCTCTCTAATTGAGGAAAAAGAAGCGCAAATAGAAAATATTGACAAGCTTATGTTAAAGTTCAATTTCTCAAATATGGACGAAGATACCAGCAAACTCTACTCCGATCTGGCCCTGAAGAAGGAGAGGTTCGAAGAGGAATTGATGGAAATCTACGAAGAGTTTGAGACCCTAAGTCCTTGATATTAAAATCTAGTTAACAAATCACGCCTAAAATTATTCTATACCTGATAAAAATTAACTTGAGAAAATTCAAACGTTCGTATAGATTCAAACAAACGTTTGAATAATATAATATAGGAATGAAATAGATGAAACCAATAATGACACTATTCTCGCTACTGCTCTTGAATCAAATGGTACTAGCTCAGCCTACAGTGACTCTCACTGAAGAGCTTATTAAGGAGCAAGTTGAAACTGCAGCTCCAAATACTTTAGCTATTGAAGCTTCATTTCTCGCCGTTGATCTCCAAAGGCAAGCTTTTGAAGATGGTTTTGACCTCACTTTAAATGGTTCTTCCAGTTATACGCGCACGAGTGAAAAATCATTCAGCACACAGATGCCCGTAACCTCACCTACTAAGGCCTATAAACTTGGAGTGGTAAAACCTCTAGATAGCGGAATGAGTATCGGAGTGAATACTTTCTCTGAACAGATAACCAATTCTCTTGTCAAGAATGGAACTAAGACGGGATTTGGAATAGAGTTCTCGATGGATCTTTATAAGAATTTCCTAGGACGCTTAACTAAGGCACAGAGAAATCTCTTACAGGGTTCTACAAAAAGAGCTGGGCTCGAAAAGAAAATTCAAAATAAAGCTTTCTATCAAAGTCTTAGAAAAGTTTATTGGTCACTAGTTGCTAATAGTGAGCAACGTAAAATTTCTGAATCTCTACTAAATCTTGCTCTTAGACAAATGAAAGATGCCAAGAAAAGATATAAGAATAAAATTGCAGATATTGGCGAAGTCGCAAGATATGAATCACAGGTTGCAGATAGAAGGGCCGGAATCATTAGTCTTGATTATCAAAAAGAGTTACTCAATCAAAATATAAAAACTCTTCTACCAGAGCTCTCTGATAAGAACATTGTCCTTGGAAGTTATTCAGTAGAAAATACTGCAAAACAACTCTTTAAGTGTACGGCTAAGATTCAAAAATTTATTGAACCACCTATGCACTATACTTACTACGATGAAGTTTTAAGCTCACTTCAAGATGAATACTCTCATCAAAGAAAGATAACCGACTCTTACTCCAATGTTAGTGTTGAGTTTACTTCTGAAATGCAAAGAATGGGAAAAGCTCCAGGTTATTCAAACTCTTGGGATAAATTCTCAGAAGAAGGAAGAAATGCTTACTCAGCTGGAGTTCAATTCGTCATCCCTCTGGGAGGGAGTCATAAGAAATCACAAAAGCTACAACAAGTTCTTGAACAAAAGAGATACATTTCTCAAAAAGAAGAAATTGTAGGAAAAGTTAATTCTTACCATACTCAAGTCATTAGAAATATCTTTCTTCTACAGAAAGTAATGGCGCAAGAAAAAATCAACAGCTCGAAACTTGAAATAAGTCTTAAAGAAACAACCAAGAAGTATAATCAAGCAAGACTAAGTGTTAGAGATCTTATACAGGATCAAAACGCCTATTCTTCAAGTAAGCTTCTGCAAATTCAAAGTCAATTAACAATTATTACAACACTTTTGGATTACTTCTCTGTCTATACAGAAATTCCATGTGAAATGAATAACTAATTAATACAAAAAAGAGATACTTATGAAAAACATTGCCAAATTTTTTATTGAAAACTCAAAACTCTCGATGGTCCTCATGTTAGGACTCATCATCTTTGGAGCGATGGGACTTAAAAAAATGAACGCTGAGACTTATCCAAGCGTGAGTTTTGCCACGGCTATCGTTACTACTAGATACGATGGTGCTACTGCTCAAGATATTGAAACAAAAATTACGAAACCTATTGAAGATGAAATTCGAACTGTACGTGGCTTGAAAGACGTTAAATCTACAAGTCAATCTGGTCTTAGTACAATAGTTATACGAGTCGACATGGATAGATCCGGAATTGTTGTTGATACGGTTATGAACGATATTCAAAAAGCAGTGGATAGAACGACCAAGCTTCCAGCAGATCTCATAGATAGACCTAAGTTTAGTGAAATTAAATCAGAAGAAATGCCTGTTTTTCAAATCGCCGTCATGGGTGTTAACGATAATAGAGAAAGAGATGCAATTGCAGATCATTTAAAAGATGAACTTGAAGATAATAAACTGATAAAGGGAGTTTCTCTCTCTGGTTTTACTAAGAGAACTTTTCAAATTGAAATTAATAACGATGCTCTTAATAAGCATCATATTGGAATGGGCGAAGTTATTGCTAAAATTAAAGCGAGGAACGTAAATATTCCTGGTGGAAACTTGAAACAAGATGCAACTCAACAACTTCTACGTCTAGAAGGAAAGATAAAGAATACGAAAGAACTTGAAAATATTCTTATTCGCTCTAACTTTTCTGGTCAGTCAATCTACTTAAAAGATGTAGCGACAGTTACTGATGGCAAAGAAGAGATTAAAGTAAAAGCTCGTTACAACGGTAAAGATGCCACTTTAGTCACAGTAACAAAGAAAGGTGGAGCTGATACCATTGCTCTTGTTAGAAAGGTCGAAAAGAAAATGGCTGAACTGCAAGAGCTCTATAAAGGAAAAGCAGAGTTTGCAGTTTTTCTCAATGAATCTATTAAAGTTAAAGAAAAACTAGATGTTCTTGGAAATAATGCCTTGTCAGGATTAATTCTAGTGGTTGTCTTCCTCTTCATTTTCCTACCTGGAAGAATCGGAATTATGGCCTCACTCTCCTTACCACTAGCGGTAATGGGAACTCTGGGATTGATGCCCGCCTTTGGAATGAGTTTAAATTCTATAACGATACTAGCTCTAGTGATTGCCCTTGGAATGCTCGTTGATAACTCAGTTGTTATTAGTGAAAACTTTACGAGATTAGTACAAGACGGGAAATCTCCTAAGGAAGCTGCTCTAGATTCTATACGCTCTCTTTGGTTACCAATCACAGCAACTGCCCTCACAACTATTGCAGCGTTTCTTCCAATGCTTGTGACAAAAGGAATTATGGGACAATTCATTAAATGGATCCCTATTGTCGTGACAATTTCACTACTTCTATCTCTAGTAGAGAGTTTCTTCTTTCTTCCTATGAGACTGGTATGGGCCGGATCAAGTATCAAGAAACAAGGAAAAGAGGCCAAGAAAGATTGGTTTAATAAATTCGAAAAGAAATTTGAAAACTTTATGAATTTACTTGTTCGTAGGAGATATATTGCGGCTGCAGGTTTTTCAGTGCTCATAGTTTTTGCTCTTTATATGATGACGGCGGGAAATAAGTTTATTCTCTTCCCTGCTGATCAGACTGAAATTTATATTTCAAGGTTTGAGCTTCCAAATGGAACGAAACTAGATAAGACCCACTTAAAACTTCAAGACCTCTCTGCTAAAGTCAAAGATGTATTAGGTGACGATGTTAAACATATAATTGCTAAATCAGGGGAATCAAAAGTTGATCTTACTGATCCAAAAGCAAGTGAAGGAAATAGTGTCGGGATTCTCTTTATCTATGTGACAGATGAGGCTAAGAAAAATCTTCTTCACACAGACGCTCTTGAAAAGCTAAGAACTAATATCTCTAATGAAGGTTATAAAACCTTAACTTTTGAAGCTCAGGTTAATGGGCCTCCAGTTGGTAGTGATATTGCCGCTACTTTTAGATCTAATAATGATACTGAACTAACGACGCTTATCAATGAAGTTAAAAACAGAATGGCAAAAATTGATGGAATTATAGATTTAAGAATTAATGATGTCATTGGTGACAATGAAGTCTTCATTAATATCGATTATAAGAAAGCTGATCAACTTGGACTTGATATTTTTAATGCAGGAGACACTGTACGTAGTGCAATCTCAGGAAGAATTGTCTCAGAGGTCACACTAAATAATAAAGACATCGACCTAAGAGTAAGCTTTCAAGAGAAATTTAGAAAGAGTATTGAAGAGTTAAAAAATGTTTCCATCATGGATGCAAAAGGAAATCTTGTCCCACTGGGAACATTTGCTACATTTACTACTAAGAAGGGATCTCCTCAAATTAAGAGGCTTGATTTTAAAAGATCAAAAGGTCTTACTGGTTCTGTGAATGAAAAAATCATCACTCCTATTAAAGCGAATAGATTTTTAAAGAATATTTATGAAGAGCTTAGGTCCAAATATCCAAGTGTCTCTCTTGTGTTTGGTGGAGTTGCTGAATCAACAAAAGAGTCGATGGAAAGTTTGGCACAGGCAAGTGTAATGGCCTCAATTGGAATTTTTGCCATCCTCGTCTTTCTCTTTAAATCCTACCTACGTCCGCTCATTATTATGATGACTATACCGCTTGGATTATTAGGTTTTTCAGTGGCCTTTGCCACACCAATCCTCAGTGGATATATGGATAGACCAAGACCTGTTTCTTTTCTAGCTCTCATCGGAATCATTGGATTAGCGGGAATTATAGTGAACTCGGGAATTGTCTTAATAAGTTTTATTGACGAAATGCGAAAGGAAGGAAAGTTAAGCCTCCACGAAATACTTGTTAAGGCCTCCGGAATGAGACTAAGAGCTGTGATAGTGACCTCTCTAACTACCGTCAGTGGGCTAATTCCTACTGCCTATGGTGTTGGAGGTTCAGATCCAATGCTTGTGCCTATGACGCTTGCCATGGCCTGGGGACTTGTTTCTGGGACAGTATTAACACTTTCATTTATTCCACCAGCCTACGCGATCTTAGAAGACTTTTTAAACTTTACAGATAGATTGCTTAAAAGGAAGAATGATACTGACAACGATAATGATGAAAGTAGTATAGGTAGCCTGGAAGAGCCGGTATAGGGTTTAATTATGACTAAAGTCAACGAGACTAAACAAAAAATTCTTGATAGTGCCAATACGCTCTTTGCAAGTTTTGGTTATGATGGAACCTCTGTCAGAGATATTGCCAAAGAGGCAGGGGTTAATCTTGCTGCTATAAACTATCACTTTAAGAATAAAGAGAACCTCTACTGCGAAGTTTTCAATATTAATTGTGAGAAAATTGAAACTGGTTTACGCAATGTCGTTAATGACAATATGAGCACTAGCGATTTTGCTGTCCAAGTTTACAAACACTTCATTGAAAACGGTAATTCCCTCTTAAATACTTTTAAAATCATGTTAACGGGTAATGTGAAAATCCCAGATTGCCATTTACACGAGGACCCAGAATGTTTTGGTCCTCCCGGTGGCGATATTCTACTGGCCATTATCACTAAAGAAGTTGGCGAGGACATTCCTCTCGATGGTCGCTTTTGGGCGATGAATATGATCTTCTCCCATGTTACTCACATGGCGATAATTATGAACACTTCAATTATCAAAGAGAAAGTTCAAGGAATGAAACACATGACAGAGGCCTTTAAAGAGAGAAATATCTCCTTTCACTGCACAGCTGTCTTAGATTTTCTAAGAAATAGTCCCCTTAATCAGTGGGATTCCACAGCATTTCCTGAATGAAAATAATGCAATAACTGCAATGAATTTTGACCCTATGCTATAATGGTTAAGTATACGTTATAGCTATAGGACAAAGTATGTGTAGATTATTTGGATTTAGGTCTGTTATTCAAAGCCAGGTTCACCACAGTTTAATCAGTGCAGAGAACGCTCTTGGAGTTCAAAGTAATCGACATCCAGACGGTTGGGGCGTGTGCTACTACGTTGGCGGATCTCCTCATATTATTCGTTCCGAAAAAACAGCTGTAAATGATACTCTCTTTAAGAAAGTTTCAGGTGTTGTAAGTTCTGAAACAGTAGTTGCTCACATAAGAAATGCCACACTAGGCAGTGTAAATATTCTCAACACTCACCCCTTTCAATATGGTCATTGGGTTTTTGCTCACAATGGAAATATTAAAAACTTTGATAAACATAGAGATCAGCTGCTCGCAAGAATTTCTCCTAGACTTAAAAGATTTATTCTAGGTAGTACAGATTCAGAAATTATTTTCTATTTTCTTCTCACTCGTCTTGAACAAAGAGTTGATTTAAATCAAAAGAATTGCCCCATAGATATCCTTCAAAAGGCCCTACAAGAAGCTCTCGAGGTTCTCGTTAGCATTGTGGGAGACTATTGTGAAAATGATGATGGTAGTAATACTGAAACATTTCTGACTTTCATTCTCACTAACGGTGAGACTATGGTTGCTCACCAAGGTGGAAAGAAGTTGTACTACTCAACCTTCAAAGTAAAGTGTAAAGAAAGAGATGTTTGTCCCTACTTTGCAAGTGAGTGTGAAGCCCCCACTGAGAGTGGAAAAGTGAATCATATGATTTTCAGTAGTGAACCTCTCCATGGAGATAATACTTGGATTCCCATGAAAGTTGGACAGATTGTAGGTGTTGATAATTCGATGGAATTAAATATCTTTTCCTAACTACCGACAGTAATTGTTTTCTTGAAGACATTCATTAAACCATCGAATGGTTTTTGATAATTACCTGTACTAAATCTCTTCTTCATTCGAGCTAAAATAGTTGAAACTTTATCGAGATCGAATTCCTCTCTATAGAGCTCGTCTACAAATGAATGCGCCACAATAAAAACCGCCGATAATTGAGTGACTCGGTGAGAACTCAAAGCTCTTGGAAACCCATTTCCCTCAGGCTTTTCATGATGAGATAAGAGAATTTCATCAACATTTAAGGGTATTTTATTATTCTTTTTAACTAGTTCACAGATTTGTTGAGGATGGCTTTTATAATACGCTATCTGCTCATCAGTATAATTAACCATATCCGCAGTTTGTAAATTTACTGCCATGGCGAGTTCAGGATCTGCTAAAGTTAAATCTTGCAACATCGCTGCGTAACTTAGCTTCTTTCTAATCTCTTCAGAATCCCAATCCATATTAGAGCAAACAGAATTTGAGAAATAGGCCACCATGTAACTATGATCTAAGAGATAATCTTTACGATCCTTAAAAGATGCTAAGAGACGACTTAGAATACGATCATCCTCTAAAGTATTTTCTATTTGATAAACACTATAATCAACTAGGTTAATCACTTCATCAGTGACCCCGGACTCACTTACCATCTCGTGGACAATATCAAGAGTATTGATAATGGCATCTTCTACATATTTTGGATCTAGATTTTTATCTTCAATAAGAAAAGGTGTCTTAGATAATCCTGCACCAAATTCTTCGTAATCCTCGGACTGCACATAGAGAAATTTAATTTTCTTTTCCCTATATTTTTGTAGATCATCTCTTGTATAGATATCGCCTTTTTTGAGAATTTTTATATATTTTTCTTCACTAAGTTTAATATAGACATCACAGAGAACTTTATTACATCTTAGAAAATAGATAAGACGTACTTTCCTATACTCTTCTTCGGTATATTCAAAACTTAAATCCTTTCTTCTTTTTAAGATATCTAAGACTAGGTTATGAAAAGTTTCGCAATTGACATCATTTTGAATCAGGTGAGATCTTTCATTTAGAGCTTCAAAGGATTTATACTCTAGAGAGCCCTCTAGGTTTTCTTCCGTGTTCACAACTAAATCACAATCGTAATCCTTTAATAAAGATGACGCTATTTTCATACCCTCAAAACTTGAATTTTCATGACAAGTTAGAACGATATCAATTCCCATAATTTGTTCGAGCAAGTCTTTCATCTGAGAAATATCACTTGTCTCTATCACCTCAACGGAAGTGGGAAGATTATCCAAGTAAAGGTTAAGTCGATCTTTTAATTTATGATTCGTTTGCGCTAACAATATCTTCAAAATGGTACCTTTTTATAAATTACTATAAAATGATATCACGAATCATGATTTGGAACGGTAATAGGTCAATTATTTCGCTGGTCTATAACTAATTTTAATTTCCCCGTACGAGGATTTTTAAGTAAGTTATCACTTGGAACTAATGAGATTTCAACATCTTCGATTATATTAGATTGATATTCTTTCAGATACATTGGTCTCTGCTCATAGAAATAGGCCTTGAGACTAGTTTCTATTTCGCTAGAATTGAGCTCTTCTTTCCCCAAACGCCCCAAGAAGAGGTGCAAATAATCTTTGCCACTCTTTCTCTTTATCACTAGTTGAAAACTATTTACTAGGTGATCAATTTTTGAGCCCTTTAGGATAGAGGCAATATCATCGCGATTAATAGTTACAGGACCGATACGCGCCCCCTCATCTGATCGTCCCAATAACTTAAACTTCTCACCCACCTGCACCCAACTGGCCATATCACCCACAGGATATTTAATAATGGGCATGAGTCTTCTGGAGAGATTTGTAAAAATAAGTTTTCCTACTCTTCCCTCCTCTTCAATAAGTTCACCAGTATCAGCATCAACTATTTCTATAATGGTTGAGGGAAAAACCTTATGTTCACTAGCACTACATTCAGAGTCCACGTATCCTAATTGACCACCATCCACACTGGCATAACCTATGGATGAGATATAGGCATTGGGAAATGCTTTTAAGAGGGATTCTCGCTGATCATCAAATAATGGCTCTCCACCATAATAGATCTGATCGACACAAGTAATAGGTTCACTAGTAAGTGCGGCCATATTAATCAAAGAAGTTGGAACTCCAAAGAGTACATTAACTTTGTAATCAGTAATTATTTTTAAGCTAACATCTATTTCAGTTTGACCAGTTATAGGAAATTGAGTCACTTTAGTCTGCATTTGCTCAACACTCTTATTGATAAACAAAAATGAAGCATAGAGATCTCCTGAATAGAAGAGATTGGCACACAGATCTCCGTCTCTCATTCTTAACTGATCCATTCCAAAACCAAAATCAAGTGTGAACTTATTCCACTCCGACTTAGTAAAGTAACTGAACTTAGGATTACCGGTAGTTCCTCCGCTTTTAAAAATGACTCCATCACTAGTCTTATCTGTGAGAACAGAGTTATTCGAAAAGGAATTATGTTTCCAGTATTCATCTTGATTGGTAATAGGAAGATCTGAAACTCTAAATCCACTTGTTGGTAAATGTGCGTAAAGATCTCTGAAGAACTTTGAGTTCTCTCTTACATATGTAATGAGTTCATGAAAATCATATGTACTCATAGTTTTCTCTCATCGATAACTCTTAATATTTTTCCACTATTTTTTGAATGAACAAATGACTCAACATTTGAAACAATAATTTCAAAATCCAACGTAAGCTCTCTAGTGACAGCTTCATTTAAGTCTTGAAAGACATTCATCAACTTTGACTTTTCAATCAAGTCAGTCGTTAAGTAAAGACTAAGTCTATCAATATTAGATTGTGAAGACTCATTAGATATTTTAATTTGAATGAGGTCAGCGTAATCGAAGTGATCTAAGAGAACCTTTTGAAACTTCATATAATTAAAAAATGTTCCACCGGCACGAAAAATATCCCCATGCCTTCCTAGTAATTCAAATTTTCTATTCGTTCTACCACAATCACAATTTTCTAGAACCCAACGACCAAGGTCACCTAAGTCATATCGTTCTATCTTTACACAATCACGTGCCTTGGAAGTAAAAACTAATCTTCCAATTTCATCACCAGAAACTTTTTCATCACTGTCGATTCTTAGAATCTCTAAGTCCTGAATACTTTCATTTAAATGATGTTCTCCCTTCACGCAACTTGGACATTGAAACCCAAGCGGACCAGCGTCAACTGACCCATAACTCGCCGAACGGATAATTTGAATTCCAAACTCTTGAACTAGCCAATCTCTTTGCTTTTGTCCAAAGTGCTCTCCTCCAAAATAGATTTTCTCTACTTTAGATTTCTTAAGAACTTCTGCGTGATTTGAGAATAACTCAATTATATATGAGGGCATACCTACGATGACATTGATATCATTTGAAGCGAGAACTTCTGCTACAAAATTCTTATCTTCATAGGCAGCTATAGGATATTGAACAATTTCAAGTTTTTCTAAAATAGTATAGAAGCTTAGAAATCCTCCATAGAGTCCACCACCAAAGAAGAGATTAGCCACCTTATCTACCAAAGGATCTAGTCCTGCAGCAAAGAGACCTTCCGCGGCAGCTTGCATTTGTCTGTGATAAGCGTTGTAAGAGAAGGGAGAGATTGCTGTTTTCCCAGAACTTCCCCCACTTCTAAAAAAGAGATGCGCTAACTCTTCGTTTGGCGTTAGCGCTTGAAAATCTTCTTTAGACATAACTTGTGCTGTACGCTCTACAACTTGTGATTTTTGTGATAATTCATTCAAACGAAAATGATCTTCCAAACCTGTAAGATCAATACTTATTTTTTTAACAAATCTACTCAGTGCTAATTCACCATCATGTGGCTCTCCAGCATAGGAGTTTTGCATATCTCCCAAGTTACGAACTCGTAACATTCCAGCCTTTAAAAGCTCATTAATGACTTGAAATTCATTTGAGTTTAGATCTATACCTACGGTTTGTAAGTGAATTCTATGGTGTTTTAGAGTTGGGAGAATGGATTCTACAGTAATAGGTTTTAACCAAATGGTTCTCTTTAAAGGTGAGGCCTTAAAAGTTTCGTCCTCTTCAATATATATGCGCCAATCATTTGTTGGACTCTCAACAACTTGTTTATTTTCAATTAAAGACTCTAACTTTAATAACTGATTAAAGTTTGTAAGTTCAGCTTGTTCTTGAATATCTAACTCTCCAAGCGGTTTATCCTTAGAAAGAACTTCAAGCTCAACGGCAAGATCTTTAGCAATAGAGAGAAGTTCATCAAACTCTGCATCTAACACATAACAGACTTGCGGAGCTGAGCAGGCCAATTGGTCATATTGAAATATATCTCTTGCCAGTTTCTTTAATCCTTCTCTCTTTGCTGATTCTAGATCCATTAAGGAAAAGGAAATCTTATGCCCCCAAGGGATGAATCTCTTTGAAGCTGGTACTGATTTTCTAATCGTATCAATTGCAGCGTCACCTCCCCAACAAGAAACCACATCACTCAACTCGCTAAGTTTCTCTATTTCATAGGGAGCATCTTGAATAATGAATATTTTCTTAAGTAGAACTTCTGTTTGATCGCAGGCGATAAGTTTTTGCGCTAACACAAAACAATCATCACCATCTCTGCGACTGAGTTTAACTATATTAGAATTTAAGCCTAGGAGGGATTCAACTAAAGCGAGAAAGGCCAGTCCAGGAGAATTTGCAGGAGTCACATGCAGTGCGACCCCAAGTGGATAATAAGCCTCCATAGGTCTAGACTTAAAATCGTTCTTCTTTATATCAAAGGCATCAATTGAACCAAGTTCACTGATAACTTTTTTTTCAAGTTCTTCTTTAGAACAGAACTTTACTACTTCTTTTTTGATTTCATCAGAAATTTCTAAATCAGCAAGACCTTTTGAAAATTGATCTAAGCAAATAATAAGTTCTTCTAATTTAAGTTCGTATTTTAAAGAGTTTTCAACTTTAAGAGAGAAATCTTCAAATGATAGATTGTCGTAAATTTCACCATGGGCCAGAACTTTCATCACTACACCTTGTCCAGTAATTCACTAGCAGCAACAGCGCAGCTCTTATTCTTAGAAATACCTGCTCTTCCCAAGATCTCAAACCAAGGTGAGTTTAGCTCACATGAGCAATCACTATGTAATCTTGCTAGATCTCCCATCAATACATTATTGGCAGGAACCGAAGTGATGTAGGGAGAAATAAAATTAAGATAGCCAACTTCTCCCTCTTCTAACACTTGTAATGTTTTAACATCCCTAATCAGAACTCTTGACCAAACGGGAACATGGAAATGATGATTCTCACACTCTATATAAGGGATACAGTGTTCTACTGACCCAAACCCATCCCTAAGGCGAGCATTGGGAATCCCTAACATCTCTTCACAAAGAGCATAGAATTCAGTTTTAGAAATGGCCTTATTTTGATGACCTTTCCAACCTCCACCAAGAAAAACAAGAGAATCCTTATTTAACTTGAGAGGCTCAATTCCTAATTCTTTCATTTTCTCTAAAGTGAAATAGAAGAAAGAGGGAAAACCAAATATTCTAACGGGTCTGCCTTCTTTTTCAAATTGTTTTAAAGCTTCTATACAACCAAAGACATCAAACTTGTGTCCAAGGTCTTTACCTAAAAACCTAAGTCCGTACTTCACACTCTTAATGGGAGCATACTTACAGAGGAAGTTATCAGTGTAGGCCGTACCTAACTTACTTCCCTCTTCAGGTTCATATGTAAAGAGTAAGTAATTTGTCTCTTCCTTACTTACCCATTGATGTTTCTCATAAATCCAATCCACCATTTTTTGAGCGGAGCCAATGGTCCACTCATCAAAGAAGATTTGAGACTTCTGACCAGTAGTTCCAGAAGAAGTTAAATGAAGAGAAACCTCTTTTTCACTAATTGATTTAACAACATGGTGTTTAAAGAAGTTTGCAATGATGTATGGAATTTTCTCTAGGTCTTCAATTGTATTTAAAGAGTTTACATCAAAGCCTTCTGACTCAACGAGCTTTTTATAGAAGTCATTATTTGAAGTGTGCCAAAGAATATTTTGTTTCATGGCCCTTAAGAATAATTCATGACTTTGTTCAAAGTTTGCGTAGGGCGCTTTTATTTCGCACAACTCTTGCACGAAGTTTAATTGCTCAGAGTTAGGAACATTTAAATCACTCATCTAGTCTACCTTTAGAATATTTAAATGCATCCCTATCCACTGCTTTGCGTATTGATCAAGATAGGGTTTGAAAGAATTATCGATTGAGATCTCACTAAAGTCTAGAGGAACCATGGTTCTAGTTAGGAGAACATAATCTTGCATCACTCCATCTTCTTCTCTCATAGCGGGATACATGGCCGAAGGAAGAAAGTTATTCTCAGTGAGAAAACAAATAGGATCGAAGCGGTCTGATCTCACCATTGTTTCAACGTAGTAGATCCCGTGTTCTTTCATTGCAAAGAGCATTTTATTAAATTTATCACCCATTGAAGTAATGCTCTTGTTGGAAGTAATGATCACGCAGTAGTGATCCTTCTTACTAAAACTAGCAAAAATTTCAATGCCTTCTTCCATATTTGAAATGATTAAATTTGGTCTATGAAAGGGATAGAAAACAGATTCCTTATCATTTTTAAATGTTTCATCAAATCTCTTTTGTACAAATTGAGAAGCGAAGATAAATTCAAACTCTCCTTCTTTAGATGAAAGGTCATGAAATGAATTTTGTTTCTTTAATTCGCATTTTCTATGATCATAACTAAACTCTTTTCCAGAGACTTCCCTTTCAACTAAAGAAAGAAAAGGAGATATAGAACTTGGTAATACTTCGGCCCTTTTTCTCTTCTCCAAAACATCATCAGAAAAGATAGCTAGTAACGCTAAGGTTTCGTAGGTTTTAATTTTTCTGCAATTTGGAAAGAAGCCGAGGGGAATAAATCCATTCTTCATCAGCATTGTTTGTGAAGCCTTAGATATAGTTCTAGCGGTGGCATAAATTGAATTCACTTTCTTTTCAACTCTTAATACATCATTAACCGCGTGAGCAATAAGTTTAGTGGCAAGGGATTTCCCCCTAAAGTTTGCATGAACCGCAACTCCAGAAAGTTTGGCTATTTTATTTACTGGTTCTAGGTGAATAATTCCAGAGGCCGCTATTTTCTTGGTCTCAGGGCATCTCATAAGATACCAACAGTTGAGTTCCGGACTCTCTAAGGCACTCACCATAACCGAGCGCTTAGTTCCAACTTCTAGTGGATAGTCTTCACCATAAACTGATAGATACAAGTACAGTAGCTCATCAACATCGTTTAATGTGGCCTTCTCAATTAGTAGCTGCATTCTTCTCCATTAGGCGAAATTTTCTCACTTAAAATATTCTTAGATGCCATGTATCATAATCCTAGGTTGCCCCAAGTATTATTGAAAAAAATTTAGGGTCAAACTCAGACGACTTCACCTATTTTCAGATGGTTAGCTATGAAACAAATCAGTAAACAATTAATTATCTTCCTCTTTCTCACACTAGTGACGTCCTCTATGGCCTTTGCCAGAAAGCCTGCAGTAGAGCCTGTGACGGGAATTTCGATTGATCAATACGATGATGTTTCACCATCCAAGGCCACTCCCTTTAGTTTTGGCCAAGCGAAAACTAAGAACCTAGCGCCAGCAAAAACAAAGAAAGAAGTAAAACAAACTTCTCTTAAACAAACGAGTGAGAGTGGAAGTCAAACCAACAAGATCATTGTCATCCTCATGGTTTGCTTGTTACCGATTGCAGTTTGGTTAGGTCTTATGAAAGGAATCAAAGACCTAGATCAAGAGGAAATGAATAATGTTGTTGATCTCAATTCTAAGAGAAAAGATACTCTCGATAAGAGTGATGATGATGACATGGATATTCCTAAAGCTTCTTAATTTCCCTATTAAATAAAAGAGGGAGTGAATTCATCACTCCCTACTCTAGATTCTCATATAACTATATTTCTTATATTCTATTCTTTAACCTGAGGAATATCTTTTACTGATTCTTCCAAAATATAATCTGGAATCTCAATATCAATATCTTCTACTTTGATATACTCATTTCCATTTTCATCAAAAGATTTCTCTACTGAAACTTTTGTTTTAACACCACTATCATATTCAGTAATATAGATGTCAGTATCTTCATCAAAAGATTCTACTCTCGTATCGCCATTTAAATCTTCATCACCAGGATGATCATAACCTGCGATCTCTAAATATTTAGGTAAAACATGGTAGCGCCAAATCTCATTGAAACTCCAACTATCATAGTACTCACTTCCACCTGACAAGCTTAAATTCATCACACTAAGGCCAGCAATCGAAGTTGCAAGTACACCAGTTTTAGTTTGAATCATAGCCGCGAGTTTTGGAATTACTTTATATTTAAGAGGATTCATAATGGCGACATTCTTAAGTCCACCAAGAACTCCTGACCACATAAACATAAACGGAAGTAATTTAATTTGTTCTTGAAGAGAGTCTGAATTCTCAACAGGATGTCCTAGCGAAGCGTACAATTCATTGTAACCCATACCAAGTCCCACAAGACTAACTCCACCAACAAGACTCACTCCAGCTACCCTTCTCCAACTTTTTAAGAAGTGTCTAATTTTTGAAGGTTGCTTAGCAATATTAATTGCTCCACCAAAAGCATTTCTTGTTTGAAATGAAGACTGACAATTTACTTCTGCCATAATGGGAGCAAAGATCAGTCCGTTAGTGACGACTTCCCAAGGGAAGCGGCTAAATTCTTCTTCATTAGATTTATACAAGTGACCGAGCATCGCCCACGTGACAACAAAGTCTGCATACATAGCATTTCTTGCTTGAGGAAAGCGTCTTAGACAACTGAAATTCTTCTTGAGTCTTTCTGTGCTAAATATTTTCTGAAAGAAAGTCCTAGACTCTCTAGCAATACAATCAGCATCATCACCACAGGCCTCGACGGCAGTTTTCTTCTTAGTAAACATTTCTAGAATAACACCTTGAATTTTCTCTCTAATAGATCTCTTAGGAGTTAAAGGCTTCTTGGCAAAAGGAAGGAATTCAGAATAATTACCAGCGAGGTAATCACCAAGTTTTTGTCCCTTCTCTACATCTGTTTGCATTTTCTTAAAAAAATCTCGTGATAAGATATCCTGCTCAGTAAGCCATCTAATGAAATCATCTCCTTGAAAGTTAGATTCAAAAGAATGAAAATTTGAAATGGCACTAGTTACGTCTGCAAGAAAATCATCATAACTATCATAACTAGAAAGATCTCTCGCGATTAGACTATTGTAGTCACCCATAGAGGATTCTTTAGCGAGTTTTAAAGACATTTTCTGATCGGCAGTCATTCTCTTTAGTTTCGTCATATTTTTAAATGAGAATCCATTTTCTTTATGCCAACTTTTAAATTTTGGAATTAGATCTTCATATGTTTTCTTAAGTGTATCAGTACGATTAAAGTCTTCACTCAAATCATCAATGTGAGTTTTAAACCATAGGTTAAATTCAACAGCATCAATATCTCTTGAAGAGTCTGCTGCAATTTTTGAATAAGCATAACTTTGAAGTTTATTTGGAAATTCAATATCTGAGAGCTGATTTATTTTTACTGAACCTGTCTGAGCTGCAAAACGTTTCACTTGTGAGAGTTGTGCTGGCAGAAATGATTTCTTAGGATTAAAGAGAAAGCTCAACCCTTTCTTATGTACAATTTTTCGACCGGAAATAAAGGACTTGATAACTTGTGAACAACTCCCCTTCTCTGTTGGTGCTACAACATCTAGCGAAGCCACTTCCCTATTATTGGGTCTTGTTGTGGAACAAGCTCCTAATATGAGAAAGAGTGATAGAATGAGAATTTTCTTAAAAACCATTAAATTTCCGTTTTCTTTAGTAATACACTATAGAAGTTATCGGAAAATTTGCTCTTCAGCTTGAACAGAAAAAGGGACTTTTATACTTGAACAATTCGCTCAGAAATGAATCCACTCACCCAGGCCTTTGTACATGTAGACACTTGCACTATTTCCCTGTTTGATAAGAAGTTCTTTTACACCATTTTTATTTAAATCTATAAAACTTAATTTATTTGGTCTCTGGTGATAATGCCCTTGCAGGGTTCTCTTCTCTTCCCAGAAAATAGGTCCTTTGTAAAAATGCATCTGTTTAAAGTCTCTCTTATCAATTGTGAGAAAGTATAAGCGCACTGTTGAATTCACTTCAATGTACTTAGTTAAACCCTCATAGTAGAAAACGATAAGGCTTAGCGTATCTCTCGATAAGTGTCTGACTCTAATTTTATAAATTCTAGCACCAGTACCATTGGGCTCTAACTTAAAAGACTTAATTCTCTTTTCATCGTAGGCAAGCAGATGCAGCCAAGATTCACCATCTTTAGTTTCATAGAAAATTGATTCCTTTCTATTGTCACCATTTAAATCGATTTTATATAAGGGAGTGTGTGCAACAAAGTGATACTTCTTAGTTGATTCTTTCCTTATATCTTTATCTAGCTCAGCCGAAAAAAGCTCTCTAAACTGCCTCTCATCTTGCGATAAGCAATTCAATGAAAGTGAAAATAGAAAGATAAATAGGCATAACTTCATAAGATTATTTTAACATATATTCATTTTTTGACACTAAGCTGTAAAATGTCACTTTTTTCCCATAAAATAAGGTCTAAAGTCCCTTCAAACATTCACATTCAGCATGTCTTAAGCTAGAATTTTAAACAATTTGTAATAGCTAAATACGACAGGACACACACATGGAATTCAATCTAGGATTTATTAAATCTGATAATCAATTTTTATTAAAATCATTTAATAATAATGCTGATGATAACGGAAAGATATTAGACCTTAGTGAATTAAAAAGTACTAACCTCCAGGCCCTTTTCTATGATGAAAACCATCTTGAAAATGAAGATCTAAAGTCTTCACTCCTTGAAGATAGTAAGTTTTTTCCTATTCGTTCCACTAGCGATATTAAAGTTGATTTTGAAAATTTTGAGAAGATGCCATTTGAAGATGTACTCTCTCTATTTACAAAAGTTCATGACAATTGGTTACTACAAAATAATGTCACTCTCTTAGAAGAATTATTTAAAGTGATCAAACATCTCAATGCTCTCTGGCCAAATGATAGGACGACATTCTTTGAAGAATTATGGTTTGTCTTAAAATCAAATTTAGGAGCAAAATCATTGCGAATTATTTTCAATGATATTGAAATGGGTAAGAAAGAACATGAAAAGAATAAATTAATCCAAGTTAAAATTGAAGGTGATAAATTTCCTAACCCTACTGCAGGGGGAGAACTTGAAGCTAAAATTATGGCCAGCTATGAAAAAGACTTCTCAAATCAATTAGAAATTTTAGAGTACTCTGCCGATAAAGGGCAACTTGTCATGACTACAACTATTAAGAAAAGTCCTGTGGTTATTATGGCGGAAGTATACGAACTCACAAGAATGCAAAAAGCTATTCTTGGAACTCTCTTCACTGGCCTCTCAGAAAACATTCAATAAATAAAGCTCCGAAAGGAGCTTTTTACTTTTTCTTTTTTAATTCATTCTAATAACTAATAAACACATTCATTCGTCTCTGAGTACCTATTATAGAATCAAAACTTGTAGGAGAGAAACTCTTTAAATATTCTTGAATATAAGTTCTAGTTGTTCCATTTCCCCCTCGAGAAATATGACGTAAATGACAAGCGCCTAGATCTTGAGCAATATTGACTTCCTTTAATGAATCAAGAATTGTGATCTCAACAACTCTCCTGTGCGCAAGGCCCACAAAAGGAAATATCTCTACATTAATGATTCCCTCAGCAAGATAGAAATCTCCTAGTTTTTCTTTCTTAAATTCCTTTAGAGAGTAAGTTCTCTCTCCTATTCTAATTCGATACATGTCTATTACTAATGAAGCATCATAGGTCATTTGATACTCCTCTACTCTTCTTCTATAGACATCACAGCTCCTTTCTACGGGTAGCTCACGATAAGTCATACAAACGCCACTACGAATATTACAGTGCACCTCTTCTGTTCTGTAAACGGGGTGAAGCTCATTCCATTTCACCACTTTGTACTCTGTAGCATTTCCTTGAATAAAAACATTGGCAGAATCATTCTTATTTTGAATAAATGAGACAATCTCTTCTTCAGTCATTTGAAGAATGGTTTTTGTTTTAGGCAGCTCCTCGCTCTGATCATTTAAAAATAATCCGATGACTTTTCCAGCAGAAAGGGATTCTACAAGATTCTGACTTCCAATAATTTTCCAATCACCACTTTTTGCAAATACTTTTTTAACATTCCCATTGATTGAACTTTCAAATGAGCTATCAACTCGCCCTAAAGCGTTTAATAAAGACTCTCCGTCATTTATATAAATGACTTTTTCAAAGTCTTTAGCTGACACGAGCAGAAGACTTTTCTTTTTTAGAACTTCTCTCTTCCATTTTTTTAATGAAAGTCCTTCAAAAATAAAATCTTCTATTTCATAAATAATAAAGTGATTAGAAATGAGCTTATTACCTATTTGTCCAAAATGTATTTCATTTGATTTAAGTTCATAACTCTTTCCCCCTTCCTTAGACAATTGAATCTCTTCATCATGATTTTCATAGCGGTAGAGATCAAAGTAATCTTTATCAAAGAAGTCGTTTCTAATATTGTTATAAAGAGAAATACTATATGAGAGATGATTTACACTGCCTTTATAAACAGAATTAAAGTTAAAATTTGTATTCCACCAAACGAGATTCTTATTCACTTCTTCAAAGCGCAGACCAGAAAAGAGTTCAGTTTTACTTTGTTCTGTTAAATGAATTTCAAAACGGTTTAAGTCGTTAATAGAGAGCTTCTCAGAGGAATTGGAATCAATAATCCTCTTCATCTTTGATCTAAGGAATGAGTTTTGTTTTAAATTGAGAGTTTTCTTCTTCAAGCTTTCCGTTTCCAGATTACTAATAGTAAAAGTCATTTCCTTATGACTTTTTAATTTTAAAATGGGAAAGCTCACAAGTCTGTGACTCGAATTTTCTTGCTGCTCAACTTCATGATTTTGATTGAGAGGTCTGGGCCCTTTTAGCTCATTTTTCTTTGAGCAAGAGGTGATCATAAGTAATAGTGATAAAGTAATGAGAAATTTCATACCGACTCCTTTTGGAACCGGTATAGCTAAATATTGATTTGAAGTAATTTATTTTCTTAGAAATCTATTCGAGTTTTTCAACTATGAACCAAAGTGGCCCAATCTTTCTCCGCCCAGTACATGAAAGTGCGTATGAAACACTGTCTGACCAGCATTTGGCCCCACATTTGTAACGACTCTAAAACCTTCTCGCTCTAAATCAGACTCTTTGGAAAATTTTGAGATCGCCAGATAAACGTCAGCAAGCTGCTTAGGAGAAGTTTCCACCAATTCATTCACATTACCTGTATGTTCTTTATGCACAAATAGGTGGTGAATTTTGGCCATAGGGTTTAAATCTTTGAAACCAAAAACAAAGTCATCTTCATAAATTTTCTGAGAAGGGATATCACCCTTAATAATTTTACAAAATAGACAATCGCTCATGACTCTTCCGATACTCTTTGAATATTAGCACCTAACTTTTTAAATTTCTGATCTAAGTTCTCATAACCTCTATCAAGGTGATAAACGCGAGAGATTTCAGTTTCACCGTGAGAAGTTAGAGCAGCTATAATAAGAGCAGCAGAGGCCCTTAAGTCTGTACACATAACAGGAGCTCCAATGAGTTTAAGACCGCCTTCAATAACGGCGGTATTTCCCTTGAGCTCAATTTTTGCCCCTAATCTAATTAACTCGGGTACATGCATGAATCTATTTTCAAAAATATGTTCAGTTATAATTGAACTACCTTCTACTTGAGTCACTAAGGCCATCATCTGTGCTTGAACATCAGTAGGAAATCCAGGGAAGGGAGCTGTATCAACCTTCGCTAAACTAAGTGTACTTGGTTCCACTTGTACAAAGTCGGCACCAACTTCTATATTGGCACCCATGTTTTTTAGAAGATTAATGACAAAGTCTAAGTGTTTTGGATTAAATCCATCAACTCTTACACTCGATTTAGTAGCAAGTGCCGCCATAATATAAGTAGCAGCTTCAATACGATCTCCAATGGCCGTATATTCAACTTCTTTAAATTCTTTCACACCATCAATCACTAGACGATTCGTTCCAATTCCTGAAACTTTACCACCCATAGCATTTAGAAAATTTGCGAGGTCATCAATTTCAGGCTCAAGAGCTGCGTTTTCAATAACGGTTTGTCCCTCAGCGAGAGAGGCGGCCATCATTAAATTTTCCGTGGCCCCAACAGAAGGAAAAGCTAGAACTAAGTGAGCTCCTTGCAAAGGTCCATCAGTTTCAGCGTAGACGTATCCACCTTCTAGAGTAATTTTGGCACCCATTTTTTCTAAGTTAGATAAGTGTAAATCAATAGGTCTCGTTCCAATGGCACAACCACCTGGCAGAGAAACTTTTGCTTTATGTAATCTTGTAAGGATTGGTCCCAGTGTAAAAATTGAGGCCCTCATTGTTTTCACAAGATCATAAGTTGCCTCATGAGAGTTTAAAAGAGCAGGCTCTAGTTCAATAGTTTTACCATCGCGCTTAACTCCTACACCTAAGTTCCCTAGAAGCTTAAGCATAGTATTAATATCTCTAAGATTTGGAACTTCATTAAGAGTGATCTTCTTATTACTTAAGAGAACACCTGCCAATATAGGAAGATAAGCATTCTTAGCTTTTGAAATTGTTACTGATCCAGATAGTTTACACGGACCATTTATTATTATTTTATCCATTTTTAATTTCCTTATTTCTTAGCAAGTATAAATCGGTTTCGATTTGTGTAGTCTTGCAATACTTCTACAGTGGAGAATCCAATATTTTGACAAAGATCTGCAAGGTTCTCAAGATGATCCTCATGCCCTTCCATCAAAAACATTCCCTCTTCATAGAGTGAGTTGTGTACTTGTTTAAATAAATCTACAAACCATAAATCATAGGTTTCATCTTTTAAATAGAGAGCTAAGTGTGGTTCATAGCTATCCACTTGATCGTGAACAAATTCACGGTCATTCTCTTCTTTAATATATGGGGGATTACTTACAATAACGTGAAATTTTTCACTAGAGAGATCTTTCATTCGATCAGTATAAATGAGATTTAGTGAAGACTCTCTAGGAATAGTAAAACGCAAATTAAAATAGTTTCTTCTAGCGACTAAAAGAGCTTCTTTAGAAATATCTGTAGCAAAGGCCTCTATAGGTCTTTCGAACTCTTGCAATAGTGAAATTATAATTGCACCACTACCCGTTCCAATATCTAAAACTCTTATGATTTCATCAGATTTTCTTGTCCACTCTTTAACAAGCTCAACAGATTTTTCAACTAAGATTTCTGTTTCATTTCTTGGAATAAGAACAGAAGGTGTGACATCAAATTCTGATTTATAAAAATGCGCTCTTCCCCTAATATACTCCAAAGGATAAGCCTTCATAAGACAATCAAAGAAATAAGTTATGGGGTTTTTTCCACTGGGAATATATTGAGACTCAAAGAGGTCATCCACATTCACAAGCTTTTGCAGAGCGAATTGTTCTAACTCATCTTTTAATCGCTGTTTAGATAGACCCGGATAAGATTTAGCTAAGAAATCTTCTCTCTCTTGGTAAAAATTATCCGTGAATGTTCCTAAACTCTTTGAGTTCATTAATCTTCTTGGCCTTTAAGTAGTTCTGCTTGATTGTGAGCAATCAAGGCCTCTGTTACTGCGCCCATATCCCCTTCAATAATCTTATCTAGAGAATAGAGAGTTAAGCCAATTCTGTGATCTGAAAGTCTTCCTTGAGGATAGTTATAAGTTCTAATTCTCTCAGATCTGTCACCAGTCCCAATTAGTCCTTTTCTTTCAGCAGCTTCAACAGCATTTTTCTCTTGCAGCATCTTATCGTAGATTCTGTTTTTAAGAATTTTAAGAGCTTTTTCTTTGTTTTTTAACTGAGACTTCTGATCCTGGTTAGCTACAACTGTTCCCGTAGGAATGTGAGTTACCCTTACAGCAGAATCTGTCGTGTTAACTGACTGCCCACCTGCTCCACCAGAGCGGTAAACATCAATACGAACTTCGTTCATATCAAGTTCAAATTCGAGATCATCTGTTTCAGGCATTACTGCCACTGTAATAGTCGAAGTATGTACACGTCCCTGAGATTCCGTTTTTGGAACTCTTTGAACTCTGTGTACTCCTGATTCATATTTTAATTTTGAATAAACTTTTTCACCAGAGACAGAGAAGATAACTTCTTTAATCCCTTCATCACTTTCAGAGATTGAAACTTGTTCAGATTTAAAACCTAGATCTCTGAAGTAGTTAAGATACATTCTATAAACATTTTCAACAAAAATAGAAGCCTCGTCACCACCGGCACCTGCTCTAATTTCCATCATAACGTTTCTATCATCTAACGGATCTCTTGGAAGAAGAAGAATAGTAAGTCTATCTTCCATAACTTGAATTTGAGGTTCATTTTCATTTAGGATTTCTTTAGCCATCTCCCTCATGTCTTCGTCTTTTTCGTTTTTTAGAATATCTTTCGCTTCATCAATATCTTCTTTAATTTGCTTATATTCTTTAAACGCGACAACAACTTCTTCAAGATTGGCCCTTTCGCTTGAGATTTTTTTAAATTCTGCTTGTCTGTCATAGATTGTAGGATCAGCTAACTTTTCAGTTAGTACTTCAAACCTGTCAACTACACCATCAAGCTTATTAAAAATAGACATAGGTTATTCCTTAAAACTAAAACGCCCAACGTAAAGAAGGGCGCATAGGTAATTCATTTCTTTATTTAAGAGTTCATCGACTCTAAGAACTCAGCATTCGTCTTAGATTTCGTTACTCTTTGGAGCATAAACTCCATGGCATCAATTGTAGACATTGGGTGAAGCACTTTTCTAAGAACGTAAGTTCTTTGTAGATCAAGTGGATCCATCAGCAGGTCTTCTTTACGAGTTGATGACTTATTAATATCTAGAGCTGGGAAGATTCTCTTCTCTAGTAGTTTTCTGTCTAGTTGAATTTCAGAGTTACCAGTTCCTTTGAATTCCTCAAAGATAACCTCATCCATTCTTGAACCAGTATCAACTAGTGCAGTTGCAATAATTGTTAGAGATCCACCATTTTCAATATTTCTAGCGGCTCCAAAGAATCTCTTTGGTCTGTGAAGAGCATTTGAGTCAACCCCACCAGAAAGAATTTTTCCAGATGGTGGAACAACAGTGTTATAAGCACGAGCTAGACGAGTAATTGAATCAAGAAGAACAATAACATCGTCACCAGCTTCAGTAAGTCTCTTAGCTTTTTCAAGAACCATTTCTGCCACTTGAACGTGACGGTTAGCAGGTTCATCAAAAGTAGAAGAAACAACTTCTGCTTTTACGTTTCTCTTCATATCTGTAACTTCTTCCGGTCTTTCATCGATAAGAAGAACAATGAGTTTAGCATTTGGATGATTATCAGAAATCGAGTTGGCCATCTCTTGGATAAGCATTGTCTTACCAGCTTTAGGAGGGGCTACAATTAAACATCTCTGACCAAAACCTTGAGGAACAAAGAGGTTAATCATTCTTGTAGAATAATTAGTTGGCTTTGACTCAAGATTGATTTTCTTTTCAGGGTACAGAGGAGTTAAGTTATCAAAGAGAACCGTCTTCTTGTGAGCTTCTGGAGTCTGACCATTAATAGTTTGAACTTTTAATAGAGCAAAGTATCTCTCGTTATCTTTTGGTGGTCTAATTTGACCTTCAATCGAGTCACCCTTTCTAAGACCGAATCTCCTAATCTGACTTGGTGATACGTAAATATCATCCGCACCCGGTAGATAGTTATATCCAGGAGATCTTAGAAACCCAAAACCATCCGGTAGAATTTCTAAAACACCTGATCCAAAAATATCTTCGTTATTTTTAGCTGATGTTTTTAGTAGTGCAAAAATAAGCTCATGAGTTTTCATTCCTGAAGCATTTTCTACTTTTAGTTTTTCACCCAATTTATTGAGTTCTTTAACTTCCATTTCTCTTAGGTCATTAAGGTGCATTAAGCGTATCTCCTGATAATTTTATTTTTTGGATTTTATTTAGTGAAGTTCTCTTAGCCCCGACGTGCTTTTTTGAAAATTAATTTCGAGGGAAAATTTTGAAACTGTTAGATTTGTTAAAACCATTATCCTTGATAATGAATAAAATTGTCAAGATGATATTGGTTGCCATAGTGCGCTATTTTAATCTATATAACTAAGTGCATGATAAACTTCAAAGACTACCCAAATTTCAATAAATTCAAAGGTTTAAATATCCTCTCCGTAGACTATGGACTCAAAGTCACCGGTTTGGCCCAGTTTTGCCCCGGTCGAGAACCTTTTCCCCAGGCCCTGGGCAGAGTTATTTATCAAAGTGACGAGCAACTCATAGAAGAACTTAAGATATATATTGAGGATGAGTTCTTTGAAGTGATCGTGCTAGGAATCCCTTTCTATCTGGATGGCAACGAATCCAAGATGACCAAAACCGTACGTGCCTTTCACGACAAGTTAAAACTAGCACTACCAGACCAAGCTCTCTACCTACAGGATGAAACTCTCAGCTCTTCTGCCGCTCAAGATCGCATGATGAATTCTCCACAATATAACTTTAAGGTTGATCCCAAGAGGATTGACGAAGTGGCCGCGACAATTATCCTTGAAGACTTTATGACAAAAACAACTCTTTAGGGGTTGTCTCACCTTGCGAAGCCTTATATCCTAATTTCACTATGACAAAAAAACATCTCTTTATCTTTTTAGTATTTGGCCCACTGCTTGGAATCTTAGGCGCTGGTGTTAAGGTTTATCACTCTATCGCTCTTTGGGAATATGAAGGTGAAGAAAAATCCTTCATTATTAAACCCGGAGAAGGTTTTGGTAAAATTAACTACCGCTTAAAAAAACAAGAACTCATAAGCAGTTCAAAGCTTTTTTATCGCTACAATAAAATCAATAACAACATGAGTAAGTTTAAAACTGGGAATTACATCATTAAGCCTGGTACGAATATGCTTACGATTATCGATATTCTGACTAAAGGAAAGAGTGTCACTATTAGTGTTACAGTTCCTGAAGGCAAGAACCTGTTTGAAATTGCTAAAATTTTAAGCAAGAAGAGCATCACTAATGCAGCTGACTTCATTAAATATGCAAAAGATCCAGACTTTGTCTCAGAGCTTGGAATTCCTGCTTCCAGAATTGAAGGTTATCTCTACCCTGAGACCTATAAGTTCTCAAAGAATTCTCCGGCGAAACTTGTTATTAGAACAATGGTGCACACTTTTCAAAATAAAACTAAAGACATCGACTTCTCTAGCTCTGCTCTTTCAAAGCATTCTATTATTATCTTAGCCTCAGTGGTTGAGAAAGAAACTGGTGCCAGCTTTGAGCGACCTCAAATTGCGGGAGTCTTTCACAATAGATTAAAGAAACGAATGAGACTTCAATCTGATCCCACAACCATATATGGAATTTGGGAATCTTATAATGGGAATTTAAGAAAGAGACACTTACTTGAAAAGACTCCTTATAATACTTATAAGATCCCAGCGCTGCCAAAGGGACCTATTTCTAATCCAGGTCTTGAATCAATCAACGCTGTTCTAAATCCCAATTCTCATAGCTTTCTCTACTTTGTTAGCAAGAATGATGGAACCCATGTCTTCTCTAAGAGTTACCGCGACCACATAAAAGCGGTGAATGAGTTTCAAAAGAACTCTAAGAATAGAAAAGGTAAATCTTGGCGTGATTTAAAGAAGAAAAAGAAGAACTAATTATTGGTTTACTACTTTTCCTCTAGAGAAATAATATCCAGCATCGTTAATCCCTCTCCATGCGAGAAAGAGTAAGGCCGCTTCAATCTTGGCCTTCTTGGGATTAACTGTCGCACACAACTTATCAAAAATTAACATATTTGCGTAGATATCGAGAGGAAAACTCGTCACGTCCCACACGCGGTGAAACCAGAATCTATCCATTCCCTGGTTACCTGTAGTGATGTAATCACCCTTAACATCGTCGTAGAGTTTTTCAGTGAATAGACTTAGAAAAACCTCAGTTCCTTCAGGGGAGAAGAAATCTTCTTCCTTTAAATTCTGCAGATCAGTTAAAGTGAGTTTTTCGCCCGCTTCACCGCCACCCTTAGCAACAAGTTCCAAGAGTTTCTCTTCAAATTTAGGATCAACTTTACTTTCAATAATGTAGGTTAAAAATTCATTTAACTTTTCTCGTTGGGCTTCATCAGTCACTAGAAGTTTTAACTTTTCTTTTCTCTCTTCTTCGCTGGGAGAGAAAATTCCATTGTAAGCAGGAGAAGTGATTAAATCCACTGCCCCGTAGAAACTCATGGCCTTCACTAGTTTTTTGAAATGACCATCCCCTGCTCCGGTTAAGAGTTTACCGGCATAGAAGTTTAGAAAAGTTGCCACGACTATATCGTAGGCAATTCCTTTAAACCAAAGGTCATCCTTCTCTTTGTCCCAATTCATAATGGAGTATGAAGCACCTGCGGTAAGAGGAGCTAACGTTAGGATATATTTCCCGTAGGTCTTAGAGGCCCTTAATTGCACCTTAGTTGAATTCGTATTCTTACAGCCGTAGTAGAGTTTCTCGTAGAGCTTGGCCACTTCATCTGCGTGCTTATCAGCATTTTTAAAAATCTCTTCATCGGGAGACTTGTGTTTTTTTAAATACTTCTTTCGATGTTTGTCTTTAAAGTCATCAAGTTTTTTTCGGTCATCTGTAAACTTCTTCATCCACTTTCTTTGATTTCCTTCCGTGTAAACTTCGTGGGCATGCTCAAGAGCAATCAGCCGATCATTATCAGGTAGAGTTCTAGAAAAAGAGAGATATCTTCTAAGCGCTTTCATCTCACTATGATCATGAGTGAAGTGCTTTTTTATAATCATCACTTCTTCTTCAGAGATATCAGAAAACCATCTCAGGTAAACTTCCATTCGTTCCTCTGGAAATTCTTTAGAGGCAAGTGCCCTCCCTAAGATGACAGGAGCTTCCGATAATTTCTTTTCCGCATTACGATTAATAATAACCTTTCCAGCTTTATTAACCTTTAACCTAATGGGACTTTTATTGGAGTGATTCACAATTTTTTTAAGCGTCACCCTATTTAGAATTTTTCTTCTCTTGGCTTCATTTAGTAATTTAACGTAAGCGTTATTTAACTCGCGGCTTGTTCCACGAAAATCACTCAATTGAACCAGAGACTTTCTTTGTCCCCTATCGTCTAGCTTCCTAAGCTCCCCTAGAAATTTAGCTTGATGCTTTTTATAACTAAGAGTTCCCACAGAATATTTGGGAAGATTGTAACCCTTATGCTGATCTAGAAAACTCAGCACAGCTCCTTTACAACTTTTAATTAGCCCAAGCGCCGCAGGTTCTCGCGAAACTTTTATAGCAGGCCTCAGAGTATCCAAATACCAAGAAAGACTTAGAAAGAAGACCAGAAAGAATGTGAGTTTATTCTTATAATAAGACACGCCTTCTTTTCGGAGTAAAATATTCAAGTCTTTAGAATATTAAACTACCCGACGAAAAGCATCGCCTATTACCATAAACAGGCTCAGTTTACCCTGCAAAATTTTTCTCTTGATAAGAGTTCGGGTTATAGTTTAAAATATCTTGTGGGACCATCCATGCTCAGTAGTGAGAACTAACTGACGCGTATTCAAGGAGGAATAGTATGGGAAAGGTCAATCTCGATCATTTTAAAAAAATTCTACTTAAAAAACGTCAAGAGATCCTAAACGGTGGGCTACTTAAGTCTACAGAAGATCTCCATATTTCACCTGATGACCTACCTGATGAAGCAGATCTTGCTCAAAGTGTAATCAATCAGCAAGTGACTTTTAATATGAGACAAAGAGAAATTACTAAACTTCGCTCTATTGAAGAAGCACTAGAGAGAGTTGAAGAGGGAACTTACGGGCACTGCGAAGATTGTGATGATCCAATCGCTACAAAGCGTCTAGAGAACCAACCTTGGGCGACAATGTGTATCACTCACGCTGAAGAGCAAGAGCGTGAACAAAATAGATTCACAAGAATTAGCTAAAAATACCACAATTTTGAATATATACAGGGAGCGTAAGCTCCCTTTTTTATTACCCTCTACCCTTCTTGGGTAAAAATATTGTAAAAAGCCACCACTCCATTTCTCGTTTCAACAAATCAGCGATATATTGTCTTTATGAATAGAACTAACGTAAGCGGATATTCCCAGAAAGAAGAATTTATAAATTTCCTTACTCACGGAATTGGTGCAGTTCTCTCAGTTATTGGAGTGATCTTTCTACTGATCAATGCTTTCAGCGCAAATAATCCTCTAATGATTGTTAGCTACCTGATTTACGGACTCTCGCTAATCTCATTGTATTCAGCTTCATCTTTCTATCACCTCGCAAAAGATGAATCCCAGAAACTAAAATTCAAGAAGCTAGATCATATTTGTATCTACTATCTCATCGCAGGAACCTACACTCCACTCATGCTAAATAATCTTGGTGGACAAGTAGGAATTGGAACAACAATTGGGGTTTGGGTTATTGCTCTTTTTGGAACTATTTATAAATTGAAATCTAAGAAACAAAATAAATTCATCTCAACTGGTGCTTACCTTCTCATGGGTTGGGTAGTTCTTTTCATCTGGCCACAATTAAAAGCTGGTCTCAATGAAGCCGTTCTCGAATGGCTTATTATCGGTGGACTCTTCTACAGTGTAGGAGTCATCTTCTACGTCATGAAGAAAGTCCCCTACACTCACGCTATCTGGCATCTCTTTGTCCTAGCGGGAAGCATCTCCCACTTCATCTCAATCACCCTCGCCTAATCCTTTTAGGTACGCGGTTACTTTTCTAAAAATTAGCTAGTTAGTTTTAGAACTTTCAAAAATGAAATACTTCAAATCAGTATTCAAGAATCTATTTATCTAAATGAATTTTTAGAGTAGATAAATGAAGTCCTCGGTTATCTCTAAACCCTCAATGATGAGGGCCTTAATCTAAGGAGAGGTCATGGAGGACTTCATAAGGGTGATTACCATAATCATTCTTTGTTTGCAGTTGGTAACTGCGATCATTGAATTTTTAAAGTAATCTTTAGGGGTAAGTGTACCAAGCACTTGCCCCACCTTATGAATTTTATCATGAAATAATTCATGAAATCAAATCAAGAAAAGTGAATTGGTAAGTTGTTAGAACTACGAAAAGTAACCGCGTACCTATTTGGCGTACCTATTTGCAGGCGAGAGGTTTAAATGCAAAACCGTGTTTTTGAATGATCTCTTTCAATTTTCCGCTCTTACATAGTTTATTGTAGGCAGCTGAGTATCTCTTCATAATTTCTTTCTTATGAGGATTCGTTTTTAAAATAGCTGGTGAAGACAGCTCTTTTCTAAGCAGTGGTTCTAGTTGAATGATATTACTCTTTCGTTCTTCACTAAAAGTTTTTAGAATAACTTCTACTCTTTGCGGTTCAGAAATAAATAGGTCAATTCTCTTAGCGAGTAACATATTTATTTTTTGTCTATCGTTACGAACAAAGACCATGTCCACAGATTTATTCTTTAAAATAGATTCATCATAACCACCGTGGATATGAGCACCGAGAGACACCTTTCCCATTTTCTTAATATCTGAAGTTTTTATTTTTGAACTTTTTAATGTAAAAAGCGCGACACTTTCATTATTAGTCGCCTCTAGAAAATCAAAGTCTCTGACATGTTGATCAACATTATTCCACATGGCAAAGAGCATATCGTATTGCTTCTTTCTCACACCTTCCCTACACCTTGACCAAGGAATGAAGAGAATCTTAGCAGTAAAGCCTGCCTCTAACATGACAGTTCTTACGAACTCCGCCACTAGGCCACCATTTTCAAGACTTGCACTGGCATAAGGTAGGCCCTCATGCCAACACATGGAAATTTTCTTGGGAACTTCTTTACTTGACCAGGTCTTGGAAACAAAACCATCGTCTTGAGCTTTAATGGTAAAGCTCACGCAAGTGAGAAGAATGAGTGACAGAAATATTTTCTTCATTAGTACCAGTCTAAAGTTAAATAATTGAATTAACTATAAAAGCGTTATCACTATATTACTAGAGTTACTAATGATGATTATGAAGATTTTAGAGGTTCGCTTGCGCCGCCACGTTAGTCATAGACTTCGTTCTATTGGCAGAATGAACAATCTTCATCACTTGCGACTCGATACTATAATCATCAGAATATACAATTTCACTTCTTATATCGTAAGAATTAATTGCTCTTTGTGCTCCAAGGTTCTGACACGAGGCCATAGTAAAGAGAAGACCAAAAATAAATAATAGAGATAATAGTACTGATTTCAAATTAACATCCTTGTTATTTCTGACTTGGATCATTCCTTGATCCTGCCCTCTATAAAGCAAGGGATATGCCAAAACCATGCTTCTATTTTCGGGCTCTTAAGCTAGAAATCTCGCCCCTAGGGTCAAATTGTCGGCGAAATTGTCACTAAAATGACGATGTAAGACTGTCCAAAAAGCATGTAAGAAGGTGAGAAAAACGTCTTATTTTTATACACCCTGTCAGCAGATAGGCAGTTTCCTAGACACTTTCTTAGCTAAGTCCATGTTTTCATATGGGTCTTGTTGGCCCAATCCTTGCTTTAATTATAGGAAATAAGGGAATGCTCACTTATGAGACATTTCTGGGGAAATCGATTAATATTCGCATGGAGCTTAATCAATGTCACACAACTTGAAGACACACGTATCTAAAAAACTTCTAAGTATCGGTCTTTCACTGGCGCTACTTTCTTTCTCGACTTTGGCAGGACCTGCTAAGACTAGAAAGTCGAGTCTAAGCCCACAGATGATGAAGAAGATTACTAAGAAGAAGTACTTCAAAGCATCTACTGCTGTAGTAAGACACAAAGATTCGATTGACCTAACTCAATTAAAATCAAACTACGCTAGTTGGGGAATTGATCCTGACAATCATAGCTCTTCTATTAACCTTATTCAGGCATGGAAAAATTATAAGAAAACTAAAAACATAGTTGTTGCTGTTATCGATACAGGAATTGATCCAGACCATCCATTTCTTAAAGATAATATTCATGTTCTTCAAGGACGTGCCAGTCAACTTAACTACGGACTAGATTTTTCTAAAGGAAAGTCTGCTGTAAATAAGCCACTTGATGATCACGGTCACGGAACACACGTTGCCGGTATCGTAAAAAGTGTTTTTCCAAAAGTTAAACTACTTACACTTAAATATTATAATAGAACTGCCAATGGACAAGATAACTTAAACTCTACTATTCAAGCACTAGAGTACGCAGTAAACATGGGTGTTGATGTAATCAATTACTCAGGTGGAGGGCCAGAGCCAGACAGAAGAGAGCTTGAGATCCTAAAGAAAGCAGAAGAAAAAGGGATTCTTGTTGTAGCAGCAGCTGGAAACGAAGAATCAAATATTGATAATAAAGATAATGCTTATTACCCAGCAAGTTACGGACTAAAGAATATTATTACTGTAACGGCTCATGACCAAAGTAAGAAGGTTTTAACCTCTTCAAACTACGGTAAAATAACTGTTGATATCTCGGCACCTGGTTATAGAATTAAATCTGCTCTACCTAATAGAAGATCAGGTTATCTAACAGGAACAAGTCAGGCGACAGCATTTGTTTCAGGAGTAGCAGCACTAGTTAAGTCTCACTACCCGAACCTTAGCGCAGAAGAACTTAAGATGATTATCAAGAAGTCTGCTAAGAAAGAAATAACACTGATGGGTAAATGTGCTTCAGGTGGTCGTCTAGATGCTTCAAAAGCTCACACGATTGCAGCTCAGTACACAAAAGAGAAAGGACAAAAAAGAGGAATTGCAGTTAGAAGTAAACTTAAAAGAGAAGTTGCTCAAAAGTTTAACTCAAAGAAAAAGACTGGAAAGATTTACTACAGAGGAAATAAGACACAAAGTTCTGCAAACTAATAATTAAAAATCATATACCGGTAAAAAGATAGCGCAGCTGAAATTATACCAAAGCTCCCTAAGAACGTTACAGCTATCGACCCGAGTCTCATAAAACCAAAGACCTTATAATTCAAAAGACTAAGAACAAAAGAAGAGGCTTCCTCTTTTTCTTTGTTTCCAAGAACAATCGCTGCTTGAATTTTCTGATACATGAGATGCAGATGATTATCTTCAGAGTCCGAATCAATTTTTTGCCACAATTCACTCTCACTCACACCATATCTCACCAATTCAATAATGAGATCAGTGAACTCTTGCAGATAGAGGTTGCGGTCATTTAATCTAAATTCAGTTTGATCATATAGGTAATCCAAGAGCACATTATATCTAAAAAGAAGTTTTCTCTTGTATCGATTAAATTTCTTTGGATCAAGGGATTCAAAATCTTCATGCAACTTAGAAATGGGACCTAAATTCTCCCAATAACTCTCTCTAATTGAGTAGAAACTCTTCTCACCTAGCGGATCTCCTAGAAAATCAAAACCTATTTGATAGCCACAGGACTCACATTCATTATTATCGAGAAAGATTGACTCACACTGAGGACATCTTTGAATCTCTCTTTGTGGTCTTTGTAGAAATGAAGAAGATCCTGTCCTTGGATCACTATTTACTTGCATATCTAAATTGTACCTATAAATTCCTAAAATTGGCAATTTTCTATTTTGATTAGTATTATTATAGAAAATTAAAAACGAAACGAGTTAATTATGAATACACCTTTTGCGCATAAATGGATCCCCTCACTCTTTCTCCCTTTTATTGGAGGAATGATTTATGCAACAAGTTTTCCCATGACCTTTGCCCCTACGTTCTTCTTTGGAACAATTATCGGAATGTCTCTTCTCTTTTACGCTCTAGCATTTTCTAAAGAAGAGATGGATGAGCAATCCGTATGGAGAGAAATATTTAGTGTGCTGGCCTTCAGTGCTGGTTACAACCTACTTGGTTACTACTGGATCCCTGAAACACTTAAAGTCTTTGGCTCCATCAGCTTTCCTCTTAATTGGTTTCTAGGTTTTTTCTTTTCACTTATCATTAGCCCTCACTTAATTATCTTTGTTCTACTGCACAGAGGTTATAAGAAACTCTCTGTAAAAAGTAGCTCCGTAGTCTCAAGCGTCTCCAGTCGAAATATTGTCTACGCCCTGGCACTTACATTGGTTGAATACTACACTCCCCAACAATTTCCAGCGCACATGGGACACAGCTGGATGAGTTTAGCTCCTCATCTTGGACTCGCCCCTATTTTTGGAGCTCCCCTCTATTCTTTTCTCAATTTCTGGTTGGCGCTCTCGCTTATTTCAAGAATTAAACAAGCAAAGACTGACTACTTATGCCTAAGCACTTTCATATTAGTTCTCATTTTAAACTTTAGTTTTCCTCTGAAAGATCTAGCGAAACAAAGTGAAATGAAGCACAACTTAAGACTTGTACAACCAAATATTGGAAATTTTCTAAAAGTTAGTTCTGAAAATGGAAAGGTTTACGCTTTTAAAGAAGTCTATGATCTCTACTTGGATTTAAGTACTAAAAGTAGTGACAAGAAAATTGATCTCATTGTCTGGCCAGAAACCGCCTACCCAAGACTACTCAACTCTACCAGAATGAAAAAGGACCCACGCTTTACTCCGCGCCTTATTAGAGAAGTTATTTCAAGAACCGGCTCTGAACTCTTCACAGGTGGTTATGATAAATCGAGTATTCAAAATGAAATGTTCTTTGAAACGGAATACAATAGTGCCTTTCACTTTCAAAGGGACGGGAAATTAAAAGATATTTTCCACAAAATGAAACTCATTCCCTTTGGAGAGGGACTTCCTTTTGGTCCATTCAATCAATATCTCGCAAGATATATTCAAAACATCTCCTTCTTTGCCAGCGGAGATAAGTTCACTCTCTTTCACACCAATAGAGGAACTCCCTTTGGTGCGGCCATCTGTTATGAGATCCTCTTCTCTTCTTTTATTAGGGACAATTTAAATAGCGTCAAAGAACAACCTGACTTTCTCATAAACTTAACAAATGACAGTTGGTACGGCAGAACCGCAGAACCTGAACAACACCTCTTCCTTGCCAAGTGGCGCGCTCTAGAATTTCAATTGCCCATCGTACGCATGACAAACACAGGAATCACTTCCATCATTTATCCAAATGGAAGTGAAACAAAGAGATCTAAATTATTTGAGATTGCTGTGCAAGATGTAGAGATTTCGACAGACAAGAGAGAGAAGACAGTCTTTCAAAAAGTTGGAATTCTCTCAACTCTTTTACTGGTAGCACTCTTAGCGTTAATCGCTCTCGCTCTTTCAAAGTTTAAGACTTTGAAGAGCTGAGTCCTGCTTTTAAGAGATCGTGAAGACGTAAGAAACCAAAGAACTTTCCCTTCTCGACTACAGGGAGAACTGCGATGGGGTTTTCTCTTTCTTCCATTAATTTTAAGGCATCAAAGGCCAGAGTATCTCTAGTCACAGAGATTGGCTTAGCATTTAAAATATCAGTTACAGAAGTATCTAGATGACCATGGTATTCAGAAAGACTTCTTCTTATATCACCTTCAACTATAAGACCTGTAAACTTATCAGCATCTATCACTGCACAGGCTCCAAGCGGCTTATTCGTCATTTCCAAGACAACATCTTTAAGAGTCTTATCACTTGTGACAATTGAACATTCAGAAGCTTTACACAGGAGATCCTGCACCTTCATGCTCAAACTCTTTCCAAGAAATCCTCCTGGATGATTCTTAGCAAAACCTTCTTTTGAAAGATTAACAATATTTTCAAAATACACTGCCAGAGCATCTCCCATGGCAATGGCCACAGTTGAACTTGTTGTTGGCGCTTGATTATTAATACAGGCTTCTTTTTCTACAGAGCAATCAAAGAAGATTCCACAATTCTTTCCAATCTCACTTCCTATAGCACCGAGAAGACCAATAACTCTCGTTACATTCATTGGCAGATAGGGAATAATTTTTAATATTTCTTCAGTCGTTCCTGACTTACTTAAAAATACAATGGCATCTCTTTCACTCAACCTTCCAAGATCTCCGTGTAGAGCTTCGGTAGGATGTAAGAAGAAAGACTTAAGACCTAGTGAAGTAAATGTTGATGCGAGCTTTGTTCCAATATGCCCAGATTTTCCCACTCCACAAAAAACCAAGTGCCCACCATTTTCAATTAAATCAGAAAACAACTCTCCTGCGAGGGAAACATCCTCTTCTCTTAAACGGCTGGCCGCAATTTCTATGGATTTAGCCTCTAAAGCGAGAACATTTTTTAAAATTTGTACATTACTCATTTCTTTTCCAATATTTACTTGGGTGTATTAATTATCTGAGTTAAAATTATAACAATGTTAAAACAACTTTATTATCAAATTCTTACTAAAAATAGACTAAAAAAGGGAGGACTTCTCTTTTTAATGCTTCTATCGGTTAATTTTAGCAGTTGCTCTAGTTATCAGCAGTTTCAATACATTGCTGAAGAATTTGAAATTCCATCAAAGTTATTTAAAACGAATTACAATCAGGCCTGGCAGGCAGTGCTACAAGTTATGCAGAAGTATGACTTGGCGCTACAAAGCCAGGAAGGCGGAGTCATCAAAACGAGATGGATTGATAACACTCTCCAACTTAACTTCGCCGACTCTTTTGGGAGTCGTGATTCAGTTAAATCTGCTCGCTTCAAACTCATAGTGAATGTCGTAAAAGGTTTCAGTGGATCAAGAGAAGTTTCTAAGGTTACAGTCTTTAAAAGACAAATGATTGAGCAAGACTTTCTACAAGGTTGGAAGGTTGAACGAAGTGACGGGATCCTAGAGCAATCCCTACTCTATCGAATCGAACGAGTGATCACTATCGATAACAAACTCAAGAAGATCGAAGAAAAACGAAGTAAAGAACTCGAAGAATCTTTCTAGATTTCTAGGTACGCCGGTACCTATCGTGATTACCAATAATTACAAACTACTTTTATTAAATTTATAGAGTGAATCAGCTTCAAAAGCTGAAAGATTGCGCACTCACGCTAGGAATGAATACTTTTCATTCAGAAATTCTTAATAACTAGTGACTGAAGGGTGAAGTCGAGAGAAAGAAATCTTTAACTAATTGTTATCACCATAGGTACCCCCGTACCGCAGAGATTTCTTTTAAAAAGTCTTCTCAGTAATGGCAATCTTGCTCCAATACCTTTTCTTAACTTTCATAGAACCTGCAGGAGATTTCCTACCTGTAATTTTAGCAAGAGACTTGTCCATCTCTGCAAAAATATCATCATACTTTCTATTCTTAATCATTGAGAGTAGTGGCTTCTTAGCTTTTTGAAACTTTAGCTCACCCACAGTCACAATAACTTTCTTAATGATATTCGTTCTTTTTAAATTCTTAATTTTCTTATTCTTACCTTTTGGCTGGTAGTAGTTTCTCTTATCATAGAGCATCTGCCAAACAAAAGGAGCTTCATCAGTTAATTTCAAAGTAGCAATATTATCTAACGCCTGAAATCTCACAATCATAGATTTATCTTTTAAGGCCGTACTAAACTTGCGTCCATACTCTCTTCCCTTTAGGGCAAGAAGTGTCTTAAGTGAAGCCATTCTCATGACCCAACTAGGATGTTTTAAAAACTTTGAAATAAAAGGAGCAGACTTCTTCCCCATCACTTTTCCAAGCATGAAAGTTGCCACCCATCTATTTTTTTCAGGATATTTTCCGTTCTTCATAACTTCAACTAAAGCAGGAACAGACTTTCCATTATAAGAGAGTACTTCCTTCTTCAATTTTATGAGATCAGCTTTTGTAGATTTCTTTGAAAATTTCTTTAAGAGAGATTGAGTAATGACCTTATTAGTGGCAGAGGCATCAACACTTGCATAAGAGGATGAAAATGAAAGAAACAAACTTATTAGTAAAATATTTTTCATAATCATCCTTAAAACTAATTAACCAAGCATTTTTTCAAATTCAGAAAGTAGCTCTTCAGCAGACTTCTGTTCACCTTCATTTGTAGGAACTCCATCTTCAGCTGGAGCTTCTTCCTCGGCAGGAGGTGTATCAGTAATGGCCGCGGCCATCTGAGCTTCTAGATCTTCTCCACCTTCAGGTGATTCTTCAGGAGCAGCTTCTGAAATTTCTTCAGCAACTGGTTCAGCAACTGGTTCAGGTTCTGGAGCAGCAGCTTCAGGTTCCGCAGGAGCTTCAGCGGCAGGTGCACTACCACCAGCTTGTAATTCAGCAATTGTTTTCTTAAGTTCATCATTTTCTTGTTGAAGTCTTTTTAAGTTCGCAAGATCTTCTTCAATGATTTCATATTCCATGAGTCTTTCTTTTAACTCATCTCTTTCTTTTGTTACGTCCGCTAATTGACCAGCAAGAGCTTCATCGCCACCACTTGCAACTGGAGCAGCATTTTTTAAAGCTTCTATCTCAGCTCTAAGCTTTTCAATTTCAGCTTGTAGAATGGCTACTTCTTCAGAGTTATCACCACCACCAGAAGAAAGAGAAGCAGCTTGTGCATCTCTTAACTTACTATCGAGTTCAGTAATTTGTCTGTCTTTGTCAGCGAGTCTTTGCGTAAGAGAAGAACACTCCGCAATTTTTTGATTCAACTCTTCAGAGCTATCTCCAACTGTAATATTCCCTGAAGGTAAACTACCTACCGGAACAACTGAAGGAATACCATCTCCAATATCTAATCCACCACCTCTAAAAAGTGAAGACTTTAAAGACGTAGAGTTTTGAATAATAGAATCCAAATACGACTTCAAAACACTTGCTGGGATTTGATGAGAAAGTTGATGAAACTTCTTCTTATTGTAATGCCAATAAACAACAAGAATTACTAAAACTAAAATTAAAATGGACAAGGTAATTATAAGTGTCTCGTCACTAAAGTGAGCGATTTCTCTTACGAACCTCTTAATTGTTTCTGTCACGCATCCATCCTTGGAATACTAATGATTATATCTACCTAGAATTATAGAGAGGTTATGGATTTTTGTAAATAGGAGTTAATGTCCCCTACTCTTAAAATTGTTTTTTTAATTCGTTATAGAAAGGAGCTCTTGCAGCGATGATAGATTCAGTGAATGGTTGGAACTTCCGACCTTTATAGTCTGTTACTTTTACACCACTTTGAATACATATTAAACCTGCCGCGGCCATATCCCAGGGAGCCAATCCCTTCTCCCAAAAACCGTCGAAAGATCCGCTAGAAACAAGACATAGATCAAGGGCAGCACTGCCCATACGTCGAATACCACGGGACTTTTTAATCATTTTCATAAAGTGAGCAAACTCATCATCTAGATAAGTTCCCTTTACGGAAACAAAACCTGTACTTAATAAACACTGATTTAATTTCTTAGTATTTTTGTCAGAGAAGAGTTTTCTCGCTCTCGTCCCCTCTTTTAAATTGCTCAACTTGCTCTCTGTTTCTGAAGTGGCAAAGAAACAATCTCCGTTTGTTGGTCTATAAACGACACCTAAAACAGGTTCACCATAGTGCAGTAGAGAAATACAAATAGCGTAGTAATCTAGTCCGTTAAGGTAATTATTTGTTCCATCTAAAGGATCTATAACCCAAGTCCAGGTTTTATCTTTAAAAACTTCATAAGCTTCTTTCTTATCACCAAACTGTGCGTAGGCTTTTTCTTCTGCCAGAATTTCATGATCAGGATATTTCTTAGAAATTTTCTTTAAAATGAATTTTTCAGAAGCAAGGTCAGCACTTGAGGCTACTCCCTGCGCTTGCTTAGAAGTAATCGTGAGCAAGCTTAATTTCTTTTGATGCTTAAGGAGAATTTTTCCCGCATCAAAGGCCAGATCCATTGAGAATTTTAAGGCCTCATTAATATTTTTCTTATTCTTCGTCATCGTCATAGAAATTTCCAAACCCTTGATCCATTTCATCGATATCAAATTCATCGATATTTATATGATCATCCGGTGTTCCTTTTACAGGTACAGTATAACTCTCATCAAGCCATTGTCCCATATCGATCATTTTACACCTCTCCGTACAAAAGGGGCGAAATTCTGAACTATAGTAATTAAATGTCTTCTTACAATTTGGACATTTAACTTTTAAAACTTTCTTGCTCTTAACTTTACTCATACTCACTCACAAAGTTTTTAAATTTTTCTTGAAGCTTAGCCCAAGTCTCATTTAAATACTCTTTACCAGAATATTTCTTGATAGACCTAACGCCTTTTACACTATTGGTGAGCCAAACTTCTGAGCTATCCAATACATCACTCTCTAAGAGAGTTGTTTCCTTCACTGGAATATTTTCTTCTCTTAGAAATTGTAAAAGTAAACTTCTTGTCACTCCGTCTAAGATTCCAGGAATAAGTGCTGGAGTGTAAACAACACCGTCTTTTAAAAGAAAGATATTACTCGTGCCACATTCTAATAAATGATTTTCAAAGTTATAATAAACAAACTCATTAAAATCTGTTCTCTCTTTTAATTCCAATGTGTATTCAAGAAAGTTCCCTACTTTTAAAAAGTTCGGCAGATTAGTCTTTCCTCTAATGACATTCGATTTTTCTAGAACCAGCTCATCTTCTTGATTTACGTACGGCATTTTATAAATAAAGAAATCAATTTCACCATTTAAAGTCTTAGTGAATGTAATACGAAAGTAGTACTCACCTGAATTCTCATGCAGCTTATTCAAACCTTCTTCAACTTCTTCTCGGTAATCTGAGAGATTTACTCCAAAGAGAAACTCAAGAGATTTATCTAGTCTTCTAAAATGGAGATCTACGCCCTGATAACTCCCATCAACCAACTTCAGCGAAGTAAAGGGAGACTCTCCAAAAAAGAGTCCTCTATTGAGAGAAAATCCAGACCAGAGGTGCGGTTCACAAATTTGATTTTGATGATAAATACATGCTTTCACTTAGCGACCTTTATTGAAAACCTAGGTCAATAATGATAGCTATTTGAATCAGCAAAGGAAAGACAAATGAAGAACATTGTTATCATTGGATATGGCTCACAGGCCAAAGCTTGGGCACTCAATCTTAGAGACTCCGGATATGAAGTCACTATTGCTCTTAGAAAGAATTCTGCGTCTTTTGAACTCGCCAAGAAGAAGGGATTTTCCACCATCGAGCTTGAGTCGAGCGATTTACAAGAACACTCTACTTTTGCTCTATTAACACCTGACCACACACATAAATTAACCTTAAAAGAGAATCAGTCCTTCTTCCCAGAGAGGGCCAATATCATCTACGCCCACGGCTACAGCTATACGGCATTTGATTTTAAAACTCACTACCCAGAGTTTAACCACCTCCTGCTGGCACCTAAGGCCATTGCCAGTGAAGTGAGATTTCAATTTGAAAATGACGGAAAACTTGGCGCTGCTTATTCTCTAGAAGATATAACTGCAGAAAAAAAACGAGATCTTTTTGAACTGATTAAATCAGTGGCCACTGGTATTGGAATTACCGCTGGTCCCTATGAGACCACATTTCTAGAAGAGACCAATGCTGATCTCTTTAGTGAACAATCTCTACTATGCTCTCTACTGCCCTATGGCGCACTGCACTCATATAATAAACTAAGAGAAAAGGGTGTTAAACGTGAAATCGCTTACTTAGAGTGCTGGCTGGAAGTTAAGCTCATCGCGGATGCCATGGTAAAAATGGGTCCTGTGGAATTTTTCAAGCTCATCAGCCCTAACGCCTTGATAGGAGGCGAAAAGGCCCGCGAGATGCTCTTTGACAAGGACTATCACAACAAACTAGATTCACTACTCAATGATATTTGGAACCAAGACTTTTTTACAGAATGTGAAAGTGTTGATTTTAATAAATTGCGCGATGGTGTAATAGAGAGATGGTCAAAGGAAGAGCTGACTCAGACTCATGCCGACTTAGCTGATAGTTTAATAAATCGATAGGATTTTTAAGTGAAGAAACTAACAACGTTAAAAATTAAGGACCACAAACTTAAAGAAAAGAAAGTTCCTTTGCAAATGCTAACTTGCTACGACTTTCAAACAGCTCAAATGTTAAATCAAACAGAGCTGGATTTAATTTTAGTGGGAGATAGTGTTGGGAATGTTGTTCTTGGATACGACACTACTATCCATGTATCACTCGATGAAATGAAAATATTTGTTGCCGCTGTAAAAAGAGGGGCTCCGGATAAGTTCATCGTTGCAGATCTTCCTTTTGGAAGTTACTCAACTGTTGAACAAGGATTAACTAGTGCCGTTGAATTATTTCAATACACTGGTGCTGAATCAGTAAAACTTGAAGGTGCTTTTCCTTATCAATTAGAATTAATTGAAAGACTAACTCAAATTGGAATTCCCGTAATGGGACATATTGGTTTAACTCCTCAATCTGTACATGAACTTGGTGGTTACTATGTTCATGGAAAAGATGAAGACTCTGCAAATAAACTAGTTCAAGAAGCGCTTAAGCTACAAAAGGCCGGTTGCTTTGCCGTTGTGCTAGAGTGTGTACAAAAAGATATTGCCACTCTTATTACAAACGAGCTCTCTATTCCAACTATTGGAATTGGAGCTGGAGATAAAACAGACGGACAAGTGCTAGTGTTCAATGACCTATTACAAATGGGACCTAAGAGACCACCAAAATTCTGTACTCCTGTTGCCAACTTGTTTGAACTTAAGAAAGAATTAATTGAACAATATTTAACAGATAAAAAGAAAGTGAAAAATGTTGAAGAAGAATCTTCAGTCCATTGATAATGGAAATACTAACCCTCATGTAGGGTTATTCATTAAGGGAGAGCTAACTTCAGTGACTCCCCTATCTCTCTATACATTCGATTCAGAAATAGAATCCATAGCTTCAAGTGTTGGACCTGAAAAAAATCTACAAGGTATAAAACATATAAACCTTAAAGAATATAGATTGAAAGATTCCTTTCTTGATATGCCGGTAAATTATGAAATGGCTTTAGGGGAAGATCGACTTCACCAAGGTTATTATATTTTTAATAAGAGAGAAAAAGGATTAAGCGTTTTAATTGATGCTGGTACTTTTACGACTGTTGATTTCATAAGTGAAGAGGGTTTAAAGGGAGGGTTTATTTTTCCAGGTCTTCAGACTTTTTTAAACTCCTATTCCTACGGTGAAAAACTCCCAACTCTTGAGACTACAGAAACACTTATTCCCGATCTAGACATTCCCCACTCTACTAGTGCGGCCATCACCAATGCCATGAAATATACCCAAGTTTCTTGGTTAGAGAAACTTCTTAAGGATCATGATATTCAAAAGATATACTTAAGTGGTGGTTACAGCTCCTTATTTTACGAAGTGTTACAAGATAGATTTAATGGACAAATTGTCCACGAAGAAAACTTTATCCACTACGCCCTATTTGAAATATACTCTTATATAAAGAGGTAACCAATGACTCAAAAATCAGACTTCCCCTATCTTCACGGTTTCAGTAACACTGAACAGGAACGACTTTCGAAACAAGCTAAGTTTGCTGAACACACTGTTTATAAAAATATAAATTTCTCTGAACAAAGAAATATCTTAGAAGTTGGAAGTGGTGTTGGAGCTCAGACAGAAATCCTACTTAGAAGATTTCCTGATTTAAAAGTTACCGGAATTGATAGAAGTAAAGAACAACTTGCTACCGCCAAGAAGTTCTTAGAATCAAAGAATGAACTTACAGGAAGATTTGAATTTAAGTCCATGGATGCCACCAAAATGAAATTTGATGGCGAGAACTTTGATGGAGCTTTCCTATGTTGGGTACTAGAACACATCCCTAGACCCGAAAGAGTTCTAAGCGAAGTGAGAAGAGTTCTTCGTCCTGGATCTCCAGTTTATATTACAGAAGTTTTAAACTCCTCCTTTCTACTCGACCCCTACTCTCCCAACGTTTGGAAGTACTGGATGGCCTTTAACGATTACCAATACGACATGAAAGGTGATCCCTTTATTGGTGCCAAATTAGGAAATCTTTTATTGCAACAAGGCTTCAAAGATATTCAAGTGGAAACTGTCACGTGGCATTTAGATAATAGAAGACCGAAACAAAGAAAAGAATATATCGATTTTTGGCATGAACTACTTTTTTCCGCATCCGATCAATTGCTGGAGGCCGGTAGAGTTACTGAGGAAATTGTCGAGGGAATGAAGAGAGAGATGGAGCAAGTGGCGAGTGATCCCAATGCTGTTTTCTATTATTCATTTATTCAAGCTAAAGCGAAAGTTTATTAAAACCTTCGCTTCATAGTAGATTAATTTTCAAAGAAAACGTGCAGAGAATCAGGAATTTCGATGGCACGGTACTTCTTACCATTGGTCGTTCTAATCCAAAAACCTTCCACAATCTTATCCTCTAGAGGAATTTGGATAGGTTTTACTGAAACGACGTGATCTAGATTTAGAAGTATAATTTCATCCGTTGTCCCCAAGGCCTGAACATCTCTCTGACTAATCACAGTAAACTTAGCAAAATTCATAATTTTCTCCAAAAGTAGATTTAAATATGGCCCTAAATAGGTGAAATGTGAATAGGGCAGTTATTTTTCCCTGTGCAATAACGCTAGTAGTCTACTCATTTTGACACCTCGGGTTTATAAACTTCTCTGGAAGAAAAATGAAAGTATTATTAGGCGTTTGCGGCTCTATCGCTGCATATAAAACATTCGATCTCGCAAGACTGCTAGTCAATAACGGGCACGTAGTAAAAGTTGTTCTCTCAAGAGGAGCTGAAGAATTCGTGCGCCCAATGGTCTATAAATATCTTGGTGTAAAAGAAGTTTACTCGGCCTCTAGTGATTTTATCTATCCTGAAAATAAAAATGATGTGGGAACTGTTCTTCACATTGAACTTGCCAAGTGGGCCGACAAATTTATTGTGGCACCCTTATCAGCAAATACTATTTCTAAATTTGCCCACGGCCGTTCTGATGACTTACTCAGTTCAATATTCCTAGCGATTGAGCAAACAAAACCTATTCTGCTCTTTCCTGCGATGAATACAAATATGCTCACTCACCCCTTTGTGAAAGAAAATCTTGAGAGACTTGAGAAAATAAAAACTCTCCCGCAAGTTTATGTCAGCAGTACTATGACTGGAGAGCTCGCTTGTGGTGACGTGGGAGCTGGAAAACTTCCAAGCATTGAATCCATTCAAGACTTAATAGAAACATTTTCTTTTAATGCGAACTCTAAGAAAGTTGTCATCACTACAGGTGCCACTATTTCTTCAGTGGATCCCGTTCGTTACCTGACTAATGCTTCCACAGGAAAAACTGGTTACGAACTCGCTAAGGACTTTTTAAGCGCAGGATTTAGCGTGAGTATGATTGCTGGCAAGAATGCCACATCCCTACTTGATCAGCTAGACAATCACCCTCGCTTTAATATGAAAAGAGTTGTCTCAACGAGAGATATGCTCAAAGTCGCAAAGCAGGAAACAATAGATGCTACTGCCTATATTTCAGCGGCGGCCATATCTGATATTGAATTTGTTCAAGAAGATGGCAAATTAAAGAAATCAAAAATGCAGGACTCACTTCCCATTCTTATGGCGCCAGATGTTCTGCAAACTATATTAAATGAAAGAAGTGATGATTTAAAAGTTATAGGTTTTGCAGCTGAAACAGATCTCACAAAAGAAATTCTACTAGAGAAATGGAATCGCAAGAAAGTTGATCTCTTAGTGGGAACTCATGTGAGTAGTGGATTATCTACAAACTCAAATGAGACGCACGGTTTTTCAAATGATAGTGCTCATTATAGCCTGATGAAAGATGGTGATATTATTCATACGGGTGAGCTTTCAAAAAGTGACCTTGCAAAAATTATCCTAGAGGAGGTTCAATGATCTCTCTCTTTAATAGCGTAAATGAATTTACTGAATATAGAAATTCTCTTGCAACAGATTCTATAGGTCTAGTGCCTACCATGGGAAATCTTCACGATGGGCACTTAAGTCTAATCAAGAAGTCTATTTCTGAAAATCAATATACAATCGTGACTATTTTCGTAAATCCGCTGCAGTTTGGACCAAACGAAGATTTTGATAAGTATCCACGTACACTAACAGCAGATGTAGAAAAAATTAAAAGTCTAAAAATTGAAGGGAAAGAGATTATAGTCTTGGCCCCTAGTTCAGTGAATGAAATATTCCCTAAGAATTTTAAAACAACAATTTCCGTAAAAGACTTAACGAATACACTCTGTGGAGCTAGTCGACCTGACCACTTTGATGGTGTCACTACAATAGTTTACAGACTCTTTGCCCTGGCTAAGGCCTCTAAGTCTTACTTCGGACAAAAAGATTACCAACAAGTTCTAGTTATTAGGCGAATGGTTGAAGACCTACTCATACCTACAGAAGTTATTGCTCTTCCTATAAATAGAGAAGAATCTGGACTCGCTAGATCGAGTCGCAACCAATTCCTTTCAGAGTCAGGTAGAGTTGAAGCACTTGAGCTTTCAGGTACGATATTAAAAATCTCACGTCTTCTGAAAGAAAAGTCTTTTCAAGAAGCAGGAATAGAAATTAATGATATATTAGAAGTCGTTTTAAGGGATCAACGTTGGGACTATTTAGAAGTTCTTGATGCTGAAAACCTAGAAGCAGTAAATATAAACACTCAACAAGTTGTCATTGCCGGTGCTCTTAAAATTGAAGAGACACGTTTAATAGATAACCATTTAACAAAGATTTCCTATGCTAGATAATGAATTCCATATTTCCATTGATGCCAGAGCATCTCTCGTCTCCTTAGTCTGCCCTAAGTTTCAAGAACATAAGACAGAAAAAGATACACTGAGATCTTTAGCGGAACTTAGAGAACTATTAAATACTCTTGGTATTGAAAATGGTGACCAATATGTTCAAAATAAGAAGTCTGTTGATCCAGCGACGATCCTAGGATCAGGAAAACTGGAAGAGATCGCCGATGCAGCAAAAGCAGAAGGTTCAAGTCTACTTGTTTTTGACTGTGAACTCACGGCCTCGCAAATTAGAAATATAAAGAATCTGACCGGACTTTCAGTTGTTGATAGATGCCACGTCATTCTTGAAATCTTCTCACAACATGCCAGAACTAAAGAAGCGAAAATTCAAATTGAAATTTCTCGTCTGCAATACGTACTTCCAAGACTCTCTGGTTTTTGGACTCACCTTTCTCGTCAGAAAGGTGGTATTGGTGTTCGCGGTGGTGAAGGAGAGCAACAGATTGAGCTGGATAGAAGAATCATTCGAGAGAGAATTGAATTCTATAAGAGAGAGCTAAAAGACGTTACAAAATCTCGTGAACAACAAAAGAAGAAGAGACAGAATAAAGCTGTGACTGCTGCTCTTGTAGGTTATACCAACGCAGGTAAGTCTTCTGTGATGAATAGGCTTTGTGATGTGAATGTCTTAGAAGAAAACAAACTCTTCGCTACACTTGACTCAACTTATCGAATGTTAAACCCTGATACGCAACCGCCTATGATTTTGATTGATACGGTTGGGTTTATCTCTAACCTTCCCAATAGTTTGATTGAAGGATTTAAGACAACTCTTGAATCGGCGATTGAAGCGGACCTACTTGTCATCGTCTGTGATATCTCAGACCCTAATTACCAACTTCACTTAGAAGTGACTAAGAAAGTTCTAGGTGAACTTGGTGTTCATGATAAAGATCAAATCATAATTTTCAATAAGAAAGATCTTCACGACGATCCTTTAAAACAAAAAATAATTTTAAGATCAACTCCTGATAGTCATCTTGTATCAACTCATGACAAACAAGACATGATTGATCTAAAAGCTACGATTATAAATCACTTTCTTGAAAAACAAGCTCACTACGACCTCTTCATCCCTTATACAGCTGGAGAAGCTCATTCAAAAGTGATCTCAAAGACAAATGTCATTGCCACTCATAATCACGAGCTGGGAATTTTCTATAGAGTGAGAGCACCAGACTTTATTTTTCATCCTCTAGATCTTGGAGACTTTATTTTAGCTCCAGAAGATCCTATGAACGAAGAATTTACTTTCGAATAAGAGTATTATTAGGGGCGACAAGCTAAACCACCAGAAGGCGGTCTAAAGCACGTCCCCCTTAGTCTTCCTCTCGGCGTAATAAATCCACATGTATTTCCTACACTCTTTCCCGCGCAAGCATTCATAGCGGCCTGTGGAGGTCTGTGACCTCTACGTGGATGTCGACTATGAGTTTGTCCTTGCTGCTGATTCCCTCCAGCACGTCCTCTTCTAAAACTAGAGTCAGGCGTTCCACGAAAACATCTTGGGATAATAGGAAAAGAGTTTGTTAAAAAGTAAGCATAACTTCCATTGAAGACCATTCCATTACACTCATCGAGAGTTCCACTTCCTGCAATATATTCGTAATCGACGACAAAAGTTCCATCGTGTTTTCCACCGATGGCCCTTTGTCCTTTTTTTAATTTGTAACTTGAAGTCATCTCTTTGCCGGCCTCACCGTAAAGAGCATAGATCTTAAAGCCATCAGCGGCGTAACCAATGAGTGGCGAAGGAGATCCTTTTACTAGTCCGAGATTTTTTAAAAGCTTCGAAGGTTTTCCATGATAGTGATAAGCACCAGTTGGTTGAACATGAGCGTGGTTTTCATCTACTCCTAAAGCTACCGCTCCAGAAAGCGCTTCATATTGCCACAAAGAGTTTCTCTCACCCTTGTACCACTCGGCTGCACCCGGATCAAAGGGAACACCGTTTAGAGCGATTCCAAAATCAAAGGCCATCTCTAATTTTGTAGAACGAGAATTTCTTTTAGGATGTCTTGCAACTTTATAATTATAACTTTGCACAGAAATCTGATGGGGGTTTCCAGGATTTGGAAAAGCTCCAACTTGATGGTTGGGGATTCCATTAGCCACAATATAAATAAACTGAGAGTCTTTGGTGATTTTTATTTTTGAATAACCTGGCGCTTTTTGATTAGCCGCCACGGTTGTACTGCCACTAGACTGTAGAGTTGTGTGATGTCGTGTATGCCTCTGTGCCCAGAGGCTTACGGAAATAAAGAGGAAAAACAGAAGAGCTTTTTTAATCATAATCTCTAACCTTTAAAGATTAGAGATCAGCTTCTCTAACCACTTCTCAACTTTCTCATCAAAATTTTCAACATTAATGATATCGCAGGCCTTCTCTTTTGAAGGCTCTACAAATTCATCATGCATGGGTTTTACTTGTTTATAGAATTGATTTGTCACACCCTCTTCAGTTCTACCACGTTCTTTTACATCGCGATTTAACCTTCTAGAAAATCTTAAATCTTCCGGACAATCAATGTAGAGCATATGGTCTAGATACCTTACAACTTGGGGCTGTGAGAAGATAAGAATTCCATCTACAAAGACAATTTTTGAAGGCTTCATAGGAATGGCTTCTTTACTTCTAGAGTGTGTGGCAAAGTCGTAGATGGGAACCTGTATTTCAGAGCCACTTTTTAATTGTTTAAGATGCTCACTCATAAGATCAAAATCTAACGAGTTTGGATGATCAAAGTTCACCGCTCCACCATCGTGATCAAACTTATTAGATTGATCAATATAGTAACTATCCTGCCCTAGAACACAGCAATTCTCTTCACCTACTTTTTCTTTTAATCTCGCGGCAAAAGTTGTCTTTCCAGACCCACTTCCACCAGCTACTCCAACAATTAAAACGCTCATAAAATCCTACTTTGTACTATAGAGTCTATCACCCGCGTCACCAAGACCAGGAAGAAGATAACCTTTTTCGTTAAGACCTTTTTCTTTACTTACAGTATAGATAATTACATCTGGATGAAAGTGGTGAAGCCTCTCTAAACCTTCTGGACTCACGAGAACAGTCAACATAGTAATTTTTCCAACACCGTATTGCTTTAATCTATCAATGGCCGCAATGGCCGTATCTCCAGTAGCAAGCATTGGATCTAGTAGAAGAATATCTCTTCCATCACACTTCTCAGGAAGTTTAAAATAATACTCAACCGTATTATTAATAAATTTGTCTCTATACATTCCAACAAAACCAACGGCCGAGAATGGTAGCGTATCTAGAACTCCATCAAGTAAACCATTTCCTGCTCTTAATACAGAAACGACTATAGGGTACTTCTCAATATAATCAGCAGTTGTAGCTTCAATTGGTGTAGTAACTTCCATTTGCTTAGTTGGAAGCTCTTTAGTTGATTCATAAGCAAGAAATCTTCCAATTTCGTTCATGATATCTCTAAACGCTCTAGAGTTTGTGTTTACATCTCTAAGTAGAGTAAGTTTATGTTGCAGCACCGGGTGCTTAATTTCGTAAAATTCGTTTGCCATTATATACTCCTAAAATATATTTTTCTTAAAATACTGTTCCGTCACTATCAAGTTTCAAAGGAGGAGATAAGTCCTCTCTCTTCTCTTTAGCCAATTTTCTACCTGCCCACCAAGTTCCACCTTCTAAAACTTTAGCTAGTGGAAAATCGTCTTCTGAGAAATTTAACTTTGCTCTAATAACATCTGCGATTTGATCAAGTAGCGTCACTGTCAGTGCTCGCCATTCAATAATAATTTCACTGTCTGGTTTATGTGCTACAGCAGCCAGAGAGGGGTCCCTTAAAGTAATGAGTCCCGAATCTAATAACAACCCACCATTTCTATACTCAGCAAGCCCTGTCATATTATTCACTGAATGAATAACACATCCTGCTTCCTCGAAAGGTTCAATAAGAGAATAAGTTAACCATTGTGATAATTTATGAAAAGCCACTAGAGAATTAAGATCATCTTTCTCTCCCAGTGCTGGGTGATTCCAAACATCACCTAGACTAACTCCGTCCACAGTTATTCTTGAAGGCCAGATATCACCAAAGTGAATAAGTACGGCTTCAAGTAGATCAGTGGCAGCAAATTTCTTACCGTGTTTTTCAAGCATGTAGTCTAGAATATTTCCAGGCCTTCCATCTTTAAAAATATCACTCTTAGAATTCACGCATTTTCCAAGACTCACCTGCAGTCCTGCACGACCAGCAATACCAATTAGAGGATTACCATCTTTAACTTGAAAAGATTTTTCAATATCACCAGCAGTAACCGACATGAGTTTACTGCAGTCAGCTTTCAGTGATCCATCATTTGAGAAAGCTCCATCCATAAACATATGCCAACTAGCAACGCCTAGCCCTTCACTTCTTGTGAAAGTTGTCCCATCTTCAACGTACTTCCAAGTTGGACCTGCTCCAGCATCAAGAAGAACAGAAGTGATCACAAGATCAAGTTTAATTCTCGCTCTCTCTAATTGATCTTTATCTTTAATGAGGGCATCAAGTTTTGAATTCCTATCAATGTCACCCACTTGAAAATGTCCCCATCTCGAATGAAATGGAATTTCTAAAGTTGGATAGTTATCTTTAATGACTTCTATAACAAAGTCACAAACTTCAGTTAATTTATCTTCATGAATTTCAAAATGAGTTTTTCCCGCTTTTGAAAGGTCATAAATTTTCTTAGTTCTATCTCTTACGGCCTTAGCGCTTAGAAGATATTTTAATTCTTCTCTCACAACTACTCCTCGAGCTCACGACCAACAACTTTATCTAAATCGTTTCCGTCTTTGATTTCACCATCTGTAAAATAACCAGCAGCTTTCTTAGCTTCCATTTCAACCTGCGCATCAGCAGGAATAAGATCATCTGGAATAGAAACTCTATTTACCACTTCAATACCACTCTTAGTGATAGCATCGTATTTCATATTACTCATTGAATGAAGATTATGAATTTTTGTGATTCCAAAATATTGAAGAATATCTGGCATGAATTCTTGGAAACGTGCATCTTCAACACCAGCAACACACTCAGTTCTCTTAAAGTAAGTTGCAGCAGAATCTCCACCCTCCTGTCTCTTTCTTGCGTTATAGACTAAGAATTTTGTCACTTCACCAAGTGCTCTACCTTCTTTTCTATAATATACAATAAGTCCGACACCACCATTTTGAGCAGTCTTAGTTGCATGCTCAATTCCGTAAGTAAGGTAAGGACGACAAGTACAAATATCAGAACCAAAAACGTCCGACCCATTACACTCATCGTGAACACGACAACTTAATTCAACTTCAGGATTAGAAAGATTATTAATATCACCAAAAATATAAGCTGTTGTTGAGCCAATTGGTGGAAGTAGAACTTTTAGATCTGGTCTTGTCACAAGCTCAGGAAACATTCCTCCTGTTTCATTAAAGAGAATTTTTCTAAGTTCTCCCTCATCAACACCGAGTCTTTTAGCGATTCCAGGTAAGTACCACACTGGCTCAAAGGCAACCTTAGTCACTTTAACTGAACCATCTTTTGCTATGATATCTCCATCAATTTCTAAGCGACCTTTTTCAATGGCATCAAAGATTTCAGGGATATGAAGTCTGGCCTGAGTGACAGCAATAGTAGGTTTAATATTGTAACCTTCTTTGATGTAGTCACCATACATTTCTTGAATATGTGCTCCCCAAGGATCAATCGCCACCATTTTCTCTGGATCAAACCAAGAGGCCTGAGGTTTTACTTCAACTGGTGAGTGAGTATTTTCTAACTCTGGTCTGTGATCTTTTGGAAAGTCTCCGTTTGCAATTGAGAGTGCTCTATAAACTGTATAAGAACCACTGTGAGTTCCAATGGCATTTCTATTTTCTTTTTCAGAAATGGTAGCGATTACCGGTCCTCTTTCTTTTGCATTATCTGCTCCCCACTTGATAGGAAGAGATTCTTTAAAGATTTGATTGCTATGTGAAGTTAAGACTACGTGACTAGCTCTTTCAAATTTCTTGTTACTCATTATTTCTCCTATGGAATAAGCTTAGCTCATCCAGTTATGATCGTTTTGCATTTGCCATTTTGTCGTAACCTTCTTAGTGTGCGACCAGAAGTTCAGACTATTTTCACCAGTTATGTCTCCATAACCAAATTTTGAATCGTTTATTCCACCAAAACTAAATGGTTCTCTTGGAACAGGTACTCCAATATTAATTCCAACCATTCCCGCACTGGCAGCACTGGCTACCATTTCAGCAAGTGATCCATTACTAGTAAATACACTGGCAGCATTTCCATACTCATTGGCGTTTTCAATTTCTAAAGCTTTTGAAATATTTTTACAACGAATGATACTGATGATTGGACCAAAGAGCTCTACTTTTGAAGCTTCTGATTCTGGATCGACATTGTCTAAGATAGTTGGCCCTAACCAGTAACCACCTTCATAACCCTCAGCAGCTTTAGGATTTCTTCCATCAAGAAGAATTTTAGCTCCAGCTTTCTCGGCCTTATCAATGGCTGAATTCAAAAAATCAACTTGATCTTTAGTGATAATTGCACCCATATTATTTCCAAGAGAAGCAGTTTTCGCTCTCTCAATAATAGCTTCAATTTGTTTCTCACTATCCCCAACTGCCAGAAGAACAGAAGCGGCCATACATCTTTGTCCTGCACATCCTGTGAAAGAATCTGCAATCCCTGCTCCTGCCATTTCAACATCAGCATCAGGAAGAAGAATTATATGGTTCTTAGCTCCACCGAGACAAAGTGCCCTCTTACCAAGTGCCGTTGTTCTTTGATAAACAAGTTTTGCAATTTTCGAAGACCCAACAAAACCCACGGCCTTAACATCTTGGTGATCTATAATTGAATTCACACAATCACTAGTACCATTAAGTATTGTTAAAACCCCTGCCGGTAATCCTGCCTCAATTAAAGCTTCACCAATTAGAGTTGCAGTAAGAGGAGTTTTTTCTGAAGGCTTCCACACATAGGAATTTCCCAGCGTAATAGCAATAGGAATTGTCCACATAGGAACCATCGCCGGAAAGTTAAAAGGAGTAATAGAAGCAACTACACCAAGAGGCTCTCTTCTATATTCACATTGAACACCACGAGACACTTCCATTTTCGAACCTGCATCAAGGTTTTGTAAACTGATAGCATATTCTAAAACTTCAATCCCTTTCATGATTCCAGCTTTTGATTCACCAAGAATTTTTCCATTTTCAATAGAAACAACATTAGCAATTTTATCTATATCTCTTAATAGAATTTCTCTGAAGCGGAACATAACTTTTGTTCTTTCTTTTACTGGAGTATTTCCCCAGGCCACTTGAGCAGAACTAGCTTTTGTAATCGCTAGCTCAACTTCATTCGCTGTTGCCGAGTTAGTAGTTCCAACTACGCTTCCATTATATGGAGAATAAACGTCAATTTTTTCGCCTTGGCCGTTAGACCATTCTCCACCAATAAGGTTTGGTGCTTCCATAAGGGAAGTCGGTAGAGTTATTTTATTCATAGTTACTCCGATTTTTTTAAAAACTAAAATAGCCGCTTATTATAGGACAAATACACGGTTCTCAAATACGAATCGCATCAAAGTGTTGAAATTAAACGAGACTAATACTAGAGATTAGAGGAACCTAAATGAATTTCAATGGCAAAATTAGAATAACCCACTACGAAAGTAGATAGTGACGATGATTATTAACAATATAAATACTAGTGAGCCAATAATGACTACGAGTTCTTTATCCATAGATCTATTATGATTCAAGAATGGAGCTAGGGAAAGACCTTTTTTAACAAGGACTTAGCCTCAAGAGGCTTATCTAAAATCAGAGTAGCTCTCTCTTGCCACGGCTTAGGAACTTGAACCTGGGGGTCAATAGTGAGACCAAAAGGAATCTGCGTAACACTATTCAGCTCAACCAACAGCTTTTCTTGATACTCAGCAATAGTTGCCCAATCAATTAAGATGAAATCTGGCTTTAAGTCATTAAAAAAGTATAAACTCTCACGCCCCTCATCAGTTGTATAACACTCGAAATCAGAGTTTTGCTTGCAGAGCCCCTCTACCATATCCCTTAGAAAGGTTTCTTGTTCAATATAATAAAGTTTTTTCATTTCTTCGGAATCCCTGTCATGCTAAAGTGCTGTAAGGGGTTTTTAACAAAACCGAATCTAGAGGGAAAGCAAAATATGTCAAAAAATAGAATCAAAGTTATTGAAGCTCAGTCAGGCGAAGTACTCTTTGAGTGTGACTTTGAAGATCATGACAAGGCATTTGATTATGCTCATAGAATGGAAGATATGGGGATTGAGATAAAGATCCATGCCCCCTCTCTAACAGAAACCCTCGCAGAGAGCCTCGGTGCTAACGAAGAAGAACTTAGTGCCATGAGAGGCGAAATAGACGATGAAATCGCCAGCCACATCCACACAGATGAACTAGGTTGTGTCGTATGCATGCCTGAAGACCCCAACCTTCCTAAACAGTAAGTTCCAAGACTTCAAAGTCTGAAGTCTCAACTCTAGCATTAATTAAAATATGAGGAATATAGGGAAACCATAGAAGTTTCCCTCCTTGATCAATGGCCCTTTTCCAAAAAATCTTTGTAAGTTCTGGGACTTCATAAATCTCTTGATAGTTTTCTTTATTTAAATACACCACTTCTGACTCATCTATCTTAAAATTTCCTCTACCCTTTCCAACTTTTTTATTGAAAATAACTCCTGAGTACAGCTCATGTACTTCATCAATAGAGATTTTAAAGTACTTGCTTCTCGCTAGAGAAATGTTTGGCTGAATTTTTTTCAGTTCATTAACAATTTTTTGAGGATCTAGCGCCGAAAATTGGACTACATCATTCCACTTACAATTGAGTTTTGGAATAATCTCTTCCATTAGACTTTCACGACCTAAGTATTTCCTAGCGTGACTTTGATAGAGTTCACCTTCTTTATCCATTTGATTTAAAGGAATGAGCTCACTTCCCACAAAGGGATCAGGTATCATGTGGTAAAAGTATTTCATTATTTTTATATATGAAAGTTAATGACAAAGTTCAAATGAATTATGCAATTTTCTCTAACTTATCTAAATTAAAAAATTTTTCTAAGACTTTTTTAAGATCATCAACCGTAACAGGTTTTGCCAGAAAGCCATCCATCCCCACTTCAAAACACTTTTCCATATCTTCTTTAAAGGCGTTGGCCGTAATAGCGACTATTTTTGGACGATCATCTCCATAGAGTTCAATTATTTTCTCTGTCGCTTCGATGCCATCCATATTAGGCATTTGAATATCCATAAAGATCATCGAATATTTTTTCTCTTTTTGATTCTTGAGCGCCGCTAATGCCTCTAATCCATCCGTTGCTAAATCACACTTATAACCAAGTTTTTCTAACATCATGATAGCAATTTTCTGATTAATTAAATTATCTTCTACCAATAAAATGTTGTGTGGAAATAATTCAGCACAAGATATATTTACACTTCCATTATTTATCTTTTGCAAACTATTGTTTTTTTCCTCAGACTGTCCAACTTCTAAGTTTAAATACAAACTAAAAGTGGACCCTTCACCTTCTTTACTCTCAATTCCTACTCTTCCACCCATTAAACTAGCCAGATTACTACAAATTGCTAATCCAAGACCTACTCCTCCAAACTTTCTTGTAGTACTAGTATCTACTTGAGAAAATGATTTAAAGATTTTTTCTTGAGCATGCTTCGGAATACCCATTCCAGTATCCTTTACGTGAATGGCGATATCTGACTTTCCCTCTTTAGCTTCTTCAACAACAATTAAAAGAGAAACTTCACCTTTCTGAGTAAACTTTATGGCATTGGATAAGAGATTTACAATGATTTGGCGAATTCTTGTGACGTCTCCTCTAAACCAATGCTCTTGTTCAAAGTGTCTTTCGAATCTCAAACATATCTTTTGTTCTGTTACTTGATGTGAAAAAAGATCCGCAGTACTTTCAATACATTTATGTAAATCAAAATTCACAATTTCTAGTTCAATTTTTTCAGATTCAATTTTTGATATAGTTAAAATATCATTTAAAATAGTGAGAAAGCTATCTCCACAAGAGTGAATAGTTTCAACCATATCTCTTTGATCCACATTAAGCTCTGTTCCACTTAAGAGCTGAACCATTCCCAAGATTCCATTCATAGGAGTACGAATTTCATGGGACATATTGGCAAATAACTCAACCTTAGCTGCTGCCGTTTGCTCCGCTTTCTCTATCGCAACACTTAATTCCTCGTTCTTTCTTTCAAGCAAAGAAGTAATAGTCTTATTGACTGAATTTAATTCCTTTTTGTAAGAAATATCAATGGCAGAAATAATTAGATATTCAATTCCTTCAATGAATTCATAATTGAAGTTTAATTCCACTATAAAATCTAGAGTATGAGATAGACGACTTTCTACTTCTGTTTTAAAACGTCCTCGCTTTGAAAGTGCTTTCAAACATCTCTCAGAGTTAGATAGTTTTAAATAAGATAATATATCTTCATTTGCTCTATCGCCAAAGAAATGCTCCATCTGTCTACTTACGTAGAGAACTTCACGTTTGTCTTTGGAGCAGATTGCAAATCCTTCCTTTCCAAGATTTAAATATATTTCTAAGTTCTTTTTGTTCAACTTTTAAGCAGCCTTCTTAGTTACTATCTGATCCTGTAGCCCCGAAACAATACTAATGATTGTTGCTATATCAGCTTCTTCCACTCCCGCCTCATCAAGAGTTTCTTCTAAATAACCTGCCACAATACTAAAGTCTCTATTAGAAATATCCATCACTTCGTGGGCAACTTTAACATCTCTTCCAGCATATTCATTCGGACCTCCCAATGCGAAGGCCAAGAAATTTGTTTGATGTTCCATAAGCTTATCCATCTCTACATCTTCAAAGAAATGAGCGACAGTTTTATCATTCAAAACTTTCTTATAAAATTCAACCACGAGTTTTCCCAAAGTTGAAAAACCACCATATTTTTCAAATAAACTCTCTGCCATAAAGAACCCCTTTGTGTTCAAGTTGTTAATAGTATTAATGAATATTTATCGGAATTTAAAAGAGATCTAATTGCCTAAAGTAAAAACTTCATCTTAAATTGAGTTTGAAGATTTTAAATTGGAACTTGAATTAGTCAGTTATTTTAAGTTTGAATAAATTGAATCAATAACTGCTTCTGAAGGAATCGGAATATGAGGAATATCATTACAAATGATTGAGACCCCTTCTTCTTGAAACTTCGCTGCTTTTTTATCTATTCTAGAGAATATCTTGAGAGACATAGCTTGTATTTTAATATTATTTTCTAATAATTTCTTAGGTGATTTCATACCTATCATTTCTGAAGCTTGTATGTAATGAGGAGCTAGAAATGCACTTCTTTGAATGGATTCAAGAACATGCTTGGCAAGACAGTTATATTTTTTTTCTTCTTCAAAGTTTTTAAGTTCTAATTGCATGTAATCTTGAACACCTTTAAAGCTTCTCTTCTTTAATGATTTTTTAATATTTGCAATGATCTCTTTAGTATTAATTTTTTCAAGGGACTCATATTTATACTCAGGTACTTCACTACCAGCTTGAAAATCAGCAATCTCTTTCATGTCTATGAAGTCTAGACAGAAGAGAGGAATTCCTCTTTTTTGATACTTCTTAGCACTAAGGTCAAAGATAAAAGCATAACTTAGTGACAGTTTCTCTGAGAAAATAAGACTATTTGAAAGCTTCTTCGACTTTCCATCCGTTAACGCCTTATATAGAGGCCTTCTTTTTTTATTAATTTTAATGGCGTCTTTTAGGTGCTGTCTTATACACTTCGTTTGAATTTCTGTTGCAGAAATAGCGATGCTTATAATGAATAGAGATAAAGTAATGAATAATCTGTTCATAAATTTATAATGCCTTTTTATTGAGTAGATTTCAACTAAGGCCATAAAGATTACCCAAAAAAAAGACCTCTTTCGAGGTCTTTTTATATTCAAGAGGTCACGACACAATTTGTGGTTCGTTTAACCTGTTGTTTAGTTATTTACGACTACTGCCGGTGCTTCTGGAGTCGAATCCACATCAGTTGTACTCTCTGTGGCATCTGCTGTTGCGACTGCTTCATTTTCAGCTATTACCGCTTCAATTCCTACGTGAACAATTCTAGTTACTGCTTCTCCACCGCAACCATACTCTCCAACACCTGCTTCACAGTAATTTACTGTTATACAAGTCACTTCATTTCCTTCTTCATCTTTCTTAGTCACTTCAGTGTAATCTTTAGCTCCTCGAACTAAGATACCTTCGATTTCACCTGTTCTAGCATTAAAGACTGCAGAACCTGAGTTACCACCAAAAGTATCAAGGTCGGCATCAAAGTACGTTCCATGATCATTGGACTGTACTGTTGAATCTCCAGCAATTTTTAGAGGTAATCCAGAGGGAGAACCAATAACAAATACACCTTCACCTAAACCGATCTTTCCATCTTTTCTAAATTTCAAAGGCTCTCTGTCAGTTACGGCCCTATCTAATTCAATTATAGCATAGTCCATTGAATCTTCACTCGTTAGCTTTTGCTTAAGGATTTTCTTACAAGAATAAACCTTGCTTGCTTCCATTTTTAAATCTTCAACTTCACCCTTCTTATAATCAAATACCCACTTAGAATCAGCACAGTCGCTTTCTGAAGTCATACAGTGACCAGCAGTTACTAGGTACTTCTCACCAACTAAAAATCCTGAACAATTTCCGATGGCCAATTGATTTTCAAACTCCTCTCCCTTACAAAGTGGAGTTCCCTCAGGATTCCACCAGGAAGCAGTAAGCTGTGGCATAAACTCAGCGAGAGTCATGTTCTTTAAGGCATATGATTCTTTGTCTTCAGATAACGTTAGGTTTTTATTTGGAATTTGAGTGGCAGTAGATATAGATAAATTCTTTCTAAAAGAATTTCTACTATCAACAACATCAATTCTATTATCTTCTCCATAAGCTACTTTCTGAGTCGCTAATGTATTTAAAGATGTGCAGGCCACTGCAAGTAAAATTATTTTCTTCATTTTGTATTCTCCCCATTTTCTTGAATAAAAACAAAGTACAAAACCATGTTTAATCGGTCATTCTTACTTTTCTTAAACGTGAAAATAGTTCATGCAATGTAAGAAATGGTAAGTTTAGTGTCAGAAAAATACAGTTGAGCTTAGTCTGTTTCAAATATGAAACACATAAGCAGCTGTTTTTACATAAAACCTTTGGCATTGCTCATGCAATATCTCAAGTGACTTAATTATCTTACACAGGAGTAATACTATGAAGAAAATCCTTACAATCGCGGCGCTTACAGTTATGACAATGAGTTCTGGCTTTGCGGCCAGTAAAACAATCACTCATAACATTGAAGAAACTAAGAAAGCGAGCAATGCATTTTCTAACCATACAGATGGTGTGAGAATTTCTATGGGATTTTCTGTATTAAATTATTCAAAAGCAAAAAGTAATTCAGGAGAATGGGATCTTAATAGTAATGATAATAGCGCCTACAGTGACTCAGTCTCTACTCACGTCCCCTTAGAGTTTAAAATAGAGAAGTCGTTTAGTGTTAATCACAGACTTTCCACTTCTACTGCACTCAGGTACGCCACAGCAGGCTCTAGTACTGAAAGCAAAGGAGACTATAATGAAAGTAGCTGGAATAGAGAAAAACTAGAAACAAAGTATAATGAATATGGACTTGAACAAAGAATCCATTTAAATCTAGGTAATGGACCGCGCTTTAGACCCTTTATTGCTTTTCAGGTTGGAATCACTTCTATCAAAACAAAAGACATGGATTCAAGTAACTACTTAGAGCTAAAAGGTATTCACACTAATATTAAAACAGGTGGAGAGCTGTGCTGGAAGTCAGGCTGGTACATTGAAACAAGTATCGCTTACACTAGATTCAATGTGAATAAGATCTCGGATAATGATGAGTCCACATCTGAAACAAACAACTTAAAGTTAACGGGATTTAATGCTGGTTTTAACTTCGGCTTCGCTTTCTAAACAGTCTCTTCCAAAAAAGAAAGGCCCGCTATAAAAGCGGGCCTTATATAAAGATAAAAATTAATTAAAATTATTCTTCGTCTTTAATTGAAAAACCTTTGAACTTATCAGCAAGTGTAGCTGCTTTCACAGTAGATGCTGAGTAAGAACCGCTGGCAGCTGCAGAAGCAGCAGATTTAATTGAAAGTGCAATTTTCTTAGCATCTTTATCAATTGAAATTACCATAGCTTTTGTTACTTCACCTTTTTTGATTACATCTTCAGGCTTATCAACTCTTTCTTCAGAAAGTTCAGAAATATGAACTAATCCTTCGATTCCAGTTTCAAGCTCAACGAATGCACCAAAGTCAGTTACTCTAACTACTTCAGCTTCAACTACAGTTCCAACAGGAAATCTTGTTTCGATTTTCTTCCAAGGATCTTCGTGAAGTTGCTTAATTCCTAAACAGAATTTAGAATTTTCTTTATCAACAGAAAGTACAACTGCATCGATATCAGATTCTTCTTTGTATTCTTCGTTTAGGTTTGTATTTTTCTTAGTCCAAGAAATATCAGATACGTGGATTAATGCATCAACATCTTCACCAAGATCAATAAACATTCCAAACTCAACAATTGACTTAACTTTACCAGTTACTTTAGTCCCTACAGGGTACTTAGCTTCAATTGCTTCCCAAGGATTGTCTTGAAGTTGCTTAAGTCCAAGAGAAATTCTCTTATTCTCAACATCAACGTCAAGTACTTGTGCTTCAATTCTTTCTCCAGCAGTGAAGTGCTTAGCAGGATTTTTGATTTTCCCAGTCCAAGACATTTCAGAAACGTGGATAAGACCTTCAATTCCGTCGTCAAGCTCAATGAATACACCGTAATCTTTAACAGAAACGATTTCTCCACCAACTTTAGAACCAGTCGTGTAAGTATCTTTTGCTTTTTCCCAAGGGTTAGGAAGAACTTGCTTAAGACCAAGAGAAACTCTTTCTTTTTCAGAGTCAAACTTAAGGATCTTAACGTCAATTTCGTCACCCATGTTAAGAAGGTTAGAAGGATGCTTAACTCTTCCCCATGACATATCTGTAATGTGAAGAAGTCCATCAATTCCACCAAGATCAATGAATGCACCGTAATCAGTGATATTTTTAACAATACCTTTAACGATCATTCCTTCTTGAATTTGATCAAGAATTTCTTGTCTCATTTTTCCACGTTCTTCTTGAAGAATAGCTCTTCTAGAAAGTACGATGTTCCCTCTTTTCTTATTGAACTTGATAACTTTGAATTCCATCTTTTTACCGATGTACTTATCAAGGTATCTAGTTGGTCTAAGATCAATTTGAGAACCTGGTAAGAATGCCTTAACACCGATATCAACCGATAGACCACCCTTAACTTTTGCGATAACTGTTCCTTCAAGAGGAGTTCCTTTTTCACAAGCTTCTGAGATCTTATCCCATGCTTTAAGGATTTCAGCTTTGTCTTTAGAAAGAACAAGGTTACCCATTGAAGACTCTAGCTTATCTAGATAAACTTCAATTTCATCACCTTCTTTAATTTTTAAAGAACCGTCATAGTTTTGGAATTCTCTAACTGAAACAAGACCTTCTTGCTTATAACCGATATCGATCATTACATAGTCTTGACCAATAGAAATAACAGTTCCCATGAAAACTTCACCTTCTTCGAAGTTTTTAGTAGTTGTTGTTTCTAAAAGTTTAGAAAATTCTGTAGTTTCTTTTGTTTCAACGTCTTCGCCGAATACAACTTCGAAACCTTCCATCCATTTTTGCTTTAATTCTTGAGTAGTCATTTTGACCTCCCTAGGTTCTGACAAGGCTTGGATATCCCTAATCATCGCCATAATTTTGATAACGCTGGTAAGACCCGCGTCCCTTTGTCCGCCACTGCGGCATAAGAGATATTTGATTTGAAACAAGTTAACTGATGCACCGTCTAAAGTACAGTTAAAATAACTAAAATATTAAGGATTTACAGTGACTTGAAAGATCTTTTACTCGCCAACCTTTCACGTTTGGTTAAGATCTTCTCATAGGCTTTAAGTAACTGTTTTTTGTAGAATTCAATACCAAACTCGGCGATAAGTTCAGATTTTTGATCCGTAATAGTCTGACAATAGAACTTATAGTTTTTAAATATTTTCTCTATCTTTTCTCTCATCTCTCGAGCGTCACCGGACTTATAGGTTTCCCCCAGGGATCCTCGCTTTCGAAAGAGCTCCATTGTGGCATAAGTCCTAGGAGCAATTGAAGGAGTGTCATTTAAGATTGAGTTTAAAAGAAGATCCTCAATCGGCTCTCGCACATCAAGACCTACCCAAGCATCTACTTTCAAACACGACTCTACTAGTGAGTCTGTGTACTCTAGAAAAATATGGTCATTGCCATTTAATGATTTAATCAGGTCTTTGGTAGGTTTATGCAGTAGAAACTTTTCCCATTTTTTTTCAGAATAAATAAGAAGTTTAACTTTCTTATTTAACGTTCCTTTAATATTCAAAGAATTTACTGCACTTATAATCGGCCTTAGAAAATCAATTTTCTTCTCATGGCCACCTACTGCGCATCCGATAAACCAAGAACCACTACTCTTATGTTCACTTGATTTTTTTAAGTATTCACACACGCCAAGGCCCGTATATTCAAATTTTCTTATGGGAACATCGAGATGTCCATGAACACCATCGGCCATTTCTTTAATAGGTAATAGAATTTGATCGATTCTTCTAATTAAACTCTTATGCCAAAATCTCTTATAGAATTTTTCAATTTCATGATTAAAAGTAAATACCAATGGAATTTGAATTCTTCTTTTTAAGTAAAAACTTGCTGGGAATAAAAAGGAAAGATCATAACAATGAACTAGCCTGATATCGAATTTGGAAAGGTTTTGAACGAAATCATTAAGTCGATGCCACTTAAGGAAATTTAATGAAAGTCCGCCGCTGTGATAGAGACAATCAATTGCCCTTTCTTTTGCCTTTAAGTTTATAATTGAATCTTTTAAACAATAAAGAAAAACATTATGTCCCGTTTCTTTAGCAATTAAACAGTCTTTAAGTGCCATCCTTTCTCTTGTACCCCAGCTATCACCGAGACAGACGTACAAAATATTTTGTTGATCTCGAAAGATATTGGCCATTAATACTGTCCAGGTATAACATCAGTTTTAGTAATTCTCTTATCGCCTTTTGTGTATTCAACAAGTTCACCCTCTACAGCACCTATTTTAATGTTCGCCTTGAACTTTAAAATTTTTCTATATTTATCAGTGCTAAACCAGAAGATGATATCTCCCTTCTTACTTAAGATTCCAGGAAATCTCGTTTCTGCAGTTATACGATAAGCTTTTATCCACTTACCCATTATTTTAATTTCTTCTATTTTTTCCACATGCATCTTCATGAGCCATAATTTTGCTCTCGTTATTATAGGAAATTCATAACGACTTCCTATCTTCATATCCAGACCTCTTACAAAATAAAGAGCTGCAAAAGAGTCTTGAAAATATTTTGGAATAAATTCATTCTTTTCAACTTTTTTAATTTTCCCTTTCTTTAGTCGCTTGTACCAAAAGTAAGTTTTAAAAGCTTCAGAATCAAAGAGTTGAAGGTCGTCTACATCTTGACCAGATTCTCTTTGAACAAGAGTGTATTTGATTGGTAAGAAAGTTGTAGCGTCCACATAACTCTCGACCCAATCTTCTACTTCATAAATATAGCTATAAAAACTAGCAGACTTTAGTGATGCTTTAAAATGAAAGGCTTTTTTCCCTGCGACATTCACCATAGGAAGAGTTTCTAGTTTAGCATGCCCAACAGTAATTCCAAGATAACTTGCTTTTAGTAAAAACCTTTCGTTTTCAAAGAAAAAAGGTTCAACACTATCCCAAACGTACTTATATTTTAAATTATAATTTTTAAATTTTTCAGGGTAATCATCAGGGTATTCATCAGAGCTTTCTTTATTGGAGGTCACGACAGGCTCGTCTGAAGTAGCTTCTACTTTTTTAAACTTCTTGGATTTATTAGAAACTTTTTTAGAAACTTTTTTCTTAGACTTCTTTGGTGTTTTTTTAACTTTAGTCTGTTTTTTATCTTCAACTGTAACGACGACTTCTTTTGAAACTTCTAATATTTTGAATTTTTCAAATTTGTCATCTTTCAAATCGAAAGTTTCTACAAGTTCAATCGAAACTTGATCACTGAATTTCTTATCCTTTGTCGTTGAACAAGAGGTAAATATAATGGTTAAAGATAAAACAAGATAAAAAGCATACTTCATAAAGTTAATTCCACTTGATCAATGGATTTAAATCCATTGAAAATACTATAAAGAACTATTTTATCGCTGTTACTTATTGAAAGAAAGAGGAAAAACTAATTAAATGCAGTAGAAATGATATCTTTCGTCTCTTTTTCTCCCTCTAGAAAATGTATTTTAATTTCCATGTAGAGAATTCGCTCACTATCAGCGACACGCCTAATTTTTACTATATCTTTCTCAGTTGTTAAAATATATGCATCTTCTTTTTCAGCCATTTCAATTAACTGATCAATTTCCTCTGTTTTAAAGTAGTGATGATCAGGAAAAGAGGCTTGATGGATAACCTCTATCCCCAACATTTCAATATTCTTAAAAAATGAGTACGGAGATGCAATGCCAGCAACACAAATAACTCTTTTACCAACAAGGTACTCTATATCAAATGCTCTCTCGTATGAGATATTGAAAAAGCCTGTTGCCCTATAACAAATCTCTGCAAAAGATATTCTATGATTATATTTCTTTATTACCCTTTTGAGAGAATCTAGCTTATGCCTCGTTACTAAATCTGCTCTTCCAAGAACCACAAGATCAGCATCTTTAAGGGCGGAAAATCCCTCTCTCATATAACCTCTAGGCGCCACTTTGTATTTTTCGAGAGACATTAAACTATCAAATAATACAATATTAAGGTTTCTATTTAATTTTAAGTGTTGATGACCATCGTCTAGCAGCACAACATCGGGAGAGACCGATTCAAAATAGTGTTCAAGGTTTTCACTTCTCTTTTTCCCGACTGCAATAAAAGTATTTTTTAATCTTCGAGCCAGAACAAGGGCTTCATCACCATACTCAAAAGGGTTATAACCTAGCCTTGCCCCACTTTTAAGCAGTCCACTTCCGTGCTCAAGGTTTCCCTTATATCCTCTCATTAAAACGAGAACTCTCATATCTTTGGAACCTAAGTATTCTGATAACCAAAGAGTAAAGGGAGTTTTCCCCGTTCCACCAAAGGTTAAGTTTCCAATAGAAATGATGGGTACTTGAAAGTAATTCTGTTTAAGTAGTCCATAATTGAACATAAACCTTCTAATTCTATAAACCCATTCCCACAGTAAAGATAAAGGTAGAAGAAGTGTTTGAAATATTTTTGCGAAGGAACTAGTTGCCATAAGCTTCCTCTATGACTTTTCCCATGTACTCTCCAGCATCAAAGTCACCTCCACTAATGAGGCTTTTGGTTTTTGCTAGAGTCATTATTTTGTCATCATATATTGATTGATTAGAGATAATTTTTTTCAATTCCATTGTCATATTATAAGTTGAAGCCCGCTCTTGGGTTAATTCACTAAAGACTTCTTCTTCATGAACAATGTTAGCTAAAGAAATAAATCCTTCATAAGATAGAAATGTATAATAAATGAAGGCATTTAACAGTGAACCTACATAAGTTACAACTGTTGGAACATTAAAGAGCGCAGTAGCCAGAGTAACAGTTCCACTGGCCGCAAGAGAGCAATCGGCCCACTTTAAAGCAGAACTTAATTCTTCATTTTTCCAGATATAATCAACCTGATCTAAATAAGGTTCTACTAGTTCTTTTTTTACATTTGAAGAAACGACCAGCCCTACTTCAAGGTTGAACTCTTTTTCAAGCTCTCTCTTTGTTGCAATAAAGCTAGGAAGAAGATTTTTAACTTCAAAATTTCGACTACCTGGAAGTAGTAATAACCGTGTTTTAGATTTGACCTCACTATAAGGTCGTTTTTTAGGGAGATCCTTCAATTCATCTTTGTAAGTTAACCACAATGGATGGGCAACAGAGTGAACTCTAGTAACTCCCCGATCTTGAAACCATTTCTTTTCAAAAGGAATAATTGTAAATAACGAGTGAACGCAACCTTCTATGACTTTTGCCCTATAAGCTTTCCATGCCCATGCTTGTGGAGCGACATAGTAGAGTACTTTGATTCCATTTTTATTAAGTTTCTTTGCAAGGCGCATATTAAAATCTTGAAAATCAATAAGTATTGCAACTTTACATTTCTTTTCAAAAGCTAATTTTTCAATAGTTTTCAAAGCATTAAAGTAAAAAGGAATTTTTCCTATAACTTCACTAAATCCAAATGAAGAGAACTCTCTTAAGTGATAGATTAATTCCATCCCTTCTTTTTCTAATTCATCGCCACCGACACCCCAATATTTACAACCAGGAGAAATTTCTTTCATACTACTCATAAAGCTAAGAGCATGTTCCTCTCCAGACTTCTCACCAGCAATAATTAGGCAATTCTTCATTAAAGCGTAACCTCTGAGTTTTTCATAAGGCTCTCTAAAACTTTATCTATAACTTCAACGGCCAGAAGGCCATCACGGTAATTAACAAAAATCTCATCACCATTTAAAATTGAATTATAGAATTTTTCCTGCTCAATATAGAGGTGATCTCTTTTTTCATAAGGAACAACTTCAGTAAAATCTTCCGTAGCTCTACCTGAGCCAACAATGAGTTCATTGGAAAATAAATCAAAGAAGAGTGTTCCTTCTTGGTTTATCACCTCAACATTTCTCATCTCTTTAACATGGTTTCGACCTACTGTAATATTGGCCTTTAATCCACTTTTGAAATAAAAGTCAGTACTAACATGGTCCCACTTATCTGTTCTAATTTTATAACCAGTTGATCTTAGAGAGACAGGGGTCTCCTTAAAGAGATAGAGAAGTAAATCAATGTCATGAATCATTAAATCTTGCACTACATCTACATCTGTCGCTCTTCCTTTAAAAGCCGCGACTCTATTTATACGAACAGTTGGAGCATTTTCAAAATAACTCTTATATTCTTCTCTTCGCTCCCAAATCTGATGACACCTTTCACTGTGTCCTACTTGAAAAATGAGACCTTTCTTTTCATCTAAGATCTTTCCAATAGATTTCGCCTGTTCTGGCGTCGAAGTCATTGGTTTTTCGCAAAAAACATGAATATCATTTTCAAGTAGCTCTTTAACAACTTCGTAGTGAAATGAAGTTGGAGTTACAACAATAGCAGCATCAATTTTTCCCAAAAGATCACTAACTTTTGAAACGACTTGGCACTCAGGATGCGACTCCTGTGCTTTCTTCGCTGACTCTGTAAAGGGCTCAACAATATATGCGAGATGACTTTGAGTTAAGGCCTGAACCTTATCAGCATGCCATTTTCCAAGATGTCCAAAACCAACTACTGCGACATTTAATTTCTTCAAATTTTACTCCACTAGAGGAATGGGGCGATCCCAATCTCACTCGTTCTAATTCCATCACACATTTCATCAATTAACTCGTTGCCTTTGTACTCTTCCAAATACTCTGGATGGTCAACGAATGCTCTTGGAGAAAGAGGAGAAGCTTCCATTGTTCTGTAGAAATCAACAAGTTCAGAAATGATTCTCTTTTCATAACCTTGTCTTCTAAGACCAATGATATTAATACCTTTTAATTTACATCTATTTCCATATGCTGTTCCGTAAATAGGAACATCCTTATCGATTGCCGAAGCTCCGCCAATATAGGCTCCTCGACCAAGAGTTACAAATTGAGAAATATTTGTTCCTCCCCCAATAATAACTTTATCACCAATTTTGACATGACCTGCAAAGTTAGTTGAGTTTGCGATAATACAATTGGAACCAAAGACTACATCATGTCCCATATGAACATAGGCCATGAAGAAGTTATCACTCCCAATAGTAGTTTCCTCGCGATCTTTCATTGTTCCTCTATGTATAGAGTTAAACTCTCTAAATACATTATTGTCGCCAATCACAACTCTTGTTGGCTCTCCCTTATAGGAAAGATCTTGAGGGGCTGCTCCAATAGAACAATACTGGAAGAACTCATTGCACTTTCCAACTCTAGTATGACCTTCAATTGTCACATGGTGATGAACAACAGTGTCGTCACCTATTTCTACATCTTCACCTATTATTGAATAGGCTCCAATTTTAATATTTTTACCAAGCTTTGCCTTGGGAGAAACAAGAGCTGTTTCATGAATTGTGTTTTCCATTTAATTTCTCCTATATTCTCACTGATGCCATAACAGTACATTCAGATAATAACTGGTCACCTTGCAATAAGCGACAATGACTCTCAACCATAGGTCCTCTTACTTTGGCACATTCTGTTTCAATAATAAGATCCATTCCAGGAGATACTGGTTTTCTAAACTTTGCATTGCTTACTGAAACCAAGGCCACATCCATATTCATTTCAAAAGGTTTATCAGTGGCATTTATATAAATGAAGCTAGATGCTTGTGCCATCATTTCAATTTGAGTTACTCCTGGAAAAATAGGATTTCCTGGGAAGTGACCTTCAAAAATAGGATGGTCAGCACGAACATGAAAGTGGGCCTTAACTTTTGAACCTACAAGTTCTTTAATTGCTAAAACTTCACCATCCGCTAACTCCTTAGGAGGTGTCACAGACTCGACAGAATCAACAAAGAAAAATGGTTCTCTATGAGGTAAAATCTTCATTACAAATTCTTTATTTATTAACATTTTTTTCTCCTTTCTTAAGTGACTCTTTACGAACGAAGGCCAATCCCTTCATCCACTCTTTTACTGGTCTTGCTGGATGACCTCCAACAATAACACTATCTGGCCAATCACAATTGACTAATCCACCACCTGCAACTTGAACACCCTTACCTAAAGTAAAGTTATCACCAATAGCGGACTTTCCACCCATGACACAATAGTCACCCAGAATGGCACTACCACCAATTGCTACGTGACCACAAATAATAACACCAGCTCCAAGTTGAACGTTATGTCCTACCTGAACATGATTATCGATTTTTGTTCCGTCACCAATTTCTGTAGATGAGAAAGTTCCTCTATCTACACAACTATTGGCTCCGATTTCTACATTGCTTCCAATAATTACATTACCTAAATGCCAAACTTTCAAATGAACACCTTGGTGAAAATTATAACCAAAGCCATCAGCTCCAATAACTGTCCCTGCATGGATTCGACAATTTTTACCAATAGTCGTAAATGGGTACAGGACAACGTTAGAAAAAATTTCTGATCCCTCTGCAATTTTACACCCAGACATTATTCTTGCTCCTGAATGAATTCTCACATCTGCAGAGATTTCCACATCTTCGGCAATGAAAACACCTTGAGCAATCCAAGTTGTCGGATGAATAGAATCAGATCCCATCTGCCTACCATCAACAACTTCATTGAGCTGAGAAAATTTAATGTCCCAGAAAGGTTTAGAAATATACGACATTGAGATAGAAGTATCCTCACAAGTTGCAATACTTCCAAACATTGAGATCAAATAATTCAAATCAGGTTGGTCCAGCTTGTCCCAAAACTTCTTTTCAACAAGCAAAATATTTTCTTTTAGAGGATTTTGAAGCTGATCTTTTAATTTAAGATAGTTTTTTTTGTTTTTTAGAAATAATAAGCAACCTTCTTCAAGTCCCCTACCGTCCGTCACACCGGAAACTAAAAGGTCTCCATTAGAGGTAGAGACTATTTCAATAGATGGATCATAATTTTTTAAATTATCTAGAGAAAACATGGCCCTCCCTTATACGAAGAAAGGGAACAATGTCTTTTGGACTTTGTTCCCTTGTAATTCAAATAATCAGTTAAAAATAGAGTCGCTCGGGTCTACTTATGCTTCTTATTAAAAGCAGCAATAACTTCATTAGTTAAATCTTTTTCAGATTTAGCATAAATGATTGGAGCCGTAGCAGACTCAATTGTAATATCTACGCCTGCTTTCTTAGAAACAGAAGTAATGATTCCTTTAATCTTTTCAAATAAAGGCTTCTTAAATTTTTGCTCAAGTTCTTGAATTTCTCTTTGGTATCCAGCTGTTTTTTGTTGAAGCTTGATAATACTTTCTTGAATTTCTTTCTGCTTTTGCCCTTTGGCTTTTTCATTCATTACAAGACTTTGCTTCTTGAAGTTTTCTTGCATCTTTCTAATTTTATTTTCTTCTTTTTTGAGAATTTTTTGTTTCTCATCAAATTTCTTTTTTAACTTATTCTTAATCATCTTCCCTTCATTTACAGAAATGATAACTTTTTGAACATCTACTTTTCCTACAACAATTGCTAAGGTCTGAGCAGACATAATCATTGCTGCTAATAAAACTAATATTTTCTTCATTGAAAACTCCTTCAATTAATAAACAAAATTAAAATAATTGTCCTATATCAAAATGGAATTGGCTACCTTCATCTTCACCTTTTCCAATTGGGTAACCAAATTCAAAACGAAGTACGCCAATTGGCGAGAACCATCTAAATCCAAATCCGTAATCCATCTTCAGATCAAATTCGTCAAGTTTTGAAGCATCACCCGCATCAAAGAAGAGAACCCACTTTAAGCCAGCTTCTCTGGCTAAAGGATGCTCTAGCTCAATTTGAGTATAAGCAGAAAAGGGAGAACCTGAATTAAAAGTAATGGTCTCACTCTTACCGTCGATAATAGCGTTAACCGTTTTCTTTGGACCAATATCTTCGTAAGAGTATCCTCTAAGGTTCCTAGAACCACCTAGAGTATAAAGTTCAGTTCTTGGAACCTGTCTTCCACTAGAGTCAATTTTTCCAGCAAATAGTCTTGAACGAAGAACTAAGTCTCCTACGATTTTATGAAAGTACCTGCCATCAAATTCATTTCTAAACCACTTCTTATCGCCACCAATACCTGCGTACTCAGTAGAGAAAGAAAGATAATACCCTTTAGAGGCTTCCATTCTGTTATTTCTCTTATCTTTTAGGATTGAGGACCTAATAGAAGAAGCAATTCCATTTTCCACTGAAGGATCAATAGTGGGATCATTTACTTTTTCAAGCTGAGTGTCTTCAAATTTATAAGTTACAAAGAGACGTGTGTATTCAAATACAGGATACCCAACTCTAATATCAAAACCTTTTCTCTTATAATCATAAGAACTCGACTGCTGATCATTGGTGACAAAAATATCTCCACCGGCTGTCCACTTTGAATCAAAGAGATACGGCTCAGTAAATCCAACATTAAAAGTCTTATTATTCTTTGCCATATTCAAAGAGAAAGAAAGATTTTGTCCTAACCCTCGAAAGTTATTCTGAGCGATTGACGCTTGAAGAAATGCACCTGTTGCCGTTGAGTAACCTGCACCAAGTGAGATTTGCCCAGTATTTCTTTCTTTTACCTGAATTTCGACATCTAGAACGTCATCACGCCCTTGAGGAGACACTGTATTGAATACTATACTTCCTGGCTCGAAGAAACCAAGACGATTAACATTCTCTTTAGACTCTCTAAGAGATGTCCCTGAAAACATCGATCCTTCACGAATCTTCAACTCTCTTCGAACAACCTTATCTCTAGTTTTAGTATTTCCGATAACAGTAATCTTACCAAAATAAGCAATTTTACCTTTCTCAAATGAGAACTCAACATCAACCTTATTCTCACCAGGAACAGGATGTAGCGTTCTCAAAACGTTGGCAAAGGCATAACCTTTATCCTGATACATTTCAGTTAACAGCTGCACATCTTTTCTTAGCAGTGCTTCAGAATAGGTCTCATCAGTCTTAAGTTGTAATTTTTCTAATAGTTCAGTTTCTGTAAATAAAACTTCACCTTGAAAAGTGATGTCGCGAATAGTGAACAAAGGTCCTTCATTTACCTTGATAGATATAAAGACCCATTTCCTATCCTCGGAAACTGTAATTGAGGGCGTTCCAACATTTACTAAGAGATAACCCTTAGTTTTATAAAAATCTTTAATTCTCTCAACATCAATATTGAAATTAAATTCTTTAAAGTTTCCTGAACCAGACATGAAGGAGAACAAGCTCTCTTCTCTTGTTTCCATAATTCCTTTAATCTCATCATCAGAGAAGGCCTTGTTACCAAAGAAAGAAATTTTCTTAACAAGTACTTTTTCAGATTCATGTATCTTAAAAACAAGATCAAGATTTTCAGTACCTGAATTTCTAAGCTCATAGTCTACTGAAGCGAGATAGAAACCTTTCTCTTCATAGAATTTCTGTAGGGCATTTAAATCAAGCTTAATAGTATTAACATCAAGAATAGAGAATTCTTTAGTTTTTAATTGAGAAGTTAAATCATCTTCGTCAATTTCGTCATTACCTTCAAAAATAATTTTAGTTACTATTGGTTTCTCTTTAACTTTAAAGATAAGAATGTTTTTACCTTTAACTACTTTATGATGAGACTCAACCCACTCAAAATATTTTAAACTGTAAATTTTTTGAATATCTTTTCTAAGAAGATAGTTATCTAAAACTAAACCTTTCCTAGACGCAATTCTTTCTAAGATAGCTTCTCTTTCAACTTTCTTAGAACCTTCAATTTGAATTTCATCGATCTTAAAAAGGTTCCGTCTTGGACCAATATCGTCGATGGCACTAACATTTGTAGAAAATGCTAAGGTAAATATAATAAAGGCCAGAAAGCTATATAAAGTATGATTTTTATAGATAGGCTTCTCCGTGCCGTAAGAAATGTGAGACATCCATTCTCCAATTACAACTGGATTAAAAAACTCTAGTATAGAAAATTATCAACAATCACACGATCTTACAAAAAGAATTTACAGACAAAAATAACGAGACGCGAAAATAGAAAGATGTTTTATTTGGACACAATGCATCCATCTTTCATAATGAGAACTTTTTCGAACTGATCTGAGACACTATTATCATGGGTCACAGTTATTAATGTAGCCCCGAACTCGGCTGCTAATGACTTTAGGAGCTTTGTCACAATATTTGAATTTTCAGAATCGAGATTTCCTGTAGGTTCATCGCACAGCAACAACTTTGGTCGCAGAGAAAGGGCCCTAATAATATTTATTCTTTGCTGCTCCCCACCAGAGAGTTCAAAAGGAAATTTCTTTAAACAATGCTCAACACCAAGGGTTTTTGAAAGCTCATGGGCACTCGATTCTGCCAACTTTGTATCTTTATTCCCAATCTTAGAAGGTAGTAAAATATTATCCAAGCAATTCATGGAAGGAAGAAGAAAGTGAAATTGAAATATAAAACCTACAAAATTATTGCGATAAAGGGCGAGACTGTCATCATTCATCGAAAAAAGGTCTCTGCCACCGACATTGATTTTTCCAACACTCCCTCTATCAAGGCCACCAATAAGGTAGAGCAAAGTTGATTTTCCAGAACCAGAAGCGCCTTTAATTGCATACTGTTCACCAAGTTCGAATGTTACATCAACACCGTTCAAAGCATGAACTTTATTAAATATTTTTTTTACTCTATTAACTTCAATAAAGGCCATTAAGAAAACTCCCTTCTGAGTCCGGATAAAACAGACTTTTTACTCATTAAAAATAAGGCCAACCATGAAATGGAAAATAACCACCAATAGGAAATTGAGAAAACTAGAAAATAATCGAATAAGTCTAATTTTATCGCCAGACTACCTAGAGTATAAACATCTCCCGGTAATTTAAAAAATGGTAAGGTTACAAGACCCCAATTAAAAAATTGAACGAAGACTAGTGCTATTAAACACGAACCTATCCAAATGAGCGTCATTAAATAAAGCCATCCAGAACGTATTTTCTTCTGACTCATTCCAAGGGCCTTAAATAGGAATAACTCCCTTGATCTCTTTTCATTCAAAAAAACGACAAATGCCAGAACATTAAAAATAGATATGATAACTATTATTTGTAAGATGATACTAATAAAGAACTTCTCTTCTTTTACCGCTTTTATTAGAGTTATAAATTCACTCCAATATGGTTTGGTTATATAAGACCTACCAAGTCCATCTCTCAATTTACTAATAGTCGTCTCTATTTTCTTGGAGTAACCAACAGGATCTCGATTAAATTCACTTGAGTCCTCTGACAGATTTAGGGCGACGAGATTTATACGATCATCTACATTCAGATCTTTTTGAAGAGAACTCTTCCCAACATATACTGTTCTAAGATCTCTTTGGTATATTCCATGTGAAACAACACCGGACACTTTGTATCTTTTCAAGGCAGGAAGTCCAGAAACCTGTTCATTTCCATTGGCTAAGGCCAAAACAATAAAGTCAGAAGGAGAAACATGTAGAAAACTAGCAAGTTCAATTCCTAAAACAACCTCATCTTCTTTTAAAACGATATCTAGGCCTGAAACTTTCTTAAAGGAATCAGTATCAATTCCTTTAATCATAACTCCCTTAGAAATTTCTCCATTTATAATGAAGCCTTCTGTTTGAACCATTGTTGAATAGCTCGTTATATTAGAGAGTTCTAATTCATGACCTAGGTAACTTTTAAAATCGAAGAATCCAAATCGTGAATGAACTGTAATATCACCCATTGATTTCTTTAAACCGATACGAAGGGAGCTTTCAAAACCGTCCATGATTCCAATATTTCCAAGAATCACGGCCATTGAAAAAGCAAAACCAAACATTACACCGACGGCAAATCTTCTTGTCGCTTTATCACTTAGAAAAAGTTTTAACAGTGTTGATTGAAACAATTTACTTATTCTCCGATTCAATTTTTGAACTGACCGACCAACGAAGATATGAATCCATAAAACCATCTAAGTCACCATCAAGGACTTTATCAGCATTTCCTGATTCAAACCCTGTTCTCACATCTTTAACTAACTTATATGGGTGAAGAACATAGGATCTAATTTGAGCACCCCAACCAATTTCTTGTTTACCTGCTTCAGTTTCTTTATCTTTTGCTTTTCTCTTTTCCATTTCTAAATCATAGAGTCTAGAGCGCAAAACTTTCATGGCCTGAATTTTATTTTGCAGCTGGCTTCTTTCATTTTGACAAGTCACCACAGTATTTGTTGGTAAATGTGTCATTCTTACAGCAGAATCTGTCGTATTCACCGACTGTCCACCGGCTCCACCAGAGCGATAAACATCTATTCTTAAGTCTTTATCCTCAATATCTATTTCAATATTGTCATCAATTTCAGGGGAAACAAAGATGGAAGCAAAGGAAGTATGACGTCTGGCACTCGAATCGAAAGGAGAAATTCGAACTAAACGGTGAACTCCAGTTTCGGACTTCAAATAACCAAAAGCGTAATTCCCAGAAATGGTAACTGTAGCAGACTTTATTCCTGCAGAATCACCTTCATGTACAGAGAGAGTTTGAACCTTAAAGCCTTTAGACTCTGCCCAGCGGTTTACCATACGAAGTAACATTAGCGCCCAATCACAAGATTCAGTTCCTCCGGCGCCGGCATTAATCGAAACAATGGCATTATTGGGATCAACTTCATCAGAGAGTAGAACTTTTAACTCTGCTGCTTCAAATTGTTCCAAGAATTTTGAATAGCATTCAATGGCTTCAGTTGCAGAATCTTCATCATCATCAGAAGTAGCAAACTCAACTAAGACTTCAAATTCATCATATAATTCTTTTAAAAGACTATAAGTTTGAACAATTTCATTTAATACTGATTTTTCTTTTTGAATGATAGAAGCATTATCAGAGTCATCCCAAAACCCTTCCATCGCTTCCATATCAGAAATTTCACCGAGACGAGAACTTTTCTTCCCTATCTCAAAGTGACCTCCGAAGATTATCTAATTTCTTATCGTAACCACTAATGGCAGAGATTTTCTCATTAAGAGTAATTTTAATAGACTCTTGCATTTTTTATTCCCATGTTTTCATAAATTTCTTTAACGAGTTTCTCTTCAAGAGAGAAATGAATTTCTTCTTCAGCCTTTGAAACTTCATGGTCATAACCGCAGAGGTGTAAGAAACCATGAACTAACAGGTGAACGAACTCTTGCTCGTAATTAATATTAAACTCAACTGATTGCTTAAGACAAACTTCTCGACAAATAACTATATCACCAAAGTGAAGATTTTCATCAAAGATAAATAAATCCTCTGCCCCATCTCTTAAATCTTCAAAACCAGGAAAGGATAAGACATCAGTCGCTTTATTCTTGTTTCTAAAATTCTTATTCAAAGATTGAATTTTCTTAAGACCACAAATGGTCAGATCCAATTCATAATTTTGGCACTTACTCACTAAGGGATCTATCTCCTTAGACTTTATAAACTTAGCCAACACCTTAACAGTCTCATTTAAGTACTTTTTTAACTTAGGGTTAGATACGTCCCTTCCCTCTCTCGAAGTATCAGAGATGTAGAACGTAAAGTTATCCATATTTAGTGTTTTATTTTTCATTATATAATCTATATTAAAGTGCTAATCTATATTAGCGAATTTCCGTCATGGAGTCATCATGAGTTATCCAAATTTTGAAAAAATGGCACAAGTCATTAAGCAACTACGCCATCCAACCAAAGGCTGCCCGTGGGACCTGAAACAAGACCACAAGAGTCTACTTCGTTTTCTCATTGAAGAAAGTTATGAATACGTACACGCTGTGGAAAATGACGACACAAAACTCATGGAAGAAGAACTCGGAGATGTCCTGCTGCAAGTAATCCTTCACTGCGTTATCGCCGAAGAAACAGGTAGGTTCAATATTGAATCCGTTTCAAAAGTCCTGTCCGACAAAATGATTAGAAGACACCCTCACGTTTTTGAAGACCCTGAGCTCGCTAAAACTGAAGAGCAAGTAAAAGAAAATTGGCAAAAAATAAAAGACCTAGAAAAAGAAGGCCAAGAAAAGAGATATTTTGATGAAAGTGACCTGGCCTTCCCCGCCCTCTTTAGCGCTAATAAAATTGGAAAGAAAACAAATAAACTTAATTTTGATTGGAAAGACGCTGGCGAAGTTCTCCATAAAGTAGAAGAAGAGTGGCAAGAGTTTAAAGAAGAAGTCACCGCCAAGAATATCGACCGAAAGAGAATGACAGAAGAGATGGGAGACTTTCTCTTTTCAGCGGCGCAACTAGCAAGGCACATGGACATCGATCCTGAAGATGCCCTAAGGCAGGCGAATAAAAAATTCATTAGAAGATTTAATCAAATGGAAGACCTTATCCACGAAGACAGTTTAAAAGTCGCCAATATGAATCAGATGGAAATGGATGTTTATTGGAATAAAGTCAAAAAGGTAGAGAAGGACAACAAGTGATTTTAAAAGATATTTTCCAAACTTTAGATAAATCCAAAAGACTTCATGGTGTTGATTGCCCAGTGATTGGTCTCACCGGAGGAATTGCCACAGGTAAGAGTACAGTATCAAAACTCTTACAAGGTAATGGTCTCCCAGTCATTTGCGCTGACTCGCTAATTAAAGATATTTATTCGTGGGATGAAACTAAAGAATTTATCACCAAGAATTTTCCAAAAGTTATTTCAAACAATTCAATTGATTTTAAGAAGCTTAGAGAAATTGCCTTTGCTAGTGATAAGAATAGAGAAGCACTAGAAGCCTATCTCTACCAACATCTGCCAGAGGCATTTAACCAACAATTTTCAAAATTTGGTATTGTGGAAACAATTATCTACGATGTTCCCCTACTCTTTGAAAAAAAGCTTGAATCAAAATTTGACCTAATTATCTGCGTCCATAGCCCCAAGAAGATTCAAATTGAAAGACTACTTAAAAGAGATGGGATTTCAGTTGATCTGGCAGAAAGTATTTTGCAAAAGCAATTACCTATTGATGAAAAAAGAGACAGATCAGATTTCACTCTTTCCAATATTAGTGATTTGGATAAGCTTGAGTTAGAGGTTGAGGCGATTGTTGCTCTTTTGTTTGAGTAATTTAAGAAGTCACGAACCTACCAAGTAAAATCACCAGCAATCCCAATAGGAATAGTGTTCTCAGAAAGATGTTGCTCAAACTTAGTCTTCATATAACCTGTTTCAAGTTTTATAAAGAAATGATTTTCAGGTTTCCCTATTCTAATTCCTGCGAGACCTCCGTAAGTTCGAACGACCCCATTAATCACAATAGTTGGAAAAGTGTTTGAAGTAAGAGTTGATTGAGTTTCGTGGTAGCTATAGAGACTATTTACGTACGTAATAACATATGGATTGATTCTATAGCCTAGAATAAGAGATGCTTCATACACATCAACATCAATATCTCCTGAATAAGTTCTCGTTCCGGAGCCCGCTAAATTGACAGTCAGAGTACCTTCTTCTTCATCCATTGCACCATATGACAATTTTAAGGCCCCTTTAAAGCCGGACTTCGTTTCAATTTCGGGTTTACCTAGAAATTGAAACTTTAACCCAACGACATTCGGGCCATCCCCGTAATTTTGAAAACTAAAATCAAGTCTCTCAAGTAACCCAAGCGCCACGCTAGAGTTCAAGTGATGGCTTCTACTTATCTCTGTGTCTTTATCTACAGTGGCATCAAAAATGCTCGGAAATATAGTTTCAACAACTTCAGCAGTAACTATTTTATGAGATGAGCCAAAGTTAAGACCTGTTTCACCTTTTAAGAACTTGCCCTTGGTTTCAGGAGAATCGAATCTATTTAAAGGTACATGGTAGTCTATATCTGTCGCACAGGAAGTAAGCAGTAGTAGAGATAGTATGAGGAAGATCTTATTTCGCATGATTTTTCTCCAAAAAAAAGCCGCGTTAGCGGCTTATCTTTTTAAACTCTTGGTGAATGATTCTCGATATACTCAGGAGCGGGTTCTGAGTTATGATCATCTTGCCTCGCTTCTTCAGTTTTATGATTTTCCAGAGCCAGTTCCCTAGCTTCTTTCAATTTCACTTTTCCTGCTGAGAAAGCTTGGTAGAGACCTTTAAGAGAAGCGATCATCTCATCATCTTTTATCTGACCATTTCTTGATAGTCTACTCACATTAAACATATCGGACTCTATAACATCTCTGGCGTATTCCATTCGCTCATGAAGTAATGAAAAGTCAGGTGTTTCAGCTTGATCTAAAATTATTTGAACTTTTGATAAATTTACATCAAGAGCAATTGAGACTTTAGAAAAATCAATCAACACTTTTTCAAAAGACTTAACTTCAAGCTTAATTTTAGTAAGGCTTTGCTCAATCTTATAAGAATTTGCATCATTTTTTTGAAAAATCAAAGATTGATCTAAAAGCTGTAACATTCGGCCTTTAAATTGATCAACATTACCTTTTAACTTCTTATACTCTCTTCTCACAGTGTCAACATTCTCTAGAGCTTTCTTATTCTCAATTAGAACATCTGACATTTTCTGAGACTGTGAAAGAAGTGCAACTTCATCTCTAAATAATCCCTTAGATGTCACAACTGTATTTTGATAAAGAGCTTCCATTTCATTACGAAGCTCGACAATACCAATTATACTATCTTTAGCTTCACTAAATTTAGAGGTAGCAACTTTTTGAAGTTCTTCTTTTTGAGTCAACACTCCTTGAACATCATCGACAAGTTTGAATTGATCATAGAGATCATTTTCTAACCTTTCAATTTCTTGGAGTAGGCCATCTTTTTGACCTGATACAAAACCATTGTATTTTTCAAATTTTGCCCAAACTTCATTTATGCCTGCAATATCAAAATCTTTTTCAATCTTATTTTTAAAGTCAGCATTAAATGTTCCATTCGTTAAAGCTTCCAGAGTTCTTAAGACTGGACCAACAAGAGACTTCGACTGATTTGAAAGAGTCTCTTCAATCGACCTTAGAGGATAGAAGAAGATCATAATTCTTCTTTGATTAGCATATTGAACAGGAGAAACGTACATCTCAAACGGGAGAGATTCATTGTCCATCTTTGTCTTAACTTGAATATTATATATTCCTGCTACATCGTCTTTAACTGCACTAAGTACAGGATCATTTTCACCAAGGTTAGTGAACCTTTGCAAGAAATCCCACGTTACATTTTCGTCAGCTTTTTTATACTCATCTAAGTCCCAGTGCTCATAGAATAAACTATTGGCCCAAACTAGATTTAAGTTTGAATCTAAGAGTATAGAAGAAAACGGCATAGCGTCTTGAAAGATTGAACCAAAACTCATTCTCTTGTGAATGTACTCTCTATACTTATCAAACTCTTCTCTAATATGAGGAGAAAGAGACTGATCAAAGTTCGTCTCACTTGGTAGCACACCATCTTTGATTGCACCTACAACGATTTTTTCTACTTCTTGCTTGTTTTTAGATTCAGTTACTCTGTAAACAAAGAATCCAAAAATTGAAAATACAAACATTAAAGAAACAAAACCAACTAAAGAGAAAAGCATATTTTGAGAATTCCTTTCAAATTGAATTCTTTTTAAGCTAATTTCAGGTTCAATTGATTTAAACCAAGTTTGATATGTTTTATCAGTTCTCTTAAAATCTTTTTGGAATTTAGAAAAATCTTTTAAGTATCTTCCAAGCATTGCGACTTCTGTTTTTAAAGTCTTACTCTTAGTTAAAATAAGATTTTTATCTTCTCTAGAAAGGACAGAACTCTCTGTAATCTTCTCCATGAGTAAAATATCGGCACCAACTTTCTTCCATAACCTTAAAAGCTTCTTATATTTAAAATAACCTGCCCCTCTAGTTCTAGAAGGCTTTACTTTGGCATTGATTCTTCTTGAAATTCTTGTCAACGTTCGCCAGCTATTTTGAACAACAAAGTTTTCAAAATTTGTAACTTTACTACTCAGAACAGTAATAATCGTTGCAAGTTCTGGATAAGAAATTAATCTATTAAGAGATTTCTTAGATTTCCTTAAAGAGACTTCTAAATCTTCATAAGGACCAAGGGCCGCAATGGTATTTAACTTCTTTGTATTCTTCTCTAGGTTATCTAAAGTCCTAACCGCATCTCTAACACGATCGTTCTCAACTAGAGTCCAAATCCGTTTAACATCATCGCGTTTTTTCAATTCATCCATTTGAAGAGTTGCTTCAAATACACTTGATACATTATCGATGTTAACGGGGCCATTATTCCAAAAATAGTATATTCCATAGGTCACTAGGCATACTAATGTGAAAAAGCTAACGGCATAATAAGTCTGTAGGGATCTGCCAAATTTGACATTCATTTACTCACCTCAAATAATAAAAAATTTACATTCTATGTGAGCAGCTAAGATTGATTTATCAGGGAGAAAAAATCGATATATCGAAATAGGTATTTCAAACGATTCTCAACTTCCTGTTGTTCTAAGCCACTTCCTGTGTCTCTAATTTTTCTTAAAGTTGCTTTATTTATTATACAACCTTTCCTAGGTATTATGATAGAAATTGGACGAAATAAAAAGGAAAAGTGTAAAATTTCTTTATCTTTAAATCTCTTAGTATAACTGTCAGGTACCCGATAAAATGTTTTAACTTCAAGTTCATTATTTATTTCAATAACTAGGTGCCTCGGAAGGTCCTTAACTTGCTCATGTGGGATAATATATTTCTCAAAAATATTTGAAAAACCTAACCATGTACCCAATTTCTTTCTATAGTCTAGGCAATAGCTCAAGTTCTCATCATGAGACGTGTCAATCTTTAATTCTAACCAACACATTCTCTCATCATCTAAGACATCAATCTTATAAGTAAGAATAGACTGATGACTTAATAGCTTTCGTGTAGCTTTATAAACCAACTCTCGATACTTAGTGATGTTTTGATCCGTTTTAATAAGTCCTCGAAACGTTATCCCTTCACTACTCAATTGAATATTTTGTGTTCCGATAAATTTAAAAATACTAACAATATGTAAACTAATAGGAAGAACAGATAGTAACTTATCCCAGTCTTTAAGAGACATGGAATCAAATTTCTTTTGAAAGAGAACTTGATGTGATCCAAAATCCTTTAAGGTGTAATTTGTTAACAGTTGATCGACGGTAGTTTCTAAAAAAGTTTTAACCTTAGCGTATTCGTCAAGATTACTTAACGAGAGTTCAGCTTTTCTATGAATTTCGCCAATATGGAAAGTAGCTCGGTCAATTAATGGAGTAAGATGAATGTCTCCCAGAGCTTGAATATCTTCAAGAGTCTGTATACCGTGAACGAAATCTTGGTAAAGAGTTTTATCCATCTTACATCCTATAAGATTTTAAAAAATTTCTAGTTACTAACTAGCGAGGTCTTCTGGCGAATCGAAAGTTGATTTTAACTTAACTTTAAGCTTCATAATCGCTTGAGTATGCAATTGTGAAACACGCGATTCTGTTACATTGAGAACTTGTCCTATCTCTTTCAAGTTTAGGTCCTCATAGTAGTACAACGATAGCACTAATCTTTGCTTTTCTGGAAGCTGAGCAATACCTTCCTTGATTTTATCTCTTGACCCTTTATTTGCCACAGCATTGAAAGGATTTGAATTCTTATTATCTTCCATTAACCCAGATATTAATTTCTTGTCGCCCTTATTAAAAGAAGCTGAATCATCAATATTTAAAACAGAAACTGATTTTGATTTATTTAAGAGGTCATAGAATTCGTCTTGATTAATACCAAGTTCTTTACACATTTCTTCATCTGTAGCAGGACTCCCTTTTGCAGATTCGATTTTAGCGTATGCTCTTTCTACTAGCTTGGCTTTTTCTCTAACAGAACGTGGAACCCAATCCTGTGCTCTAAGTTCATCTAAAATAGAACCACGAATTCTAAATTCAGCGTAAGTCTTAAATTTATTATCACGAGTAGGATCAAATTTTTCAATAGCATCCATAAGTCCAATAACACCACAAGAAATTAAATCATCTAACTCAACATTTGAAGGGAGTCTTGATGCAATTCTTTGGGCAATATATTTAATAAGTGGAGCATATTCAATGACAATTTCATCTTTTACTTTTGGATCAACTGTGGATCTATAGTCTTTTAGGTTTTTTAATTTCTTAGAGATCGATGACATTCATGCACTCCTTAGCAAACGTTTAGTTGGACTTCTTGTCCGTGGTCAGAGATTGTTGGTAAGATACCTACATTCTCTTCGGAGAACATTTCAACCACTTTAACGAAATTTCGGTGCAAGGCAGAATTTTCCTCATCGAGTAAGTGCCTATCAAATATGTCAACGGAGATGTCTTGATTCTCAAGGCCTCCAAGTACTTTTAACCTAGAACATAAAAACTTATCGACAGTTTCACCGAGTGTTTTAATTATTCTATGATATTGCTTTTTAGAAGAAATTTTGTTCACTATTAGATGATTCTCACTTACTCCGTACTTAGTCGTAAGTATTTTCATCAGTGAGTATGAATCAGTTAAGGAAGAACGGTCTGGAGTAACAACAACAAACCTATGATCACTATATGCATTTATTGTAAGATTTTCTTTTCCAATTCCTGCGGGGCTATCGAGCAATATATAATCAAACTCTCTTTCATGAGATACTAGGATATCTATAATGAATTTTTCCATACCATCGGACTCATTAAATAGATCAATACTTCCATTACAACCTGAAAGCAGGTAAAAACCTCTATGCTTTACAAGACATTCGTCGAAAGTTTTCTTTGCAGTAATAAGAGAATAGAAATTATCAGTGAGTGGTAAACCTAACTTTATTGCTGTATTGGATAAATTGTAATCACAGTCAATAACAAGAGTCTTAAACCCTTTATCTGCCAGTAATTTAGCCAACTTTATAGTAACTGATGTTTTTCCAACCCCACCCTTTCCAGAAGTGATTGAAATTGTTTTTGCTCTTCCGAAGTTTTTCTTATCGGAGGAATCTGTCTTTTCTTGTTCAAAACGATTATGGCCTACCAGCCATTGAGCGGCGCTCTTTGTCGACATCCTGTCTCCTATATTGTTTCCGACAAATCCTATGTCGAATTTCTATCAATTTAAAACTGGAAGATTCCAGCAAGTAATCTCTCAGCAGTCGCTGCTTCAAGATCATCAGGAACAACTTCTCCAGTTCCGTAGAACTTGAGCGGTAATTCACGATTTTCTTCAGTAATATTGAATAGTGCTCCAAAATTTAGACATAGGTCTATATTTGAAATAACTATCCCATTAGCGAGAGATTTGTATCTTGAAACAACTTTCTTATTATAAATTTCAGAATGAATTGCCGAAAGGGAGATCAATACTTCCACCTTGCCAAAAGATCTTCTTAGGCCATCCACAAACTTCTTCGTTTCATTGAGATCTTCAGAGTTATTTTTGTAATCAACAAAGGTCGACTTACCTAATTCTGAAGTTTTTCTACACTCAGAGACAATCTCAGCTACATTTTCTGTTTCAACAATATTTAAATCAAATATTTTTCTACTAAAATCTTTCCCAGCAGAACTCATTCCATTTAAACAACTCTTTACTATGGTAGAGTCTGGCTTTAGCGCACCAATTTTATAGGCCATTGATGTTTGGCCTGTTGATGTTTCACTAAGGATTACCGTTACAACACCTTCTTCAGAATCTGACGATGAGAAAAGAGGCATCTCAGTATTCACAACCTCAATCATCTCTCTAAGAGCAAACTCAAAAACAATTTCAGAGTCTTCCAATTCATCATGACTCATTTCAAATAAGGCTTTCTTTATTAGTGTTTGTATATATTTTTCAGAGATGTCCAAACTTCTTAGAGTTGTTCTTAACTCATAGATACCATTTGGTTCTTTCTTATCAATTCTTTCAACATTCTTTGTAAGTTCATAGAGTCTTTTTTCTAATTCATCAATCTTCTTTCTTTGTTCATCGGCAACAGCACTATCAAATGTAACTGGCGCAGGTTTTGGTTGATAAGTTTCTCTCACCTGAGCAGCTTCCATCGCTTGTTCAAACTCTGGTTCAAGCTCTTGAATTGGCTCTGCATAACTCTCTTCAGCTTGGTCATGATTTAAGAAATTTTCCATTCCCGACTTAGTAGAGCTCACAAGATTATTAGTTACTTTCTTAACTTTATGTACAGCTTCAGAAAGAAAGTCATCAAGGTCATTAGATTTTTGTCCAAGTTCCCTTGTGCTAACTTGCTTATTAAGCCCAAGCTTTCCATATCCAGCTGCTGCTCCTGGATTAGTTACTACAGCGCGACTTGTATCAGATACATTTCCTTCATAATCATCAATCATATTTGAAATATAACTAGATTCATTTGAATAAAATTGATCTTTTTGACCATCATCTAGAACATGATCCACTCTAGATTTCTTAGTGTAGTTCTTTTCACTAATAGCAGCTGTGATTTCAATTCTCTTTTTCTTGAAAGCCCCTTTTAGTCCTTTATTAGTAATAGTTTTTAGAATGATAGCATCTGGTCCTAGCTCCAACTTAATGTTCTTTAGGGCCTCATCTAATGAATCTGCTTCAAATTTTCTTACATACATTTACAACCTCACCGTACCAAGAGATCTAATATTAGCTTCTGAACTTAGTTCGTTATGACTAATTACAACCAAATTTGGAATAAATTTCTCTGTTAATTTTTTAAAATGATTTCTAATTACTGGACTACATAAAATAACCATCTTCTCACCCATGCTTGTAGCTTCTTCAATTTTCTCATTAAGACTGGCCAGAATATGTTGAGTGACTTTAGGATCTAAACTCAACTGCTGTCCCTGCTCTGTTTGAATGATATTATTTGCGATATTCTCTTCAATATTTCTATCTAGAGTAAAGAGAGGTATATCTCCTTGATCACCCTTAATTGACTCCGTTATAGTCCTATAGAGGGATTGCCTAACAAACTCAGTAAGAGAATCTTGATCCTTAACATTGACTCCAAATTCAGCTAATGTTTCAAGGATTGTTCTTAGGTCTCGTACAGATACACCTTCTCTTAAAAGGTTTTGCATAACTTTTAGAATGATTCCTAAAGGTAGAATGTCAGGAATGAGATCTGAAACGATTTTTGGATATTGTTCCTTAAAGTTATCCATAACTCTAACAAGTTCTTGTCTTCCAAATAATTCATGTAAATTAGTTTTTAGAACTTCTGTAATATGAGTCGCCATAACAGTTGAAAGATCTACAACTGTATAACCATTGTATTGAGCATCATCTTTTTGATCTTCAGAAATCCAAACCGCAGGTAGTCCAAAAACGGGTTCAACAGTTTCGACGCCGTCCATTTTTTCAATAACTGAACCTGGATCCATGGCCAAAAAGTGATCAGACATCAACTCTCCACTTGCCACTTCTATTCCTTTGACCTTGATGCTGTACCCTCCTGGCTTCAACTCTAGGTTGTCTTTAATTCTAACAGAAGGAATGATTACACCCCAGTCTAAAGCAAACTGTTTTCTAATATGTGTAATTCTTTCCAGTAGGTCTCCGTTCTGCTCAGCATCCACTAGACTCACAAGTCCATAACCAACTTCTAACTCAACTAACTCTAGACTTAATAAGTCTTCTAAGTTGTCTGGAGTGGCCTTCTTCTCTTCTGTAGTCGCTTTCTTAGCTAAAACTTTATCTCTTGCGACACCTTTTTCAATTGTCCAACCAGTATAAGCAAGAGCAGTACCTACAATTATGAAAGGCACCTTTGGAAGTCCTGGGATTATGGCAAAGACAAAGAGTACACCACTGGCAATGTAGATGGCCTTAGGATGAACTTTGAATTGATTTCCAATTTGCGAACCAAGAGAATCATCTGATGAGTTTCTTGTTGTAATCATACCAGCTGCAGTTGAAATAATTAGAGCTGGAATTTGTGAAATTAAACCGTCCCCTACTGTAAGTAGAGTAAATACCTTGGCAGCTTCTCCTGCACTCATATCGTTTTGAGCAACACCAATAATAATACCGGCGAGTATATTGATAAAAGTAATCAAGATACCTGCAATGGCATCTCCTCTAACGAACTTGGAAGCACCATCCATAGAACCGTAGAAGTCTGCCTCTTCAGCAACTTCTTTACGTCTTATTTTGGCAACAGAATCATCAATTAATCCTGCATTTAAATCGGCATCAATCGCCATCTGTTTACCAGGCATGGCATCTAAGGTGAATCTTGCAGCAACTTCAGCAACTCTACCAGCACCCTTAGTAATAACCATAAAATTGATAATTACTAAGATGATAAAAACGATAATACCAACTACAAAATTCCCACCAACAACAAACTCTCCGAATGATCGAATAATTTCACCGGCTGCTGATGTTCCGTCAGTACTACCTCTGAGTAAAATGTTCTTCGTTGACGCCACGTTAAGTGACAGTCTGAATAGTGTTGAAATAAGTAAGACGGAAGGAAAGGTCGAAAAGTCTAATGGTCTTTTTGAGTAAACTGCAACAAGCATAATTACAACAGAAGCAGATAAAGTTAAGGCAAATAGCAAATCTAAGAGAAATGGAGGAATAGGTATGATCATTACACTCAATATGAGTAATAATCCTAAGGCCACTACCAGATCAGAGTTCTGTGTAAGTGCTTTAAATTTATCTGCGAAATTACCTTCCATGGCTATTCCCTAATTAGCTTACCGCTTTATTTTTTCTTTTAAGTTTAAATACAAATGCTAGTACTTCTGCAACGGCTTTATACAGATTACGAGGAACACCTTGTCCTTCTTTAACTGTTTTATATAAACCTCTGGCAAGATATACATTTTCAACTATTGGTACATTATTTTTCTTAGCCACTTCTCTAATTTTCAAAGCTAAAACATCAGCACCTTTCGCTACGACCTCAGGAGAAACCATTGTTTCAGGATCATACTTTAAAGCTATGGAGATATGAGTTGGGTTAGTGACAATAACATCTGCCGTTGGAACTTCACTCATTATTCTCTTTTGTGACATTTCCCTTTGTACCGCTCTAATTCTTTGCTTAATTTCCGGGTTACCATCTTGCTGTTTACTTTCTTTCTTAGCTTCTTCACGAGTCATCATGAGTTTCTTTTTGTAAGAGATTTTTTGATAAGCAAAATCTCCCACAGCAATTATTAAAAGTCCTAAGACTATAGAGAAGCCAAGCTTAATTAAGAACCCTTTTCCATAAAGAAAAGATTGAAAAAAATCTAAGTGTAAAAAACCTCCAAAAGTTTTCATTTCATCTTTTAGGAAGAAATAAACTATTGAAAGAATAAAAACGAATTTCATTACACCTTTAATTGCCTCTACAACGGCCTTCATAGAGAAAAGTCTCTTCACTCCAGACAGAGGGTTTATTCTTTCAGGTTTCCACTCTAAAACATCAGGGGAAAACATAAGCCCAACTTGCGCAATATTTGAAAAGACTCCTACACATAGAGTTACTAGAAAAATTGGAGTTACACATTTTAAAGCTGCTGCTACAATTTTTGTCGTAATAGTATTCATTGATTTTTCAGTGTAAGCAGAGGCAATATTTAAAGTGTATAGCCACTCAATAAACTCACTCATAATTTCATAAACGTAGACAACAGATAACCCTAGAGTCATTAAAGACGCTGCAAGAACTAAAACACTTGTCAGTTCTTTAGAGGAGGCAACCTCACCACGTTTACGAAATTCTTCGATACGTTGGGTGGAAGGGTCTTCCGTTTTTTCCTGTCCGCTGTCGCTTTCTTCAGCCACTTACAAATCCTATATTACAAATTGAAACCACTCACCAAGGCTTTCTGTGTACATTCTAATTGCCACACGGAAGAACTCATGAGAAGTCGACACAAAGACTAAAAGTCCAAGGCCTATATTAACTGCAAAACTTACTACAATAACGTTCATTTGAGGTACCGTACGAGCAACAATTCCAAGTACAGTCATGATAAGCATATTGGTAAAAATAAAAGGAGAAGCTAACATCAATGCAGATAAGAACATGCTCTTAAAGGCCTTCATGTAGAACTCAGGACTGGCGGCAAACTTGCCGAGATCCATGGCATGAATTGAATAAAAAGATTGAAAAACACCTTTAAACATTGGAAGTAAAGCACCAGAAGATAAAATCATTATAAGAATTGTCCACTTTATCAACTGCTCAAATGGACCAATCTGCTGAGAACTTGAAGGATCAAAGTATCTAATCGCCCCAAAGCCCATCGTTTGAGTAATGATTGATCCCGCAGCAGTAAAGATACTTAAAATAATCTTAACGAAATAACCTACGAATAACCCAACAATCGTATTGAAAATTGTTAAAAACCAAAAACCATCAAGTCCGTAGTGAACGACATCCTTCATTATTTGATCTTCAAGATAAGGAAAGAATGCATAAGTCATAACGAGAGTTAGAAGTATTTTTACAACATTAGGAATAGAATTATTATCAAATAGTGGCAATTGAAAGTTCACGGCTATGAATCTAGTAAAACATAACCAAAAAGCAATCACTGAATATTGATCCACGATTTGAATATTTATCATCTTCCAGCAACCACATTTGGAATACTAATAATTAATTCCCTTGTAAAAGTTGTTAATGTATCAGACATCCAAGGAGCAAAGATAATCAAAGAACCTACAATCACAAGGATCTTTGGAATAAATGAAAGCGTCTGCTCATTGATCTGAGTCACTGCTTGAAAGATTGAAACGACAATACCCATTACGAGTGCACCAATAAGCATTGGTGCTGAGATCATCAGTGCGACCTTTATCGCTTGATTAGTAATGTCTGATACTGCATCAAATTCCATTTATAACCTCTTATTTAATTAAATGATCTTAATATTGAACCTGTTACTAACTGCCACCCGTCAACTAACACAAAGAGTAGAAGCTTAAAAGGCATTGAAACTACCACAGGAGGTAACATCATCATCCCCATCGCCATTAGCACTGAGGCCACAACCATATCTAGAATCAAAAAAGGAATGTATAGTAAAAAGCCAATTTGAAATGCCGTCTTTAATTCTGAAATAATAAATGCAGGAATTAAGAAATGAGTAGGAACATCTTTAATTGTATCGGGAGCTTTTCTTCCAGTTACATCGTAGAATAGTCCAATATCAGTTTTTCTCACTTGCTTCGACATAAATCCACGCAGAGAACCTTCCATTCTTGTGAGAGCTACTGTCGTAGTGATTTTCTTTTCAACATATGGAGTAATTGCATTGTTGTATATGTCTAACCCTGTTGGTTGCATGACAAAAATAGATAAGAATAATGCAAACCCAATCAACACTTGATTTGGTGGCATACTCTGAGTCCCAATCGCTTGTCTCATAAAACTTAAAACAACGATGATTCTAGTGAAACAAGTACAAAGAATAAGAATAGCCGGGGCCATTGTTAATACTGTGAATAGAACTAAAACTTGAAGAGTATCGACTAAGTTCGTTCCGTTACCAAAATTAATCGCCATTCCTGGTAGATTTACACTACTAGATTGTGCCAAAGCTTCCGTACTAAAGAGTAAGGTTGCAATTAATATTTTTAAAAATGTTTTTCTCTCTACTAGAGCTTCCATGCTCTTACCGACCTTATTGAAGTGGTTTCAGTGTTTTAACTTTTTCTTTTATTTTTTGAGACAGCTTAACGCTGTCTTTAATTATGTTTGTTTTTAGATTAACTTCAGTAGCTGCTGGTTTTTCAATATCTTCTTTTAAGCTAAAGCTTTGTTCTAAAAGATCTGCAGAACCAAGGTCAGAGTCAAAGTTATTTCCGGAAAGTTCTTTTTCTCCATCTTTTATTAAGCCCGAAATATCACTTACTTCAGAAAGAAACTCCATTCCCTTCTCTGTGTTAGCAACAAGGAAAACCTGTTTGTGAGCTTTAATCAGCATTAAACTCCTCTTTGGACCGACGTAAGTTGTATTAATGACTTCAATCACTTTGGTACTATTTAAGAAACCTAGTTTGCCTTTTCTTATGACTCCTTTCTTCATGAGAGTTACTACTGCGTAGAAAAGCAGAAGCACTACCCCTAAGAAAGCAACAAATTTGCCAATGTAGCCCGATAATGAAAACGATGACTTAGGTGTTCCGAAGCCATCTTTTTCGGTACCAGATAGTGCCACATTGACCTTGTCAGTGGCCATTATGTCCGCTGTTTTCACCGTGGCCTTGAGCTTTTTCAAAGGTGATTTTGCTTGTTCTTTTTCTTTAATGAGTTTATCTAAATAACTTTCATTATACTGATCAATATTCTTAGTTGCTTTCTTCCTAACAACTCTTCTCGCTGGAGCAGCGGTAGAAGCGCTAACAATTTTTGGAAATTGAAGTTTTATGTAATTTCCACTTATTGTAATACTTACTCTATCTTCTAAACCTTTGATCGAATAAGGAAGCATTGCTCTTACTCTAACGAGGTTCTTATTATACTGATAGGCCATGACAGTAGTATCTAGATTCTTGCTAAGAGATATTCTCTTTTCAATTTTTGGCCAAACAATGGCCTTAGGAATAGCCACTTGAATCATTCTATCTTTTATTGTTAAGTCCGGAGCTGCCTCTAGATTTCCTTCAATTCTTATCGCTATTTCAGCTAAATGCTTACCTACTGATTTAAAATTCAAATTTTTAACTTGAACTTTTTCAGCAGCTTGTAAGCAACCTAGTGAAAAAAGTAACGTTAAAATACCAAAAATCTTTTTCATCATATCTCCGTTATCTTCTATTTAAGAGTTTCAATTCTTTCGATTGGACTAATAATATCTGTCAGCCTAATACCAAATTTTTCGTTAACAACAACAACTTCACCCTTAGCAACTAACTTTCCATTTACAAGGATTTCAAGCGGCTCACCTGCAAGTTTATCAAGCTCTAAAACAGAACCTTGCCCAAGTTGTAGAAGATCTTTGATCATCACTTCCGTTCTACCGAGCTCTACAGTTATCTTTAGAGGTATATCTAAGATAAAGTCTAAATTTTGTACCTTGAGTTTGTTAAGAGCATCATCACCGGCTTTAATTTCATCAGAAAGCTGATTAATTTTTACGGTATTAATATCTTCAACATTACCCATTGGATTCGATTGATTCTCTACACCTTCGTTCATTTCATCAGACACTTCTTACTCCTCGGCCATGGACATTTCTTTTCTTATTGTTTTATCTACTTGTGTAATTTGTACTGCACGATTACCTTTGTGAGTTCCTATAAGACATTTCATCTTATCAACTCCCTCCACTTCCACAATAACCTCTCCAGAGGCTTCCTGATTTAATGGAATGATGTCACCCTTTTCAAGAGTAACGAGGTCTCCAACGGTAATACTAGTCTCTCCAAGCTTTACAACCATCGTTGCATTAGCTTGTTTGATATGTTCATTCATGGCCTGAGTCCAAATACTGTCGGCCATATCATTATCTGTTTGGAAACTAGATGATAGTTTTTGCTTGATTGGTTCAATTGTTGAGTAAGGAACAACAATCATGATGGTTCCAGAAGCCGATTCAAATTCGACTTCGAGAGTTGTGGCAATGATTACATCCGAAGGAGGTACAACACCAACAAATTGCGGGTTAATTTCTGTTCTTAAGTATTGAGCATCGATGCGATGAACAGGGGCCCAAGCCTCTTCTAAATCATTTATTGCCATATCCATAACTTTCTTCATAAAAGAAAGTTCGATCATCGTAAATTCTTTTCCTTCAATTTTAGTAAACGGTCTATCCGTTCCACCGAAGTATGAATCGATAATGGCATAAGCTAATTTTGATTCAAAAACGAGAAGTGCGGGACCTCTAAGCTCGTTATACCTCATAATACACATGCATGATGGGATAGGCAGAGTGTTAACAAATTCCCCAAACTTTAAAAGATCGGTAGAAATCATAGAGATTGTAGATATTTTTCTAAGAGAGTTAGATAGACTTACACGAAACGATCTAATAAACCTTTCATAGATAATTTCCAAAATAGGCATTCGCCCACGGATAACACGATCTTGGTTTGTTAAGTCATAGGTCTGTATATTGTCATCGGAATCGTCGCCACCGTCGAAATCTCCGCCGTCTCCACCCATGAGATCATCTGAATCACCATCATTTACGGCATTTAATAACGCATCGACTTCGTCTTGACTTAGAACCTGAGCCATTCTCCCCTCCTGGGATCATTCACAAGTGAGTAGGCAAAATCATTTTGCCTATTTCAATTTAATTAATTTGAAAACTGACGTAAAACACGTCAATAACTTTCCCATCTACCAAGAAACTATTAATGGCAGCTTTTATTTCTTCTTTTAAGTAGTTTTTACCTTCAATTTTAAGAAGGTCCTCAGCTCTTTTTGAATTTAAAATACTTATAATTGTATCTCTCACCTGAGGCTTTCTAGCCTTGAATTCTTCTTCACTAGAATCTTTATTAAATTTTAGTACAGCGTTGAGTCTTACAAATCTTCTTGGACCATCGCCCTGAGCTAAGTTGGCAGTAAAGTTATCAAGTGGAAAAAGTATTCCATCTTCTTCACGAGCTTCGCCTGTCTCACTACTCTCATCAACGCCTGATGCTTTTTGCTCTATGTCTTTTTTAACAACGTCCATAATAGTTTCAGTTGCTGCAAGCTTTTGGTGATTCATATATTGAAAATATGCAATAGTTCCCATCAACCCAAGTTGAAGAACCATAACTACTGTAAGTAGAGGATTTTTTCCGCCGCCTGGAGCTGGACCGCCCCCGAGATTAGCATCACCATCTGCCATTTTGTTACCTTCCTGGTTAACGTAGGAAACGTTTTCCTCATAAAAGAAGAAACGATTACCTATCTGTCAAAAATTATACATTTTTAAGGCCCAATCATCAAGCGTGCATTCAATTTATAGGAAATTCTTACCCATTAAAATGCTAACTACCTAATCACTGGAAGAAACAGTGTCAAAAAAATGTCACAATTTCATTATACTTTATTATACTTTATTAAAATGATCGGAGAAAAAAAGAAAGCCTCGCGAAGCGAGGCCTAGATTTTGGAAAATTTGTAATTGAAAATTACAGCATTTCTTTCCAAGCTTTACCTGGCTTAAACTTTGGAAGATTTTTTGCTTTAATTTTAATCTTCTCACCAGTTGATGGATTTACGCCCATTCTAGCAGCTCTTCTTACTTTAGAAAAAGATCCAAAACCAACTAAAGATACATCTTCACCTTTTTTAACAGTCTTCTTAATAACATCTAGAAGAGTTGATACGAAGATATCTGCATCTTTCTTAGTCATGTGGTTTAATTCTTTAGTACTAACAATTGAATCAATAAGTTCTTTTCTGTTCATGTGAAACTCCAAAAGGTTTTAGTTAACAAAAGTAATATTAATATTTATAAAAATGATGACGAGAAAACAGCTCTTTGACAATGCTTTTCTTAGAAGTTATTAAATTTAATTTATTTTATTTTAATTAGTGCTTTTTTTCTTGCCAAATATATAGCTCTTCTTCTATTGCGATTCTAAAAGCCTCTAGCAACTTTACAGGCAAAGACTCAAACTCATTAGCTGATATTGACTCCCAAAATGCACGTAAAACTGTTGGTGAAAAGTTTCTATGAAAGTCTAAGAGATTAGGAACGGCTCCTTCGAACTCAAACATAGACTCTAGTTTTTCTAATTGGTTTTCAACTTTAAAAAAGTTTTCTAAAGACTCTTTCACATCATCAGATTTTAAGATTGATTTTAATTCAAAACAATAGGACTTATAAATATCAGAAGTATCAAAGATATTCCCCTTCTCTAAATCTAATAATAGATTTTCTAAACTTTGAAAGGATTCAAAATCATCAGAGAATATTCCTGCTTTATTAAACTTTGGTCGATTGAATTTATTATAGTTTCCATGTTCCATAGAGACAGTTTAATTGAATTTTCTATTTTTCACAAATCAGATCCCAAAAAATAAAAAACCACCTGTAAAAGGTGGCTTTATATTAAATAGAAATGTTTAACTCTACTAAAGTTTAACTTTACCTTTCTCTTGAAGCTTTCCGATGATTTTTATAAAGTGATCAACTGGATAAGCACCTCTTACTGGAATTCCGTTAAGTAGGAAACCAGGAGTACCTTGAAAACCAAACTTAGCGGCTTCTTTCATGTCAGCTGCTACTCTATCAATAACAAATTTAGACTTAACATCTTTAGCAAGTTTCTTCATATTAACTCCTAACTTCTTAGCAGTTTTTTTGAAAAAAGGTGCTCCTTTAGCAATTTGTCTTTGATTAGCAAAAAGAGCATCATGGAAATCAAATGCTTTCTTTTCATTTTGAAGTCTAATTGCTTCATAATAATGAGCAGCAGGAAGGGCTTCTTTATGAAAGCTTAATGGTAAATGCTTATAGATAAATTGTACTTTTCCTGGATACTTCTTCATTAGTTGTTGAACAGTACTAAATCCTCTTACACAAAATGGGCACTGAAAATCCGAATATTCAACTAGTACTAAAGGACCACCTTTAGTTCCTCTAACAGACTCATCCTTTCTAATTTCAGGAACAAGAGGCTTATCAAAGGCTTCATCAAATTTCTTTGATTCGTCAACTTCTCTTCTCTTTGCCATTTCAGCCTGAGCAGATTTAGCTGCTTTTTGAACAGCTTCCATAAAGTCTGCTGGATTTTGCTCGATGATTTCAAATAAAATCTTCGGATTTTTTTTGATAGCTTCTGTAATTTGTTTGTCAGAAACACATCCTGTTAATCCCATAACTGCGAGAAGTATTAAACTTCCTTTTAAAAAACTCTTAAACATTCTTTTTCCTTTGTTAATAATAAAACTCTTATATTTTAATCTTGATCTTCGCTTTTGTCAGAATTAACTACACTCTTTTGAATTTCTGCTAAATATTTATTCAACTTTCTGCACTGTGGCCTTAGATAATAAAATCCAATGAGATGAACACGTGAGTCATAACGACCTTTAATAAACGATCTCATAGTAGCAAATATTCCAAAAGCAGGAGCTGATACTTTTTGATATAGATTTATTCCCATCAAAAAGTAACAAACTGCATGGAGAATAAGTCCACCAATGAGAATATCATTTAATATTGTTGTTTGATTTAAAAGAAAATATTGAATTTCATGATTATTAGGTAAGATCTCAATGGCCATTTTAACCACTTGTTGATGAACTCCCCCAATAATTTCGTAGAAAAGAACTGCAGTACAAATGGATGACATAAGAACTAGTAATGAAAACTGAATAAAGAACCCTGTTTCAAAAACGGGTTTATGAATCCGAGTAAATTTGTCAGGAACTTCGATAGGATTGAGTTTCCCATTCTGCAAAGATATATCAACTGTATTAAAGAACCACTCACTAAAACGAGTTAGGAGCTTTAAATCGCTAAAGAAATCTGGATCATAAGATGTTTTCTTTCCTTCTACGTAGGCCTCACAGTAATCCCCAATGACTTTAAAAGGACGAAGGAGAAGTTCTGAGAGATAAATCCCAAAGCACAGCGTAGCAAAGAAGAAAGCTGTGATAATGGCACAGTACTCAAGCAATTGTGACAAAATATAGTCAACAAAGACTTCATTAAATTGCTCAAAGTTGGCGTACCCATGGGCCTTAAAGAAGACAATATCCATCTTGATGAATAAAGATAGGAGCACTGATAAAATAACAAAGGTGATAATGGGTATAGAGGTAATCTTTAGAGCGTTAAATAGTCTAAAGCGAATCTCTTCGTCACTTTTCAACTTGCTGTAATTAAATACCGACTTTAATATGATTAAATACTTCAAAATACATCCATTCTTACTTATGTACCTCTAAGTTTACCAAAATACACGAATTCTATAAGCTATTTTATTTGTAGGCTTTTTTTTCCTAAAGTAAATTACTCCATTAACCGAGAAGTATTTTGAAATATCTTATTCGCGAGGACCATTATGTCCGTGAGGGGAAAGAAATGAAGATTGGTTTATTAAAAAAGGCTATTACATTCACACTTATGACTACTATGCTTTGGTCTTGTGGTGATAGTAAGAAGAAGAATACAGTTAATTCCACAGGGACTGGAGTGCAACTTCCAAGCTCACCAGTAGGTACGGGTCAAACTCAAGTTAGTGCTCAGAGCTATTCTTCTATCTTGAATCAAGTTCAATGTAGAACTGGAAATTATAATGGGTTTCAAATTGGCAGTAGGCTCTCCACCGTTTATACATTTCACTTAGCGAATTCTAACAATGCAAGCCAAACCACTCTAAGTGGAAGTTTTGCCCCAGGTGGTGTTGGAGGCTCAGACGTCTCTAGAGTTTACCTCGGTGTTGGATATTACGGTGATGTAATGCTCGTTCAAAAGGTTACTCAAGGATCACAGGTCATTGGTTACAATGTCATTATTTCAATGTGTTCAATGTCTTCGACCTCAGGTGCTCCCTATATTTCTGACTCAAGACCATTGAGTAATTTTCAAGGTTCTATAACTATCGATGATGAAGTCAGTTGTGGGCATGGAATGATAGATAGAGCCAATACTGTTATGGTTTCTCAAACAGATCCTAACTACTCTTACCTACCGGCCTTTCAAGTGAATACTAGTTTCACAAAAGTTGGCTGTGTAAATTTCTAATTATTAAAAAATTGAAAGAATTTAAAAGAATAAAAGGCTTCGAAAGGAGCCTTTTTTAATAGGCTTTTTCTAGTTTGTGACCAGGAAAGTAAAGAGCAAGAATCTTCTTATAACTCCATCCCTTTTGAGCTAAATCTAAGGCCCCTAACTGACACATTCCTACTCCATGGCCAAGGCCACTTCCACTTACAGCAAAGGCCCTCTTTGAATCATTCCAGTTTAGAGAGAAATTATTAGAAGGAAAGAGAACCCTTCCAAAGTATCTTCTAAAAATAGGCTTAGCGACGACAAGGTGTAGATCACCCCAGTATAAACGAATTGAATTTCTCTTCTTCGAATCTGCTAAAATTTTGATTTTCTTTTTTCCACTAATCTTTGTCTTAAGATTAATAAGTTTTTTCTTCTGGGCCCATTTTAAGAAAGAAAGAAATCTCTTATAAGAAATCTTCTTCCTCCATTTCTTTTTTCCATGACCAATACAATGACCACCTTTTGGATTCTTGTGATAACCGATAACTGTATTTCCCCAGACTTGATCAGGTCTAAGGATTTTTCCTCCGCATTTAGCGTGAAAGAATATTGGGGTGAGTTTACCTTTGGGCGTAACCAGCACCTCACCTTGAGTTTCAGTAGTTGCTAAGTCTGTACTCCTAGTCATATCAAAGAATGATCCAGAGACTTGATGCTTTTCCGAACTTTCAAGATGGTAATGGGCTTTTCTTCCAAGAGTTTTTGAAACTTGGTTTGTTTTCATTTTATGAAGGGCATAAGACCTTGCTGCTACAGCTTGAGCTTTCAGAGCCTCCAGGGGCCATGAGCTATTCATTTCCTTGGCAAGTAAACCGCTAATATAATCTTCAAGTCTTGTCTCTTGAACCACATCACAACTATCACTTTTCGGTGATGTTACAATATCGACAGTTCCCATATACTTCTTACCACTAACAGTAACTAAACCAGTCATTGAATTAAGAGACGCTAAGAGAGTTGGTTTTTTAAATTTCTTTCTATTTTTATGACCGAATGAATCGCAGTTAAACTTAATCCTCTTTCTTCCAGGAAAGACTTTCAACTTATTTCCTAAATGAAAAGTTCTTTTAAGGTCGGTTCCTGAAACAATAACTTTCTTTAAGGATTGCCCCACACGAACTCGTATTTTTGGCTCAGCAAACCCTGTAACAAGATAAGGAGTGATCTCTGCAAAAGTTTGCACAGATAGAACTGTTGATAAATAAATTGAAAATAAAAAGCAAATCCTGTGCAAAAAAACTCCATCCTGAGTAATCTACAACTATTCTATGCTTTTTTTAGAAAGGTCTCAATATAGAATTAGCTTTTTCCTAATAATTTCATGATTTTTTGAAGGTCAATCCAAGCTGTTCTCTTCATTGATGGATTGATTTGTAGTAAATCGGGGTGAAAAACAGGAAAAAACTTAAAATCGAGCTCACCGTTCTTAAATTTCACTTGTCTATCAAATTCACTTCCATGAACCTTTGATAGCTTTTCCTTTTTACCATAGAGAATATTTGTGGCCACAGCGCCAAGTGTAATGACAATTTCTGGTTTGAAATAAATAATTTCGTTTAGGACATTTTCTAAAATTTCAGAGTCACTCTTTCCAACAAGAGGAGTTCTAAGAAATTCTCCTTCATCTAGCTTCATTGAAAAAATCATTTTTCCAAGAAGTTCGGATTGATCATGGGAAGATTTCCAAGGGCTATCCTCAGGGACGAGTTCTTCAAAACTAGATTCTCCTACAATTAAAACATTAATTGATTTTAGACTCTCCACTTCTAAGACTGAATACTTGGATTTGATTTGGTCTGCGATTTCACTTTCTGATTGAGGTACACTAAAGGATGATGAAACAACGGCCTTAGAAGTTTCGTCTTTTAATATTGATCCAAACCTAGACTCTACTGGTCCTTTCTTCTCAACATTTTCTTTTAAGGAGTTTAGAACCTTTTCCTTAGACAGAGGCTCTTTACTGGCCACCCTTAGGATTGACTCTTTAACTTCCACTTCTTTAACAGGTTGCCTTTTAGCGCTCTTAGGGATTGCATTCCTAGATATATACCAAGAAGAGTCACGAAATAGTGCTCCACAATAGAATTGCCCAAGCCCTGAGCTCCCTTCTATCTTCTTAATATTATTACGAATTTCTTTATAATTTATCATTACTCTCAACTAATATCATCTAAGTGCAAAATATTGCTAGGAAAATTGTCCCCAAAACTAAAATAACCCTACCATAAATTAAGCTAACCTCAAATAATCCCGAAAAAAGTATTAGCACATTTAAAAACCTGCAAGGAGAAACCTAAATGTCACAAGATCTAGACTTCCGCTTCGAAAAATTTGAAGAGTACTTTGGCGATGCCGATCAAGTAAAAAAACATATGGATAACTGCAATGTATGTAATGCAAAATTAGTACAAACTCACATGTCTGATTTCAAGAATTTAATTGTTCAAGAAACTGCAAGATGTCCTGAATGCGGTCAGGGTAATAAGAAAGTTATACACATCATTAATTGAATATTAGTTTTCGTAGAGGGCCAATGTTTTTACAATGGCCTTCGCGATTTTACTTCTTACCGAAAAATACCTTTCTATTTCCAGAGCATCCATCATTTTTAATTCAGCAATTGATTTATCTATAACTGCAAGCATTTTCTCTCTAGTCTTAGGACCCACCCCTTCTACAAGATCAATCCAACTGGTAATAAGCTTCTTCTTCTCTTCCTTATGATGCAATCTTCTTGAGAACCTATGTGCCTCATCTCTCATTTGAACAACAATTCGAAAAAGAGACTTACACTTAGAGAGAAAATAGGGATTGCTTCTCCCGGGAATAATGAGCCTCTCTTCAGTTCTAGATACTTCACTACTTTTAAAAGTCGATCTCTTCTTGTCCACCTTAGACTTAGCAATTCCAACTACAGGTGTAGTGAGATCAAAATCCTTGAGAGCATTTACAAACATATTCACTTGCCCAATTCCTCCATCGACGATGAAAACATCTGGCATATTTCCTCTTTGAATTCTTCTTTCGATCACTTCTTTCATCATTGCAAAATCATTATTCCCCTCAGGACGTTCTTGCAAATGATAATGTCTATAGGATTTCTTATCAGGCTTTCCATCATGAAAAACAATTCTCGCAGCAGTTGGAGACTTCCCCTGAAAGACCGCAATGTCATAGCATTCTAAAACAACTGGTCTCTCTCTTAAAGAAAGAAGATCCTTTAACTTATTTAGGCCCACATAAACACTATCTTCATTTAGAATTCGAACTCTCTGTTGCTCGTAGGCATGGTCAGCCGTGAGTCTCATCAACGATTCAAATTTCTTTCCAGGAGCGAGACATTTAATTTTTAATTTGTGTCCTTCTAGAAAAGCTTCACTCATTATCTGATTAAGCTCACTAGAAAAGGGTGTGATTATTTTTTGAGGAGCAGAATCAAAAGTTGTTGTGTAATACTGAAAGAGGAATTGAGCAACTTCTGATGGAATCTCATCATTACAGTCGACTTTAGGAAAATGAAAATTCTTGTGACCCAACAAAACACCCTTTCTCATCATATACACGGAAATTTCTATTTCAATATCCCCGACATGAAAGGCGACAACATCAATATCTTTTTGATCATCTTTAATTTCTGCATTTGTTTGCTTAGAAAAATTCAAAAATTCATTCAATAACTGAATATTATCTCTCATCATAGCTGCACTTTCATATTGCTCATTGTGAGCCAGTTCGTGCATTCGCCTTTCTAAATCCGCTATTCCCTTGCGCCCTCTTCCTCTAAAGAAACTCAATGCAAGCAAGAGGTCTTTATCATAATCAGCTTTAGCAATATAGGACACACAAGGAGCTGTACATTGCTTCATTTGATAGAGCAGGCATGGCTCTTTTCTTGAGTTAAAATCTCTAAGTGTACAATCTCTTAATTTAAATGATTTTGTAAGAACCTTTAAAATTTCTGAAATATTACTGCCCACAACAAATGGACCGAAGACCTCAATATTCTTATTTCTCTTAGGCCTTCTTTCGTAAACAAGTCTAGGAAAATCCTCACTGAAATTAACAACCACATAGGGGTAGGATTTATCATCCTTTAATCTAATATTATATTTGGGGGAAAACTTCTTGATAAGGTTGTTTTCTAATACAAAAGCTTCTGCGTCGGTTTCTGTGATAATAAAATCAAAATCATTTATATGACTGACCAAAATTTCAGTTTTTGGGCCCTTAGCAGAGTTATTAAAGTAAGAACTCACCCTAACTCTCAGATTCTTAGCTTTTCCAACATATAACACGACTTCCCCATGAAGACTGATCTTCTTCATGAGGTAACATCCGGCTTTATTTGGAAGAGTTTTAGCCTTATCGAGTAATTTAGTTTGCATGATTGCGTTGCGTTCCGTCTTTACTTTTTCTATTAATATTCATATTATTACTGACTATCTAATATTACCAATAGATAAAAACAAAGGTTTCAGAATGTCTGAATTAAGTGTAGGAAAAGAAGTTCTGTCCTATTGTTCAAAATGTAAACTTACCCTAGCACATACTATTGTAGCTATGAAAGATACACAAACGATACACCGTGTAGAGTGTAGAACTTGTAAAAATACTCACGCTTACAAAGACCCTTCTGCTGTCAAAATGAAGGCCGCAACAAGAAAGAAAACAACTCGTAAAACAACTAAAAAAACAACATCTGTTGCTGATCTTTGGATGGAAGCTATAAACTCTGCGACTTCTAAGTCTCAAGAATACTCTATACGTGCTAAGTTTGCTCAAGGTGATATTATTGATCATCCTAAATTTGGACCAGGTTTTATCGATAGAACGATTGATGAAGATAAAATTGAAGTTATCTTTCGTCACGAAATTAAAACTCTCATTCATAATAAATAGAAATTTCTAAGGACCCCAAAGGGTCCTTTTATAATTTTCATACAAAAAAAGCTCCCATTAAGGAGCTTTTCTTTTTTCAATTAAATTATCTTTTAAAAATTAGAGTCCTGCATAACCACCAACACTAAAGTTAAACCCTAGGTTACCAGCGCCATACATAGAACCGTTAGCTCCAGCATTAGCTCCTCCACCGTAGTAAGAAGTGTTGTACAGGTCTTGCTTAGCATTTTGAAAGTTCTGATAAAGCGCTTGATTAGCCGCTTGACCAGTTATAGCGTTCCCTTGAGCTCTAGCATAACCAGCTTGACTCTGTCCTCGAACATCCATTTGCATTTGTCTTTGTTGCTGATACTGGGCCTGCTGCTGCTGCTGGTATTGAGCGTTGCCGCCACCTTGCATTCCACCATTCCAGCCACCAGAATTATTCCAATAACCACCGTTATTAGCTCCTGGGCCACCCCAGTTATTCATTCCCATTCCACCGCCGGTAATTCCAGGACCATAGATTCCGCCGCCTAGGCCGCCGCCCATACCGTTGCCGATACCACCGCCGAAGTTAATGCCGCCACCCATTCCCGGGTAACCCATGCCGCCGCCCATGCCGCCACCCATTCCAGGATAACCCATGCCGCCGCCAATTCCGCCGCCGATTCTAATTCCGCCACCCATTCCTGGGTAACCCATGCCACCGCCCATGCCGCCACCCATTCCTGGATAACCCATGCCACCGCCCATGCCGCCGCCGATTCTAATTCCACCGCCCATTCCTGGGAAGCCCATGCCCATGCCGCCACCCATTCCTGGGTAACCCATGCCGCCGCCCATGCCACCGCCTATGCCGATGCCACCGCCGATATTAATTCCGCCGCCCATTCCTGGTCCATACATTCCGCCACCCATTCCAGGGTAACCAAATCCACCGCTCATGCCGCCGTTAATTCCACCATAAGGATTCATTCCAATTCCAAGACCACCTGGGTACATTCCTCCACCCATGCCGCCGCCCATACCGCCACCAATACCGATATTAATACCGCCACCGATTCCGCCAGGATACATTCCACCGCCTCCACCAAAGAGACCGTTCATTGCTCCAAGACCAAGACCCATTCCAAGACCACCACCGAAGCCCATTGAGCCTCCGCCGCCGCCAAATCCACCGCCGAAACCACCACTGATTCCACCGCCGTAACCAGGTCCCATCATTCCACCAAGAAAACCTGGTGAATATCCAGCTGATCCAAATGCATTACCTTGACCACCATAACCATTTCCACCGTATCCGCCGTAACCAGCGTAGCCTCCACCGACTCCCATTCCACCACCTGCACCGCAGGAACCAGCAAAAGATTCAGCTTCACCAGGAAGAATTGGGGGAGCCCCTCTTTCTGTTGAATAATTTAAATATGAATTAAATCGTGATGTACAAGCACTATGTCCAGACTCATAAGCGCTTGCCCATGCTTTCTGTCCCTTATACTGATACTTCGCTCCAAAATAGGAAGCGCCTAAGAAGGCCAATGGTCCGGCAATCACTCCTAGAGTTTCAGCAAGTTTATTCTGCTCAGGTTCTTGGTAGAGCAGACACTCGATACAATCGACGTTATCTATATTTTCAGAGTTTAGAGCTATACACATTCTCATGTTCTTTTCGCCAACACCTTGACAATCATCCATAGCAGCAGCAAAACCATTTCCTGAATGTGTCAGGGTCAGTCCAGCTACCAAAAGATAGTGTTTCCATGTTGTTTTAGATCTTGAGTTCTTCATCTTCTTCTCCAAATCACAGGCCTTTAGTCCTGCTTTTATTATATCTCGTAAACTAGTCGGTGATTAATTGATTAAACTTTAGCAGTATAGTTTAAACCCAGTTAAATCACTGATATTACACAAACGTTAATATTTATCTTCATTTACAGAGACTATATAGATAGGTTATTTATTAATTTATGGATTTTACTCGTCTCATAGAGTGGCTCATCTTTGGTGGGATCATTCTTTACGCCATTTATACAATGATCTCAATTAAGGAAGAGAAACAAGCCTACGTGGAAAATAGCGTGGAATTTGAATTTAAAAACTTCCTCTTCTTTCTTCCTAGCTGGTGGAGCAATACTACTAAAGAAGGCGAAGAAGACCATGTTACTTTTGAGCGAACTGATACTAGATACGACTGGAAGGCTACACTTGAGTGGAATAAGGCCAGTGACGAAGAGTTCTCCACCCCCATAGAAGAAGTCCTAGTTAAGAGACTAGAACAATTCAAACTCATTTTTGATCCTGAAGAAAGTGTCATCGATACTCCTGCAAAATTTGAAGAGTTTATTCCAGTTATTGAAGGAAGAGTGGAAATTGTTCATATTGAAGGGACTGCTACAGAAGACGTTAGTGAAAGAGTTTACTTTGATTCCTACTTGATTAAGGACAATATTAATCAAGCCTTTCTCTTTGCCCATAGTAGAAGCTCTATTCTCAATGGAGCTGTGGAAGGCCCCTATTTTGAAGAGGTTATGAGGACTTTTGAGTTCCTTCACCAGTAGTGTCCAATATCTATACGCATCTATATTAATTACAAAATTCCCAGCTCTCACCATCTTCTTTGGTAAAATCCTCTAAATTTGAAAAAGGAAAATTCGTGAAAGTATCTAAAGTCATTCTAATGCTTACTATGGTTTTGAATCTTCAATCTTGTAAAGATAATGAAAATCAATATATTGAATACTATCAAGATACTGGAACAACTGAACAAGTCTCAGCTGCTCCCAATTTTAAACTCAAATGTCTCAGTGGCTCTTGTCCTGAATATATAAGTCACTTGCGAATAGGAACAAACTCCGCCTGTACAGGAGTGCTTATTGAGAAAGACCTTCTTCTCACAAATTTACATTGCCTAAAAAGTCTTAGAAACAAGAATGATTGTTCATCAATAAAAATGTATTTTCAAAAAGCGAATCAAACATTTGAGAGAACTTGTAGTGAAATAGTGGCCAAGGGAAAAATAACAAGTAGTCATTTCGAAAACAATAGAGACTATGCCCTTTTAAAATTAAATAAGAGCATCGACTTAGAAGTTGCTTCCATTGATAAGGGAAATAAACTCAATCACAGAGATTATATTTCAACTTATGTTACTGACTCTCAAACTTATAATTATGCCACTATCTCAAAGCTAACAACATGTAATTTTCTAAAAGATACTATTTACGAAAAGAGTAAAGACTTTTGGTTTTTTAAAGACTGTAAAATTAAGTCTGGTAACTCTGGCTCACCTATTCTAATAAATGGAAAACTCAAAGGATTAATCACTTCTAGAATTAATCAACACCGAAGTATCATTCGAGGATTATTTCAAAGAGACCTTACACCCCCAACTAATGTAAATTATGGAATGGGTTTCAATGTCGACTGTATAGATCATGAGAACTTCCAGGCCAAAGACTGTAAAATAAAAGAGGACCGAGAGGCTAAGATTGATAAGGTGACTAGACTATTTTTAAAATCACTGAAGCCATTTAATAATATTATTAATGATGATTACATTAGCTGGAAATACGATCTTACAACTCTAGTCACAACTCCAATATGTATTAAAAACGTGGAGCACTTAAAAATAGTAATTAAAGATAGTAATTCATTTTTAGAAAACCTTACGGGAAAGAAGGTTCACGAATATCAAAACTCGTTCAGAGGCTTTAAACCTAAACTCTCCATCAATAGCGAACTTCAATTTGAAATAAAAATGAAGAAAGAGAACTCACAACTCTTTAGCCAAATATCTATTGATCTTAAAAACTTAAAAAAGGAGGGTTATGCCCTCATCACTTTTAGAGAACTTCTTCTTTCAAGTTTTAGACAAAAACAAATAAGTATCCCTGTATGTGATGTAGATCCGGAAGATTTAAATTCTTACTCTTTAAATCTTTAATAACACAAAAAAAAACCACTCAAAGAGAGTGGTTTTTCATATATTATTTTTAAATGAACGAATTAATTTTTCTTTGGAGAGAACATTCTGATTTTCTTAACTAAGAAAGCATGAATTTCTTCATCAGTTCCAAATACGTCTTCAATAAGGTCACAGTTCAAAAGAAACGTCGACATTCTAGTTGAGATTTGGTGAAGAGATTCTACAAGATAAAGACCACCAATATTTTCACCGTTAAATGACTTGATGATTTCTTTTCTTGCATGGTTAAACATTTCAGATTCTACGATCTCTTCAGGAACCATGTCCCCCATCTTTTCTTCTACTTCTTCGATGGCCTGATCTCTTACATCTTCATCAGTTGCAAAGCTTACACCGTATTCAGTGGCCATTGCATCAATCAAAGCTTCACGATTATCTAATTCAAATTCAATTACACTATTTTCTTTCAAGTTATTAATTGTATAGCTTGCTAATGTTTTGAGCGTTTCAAAATCCGTTCTCATTAATACTCCATGAGTCAATATTCCCTATAAGTTTAACTAGAAGTTGCTCACATAACAAGAAACTTATTGAATTTCTTGAAGTATTATTTTTTCTTGATGATTTTTTTGAGAGATTTTCCCTCTCCCAATATGAGTAAAGAGACCCCATAACTGGCGGCACCAAGTAAACCCACAAGACAGAAGCTACTCATTTTTATCATAAATGAATCACTATAATTAAAGAGGTACTTTGAAAGTTGCAACGTCGCAGCATATGCAACAAGCCCACTGATAACGACCTTTAGAATCCTAATCCTAAAGAAGAAACTCCATTCAATCTCTAAATATTTCTTTAGAAAGATAGCCTGCAGAGTTGAATTCAAGACCATTGATAAACTTGTTCCAAGAGCAAGAATCCAAAAGCCATACTTTGGTGTTAACCATACGCAAAAAATAATATTACAAAAAATGGAAAACATAGAAATCTTCACAGGAACTTTGGGCCTGTCCAAAGTAAAGAAAGTAGGAGCAAAGATTTTATAGAGACCATAGAATGGAAGCCCAATTAGATAGTACTTAAGGGCAGTGTTCGTCATGAGAGTGTCTTGATAGTCAAAAGCACCTCTCTCAAAGACCAAATGAACACTCTCTTTAGAGAGAGCAAATAAAAGGGCCATGGCCGGAACAATAGTAAAGAAAGACAAGAAGTAACTAGTCTCTAACAACTTAATAGCTTCTTCTTTTTTTCCGCTCTTCCAGGCATCACTAAAATGAACTAAATTTGATCCGGCAATAGATACACTTAAAATCCCTACTGGAAATTGAAAGAGCCTAAAAGCGAAAGTTAGCCATGAAACTGCACCGACAATAGTCCCTGTGGCAAGAATCGTTGTTACAATGACATTAATTTGAGTGGCAGCAATTCCCACAGTCCCAATGCCTAACCTATTTAAGATAAGTTTTGATTCAGTACTAACTAGTGTAAATGGTCCTTGAGGTCCATACCCCTTCTTAAAGAGAGCTGGAAGTTGAACTACCATTTGTACAAAACCACCAATAAGTACTCCTATCCCCAAAGAGAGAATAGGATGATGTCCCCAAATTTTTAATCTTTCAGGTAGAAGAAAAATACAAGCAATCATCGCCACATTAAAAAGAGCAGGCGCAAATGAAGGGACAAAGAAAACTTTGAGTGTATTAAGTGTCCCCATAAAGAGGGCAGCCAAAGAAATCAAAACGAGAAATGGTGCCATCAGACGAACGAGCTGGATTGTAATATTCAAACGGGCTGCGTCAGAATTAAACACCTCATTCGTTAACAACATGATAATTTCTGGTGCATAAATAATGATAAGGGTCGACAACGCACCGGTAATCAAAAGCAGTAATACCGCCATTGACCACAAAAGTCCCTTCGCTAATTTTTCATTTTTAATTCGAACACCTGTAAATGTCGGAACAAATGCAGAAGAAAAAGCTCCTTCAGCAAAAAGGTCTCGCAACATATTAGGAATTCTATAAGCAATCTGAAAGGCATCAGTTAATCCTGATGCTCCGAAAATGGCAGCAATGGCCTGCTCTCTCACCAGACCTAATATACGACTTGAAAAAGTTGCAACGGCCATCTTGGCCGAAGAAATAAGAACTTTCGTTGTTGATGTTTTTTGACGCATATGCTCCACAATAAAAATAACTGATAAACTAACTACAATTTGTTTTACGCGTGTAGTGCTGTATGATATTTTTTATCAACTACTATAAAGATAAAAAAACAATATATAAAGCATAGGCTTAATATAAATTCAATTCAACCTAACAAGGAGTTATTTCAAGATGGAATCACTTACAAGTTTCTTTGCTTACTCACCGTTTATCGGAGCAGCAGGCTTTTTATTCGCACTCGCAACCTACATGTGGCTTGTTAAACAACCTGCAGGTAACGCAAAAATGACAGAAATAGCAGGTCTTATTGAAAGCGGTTCTATGACATTCCTCAGAAAGGAATACTCTATTCTCATCGTTTTTCTTGCTGTTGTTGCCATTTTACTTGGTGTTAAGCTTGGAACTCACACTGCTATCGCTTACGTAAGTGGTGCTCTTATTTCTATGCTTTGTGGTTTTATTGGTATGAAAGCTGCGACTAAAGCAAACGTTAGAACAGCAGAAGCTGCACAGGCAAGTGGACAGGGTAAGGCCCTTTCAGTGGCTTTCTACGGTGGTTCAGTTATGGGAATGACTGTTGCTTCTCTTGGACTTATCGGTATTTTTCTTGCTTTTAAATTCTTAACAGGAACAACTATCGAAGCACTAAATGGTTTTGCCATGGGTGCATCTTCAATCGCTCTCTTTGCAAGAGTTGGTGGTGGAATTTTTACAAAAGCGGCAGATGTTGGTGCTGACCTTGTAGGTAAAGTTGAAGCTGGTATTCCAGAAGACGATCCAAGAAACCCTGCAACTATCGCGGACAACGTTGGTGACAACGTAGGTGATACTGCTGGTATGGGTGCCGATATCTTTGAATCATACTGTGGTTCTGTTATCGCTACAATGTTCATTGGCTCTACACTTGCTGGTGCAAACCAAGGCGCTATTCTGCTTCCAATTTTAGTTATTACAATTGGTTTAATAGCTTCTATCTTTGGTATTCTTTCAATGAATATTCTTAAGAATACTGATCCAGCCTGGGCATTAAGACTTTCTCCAATCGTTGGTCTTGTTGGTCTCTTTGGTGGCTCTTACTTTGTTATACAACAGTTAGCTTTTACTGTATTTCCATATGCAATGGGGCCTTTCTACGCAATGGTTCTTGGATCATTAATTGGTCTATTTATTGGTTTTGCAACTGAGTACTATACTGCTGGTGAATTTAACCCAGTTAAAAGTATTGCTAAAGCAGGTCAAACAGGACCAGCTACAAATATCATCGCAGGTCTAGCTGTTGGAATGTACTCTTGTATGGTTCCAGTTCTTTTAATCTGTGCTGGTATCTACTTCGCTAACCACTTTGCTGGTCTTTACGGAATTGGTATTGCTGCAGTTGGTATGCTTGCTACAACTGGTGTTACTATGACAGTTGATGCTTACGGTCCTATCTCAGATAATGCTGGTGGTATTGCTGAAATGAGTGAACTAGGTCCAGAAGTTAGAGCGATTACAGACGGTCTTGATGCAATTGGAAACACTACTGCCGCTATCGGTAAAGGTTTTGCCATTGGTTCAGCTGCTCTTACAGCTCTTGCCATGTTCTCAGCTTACGCATCTGCCGTACACTTAGAAACAATTAACCTCATGAACCCAACAGTTGTTATCGGTCTATTTCTTGGTGGTGTACTTCCATTCTTTGTTGGAGCGAATACAATGAACTCTGTAGGTAAAGCTGCTCAACTTATGGTTGAAGAAGTGAGAAGACAATTCAGAGAAATTCCAGGAATTATGGATGGTACAGGTAAACCTGATACTGAAAAGTGTATTGCTATTGCAACGAATGCCTCTCTTAAAGAGATGGTTCTTCCAGGACTTGTAGCTATTACCTCTCCTGTTCTTGTAGGTTTCCTTCTAGGTAAAGCTGCTCTTGGTGGTATGCTTGCTGGTGCAACTGTTACAGGTGTTCTTCTTGCACTATTTATGTCAAACGCCGGTGGTGCTTGGGATAACGCTAAGAAGTCAATTGAACAAGGGCATATCGAAGGTGAAAAGAAAGGTACAGAAGCTCACAAAGCAGCTGTTACTGGTGATACTGTTGGTGACCCGTTCAAAGATACTTCAGGTCCAGCGATGAATATTCTAGTAAAACTAATGTCTATCGTGGCACTTGTTATCGCACCACTTCTATAAGTTTAAAATTTAAATTTATATATTAAAAAGAAGGTCCTCGAAAGAGGACCTTTTTATTGGAACAAATTACTGACAAGACTTAGATCTAAATCTCAAAGCATCAGCTCGAAGTACTCCTTGATCATCACCATACCGTTCAATTTTAACCACAACAGGTTTTGTGCGATCAAACTGAAAGTTACCAAGGGTGAACCAACCAAGCTTGTTAACATCATCAGAATAGTCTAAAACCTGCTCATCAAGAATATGATCTTCCTGAGAGATTGTAATTTTAGCTTCACTCACACTATTGGGATGAGTGACCTTAAAGATTTTTAGACAATAACTCTGACCTGTAACTTTAGCACTGTAAGTAACGTAGGCGTTGGCATCTCTAGAGTATCTCGAAACAGAATTTTTAAATCCTCTAAGGCTACTCTTGTGCCACTCTCCAAATTCTCTATATCCAACAGAGTCCCTCTTAGGTTTAGCAGCTGCTCCATCATATTTATTATCGATAACTGCATTTTTCTTTACTGTCTTATAGATTTTCCCACGACAATCATAACCTTCTCTCATCTTTAAGAAACGAACCTCATCGGCCCTAAGTACTCCACCATTTGAATTAGTACCTCGCGAGATTTTGACTTCAACTTTTTTAAATCCTTCGAAGTTAAACTCTCCCAAATGAAACCATCCCTTTGCCTGAGTATCCAGTGCATAGTTTACATTTTGTGTACTAACACTTTGTTCATCTTCAAATAATTCAATCAATGTATCTGATTCACTATTTGGATGAGTCACTCTAAAAACTGAAACACAATACTTTGCCTCTCCCAATTTATGGGTTTGATAAGTTGCCGCAGCAGAAGTATCCACCGAGTAGCGTGAAATAGAATTTTTAAAACCTGAGAGAGAGCTTTGTTCAAAAGTCCCTACTTGAGAATAACCCTTACTATCTTTCTTACTAGATTGATCATTGAAATTTTTGAAATTACCAATAATCACTCTCTTCTTACCACTACCTTGTCCAGGGGGATTTGGATTGGGAGTTGGTTCTACATTATCTGAATCACCTGGTCGCTGAGCATCTACCGGTACTTCAAGTTCTTCCTCTTCAGCTTTACATCCAGTAAAGAGAATTAATGAGAAGAGGCAAAAGAAAGTAAGCAATTTATTTGTCATCATATTCATAGACATCCCCTATGAGACTTATCGACTTATTAAATGCAAAATTTATACCTAATAATTATTCGCTAAATTATTGAAATCTTCTAAAGGTTGTCTGCTTAATTGACCCTAGAGACAAAGTAACCCCGAGTAAAACACTCGGCTATGTGTTCATCTTTGACGATCAACAAGTGACTAACTAGACTAAATGCATAAACATTTTTTTAAAGGATAAAGATATGAAATGGATTTTATGTCTCATACTGACACTTCTAAGTACAACTATTCAAGCAGAGACTTATACCATTTCGGGAAAAGATCCTCTCTGCAAAAAATCTAATACTGGTGAGCTCGCACTAAAAGTAAAAAAAGGTAATGAGAATATTTTTCAAATAGGAGTAAGAGTAAACGCAGCTTGTGAAATTCAAGAGAAAAGTTTCTTTAGACTCTATTGGTATGTTGACATCGGAAGCCGTTCCTATTGTGAAGGTTTAACCTCATTCGAAAAGAAGTATTTTCAATTTGAATATAATCAAATAGAGAGAACCAGTTCTAAAAGTATCAGGTGGAAAACAGGCGTTGCTAAAAGTATCATCAAGAAGGCCAAGAAAAACGGTTATAAAATAAGTCCTTGGATAGATATTGTTATTGAAGGCGCAGGAAAAACTTGTATTCCAAAGTCCTATATAACGGTAAATGGTCAGCTCATGGAACTAGATGAAATGAAATTGAAACTAAGATTTTTAAAAGTAAAGTCAGCTAGTGCTTACTTACAAGATCAGTTTTTAACAAAATTCTTCTAAAGACATTTCATATTTGGAAGATTGGTCTCAATAACCTTATTGTCGACCCTCTTCCAAAAAACCTTTTGTCCAATGACCATTTCTTCAAAGGCCTTCTCTTCAAAGATAATCTCCCCTTCTTTAAAATACTTTTCAAGTAGAACTCTTTCAAATCCCTCAAATATTTTTACAATATGTGGAAATTCATTTGCATCTTCTTTATACAGAATTGTTTTCTTATACTGACCGTTTGGGCCATCGTCATAGAAGTAACGAATGCGATAGATTTCACCATCAGTATATTTAATATGCGAGTTATTCCACAGAAGTGACTTATCATTTTCATAAGAAGAAAGATTAGCTTTCTTTATCTGAAGGCATGCAGATTGAGAGGAAGTTTGCTTTTCATGCGATTTTTTTGGAACTACATGTAATTCAATATTCTTTGAGTTTTCAACAATTGATAGTTTAGAGTCACCTTTTATAAAGAATAAGATAGTGGCACCAACTAATATTAAAATAATAACTAGAAGTTTTTTCATAAAATCCCCACGAAAAGAATTGTTTAAACACCTTCTCGTGGTTATTTATAGCAACTCTAATCGTGATAATCAAAAATAATTTTAATCGCTATCTTATCAACGTTAAAATCAATCTTTGGAATCGATTGTTTTTTAAGACTTAGCTTTAACTGAGTTAGTCCACCAGGTCTTGAAAATAACATAAGATTTTCATCATTATTTTCACCTATTAACATTCTCATTAAAGACTCTGCAATTGGACTTTGATTTATTTGAGATAATTCATCGCCGATAAGATCTAGGTTTGCACCCCATTTATGATTTTTTGACTCTGAGTTTTCCTGTGTTTCAAATAAGTAGATTTCACCATTCTTTCTTAGATAACTCTTTCCTGAATAAGTTATATCCAAAGAAGCCTCAGCTAATCTTAAACTAGGAATCGCTTCGGATATGCTCATTTTTTCAACAATGATATTATTAATCCTCACATCTTCGTAATCTTCACTAAAAATAGCTTCATTTACTAAGTCTAAGAAAATATCATTCCCTTTATTTAGAGAATTTAACTCTTCAATTGATAAGTAGATAACCTTTTCTCTTTGTCTTGGGACTCCATTGGTTTCAAACTTTTCAAGTGCCCTATCTACAATTTGAGCAAGTGTTTTTAGATAGAGTCCTTTGAGAACATTAAATTGACCTTCACTGAGCTGCCCTTCCTGATCAGCCTCTACAACTTCAATCATCTTAGAAGTAATGGCATCCATATTCAGATTTTCTTTGTAGGGAATAAGTAGTCTATATTCAAAGGCCCTGGCCATTCTATAGTGATATTTAAGAAGTCTACCTTTTGCCTCTTCCTCAATTTTCTGCATAATTGGATTTAACTTAACATCCATTCCCTTCGAAATTCTTACTCTCTGATCAGAAATCTCACCTAATGTTACAAATCCATTTTGAATAAGTGCTAAATAAGCTCCCAGCTGTGTATCGATAGCCTGTATTTCATCATTTAAAACCTTTTTCTTAAACATTAACTCTTCAAGATCTTTTGTAATTTGCTTAAAAATAGGATCAAGTGCTTTTATTTTAGCAATTTCAGCTTCAACTTCACCACTTGGTACCTGTTGTTTTCTCCAAATATCTGAATGTTTTTTCATTTCATTAACTATTGGTTTTGTAAAATTGACTATACCTCTTAGATATTCTTTCCTTTCCTCGTCAGTCTTTAGTGAATTAAAATGGCTTACTTTTACTTTTGACCAATTCTCATTCCAATCATTTCTTGAAGCCTCTAAATCAAAACTCTCATAACTTGAGTAGAGTTTTGGAGCATTAGAAAGAATTGATCTAACAGGATTATCAGAATCAGCAGCTTCAAGTGCGACCATCATTGTAGAGGCAACTACAGCAAGAGCAGGTTGTCCTGCTGGGAATACAGAAGCAATTACAGCTACAACCTTCAGCGCTTTCTTATACATTGGTGTTTTATGTCTATCTAAAACATTGTTTCTCGCCATCCTCTCAATTTCAGCTTCTAACTTTACTAACTTTTGCTGAAAAAATTCTTCGTGAACTCTATACTCATCAATCTTTTCTTTAAGTAGTGGAATTTTATCTAAGAGTTTATTAAAATCTTCTTTAGATTTTTCCATTTTAAAAAATAATGAGTCTTGCAGTTCTGCTAGGGCCTTATTTTTCTCTTCTAGAGAGTTTTGAGAATTTAAGATCCAATATGTAAGGTAGAGAATTTTCATAGAGCTTTCAATATCATTTTCAAACGCAGTATAATTGGCTTCAAAAGAAAGCTTGGGAACCCAAGTAATTTTATGTCCAAAAAAATCGAGTTGTCCTTCAATCTTATTCCTTTGAACATGAGTTGAACTAATGACAGCCGTTTGTTTTAAGGATTTCTCAAATTCTGTATTAGAAACTTTTGTAAAATAGTTTTCAATATTATCGTAAACAACTCTCGCTTCTTCTATTCGATTATTTAAATAAAGATCATTAGCATACATGAGATTAAATTCTGCGAGACCATCATTCATCCAACTATTTTTACTTTCAATTATTTTTACGATTCCAGCTTTTCCCTCTTTCTTTAAGGCCCTAGGAGAACTTACATCTCCCCCCTTATTTGAAGTCTGAGACTTTCTATTATTTCTCCCTCTGTAGTCATTTACAACATGATAAGAGTTCATTGGAATACCAGGGTTGCCTCCAAGGAAAAATCCTGCCCACCTACCAGCTTTCCCTGCATCTAAGTCAATATGTTCACTAGATACTTCTTGAATTGAAGAAAAAACTCCTCCATTACCAGGCTCTCCTGGCTTTCCTCCGGATATTGCTGATTCTCCATTAGTCGGCCATGCCTGCACTCCCGTATAACTCCATCTTGGACCGCATTCAATTTCTTTATTGAACCGATCTCGAACTTCACGTACATGAATGCATTTTTTTTTCACGTCAACTTTATAAACAACTCCCCCTCCGAAGTCGTTCATTCTCGAACCATTACGACCTTTTTGACCAGTACCAGCTCCTTGACCATTCCCACCACTAAGAACAAAGGCCTTTACATTTCTTTGATTTGAAATCAAAAGATCGTTAACATGTAAGTTTATTTCTCCTGCGTTTAATCCATTAACTCCATTTTTAAATTGCCTTGCATTTGTTTCCCTATCTAATGGAGTCGTGACGATGGATCCATCTTTACCAACAATCATTACATTGGCATAAATTTTCACATTGACTGAAGGTAACTCTAGTACAGAATCAAGCTCTACTTTTTCAGCTAAAATTGTTAGAGATCGTAAGTCTGATACTTTATGAAGTTGCTCAAAAACTCCTTGATGATTCCCTTTTTTTAAAACGAGCTCTTTAGCTGAAATCGTAATGTCTCTCACTCCACTTGTGAGTTCATTTCCATTCCAAGAAACAACTTCTTTATCTTTGCTTTCTTCCACCTTTAAGTAGCGCTTATCTTTTGCAGAGAAACTCTCTTTTTTATTAAAAAAAGCTAAAGCATTAAATTGGTAAAACTTGGGTGATTTTAAAACCGAATCAGAATAGGAGTCGCCATCTTCATTGCCCATATCCGAGCGCTGTTGTGATGAAGTATCATCCTTTCCCGATGGACTCTCTAATGTGGATAAGTAAGTACTCTTATCGCCACAACCAAATAATAGCAGCGATAAAAAAATAAAACTCTTCTTCATATTCCCTCCCGTGATGAATTCACAAGGAGGCATATCTGCAAAAGACGTTCCATTAAAAATATTTACAAGGTGTTGGTTTTTATAGAGTTGTTCTAAGACTAGAACGCTCTATATTCGAAACATTGGTAATTTTGAAAGTTCTAGCTTTAATGATCTAAGTTCTCTTTGCAAAAGAGATGTACTTTTTCTAATTGAGTCTAGCTCAGCTTGACCATTTTCAATTTGAGCGGCACTCTGTTTTTTTCTACGCCTAATTTCGTCTGAATGAAACACATTCATTCTTAATTCTTGTTCCAAATCTGAAATTTGTTTCTTTAAAGTTCCTCTTGTTTTACCAAGAGTATAGGCTGAAAATAATTCATCTCGGTTTTTCTTACACTGATGAAATACTGATGAAACGAGTACTAAACCTTTGTTATAGGCATTTTGTTTTATGCAATAATTCTTATTAAAAGAAATATCATATGATTTTAAAAAATCGTCTTGAGACTTTGAGCTTACAGTGTAGTCACTTTTTACGCAGGCTTTTACAATTTCACCAAGAGAGCTAATTCCTTTGGCACCATCTCTCGTCCCAAAGTACTCCCAGTTTATTTGCTGACACTCTTCCTTAGAAATAACCATGGAACTACAAGATACTAAAGTGATAAAAGTTAGAAAAAATAAAATTTGCTTCATAAAGATCTCCCACAATTGTTCGAATTTTCAATGAGATATCACTATTTATCGTGAGCTACAAGTTTTTACGCTTTGCAAATGAAAATACTTCATATATTTTAAATCCATGAAGAGAACTGAAACAAATAATGAAATTAATTACATTCCCGTAAAGTCTCCCCTTGCTTGGGATGAGTATTTTATGCTCCAGGCGATGATGGCAAGTTTCAAATCTAAAGATCCTTCCACAAAAGTAGGAGCTGTTTTTGTTGATGAAAACAACCATCAAGTGACTATGGGATATAATGGTTTTGTGGCCGGTATTGACGAAGAAAAACTCCCTTGGGGTAAAGATCCTGCGGCACCACTTGAGTTTCAAAAGTATGGTTATGTAGTTCATGCAGAAGCTAATGCCATCCTACATTCAAAAGAAAATCTAAAAGGCACTAAAGCATATGTAACATTATTTCCTTGTCACGAATGTGCAAAACTTCTTGCCAGTTCAAAAGTAAATGAAGTGATTTATTTAAGCGATAAACACTGTGAAACTGAATCTAATAGAATTTCAAAGAAAATTTTCGAGCTGGCCGGTATTAAGTACCGACAACTAGAAATTAAAGATACAATCATTAATGAAATGCATAAGCATTTTCAAGTACTCTTAGAGCAAGTTCTCTAAGAGCACCTTCCTTTTTAAAGCTTTTTATCAAACTCTACAATTGATTCCAAAACTTTTGGAAGATGCTTTCCTATCATGACATCTAAATGTCCTGCATTTTTCATCACAAGATACTTCTCACCATGAGCTTGCGCCTCTGCAATTATTGATTTAGCTGGAGAGAAGACATCATTTTCTCCTGCGAAATAAAAGAAAGGTACTGGATTCTTAGCTTCAAAGAATAGTTTGGTGTAATTAATTTCATTTTTGAATGAGCTCATTCTATCTTCTTGCATAAAGAGTTTAACATGTGCTGCTAATTCAGGACTTGCGGCAACAGACCCATAAAGCAAAAACCTCGCTAGAGAATTATCAAAGTATTTAAAGTTACTTAAGTTAAAAAGGCCATTCAAACTATCACCAATTGGTAAAAATCTAAGGTTTGTTAAAATATTATGCATGGCCGTTACGAAGATAGACTGCTTAAGAATTTTCTTTTTATTAATGACGTCAGAAAGATCAGCTCCCATCATAGCGATTAAATCTTCAGGGATCTTGTCAAGAAAAGATAAAGCTCCAGCATCCCCTTGTCCTTCTTGTCCGTTAGGAGAAGAAAATGAAACAAGGCCACGAACTCTCTTTTTTGCCCAATGTATGGCCTGCTTATCAATAGATGCATTTTCATTATGATCAGCTTTAAGTCCATATAGAGTTAACTTGGCAGTTACCGCTCCTAGAGAGTGACCTATAATGAGAACTTTCTTATTTGTCTTTTCATAGATGTATTGAACAAGCTGTCTTATGGTTCTTGTCGACTCATCAATATTTCTATCGTCCACGTTCCAGTTAGCGGCATAGACATCAAAACCTTCACCATGAAGTTTAGAGGCTAAGTCCATAAAGGTGTGCATGGTGGCCATATAGCCGTGGAGAAAGAGCACTGGTCTTCCTTCCTTATTTTGCATATGAACAGTTTTTAATTCTATGTCCTGTGAAATTCTTAAATCAAAGTGTTTCGCTTTCAACCAAGCTTTTGGAAAGACGCCAGCATTAGTATTTAAACAAAGAACCGTCACCAATGTGAACAGAATCGACTTCATAAGAACTCCCTATCAATAGTTGTCCCGACACTATCGTGATTGTTTTCCAGAAGTAAAACTTTTATTTTAAGGCCTGTAATTCCCAAGAGGACAACACTAATAATTACAGCACGTTGAACACTTCAGGAGTGAATATATTTTTGAACGTGTTCATATATATTCCAAAATGAGTCTAAGAAATAATCCTTTACCTAAGATCTAGTAGACTCTCTTTGACACCAAGAAATCAATAAGGCTCCAGTTTTCTAACAATGGCCATCTCGGCCGAAACCCTTTGTTAGTCTTATTCACAAGACTTCCTTACTCGCCTCATCATATGCTTTATTCAAGCGAAAAGGCAGGAAGCCTAATCCCTTACACACACATATCTCAGCTAACAGGATGTTTATTGAGACAAAAGACCATTAAGGTCGAAACATTTAGGAGGCAGTTATGTTTATGGCAATCGCCGTCGAAAACGCTCACCATCCTGCTAACCAGTCCAACTATCGCGTTTGGCATCTTGAACTTGACGCAAGTGGAAATGTTCTTTCCATTGGGTCTAAGACGCGAGAAGAGCTTATCCAAAGCCTATTTCAACACTACAGGGAAAAAGGCCAATCAAATTGGAAAGCATTCCTAAAGAACCGAGATGAGTCTACAGTTATTGAACTCTATGACTTCATCTCATTAAACCCTAATGAAAACACCCACTTTGGGAATTTGCCAACTCTATCGGAGTTTCAAAAGACTCTCGAGCAGCTAGAACTTAAGATGGAGATGACACCCATCGCTGCTTAAATAAAACTTTTGGAATTTTTAACACTTACCCGCCCAGGGAAAAAAAGGGGTCCGAAAGGGCCCTTTTTTGCTTTCAGGACTCTATAAAACTCTCTATACTTCAGCTGTTAGATCAATTAACGCTCACAAATGGGGAGGATCCATGAGACCGTTTATCGTAGTATCAGATGGCTTTGACAAAAGTTTATTTGAAGGATTAAAAAACACACCAGAATTCGAAGTTCACTCAGAATCAAAACTCACACAAGATCAGCTCAAAGAATTACTTCCAAAAGTTAATGGACTTGTGATTCGTTCAGCAACCAAAGTCATGCAAGACTATCTAGATCTCGCTCCTAATTTAAAATACGTTATTAGAGCAGGTGCAGGTACAGATAATATTGATAAGGCCGCTTGTGAAAAAGTAGGAGTCAGAGTTTCAAATACTCCGGGTGCTAATAATAATTCAGCCGCAGAACATGCAGTAGCATTAATGATGACAGTGCTTAGAAAAACAGCTTACGCCCACAAAACTATGAGTAATGGTGGTTGGGATAAATCTAAATTTGTTGGTGTTGAACTAGCAAATAAGAAAGTTGGAATTATGGGATTTGGTCAAATTGGTCAAATCGTTGCCAAGAGAATTGGTGGCTTTGATCCAGAAGTTCTCTTCTACGATCCGTTCCAAGAAACAAGTGATCTTCCATATGCCACTAAGTGTGATGACTTAAAAACTCTCTTTAGTGAATGTGATATTATCACTCTTCATACTCCACTTATGGATGCCACAAGAAATCTTGTAAACAAAGAGTTACTCTCTCTCATGAAGCCTGGAGCTATTTTAATTAATGCTTCAAGAGGTGGAATTGTAGATGAAGAAGCTTTATTAGAAACTTTAAAAGAAGGAAAAATCAGAGGCGCAGGTTTTGATGTTTTCGCAACAGAACCTCTTCCAGAAGATTCTCCTTTAAGATCATTAGATAATTTAGTTATGACTCCACACCTTGGAGCTTCAACAGAAGAAGCCCAGTTTAGAGTGGGAGAAATGGCAGTACACCAATTGAAAGAATTCTTTATCAACGAAAATTTACTTAATGAGGTAAAAGCGTAATGAAATCTCTCGCGATAATAGGCTCACAATGGGGCGATGAAGGTAAAGGTAAAATCACAGATCTACTTAGTCAGAAATGTGATGTTGTTGTTCGCTATCAAGGTGGTAACAATGCTGGACACACCATCATCGTAAAAGACAGAAAGATTGTTCTTCATTTAATTCCATCAGGAATCCTACACGATCACTGTGTATCAATTATCGGACATGGTGTTGTATTTGACCCAGAGGCTTTTAAAGTAGAACTTGATGATGTTCTTTCAAATAATATTAATATCAATGCTGATAAATTAAAAATTTCAGCTAATTGTACTGTTATTACGACTTACAATAAAATTCTTGATGCTCAAAGAGAGGCCAAGGGTCCAGTTAAAATTGGAACCACTGGAAAAGGAATTGGTCCTGCTTATGAAGATAAGATTTCGAGAAAGGGAATTAAGTTAAAAGACCTTTCAAACCTTGAAACTCTTAAGACTAAGTTAGCGGCCAACCTGATTGAAAAAGAATCTCTCTTTAAAAATCTCTACAAAGTTGATTATCCATCTGTAGAAGAAGAAGCGACGAGACTCTTTGAACTAGGAAAGATTGCTGCACCATTTATTTGTGACACTTTCAGTATTTTAGATCACGCCGTTAGAGATAATAAGAATATTCTCTTTGAAGGTGCTCAAGGTGTTCTTCTTGATATTGATTATGGATCTTATCCATTCGTAACATCTTCAAGTACTTCTTACGGAGGTATTTTCACTGGAGCAGGAATGCCTACTGGAAAAGTTGATGAAGTTCTAGGGATTACTAAGGCCTACACAACAAGAGTTGGAGAAGGACCATTCCCTACTGAACTTTTCACTCCTGTGGGTGAATTTATTCAAACTAAAGGTGGTGAGTTTGGTGCTACAACAGGAAGAAAGAGAAGATGTGGTTGGTTAGATATTCCTCTTCTTAAGTACGCTGTTAAGTCTTCAAGTTTGACGAGTATTGCTCTTACTAAAGTTGATATCTTAAGTGGTATGGACGAGTTAAAAGTTTGTAAGTCATATATGTATGAAGGAAAAGAGATCAACTGTGCTTATCCTGGAATCGATCTAACAAAGATTGAACCAATCTACACTGACTTAAAGCCATTTGATGATGATTTCAAAGGTGAACCTTCTGAAAATCTTAAAGCTTATATCGAGCTCATCGAAAAAGAACTAGAGATTCCAATTTCAATTATTGCTTTTGGACCTGAGAGAAATGAAATCTCTTTTAGAAAAGAATTCTTTAAATCATAAAGCTTAAATAAAGAAGGGAGTGAAGTTTTCTTCACTCCCCCTTTTTAGGAAGAACTGTTCAAAATCTTACCACTATTTTTCACAGCAATTTTGTATTTTCATTAATTTAAATTCATGATGTCGTTTTTCTTTAACTTTAATTTCTGTTAGCACCTCCTTATCAATCTCTTGATCTAATTTAACAATTAAACTATGTACTCTATTTAAATTCTTGGCCGTATCTTGAACGATAATTCGATCTATTCCGTTTGGAGAAACCACTCTTCCGTATCTCGAAAGAAAAGGTCTTAAATTTCTAGTAATTATTTTTGAAGACTCTGGAAACTTTAATTTATACTCCATCATATGATAGTCATAACTGGAAGGAAGTCTTGGAGGATTGTCACGATCAGCTGAAACGAGAGGAACAGCAGTGTATCTAATATCTCTAGCATTAATAATTTTATAAGTTCCATCTCCCTCTTTAATTCGCGTGTAACCAGAATCATTTAATAAGCTAGAGAGAATAAGATCAGCATTGTCGCGATCAATTTTTAGATTTATTAAAGTTGCTTCACCTTTTAAGCTCTCACTAGAAAAGTACTTATCTCCAGTGATCTTGCTGATGACTTCAACACACTTTGAAATAGTAGAGCATTGTGATTTATGTAATTTATGTTTTGATTTGGCGTTTGAATTGAATGAGAGAGTAGTTAAACCTAAAAATGCTGCGACAACGATTGATCTTCTTATAGACATTCAAAACCTCCAAGTTTTTAATCTGGATTTAGAATGCCTTACAAGGAATTTGTTTATGTCAGCTTAATGTAAAGTGATCGTTAAATTATTGAATGAGTTCTGCAAAGAGTTTTCCATCTTTATACTCTTTCAAATATACCTTACGAGTTTGGTTTTTTAGATCCTCTTCAGTATCTATATAAACTCTTACGTAGTTGGAAGTATAACCTGTGAAGTATCCATTCTTCTTGCTTCTTCTTTCAAAGAGAACTTCATTAGTCGTTCCTACTTGATCTTCAGCAAAAAGCGCCAGCTTAGAATCACCGAGATGAATAACAGAATTCACTCTCTCTTTCTTAGTGGCATTATGAATATGATTATCCATTTTAGAAGCCGTAGTCCCCTTTCTCTTAGAATATGGGAAAACGTGAAAGTGTGTGATAGGAAGTTCTTTTAAAAGGTTATAAGTACTTTCAAATTGCTCTTGAGTCTCACCAGGAAAACCACAAATGATATCGGCACCAATTCCGGCGTTTGGAAAAGCAGTAATGATTTTATTAATGATCTTCTTATAGTCCGCTACTGAATACTTTCTTCTCATATTTGTGAGAATAGTATCGTCACCTGATTGCAATGGAATGTGAAAGTGATCCTTAAACTTAGAAGAACTCTTAAGTACTTCCAAAAGTTCATCAGTAATTGTATTTGGCTCAACACTTGAGAGTCTTAATCTCTCAAGACCTTCAATATCTAATAGAGAACGAACCATATCCGTTAATTTCTCACCGGAAGAAGTTTCATACTCACCAATATTAACACCAGTGAGAACAATTTCCTTGAATCCACCAGCAATTAACTCTTCAGCGTTAGCTATAGCATCTTTGATTGAGATGGCCTTAGACCTTCCTCTTGCGAAAGGTATGATACAGAAAGAACAAACGTAGTTACATCCATCCTGAATCTTTAAAAAGGCCCTAGTGTGGGAATCTGATGTTGTGGTGGCTGCACCATAGAAGTCAGTCGACTTATCAACGTGGATAGCACTCACTTCTTCTTCATTTAGGTAATCAAAGACCTTATATTTTTCAGATGTTCCAAGAACCAGATCAACCCCTTGCATATTAGCAATAGTTTCTGGCTCCATCTGAGCATAACAACCAGCTACTACAATTTTTCCTTCTGGAGAAGATTTGTGTGCCTTTCTAATTAAGTTACGACAGGTAGAGTCTGCAGAATCTGTCACTGTACAAGTGTTTATAAACACCACGTCAGCCTTTTCACCGAACTCAACCACCTCGTAACCCCTCTTCGTAAAACCTTGCGCTAGAGAGCCTGTTTCAGAGAAGTTTAAGCGACAACCTAACGTATGTAAGGCAACCTTTTTTGTTGAATTTTCTGGTGTATTTTCCACTTCTTATACCTATTTGCATTAAATTTAAGACAACATAGTTAATGACGCGCTTTCAGACAAGTACATAAGTAGATTTTTTATCATATTTCTGGAGTTTTCCTAAATTTTCGTTTGACAGGAACCCAACTTTTCCTTATTCTCAGTCTCACGTTTAGAAATAATGATCGGTCTCTTAGCTCAGTTGGTTAGAGCATCTCCCTTTTAAGGAGAGGGTCCTGTGTTCGAGTCACAGAGAGATCACCATTTTTTTCTTCATGTTTAAACGGGCTCCCATCGTCTAGCCCGGTCTAGGACACCGCCTTTTCACGGCGGCGACAGGGGTTCGAATCCCCTTGGGAGTACCATTTATTTTTGCAATCTACCCTCGTCTAATCGAGGTTTTTTTGTGCCTAAAATCCTAATCCACCAAGTATTTCTAACTAGTTAACCTTTACCTCATCCTCAATAAATTATTTTGTACAAACTTTAAACACCCTTTGTAAGAAGTGCAAATCTCTACTTCCCCATCTTGAATTCCTCTAAAGTTGAACAAATTAATTAAATAAAAAATCTATCGGAGGACTCTATGAAGTTTCTAATCTCTTCTTTGTTACTGCTCGTTTCAGTGGCATCAATTGCAGCACAACCTAAGAATGTTGAATGTATTAAAAAGGAATTGAAGAAGAAGACCTCAATAGAGAAAGCTTATCAAATTTGTTCAATAAAGAAATAATCACAAACTATAAAATTAGGAGTTATTAGTGAAAAAACTAATCATCGGAACAATGTTACTGGCCACATCAATGAGCATCTTTGCTGACATTGATTTAAGAAATGGCTTTAATGGAAAACCTGCTAAGTCTTACTTAAGAACTTTAAAAGCAGGACAAAGAGTTTCAATTGACCTTGGAAGAAGTCAATATGTAGAAGAGTTATTAATCTTCGCAGAAGGAAGACAATCAAGATTCTCTTTTGGAAAAGTTTATGCCGACGGACAAGAGATCTCAACTCTTGGTGTTCCGGGGTTTGATCCAGACTATCCTGTAGTAGTAAGAGGAAATGTTAGAAGACTTGAAGTTGTAGCAAGTGCAAATTCAAAATTTAAAATTCTAGATTTCAAAGTATTCACAACTAGAAAGAATTATAACTCTTACCATAGAGTACCAATGTCTCAGCGAGCAAACTTTAGTTTAGACAACTGGGGAAAGCACACTTTAGACGCAGTTTATGAACTTTATTATATAATGAGAGATCAGGGATTAATTTCTCAAGATGATTTTCTTACATACATCCAACCTATTAAAAGAGCAGCTGTAAGAACTCAAGCTTCTGATAACGCTCGTGCTGCAGATTCTTTAAAGACTTATAGAAAAGCAAGAGAACTTGCTGACGCTCTAGTCGACGCTCAACCAATTTTTGACAAGGTTATGTCTACACTTGATAGAAACCTTGATTCACTAGCGATTGATTTAATGACAATCAAAGAAGACATTAGTGAAAAGTATGACATCGATTTAGAAGACGAATAGAAACTAATTTTAAACTTATTGGAGTATATATGAAATTTTCAAATATTTTATTAGCTGGGGCCATAACTCTAGCATCAGTAACAGCACAAGGTGCAGCAGTACAAGGACAAACTGGAAAATTTTGTCCAGGAGCTCAAGTTGTAAAGAAGCTTGACGGTGCCTATGTAGAAAGAATGTTTATCGCAGCGGAAGGAATTAGAACTTCAGGTTTCATTCATGTTTTCGCTGATGGTGTAAAGGTTCAAAGAATTGGAGTACCAGGATACGATCCAGATTATACTTTTAGAATTAGAAGAAACGTTCAAGAAATAAGATTAACTTTTGAAGGAACTTGTTCAAGAATTCTAGGACACCAAATCTTCACAGCAACTTCTGACGCTCCTGATAGCTATAGAGCTTATGATCCAAATAACGTAAGAAACGGTTCTTGGGGATCAGAAGTTCTAGCACTTGTAGGATCATTAGAAGCAAAAATGGTTAACGATAACTTACAAGTTAATCCTCTTTATACAAAAGTTTTAAAGAGACTTAAGAAAGTTGCACTTTTTGAAAATGCTTCAGAGACAGTACGTCACCAAAGATCACTGGTTAAAACTCTTAGGGCCCTAAAGATGGCAAAGATTATTAGAAACAACCAAAATCTTTTAATCGACTCTTTAATGAATGGATATGATGATCACGTAGTGATGGATCTTTTAGAAATCAAAGAAGATATCCTTGAGCACACAGACGTAAAAGAAAAGAACCTTAAATCAACTATTAAAGAACTAGAAGAAATTCTAAACTAAGAGGAGGAAAGTATGAAATTATCAAAAAATATTAAATTACTTTCCCTGCTAGGCATGACTGTACTTAGTACAAATGCATTTTCTGCATTTTCAAGCTCGACAGTAGAACTTAATCTTCATGATGAGTGTGGAACTTCTAAGATTTGTGAAATTGAAGAATATGGTGTCACAATTGAATGTTCAGGAAATGTGCAAAGAGGAACTGGCTACGGATTATCTTGTAGTGATGGAGACTTTACAATTTCTACAACAAAATTTCCAATGGTAGGACTTAAAACTCACTATTATCCTCTTAAGGTAAATGGAAATACTGTTACAAATGTAAAACAAAATCATATTGATAGAGATTTTACAAAAGAGCTAGACTTTACAAATAGCATTGTTTTTAAAGATGCTCATGATCAACCATACTTGAAAAGTATTTTTGTACAAAAATCAATTCACAATGCTATTTACAATGTAGCAAGCGCACTAAACGCACCACTTTTTGAATCATATAGATTTGTAAATTTACAACTTGAGAAATTTAAAAAGAATATCAAGAAATCTGACATTGGTCACACGGCAAGACTTCAAAAAGCTTTAGAAGAAGGAATGAAACTTCTTGATGCCAAAGACAAGAAAACTGGTGAATCTCTTTATTCAATCTTAGATTGGAGAATTCAAGAGAACTCAAGATTGATCATCGCCTTTGGTTCAATTTTAGATGAACTACTTGCTGAATATGATCATGTTGAATCAATTAAGTTTGCCATTGAAAATATGAGAATTCTTGTTTCAGAACTAAGAAAGTCATACGGATGGAACAGAGGTCTTAGTGGAAATGTTTCTAAAGCTTCTTCAACACTTTTAGAAGTGATTAGACTTGAAGTACAAGAACTTGGTGCCATTAAAATGTCACTTGGTGAAACAACTACAGCTTTCAGTGATATTTTAAAAATCACAGGACAACTTAAAGCTAAGATTGATGCTGCAAAAAGTGGTGACATGAGAGCTCAAAGAGATATCTGGCGCTTCCTTGATGTTTGGAATGACGAAGCTTGGCAAGTAGAATTAAATAAGCTTGTTGATGCTGGTCCAGATGTAAAAGGTCTTGTGACTCCAAAACTATCTATGCTTATTCAGGCCATGGAAAGTATCGAAGAGTTAACAGATGCAGGATTCATAATTCCAGAATTATAGAATTATCTACAAAGCTCCGGTCTCAGTTTTCTGGGTCCGGAGTTTTTTAGTTTTTACACACCAAGTTATTTCATCTCAACTAAATACAGCTAGTTAAATTAAGAATGATGCAAAGAATTCAAAAGTTAGACAGTAAATCGCAATTGGAATTGGAAGACCTAGCAGAGAGCCCAACATATAATCCCTAAACCTCACCCCAGACATGGCCAGAGAGTAATTTAGCGCCGGATTAGTCTGCATTAGAAGCCTAAGGATGAAGATAGACTGCAGAGGCCTTTTGTCGAGCCTATCAAAGGCCTTCTGGGCGTATTGATTTTTGAAATTTCGAAGGAGATTCTTGCCAAAGTAACCTATGAGAAAATAGCTCACCAAGCAGGAGATACTTCCTGTGAAGAACATGAGAAAAAAGGCCTTCTGTTTTCCAAGTACTAAAACTGGCGCCAAGAGGAAGATGAAACCAGGTATATAGAGTAAATTTGCTATTACAAAAAGCCCCACAAAAATACCCACTGCCACAAATAAGTTCTTCTCCAATATTAGCTTTAAATATTCCACTGTCAGAAACTCGCTAGCGCCAGAAACCCTTACAGTCACTACAACTGAGAGTACTACAACTAAAAAAATTGCTAGTTTTTTTCTAAAATCCATTTGAAGATTGTAACATTAAATGAATTTTTACAAATAGATAATATTGGAAAAAGAAAGAAGTGCATTTATCTCATTGACATTTCTTTGCTAAGAACTTATAAAATGCCCTCAAGTAAAGAACGGTCTCTTAGCTCAGTTGGTTAGAGCATCTCCCTTTTAAGGAGAGGGTCCTGTGTTCGAGTCACAGAGAGATCACCATTTTTTATTTGTCTAAACGGGCTCCCATCGTCTAGCCCGGTCTAGGACACCGCCTTTTCACGGCGGCGACAGGGGTTCGAATCCCCTTGGGAGTACCATTTATTTTTGCAATCTACCCTCGTCTAACCGAGGTTTTTTTGTGCCTAAAATCCTAGTAGACTCTTAAAAACAGACTTACAATTTGCCTTGCCTCTTGCAAAAAGACTAGCAACCTTAGCACTCGTAGGCTCACCTTTTACCACTTCAACAGATAAGGCCTCACGAGTAAATCTTGCTTTGTGATCATTCATAGTTTTAAAGGAAAGATCATGTTCTTTGAAAACTTTTAATTCCTCTTCATTGAATAATCCAAATTGCAGAATCTTACCGTCACGAACAATATAAACTCCATCATCACTTATTCTGAATTCAATATCCTTAGAACTTAAAATATTTGCGTAGGGAACCCATTCATCGTTAGTCTTCTTTAAATCAATATACTTCTTCGCCCATTCAATCTGTTTTTTCCCTTCGGCCTTAATTGAATTCTTACTAGTATCAAATTCAACATTTTCTTGAAGCTTTTTCCCCAGTTGTTGATAATTACTCATTGTAGGAACTTTTCCTAAAGATTCATCACCAAGTAGGTCTCCAATCAAGTTCTTCATGCGGGTATCAATTTTATCATTTAAAGCAAAGACTTCATTCCTTGTAAGAGATGGATCGTTCTTTTCGATCTCTTTAACTAACATATCGAACACCTGTCTCTTGTAGAAAAAGGCATAACTCGTAGAGAAGTTTGATCTTGCTCCAAGAAAGTAGAAATCTTCTGCATTAGCAAAGTTCAAATAAGCTTTTTGCAACTTTCCATTATCAACCATTTTAATAATGTCAGGCCACATTCCACCAAAATCTCTATGTACCCACTTCCCAGTAGGAGCACCATTTTTTAATTCAATTGATAAGTTTTGACTATGAGGCTCGAAATTCATTCCTTGCTCGAAACTCAATTTCTCAAACATATCCATATAACTATCAATTAAAATCTTATCTATGAATTCCTTAGAGGACATACCTGATTTTCTAATCATATCCATAACCATCGGCTCGCCCTTTCTTTCAGGACTCATGACAGCAGCGAGAGATACCCAGTGTACTTCACCATTAATAAACTCATCCGGTAATTCTCGAATAATTTGTCCACCCACTTCTTTAGGGGCATCTTCATAGGCCTTAGTCAGTTTTAAATTTAAACCACCAGTTTCAGGGTAAATATCAGATCCCATCCCTTGTAGCTTATCTCTTCCTAAAATTTCAAAAGCCCTTTGATTTGCAACACTACGAAGAACTTCTCTTCTTTTAACGACTCTACTAATAGAACCAATAATTGTTGTATCAAGTGTGACTTTTGCAATAAAAGGTTTAGTCCCACCTTTCTTATTCCAAAGTAATAAAGAGCGATAAGAAGAAGTAGGTGCCGCCATAAACTCTGACTCAGCAGGTCCTACAAATTTAAAATGAGGCTTCATAAATTTATAATGCTTATAAGATTCAGGATGAACGAATAACTTATGGTACTTCTTTCCATCAATCTCTTCTGTAATTTGACTAAGAACTCCGCCACTCATTGTTTGAGTTTTAATAAAGTCTGCCTCTTCTTCTGGTACCAAGTAGTAAGGTATAGAAAATTTGGGCTGGCTTTCAGGCCAATAAGCCTTATTCATTGGAGTACTAAAGGCCCCCGGCCCCCACAGTCCTTTAACATGTAGAACCTGTTCTTCATAAAGCATCTTAGAGATAGACTCAGGAATATTTTCTGATCCATTTATCTTCTCAACAATGAAGACATGATCATCTATTTTTGATTTCTTAAGAACTTTTGTTTTTACTTCAGAAATGTCCCTAGTGTTATTAAATTCAAGACGACCAAAATGATCCGTCGTCGAAAAATAAACTAAGGACGAGAGTGCACAAAGTAAGAGAAAGAATTTAAACTTTAAAGTTTTCATTAGTTACTTCCTCCTTGTACTGTAAATCTGGAAACTAAACGACTCATATCAAAATCATCGTCTACGGCCATATCACCACTGAATTTTAAAATCTCATTTGGATTGTCAGGATTTCTAATGAATGTAAAATCTGTAATGACTTTATTTTTTTGTGTGTCATAACCAAGTGTTTTAATAATAGTCACCGCATCAGGATCAATTGCTCCAATCGCTGTAACTTCTTGTTGTCTGGCAAAAGTAGATCGAAACTCCGACTCAACTCTTCTGAGACGATTGAGGTCCACATCTTTACGAGCTCTCTTTGCTCCCATCAATACTCTAAATGTAATATTTTCTTGAACTTCATCTGCGTATTGAGAACCATAAGTAACTTGTTCACCTTTTACTCTCTTCATCGCTCCGGAAGCAAAGGCCTTACCAACTTTTTCATCTTTGGAAGTCGAGAGACCAATAGATTTATAATAAAGGGCCCCTTCATTTTGATGATCAGTCATCATTTCGACTAAGTTTCCTTTATAGAGTCTATCGTTAAAGTTTTTAAATTGAGGTTCTACTACTTTCTTCCAATCGCCAGAAGACATACCATTTTTCCAAGAACCTAGAGACTGATTTGAAACACCCATATGGTGAATGTCTTTAAACATATTTACAATTCCACCATCAGAAATCACACCTTGTAAGTGAGCCTGACCACGCCAAACTATTTGTTTCTCGTTGTACCAAAGTTTCATCTTCGCATCGAAAGCTTCTTTGTCAGATGATGTATTTTTGCCAAACATTTTGATGAAATCATTATCTATAAAAGGCAGTTCAATTTCTTGTCTTCCCTCTTTCTTATGATCAAACATTTGTCTCTTCATTCTTGTCCAAATTTCAAAGTCATCAGCAAGTTTCTTTAATGTAGGAACTGGTGCTTTATCTAACTCAACTAGGACGTCTGGATTTTCTTTTACATGATACTTAAGCCAGGGCGTAAATTGAGCAGGATCTACAAATGCTTCTAATTCTTTGACTAAAGTATTCTTACGACCTTCTATTTGAAGATCTAAGAGAACTTTCCTAACTAATTGAGGTGAGAACCATTCAGGAGAATCTTCAAGAGCAAGACCTAGTTTTGCTCTTAAGATTAAATCTTCATAGAGTCTATGAGTGGATGCAATTCCATCAATCACTTGTTCGTGAAGACTATCTAATGTCTGCACATTAACTTCTCCAAAAGTAACAACTCGTGAAGGAGGAAAACCTTCTTTACTAAGTGCTGTATTGAAAAAGAATTCTTTTAGAATGGTATCCGTTTTTGTTCCATAGAGGTTTAAAGAAGAAAGTTCACTATAGGTATTTGCTAATAGTTTAATATATCTGTCTAAATTATCAGGATCAGACATATCCCCTATTTCACTTCTTTGGTTCACAAACCACTTCATTTTCTTTTCTGCTAATTGAGTAATACTTTGTGATGAGTTTTCTAGAGTTTTATATTTAACTTTATGCAGTTTTCCATCGAGTTGCGTTGAGACAATTTCTAGATATGGGTTGTCCTTAAGAGCTTGCAGCTCACTATCGTCTACAAAAGATTCAAACGAAGCAGCTTCACTTCTTATCTTAACTGGTTTAGAGACATTTCCTTCGAACAGTAATCCGCTAATATCATTTAAGCTCTGATAGTTTAAGTCGCCTGTATGACTCTCCATATGATCTTTAACTAATTTTAAGTTATTTAAATCAAAGTAAGAATCTGATCCTGACTGCGACTGTCTTTTAAATCTGCCAAAGAATTTATTCAAAAGGGAAGAGTTATCAGTCTTAGTGAATTTACTGGCAAATGCCATGTCTGAAATTTTAGCCTGCTCGAAGACGACTTTTTTCAAATCAGGTAAGACTTCAGAGAATGGAAGATAGTACAAACCATCTATCGCACTTAGAACATTATCCTTATCTGACTTTGAAAGTTTCTGTAAGCCTGACTCTAAGAGAGCGCGCTTTTCTGAGTGATTAAAATCTAAGACGAGAGAAATTAACTCTTTGCAGTTTAGATTCGAACTGCTGGGAGATCTATCTATTTTAGAGACGTCAGGGAACATTAACCTTTGCCCTAAAAAAGCAAAGCCAAATATAAATACAAATAAGCCTAATTTTTTGATAATCTTCTCCTTATAATACTGAATGACCTATCGGAAGAATCAACAATTAAGTTTAATTCGTTAATTTTAATTTTTGAGAAGTAATATCCCGATACTAATAAGTATAAAACCCTGATTTAATTAGAAAAAAATACGTAGGAGCCACTTTTGACAAATTTCTTAGACCCTTCAAAATTTCATTTCTTTCTAAGTGAAAAGAACTCTACGAAACCTACTTTGGTGCTAGTTCATGGACTCCATAGCCAGCATAAGACTTTTCTAAATTGCGTTGAAGAACTACAGAAAGATTTCAATTGTTTGATTTATGATCAACGAGGTCATGGCAAAACTCCCAGACTTGGGGAAGATTACTCTGCCCACGCCATGGCGAAAGATCTTAAGAATTTATTAGATCATTTAAATCTTACAAAGATATTTCTCCTTGGACATTCTATGGGTGGTCGAACTGCTATGGCCTTTGTGGACTTATTTCCAGAGATGCTCGAAGCAGTCATCATTGAAGATATGGGTTGCCATCAAAGAGCTGAGTTCTCTAAAGAGTTACTAGCAGAAAATATCAAAAAAGCTAAAGACCTGCACCGCGATACAAATATATTCAACTCAAGAGAGGAAGCTCTTACTTACCTCAAAGGACTTAGCCTTCCAAAAGGCATGGCCGAAGAAAAGATATTTGAAATTGAACCCGGTAAATTTGAAACTTATTTCTACACAGACTCTACTCAAATGTATGGATACCAAGGGAATTTTTCAGATCTAACATTAGGATTAAAGAATAACTCTCACACTCCTCTTCTCTTTCTAAGGGCCGATCCTAAAGTAGGAAGCGCTATGAAAGAAACATGTATAGAACATATTAAACTTCATTTGAGTCATGCCAAAGTCATAGAGATTAAAGATTCGTGGCACAATATTCACAACTCAAAACCCGAAGAGTTTTATAAGATATTAAAAGATTTTTTCTTAGAACCCAAGAAGTGAAACAGATTTAACCAGCGCAAAAACTTCCATACCTACTTCTAAATTTAATGTAGCCAGGGAGTAGCCTGTAATTTCAGACATAAGAGTTTGTGAGTCTGCTAGTTTACACAGGACAATGACCCTTCCATTTTTCTTAGGTGAAATATCTACAATAGTCACTCGCATATGATTGAGAATACTCATACGCTCTGGTGTATCTAGAGCGATGGAAACATTTCTAGCGAGAATTCTTAAACGGTGTTGTTCCTCACAAGTTCTAGAATCAAGTCCCGTCAGTTTAAAATTTATAAGATCATTTCCAAAATTTCTAAGACCATGCTCATCACTCTCACCTATACGACCCTCAATAACACTCACGGCACCCTCTTCATCAAAGAGCGGCGAATCCATTTGTGATAGTGCTTCTTTTAAAGTCATGACTCGTTCAACTCTACCATTTGCAATGAGTGCCACATGATCAGCTAGGCGTTCCACCACATCAGGAGAATGAGTGATATAGATGATAGGTATTTTTGAGTCTTTTGCGAGACTTTCAATTAAAAGAAGAATTTCATTCTTAGCCTGGTGATCCAAGGCCGAAAGAGGCTCATCCATACAGAGGATTTTAGGTTTAGATATAAGAGCACGACCAATTGCCACGCGTTGAATTTCGCCACCAGAAAGAGACTGTACATTTTGATTGAGTTTATGCTCCATTCCTATTTTCATCGCCATTGATTCTACAGACTCAGTTCTTTCAATTGAGCGCTTAAGAGCATACTCTAAATTTTCTCTCACATTCATATGAGGAAAGAGTGCAGCATCTTGAAAAACAAAACCTATATTTCTCTTCTCTGTTACTAAGCAAGTGTCTTCATTTTGCCAGAGAGTTTCATTAAACTTTAGAAGACCAATAGTCTTAGGTTCAAGCCCTGCAAGGGCGCGAAGAAGTGTACTCTTACCTGCACCAGACCTTCCAAACAATACAGTAATACCTGTCGTTGGCAGAGAGAAATCCCCTGTAGTCAGATGGAATTTTCCAATTTGTAATTTTAAATTTCCCTCTAACATGACTTCTCCTTCATAGCGATTCTTCTATTCATGCTATAAACAAGAATTAAAACTGTAATGGCAAAGAGAAGTAAAATCGCCGACAAAGTATGCGCCTTATCGTATTCCAGAGATTCAACATAATTATAAATATCAATAGAAACGACTCTAGTACTACCTGGAATATTTCCACCAACCATTAAAACCACTCCAAATTCGCCAACAGTGTGAGCAAAACTTAAAGTCGCCGCTACTAGAAAACCATTTCGAGAAAGTGGTAGGACAATTGTTTTAAAGCGATCCAAAAATGATGCTCTCATGGTCTTTGCAGCGTCTAGGAGATTTGTTGGGATATTTGAAAAAGCATGAACAAGTGGCTGAACAGTAAAAGGCAACGAATAAATAACGGAACCAATAACTAGCCCTGTGAAATTAAAAGTGAGTTGTCCAGAAAAGCCAAATAAACTAAGAAAATTTGTCACTGCTCCTTTTGGACTCAGAAAAACCAAGAGGTAGAAACCTAACACTGTTGGGGGAAGAACTAAAGGTAGGGCGACTAACGCCTCTAGCACCACCTTTAGAGGTGACTTCATTCGACTCATCCACCACGCGAGAGGTGTTCCTAGAATCAACAGGACTATGGTCGCTACTGAAGCAACTTTAAGCGTAAGAAAAATGGATCCAAACTCTAGACTTGAGGACATGATTAATTCTTACCTTGTGTGAGATAGCCAAATTTTTCAAGTACCCTTTGAACCTTTTCACTTTTAAAGTAGTTCAAAAAAAATCTAACTTCGACACTTTTATTTGCTCTCTTTAATATAACTGCAGCTTGATTTATTGGTGAATGCAAAGAGGTCTCAAGAGTATAGTACTCACCTTTTCTAAAAAAACTACCTTGTCTGTCTTTTAGCTGAGAAAGAGAAACGATACCAAGAGCAGCGTTACCTGTTGAGATGAATTGAAAAGTTTGAGATATATTCTCTCCAAAAACTAATTTACTTTCAAGACTCTTATAAACTTTCAAAGACTTCAATACTGAGACAGCTGCACTTCCGTAGGGAGCTGTTTTTGGATTTGCGATGGCAAAGAATTTGAACTTACCCTCTTTTAAAATAGTCACTGCATTTTTTTTAATGCTTAAATCTAAACTATAAAGGGCAATCCTCCCTCTGGCATAAATAAAGCGGCTATCTCTTAGCGCAAGTCCTTCTCTTATGAGTAGATCAGCACGCAACTCATCCGCACTAAAGAAAATGTCAAAGGGTGCACCATTTTTAATTTGAGTGTAGAGCTTTCCGGTGGATCCATAAGAGATCAGAACTTTATTTCCAGTTTCTTGTTCATAATTTCTACTTACAAACTTCATGGTACTCATAAAGTTAGAAGCAACTGCTATCTTAACCGTCTTAGAGAATGTCGGAACAAGGATCAGGTAAAAAGTAAGAACGAGAATATACTTCATCAAAATGTTATATCTGAGCTCTTTTTACCTGTAAACCGTTAGAAAATATGTATAAATTCAATAGGTTGTGAGACCACGCAGTAAACAAATTTACCTTAACCAGTAATATCTGTAACATCTTTAATACTCTGATCACTTACCATTAACTATAATCAGTGGAGTATAGATGATTTGGACAGTTTTCATTCTTATTTTTGGACTATTCTTAGCCTACGCTAATGGTGCTAATGACAACTTTAAAGGTGTCGCCACTCTCTATGGAAGTAGAACGACGACCTATAAGAAATCTCTCATTTGGACAACTATCTTTACACTCCTAGGCTCTCTAACAGCACTCTACTTTGCGGGAGAATTGCTCATAGTTTTTAAAGGAAAAGGCCTTGTTCCTAGTGAAGTGATTGCTCTAAATGAATTCCCCATCGCAGTTGGTCTTGGAGCCGCCCTTACAGTTATGCTTGCGACAGTATTGGCACTACCTGTATCAACAACCCATGCTTTAATTGGAGCTCTCGCGGGTGCCGGTATCATTGCTTCCTCTACAGGGATTAATTTTACAAAACTTGCTCAGAGCTTTTTTCTTCCTTTAATTGCAGGGCCACTTCTTTCAATTCTTTTAGCGATGCTTATTTACCCAATTTTAAAAAAGCTAAAAGATAAATTGGGAGTCAAAGAAAACACCTGTCTCTGCATTGGAAATAAAACGATTGCCACCTCTCCTCTTCAAATTCCTTCGGTGAGTGAATTTGTACATCTACATCCAGAACTAAAACTCCCTTCTTCCACCATGGCCAGCGAAGCCTATTGCAAGAGTCACTACGAAGGATTTTTCCTAGGTTTCTCCGTACACAATTTCCTAGAAAAGTTGCATTACTTTAGTGCAGCGCTAGTCTGCTTTGCCAGAGGATTAAATGACACTCCAAAAATAGCGGCCTTACTTTTAATAGGTTCAAGATTTTCTCTGCAATGGTCAATTACTCTCGTCGGTGTTTTCATTCTCATTGGAGGTATCATTCATTCAAAGAAAATTGCCGATACAATGGGAAATAAAGTGACGAGTATGAATCCGGGTCAGGCCCTTACAGCAAACTTAGTCACAGGCTTTATGGTTTTCGGAGCCTCAAAAATGGGAGTTCCCGTATCAACAACACATGTCTCTTGTGGATCAATTTTTGGAATTGCTTCAATAACGAGAAAAGCACAATCTAAAATGATTTTGCATATTCTCCTGGCCTGGGTAACGACTCTGCCTTTAGGTTTTATTTTTGGAGCAGGTGTCATGTTTGCACTCAGGCAGCTTCTTTAAAAAGCTCATCTGCAAATGAAGCTATTTCATTAAATCTCATGGGTTTTTTGAAAATCTTTTTTACGTTACTTGGGACATTAGCCTGCGTATCAAGATAGCCCGTTACAAAAACGACCGGAGGATATTGAGGATCTCTCTTAAGAAGAATTTCTGCCAGCTCAAGTCCGTCACCTTTCTCCATACGTACATCTGAGATCACTAAATCAAAGTCATTGTCCAAACTAATACGGCTGGCCTCATCTCCAGAACTGGCTGTCATCACGTCGTAACCCCTAGAGCGAAAGGAATCGGCCATAAGATCACAGATAATTTCTTCGTCATCTACAATTAGTATCTTTCTCATACATCTTCACCCTTCATTATTACCGAACCTCGAGGAGGTGGCGGTATGCACCATATTGACCTAAAAAGATGGGTATTTTATGAGGATTCTACATTTCTTCGTGATTTCAAGAGGATAGGTCTCTCGGCAACTACCCGCATCAAAGTCAACTATTGTCTATTGAGCTACTTTCATATAAATAATTAATGCACTGATTTTATTAAACAAACCGGTAGATTTATGTCAGAAAACATTTTAAGCATTAGAAATTTAACAATTGAATTTAAAACTGAAGACGAGACAGTTGTTGCAGTAAAAAAACTGAATTTAGATATCCCAAAAGGAAAGACTGTTGGTCTTGTTGGAGAATCTGGTTCTGGAAAATCTGTAACTTCACTTGCTATCATGGGCCTCATTCCTAGCCCTCCAGGTTCAATCTCTGAGGGAGAAATTCTCTTTCACGGTGAAGACCTAACTAAAATGAGCCAAGATCAAATGAGAAAAATTAGAGGTAATAGAATTGCCATGATTTTTCAAGAGCCAATGACTTCTCTCAACCCAGTTTATACTGTTGGAAATCAAATTGATGAAGTTTTAGTTCTTCACCAAGGTAATTCTAAAAAAGAAGCTCGTAAGAGAACAATTGAACTTCTTGATGAAGTAGGAATACCAGATCCGAGTGAATCAGTTAATAAATACCCTCACCAAATGTCAGGTGGTCAGAAACAAAGAGTAATGATCGCAATGGCCATGGCCTGTGAACCAGAACTTCTTATTTGTGATGAGCCTACAACGGCACTAGATGTAACAATTCAAAAACAAGTTCTTGAACTTATGTTTGAACTTCAGAGAAAGCACGGAATGTCGATGCTCTTCATTACTCACGATCTTGCTGTAATCGCAGATATTGCTGATGATGTTGCTGTTATGTACAGAGGTGACCTTGTTGAAAAAAATACAACGAGAAAACTCTTTGAAGATCCAAAACACCCATACACTAAGGGACTTCTTGCCTGTAGACCTTCACTAGTTGAAAATCCAAAGAGATTAATGACTGTTGAAGATTTTGTAGACGTAAAAGATAATAAAGACATCAACCCTTTAAAATCTGAAATCAAAACTCAACGTCCTATAGATGAAGAACATAACCCTGTTATTTTAGAAATTAAGAACTTTAAAAAATACTTCCCAATTAAAGGTGGATTCTTCGGTAAAACTGTTGACCAGTTCAAAGCTGTTGATGACATCAATATTAAAGTAAGAAGAGGTAGAACTCTTGGACTTGTTGGTGAGTCAGGTTGTGGAAAGACAACTCTTGGTAGAGCCGTATTAAGACTTATTGAGCCTACTGCTGGTGAAGTTTTCTACCATGGTCAAGATATTACAAAAATATCATCTGAAGAAATGAGACTACTTAGAAGAAAAATGCAAATCATCTTCCAAGATCCGTACTCATCTCTAAACCCAAGAATGACTGTTGGTGACATTATTACTGAACCAATGGTTATCCACGGAATTGGTGGAACTAAGAAAGAAAGATATGTTACTGCTGCAGATCTTCTTGAAAAAGTTGGTCTTAAAGGTGATCACTTAAATAGATACCCGCATGAGTTCTCAGGTGGACAAAGACAAAGAATCTGTATTGCCAGAGCACTAGGTCTTCAACCAGAATTCATTATTTGTGATGAATCAGTATCTGCCCTTGATGTTTCTGTTCAAGCACAGGTGTTAAACCTATTACAAGATCTTCAAGATGAGTTCAACTTAACTTACATCTTCATTTCGCATGATCTCTCTGTTGTAAAATATATCTCAGATGAAGTTTGCGTAATGAACCAAGGTAAGATTGTAGAGTATGCCACATCGGATGAAATCTACAAGAACCCAAAACATGATTATACGAAGAAGCTATTGGGAGCAATCCCAAAAGGCGTACCAAAAGAATTACAATAAAAAATCGAGGCTCCGAAAGGAGCCTTTTTTATTTCTTAGAACTTAACCAATAATAGAAAATTTTAAAGCTTACTAGAATTCTTTTAAAGCGAAACCATTTAGGTTCCATTAAGAAGCGCCAAATTCCCTCAAGCCCAATTTTCTGAATTAACTTTGGAGCTCTCTTTACAGCACCTGCAACGAAGTCAAAAGTTCCACCAGAACCTACAACAACTTTAACTCCAAGGTTTTGTAAAAATTCTTTATGCTCTTCCATCCAATACTCTTGCTTGGGGGCCCCAAAACCGACAAAGAGATAATCTGGTTTAAATAATTTTATCTTACCTAGAATTTTCTTATTATGTAGATCAGGAAAGGGATAATCGGCCTTAACCGGAGAGAACCCCTCAACTTGGATTCCATATTGCTCTCTTATTTTCAGTACTGCATCTCGATTGATATCTTCACTACAACCCAAGAGGAAAATTCTCTCTCCTTCCTGTCTTGCTCTTTTACAACAATCATAAATAAAATCAGAACCTGAAATCTTTGAAATTTCCTCAGTCTTATTTGAAATTTTTGCAAGTACATGAGGTATACGTCCATCAAAAGTTGTAAAGTTCTCATTGAGAATTTTATTCAACTTTGCATCCTCATTGGCCTTAACAATGATTTCTGAATTTGCCGTAACCACAATTTTTAATTCTGGTTTTCCATCAAGCAGCGTATTTTTCTCTAACGCCTTGAATTTGATGTTCGCAAATTTGACTGCCCCCATCTATCACCTCTTTTAAGTTGTTTAAGTTTTTCTTCCAAGTATATTTAATCTTAGCCAGCTCTCTCGCTTCGCCACCAATTAATTCCCAAGAATTTCTTTCAGCGATTAGTTTATTTATTGAATCAATTTGTCCTTTTACCGAATCTTCAATACAAGCATGAACACCATTCTCAATATCAATCCCCTCTGCACCAACAGAAGTTGTAACGAGAGGAATACCTGTATAGAGAGAGTTGATTGTTTTAACTTTCATACCGCTTCCAAAACGAAGTGGAGCAATTAAAACTTTAGAGTTCATGAGCGCTTCTTCTAAACTCTCTACATATCCTAAAATTTCTATATTATTAAACCTATTGCAAAATTCATTAAAGTCGCTACTTGCTCCTTTACCAATAATATTTAACTTTGCGCTAGGGTTTTGAAAGAGAACACCTTCCCATACATTTTCTATGAACCAACGTAGTCCATCTTCATTTGCTTTCCAGTCAAGAGAACCTATATAAGTTAAGTTCGCATTTTCTAATTCAAAGCCTGGATGATAGAACTGGAGAAGTTTGTCATCACCTAAGTGAAAAGTTTCATGAAATTTTGCTTCTGGTGATAACTTCTCTAACTCAACAATATCATTTGGAGAAGCTAGTACCATTGTAGCTTCATCACAGATCAATTTTTCGTATTTGCGAATACGACTAGATTCAAGCTTGAGAGCAACTTTTAAAAATATATTTTGTTGAAGTTCTGCGTAACGACTCCACATGACATACTCTGCATTGTGCTGGTGAAGAAGAACTCTTCCTTTGTAATCCTCTGGGATGTATTGAAACATCAAAAAATGATCAACAAAAACAACGTCGTAGTCATAAATAATTTTCGAGATTTCTTGTTCAAATGAAGCTGAGAAGTTTCGATAAACACTTAATGGTTTTTGAGAGAAGTAAGAGAGTAAATAGTTTTTTAAACTTCGAGGTTTATCAACTATTTCACTATAAATTTTCTTAACATTAACTTCATTTAAAAACTTAGTAATATGAAGAGACTGATCTTCTTTGATCAAACATCCAAGACTTAAATCATAATGTTCAGATAGGTACTGAATCATTTTAAATGACTTTATCTTCCCACCACTATTGGCAGGAAAAGGTAACTGGGGTGTTAAATATAATAAATTCAAAGAGAGCTCCCGTTCATCTTTACTCAACGGAATCTTAAGGGGGATTATGAAGAAATCTCTATAAATATTTACTTTCCGGAACTTATGACCGCGCCATCAAGAGAACCTATAAAAGTAGCTGATTTCATAGGTTACTCATAGTGACCGAATAGTATACATAACCATTCGGTAAAGATGTCTCAACTGAAAATATCTCAACAATTTAAATAAGTGCTTGAAATAGTATTTACGAAAACCGAGTTTGGCCCTCGGAGATGTTCCAATACTAGGCCCATCATGTTTATAGTAATAGACCAAAGGTTCCTCTATAACCGAACACTTATATCCGTTAAAAAGTACCCTCGTCCACATATCCCAGTCCTGACAACTAGGGAATGATTCATCAAATAGCCCAGAATTAATCAGAACAGACTTCCTCAACATAACAGAGGGAGAACAAATGAAACATCTATTAATAATAGATGATCTACCATCTCCGATCACGATCTCTCTATTCTCATCAATTTTAACTTTGTCACTATTAACAACATCTGCCCAAGTGTAAACAATCCCCAACTCTTCACCAAACTCAGCGAAACGTTTGACCTGCTTCTCTAGCTTGGTTGGAAACCATTCATCATCATCATCAACAAGAGCGATGAGATCACCTAGAGCTAAATTAATTCCCCTATTCCTAGAATGGGGTGCACCACTATTTTTTTCATTTGTGAGATAGGTGAATTTCTTAAATTTGTTCTGAAATTTTTCTATAACTATTTCATATTCATCTTGATTTGGAGAATGATCATCAACAACAATGACTTCAAAGTCCTTAAAGGTCTGTTTATCAATACTAATAAGTAATCTTTCCAAATAGTCAGATCTTTTAAATGTTGGAATTACTACTGTTACTTTCATAGAAATCTTATCTCCATTAAATGGTTTCCTTCAACAAGATACTTAACTGATTGACCTGAAGCTGTATGCGAGACTCCACTCTCTCTAAATTCTTTAGAACAGGTAATTTCAACATGCTCAAATCTCAAAGTATTCTTTGAAACTAATTGAAACTCTTTTTTAAAGAAGTAAGGTGTTTTAAATAAAAAACTTGGAAAACTATTGGATTGAATCGTAATTCTATCTTCTAAGAAATCAAATTCTCTTTTAAGAATTCCCAAGGGGGAGAGCACATGAAGAACATTTTCTTTAAAATATGATTTACACTTCTTTCTAATAGAAGTGTTAAACAATTTATTAATAGGTAAAGGTGTTTCACCCATGTGATAAAGACTATCTTGAAATTGTTCCCCACCATAAAGACCAGTAATATTCATTCCCTTTGATTGAATAAATGGAAAGGGAAGATCATTTGTCCAATAGCCTCCTGGACGCGACAGCAGACTAAAGTATTTTTTATTTTGAACCAACCAAAAGTCTTTATCTTTATAATTATCTGCAAAAAGTTCTACTTTCATTCCACTTTCAGAGATTGTCTTTAATGCCTTTGTGAGGAAGAAACTACTAAAACAAAAGTAATCAATATAGTTATTATATGGATACCATCCATAGAAAGCGGGATCTAACTTATCCATTAAATAAGGTTTTTCAAGCCTTTGATTCAACATTAAAGGTAAATCATCAAATGAAGAAATTTCTTTATTTAGAAGTGAAACAATTCTATCAATATGATCGTAATAATTGCTTTTTAAAACTTTTGAACTGAGGGCCAAGATATACACTAAAGCTGAGTAGCCAAAAGACTGATTCTGCCCACGACCTACAAAAAGAGTTTCACCTGTTGGAGACATAAAGTTTACAATAAACTCTACTCCCTTTCTGAATGATTCTCTCAAAAAATCATTCTCTAACTTTAATGACATTTCTCCAATCATCGCCATTGAAAAACAATGGTATTGAAAAGACTTAACCCCTAGATCATCTAAAATAAGACCACTATCTAGTTGGAAATTTTCAATCTTTGTTATGACGTTATTTAAATTAAAGCCTTCATCCAACTCAAGCTTCACTCGCTCTCTTAAGAGCGTCCAGTTGGTACAGGTTGTTCCCTTAAACTTTAAGGGTCTTGATAGATTTGTAAGTTCTTGTTCTAATCCATTGGTAAGAAGAGCATAATTATTAAATTCAAAATGAAACTCTGGATCAAGTTGATCAAGATTTTCAAACTGGTTCTTTAGATATTTCTTAGTTGGACTTGTTAGATTATTTGAGAGATGTAGAGAGGCCAATGCGAAAGACTCTCCGTAGTAACTTCTGTACTTTGAAAACTCATTAGCATCACATAATTTCATTATTTTCTTATTAAGAAATTCAACTAAATTTATGAGATCTTTTTTCACGTAAGATCTCGAATATTTCGAGCTGGAACACCTGCTAAAATACAGGAGCCCTCAGAGCTCTTTGTGACGACTGCTCCAGCAGCTACGACAGTTCTGGGTGCGAGACTACAGTTTCCCAAGACTTGGGATCCTCTTGCAATCCAGGACCCCTCTCCTATTAAGATTTCTCCACTTGCAATATATTCTTGATCCATAATGGCGCCACTTTCTCCATATCCATGATCACCACTATTTAACATAGCAAATGGCGCAATAAGAACTTTTGCTCCAAGAGTTATTTTTGAAAAGGCTTGGATGTGAGTATGGGCATTAATTCTTGAGCCCTCCCCAATAACAATTCCCTCTCCTTTAAAATGACACTGTAAATATACGTTCTCATCAATTTCACAATCATTTCCAATCTCAATTTTTTCAGGACACGATAAGCGAACGGATTTCGGTATAATGAGAAAACCAAAGTTTCTTCCCCACCGAATATTTTCACCATAATTTTTAAAGTCTTTCTTATACTTTCCGTGAAAATATAACTTGAATAGAATTCGATCTATCGCCTTTTTGATAATTAACAAATCTTACTCCTAATGACTCCGTAGAGTTTTACAAAATCTTCTCTATAGCCTGACGTTAAATTTAACTTGATTTTCATCTTACTAAACTCCAAATAAACAAGAATTACCCATAGAAGTGAATTTGCTATATTTGCAAGAGCAATTCCTCGTGCTCCGAAGTATTTAGAACTAAGATAATACGAAATTGCGGTAACAAATAAGACAGGAACATTCACTTTAAAAAAAAGCGACTTCACATCACCTTTCATATTAATGACTGAAACCATTGGAGAGGCCAGCGATTTCACAATAAGTAGTCCTATTACGATACTCTTTGTATAAAACAAGATCTCACTCACATCATTATTTCCAGTAATAAGCTGTAAGAGAATTTCTCCAAAAACGAAAAGACCTATAAGCATAAGTAACGAGCTAATTATTGAAATCCTCGTAAAAGAAGATGAGACTCGCTCAATATCATGACTTTCAGAAATATTAGATATTGCAACAGAGTTTTGAAAGCCTAGAATCGAAGGCGCCAGATTCGCAAAATTACCACAAGACAAGGCCACATTATAGTTTCCAATTGTTTTCAAGGGTGAAAAAAATGAAAGAAAAACTGTATCGGCCCTATAGATAAAGAAAGTCACACAGGAGATGAGATGACTCCAAAGTGAAAAGTCAGTCACATTTCTCACAAATTTTTCTCTATCAAATCTGACTATATTCTTTAAGATTGACGTTTTTAATCTCAAATGAAATTTAATAATGTACATCCAAGAAAAGAGAACCAATACAAAAATAAAAAGATCTTTTAAGAAAATAAATTGAAGATTAGGGAAGAAATATAGACCTATCAAAAATACAACATTAAAGAAGTACCTAACAAAGGCCACCTTACTAACGATCTCATGCTTAAACTTGGAAGTTAAATAGAAGACAAGAGGAGCAGGTAGAAAGTCTATACTTATGACTAGAAAGATCGATCCAATAGCATAGAGAAAGTCTACGTTCTGATACTTAGAATTGAGAAAGACAGCAAGACCTACGCTAACAAGAAAGAACAGAACAAACTTCATGACACTAAAGGCGAGAAAATGACTTAATTCATTAGACTTATCTTCTTCTAACTTCTTATGTTCTTTTAGTATGATTGATTCATAGGAAAAATTAAAAACATTTAGTAGGGCATAGAAACCGGCCACAATACCAATAATTCCATAATCTTCACGCTCAAGAATTCTAATAATAATAAAGGAGCTAAAGAAACCAGAAACGATTTGGAAAGTCTTTTCAAGAAAAGTATAGATAATGTTTTTGACTAGATTATCTTTCACTTACAATACACTCCACTTTCCATTTCAATAAATCACCTTTCTTGAGTTCTATCATAGGAAAAGCATTTGGATTAAAAACCCTCATCAATCTACTTTTAAAAGGATTTCTTTCCCCTCTATACCAAAGCATCTTCTTTATATATGAACTCTTAAGCAGAATGTCTGATAAGAACTTAGGTATTGGTCTTGTCATAAACCAAATACTGCAAAGCTTAATGACACTTCTTTCAGAGAACTTTGGAATCATTCTGGCATGTATTATCCATTCCTTGTTTCTTGACCTGACATACATATTTTGTTCAAAACGATCAGGAGCAACGAACTCTACGACTTTAACCAAAATGTTATATCTCTCACCAAGAAGTTTCACTTCATCAGTTGAAAATTGGTGATAGATATTCGAATTATCAGCGGTGAAATTATTTCCTGATATTTCAGCTTTTTTAAAATAACCATCTTTAAATCTAAAACGAAGAACAAAGTCCATAAGAGGAAGATCTTCCAATACATTTAAAGTTACACTTCTAAGAACTTTTGAACCTTGAAGCTCTTCTTTTAAATTTAATTCAAAAGCTCCATCCTTCATTCTTATCAAGGCATTGTAAGTATGTATCCCCTCATCTACCACCTCATCTTCCTCTTCAATATCAAAGCGATAACCAATAGAGTCTTCTAAAGAATAAAAAGCTGATGTATCTGAAGTCTCAACACCCCAAGGGTTTATTAAGTTTTCATCATTTATGATTAAAGAATCAATCACCTTGTTTTTGATTGACCACTTCATGACTTAAACATCCTTTGAGGTAAGATAAAAAATGGCCTAATAAAGAAAGTATAGGTAGTGATAAATAAATATAAAATTTTTGCAATTGATTTAGAGTAATTTATTCCAAGTTTGCTCTTACAACTATTGAAGTATTTATCAAGGAAGTAATTCGTATAATATATTGTCCAGTAGAATCTCTTCAATCTATTGACTCTCTGTCCACCTGATTTCACCTCGCTTAAATGCATGTGAACACAGTGAACATCGTTAGTAACAAGAATTTTTCCTCCATTACAAAAGAGATTCATTTGAAAATCACTCTCTTCTCTAAAGCCATTTCCCTTTGAGTAGAAAGTATCAAAAGAATACTTCTGGAGGAGTTCTTTCTTAGTTATAAATATTGCGTGTGTGAAAGGGACTTCAATATCACTTTGATGAATAGCATCTGTTCGTATTTGAAATCTTAACTTATCAAAGGTCTCTTCACTTAATAATCCATCTCCGAACCTTTTTATCGAATCAGAAAAAGACTCTCCAGGATCTCTATAAAAATGTCTTCCAGATACAACGTCTGCTCCACTTGAATTTAATTTTTCTAAACAAACACTCGCATATTTTGGACCAAGAAATTCATCATCATCGCAGTACATGATGTATTCGTTTGTTGCCTTTTCAAAACCGACTTTTCGTCCGTACGAAGCACCTTTGTTTGTTTCATTTCTCAAGTAGATTGTTTTTATATTTGGGTATTTTTCAGCAAACAAGTTTACAACATCACCTGTTTCATCGGTACTAGCATCATCTATAAAGAGAATTTCACTTACGCCTACTTGTGTGTAGAAGGTATCTAGAACCTGCTTTAAAGCGTAGGCCCGGTTAAATGTAGGGACTATTAATGTAATCAAGTTAACTCCTTGAATTAATTATAGGTCCCCTTGAGTAAATAGTGGGCCAAAGGCAAAAAGTTCACTCTTAACAAAGATTAACTTTTCTTGATGAAATATGGTATAACTATCTGTAATCAGGGATTAGTTAAATAGTTTACCTCACTATTTTTTCCCTTCTTCCGATAAGATAAATAACTAAAAACATCTATATAACTGAGCTCAATGATTTTATTAAATTTTATAGAACAACATTCCTTTTTTGCACTATCTGTCGTTTTCTTAAATCTGATTATTCTACTCATAATCTACAAGGCCAAGAAATTTAAGAGTGAAAATCTTCGCAGTGTCCTCTACATTCCAGCAAGAAAGTCTAAGACAGACGCTGTCGTTCTGGGTGGACTGGCCCTATCAATTTCTAACCTCTATGTTATTCAGTTTTTTTACTCAGCGGGAATTTTAGGAACTTTTGAGAAATTTTCTTGTCTTGGATACTTACTTGCTTCATTTCTGGTAACGATTCACGGCTACCTAGATGATAAATTTGAAATCGCTCCAAAGGTAAAACTTCTCAGCCAATTATTTGCAGTTATCACTTTTTCAATGTTCTTCGTATTTGTTCTGCCCACTAAATTTATTTTTATCTATATTCCAATAGCTATTTTCTGGGGCTTCGGAACACTTAACGGGAGTAACCTTCTCGATGGTTTAGATACCATGAGTGTGAAAGTATCCAGTATAGTCTTTCTAACTTTTTGCAGTATTGCTTACCTATATAATATTAAAATTGTTTTGACTCTTGTCCCCTTCTTCTGGTGTGCAATTCTATGTTTCTATGTTTTTAATAGAGCACCTGCCAAGATTCACTTGGGAGAAATTGGTCCCAACCTCTTAGGGACTTCGTACATATTTTTCTCGTCCTTAATTTATATTAATTCATTTAATAGAGTTGGAAACTTTAATGCACTTATATTAAGTATCCTACCTCTCTCTATTCCCATGAGTGAATTGGGAGTGAGTTTCCTAAGAAGACTATACTTCAAGAAATCTCCTTTTAAGTCTGATCGACTACATCTGCATCACATACTGACTAGGGAAAGAAAATACTCTTCCAGTAAAGCATCAACTTTGGCGGCATTAACTTTTCTAATCCCAAGTATTGTGGCCATGATATTTTTAAAATCTAATCCCGTCTTAGCCTATCTACTGCACGGTATTTCAATAGTTCTAATCTATATTCTCACTTGTTTTAAATTTTGGAAGAGAGACCAAATTCTGGAACAACAAGAGAGCCTAAAAATGGGAAAAGCTCTAGAGTCAAAAAACATTAAGCTCATTAATAGTTCAATGGTAGATGAGTTCGATATTGAAGTAGATGACAATGAAGATGGTAATTAAGGAATTATGGCAATTGCATTAATCCGCCACGGAGATCGATTCCATTTTGATTAAAGTAGTTATGTACTTCTTCAATTAGATTATTCGCATTATCTTCGAAGTAAATAATACTCAAACTGTGTAGTTTTAATAAGACTGGTTTAAATATTGAGAGATAAACTTTAATTGTTTCTAGATCAGGAATATCAAAGAAATTTACATCAGTGTAGTTCTCTATCGTCTCTAAGATTTCTCCGAAACTTATATTTTCTTCGTTCGCTAGGTTCATTAAAGATTCTAAATCAAAGACGTACATTCCATCAATTTGGTGACACTTTATGATAAGACCTTTTTCTGACTCTAATTCTACTTCAAGACCTTTATCAATGAGTACTTTAAAAACTCCTGAAAGATTATCAGTAATAATTCCAGTCTTAAGACCTTGAACTTGCCTAAAGTAACAAGCAACACCTAACAGAGCTCTTTGTTGAGAACTCTTATAACCTATAGAGGAAAATCCAAAGTGAGTAATTCCCTTTACGAACTCTTTATAGAAAACTTTTGCATACTTAAAGATTTCAACCTGATTCTTTAGTTGAATCCTATACTTGTTCTTAGGTTTAACCAAAGTTTCTGAATTTCTATAAAGCTCTATTGCAGCACTCATTTTTTCTCTCGATTGTGAAAGTTAACTCGCTTAACCTTCTCTTACTTTACGGTAGATTAAGATTGATTCTTAAACATTGGTTAAGGATCCTCTCATTCAAGGTGTTTAGCGGCAAAATCTTACACAAATCTTTAAGAACGCTGAGGCCTGAATGCCAAGCAGAGTAGGCAGAAGATTCTTTCATACTTAATTAAATCAATAATTTAGGTTAGAATAAGAGCTCAATCTTAAGGAGATATTTTAGAATGCCAATCGTTAAAGACTCAAGCTATAACCCACCGATATTACTACAAAATGGGCACCTACAGACACTCTACCCCTACTTCTTCAGGAAAGTTAGGGATGTACAGTACTCTAGAAAGCGACTCTTTACTTTGGATAATGACTTTATCGATGTGGATATAAGTGATGTGGGATCTAAGAAACTTCTAATCCTATCTCACGGACTTGAGGGCTGTTCAAATACTCAGTACATTATGGGAATGACCAAACATTTTAACAATCTCGGGATTGATGCTATTTCCTGGAACATGCGAAGTTGCTCAGGTGAGTTGAATTGGACCGAAAAGTTCTACCATGCTCTAACTCTTAATGATTTAGATCTAGTAATCAACCATGCGACCTCTATCAAAGATTACGATGAAATTTATCTCTTAGGTTTTAGCTTGGGTGCTATTCTCACTTCTAACTACCTTGGAGAGAGAGGAAAAAATATTGATCCTAGGATTAAGAAAGCTGTTGTTTTCTCTGTTCCCTGTGATCTCCACTCTTCTGTTCTTGAACTTTCAAAGCCAATGAATAAAATGTACTCTGAAAATTTCTTAGCAACCATGAGAAAGAAAATCATCTTAAAACACAATACAATTGGACTTAGTAAAGTCGATATAAAACATGTTAATAAAATAAAAAGCTTTTATGAATTTGATAATAGATTCACTGCTCCTCTTCACGGCTTTAAAGACGCTGATGACTATTATACAAAAGGTAGCTGTAAGCCAAAGTTAAAGAATATTTCAATTCCAACCTTAATGGTTAACGCTAAGAATGATCCCTTTCTCGGCAAGGACTGCTTCCCAATAGCAGAGGCACACAAGAACCCCAATTTGTTTCTTGAAATGCCAGAAACAGGTGGACACGTAGGTTTTATCAACACTCTTGGAAGTGAAATCCTCTGGTCCGAGAAAAGAGCTGAGGCATTTATTTTGGATAGTGATATAAAGAAGATTGATGACAGAGAAATTGAAAAGCGCCAGCTATTTACTGACGCTTGATGAAATTATTTATCTAATTTTAATTGATAATTATTTGTTACACCTTTATATCCGTAAACTTTTACGTAATACGTTCCCTTTGCAAGAGTCTTAGAAATTGATTCTAAACTCTTTGAACTTTTTGAACTTGCAATTATTTTTCTACTTGAATTGATAAGTAGAATGTCCAAGTCCCCTTGCGAGTGATTAAACGAAACATTAACTTTTACTGTTGCTGTTCTTGATACAACAAATTTGAAATAATCTACATCATTTTTATAATCAAGTGATTCAGAAAAGTCTTGGTCACCTCTTAAGTAAGTTGCTTTAGAAATAGTATTATTTGAAGTTGGAGCTGATGCAGTACTCTTCTTAACCACTACTTCTAGCGAGTAAGTATTTCTAGCACCTTTATAACCAAATACTACAAAGTAAGCAGTCTTCCCATTTGCAGTGAAAGAGAACTCTTCGTCATTATTTGATGACTCAACCTTGTTCATAACTTTTCCACTAGCATCAACTTGATAAACATCTAAGTCTCCAGCTGAGTGAGTAAATTTTGTCTTAACTGAAACCTTAGAACCTGTTACTGCTTTTAATGAGAAATAGTCTTTATCACTTGAACTACTTATCTTTAATCCTTTAACAGATTGAGACTTTCCACTTAACTTATAGGCCTTACTTAAAGAATTGTTTGGCTCAGTTCTATCAGTAGATGTTCCAGGAGTTGAAGACCCTCCTCCAAATACCCCAGGAAGTCTCGACTTTATAGCTGGTACGATTTTTGACATTGGAACAGCGTAGTTCTCAAACCCTCGGCCCATTCCATTATTTCCATAACCTGCGTGGTGAAGACCAACAACTTTATGAGTTCTTGCATCGAACATTGGTGAACCTGATGATCCCCCTAATGTGTCAGCGTTGTGAGTATACTCGTCAGCAACTTCTGTAATTTTTCCTTTAGAATATTTCTTCGTCCAATCACATCCTCTTGCAGAGTAGTAATCACAGTTTTGTTGAACGATATAGATACTTGTTCCATTTCTCTTTGCAGTAGAATCTAATTTTACAAAACCAAATTTTCTACCAGGCTTACCTGCACACTTTAAAAGTGCAAAGTCTAATTCCTTATTATTCAAAACAAATGTACTACAATCGAAAGTTTCCCATGAAGATTCAGCCATTCCTTTTAAATGTCTAAAACTCGCCTTAACTCCTTCTGCATGATCAGCTGTTGGAATACAGTGCTCATTAGTCATTAAGATATCTTCAGAAATTAAAAAACCTGTACATCTAGATCTCACTACAGGTAGCTCTATATCTGCGACAGGACTTGAGGCCTTTCTAATGGCGCTTGTTGAAGTTAAACTTGTGATTTCTCTCCAATCAACATCTCCAATAATGATTTGTGAATCAAAAAATTCATTTCCATTCATCGGAGTTTCATCTTGTTTTCCGCATGAAATAAATAATGAACTTACTAATGTCAAAAGAAGTAGAACTGATTTTGGCTGGTAAGCTGAGGTGATCTTCATAAAAGGACTCCCTTTCCTAAGTATGAAATTCCTAAAGACGGGCCCTAGGAAAGTTGAAAAAACTATACCTATTCACTAGGCTAATGACCTTACTTTTTTACTAACATCTTCTTGCATAGAAATGACAGAGAGAAAAACCTATTTACAGTAAGTTAGGTGTATTTCATCTTTTAGATGAAAGAAGGACAGGGCCTAAATGACACTAGACAACATACTTTAAGTAAATTCAATGACAGAAAGTTCTGTTCTTTTTAAAGATTGAATCTCTTTAGGTAGAACAGAAATAATAACTTCCTCTAGTGCATCGATGATTTTTTCTTTTAGAAACGTTCTACCGTAAACAATGGAGACTTCTCTTGTGGGAACCGGTTTTTCAAACTCTCTAATCATTTTCTTCTTAGTTCCACTCAAATCTATTGTGGCGAGATGTGGAAGTAGAGTGTAACCAGAGCTTTGGAGTACCAAGTTTTTTAAAGTTTCTAAATTTCCAGATTCAAAACGAAGATTTTTATAGTTACTGCCTTCAAAATTCATGGTGCATAGTCTTAAGACTTGCGCCCTAAAGCAATGTCCCTCATTAAGAAGCCAGAGGTTTTCATCAGAGAGTTCTCTCTCCTTAACTTTTTTCTTCTTATATAATTCGTTATCTGCTGAAGCGAAAATATAAAAAGGTTCATAGAAAAGCACCCTCTCTATAAGCGCGCTTTCGTTTAAGGGAGTCACTAAGATTCCAGCATCAATTTCTTCTCTATCAAGTAACTCAATAATTTCTTCTGTTTTATATTCTTCTATAATGAATTCTACTCGCGGATACTTGTCTGCAAACTTTTTGGCGAAAAGGGGAATAATATAGGGAGCAAGTGTTGGTATAACGGCTAAGCGAAACTTTCCGGCCAGCTCACCTTTGGCATCTTCAAGTATATTAAAGATTCGATTGTATTCCTTAATAACTATTTGCGCTTGTTTAACAACCTTTTCACCTTCATCGGTAGGTATAATGGGTGTTTTCGATCTATCAAAGAGAATAACTCCCAACTCATCTTCTAATTTTTGCAACTGCATACTTAGTGTTGGTTGAGTCACACTGCACTCTTTAGCGGCTTTTTTAAAATGACGATGCTTATTTACGGCCACGACATATTCGAGTTGTGTTAAAGTCATATTTTTCTCTCTCCAAAACTTGTTAATAATTCATTATAATTAAGTTAATCAAAGTGTACAATAAAGACTAAAAATTAGGGGAGCTTAGGCTGAGAGGAGTGCAAACTCGACCCTCTACTTGATTCAGGTAATGCTGACGTAAGGAAAATTCATGAATAACTTCTCCCCCAAAGTAAATCTCCTAGACCTCATAACAACTGTCGATTGGATCATTTTCGTAAGCGTTTTAGCTCTAACAGGAATCAGTGTCCTCTGGGGAGCAAGATTAAAAAAGTCGAATACTGATAAGGACACAAAAGATCTTGAGAATCTAAACTATCTAGACTTACTACTCATGGGGCGCCAGTTAACTCTTCCGCTATTTGTCGCAACACTTGTAGCGACTTGGTATGGAGGAATTTTTGGCGTCACTGAGATAGCCTTTAACCAAGGTGTTTTTAACTTTGTGACTCAAGGTGCTTTTTGGTATGTAGCTTATATCATCTTCGCCTTCTTTATCATTGATAGAATCAAAGGTTACCAAGCAGTGACACTTCCCGATTTAATTGGAAAAATGTTTGGTCCAAAATCAGCGAAACTCAGTGCAGTCTTTAACTTCTTCAATGTTCTACCAATTGCCTACGCCATTAGTTTAGGAATTTTTTCTCAAATGATTTTTGGTGGAGAACTCTGGCTTAACACCGCTATTGGAGTTACTTTCGTCGTTCTCTACTCCATGTGGGGAGGATTTAGGGCCGTCGTTTTTTCAGATTTAGTTCAATTCTTTGTGATGTGTTTTGCAGTCTTTTTTATTTTAGCTCTAAGTATTTACACATTTGGAGGTATCGATTTTTTAAAGTCGAATCTCCCAGAAAGTTACTTTTCCTTAACAGGAACAGTTGGTATTGGAACAACTTTTGTATGGGGTTTTATCGCTCTATCAACCCTTGTTGACCCTAATTTCTACCAAAGATGTTTTGCTGCAACCTCCTCGGAAACGGCTAAAAAAGGTATCCTGATCTCAACATTCATTTGGTTTTGTTTCGATATTTGCACAACCTTTGGTGCCATGTATGCCAAAGCAGTTATCCCCGAAGCGGAATCCGGACAAGCCTACCTCATCTATGCTGTGCAACTTCTTCCAAGCGGTTTAAGAGGGTTTATGCTGGCAGGAATTTTAGCAACAATTCTCTCAACTATAGACTCATACCTATTCTTAGCAGGAACAACTCTCGCCTACGATTTAGCTCCAAAAAGATTCAAAAATAGCTCTTTTGTACATCATTTAGGAATTATTTTAGTGGGAGTCATTGCGGTTATTATGTCTCAAGTATTTGGTGGAAATATTAAATCCGTATGGAAAACACTAGGAAGCTTATCCGCTGCCTGCCTCTTATTTCCAGTACTCTTTGGATACATCTTTCCAAAAAGAATCAGCGACAAACAATTTGTCACCGTATGCCTAATGGGAGTCATAACCACCTCTTATTGGCGCAACGCATCTCACACCGGATTCTGGGCCAATATAGACGAGCTCTACATAGGCGTAGCTACAACTGCCAGCATTCTCTTTGTCTTCTTTTTACGTACAAAAAAGAGTTAGAATGGAACGAAGCGAAAAGCAAAAAAAAATGTCCTGCTTTTCGTGCAATACCATATTCTTTGAATTATCCTCTATGGCTACAAATATAAGCTATAAAAAAGGATGTTTCGATGACTACGAAACCAACAACAGAAGAAACAAATAAACGAGCATTAGAATATCATAACGGAGAGAGACCAGGGAAAATTGAAGTCGTTTCAACGAAACCTTGTGTTACAGCTGAAGACTTATCGCTAGCTTACACTCCAGGTGTTGCAGCCCCATGTTTAGAAATTGCAAAAGACCCAGAAAATGCATTTAAATATACAAGCAAGGGTAACCTTGTTGGTGTGATCTCTAACGGAACAGCTGTTCTTGGATTAGGAAATATAGGAGCCCTGGCAGGTAAACCTGTTATGGAAGGAAAAGGTGTTCTCTTTAAGCGCTTCGCTGACGTTGATGTTTTTGATATCGAAGTTAATGAAGATACAGTTGAAGGAATGGTAAGAGTTATTAGCTCTCTTGAGCCAACTTTTGGGGGAATAAACCTCGAAGATATTAAAGCGCCTGAATGTTTTGAAATAGAAAAACAACTCATTGAAAAAATGAATATTCCAGTATTCCATGATGACCAGCATGGGACAGCTATTATTGCTTCGGCAGGTTTTATTAATGCTGTTGATATAGCTGATAAGAAAATGGATAAAGTAAAAGTTGTATTCAGTGGAGCCGGTGCTGCAGCTATGGCCTGTGCAAAGTTATTTTATAAACTCGGCGTAAAACATCAAAACCTTCTTATGTGTGACTCCAAAGGTGTTATCTATAAGGGTCGTGAAAACGGAATGAACATTTACAAAGAAGAGTTTGCAGCTGAATCAGATAAGAGAACTCTTGCTGATGCACTTGTTGACGCTGATGCCTTTATTGGTTGCTCTGCCAGAGGCGTACTTTCTGGAGAGATGGTTAAAACAATGGCTAAAGATCCAATCATCTTTGCCATGGCAAACCCTGAACCTGAAATTTATCCTCACGAAGCTCACGCAGTGAGAAGTGACGTTATCATGGCGACAGGAAGATCTGATTTTCCTAATCAAGTTAATAACGTTCTAGGTTTTCCTTTTATCTTTAGAGGCGCACTAGACGTTAGGGCCACTAAAATAAATGATGAAATGAAACTAGCTGCTGTAATGGCGCTAGCAAATCTTGCAAAAGAAGATGTTCCTGAAGAAGTGAAGATGGCCTACGCTGGACAATCATTTACTTATGGACGCGAGTATTTAATTCCAAAACCATTTGATACAAGAGTTCTAACTAGAGTTTCTCCAGCTGTTGCCAAAGCCGCAATGGATTCAGGAGTTGCTAAGACTCCTATTAAAGATATGGCCGAATATGCTAAAGGACTTGAAGAAAGACTTGGTAGTTCTGGTAGTTTCCTAAAAAGCTTAAGAGACAGGCTCACTGCTAAAGTTTCTGAGAAAGGAAAAAAAACAAGAGTTGTCTTTGCAGAAGGAAGTAACTCAAGAATCTTAGAAGCCGTTAATTCTCTAGCTCAAGAAGGTAGAATTGAACCTATACTTCTTGGTGACAAAGAGACTATTTTTAAAAAGATGGAAGAACTAGGTCTAGATTCACTAAAAGAGCTCGAAATTATTCAACCATCAAAACATAAGAGATTTGAAGAGTTTTATAGAGAATATTGCTCAATGAAACAAAGAAATGGAATCAGCATCTATCACGCTGAAGACAATATGGCGCAAGAGAATTATTTTGGCGCTATGATGGTTAGAAAAGGAATGGCAGATACATTACTGTCGGGACCAACTCTAAGTTACCCAGAATGCTTTAAACCAGTAATAAATGTTATTGGAACGCAAGAAGGTATGAAGGCCGCTGGTGTCTATATTTTGATTTTTAAAAATAGAGTTCTCTTTCTAGCTGATACTACATCTCAAATAAATCCTAGCCCTGAAGATTTATGCGATATTGCCAAGTCTACGGCAAAATTATTTAAGCAACTTATCAACAGAGACCCTAATATTGCTTTCCTAAGTTTTTCTAATTTTGGATCAAATAATCATGCTGAAGCCAAGAAAATGAAGAAAGCAGTAAAGCTTTGTCACGAAAGATATCCTTCACTAAATGTTGAGGGTGAAATGCAGGCAGACGTTGCTGTAAATTCTTATATTAGAGAAAAACTCTTTGGCTTCTCTGAAATGAAAGGTGCTGCTGATATACTAATTTTCCCTGATTTAAATTCAGCGAATATTAGTTACAAACTTTTACAACAATTAAGTGAAGCTGATGCTATTGGACCTATTCTTGTAAGTATGAATGACAATGTGAATATCATTCAAAGAACAGCACCTGTGTCTGAAATTATTAACATGAGTAATATTACTGCTCTTTTAGCTGAAGAAGAAAAATAAGGAAAAGTCATGGCCTTTACAAAGAATATAATTTCAACAGATAAAGCACCTGCTGCAGTTGGAACTTACTCTCAAGGAGTAGAGCACAATGGTGTTTTCTACTTCTCCGGTCAAATTGGAATTGATCCTGCAACCTCAAAGTTGCAGGAAGGTTTTCAAGATCAATTAGACCAAGTCATGAAAAATATTGATGGTCTTCTTCAGTCACAAGGACTTGAGCGTACTAATATTATCAAAACAAGTATTTTCCTAACTGATCTAGGAAAGTTTAATCTCGTTAATAAAGCTTATGTAAGTTACTTTGAAGAACCATACCCTGCGAGAAGTTGTGTTGAAGTTCCAAATCTACCTAAAGGTTCATTAGTTGAAATTGAAGTCCTAGCAGCGAAATAGTATGTTTAAGAAAAAGTATATATTCGAAACACAGAGAACAAGGTTTTTCCGCTATTTTCAAAATTGCGCTTTTATCTTTGTTGTTTCGATAATACTTTATGCCATTATTTCCTTAATTTTTATTCTTGCCGCAAGAAACTTAAATCAAGAAACTAGTCAAAAATTCTACAATCTCTCGCCAGACTTAATTGTTGTATTCACAGGCGACTCAGGAAGAATCCCCCTCGCACTAAAGCTTGCTAAGAAGTACAAACAATCAAATGTACTTATTACTGGGGTTTACTCTAAGAACTCTGTAGACTCTCTCCTGAAGCCTTTTAAGCTTGATGGAACCCTTGACCCTAACCTATTAACGATTGATTATCTTGCTCGAAATACTGTCGAAAATGTAATCTCAACACTTCGTCACCTTAGGGAGAAAAAGGGTAATAAGAAAATCATAGTCATCTCGCATGACTACCATGTTATGAGGATAAAACTTATCTTCAGTAAGCTTCTGGAAAAGTCTGATGATTATGAGATTAACTTCTATTCAGTCAAAACAGACTTTACGACAGCTAGGAATATTAAGATTATTGCTAAAGAGTTGTACAAGTGGATTAGAACTTATGGTTTTCTACTTCTATGGTCGCCTGAGTAATTATGCATCAAGACTAGGTCTCTTAAACCTTTTCTTTTGAGCAACTTTCTTCTTATCGATAATTTCTGAAAGATCATTTTTTTTACTTTGAAGCCTCTTATTAACTAGACTCACTTCACCTTCAAGCTGATCATTAAAGTTCGTCATATCAATTTGACTCTTACTCTCTAAATTCAAAAGACATTCAACTTCTTTCACATGCTCGACTAGTTTGATTTTCTTTGCACGAAGTTCATTTGATCTATTCATAATGAGTTCAGAGTTTGCAGCTTCTCTCTTGAGTTGCTTTTTCTTCTTAATGAGCATTTGATTAAGTCTAGAGACTTCTTTTTCTAATTTATCAATCTCTGTTGCACTAATTGAATTATCATTGCCTCTAGTGGCTTCATTAATTTCTACTGCATTAAGCTTAGAAGATAATTCTCTTATTCTCTTATTTAAAACGACTTGTTTTTCAGTAAAGACTTTTGTCTCATTCTTTTTCTTTTCACTCTCTAATCGAACCTCGACTAGATTAGTTTCAAATTCGGAACACTTTACTTCCAACTTTTTCAATTGTTCATCTTCACTAAAATATTTTTTAGAAACCTCTTCAAGTAGATCTTGTTCAGATAAGATCTCTTTAGAAGTATTACTCAACTTCTCTAAGTAGAACCTCTTCTTCTTCTCTATAGAACTAATGGCCTCATTTACTCTACGTTGCTTCAAAGATAACTTCTCTATGAACAATCTTTTAGTTTTCAATTCTTTAGAAGAAAGTAAAACTTCATTATTTAATGACTTTAAATGCTCTGAGTCTTTCTTTACTTTAGTAAGAATGGATTGATGTAACTTAACTGTCTTTTGAATATGCTCTACTTTGATTCTTTTTAAATTAATCTGCCCTTCTAACTCTTTCTTAGTGTCACTATAATCTACATATGCTTGGGTCAATTTCTTAGTGACTTGAGCTTCTTTTACACTTTGCTCTTCTAGAGAGATGGTCCTTCTATCTATTTCCAATTGTATTTCGTGTTGAATATCTTGTAGAGTTAAGATCTTTTTTTCAATCTCACCTAGGCTCAATACGTTAGAGTGAACTTCTTTATCTTTTAGAGACAATTCAGTTCTTAATTCATTATTTCTTCTCTCTGTCTGGTCTTTCGTACTTCTCGAGATTTTTAACACTTCTTCTTGAGATTGTATTTCCTGTTCGCGGTCTTTGATTAATTGATCAATCTCGGCCTTCTTTTCGATAATAGTACCAAGTTTAGTAACTTCTAGTTGGTAGGATTCAATCACTTTTTCTTTTTTGGAATCAAGCTCGCTCAAAGAATCAATCTTCTCCTGATTTTTCCTTGAAATTTTATCTGTATTTAATTTTAGCTTTTCAAGACGTTCAGACTCACACTTTAATAGTTTTCTATTTGATAAAATCTCTAGATCAAGCGATTCACGCTCAACAGAAAGCTTATGATTTTTAGATTCTGTATGTTTAAGCTCATCTTTAATACATTTATTTTTCAGCTGAACTTTACTTTTATTATCTTCAAGCTTCTGAATTGATTCCTTTAAATGATTTCGACTCTCCAAAAGAAATTCTTTCCTCTCACTTAAAGAGATTGCAGTTTTATTGCTACTTTCAAATTCAATAGAAAGGTCATTTCTTTGAGATCTTAAATTTTCTAGAGACTCTTTAATAGCTATCTGATCAAGTTCTTGCCTACTGAGTTCTTTTTCTGATCTAGAAACATCTTCCCTAAGTCTATCAAGATTAACTTCGAGAGAATCTCTTTCTTCTTTAACTAGTTTTATATCTGAATGAAATTCTGAGATATTTTCTCTTAGTTTATCTAAATCTGAATTTAGATAACTTTTATTTTCTAAGAGTTTACCTTTTTGAGAAAGGTATTTGTTGTACTTTTCTTTTAACCTTGAAATCTCGTGATTCCTTGATTCAATTTCGTCTCTATTTTTTTTCACTTCAGATGTTGCCTCTGAAATACTATCTTTCAAATGGAGATTCTCATTATCAAGTTGCTTTACATCACTTCTTAGCTCATCTCTTTCTGACTCACTCGATTTTGTTAACTCTTTTAAATTTGAAAGCTGCATTTGTCTTTCAGAGAATTTTCTATCTTTAATTCTGACTATTTCTTTTTGTTTTCGAACACTCTTGTCAGCTCTTTCTCTCTCTTTGGAAAGATCTTCAATTTCAATTTCAATTTTATCAATAAATGTAGAGAGCTCTTTTGTTTTACTTTTATCTTCTTCAATACTTCGCCTCTTTTGAAATATTGATTCGTTTAGTATTTTTCTCTTAGAGAGGAAATCCCTTTTCTTAAAGTCTAGAGATTTACAAGTTAAACCTAGTTTCTCATTTTCACTTTTAACTTCTTGAAACGTGCTATCAATTTCAATATATTTTTCAAAGATAGACTCAACTTCTAATTCTCTTGCTACATTTATAGATTTTGCTTCTTTATTTCTAAGGACGAGAGAGCGACTCTCTTCTTTTATATTTTCTATATTTTCTAATAAACTCTTTGCTGTCTCTTCAAGCTCCCCTCTTTGGGAGTATCTATTATCTAAATCCAGTGCAAAGCCGTTCTTCTCACTGAGATATTCCTCTGTGAGCATCTCACATACACCCCTTAACAGACGGATCTTAAATTTTGTTTGCTTCTTTATCTTCATACCTATAATTACCTATTCTGATCATCACAAGTATGACACACAACAACAATCAGTTGGAGTAGGCAGATAGTACATGTTCATGCGCCTTTAGGAGCAAATAACTAAAGATGGATGATAAAAGGGACTTAAACTGTTGGAATTGAAGGGATATGACAATCGTCTTCACGAGAGAGAATTTGATCATCAACCAGCTTTAACAACCTCGTGATTTTCTTTTCTCTTTCCTGAATTAACTGATCTAATTGGTCCAGTTCTTTACGTTCACATCGAATAGTTTCACCATTCTTTATTAGCGTAAGTTTTAAAGAATTAATTTTTTGATCAATATTATTTAGATTTCCTACTTTTACTTTTCTAGCAGCTTGAAGGTTTATTAAATTACTTTCGCCTTCAAGTTGTTTCTTCGTTAAGAAATGTAATACCTTAGAGGATTTCTTTGTTTGATAATTTATTAATTGAATTAAATTATCTTGGTTTTTGATGTTTTGATTAGTCGTAGCAATTGCGACTTGGGCCCTTAAGAAATTTTCCTTATGCTTTTCAAGCTCTAGGGCCATTTCTTCTAGAATATTTTCTTCAAGAGAAATTTGTTCAAGGGGTGCTTTTTGTCGATATGTATCAACAAGGGTTTGCTCTTCAATTTTAGTTTTTAAATCACTAAAATTGAGAGTTTTTTCTTTTTTAATTTTTTTTAATGAACGACTTGAATGGCTATCTTGGTTACTTTCCATTTATATATTTTAGAACAAAAAAAACTCAAAATATGTCGGGAAGAAAGTGCCAAACTACACTCTATCAACAGAGATAACCTCTTCAATTGATTCAACTGAGCTAATAGTTTTTAAAAGTTCAGAAAAGTCATTGACTTCAATTTCAAAGATAAAACTACCTTTCCTATCAGGTAATGACTTAGCTAAAGCAGATCGAATATTCACACCAATATTATTTATATTCTTTGAAATTTGAGAAAGAATTCCTGGCTTATCATGTGTAATAACTCTTATATTCACAGGATGTTTAAATGCGAATTCAGAGTTCCATTCAACCAGTACATTTCGGCCAATATCACCTGCATCAATTCTAGTACAATTCGCAGTATGAACAGTAATTCCCCTTCCTCTTGTTATATATCCTTGAATTGGATCACCTGGAATAGGATTACAGCATCTGGCCATTCTAACCATGAGATCATTCATCCCATCAACTATAACGGCGTTATCTTTGTTCGATTTCTTTCTAGCTGTCTGAGAGAGCTTCTTAGAAAAAGAATCGATTTCTTCAAGTTCAGTTAGAACTTTATCATCTTCTTTAGTTCGAAAAGTTGGAAATTCTTCAATAACTTGTTTCGCTGTAAACTTTCCAGAACCCACATTGATCAACATATCATCTTCATTTGATACACTGAGAGACTTGAGTACTTTAGGAAATTCAGTTAATTTAAAAGCACTCTTTAAAGAAGTATCTACAACTCTAAAAGCTTTTTCTAAAATTTCACGACCAACTTCTTTATTCTTATCTCTTTCAACTTTTAATAACCATTGCTTTATCTTCTGCTTAGCTTTAGAAGATTTAACAATATTCACCCAATCTTTACTTGGAGTTTGAGTCTTGCTTGTTAGAATTTCGACTGTGTCCCCAGACTTAAGCGTATACCTTAAGGGAACCATTCTACCGTTAACTTTAGCTCCAACACATTTGTGACCTACTTCTGTATGAACAGCATAAGCAAAGTCTAACGGCGTTGCCCCGTAACGAAGTTCTCTAACATCACCTGTTGGTGTGAAGACAAATACTCCCCCCACATCGAGATCATTTTTCACAACATCCATAAAGTCGGCGTTGTTATCAACACTTTGATTAAATTCTAGAAGTTCTTGAACCCAATCGAGTTTCTTCAGAGAAGAATTTGTTCCTTCTTTATATTTCCAATGTGCAGCGATCCCTCTTTCTGCAACCTCATCCATTTCTTGAGTACGGATTTGGATTTCAATTCTTTCTGCTTTGGGACCAATAACAGTAGTGTGCAGAGATTGATAATTATTAACCTTAGGAATCGCAATATAATCCTTAAAACGACCAGGGATTGGAGTAAAAGATGAATGAATAATCCCTAGGGCCTTATAACATTCAGTAATATTTGCGACATTAATTCTAAAAGCTAGGACATCTTGAATTTGTTCGAAGTCCACACCTCTAGCACTCATTTTCTTATAAATTGAAAAGAAGTGTTTTGATCTACCTTTAGCTTCACATTTTAAAGAGTACTCAATCAGGTTTTCTTTGATGACTTCAATAGTCTCACGAATATAAGCTTCTCTTTCAGACTTCTTCATCGCAATTTTTTCAGCCAAACGATAATAAATCTCTGGCTTCATAAATCTAAGGCATAAATCTTCTAGTTCTGCTTTTACTGAGTTGATACCTAAGCGACTTGCCAGAGGAACATAGATCTCTAATGTTTCTGTGGCAATTTTCTTTTGTTTTTCATCAGAAACATATTGAAGAGTTCTCATGTTATGCATTCTATCTGCTAACTTAACAATGATAACTCTAAGGTCTTTGGCCATGGCCACAACCATTTTTCTAAAGTTTTCAGCTTGTGTTTCTTCTTTAGTTTTAAATTTGATTTTTGAAATTTTTGTAAGACCAACAACAATTTGTGCAATCTCACTGGAAAATTCTCTTTCAATTTCTTCAGGCGTAACATCACAATCTTCAACAACATCATGGAGAAGTCCAGCAATGACACTATCCATATCCATTCGAAGTTTTACTAGCGTACCTGCAACATTTAGAGGGTGAATAATATATTCTTCCCCAGAACTTCGCATTTGACCTTTATGAGATGTTTCAGCAAAGAGATATGCTTTTCTTAGAAGATTAAAATCCGCATCAGGATAGTAAGCTTCCATTCTCTTAACAAGTTCATCAATATTCAAGTCTCTTTCATGTGAAAAATCTAAACGGTGAAGCATCTATTTATTAACCTTATGTATCTAGTATTTGCTGAATAGTATTTTTTAAATCTATGAAGGCCTGTTCAAGAACTTCATTTTTTACACAAAAATCATAATCGTCTTTTCTTAAAACTTCTCTTTTGGCATTTTCAAGTCGAAGGTTAATAACCCCCGTACTATCAGTTCCGCGACCTCTTAGACGTTTTTCTAATTCCTCAATTGAAGGTGGTGCGATAAAAATAGCTTTTGCTTTATCCTTAAAATAATTTTTAAATGAGTCCGCGCCTTGAACGTCTAAATCAAACAAAAGGTGCTTCCCATTTGCCAACTCTGACTCTACAAACTTTTTTGAAGTTCCGTAGAAATTAGAATGAACTTCTGCCCACTCTATAAATTCATCGGCTTCTTTCATCGCAAGAAATGTATCCTTCTCGATGAAATTATATGCAACTCCATCCTCTTCTCCTGTTCTAATTGGTCTCGTTGTAAAAGAAACGGACTCAACTAAACTAGGGAATTCTGCTTTAATTTTCTTTATTAAAGTGGATTTTCCTGTCCCAGATGGGGCGACAATAACAATAATCTTTCCGGTGCTCATAGTTACTCTATATTTAAGCTTTGTTCTCTAATCTTTTCTAATTGTACTTTCATCTGAACGACATTTTCAGAGATTTCCTTTAGGGAAGATTTTGACCCTATGGTATTTGTTTCCCTATTTAGCTCTTGAATGAGGAAATCGATCTGTCTTCCTACTTCTCCACCCTGGTCCAGGATAGAATCAAGCTTCTCTAAATGGGACTTAATACGATTAATCTCTTCATGAACATCTAGTTTCTCTAAATAGTATACCACCTCTTGTAAGAACCTAGGTTCTTCAATATTGAGGTCACTTGAAAACTCTGCAAATTTCTTCTTTAATTTATCTTCAACATTTTTTTGAAAATGATCAGTTTCACCACAAATAACATTAAAGTGCTCTTCATATTGCTGACGATGCTCTTTAATCACTTTAAGTAACTTCTCACCCTCTGATAAACGAGAGTCAGCTAAGTTCGCGAGGGCATTAGAGAAGGCCTCTTTAGCTAATATTAGACTCTCCTCACTCTTATCATCTAGATCCTTATAAAAATCTTGTCTAAGAAACTCAGTAGGCTGAATTGATAACTCTAACCCACTTGCCTTAACCATTTTTGATATTTTACTTAAGAAGCTTGCAACTTTTTCTTCATCAATATCATCGAATTTTGTTTTACCTTCGGCTTTTTTATAATTAATAAAAATATCGAAGCTACCTCTTTTAAACGTGCTACTAAGCTTGTTTTTAAGATTAATTTCAATTGGTGCAAAAAGAGAAGACATTTTAAATCTCGTATCTTTAAAACGATGATTTACACTTTTAACTTCGGCTGAAATGATCCAGTCCTCGCTAGAAGCTTCCCCTTTTCCAAATCCTGTCATTGATTGAATTGGCACCAATCTCTCCTTATTGCACTTGAGTAATCGTATGATTACCAATTTTTCTAAATTTTTCGAATCTATTCTCAAGAAGCTTTTCAGTTTTAATTTTTGATAAGGCCTTAAGCTCTTTAGATATTGCTTTTTTTACTAATTCATATGTAGCCGTTTTGTCTTTATGAGCTCCACCTGTTGGTTCAATTATGACAGCATCGGCAACTTCTAACTCAATTGCTTTAGATGGTACTAACTTTAGTGAGTTTGCAGCATCTTCCGCTTTCTTTGGGTCTGCCCATAGAATTGAAGCACAAGATTCAGGAGAAATAACTGAGTAAATTGAATACTCCATCATGAGAACTCGATCAGCGATAGCGATTCCTAAAGCTCCACCAGAACCACCTTCTCCGATAACTACAGAAATAATTGGTGATTTAATATCAAACATTTCCGCAAGGTTTTCAGCAATGGCACAAGCTTGTCCACGCTCTTCAGCACCAATTCCTGGATAAGCACCCGGAGTATCAACTAGAGTTACAATGGGTATTCCAAAACGACCTGCAGTTTGCATAATCCTTAGGGCCTTTCTATAGCCTTCAGGTCTTGGCATTCCAAAATTACGTTTAACTTTTTCTTTTGTCTTGCGACCTTTTTCAATTCCAATGATAGCAACATCACGTCCATCAATTTTACCAAAACCAGTAATAATTGCGGGATCGTTGGCAAAGTGTCTATCACCACAAACTTCTTTAAAGTCTTCAACCATTTCATTTATGTAATCAATAGTATGCGGTCTATTTGGATGTCTCGATAAGAGAACACGTTCCCATGGAGTAAGTTTTTCGTATATATCTTTAATAAGAGTACTAACTTTATTTTGAAGTGCTTTAATCTCTTTTGAGATATCAATCTCTGGCTGTAGAGAAGCTACTTGTAATTCCTTGATTTGGTTTTCTAAATCACGTACTGGTTTTTCAAATTCTAAAGTGTAATTACTGAGTAAATCACTCATTTTTACCTCACAATTTTGCGATAAATATCACAAGAGTTTTAACCGTCAAAAGGCTCAATTTAAGCCCCCAATACTAGGAAAATTCAATGAGTTCTACAACCCTGAAACCAAAAAAAGAGGCCTTTAGCCTCTTTAAGTTGCAACATGTCGCATCATGATCGATTTAAAATGATTTTATTCGAGAACCCAGCCACTTACCTGGCCATTTTCAAAGTAAATTTGCCTAACTTGAGAACCATCATAGAATGACCATCTCTCATTTTCATATCTTGGATCGCCGGCCACATCAACCTGGACTGGTCTCCCCCACATACGCATAATATCATCCTTTCTCATTCCCACGGCAACATTGGGACTTCGTGCAGTTTTATAACCGAAGTTATGACTAGCCGGAGATCTCATATTCTTTTTATACACGCTGAACATTTTTGTGTGAATATACTCTTGCCTCTCGCGAGTAGGCAGTTTTAAGTAGTAGATTTTTTCAGAGTCCGTATCTAAGTGATCCCTCACTGCAGAGTATTGAGTAAATTGTTCATCAGTTAGAGAGTCTAGTTTTTTCGCCAACTCCTTTCTAACAGATTGATTCTCACGAGCCTCTTCTCTTGTCAGTCCATCCATCGGTGTTCTATCAAGGATTTCATCTCGCGATCGATCGGCCCTGCCAGAATCACCAGACGTTAGCTCAAAGTCTTTTCCAGCTGTCCAAAATGAGTTAGCCTCTCGATCCATCTGATCAATGAAACTTCTATTTTCTAGAAGTGCTGCACATCCACCCAGCAAGAGTAGAGCCTGTATCAATATAATTAATTTAAAAGTTCTCATAATTATAACCAGATTTTTTATTTTCGTGGCCCAGTATTGAGCGTACATACCGCATATCGGGCAGCTCAAAGCGAAAACGAAGATATTAATAATAATTTGAGGCTATGGGACATTTTTTCCAGAGAAGAGTCTTTTAGTCGGTTATAATTATAGAGTAAAAGCCTAAGAATTACTTAAAAGTTGTCGATAAGTCTCACGGAGGATCAATTGAAGATTTGGCTTAAGATCGAACAAATTTTAAATAACTTACTGGAGACTATCTTTGGAATGTTCTCTAATTTCATTACGGGAATTACTCCTGGAAAAATTAAAAATACTCTCAGTAAGGGTAAATCAAAAATTGCCAAGACAAAGCTAGATACTAAAAAGATCTTTAACGAAAAAGGATTGAAGGCGCTATCTTCTAGTCTAGAACTTAAGAATAAAACCTTACAAAAAGCAAATGAGCTGCAACATAAAAGTGTTGAACTTGTTAGTAAGGCCAAAGAAGTAGATTACAAGAGAGTTGATTATAAGAAGTTATTCCTAGCGGGACTCTTTATATTTGCTCCATTTTTCGGTAAGATTAAAGGCTGGTTTATCGCTCTTAGTCCTAAAATGCTTATTGGTTCTACCATAGCTGCAACAGTCGTCTCACTTTCATCAATTAGTATTTATACCCAAAGTAAAAAAATATCCGACGAGGCTACAGCTCAAGCAAGAGATCCCGCCTCAGAAGTTGAAAATGCCGAAGAAGCCAGTAAGAGAAAATCTTATTACAAACTTCAAGAGAAGAGATTTACAATCACTCATGTGACAATGCCTGTCTATATTGAATCAGTTAACACTTACAAATCTCTAAGCATTGATTTCACTTTTATAAGTTCAAATAGATATATAAAACATTACTTTGATAGAAATAGACACCTTATAAAGAATCGATTGAACTCAACGATTCAACCCGTTATTCCAGCATTCCCTTTAAAAGAAGAAGGGAAGGCCATCATTAAAGATAAAATTCAAAAAGAACTCAACCTACTCATTAAAGAGCTGAAGATAAAAGGTGAAATTAAAGAGGTCTATATTAAATCAATTCTAGCAGGATAATTATCCTGCTTTTTGTAATACATTCTTCACCGTATTAATTGATACATCTAATTTATTTGCAGCCAACCTAACATCCCCATTCATTCGAGATAAGACATTTGAAAAGTAGCTCACTTTTAAATCTTTGTAAGTTACAAAAGTTGTCGACTGATCTTCAATAGCGGGAATTCCCACTTCAAGTAATTCTTCATCCAATGAATCGAGATCTAATTTTCTTCCATTAGTCATGACGAGTTTTTTTTGTAGATGCCCATAAAGCTGCCGTATATTACCGGGCCAAGTTAAGTTACAATAGAATTTCTCTAGACGTATGGAAAGTACACAGTCTTGACTTAATTCAAACTGACGAAGCATTGTGAGAAGTTTCTTCTTGTCATGCCTTAGAGGTCTTAACTTCATCAAAACTCCACTAGAGAGTCTAAAGTACATATCTTTTCTAAAAATATTTTCTGTAACAAGGTTGAGTAGGTTTTTTCCTGAAGCAAAAACTAGTCTGACATCAACTTTATGTTCTTTAAAGTCACCCACACTTCGGTAAGACTTTGAGTCTAGAAATAAAAGTAACTTGGTCTGAATATCAATTGGTAATGAATCAACTTCATCCAAGAATAATGTTCCACAGTCTGCTTCTTTAAAGGCACCCATTTTATCGTTTATAGCACCCGTAAAGGCTCCCTTCACATGGCCAAAGAGTTCCGACTCCAATAAATTCCTTGAAAATGAAGATAAGTTGATATGTACAAAACGTCCTTTGCGCCCACTGCGTTCATGTATCTTCTTTGCTAAAAATGATTTCCCTGTTCCAGTTTCCCCTTCAATTAAAATATTTAAATTAGATTCAATGATTCTATTTGAAATTTCCAGATCTTCTTGAATTAGGATATGTTCATATTCAAACTCTAATCGATTGTGCCCGATATCTACTTTATCTCCATGGGAAATGATGGCACTAAAAACTAGATTTCCATTAATTCTAAAGGGCTGGTTCGACTTTGAATTCAATAAGAAGTACTTACTCTTTCCTTGCTCATACCATTTTAAATCCAGTTCATATTCAGTCCCTTTAAACTCAGGAAAGTAGAGATTTATAGAATCTTGCATAAAGTCGCCCTCATGCGTTGAGTAAATGGAATAACCTGTCCGATTGAGCAGTATTTCTCTTTTCTTGCCAAAAAGAGGACGCAAAAGCACTTTTGAGTAAAACTTAGAGCTATTTTGTAGATCTTGATCAAATATTTTCATGTAGACTCCTATTTTTAAGCTAAATCCATGAACTTTTTTCAATCAAATCATTTTCATCTTTTGTGCCATAATATATAAAGTCTTTTCAGACATTTAGTTAAGAGGCGGTTCAATTTTTGAACTTAGGCCTTTAAGGAAAAAACCATGGCATACGAAATCGCAAGAGATACATCAACATTCAAATATGGAATGAGCAACCCAGCACAACTTGAGGAATGGCTAAAAGACCATCCGAATGCCATTGGATTGGGTTTTCTTGGGAGATCAAATGTTGGAAAATCCAGCACTATCAATGCTCTATTTGGAAATAAAATAGCTAAAATCTCTAAAACTCCAGGTCGTACTAGAGAGATCAATATCTTCACTTTCAGACTTAAAGATGACGGAAAGATTTGTGAAGATCTACCTGAATTCTATTTTTATGACCTTCCTGGATATGGACATGCCGTAGTTTCAAAGGAAATGTCTAAAAACTGGGAAGTTCTTATTGACCTCTTCTTTAGAGGAATCTCTCTTCATACATTAATGATTAATATTCAAGATGCTCGTCATCCAAATCAAAAGGCAGATCAAGATTTTCACCAATACTTGAGAGCCTACAACTATGAGACTTTTCTCTTGTTTAACAAGATTGATAAATTGAAGAAACAAAAAGAAAGAGCAGCACTCAATAATTTAAAACCAATTCTTTCTAAAGAATTTAAATGGGTGAAACAGATATATTTCACTTCTGCTGAGAAAAAAGATGGTATTGATCAAGTAGAGGGAGCAATTATCTCCTATTTATTAAGACAGCTAGACCTTATACAATCTATGTAATGGGTACAGAACTGGGAAAGACCTATATTTATAGTTTTATCTACTACATTATTCTTTTGAATATTGTTTTAGTTTTTTTTTCCAGGCCTAAATTTCTAGAGAGATTTTCATTCAACTACGGATCAAAGAAAATAAGAGCAATATTTGGAATATTGCTCTTTCTAAGTAGCTTTCTTATTGGTTCAATTACTTACGTAATAAGATACTATAATGGTATTATTCTTATTTAGGACTCTTCTTAATATCATTAACGTCTTTTTCAATATCTTCTAAGTCTGATTCACAGGACTTGATACTATTGATTAAATCCTTAACTCTGGGACTATCCCAATTAAGATCTCCATTTTCCAACGCTAAGAAAGCAAGATGGCCCAACTCTTCGTAAGACTCATGAAGAGTAGTATTTGTTTTGGAGGCGGAGAGCATCTTCTTTCCAATTTCCGTTGTTCTCTTAAGCTCTTCTTGGCACACTTGAACAATTTCAGTAAATCTATCTTTCCATTGTGGCTGCTTTTGCATAGATTCCTCCGCTAGCAATAAAGTTAGGCTCATTATAGCTTTTCTAAATTTTCTTGTGAAGACAAGAGAAAAAAAAGCTCCCCTTAATACCCGACAAAAAAGATCCAAGGACCTAGGTAAAGTCTATCCCCTGCCTATTTATGCTCTTAACTATTACAATTTATTACATATGTTAGATAAACTAAAAAAATCAATTAGCTTAAAAACTTCTTCTGAAGAGAAGAAGAAGTTTGACCAAGTCTTTTCAAAACTCTTCGATCAATATGGAAAGTCTGAAGATCCTTGGGGACTCAATATTCATAAGGCCAAAAAGAGTATTGAATACGTCTGGCCTCTCTACAATAATTATTTCAAAGTAAGAGTCTTTGGAAAAGAAAATGTAGAAGATACCCCTTATATGATTATTTCAAATCACACGGGGCAAATAGCAATTGATGGAATGTTAATCTCCACAGCATTTGCCATGGACGTTGATCCACCAAGAATACTCAGGGCAATGGTCGAGAGGTTCTTCACAGGTCTCCCTTTTATTGGAGCCTGGGCCGCTGAAGGTGGTGCCGTGCTTGGAGATAGACAGAACTGTGTAAAACTCTTAGAAAGAAATCAGTCTGTTTTAATTTTTCCAGAAGGTGTTAAAGGGATTGCAAAAAGTACTCCTGATTATTATAAAGTGCAAAGTTTTACTCGCGGTTTTTTTAGAATCGCTCTCAGTTCTAAAGCTCCCATTTTACCAGTTGCTGTAGTAGGAGCAGAAGAAACTTTTCCCTATGTTTATCAAGCTAAAGGATTAGCAAAACTACTGGGTCTCCCAGCACTTCCCATAAGTCCAAACTACTTCCCCCTACCTTCTCCTATTGATATCTATATTGGAAAACCTTATGAGATACCAGAGGGATTAAGTGCAGACTCTCCAGACAAAGACATAGATAAACACATTTTTGAATTAGAAAATATTGTTCAAACAATGATTAATGACGGATTAAAAAAACGAAGGGAATTTTGGGGCAATGTTAAAAAATAAAAAGAAAATTCTCGTTATTGGTGCCGCAGGAGGACTCGCAAGAATTCTCTCCGGCTTACTTTCAAAAGATATGCCAGACTGTGAAATTATAGGTGTTGATTCTAGGGACTTAAATGATCTTCCCAAGAAAAGTAATATCACCTATCACCAAATGCGCTACACTCGTGGAAACTTTGAAAAGATTTTTAGAGACAACGAATTCTACGCCGTTTACCACTTAGCAAGAATGAGCCACGCCCATTCTAATAAGACAAGCCTTACCCAAAGACTTGACCTTAACATTATGGGAACCAGTAGAATTTTAGAATTATGTTTAAAATTTGAAGTGAGAAAAGTTCTTATTCTTAGTACTTACCATGTTTACGGCGCTCTTTCGGACAACCCTACTTTTATAAAAGAAGATGCTCCTCTTAGAGCAAGCATCAAACATCCTGAACTTAGAGATGTGACAGAGATGGATCAACTTGCCACAAATTGGATGTGGAAGAATCAACACAAGATTGAAACCATTGTACTCAGACCTTGTAGTATCGTGGGACCGCAAATTAAAAATTCTATGAGTCAGTACTTAACAACTTCTTACGTTCCCGTCGGAATAGATTTTAATCCCATGTTTCAATTTATTCATGAATTCGACATGGCCAATATTTTAGCCAGATGCCTTGATGAAGTTCCAACAGGAATTTACAACGTAGCTCCCGATGAAGTGATTAGCATTAGAGAAGCAAAGAAAACCGTTGGTATTCCTTTCTTCAGTTTCCCTATCATGGCCCTTAGTCCCTTAGCCTCAACTTTTAAAAAATTATGGAACTTCCCTGACTATCTACTTGAGTATATTAAGTTTGGCTGCATTATTGATAACTCAGAAATCAAAAAACACCTCAAGGATGACGCACTTCGCTTCACAACTAAAGAAGCACTAGAGCTCCTTAAACTAAGATAATTGAGAGCGACTTCGCATTGACAATGATCACTTAAATTCTTATTATTTCATTCAATGGCCCGGTGGCGGAATGGTAGACGCAGCGGATTCAAAATCCGCCGATGGCAACATTGTGCGAGTTCAAGTCTCGCCCGGGCCACCATCTTAAATCAAAGAAAAGATACACTTTCCTAATAAGAGAACAATCACAAAATTAAAGACTGGTTTTATAACATCCTTTGCTTTTGTTAAAACTAAACCACTCCCTATCCAATTACCTAGGACACTTCCTACTATGGCAATTAGGGCGACTTCCCACATAACTCTTCCGCTATAAGCAAAATATATGAATGATGAAATATTGGAAGAGAAATTGATAATTCTTCCCGTAGCACTTGCCTGCAACACATTAAAATTTAAATATAAAAATAAAGCTATAAGTAGAAACGTTCCGGTTCCAGGTCCAAAGAATCCATCATAAAATCCAAGAATGAGGCCAATTAAAGTTGTTCGAAATACTATTGTTTTTAAATCGAGCTCACTTGATATCTCTTCCCGTTCAAAATTCAATTTCTTATTAAGTAAAAGAATCACTGGTAAAATAAATAGCAAAATATAGATCATGTACTTTGAAGATAGGTAGTTACTGACTTGCGCCCCTGCAAAAGAACCTATTATTGAACAAACCAATGCTATAGACCCTTCCTTCCAAACAATTGCTTTATTCTTTATGAACCTAGAAATGGCCATCAAGCCACCCACCGTTGATGCAGTTTTATTCGTACCTAGAATCAATGACTCTGGCACACCTATAGAAATATAAAGAGGAATAGTTATTAATCCTCCTCCTCCAGCGATCGAGTCAATGATCCCAGCTAAAAGCACACCAAAAAAGATTAAAGCATATTGAACATATGAGAACTCCATTAGTTACTCCTTCTAGCATCTTGCAAGGCTGAGTTAATAAGTTCTAGTCCCTTCACTATTCTCTCTACATCTTTGTTTGAAATTGGATCGAATGCCTTTCTTAATCGCTTATTAGAATAATCATTTACCGTTTTAACAACTTTTTGTCCCTTAACTGTTAATTTCAGTATTTTCTTTCTTCTATCTTCTGTATTTATACTTTCACTCAGATAGCCATCCTTAATAAGTGTTTTTAACGCACGACTTATATTCGCCTTATCAGTAAGAAGGGCCTCCGCAAGATCAACCGCACTTTTATCTGGTGTAAGGCTAAGCTCAATGAGTAAATGTCGCAAAAAATGAGTAAGAGGAAGATTATATTTGTTATCTTTAATAAGCTCAAACTCTCGTACAAATTCTCTGGTAAGACCTCTAATGTACTGTAATTTATTATCTTCCAACATTGACTCCTTAAAAACTACATAGTTGTCATCTACAACTATATAGTTGTACTTGACAACTACACTGAGGTCAATATTATATGTAATGTTTTTAAGAAAACGAGGAAGCAATGAATGACTAGAACTCTCTGATCAAAAGTAATTTCGTTGAGAAAAAATTAAATTTGCGCTTTAAAAAATTTCTTCATTTTTAAATCAGTCTCTAATTTCATCGCTTGCTTAAAAGCTCTAGAAGACAAGTGAGTTTTTCCTAGACTCTTATAGATTGATCCTAGACAACCCCATGCTCTAAGAAAATTCGGATGATGTTTCACAGTCTCTTCCAAATGAAGAATCGCTCCACGGACATCTTTGTCTACATAATAGAAGTGAGTTCCAAGCGTGAAATGCGCATATGCTGATCTTGTATTTCTTTTTAGAATTATTTTTAATTGAACTTCACCTAAGTCATTCTTCCCTTTCTCTAAGAGAGGTCTTGCCTGAACAATTTCCTTTATTTCCATTAATTCTGGAACTGGTTTTTGTAGAAACATAGACTGCGCTAGTACTGAATTCAATAGCGAAGGATAAGCTTCAGTTTCAAAGAGAACTTTAGAAAATACCGTTAAGAAAGCTGGACTCTCCTTCACTTTAGCATTCTCATCCCAAAGTTTCTTCCCCATATAGAGGGCCTCTGGCAACTTTGCATTGGAGTAGTACTTTTTAAAACTTGTTATCTGAGGAGATTCTTTTGTAATTTTCTTAGATGGGGCCATGATACTTTTACAATATGGACAGGCTCCTGTACTTGGTGAAGATAGTGCTCCACAACCTAAACACTCTATTTCAAAACTCATTGTTTTCCTCCACACTGCGAACAGAATTTATGAACGGGCTGAATACCTGCACCGCAATTCACACAGAACTTACTAGCTTTGCTAGGTTGTTTTCCTTGTACTCTTTGAACTTCAGGAGACTCAATGCCTCCAAAACCTCTCCCCAGCATTAATCCCATAAGCATCTGTGTGGAATCACCACCCTGAGATGACCCAAGTGCATCAAGTCCATTGGCGGCCTTATAGAGGAGATACTTTTTAGGATCTCCCACTAAATTCATAGCGACTTTTGATTCGAGAGCTTCCATCACTTCTTTCGAAGGCAATAGAGATTTAATTTGAATATCAGAAACACTTATTCCATATTTTTTAAAAACTTTTTTCGCAAGTGTTTCTAATTTCTTGGAAACTTCATTTTGCTTCTTAGAGAGATCTTCAATATTTACAATATGATCTAAGGCCTCAGGTAAAAGCTCTACAAGCTGTCCCTGTAGAAAATCTTCAAGATGACTTATATCAAAGCTATTTCTTGAACCGATGAGTTCTTGATAAACCCTTTTAGGTGAAAGTAACTTAACTGTGTAAGTTCCAAAGGCCCTAATGGGGACCAAACCTACTCCATTAAATTTTGATAAAATGGGCTTCGCTGTTCCAAATCTCTTTCCTAGATGTTTATTTCCAGTGAAGAACCATACCTCTGCTCTTAGTGGACTTCTTCCACCCCATTTCCAACTGGAAAGTCTAGTGAGTATAGGTACGTTCTCAGTAGATAACTGGTGAATGCCTGGCTTTAAAATATCGGTAATCTCACCTTTATAAATAAAGATCGCCATTTGGTTTGGCCTCACAATAACTGCCGTATCGTTGTAGAGATCAGCACTCCCTTGGTAGGGAATTTTAGTTGCGAGAAGGGCTCCGGTGTCATCTTCAAATTCGTAGACACCTCTAAATAGGTTAGTTTGTTTTTTCATGTATTTAATTTTACTGAACAAATGAATTTCACTCAATAAAGACTTTCGTGCCCATAGAAGACTAAAAGGGTTTACTAATATTCAAGTTTTATACCAGTACTGAAGATGGCTCCATCTATTTGCCCAAATTTTCTCGCATCGACAAAGTTCAAGACATCAGGATCCTTTGCTTTCTGCCCGAGCAGATTTGCAATTTTTCCAAAAATTGAGAAATTACTCTTGGTGTAGGCATATTGAATATCTAAGAGTTCCTGAGAATAAACTTGTGCCCTCTTACTGATATATCTAAAACTTCCTCCAAGTGAGTGCTTTTCAAAAAATCGATAAGTTAATCCAGTGTTAAAAGTAAAGCGAGGGACATAGAAAGCTGATGCGTCTTTATCCATTGCTTTATGACCTTGTCGGTGAAAAGACAGATTAGAGAGGAGAAAGAGCTTGTCATACTTTCTCTGGTATTCAACTTCAAACCCCTGTCTTTCGAATTGACCAGAATTAAAATAAGTTGCTTCATTTGCCCCTGTCACTCTAGTAATCACATTTTCTGTTTTAAGGTAATAGAGATCAAACATGAAGTGATTTCTTTCATCTGTATATGTATAAGCTAAATCTAGCATTCCATTTTTTTCAGGGAGAAGCCCCTTTTTACCAATAACAATTCCTGGGACATTAATATCTGTCTGAATAGGACTAGGTGAATTATATCCCACAGAATATAAAAGTTTTAATGACTGATTTTTATTAATTTTATAGACGACACCTGCACGAGGAGTTTTCTCTGCTTTTGCTAAACTGTAATCAACATATCGAAGTCCAAGTAAGAATTTCCAATATTTAGATAGAGAAAAGTCTATCTGCCCGTAGTGAGACAACTCATAACTTTGACCATCTCCAATAATCGAAAGCAAGAGAGTATCAGAAGTCTGATCATACTTTCCGTAATCTCCCCAACTTCGTCTCTCATATTCTGATCCCACTAAAATTGATAAGGTATCAATAGGTGTAATATGTGCGCGGGCTCCGCCTCTTAAGCGGTAGTTATCCTTTCCCTCATTACTCATTTTGTAAATAACACCAGAAGTTCCACCAAGATCATTTGCCACGGGTAATTCATGAAAGTAATTATTATAATCACCGAAGACATTAAATTTTACTTTTTTAAAGAAGTCTAACTTTTGATCGACGTGTATCAAATAACCTTTTTTTATCCAACTCGCCTTACTGATGACTGTATCTGCAGAAGCAAAGCCGCTCGTATCAGATTCAAAAACATTGATAATGACCTTAGTATCTTTATATTTTATCTTGGCATGAACAGATTTAAAATTTTCGGACTTCCTATAGAACCCGTTCGTGGGTAGGTTTTGATTAGAAAAAGTAGCGGGAGCAGTCTTCAACCCTTCAACAGATTGATTTACACCATCATCAGTTTGAATCTCGGAGGAAATTGAAAGACTTCCATCTTTAAATTTCTTATTGTAGTAAACGCTAGCTTTATCGCGGGCATACTCTCCCTTAGAAGCGTACAAAGTTCCTATATTATCTGTCCTAGTCACAACATTTATCACTCCAGCAGAAGCATTCGTACCATGTAGAACAGAACCTGGACCTCTAATTACTTCAATATAGTCAATAGCTTCAAAGGGAACCCCATTTAGAGGAATATCTGTATGAGTAGGCAACCAGTACGGCACGCCATCTATTAGAAATAAAACTTTCTGATTAAAGCCTTCAACTGAACCTCGAATCATTATTGGGGATGTCCCAATTTGTCCCTCAAGAGCCGTAACCCCTGGAACTAAATTAAGCATGTCCTTAATACTTCTCGCTCCAAGCTTTTCTAAATCAAACCTTGAGTAGCGAGTGACTATGGCCGGAGTTTCACTAATGCTCTCCTTATTTATCGACGCTACATCAACCGTAACAGAGAGTAGGTCTTCCATGCTGAAATCCATCAGTGTTGAAAAATCCTGAGCAATAGCAGATGTGGACAAAAGAGATAAATATAAAAAGTATTTGAAATATGTCATCTATAAATTATCACACGAACTAATTTTATCAAAAATAGTCATTGGCATAATTCATTCTTAATTTGCTTCGAATATAGCCGAGTAAAATAATGGTTATCAGATCCTCATCACTGCTCATTTTGACGCACAACTATCTTCCAATTCCCAACTAAGACCCTTCGCTCCAAATTTATGCTGCAAAAGGCTAATATTAGGTGGTCATACAACCCTATTTCTGCTAATTTTTAGGATTTAAGTAGATCGTTTTATTGAGGATAAGTAATGGAAACTAACGATAATCTTTACAAGATTAGACATAGTCTTGCCCACATCTTGGCGCAGGCAGTTTTAGAAGTCAGACCAGGGTCAAAACTAGGTTTTGGACCACCAATTGAAAATGGGTTTTATTACGACTTCATTCTAACCGAACCTCTCCATGAAGATGACTTCAAAGATATTGAAAAGAGAATGAAAGCTATCATCAAGAATAAGCAGGTCTTTGAAAAAGAAGATCTAAAGTTTGATGATGCCATGGCAAGATTAGAAGCGATGGGAGAACCTTATAAGCAAGAATATGCTAAAGAGTTATTTGAGAAACATAATCTTGAATATTTAACTTTCTTTAAGAACGGTTCTTTCGTTGATATGTGTGAAGGTCCACACGTTGAAAACACAAAGAAAATACATCCAGGTTGTTTCAAACTCAAATCTGTAGCCGGAGCCTATTGGCGTGGAAGCTCAGACAATCAAATGATGACAAGAATATATGCTTGGGCCTTTGAAACTAAAGAAGAATTAAAAGAGCACGTAGCAGCTTACCAAGAGGCGCTTAAGAGAGATCATAAGAAACTTGGTAAAGATCTTGATCTCTTTCACATTGATGATGAGATCGGTAAAGGTCTTCCGCTATGGCTTCCTAATGGAACTGTCATTAGAGATGAACTAGAAAAGTTCATGCGTGAGCTAGAATTTAAAGACCGTTTTCAAAGAATAACAACTCCATGTTTAACAAAAGTTCAACTCTACGAGAAAACAGGTCACCTTCCTTATTACGCTGAAGGGATGTTCCCATTCATGGAAGTGAAGGAAAATGAGCAAGACGGACATCATACTAATTATGTTCTTCGTCCAATGAACTGTCCTCATCACCACAAAGTTTTTGACTCAAGAAAGAGATCATACCGTGATCTTCCTATTCGCTTTGCCGAGTATGGAAATGTTTTTAGATATGAATCAGCTGGTTCACTTTCAGGACTTCTAAGAGTTCGTGGAATGTGTATGAACGATGCTCACATCTACTGTGCTGAAGATCAAATTGAAGAAGAATTCTTAAAAGTGATGAAGATGCATGAGACTGTTTATCACACTCTTGGTCTACATAATTTCTGGATGAGACTCTCTACATGGGACCCTGAAGATCCAAAAGGAAAAGAGAAGTATGTTGATGACCCAGCAGCTTGGGAATCAACTCAGGATAAAGTAAGGGCCGCTATGGTTAAGTCTGGTCTACCTTTTAATGAAGTTAAAGGTGAAGCGGCTTTCTACGGTCCAAAAATTGACTTCCAAATGAAGACAGTAACTGGTCGTGAAGAGACAATCTCTACCAACCAACTTGATTTTGCTGTACCAGAAAGACTCGGTCTAACTTATACAGATAAAGATAACGAGCAGAAAACTCCTTATTGTATTCACCGTGCTCCGGCCGGTACGCATGAGCGTTTTGTAGCTTTCCTAATTGAGCATTTCGCAGGAGCTTTCCCAACATGGCTTGCTCCAGTTCAAGTCATGATCCTTCCTGTTAGTGAAAATGTTCTAGATTATTGTAATGATCTCATTGAAGCTCTAAGAGATAGTTTTGTTCGTGTAGAAATTGATACGTCTAACGACTCATTTAATAAGAAAATTAGAACAAACTCTAAGAAGAGAATTCCTAATATGCTTATCATTGGAGACAAAGAGGCAGAAGAAGGAACTGTAACTTTGAAGCGTTACGGAATCCAAGAGCAAGATCAATTCTCAAAAGAAGAATTCATCACTATGCTTATGGATAAAATTAAAAATAGAACACTAGAAAGTTAAGAATATTTCCAGCAGAGGCTATTGTCTCTGCTGGTTATTGATTGATTTCTATAAAACGTCCATCTTTTAAGTCTTGAAGAATTTCATCAAATAATCCATTCCTTTTAATAATAGATAAACCTTCATTGAACTTATTCTTCATTTCTTCACCCTTAGGATTCTTTTTTGAAAAAAGAATATAGTAAAACTTTTGCTCCTCTGTCTTTACGGGAAATGATTTAATTCTATACATATGACTTTTAGAAAATGTATTATTTAAGTGATGCATGGCCACTTGTTTGTGACTAATGACCACATCTAATCTCTTATTAAAGAGTTTCCTAAAATTTTGTCTTACATCATTAACTCTAGAAACTTTAATCAGTCCACTATTCTCAGCGTCTTGAAAGCGGTCTCCATAATTATACGAACGAACTCCGCCAATACTTATTCCTTTTAAATCTTCATAGCTTTGTTTGCTTGGATCCCAGGAAAAGTTAGAGTCATTCAAAACAAAGAATACTTCAGTGTCTGCAACAGCTACAGGTCTACTATAGTAGAAGAATTCCTCTCTCTCTTTTCTATGTGACCAAGGAACTGTACCAACCAACTCTCCAATTTTTGCGAGTTTAAAAGACCTCGCTCCTGGGTAGAATTGATACTCCACCTGGTAGTCAACCGCCGCAAATGCCATTGTTACAATTTTAGCAATGTATCCATTATGAGAAATTTTATTTGATGTATAGGGAGGATACTCCTCTGTTGCGAGCTTAACACTCTCTAAAGAAAAGGTGGAAAAGAGGAAGAATAAACTGAGAAAGAAAATACTTATCGTTTTCATAAGAGAAAGTATAATATTGAAATGTGAGTATTTTATGAACTTATAAGTATTATTGACTCACACTTTAAGTTCAATATTACAGTGGAGCTTTCTATGAATTCACCTTTCCTATACATAGTCATACTAACACTCAGTATTTCCTGTAAACCCAACGGAGAGAAGTTGAAAGTAGAGGATATTCATGGGAAGTGGATGCTTACCAAAATTCTAGAGAATCCCGTCATAGTTGATAGTAGCGCTCATTTTAATTTTCAAAAAGAGGGAGAATTGGGAGGTCATACGAGCTGTAATAATCTATTTGGCAAATATGAGTTCAAGGAAAGTAAGGTCATTTTTTCCAAGATAGGAACCACTAAAATGCTCTGCCATGGTGAAAAGAATTCTCAAGAAATTTCTTTTACATCTTCTCTTCCAAATGTCGCAAAGGTCAAGATAGAAGAAGGCGAACTCATTATTGAAAATTCAAAAGGAGAAATACTCTTTAGGGCCACGAAGGCCCAATAGGACCTTAGGATAAAATATCTTTTAACTTTTCTAACTCATCAAACTTTACTTCAAAAGATTCCTTAGTTTTAGTATTTTTTATAAGTAAGATTTTTTGCTCTAACTCATTCTCACCAAGCATAGAAATAAATTTAGCACCTTGTTTATCTCCCAGAGTGAAAACTTTCTTAAACTTTATAGGAGAGAGAGAGTTTGAAACTTTAAATCCTAGTTCTCTAATTTGAGAAGCAAGTTCAAAGTTCTTTGCTAGAGCACTTTCTGTTTGAAATGTTAAATAGAGATCTACATCATTTTTAGAAAGATCTGGTAAGAGATCATGTGTTTTTAAAAAGTCAGTAAGAGTAACATCTCCAAGACCAAATCCAACTCCCGCAACAGGGTTTTCATTAAAGATCTTTAAAAGATTAGCATAGGCTCCACCACCACAGAGGGCCCTTCTATTATCAGGATGTTTATCAAAAACTTCAAAAACGATTCCCGTATAGTAATCAAGACCTCTAACAATTGTAGGGTCATAAACTAAGTAATCAGCAAGTCCAATAGCACTGGCTACATCAGAAAGTTCTTTAAAACTTGTAAGCTTATCTGTCTGCTCGTTTTTTTCTAGGAATTTAAAAAGATCTTCAAATGATTGCACACTTAAATAGTTCTTTAAAATTTCTTCACTAGCGGGTTCAAGAGAAAGCTCAGAAATCATTTTCTGGAGCGCCTCTGCAGAAACTTTCTTAGCTCTATCAATGATCTTATAAAGTTTAAGTGAAGTCTCTTCATCAACTTTCATTAAATCGTTAAAGACTGCATTTACAATATCTCTATCATTGATAAGAATTTCAAATTGATCTTTATTGGCACCAAAGCTCTCAAATAATTTTACAATGAGTTGTAGAATTTCAATTTCACCACTTCTTCCGGTAGCACCAAAGATGTCGCAGTTAAACTGCCAATGCTCACGCAATCTTCCTCTTTGAGGTTTTTCATATCTCATAAGGTTTGGAATTGAGAACCACTTGATAGGCTTTGGTATTTCCTTGTGAACTTGGGCCACCATTCTAGCCACTGTAGGAGTCATCTCAGGTCTAATCGCCACAAAACGATCTCCCCTATCTGTGAAAGAGTAAATCTGATCGTTAATGAGCTCTTCACCAGACTTGGCCATATAAAGGGCCACTTCTTCTAACATTGGACCATCGTAGGGCTCAAAGGCAAAGAGAGAAGCTGATTCTCTCATTTTAGAAAAAATATAATCTTGTACTCTCTTATCTGCCGGGAAGAAATCTCTTGTTCCCTTGTAAGGCTTTTTATTTAATGCCATTAGTATTCCTATTTCTTATTATAATTTTGCTTTTAAAAAGTTCTCAACATCAGAGATATTCTCAAATATTTTTGCTATTTCAGAAATATTTGGAGAACCACCTTGAGCAAAGTGAGGTTTACCACCACCTTTACCATTAACAGGTTTTAAAACTTCTTTTAAAAGATCTCCTGCTTTTACTTTAGATTTTAAATCATCTCCAACCCAAGCAAAGGCCCTAATTGTCTTCTCATCACTTCCAGCTAGGCAAATGATTTGGTAGTCACCGCTAGCAAGATATTGATCACCAAGATCTTTTAAGACAGCTGCATCCGCATTCATTTGGCCAACGAAGACTTTCGCCCCAGAAATCTCTATGATTTTTTTGTTATCAAATTTAGCTTCTTTCGCTGAAAGCTTCTTAGGAACTTCTTTCTTCACTGAAGATTTCTTCTTAAGTTCAGTGATCTTAGCTTCAAACTCACTTGGTTTTACTGAGAGTTGTTCTGCTGTTTTTCTTAAGATCAAGTTTCTTTCCTGAAGTAACTTATAGGCCTCAACACCAGTCACGGCTTCAATTCTTCTAATACCTTTGGCCACTGAAGATTCAGATGTAATGAGCATTAGACCAATATCACCAGTTCTACTAACGTGAGTTCCCCCACAAAGTTCTACAGAATCACTTCCAAAAGAAACAACTCTTACTTTAGTTGAATACTTCTCACCAAAGAGTGCCATAGCACCTTTTTCAATAGCAGCATCGTAATCTAAGAGATCCGTATCAGTTTTTGAGTTTTTCATGATCCACGAATTTGCCATGGCCTCAATCTGATCAAGTTCATCTTTTGTTACTGCTTTTTGATGTTGAAAATCAAAACGTAAACGATCTGATTTAACGAGTGATCCCTTTTGAACTGCATGATTTCCAATCACTTTATGTAGGGCCGCATGTAAGAGATGGGTTCCCGAGTGATTTCTTTTAATATTTGCTCTAACACTTGAATCAAGTGAAAGAGTTAGGCTTTCACCTTTTGCTAATTTACCTGAAATAAGTTTAGCCACGTGAACGTGAACCTTACCTACTTTCATAGTATCAATGATCGTGACAGAGCAGTTTCCAGATTCAGCGACACCGCTGTCACCAACCTGTCCACCAGACTCTCCATAAAAAGGAGTTGCCTCAGTAACAAAGAGGAATTCTTCTCCTTCAGCTACTGACTCACTCGCCTCTCCGTCTTTAATTATAAGAGAGACAGTTGATTCTATTGATTCATTTTCGTAACCTTTAAAATTGCTCTCACCAAGTGTAGAGACTAATTCTTCCAGTTGATTTTGATCAGCTGAAACACCTTTTCTAGAAATAACTCTAGAAGTGTTTCTATGTTCTTCATAACACTTATCATAACCTTTAAGATCTAATTCAATTGATCTACCAGATAGGTCCGACTTTAAAACATCAAGAGGAAGTCCATGAGTTGTCACAAGTTCAAAAGCTACTTTACCTGGAAAGAGCTTCTTTGAAGACGCGTTCGTGCTTAATTCTTTTTCAATTAGTTCAAGTCCAGTCTTTACGATTGGCTTGAAGTCGTTAATTTCATTTGTGAGATTATAAGTCACCATTTCTTTAGCGTTTTTCATATGAGGATAGAAATCACTCATAATTTCAAAAACCTTATTAACCATTTCTGTGAAATCTATTTTTTCCACTTTTCTGGCCATAAGAGCGGCGACACATTTTCTAATAAGACGTCTTGGAATATATCCCTGACCTTCATTAGATGGTGCAATTCCTTCACTCAGGATGAACACTGCACCACGGATGTGATCCGTTAACATTCTTGCTTTCTTCATATCTGCTTCTGAATTATCAGAACTTAAAAGTTTGTGAGCAATATCCATGAGAGGTTGCATGAGATCAGTTTCATAAACAGAATCATGACCATTTATAACCATAGCTAGTCTTTCTAAACCAGAACCAGTATCTACAGACTTAAGAGGAAGAGATTTAAAACTTCCATCCTTCTGCTTATTGAGTTCCATGAATACACCTGCATTCCAAATTTCAATATATCTTGAGACATCGTCAAAGTGTCCACCTGGTTTATACTCTGGTCCATACTCTGGTCCGCAATCAAAGAAAACCTCTGTACATGGACCACAAGGTCCAGTCTCACCGGCCGGTCCCCAGAAGTTATCATCACCCATCATGATTATATGATCAGCAGGCACTCCGCATTTCTTCCATGCTTCAACAGATTCATTATCAGCAGCTATTCCATGTTCTTTATTTCCACCATAAACAGTGAAGTAAAGTCTCTTGGGATCAAACCCTAATTCGTCCACTAGTAAATCATAGGCTAATTTACAAGCAAGCTCCTTGTAGTAATCACCAATTGACCAAGAACCCATCATTTCAAAAATTGTTAAGTGGTGTCTATCTCCCACATCATCAATATCTTTTGTTCTTATGCAGGGCTGAAAGTTACACAATCTCGGTTGTGGCGGCTCTTCTTTCCCTAGAAAATATGGCTTTAAAGGGGCCATTCCAGAGTTTATGAACAATAAAGTTGGATCATTCTTTGGAACAACAGATGACGCTTTAATTTTTAAGTGATTGTGTTTTTCGAAATAGGAGAGAAACTTCTCTCTAATCTCTCTTGAATTAAGACTTTTCATGTACTTAGGACCTTACGCGAGATGTTATTTTATTTTACTTTCAGTTATATAACAACTTACAAACGATGCCAAAATATTCAAGCGAAATCTGTGAAAAAACATGACGAAAAAAGAAAGATTTTCTGATGTCAAATAGTAGGAGTTGAGGTTAGAATTTCGGCAACTAAAAATGATAAAAATATATAGCACACAAACCAATTGATATTGATCAATTGAAGAGGAGATTCAGATGGATTCATTCTACAAAGATTTAGGAATAAACACAGAAAGAGGTGATCACAGAATTCACGTAGATTCACCTAGAAGTTTCCTAATAGCTGAAGCCGTAAGAAAAGGCTACGGACGCTTAACTGCTGACGGAGCACTTACAGTACTTACTGGAAAGCACACAGGACGATCTGCTAAAGATAGATATATTGTAAAAACTGAAAATACTGAAGGACCAGTATGGTGGGAAAATAACCTCCATCCAATGACTACTGAGAACTTTTCAAAGTTAAAAACTAAAGTTATCGATTATTTAAATGCTTCTGGTGACCTCTACATAACTGAAAGATCAGTTGGTGCTCACAAAGAACACAATATTGGAGCGAGACTGGTAACTTCTCATCCACAACACGCTCTCTTCTCTCTTCACCTATTTAGAAGAAAAATGAGAGAGTTCAACGATAGTGATTACACAATTCTTCACGCTCCAGAATTAAAACTTGATCCAAGTGAATTTGACACAAAATCAGAGACAGCGGTTATTACTTGTCTTGATACAAATACTACAATCATCTGCGGAACACTTTACGCAGGTGAAATTAAAAAGAGTATGTTCGCGGCCATGAACTACAGACTGCCAGAAGTAAACATTCTTCCTATGCACTCTGGAGCTTCTAGACTAAAGAACGAAGACGTATCAGTATTCTTTGGTCTCTCAGGGACAGGAAAGACAACTCTTTCAACTGATGAGGGAACTTTTCTCATTGGTGACGATGAGCACGGTCTAAGTGACGAAGGAATCTTCAATTTTGAAGGTGGCTGTTACGCTAAGACCTATAAACTTTCAAAAGCAACTGAGCCAGAAATCTGGGACGCTTCAAATAGATTTGGAGCCATGTTAGAAAACGTTGTACTCGAAGAAGAAACTGGAAAAGTTGATTACGATGATAAGTCTATTGCAGAAAATGGTAGATCATCTTACCCATTAGAATTCATTAAAGAATTAGAAACTTCTTCTAAAGGAAAAATTCCTAAAGACATTTTCTTTCTCTGTGCTGATGCTTTTGGAGTACTTCCTCCTGTAGCTCGTCTCTCTAAAGAACAAGCTATGTTCTACTTTGTGCTAGGTTACACAGCAAAACTTGCGGGAACAGAAATTGGAATTAAAGAACCTCAGGCGACCTTCTCTCCATGTTTTGGTGCTCCTTTCATGCTAAGACATCCAAGAGTCTATGCTGACCTTCTAGGTCAATACTTAGACAAGTATGATATTAAAGTTTGGCTTATAAACACTGGCTGGACAGGTGGTGAGTACGGTGTTGGTCAGAGATTTCCTCTTGATGTCACAAGAAAAATCATTAGATCAATTCAAGCTAATAAGTTAAATGACGTGGCCCTAGAAAATGATCCTATCTTTAACTTGGCCATCCCATGTGAAGTTCCATCAGTCCCAACTGAACTTCTAAGCCCACAGAAAACTTGGGAAGACTCAAATGCTTATAAGACAAAGGCACAAGAATTAGCCAAATCTTTCCACACTCAAATGGAAACTTTTGGAGATTTCTACACAACCAATATCAAAGGTGCTCCTAGATATAATGGTTAATTAAAATTTGAAATTTAAAATATAGATTGGGACCTTAACGGGTCCCTTTTTTATTTCAAAGGACCAACAACTTCATACTCTCCCTCACGAAAAGAAAGCTTATAAACAACGCAATTGGGAATAGGGATAAGTTCAGCCTCTTCCGGAAGAAAAGAGTGGAGAAGGATTCTAAGGGCGCCTCCGTGAGTACTAATACCCACACTAGAGTGCTCTCCTTTTTTAACAATATCTTTTATAAAGCTAACGAGGCGACTTTTCACTTCCCTGCGAGTTTCACCACCAGGATAAGAAAAATCTAGCGCGTCTTTTGACTTTAATTGTTTGTCCCAAAAAGATTGCTTGTACGTTTTTACAATATCTTTTTTCGACATACCTTCAACTTCACCACAGAAGGCTTCACGCAAATCCCTAGTTTTTATAATAGACACACTTTTTTCATGAAAAGAAATCTGAGCCGTTTCATGCGCCCTAGCGAGATCAGAAGAATACACAGCATCGACTTTTATCTCTTTAAAGAAATCACGAAGAATAAGCGCTTCTTTCTTACCCGTTTCATTTAAAGGTATATCAGTGTGACCTTGGATTTTTTTCAGCTTATTCCAATCGGTCTGACCATGTCTAAATATATAAAAATCTATCATATGTCCTCAAATTGGGAGACTTAAAATTTTCTTCTAGAAAATTTAGATTCTAACCAATTTTATCTATTGGTTCAATATCATCAGGCTCAGCTTCTAAATCAGAATCCACTTTTCCCTTAACCATTGTATACATGTCAGTCACTAGATGTGAAAGTTTATGAGAGTTGTCTTCAAGAGTATTTGCGATATCTGAACTTTCCTGTGAAATTCTTGAGTTTTGTTGCATTACTGAATCAAGTTCTTGAATAGCATTTTTTATCTCATCAACTCCCGCAGATTGCTCAGTTGATGAGTTTGCGATTTCTTTAACTGAAGAGTTAACCTCATTAAAACTTTCTAAAATAGTTGATAATATTTCATCACATTCTTCAATTTTACCAAGGCCTGCATCAACTTTTACTTTACCTTGTTCAATGATTCTTCCGATGTTTGATTTTGAATTTTCTACTATTTCTTTTACCTGATGAGTACTTGAAGTTAAAAGTTCTGAAATTTCTCCTGCAGCTTTTCCACTCATTTGAGCTAAAGCTCCTACTTCCTCGGCCACCACAGAGAATCCTTTTCCGTGTTCACCGGCCCTGGCTGCTTCAACCGAAGCATTAAATGAGAGTAATTTTGTTTGAAAAACGATGTCATTTATCACTTCAGTTTTTTCAGCAATTAAAGCAATTAAGCTTATAATTTTTTCTATTTCTTCATTATTTTGATCTACTATTTTAACTAGTGATTCATTATTTACGTGAACATCTTGAATAGTTACTTTTACCTGATCAACTGAACCTTTTCCCCTCTCTGCTTCTGACTGACTTCTCATGGCAAGTTCCGAAGTATTAGAGGCTCCTTCAGAACTTTTAGCAACCATTGCTGCAATTTCATTAATAGAAGCAGATGTCTCTTGCAAACTTGCTGCTTGTTCTTGAGTTGCCGCGGCTAGCTCATCAGAGCTAGTAGACATACCATTTGACGATTGTAATATTTCAGATGCCATTATATTAATACTTTCTGCCATCTTAGTAATTTGACTTGAAATACTTTTTCCCACGAAGAGAGAGAAGAAAACAATTATAATCACTGAGATAAAAATGAGCATGATAACTTGTTTTCTAATTGAATAAAGTGATGCCAAAGCCTCATCTTCATCCATCTCACTTAAAATATACCAATCTAGTCCATGAATATTTAGCGGACGATAGGCACTAAGAACATTTACATCCCTATAGTCTGGAAAAATCGAAAAATCAGTTTTTCCTTTGGTCACATTATCTGCTCCTTGGGTCTCAATTTTTGCAGCAAGAGCAGAAGTATTCTTCTGTTCTATATAATCGACACTTTCCTTAGAGAGACCAACATTCTTCATAGTGGTGATAAACCCTTCCTTATCTTCCACTAAAAAGCGAGAATCACTTCTCATAACTTTATCAAGACCAATAATATAAGTTTCTCCAGAATCTCCTTGTCCTTGCTTCTTCCACATTTTCCTACTCGTAAGAATTTCATTTACTTTCTCAACTGGAATTTGAAAAACAAGTGTCCCCAGAAGTACTCCCTCTTCAAAAATTGGAGTTGCAATAAACTGAGCGGGAGCATCATAACTTGGATAATAACGATTCATATCTGTTATATAAGTTTTGTCTGAATCCTTTAAAGTAATGGCCTTAGAGTGAGCTTTTCCTATATCACTTCCAGCATAGGGTCCATTTTTTAAACTAGTGGCAAAGTCCAATTCTTTATAAACTGAATACACAATATTTCCACTCTTAGCATCAACCAAAAAAATATCGTAATAACCAAATTTGTAGAGATATGTTCTAAACGTACTATGATATTTTTCGTGAATAGTTGTATAGGTAGAATTATCTGATAATGAAACTAATTTCTCTTTTTCACCAAGAGGATTTGAGTTGGAACTAATAAAAGCATTCTGTAAGAGAATTTGATTTCCCGATAACATATTATAAGGAGCGAGGTAGTCTGATTTTTCCTTACTATTCTCAGCAGTATACTTTTTACCATATTCATTTTCATAGAAATAAGACAACTTTTTTTTGGCAGTCGTCAGGTCACCTACATTTTCTTCCTCGAATTTATCAAATGCTCCAGAGAACTCTCTCATGGCACTAATGGTTGCATTATTTTGAGCCAAAGAAGTCACTTGAGCACCAATCGTTTCATAAAGTCCCTCTAGTTCAAAAGCTTTCGCCTCTCGAATGGCCGTTAATTTTTGCTCAGCCTCGCCCACTAGAGCTTTAGAGTTACTACTAAAAGTTAGCCATGAAATAACTAGAGCGGGAATAACGCCCACAACGACAAAGGCACTAACTAGCTTTGCATTTAAGGATAGATTTATATTTTTCAATGTATTCCTCCCAACAAGTATTTTCATTTTAGTTTAAATCCTTATTTTATTCCTTAAAAAGAAAATCAAATTCATAAAAATTGAGGTTTTCTTTATTTTAAAAAGAGGAAAAACAAATACTATTTAAGAGTTATGTCTTACAATTACAAAGAGCTGGTTAGATTAATAAAACCTATAGAACAAGGAAAGATTCAATGAAGAATTTATTAACTATTATCTTTGCACTTTTTTTATCAACGTCTGCTCTTGCAGAGGTATCTACTTCAGTAGCTGTCACAAGTGACTATGTTTGGCGTGGGCAAACTCAAACAGATCATGGAGTAGCTGTTCAAGGAACACTTGATTATTCATGGAAGTTCTTAACTGTTGGAACGTGGCTATCAAATGTGACTTCGGGTTCAGGAAACACTGAAATTGATCTTTACGTATCTGCAAAACATGAATTCAGTAAAAACTTTTCCGCATCTTTTGGAATAACAAATTACACTTACAAGAATCTACCAACTAATAATACAATGGAGTATGCTCTGACTCTTGAATCAAAAATTGCAAATCTCTTTATTGGTTATACTGATGATTACTTTGCTGCAGATTCATCTTCTGTGTATTACCAACTCACAAGAAGTTTTAGTATTTCTAAAAAAGATAATCTTGGTTTATCGCTGGCATTAGGGATGACAACTTTTGATAGTGAAGTAAAAGTTGGATCTACAGATTACTTAGATTATAAAGTTGGAATTACTAAATCTGTTAATAATTTTGAATATGAATTCTTTTATACAGACACTAATAGAAAAGATAAAACTGCAACAACAGAAACTGAAACAAAAGATAGCTCTTTTGGAGTTAGTTTAGCCATTGCTATTTAATTATATTTAAAGTGAATTCCTCAAGGCCTATTTTGAATAGGCCTTTTTTTTGACCTAGTTGCCCTATATATCGCAAAATCTAAATTATTCCTTAATAAAGAATCAAATTAGTGGTATCTATTCTTATACAAATAAGAAAGGACCTAAGTAAAATGGAAGCATTTCCCTATTTAAAAGCACTTCATATTATCTTCATTGTGACTTGGTTTGCAGGTCTTTTCTATATCGTGAGACTTTTTATTTATCAAACCGAAGCCTCTGAAAAGTCAGAACCTGAAAAGTCTATTCTTACAAACCAATTTAAGATCATGTCCAAAAGACTTTGGTACGGTATCACTTGGCCTTCGGCAATTTTAACGGCGATTCTTGGTCCAAGTCTCATTCACATTTACTTTCCCATAAGTGAACATCCTTGGTTAATTGCAAAATTGATCTTTGTTTTATTTCTCTATATCTATCACTATATTTGCCACAGAATTTACAAGTCCCTACAAAATGAATCCTATACATGGAGTTCAACTAAGCTTAGGATTTGGAATGAAGTGGCCACTGTTCTTCTCTTCGCCATCGTCTTCCTAGTTATTCTGCAAGATATCTTATCGATGTGGAAAGGCGTTTTGGGACTCTTAGCTTTCTCAGGGGTACTAATGGTTGCGATCAAGGCCTATAAGCAAAAGAGAGTTGAAGAATAACCTAAATTCAATGAGTTAAACTTGTAACACTTTCAGTATTTTCTCCACTAATATATAATGGAGGTACTATGAAAAAGCTTATTTACTCGATTATTTGTTTATTTCTACTCTCAGGCTGCATGGCCAAAAAGTCTGCCGCTGGAGAAGGTCTAGATTACAAGGATAGTCATTTATCTAAGGTGGATCCCGATCTTGTTGATTGGAAAACCAAAGACCTAGAATATTGGAAGTCTGTACTAAGTCCCATACAATTTAATGTCACAAGGGAAGCTGGCACCGAGCGGGCCTTCACTGGAAAGTATTGGGACAATAAGAAAGAAGGCGTTTATATTTGCTCCAATTGTGGGCAACATCTCTTTTTATCCTCCACAAAATTTAAATCTGGAACAGGCTGGCCCAGTTTCTACGATACCATCTCTAAAGGTGCAGTCTCAAAGATTGTCGATTCTAAATTTGGTATGAGTCGTACAGAAATAATTTGCTCGAGATGTGGAGCTCACCTGGGTCATGTGTTTGATGATGGTCCACGTCCTACAGGTTTAAGATACTGTATGAATTCTGTTTCCCTAATACATGTCCCTAATAAGAAGAAATAGTTTGTAACATATCTTAGTATCATTACACTTATAGATAGAATTAATTAAAGGAACTAAGATATGAAGAGTAGATTTGGTAAAATAGCCATTGTCATCACAGTGGCCATATTGTTTGTACTGGCCAAGAAATATAATCTAACGAGTTATTTAACACTAGATTATTTAAAAGAAAATCAAGCCGCTCTAACAGAGTACTACCTGAAAAATAAAGTTCAGACCATCGCTCTTTATATGGTGATTTATATTGCCTCCGTTGCTCTCTCTCTACCAGGAGCGATTGTCTTAACGCTAGCAGGAGGGGCGCTCTTTGGGCTCACAACAGGAACAATTATAGTCTCCTTTGCTAGTACTATTGGTGCTACTCTCGCCTTTCTAGTGGCAAGGTTTCTCTTAAAAGATTACATACAAGAGAAATTCTCATCCAAATTGAAAACAATAAATGAAGGAATGGAAAGAGATGGTGCGTTCTATCTCTTTACCCTAAGACTCATTCCAGCTTTTCCCTTCTTCTTAATTAATCTAGTAATGGGTTTAACTCCCATTAAAACTGTTACGTTCTTCTTTATTTCACAAATTGGAATGATTCTAGGAACTATTGTCTACGTCAATGCAGGAGTTGAGCTCTCAAAATTGGATTCCTTAAAAGGAATTTTAAGTCCTTCATTGATACTATCTTTCACTCTCCTGGCCATCATACCTTTCATAGGAAAAAAGATTGTAGAAATATTAAAAGCGAGAAAGGTTTATAAGAAATTTAAAAGACCTAAGTCTTATGACTACAATATGATTTCTATTGGAGCTGGAGCTGGTGGGCTGGTGACTTCTTATATTGGTGCTGCTGTGAATGCTAAAGTCGCTCTTATAGAGAAACACAAAATGGGTGGAGACTGTTTAAACACGGGCTGCGTCCCTTCAAAAGCGCTAATTAAGTCAGCCAGTGTTATTCAAAATGCCAAGAGAGCAAAAGACTTCGGAATAAATAGTATCTCTATCGATTTTGATTTCAAAGACGTTATGCAAAGAGTGCAATCAGTTATTACAAAAATTGAACCTCATGATTCTATAGAGAGATACACTGATCTAGGAGTTGATTGTATAACAGGAAGTGCCAAAATCATCTCTCCATTCGAAGTTGAAGTTAATGGAAAGGTTCTAACTACTAAGAATATAACTATTGCCACAGGAGCCAGACCTTTTGTTCCCCCCATTCCTGGAATTGAATCCACGGGTTATTTAACTTCTGACACTTTATGGAATTTAGAAAAACTACCAAAGAGATTCATTGTTCTTGGAGGTGGTCCCATAGGCCTTGAGATGGCGCAATGTTTTGCTAGGTTTGGTTCAAGTGTGACTATTGTTGAGATGGCACCTAGGATCATGATTAAAGAAGATCCTGACGCCTCTAAAGTGGTTCATGAAAGACTAGAGAGTGAAGGTGTATCCATTTTGATTAATCATAGGGCCAAGAGTTTCGAAGGAAAGAAGTTAACCTGTGAATTTGAAGGCAAGGATATAGAAATAGAGTTTGATGAAATCTTAATTGCAGTTGGTAGAAAAACTAACGTTACAGGCTTTGGTCTCGAAGAGCTCGGAGTAAAACTTCGAAAAAATGGCACCATTGAAACAAATGAATACTTACAAACAAATTTTCCAAACATATTCGCCTGTGGTGATGTGACCGGCCCTTTTCAACTTACCCATGCTGCCGGTCACCAAGCTTGGTACTGTGCTGTAAATGGTTTATTTGGTAAATTCAAGAAGTTTAAGGTTGATTACAGCGTCATGCCTTGGGCCACATACACTGATCCAGAAGTAGCGACTGTGGGTCAAAATGAAACAGCTTGTAAAGAACAAGGAATAGCCTATGAAGTCACTAAGTATGAAATAGATGACTTAGATAGGGCGATTGCCGACAGCGAAGATCACGGCTTTGTAAAAGTCCTAACAGTACCAGGTAGTGACAAAATCATAGGGGCCACTATTGTTGGCGTCCATGCCAGTGATCTCTTACTTGAGTTTACCGCAGCAATGAAAAATGGATTTGGTCTTAATAAAATTCTTGGAACAATTCACCCCTATCCCACAATGGGAGAGGCGAATAAATATCTTGCTGGTGTTTGGAAAAATGAAAAGAAACCTAAGAAACTTCTAGAATTTGTTAAGAAGTTTCACAAGTGGCAGAGATCTTAATCCTCTTCTTTGCAATCATCATAGAGAACTATGAATTCAGGAGCTTCTATCACTGCTCCACACCCATATTTTGATTGGTTTGGTTTGTCTTTGTATAAGAAGAACTGAAAAGCCATTCTAACTTTCTCACTCTTATTTGCCTTATTCTTCGCCTGGAATTCGAAGATGGCCTTATAGGTAAAAGTCTCTGCATCGATGATAACGAGTCTTCCGAGTTTAAACGGATCCTTTCTACCCATAAAGTACTTAGGAACTGACGCTTCTTCATTCGAGGGATCTGAAACGACTTTTATATGGGGATGCATATCTTGCTTCATACATTTGTGATCGCTCATACCATCAACTCTTGCTCCAGAGAGTTCAAGTTTAAAAATTTCAATGGCAACTTCTTTAGGACTAAAAGAGCTCGGACAATTTATCGCCCATGTATTTTGAATAAATATGAATGAAATTATGAATAGTATTTTTCTTATCACGTTGTTTGGCCTTCTTGCTCTAGACATTGTTTAACACAACTTTCTCCCTCTAATTTTACCCGCTTTTTCGATCGACAGCTAGGCTTATCGGATTGGTGACGAATTAAAGAAAATCTTGAGTTTGTTGTAAGAGATGCAGTGGAAACTTTTCCCGTCTTACCTTTTACTTTACTCAAACAGGTCTTTAGAGCAATTTGTCTTAAACTGTTAAACATAGTCCCAGGTCCGTTAGCGTAAGTACTTATATGAACTCTAGAAGGGCCGTAACTATTTTTTAAAGCTCCACTATGAATAAAAGTAAAATCAAAATCCGCGACATTTATTGAATTACAAGTTCCTGCTGTTGCATGTTTATTGATACCTAATGGATCAGCACCAACACCATCAATCATAACAATATGACTTCCGGCCACATTTAACATATCCCCTGCTTTTATCGTTTCATCACCTTCGAAGCTAGCTTTCTTTAAACAACTATTTTTTTGCTTAGTTAAAGCGTGAAATGATCTAGTGGTATTACTAGTGAAAGGACCTGCAGCTGTTGTAACTTTTAATCCTTGAGAACCAAGAGCAGTTGAGATAAAAGCAGAACAGTCAATTCCTGAAGCTGGGCTTGAAGTTTTTGCAACCCCTGATCCACCTTTAAACAGTTTTACTCCACCACTTTTAGAAACTCCTGTTCTTGATCCATAACCATAAACAGGTGGCTTATCCAACATACTCTTGCAACCTTTCGCGGGGTAATTTGGATCCTTAGCAAGTTTACTCAAAACAATATGAGAATTTATATAAGATTTTGAACTATAAATTCTTCTAAGTTTTCCGCCGGACACGCCTTTTTGCTTTCCATAAGATCTTGCACTATCAACTCCCTTTAAATTCGGAGTCGAAGGTCCAATAACATTATCAATCGCCGCGCAAGATTGGAACATCGTAGCGAGTAACATTCTCGCTCCTTTAGCCGCAGGATTCATAGATTTGTTTGGATTTGTATTATCATAATACTGAGGACATCCATCACTTGATGTCACATAGGAGTTTATTCTATTTTTAATATCTTCTGAAGAAGGAAAGGTTGAATAATCTTTTGAAAGACCACTCATTTCATTAATCCAGTCTTCTTCTTTCAATTCTTCGCCTGGTCCCTCAATCTTATCATTCTGCCCTAATTTCTGGAGATGAACTTTTTGTGTAACTTCAGGAGGTTTACACGAAAATGTAAATCCTAAAGTAAAAATGAAAATTAGAATGTTTCTGTTCATACGATCTCTTCTCTATAGTGCTTAAAGTTCTCTCATTTACTATTCTACTTAAATAAGTGAGTTTTACGGTAGGAAGAAAAAATAACCGCAGATAACTTACTGATATAACGATACTTTATCGCTAGAGAATCATTTAATTAGTGCCCACTATTTGAGTTTTTAGAGATTTGGAATAAAACTAGAGATCTTATTTTGGGTAATATGTTTTTTTATGTACTTATCTAGTCCTGGAGTAAGTGTGAGAAAACGAATTCCTAGACCCGCATTTTCTTCATTAGGACTTCTCTTCCATACGACTTCCGCCACAATTTTTACAACTTCTGAGTGTTCATCTACTTTAACATTGAAGTCATAGAATTTTCCAACGTTTGCTTTTACTAAAGTGGGAATTTCATCAAAGGAAATAAAAGCTCCCCCGGTTCCAACCGACACTGTAGCTAAATCTATAATGTCTTTATTAAAACAATCACTGACCTCTTTATCCATTAACATTAAACGATTTCTTTGCACCAAATCGTCAACATAGTAATTTGAAATGAGCTGATAAATTTCATCTGCTTTAAAAGGTTTCTGAACAAATGCCACGGCACCAAAATTTAATAACTCATCTAAATCGTAATCATGATGACCTGAGATCAAGATTACAAATGGCCAAAAGGGATGCACGGTTCGAACCTTTTCTAAAAGTTCAACACCATCCATTCCAGGCATTCTAATATCTGAAATAATACAATCAAACCTTTCTACTTCAAGAAGGTCGAAGACTTTTTCTGGATTAGTTAAAGTTGTGGCCTTAATTCCATACTTCTCAATGCTTGAAGCAAGAACTTCACACATAACAGAATTGTCATCAACTACCAGAACCTTAGGAGTTCTATTTAAAAATTTAAAGGATTTTAATTCTTCTAAGAGTGCTTTATAAATTAATACTGCTACTTCACATTTATTGTCACAGTTTGTTTTTTTAAAAATATGTTCAAAATGATTTCTAACGGTAGAAGTACTTATTCCTAGAGATTCAGAAATTTGCCTGGTACTAGTCATTTGCATTAGCAACTGTCCAACAATCTGACTCTCTCTTGGCGTTAAATTATAACGACAAGCAAAGTCCTCTAGAATTTGTTTCTGCTCTTGATTTTCCACACTTTATTTTCCTACAAAAGATGTTTTCAACCAAGGCAATTTTTCTTAACTATACAAAATTAAGAAAATGAACTACTGCTCTAACTCGCTGATTTTACCCTCATAGTCATCCATAATCACTTGATACTCGTCAGTGATATCAGATAACTCTGTATACTCTAAATCTAGTACCTTTTGTAAAGTTCCAAGATTTCTAGAGAGCTCACTAATTCTCTTTCCGTCGCCACTAGCACTAATTTCCAGAAGTTCGGAATTGATATCATCAACTTTTTCTTCTTTTGCGAATATATCAACTTCAAGTTGATCCATTTTCTTTTTAAGATGTTTTGTCTCTTTACTTCGATTAGAGATAAGTTCTGACTTTAACTTCTTCACTTGAGCGTATGACAAAGTCTCTCTTGGTTTCTCCATACCCTTTTCTACGACTTCTTCTTCCCAGCCTATTTTCTCTAGAAACTCATCGTAATTCCCTTCAAAAACCTCAGCACCACCTGACCTAAAGAGAACCAACCTATTGGCGAGTCTTCTTAAAATCATTTCATTGTGGGTCACGAGAACAATGGCACCAGGAAAATTTTCTAACTTTTCACAAAGAGTTTCTACTGCTTCGATATCAAGATGATTGGTAGGCTCATCAAGAAAGAGAATATTAGATTTATGAGCAAGAATTTTTCCTAGCATCACTCTGGACTTCTCTCCACCCGAGAGAACACTTATTTTCTTATCGGCCAGATCCCCTTCAAACATCATGCTTCCACAAATGGAGCGAACATCAGAAAAAGACAGGTCAGTATTTGAAGATCTTATCTCCTCTGCAATCGTAATTTTCTCACTTAAGCGATTTATATTTGTTTGACCAAAATGACCAATTTGAGTTGAAGGATGGTACTTAATCTCGCCCGTATTTTCTTTTAACTCTTTAGTCATAACATTTAAAAGAGTTGATTTTCCTTTTCCATTTTTCCCAATAATTCCAATGCAATCATTTTTCTTAATCGAGAAATTTAAATCTTTAAACAGTATGTCTTCATTTTCTCCGTAGGAGAATGAGAGATCATTAATATTGGCTATCACTTTTCCAGGGCAATCTACATAACGAAATGAAAATCCCATATTTCCTTCTTTTTGAAGTTCTCCTAGGGTTTCCATTTTACCAAGTTGCTTTAATCTAGACTGTGCTTGTGTGGCCTTAGAAGCCTTTGCTCTAAATCTATCCACAAAGGCCATCAAATCTTTCTTCTTCTTATCTTGATTCGCTCTCGTTTGTTCATAGAGCATTTCTTCTTCAAGAAGTTGTTCATAAAACTTAATCGTCGTACCTTTTATTTTCTTTAGTCGCCCACGACTAATCCCCATTGTGTGAGTAATCACATCATCCATAAAATCTCTATCGTGAGTAATGATGACCACTTCACCTTGAAAACTCTTTAAGAAACCTTTCAGCCATCTAAGGGAAACAATATCGAGATAATTTGTTGGCTCATCCAATAAAAGTAGATGAGGATTCTCCAATAAGCACTTCGCGAGATTAATTCTGATCTGATACCCTCCAGAAAAACTATTGGGGTCACTACTCATATCTTCTTCACTAAAACCAAGACCAGAGAGGATTTTCTCCGCTTTATAATGATCAAACTTCTCATCATCACTTAAAGACTCAACACATTCCTCTAAGACAGAGGCCTTATTAAAGTCTAAATGCTGCCTTAAGTATCCAATTTTATAGGATTTAGGAATATTCATTGAGCCAGCGTCTAGGGCCAGCTCACCGGTGATAATTTTAAAGAGGGTTGATTTGCCACTTCCATTTCTACCAACTAGGCCTACTCGTTCTTTCGAACCAATAGTAAATGAAATGTCTTCATAGAGGGTCTGTCCCCCAAATGACTTGGAAATATTACTCATTTGTATCATAGCGCATTCTTTTCAGTTACAAACTCATCTATATACATTAGTATATGGAGAATTATTACATTTTTAACAACAAGCATCATAACCTATAGGGAATTGTATGTCCAATCTGAAGAACATTGCTGTCGTCGCTCACGTTGACCACGGAAAAACTACACTAGTAGATGAACTATTAAAACAATCTGGAACTTTTAGTGAAAGAGAACAAGTTGCTGAAAGAGTCATGGACTCCGGTGAAATTGAAAAAGAAAGAGGGATTACAATTACTGCAAAGAATTGTGCCTTTAACTATAAAGGTTACAGAGTAAATCTTCTAGATACTCCAGGCCATGCTGACTTTGGTGGAGAAGTAGAAAGATCTCTCATGATGGTTGATGGTGTTCTCTTATTAGTAGACGCTGCCGAAGGTCCACTTCCTCAAACAAGATTCGTTCTTCAAAAAGCGCTAGCAAGAGGAATTAAGATTGGTGTTATCATTAACAAGATCGATAGACCTGATGAAAGAATTGAAGAAGTAAAAGGTGAAATTGAAGATCTATTTTTAGAAATGGCCGATCAAATGAATCTTGAAGATTATGATTTAGATATTCCAATTATCTATTCTTCTGCCAAAGAAGGTTGGGCCACAAATGATCCTGCTGTAAAGAGATCAGACATGAATCCAATTTTAGATTTTATTGTTTCTGACTTCTACCCTGAGCCTCAAGTTGAAGAAGGTGATGACTTAAGACTTCTAGTGACAAATCTTTCATACTCTGAATACAAAGGACCACTATTTGTTGGTCGTATTGGGAAAGGGACTATCAGAAAGAACCAAAACTTTACTCGTTGTGATAGAGACCAGAAGAATAAGAGTTTCAAAGTCTCTTCCATACAAATTTACGATAAAATTGGTTTTAAAGAAGTTGACTCAGCAAGCGCTGGAGAAATTGTTATCATTGCTGGTTCTACTGAATCAGAAATTGGTGACACAATTTGTTCAACGACTGCCATTAATCCTCTTCCAAGAATTGAAGTTGAACCACCTACAGTATCTGTAAACGTTTCAGTAAACACTTCTCCAAACTCTGGACAAGAAGGTGATTACTTAACTTCAAGAAAACTTGAAGAGTTATTACAAGAATCCTGTCGTTTAAACGTAGCACTTAAGTATGAGCACACTGAAGATCCAAAAGTTTTAAAACTTAAAGGTCGTGGAGAGCTTCAACTTGCCATCGTTTTTGAACAAATACGTCGTAAGGGATTTGAACTTATGATCTCAAGACCAGAAGTTCTTTTCAAAACTGATGAAAATGGTGAAAAAACTGAACCTTATGAGAATGTTGTTGTTGATATTCCAAGTGACTGTACTGGACCTATTACTGAAAAACTTTCAATCAGAAAAGGAATCATGGGGAACATGATGCCAATTGGTGAATCTAGAACAAGAGTTGAATTTAGAATTCCTTCTCGTGGTCTTATTGGATACAGATCTACTTTCCTAACTGATACACGTGGAGAGGGACTCATCAGTTCTGAATTCCTAGGATACGATAAGTTTGCAGGAATTATGCTCTCAAGACAAAACGGAGCCATCATCTCTGATAGAGCTGGTAAAATCACTCCTTACGCTCTTTTCAACCTTCTTAACAACGGTAAAATGTATGTTGTACCAGGTGATAAGTGTTACGAAGGAATGGTTATTGGTGAGCACAATAAAGTAAATGATACTAACGTTAACTGTGTAAGAGAAAAACATCTTGCTGCCATGAGAACGGCCGGTAAGGACGTAAACATCGTTCTTCCTCCAGTTCAACAGAAAACTCTTGAATGGGCCATGGATTGGATTGATGATGATGAGTGGGTAGAAGTAACTCCACTTAACATTAGAGTTAGAAAGAAAGTTTTACCAGCGAACAAAAGATCTGTTCTACGTGGTGATAAAAAGTAACTTTAGAATAAAATTTATAAAACGGTCTCAAACCCGGAAGAAAGCCACTTATGTGGCTTTTTTTATTTTTAAGTGAAATAATAAACTCAAGATTAAAATTTAAATCTAGGAGATGTAATGAAAGGAATCATTATCACACTGTCACTTATTTTAAACTTAGCTGTAATGGCCGGAGCTCAAGACGGAGTCACACTTCCAAACAATATTGAACTTCATGGAAAGAATCTTATCCTCAACGGGATGGGAACAAGAAGGGCCACATGGATTAAAGTTAAAGTTTACGTTGGTGGACTTTATATGGAAAAAAAATCTAAGGACTTCAAAACTTTTTTAAGTGAGAAATCTCCCAAACAAATCATTATGAAGTTTGTTCGTAATGTTGACGGAAACGACTTGATAGACGGCTGGAAGGAAGCTTTTGGAAATGCTGTAGCAAAAGATAAGCACCCTGCTCTTCAACCAAGAATGGATAAGTTCTATACTTATTTTTCAGATATTAAAAAGGGACAATCAATTGTCTTTAACTTTTTGAAAGATGGTGTTGATACAACTATCAATGGTACGAAGAAAGAAAAGATCAAAGGCTTTGATTTTACCAATGCTCTTCTCTCTGTATGGTTCATAAACGCTAAGGATGAAGGACTCAAAGAAGGCCTTCTCGGTTTATAATTTATCGTATTTCTTCATAGAACCTCGCGCTTTCTCTGCGGGGTATTTTTCACCATTTCTTTTGAACTTCATTTCTAATATTTCTTCTATATCCACGTCTAGAACGTCACTAAGGCGAAGCATATAAAGCAAAACATCCGCCATTTCCTCTTTAACACCTTCCATTTGCTCTTCGGACATATTTAAACTCTGCTCACTTGTAAGCCATTGAAAATGCTCTACCAGCTCAGAACACTCCACACTCATGGCCATGACCAAGTTCTTGGGATTATGAAATTGACCCCAATCTCTAATCTTGGCAAATTCACTCAGCCTTTTTTTCCACTTTGAGATATTAATTACTTGTGTCATTAACTTTTCCTTAACCTTAAGATTACATTTTTTTTTCTTAAACTCAAACTAAATTCATTGACACAGATACCATTCCGGCATAAAAATGTATACAAATAAGGCGACTTAGCTAACAAACCTTAAGAACCTGCTCAACTATTATGAAGCATACAACAAGGTACTCTTTGGAGTAAATTATGGGTGAAAAAATGCATGTAACTATCGTAGACGATGTTCAAGACAATCTCTTGAGCTACAAAGAACTTTTAGAAGCAAATTTTAATCTCGAGCTTATCCAAAATCCCCTCGAACTTCTTGGGTATTTAAGTACGGCCAAAACTGACCTAGTCCTCCTAGACCTTCATATGCCAAATATGAACGGATTTGAGCTCTACGGAAAATTCAGAGACACACATCCAGAAGTTCCAGTGATCTTCCTTACGGGTGATCCTTCTGAAGAAGTCGTGGTTCAAGGAATGGATTTAGGATGTGACGATTTCATCGTTAAGCCTGTTTCTTTAAATGAGTTAGTCGCAAGAATCAAAAACAAGATTCAAACAAAACAGGGAACGAGAGAAGTTGAAGACAAAATCTCTTTTGGTGACTTTATTCTTCACACTGAAATTCAGATGGCACAAGTTGGTGAAAAGAAAATCCAACTAACTCCAATTGAATTCAAAATCATTCACCTACTCTCTAAGAGTCCTAATAAGATCTTTAGTAGAGAATACATTACAAACCTTCTATGGCCTAATGTACACGTTCAAAACCAAAATATAGACACACACCTTTCTAACCTTAGAAAGAAACTGAGACCGTTTTCTCAGTATATAAAGACGATTAAATCACGTGGTTATATTCTCAGAATATAGTCAGGTATTAATAAAATCTCTTTAATTTCCTATTGTAGCAGAGAACCTTCTCTGCTACATTTTACCTAATCTAACATTCATAATTATTCACGGAGGAATAGATGAAAAAGTTACTTTTTGCTACCGTTATTGGTGGGTTATTTTCAGCAACAGTTTCTGCTGCTTCTTACCAAGCACAAGGTTGTGGTCTTGGTTCAACACTTTTTACAGATGGTTCTAGTTTAGTTCACCAAACGCTTGGTGCTATAACTAACGGTCTACTTAGTAATAACACTTTTGGAATGATTTCTGGTACATCAAATTGCGAACTTGATGGTGCAGGAGGAATGGCGAATGCAGTTTTTATTAAAGCTAACAAAGTTGCCCTTTCTAATGACATTGCTCGCGGACAAGGTGCCACCCTAGCTTCACTTTCAAGAATGTACGGATGTACAAACTTAAAAGCGATTGGTTCAACTCTTCAAAAAAATTATAAAACTATTTTTTCTGAAACAAATGTTCAACCAACTCAAATTGATATGAGTATCAGAAATATCATCGAAGAAAACAAAGCTTGTATCTAACAAACATATGATTTTATGCACTGGAAGCTTTAAGTTTCCAGTGTTAGTCTTTTCCTTATGTTCAAACTCATCTTAATCTTATTTCTTTCATTTTCAGCTTTTGCAAAAGTTCCCTCAAACATTCTAGTGAAAGTTAATAAATCAAAAATCTATCAACATAAAATCTGGCACAATCTCATGCACTACAAACCTTCTTTTTTTGGAGGTTATGAAAGTGAAGCCGATGGTGAAGAGTTCTTCTTTCATAAGAAAGGAAAGGAATTTCCCAAACTTGAACTTATTGCAAACTTAGAAGCCTTTTATTCGAGTACTTCAGAGCAAGGTAGCGATAAGAGTCCACACTGCCTCTTTCCAGCAAGAGCTAGTTTTTTTAAACGCCTCAAACTCATCTCGCCGTCCCAAACGGCAGAAACTTGCCCAAAGTATGAAAGATTTCAAAGAAAGATATCAGCAAAGTCAGTCTCAATAGTCTTCTCTTCTTACTTTCTAGATACTCCGGCCTCAGCATTTGGTCACACTCTTATGAGATTAAATAAAGAAATCAGAACAACAGATGAAGATGATAGAAATTATGAACTTCTAGACTATGCCGTCAATTACTCAGCGAGTGTCACTACAAGTAATCCCTTTCTCTATGGACTTATGGGAATGATAGGAGGCTTCAAAGGTGAGTTCGCGGCTATCCCCTATTTTTACAAAGTAAGAGAATATAATGATTACGAATCGAGAGACCTGTGGAGTTATGATTTAAACCTCACGCAAAATGAAGTTGATATGGTTGTTGCCCACATCTGGGAAATGGGTCAGACCTATTTTAGATATTACTATTTAACAGAAAATTGTTCCTATCACATGCTTGGACTTTTAGATGTTGCTAATGAAAACTGGAACCTAAGTAAGAGAAATCCAAGTATTGTTATTCCTGTTGATACTATAAAAACGCTAAAAGAAACTCCAAACCTTATTCGAAGAATTAGTTATAGACCTTCCAAATTAAAAAAGGCAAAACAATCAATTAGACGTTTAAATAAATCAGAAACTGAACTCTTTAAGAGTGTGGTATCAACTTTCTCAGCAAGCCCTCTTGTGAAACAAACAAACGCAACCAAAGCGAAAGTCTTAGATGCAGCAATTGAATTTCTCGACTACAAATATAGTAAGGAAGTCCTACTAGAGAAAAAAGAGACTATGAAATGGAAGCAAGAGTTACTCATTGCAAGAAGCGAAACAGGAATAGTCTCCAATGAAGAAGTCATTAATCTTCCTGAGAATGAAAGACCTGACCTTGGACATGGCCCAAGAAGACTAATGATATCCACAGGAATTGATAACCTATCAGGAAGTTATCAAACACTCTCATTTAGATTCGCACTCCATGATTTCTATGATCCCCTCACGGGACAAAACCCTCAAGCGACTATGGAAATGGGAGATCTAAAACTTAGATATTATAAGAGAAATAAATTGAAAAGTAATTCATCAAAACTCATACTTGAACGATTCAACCTTGTTAATGTTGTAAACCTAAGCCCAGTGAAACAGTTCTTTACCAATCTTTCGTGGCGTTTTAATTTAGGTACCAAAGTCATACAAGATTCAGGATGCGATCATTGTCTCGCTCCAGGTTTTCAATATGGAGCGGGTTTATCTTATTTATCAAATTTTATTAAAAGTTATTTATTCGCTACGACAGAACTAGACATTCATAGAGAACTCTCAAAAGAAAATATACGTCTAGGAATTGGGCCTGAAATGAATTTTATCATTAGTCCTTTGCAAAATCTTAATTTTGGAATATTTGCAGATTATAAGTGGCGCTTCCCAGCTCATGTAAAGAAAACGTATTCATACGGATCTAGACTTAGGTATTCTTTTGTAAAGAACTTAGCAGTAGATTTAAGATATCAAAAATATACAAGAAACTGGAATAGTGAATTGGCTCTTGCTTTTTACTATTAAAAGCAAGACGGAATTATTTCATTCACTCTCTTATTAAAGAAAGTAATGACTTTATTTTTCATTTTAACTCTTGTTAATACTGACCAATAGAACATTGATTTAGGAAAAAGTTCTCCACTAGGCCTTCGCTTTGATCCGGAGATTTGTTTCGCCATGACTGACATACCACATGAGAGATTATTTTCTGGATTTAAGATTGTAGTTCTATTCAGTTCACAAAAATCATAATAGTCAGAGTCATCAATACTTAATTGCAACAGCCCCTCTGAATACTTCCCCATTGAGGATTCCCAGTACCTTTCAGCGGGATTGAAACTAGACTCAAAATATGAAATTGAGGCCATGAACAGTGCCCAAAACTTCTTCTTATCCAATCTAGGAAGTACATTATAATTAGAACAATTAACTTTTCTTAGATCATATAAATTCAAATCATCTTCTAGAAGAGAGCTATTTTGAATATCTAAAGCATCGAAAACCAACTGAGTCCATTCTGCATGCCACTGAGTACCATATTCACCAACAACAGAAAACGATTGAGGCTTTAATTGATCGTATCCTCCTCTATCAGGAGTTGGAGTTGGCTCCACGGGGAGAAGTTTAGGGACAGTCTCCTCTGAGCAAGAGAATAGAGAGAACAATACAAAACTTAGAAGAAATACTTTCATAAAATTCCTTTTACTCAAGAACGGCCTTTATGGCCTTTAGAATTTGTTCCGTCCCATTTGGAAAATCATATTGTTGTTCTTCTTTTGAAGTTTTACTAAATTTTCCTATGACTTTAAGAATACTTAATTCTGCAAGTTCATCTTCACTTAGAACTAAAGAATTTAACTTATTCTTTGCTTCCATAGCATTGTGAAATTGTTCGTTCTTTTGTGCTATCTTTAAAGGAATGAGAACACTTCTTTTCTTTAAGGCCATTAACTCACAAACAGTTCCTGCCCCGGCCCTTGAAATAATAATCTCTGCAGATTTCATTATATCAATAATTTCACTACCAACAAAGGCCACAGGTAGGTAGTCAGTACTTCCAAGAGCTTCAAATTCTGAAATAAAGGCTTTTCCTACTTGATGAATAACTCGATACGACTTTAATAATTCATCTAAATCATTTTTAACTAAATTGTTTAACAAGAGTGAGCCATTTCCTCCTCCAGTTAAAAACAAAAGAGGTTTCTCTTCTTTTAAAGAAAAGTCTTTAAAATGACTTCTATGAATCTCTCTTTCATAACATTCATCACGAAGAGGATAACCAAAATGAAAACTTTTATTTTTTGGAAAATAATTTAATGACTCTTCAAAACTTACAAAAATCTTATCAGCAAACTTTGAACAAATTTTATTCGCGAGCCCAACTCGACTCGTCTGTTCGTGAATAAAGACTTTCTTACCTGTTAATTTAGCGGCAATCACAACCGGAACGCTGACAAAACCACCGGTAGCAAAAACTAAAGTCCGAGGAGATTTAAACAGAAAGTAGAAAAATGATTGAACAAGACCAATACCTACTTTAAAAATATCTATAAAATTTTGAAAAGAGAAATAACGTCTTAACTTTCCCGTTGTAATAGGCTTATAGCAAACATCGTACTCAGCTATTAAAGAACGCTCGATACTGTCTCGTCCTCCGACATATGAAACTTGCCACTCAGTAGTTGCTTGAATTTTCTTTATCAAAGTAATAGCCGGCATGACGTGGCCACCACTTCCGCCGCCAGTAAAAATAATTTTTTCCACTTTAATCTCCAAAAGTATTAATCCATCTTAGAGAACTTTTTTCCTATCAACAATTATTACTTCAAATATTTCTCAAGTTTCTTCTCAACTAAATCGAAATAGACGTTAAGAACTCATTTAATTAGGAGATAAATATGAAAAGAATCATTACTTTAATGACTTTAATTTGTATGGCACCCACAATGGCCGATTTTAAGACCGTCAAAGTCTCTGGCTTTACAGGTTCCTACGACAAGCCAGACGGATCAGCAACAGCAACAGAGCTCGTTATACCTTCGGCTAAGAACACACAGATTGAAATTAAACTCACAGGCATTGAAAACGGCTACCTATTGACCTACGGAGATCAAGAATTTACTTTTGAAAACCCTCCGGCCTTCATTAATGACTTACAAGATGGTACCTGGAGTAATGTAAATTACTCAACTATTGGAAAAAATCTCTCTTCATCAATTAATAGTCTCTATACGAATCTTGATGATTCGAGCATGAGCTTGAATAATTTCAGTCTGCAATGTAGTGAGTCTAGATTTTTTGAAAATTATGGTATTCAGATTATCGATGGCTGCTTAAAGAATGGGAAGATTCAATTAAAGTACCTTAAAAGTACAACTTCTAGAAAGATTCTCAATATTCTTGATGAAGTTCCTGAATTCTTAGGTGTATATGCCAATGATACAATTGTTAAAGATGCTAAATTAACAATAAACAATCATAAGTTCAGTTTTGTTGGAAAAATACAAATGGGAATGAGTGCGAAAGTTAAAATCTCTGGCCACTCTGAGTATCAAAAAGAAAATAATAGAATTGCGATTCGTATAGATAAGGCCAAAGCGAGTTTTATTAATATTAAGAATAAAATTTTTGAAGAATTAAAGAAGTCGGAATCAGATACAATGAAAGTGAAGAAGCCCTATATATACCTATTACTTAAATAACACTTTGGCCTGCGGCGTTTCCGGATGCCCAGGCCCATTGAAAATTAAATCCACCAAGCTCTCCAGTGACATCCATTACCTCGCCAATAAAGTAAAGTCCTTTGACAAGTCGACTCTCCATTGATTTTGACGACACTTCATCCGTAGAAACTCCACCTTTCATAACTTCTGCTTTTCTATAACCTTCAGTTCCTACAGGTTTGACACTAAAGCACTTAACATTGGTCATGATTTTAACAAGCTCTTCATTTGTATAGTCGGCAAAATTCATAGAGAGAGAGATCTCTTGAAACTGACACCAAAACTCTACAAATTTCTTTGGTAAGCTCATCTTTAAGTAACTATCAAACGATTTCTTAGGATGCCTCTTTTTAAATCTTAATATGTCTTCAATTTCTAGTTCTGGTAGAAGATCAATACTTATACTTTCTCCGGGATTCCAATAGAGGGATATCTGAAGAATACCAGGACCACTTAGACCCTTATGCGTAAAGAGAATGTCTTCCAAAAAAGAGATCTCATCATTAGATATTTTTACTTTTAATGAGAGACCAGACAGTGCTTTGGTCTTCTTTAAAAGAGACTCATTCAATTTAAAAGGAACCAATGCAGGAGAGGGCTCTACAATTTTATGGCCAAATGATTTTGCTATTTTTAAGCCAAAATCAGTTCCTCCAATTGTAGGAATAGGAAGTCCACCAGTTGCTATGATTAAATTCCTTGCAGTAAATTCACCTAATGTTGTTAAAATACTGAATTCTTCATTTTTAGAAATTGAGTGGGCTTTACAGTTAAGAAAGATTTCCACTCCACCAGAAAGACACTCTTTTTCTAGGAGATTAACAATTTCTCTTGCTGAAACTTTACAAAAGAGCTGACCTGCTGCTTTTTCGACATAAGAAACCTTGTATTTCTCAACTAAGTCTAAAAAATCGTAAGGGGAATATCTTTTGAGTGCTGATTTGTGAAAGTGTATATTTGAAGATTTAAAATTATTAGGAGTGGCAAACAGGTTGGTGAAATTGCATCTTCCACCACCCGAAATTAGTATTTTCTTGCCTAGATTTTTGTTGCCTTCGATAAGAGCAGTTTTTAATCCTCTTTTTGAAGCTGATGAAGCGGCCATTAAACCAGCCGCTCCCCCACCAATAACGATGACATCAAATCTATTATTCATATCATTTATTATCTAAAAGACCTTTGAGATCTTTCACTCGAATTTCCATTAGCTTCTGGTCTAACATTAGATGTATTACCGTTGGTATCAGATCCTCTACTAGTTCTGAATTGACCACGGCCACCTCTAGATGGTCCTCTTTTAAAGTCATCTCTTGATGAACCGTCTCTTGATCCTTCTCTAGATCCACCTCTGTATCCGCCTCTAGAATCACTACGTGATCCACCTCTAGAATCGTTACGAGATCCACCTCTATAACCACCTCTAGATCCACCACCGCCAGAACGACGAGCTTCTCTAGTTTCTTCGATATTTCCAGTGTGTGTACCAGCAGTTACTTTACCAGTAGCTAGAACTTTTTCTTTATGAGAATCAGCTACTTCAAAGAATGAAAATTGATCTTTTAAATCAACTCTTCTGATTTCTCTTTCATCAACACCTGTTGCCTTAGAAACAGAACTTAAAAATTCTTTAAGGTCTACACCATGGCTCTTACCAACACTTACGAAGAAGCGAGAGAATCCAGTACTATTTCTTTCTCTAGAAACTCCACGACCACCGTCTTTAGAATTTCTATCATCTCTACCGTCTTTTCCAAGTTCGATAGTAGACTTATTAGCGTAACGATCCATGCTTGTTTTAAACATGTAAGTAAACATCATCTTCAAGATTTTATCTTTTTCAATTTCATCCATTGATTCAGAGAAGACCTTGAAACTACTATCTAACTTTCCATCTTCATCAATACTAGTTGCAATTTTCTCTAAACGAGAAATTTCATTCGTTACTAGGTTGTTTTTAATATCTTCTACAGTTGGAAGAGTAGCAAGTTCAATTTTAGCTTTAGTAAGTCTTTCTAGCATTCTGATTCTAAACTTCTCAGAGCTATCAATAACTGTAAACGCTGCACCCTTATTACCGGCACGACCTGTTCTACCAATACGGTGAACATAAGACTCTAGATCTTGTGGAAGTCCGTAGTTAATTACGTGAGTAAGGTTATCTACATCAATCCCTCTTGCTGCAACATCAGTACAAACAAGAAGTTTAACTTTCTTCTTCTTAAAAGCTCTCATTGTAAGATCTCTTTGCATTTGAGACATGTCACCGTGAAGAGAATCAGAAGGGAACCCTCTAAAGTTGAATTCATCAGCAAGTTTCTTAGCATCTACTTTCGTACGACAGAAAACTATTCCGTAGTAATCATTTAGAGAGTCTAAAATTCTACAAACTGCTTCACCAAGGTTTCCTCTTTTAATGAGGAAATATTTTTGGTCAATATTTTCGTTACTTAGAGTTTTCTTTTCAATTTTGATAATCTCAGGCTTAACAAGGTAAGTTTGAATAAGTCTTAAGATTTGGTTTGGCATTGTTGCTGAGTACATCCAAGTCTTCTTGTTCTCACCTAGAGAAGAAAGAATTGTTTTAACATCATCAATGAATCCCATATCAAGCATTTCATCAGCTTCATCTAGAACTGCAAGATTTGCACTTTCTAATCTTAAACATCCTCTTTTAATAAGATCAAGTACACGTCCAGGAGTACCTACTACAACCTGTACTCCACCTCTTTTAAGTGCTCTAATTTGACCGTCAAGAGGAACTCCTCCGTAAACCGAGAGAGTTTTAACAGAATTGTATCTACAAAATGAATTCATCTCTTCACATATTTGATTTGCTAGCTCTCTAGTAGGGCTTAGTACAATTGCTTGTACTGTTCTAGCTTTACTGTCAATTTTAGCAAGTAGTGGAAGAGAAAAGGCAGCAGTTTTACCTGTACCTGTTTGGGCCTGACCTACGAAATCTACATCTTTTTCTAAAAGAAGAGGAATTGCTTTCTCTTGAATTTCTGTTGGTTCTGTATAGCCTTTGTTTTCGAGCGCACGAAGTAAAGACTCCGGAAGATTTAAGTCACTAAAGTTCATTATTCACCTTTTTTTGTTGCTCAGGTTTATAATGTTTTAGTAACGTTAATCGATTTAAAACAAAGATTCTTCGTTGTTCTAAATCACGCAGATGTCATTATTAACCTGATATATTAATTAGTTGTGTTTATATAGGCTCTTTTGGTGCCAAGGGCCAGAGAAATGAAAAATATTCAATAACTTACCGTTGTTTAGTTACGTGAATTCAGTAGGTTGAATATATTTTGATTGTTTTTTAGTTCAACTTTTTTAGATCATCTCGTTTTCATTAGAACAAACTCTAGATAAAACGGCCTTCCATTGTGAGAAAACTCTACAGTAATATTGGGTCCCTTAAAGAAGTGCTTAAAAGTGACATCCTCTCCATATTCTATAGAAGAGGGAGAAAAGGTAAAATCTTTTCCAGAAGTTTGAAGTTTTCTCGTGGCATATTCTAAGACTTGGTTAAAAAATTCATTCAAGAAGTGTGTATTCTTATCTGAAAGTTTTAGAATCTCAATGTCTTTACCCTTATTAACTATTGATGAATAAACATCTAGAGGCATTCCCAAATTGACGCTTCCCTTAATATCATCATTACTAAGTAATGAGGAACAAGTGATGCTCATACTTATTTTTTCATCATTCTCTCTAACAAAGACTCGTTTAAATTCAACTTCACTAAAGAAACTTAAACTCGCAACTTTTATTATCGCCTCAGAAAAAGGATTCATTAATTTAACGTTGGTGACATTCTCAAACTTACTTAACACTTTAATGTTAAGGGACTTATTTAAGTATTCGTTAAAGCGATCACTATCAAAGGGTTTACTCATATAGGTAAGATTCTTAATTTTTCCAGGACCTTCTTTATCAGGTTCAACAAACCCGGAGAAAATTAAAATATTTGAGGGAACAACTTCTTTTTTCATTCTGAGAATATGCTTTAACATATTCCCACCTTTCATGTGAGGCATATTTAAGTCTGTAATAAGAAGGTCATACTTAGTGACTTCGATTTTGGTAAGACCCTCATGCCCGTTGAAAGCATGAGTGATATAAGTATCTTTGCAAACGGAGCTAATATAGTCCTCAAGAAAATCATGGATTCCATGATCATCATCTACAATACAAATTTTCTTTCGGGCTAAGCTCATAAAAACTATTCGGAACTTACACCCAAGAAGAAAACTTAATTTATATTTAAGAGAGTTCGAAGGTTTTTAAGATAAAGGCGTAAGTTAAGGCCTCTTCCTTTAAATATTCAAACCTTCCACTAGCTCCCCCGTGACCTGCATCCATATTTGTAAATAATTGAACAATTGAATCAGACTGATTTAAATCACGTATTTTAGAGATCCACTTTGATGGCTCCCAATAGGTAACTCTTGGATCATTTAATCCTGCAGTGGCTAAGATATTAGGGTATTTAATTTCTTTTAAATTATCATAGGGAGAATAGGATAAAATATAATCGTAGTATTCCTTATCCTCCGGATTTCCCCATTCTTTATATTCAATTTGTGTAAGAGGAAGATCTTTATCAAGCATTGTTGTTAAAACATCAACAAAGGGAACTTGTGCAATAATTGTTTTATAGACCTCTGGTGCCAAATTTGTAATGGCCCCCATTAGTAGTCCTCCAGCACTTCCACCCATCGCCGCAACATTACCAATACTACCGTACCCAAGACGACATAATTCCTTAGTAGCATCTATGAAGTCAAAGAAAGTATTATTCTTTTTTAAAAATTTACCATTTTCATACCACTTTCTTCCGAGAGTAGAACTGCCTCTAGGATGAATTATAGCGAAGTTAAATCCTCTTTCAACTAGTGACAAGAAATCGTCTTTAAAACTTGGATCCACTGAAGAGCCATAAGAACCATAACCGTAGACAAATAATGGAGCAGCTCCATCTAAAACGGTATCGGCCTTTATTAGAATAGATGCAGGAATAAGCTCTCCATCTCTACCTTTTAAGTTTAATCGTTCGACCTTATAGTCGACACCATTAAATCCAGGTACCTCTTGTGTCTTCAAACACGTTTTCTCTCCACTATAAATATCAAAATCATAAACAGACTCAGGGCTATTTAAAGAAGAATAAACGAATCTAAACGTACTAGTGTTATATTCAAAATTTTCCCCTTCGGAGGCACTATAGGCACTTTGAGGAAATTCAATAAGTTTCGTTTCGTTAGTTGCATGAAAAATGATTTGAAATTTCTTTAAACCCTTCTCTCTATAAGTTAATAGAGCAAAATCCTTAAAAGATTCATAACTCAATAGATAACGATCATCTGAACCAGGGATAACTTCTTGCCAATACTCACTAGAGCAATTTTCTACCGACGTTTTTACGACACGAAAATTTTCATGTTTATCGTTGGTCAGTAGATAGAAGTCACCTTCAAAATGATCAACATCATATTCAAATTTCTCATGTCTTTTCTCTACAAGAGTAATGGCAGCTTTAGGATCGTCAGCACTAAGATAAGAGTATTCACTTGAAATGGCTCCTGCACTAGCTGTGTAGATAAATTTGTCATCTGTACTTTTCATACAATAGACAAAGTATTCACCATTATTTTCTGTATAGATTACTCGATCTTTCTCTTGGGTAGTGCCTAGTTTATGCACCCTGACTTCGTAAGGCCTAAGTTGCTCATTTAAAACATTGTAACAAAAATGTTCACTATCATTAAACCAACTGATTGAAGAATAAGCACTCTCTAAAACTTCTTCTTTTAATGAATCCGTCTTAAGATCTTTAATGTAGATTTTGTATATTTCAGATCCTTCATCGTCCACCGCATAGGCCATGAGATTGCCATCAGGCGAAATACTGTAAGTTCCCACATCCATAAATTCTTTATCAATGGCAAGTTCGTTTACATTTAGAAGTACTTCCTCTTCACCTGCTAAACTCTTTTTCCGACAATGAATGGCGTACTCTTGACCTTTTTCATATCTATCATAGTAGTAGTAACCATTATCAAGAGCGGGTACCGTTTGGTCCTCTTCCTTCTTTCTAGCTCTCAGCTCTTTATAGAGGTCCTCTTGCAACTTCTTTGTGTCACTTAGGTAATGATCAGTGTAAGTATTCTCAGAGCTCAGATGGGACAGTACATCCTTGTCATCTTCAAGATTCCTCATCCAATAATATTCGTCATTGCGAACATGATCATGAGTTTTCATTAAATGTTGAACTTTTTTTGGTTTAGGACATTTCACAGAACTCTCCTTAGCGTTTATCAATATACTCAGCTAAGAAGAATAAAAAGGAAAGTTTTATGATAAATATATGAGATTGCTCTTTTCTTTAATTTCAACTTTCCCAAGGGCCGCTTGCAGGGAAACCTCTAAAGGAGCATCCTCCATAAGGGGAATATCGCTATCAACCGACACTTTTAGACCAACTGCCGTAGCATTTACAGGAATACCTTCAGGAACGATTATTTTAGCATCACACTTAGCTGATTTTATATTAATCCCTTGTGCTGCTCCAGTTGGAGTCACCTCAAGGTGCACTTCTCCCATCCCAAGCTCTACATTGGCATTTCCCACTAAATTATGAGCGTGAACTTTAGCACTGCCACCCTGCACACTTAAGTCAGAGACTTGTGAGTAAGCGACTATTTTACCAAAACCCATTTGAACATTTAAAGCGACAGGAACTTCTCGTAAGTCGAGCTCACCCTTACCAATTTTTATAAGTATAGAAAGATTTTTAGGAATTTGAATTTCAAGAGTATCTTCTTCCTTAGTCATTCCCTTTAGAAAAAGCTCTCCCTCTTCTCTTATGTGACCAACTACTCCATTCTCACTTCTACAAATGACTTCTCCGTTGGGTGATTCTGAAACTCTAACAACTCCCTTTTCAAGAAGAATCTCAAGGTCAGTAAGGCCAGTTGCACTTAATTGAAGCTCACGACCTAAAGAGATTTGATAATTTTTGTCATCACCAAAATCAATTTTAAATTCTTTGTTTTTAATATTTTTTAATGAAAATTTAGCGAGTGCTCCAACCGTTAAGACCACTGCTACCACTGCTAATAGAATAAATCCAAGGACGACACCTATAAGTGGCAACAAGAAGAAAATGACTCCTCCAACTACTACGGCCGCAATCAAAACACCCAGTACGATGGCAAATAACTTACCAAGGGGGCTTTTCATCTCTACTCCAGCTAACATTATTTTACTCTTAGGCATCTTAAAATCTCCAAATTTCATGGCCGATCTTACTATAAATAGAGATTAAACTTTGTTGAATTGAAATTTTTTCAAGAAGTGATTCTAATTACTTAGGTGATTATTAAAGAATTTAAAGGGAAAATTGGTTGCGGGAGCAAGATTCGAACTTGCGACCTTCGGGTTATGAGCCCGACGAGCTACCTGACTGCTCCATCCCGCGACAAAGTATTGAAAATACGATTTTCAAAGGTGAGGTCATAGTAGGGTATCGGAGTTCTTTTGTCTAGTGTAAAAGAGCACAGAAAAAAAAGTATTTTTATCCAGCTTAAAATCCTAAAACTATTAGAAATAATGGCGAAGAGTAATTAGACACACCTTGAAACTAGCAAGAAGGATTATTTATGAGCGGTGCAACTTCAAAAAATGAAAGAGTCTTTATTGAGATCGATGCTTCAGAATTAACTGATTCACAAATCAGATTAATCAAATCGATCAATATGATGTTACAACATGTACTTATGACTGATGATGAGGAAGAGTTTTTTGATGGAAGTGCTGAGTTTATGAGGATGTGTGCCTCTCTCATTAAGAAAGCTCACTTTGCGGAAGATCTAAAAGGTGTAAACAATATTCCTTACGCTCAACAAGCTCTAGAGTACTCAATGGATATCCTACAAGAGCACATTACAAATTCAAATGTTGTCAGTTACGACAATTAAGAAATCAAAGAAAATTTAAAAATAATGGCCTTGTTTCTAACGAGGCTTTTTTTATTTCCGATAAGTTCTATATGAAAATCTATATCACTTTATTTATTTTAATAAGCTGCTCACTCTCTTTCTCTAAAGAATTCTCGTGTAAGGACATTAAAGAGAGAGAACTCAAGGTCAATAATTCAGTCACGATACAAATTCAAAATATAGACGGAGTTTGCTCATTTGGAGTTATCACTTCAAAAGCTTCAAAAAAATTCAACTACTCCCCCCATACTCACAAGGCCTTTAGAAAGTGGACCTTTCAATCAAGTGGAAAGATTCTCATTCTAAATAGTTTTCAATCGGGACCAACTGATAGTTCAAGTACCAGCTACAAAGCCTACCAAACATTTCCAAATCACCATGAGCTAAAACTAAAAACTTCTTCTGACGGAAGCTTCTCAATGAGTTTGCCAAATGGAACTTCGGTTTTTTTCAATGATGATGGAAGCTTTAATCAAAGCAAAACAACTGATTTAAAAATTAAAGATATACCCATTACTATTCCCGATATCCCAAAGAGTAAATCAGAAGAAAGATATAATGAACTTAGTCATCTAAGTTATAAAGATCCAAAGAAAGTGGGTATAAGAGTCTTTCATAGACAGAAATATGCCGCTCAAACTTCTAGATCAATAGGCTTTGAAACTAAGAAAGGAATGTATATCCCACTTGGTGTTGAGATGGGAAAAATACCAGGCAATAGCACATCCAAGAGCTATACTCTCTTCGGTATTGATGACCAGAAATTATGTAAGAAGAAGATGCCAGCACATTTCTACTTTAACTACCTAGTTAAATGCTCCACAAATAAGCCTAACTCTAGATGTGCCTGCAAACAGACAAATGAAGAAGCCAACGAGCTTTTTAAAATAAATGAATCCTATGAAAAAGAACTCACTGAGTTAAAATTTAAAATCTTTAACTCAACAGGAACAAATCGTCTAAGTATAGAAAAGAGAATTGAAGAATTAAAAATATTAATCAGTCCAAACATCTTTAAAGAAGTCTATTTCTATTGCAGTCTAGACCGAAATGAAGCGAAGAAATTTGTCTCCAATAGGAAAATCGCAAAAGATCACAGAGAAATTGAAGGGGTAAAAGTCAAAGACACAAGTAGTGTCATTAAAAAGTTGATTTCTTCAGGACAGTGCCCTCGCTTAAAATCAATCATGCATGATTGTGTAGACTGTAGAAAAGATAATCTCATGGAGACCAAATCCATAGATAAGACCCTTGATCAAATTAATGATGTTCTTGAATCAGTAAAAGATGTTATGGAAACTGTTAAAGACTAGTAGTTTGCTTCAATTTCTTCTGAAGAGAATATTTTGGAAGATCTTACAAACTCTTTGAAAGTCGAAAGCATATTTTTATTATGAAAGATGTCAAAACCATTCTGAATTTCACAACTAAGTGAACTTAGTTCTAACTCATTATCATTAAAATAAACTGTATAGCTGAAAGTATTATAAACAGTACTTATATAGAAACTATCTCTTTTTACATTGAGAATAGTTTTCACCTTTATAGATCGATCCAAATTACTGTGCCTATAAGAAATAACACAGAGACTAGAATCTGCCTTATATTCAACACTTTTAGAGTAAACAGGTAGAGAAATTTCCTTATCAAAAGAAAACCCCCCTAAACTCTTCTTAATTGCTGGAGTAGAAGTTTCGCCACTAGGAACAACTACAACTTCTTTAGGTTGATTATACTGATTTGTAACCTGGTCAGGTTTACAGCTCGTAAACAAACTTAAAACTATTGTAATAAAGACTAATGACTTCATTATCTACTCCAATAAGATATTACTTAACGACAACAGCATGAGGGAAAGAAGTTGTATCTGACTTCTTCTTCTCTCTTAGAGCTTTCCTCTTCTTTCTATCAAAGTGAGCTTCGTCTCTTTTTGCTAAACTAGCTGCAGAAGCTTGTTCTTTCTCTCTGATTTTTCTTTCATCGAGCTCTTTAACAGTTTGATTGTATGTTGATTTTCTATACTTGATCCATGCTTCATCATCTGCAGAAGTTCCAGACTGTGCGCCCTTCTTCTTCAGATTGATTGATTTCTTGGCAGAAACCCAAGCTGTACCATTATTAGTTTTTTGACCATTTTCATCTAAGCCAAGAAGGTTTAAAAGTTGCTTCTTAGCGATGTAGCGAAACTTGCCAGGAGCAATTCCATCTACAGTTAAACCTTCAACAGCGATACGCTTAAGCTTATCAACAGTCAGACCACAGGCTTCACAGATTTTTCTAATCTCTCTGTTCTTACCTTCACCTAGTCTAAACTCTAACCATGTCTTATTTGGAAGTTGTTTAATAACTCTAACCGAAAGTGGTTTTGCAAAACCGTCTTCAAGCTGAACACCGGCCCTTAGTTTCTTTAGAATTGTATCTGTAACTGAACCAAAAACTTTAACTTCATAAACTTTTGTAATATTAAAGCTAGGGTGCATGATCATGTTGGCAACTTCACCATCATTTGTAAGGATGAGTAGTCCTTCAGAAAGGTAATCCAGTCTACCGACAGGATAAATTCTTTCAGAAACTTCCATACAAAGATCCATCACAGTTTTTCTTTCTTGTGGATCGCTAACAGTTGTTACGTAAGCTCTTGGCTTATTCATAACAAGATAAACTTTATCAACACTTCCAAGATCTGCTACGTGTCCATCAACGACAACAGCATCAATATCAGGATCAATTTTTGTTCCTAGGATTCTAACTGTTTCGCCATTTACTTCAACACGCCCCTGCGCGATAAGCTCTTCAGCTTTTCTTCTTGAAGTAACTCCACAATCAGCAATAAATTTTTGTAATCTTATTTGAGACATTTGAACTCCTTAATCTGCCGTCACGGCCGTTTAAGTTAATAGGTTTAATTTGGGGCTAACCTATAATTAGCCCCGTTCAATGTCAATTGGGTGGGAATTTATTCGTGACTTGTATCTTCTGAATCATTTAAGAAGCTTAAATCTAGATCTAGATCTTTTGCTTTTTCAGAGATCATTGATGTTAACTCATCGATATTACTAGCTTTCTCTTCAACATCATCCCCTGATTCCTCAAGGTCCATATCATCTAAACTACTTCCAGTGAGATTGGCAAAAGCTTGGTCTAGTGCTGCCGCTAAAGATTGCACTTCGTCTTGGTTATCCTTAAATAGGCTTTCAGCAGATTCAATAGCATTAACTTCCACAGGATTTATTGTAGGAATTTCCGTCATTTCCATTTCAGGAGTAATTTCAGGAAGGGCAAAAGTAACTTCTTCGCTCTCTTCTTCATTCTCTTTTTCGATGATTTCTTCCTCTTCGTCAGCTGGTTGAATTTCAATACCAGTGGCCTTAGAGATTTCTTCAACTTCCTCTTCACTCATTTCTAAATCAACCAGTAAATCCCAATCACCTTCGATAATTGGTTCTCCAGTATCAAGATCAATCATTTGGAAGTCTTCTTCGTCCTCTTCTTCTAAAATTTCTGGAAGATTGAAAGGACCTGCAGTTAGATCTCTAATAATTTGTGGATCAGTAATTGCTGTAAAGACTTCAGAGCTAACTGATTCAGTATTGGCATCACAAACAAGTTTATTATCAAGATGTTCTTCTAAGAGATCAAATGCTGATTTTACAACTTCACCCTCTGTTGAACGCCTTTTCTTTTCTTCTAATTTAAGTGATTTAGTGAATTCTGTTTCTGCATCAATTTCTCTAATCTTTTGCGCTAAACTATCTAATTCATCTATTTCATCAAAAGAGAATTTCTGCTTATCACCAGAATTAACAATAGTTTTAATATCAGAAATCTTTCCAATTTCTTGTTGACTCATTTCTTCAAGCTCATGCTCAGGAGGTAATTGAGAAAGATCAGAGAGATTAAAGACCTCTAAGAACTCAGAAGTTGTTGCGTAAAGAACAGGGCGTCCAACTTCATCAGAGCGACCAGCAACCTTTACTAGCCTCTTATCCATCAATCCTCTAACGATATGAGATGAATCGACTCCTCTAATTTTTTCAACTTCTATTCTTGATACTGGTTGCTTGTATGAAATAATCGCCAAGACTTCAAGAGCTGTTGGAGTAAGAACAAGTGAATTTATTTTAAATAGGTCTTGTACATATTTTGAGTAAGTCGCTTTTGTTCTAAATTGATAACCTTCAGCCACTTCTTGCAAACGAATACCGTGATGCTTCACTTCGTATTCTGCCTGAAGTCTTTCTAGAGAAGAGTGAATAACTCTAAGCGGGAGATCTTCATCAATTAAGTTTCTTATTTTAGCGAGAGCAACAGGTTTATCACTCATAAAGATAATAGTTTCAATAGCACCACAAATTGTTTCGAAATTAAGGCCTGTTCTTGCCTGCCATAACGTATCAATTTGCTCATCAGTAAGTTCTTCTTCAACTTCTGTTTCAATTGTTTCATCTGAAGACATTTCCATTTCAGGATATTCAAGATCAAGATCATTAGGATATATTGGGTCCATTTGATCCATAACCTCTGCAACATTTTCCTGAGCCATCTCTAATAGCTCATCCTCAATCACAACATTTTCGATTTGGTCCAAAATCGCTTCATTGATGTCATCTGTGTTGTTCGTATCAATCATAAATCTCTCACAAAGTCTTATTGAAGAATCTTCTCTTCATTCTCAGCATCATGCTGAACGTGTGCTGTAATTTCTTCTGGAATTGCTACACCATTTTCAGCAATGGTATTAGCTATTTCTTCACTTAAGGCCTTTTCAGCCAATTCATCTTCATCTTCAAAACCGTTAGCTTGAGTTACGTCAAAGTCTGAAAGAGACTTCACAACACTTACATAAACACTTCCAAGGTCTTCATTTTGGAAAACCTCAAGTCTTTGTAGTCGTGCTAACTCAAGAAGTGAGATAAAAGTAATAACTTTATTATCTTTATTTTCACCACCATCTTTATCTAAAAGATCCTGTAGAGTTGTCTTTTGACCAACATCTAAGTGCTTTTTCAAGAAAACAAGTTTTTCTTTAATAGATAATCTATCTCTTTTAACAACTGTATATTTTCTTCTTTGACGGAACATGAAGTCCATCATTGAGAGAGTTAATTTCTCTAAATCCATTGGTGTTAGAATTGAGTTAACAATGGCTTTTCTATTGACCTTAGGCTTAACAAAAGTGTCCTCGCCTCTTCTCTCTAGAGTCCAGAGTCTCTCTGCCATTTTTTGAAAATGACGAAGCTCTTCAAGTCTTCTTATCAATTCTGACTGAGAAGTAATATTTAATCCCTCTCCGTCATTTATATGATCTTTAAGTCTTTCTTGTTCTTCTTCAGTAATACAATTTTTTGATTTCAGTAAAAGAAGAGTCGCAGCAAGATAGAGATAATCCCCAGCTACATCAAAATTCAGTTCACGCATTTCAGCGATATAACCTAGGTACTGACTAGTAATTTTAGTCAGGTCTAATTCCTTAATGCTCATCTCTTCTTTTTGAACAAGCATCAATAACAGACCCAAGGGACCGTCAAAATTGTCTGTTTTTACCTGAATTGTCGTATCCAGCATCAAAAACTCCGTTTAACTGAAAAGCATTAAAAACATTCCCGTTATAAAGTCAGACAGTATAAATACCGGTCTAAGCAAATAAGAGAAAATATTTGTCGTCCATAATAAAATAAAAAATATAAAAGTGAATCGCTGAAGCTCTTCATACTTCCTGGCTGCATTATAATCTAAATAGGCCATCACCATTTTCGAGCCATCAAGTGGAGGAAAAGGAATGAGATTAAAAACAGCTAGAACCAAGTTGATTAAAACAGCATATTGTAACATTTGGGCCAGAGGAGCCTGTAATGAGCTACCGCCAAATTGAGTTAGAACAAGCGCGTAGAAAAATGAACAAATGATTGAAATAATAATATTGGCACCTGGACCCGCAAAGGCAACCCAAAATGATCCCATTTTATATTTCTTAAATCTCGCAGGATTAACTGGAACAGGCTTTGCCCATCCAAAGGGAGTCATTCCAAAAAGCATTAAGCCTAGTGGAAAGATAATTGTGCCCATCAAGTCAGCATGTGCCTGAGGGTTCAAAGTTAATCGACCGTTGCGCTCGGGAGTATCGTCACCAAATTTAGTGGCAACATATGCATGGGCGTATTCGTGGAATACAACACCAATTAAAAATCCCGGCAAGCACGTCGCTAGTGTGTGTAGAAAGCTATTTATGTCCGCCATAGTTCTATATTCATATCATTTTGCACACCGAGTAGCAACAAAACCATGTCCCGTATGTACCTAAGATAACAAGCGAGCACACCGAAAAAGGCCTAGCTTCTCCGTCGACAACGCTACGCATAATACATTTTGACCCACTACAAGTAAGTAAATCGTTAAAAGGTATAATAATGGTATGGAAATCAAGCGTCATAGAAAAGTTCAAATTGTTGTCATTAATCGTGAAAACCGAGATGAAATACTACTCTTACAAACTAAGAAAGATAGAGGGTTTCACTGGCAGAATGTAACGGGCTCAGTGGAAGACAATGAAGAATATTTTGACGCGGCTATTAGAGAGCTCAAAGAAGAGACAGGGCTGCCTGGTGAAATTCACGAACTGGATTTAAATTTTGAATTCACAGATCGCTGGCACAAGCATGTTCTAGAAAAAGTCTACGTGGCGCTAGTTCCAAAATCAGAAAGCATTATTCTTTGTGCTCAAGAGCATCAAGATTTCAAATGGCTAAAAATAAATGACATTAATATTGATAACTTTGGATATGAAAGTAACTGGTTATCATTCTTAACAACGAGGGAATGGATTGAAAAAAATTCTTAATTTAATACTGATCTTCTTGTCGTTGAACTCAATTGCTGCGGACGTCATAGTGGAACCTTCCAATGACCCCTTAGATGTTTTTTTAGATGAAGAAGAAGTTAGCTTTCAATCAATAGACTCACTCTCAAAAAAACTTTCAACTTTTGATCAAAGATATAAGAAGTATACTCCAAAAGAGTTTGTAAGGATCACTCCAGACTCTCCTGTAAAATTCTACGCCGTACTAAAAGAAAGGTCCCAGTTAGTTAAACTTGAATCAAGCAAAGTTTTCTTTAGCAAAAGAAAGGTCTACGTAAGCGCACGAGAAATTTACTATGGGGGAAACTGGTCCTACATTTACAATAAGAAGGGTGAAATAAAGTATAAAACTCTCACGAGAAACCTAAGCTCCGTAGAGAAGATTATTACTCTTAGAAGTAATATTAGTGCGGAGAAAACATTTCCTCCTAAAACGAGACTTCATACTTCAGACAAAGTGTTCCCTCTCGAATCACACTTTCTCTATAGAAGGGAATCTTCAGATTTAGGAGCAATAGCGACTGCCCTAGATAAAGATTCAGGAGCTGCAACTTCAAATTCATTTAGTTTTAAATTTTATTACGACTCATTTCTCCCCCTCGACTTTGGACTAGTCATGGATTACCAAATAGGACAAATTTCGTCAGAAGATGGTAATACCGCTAACTGGCAGGCTTTTTATTTTGGACCCACTATAAAGTATGACTTCCTAGAGACAAGTAATTTTAAATTCAATTCGCAATTTGCTGTAAAAAAGTCACTTCGATTCAATGCCTCAAGTGACGGAGACAGCGTGAATTATTCAGCACTTCTCTGGCAGGTAGGACTAGAGGCCATTTATAAAACTAGAATAGGAAATTTCTCCATCGGGTATGAAAGTTCTTTTATTAGAAGTTCTGTAAAAGGCGAACTCTCCGAGCAAGAAACTTTTAATAATGAAAAAACGACGATGCAACAAAATGCTATTTCTATAGGATATCAATACACATGGAATTTATAAAATCTACTTTCATTATTATTGTTCTTTTACTTGGTCTTGAAACTCTAGCAATAGATGCTGAAGTCATTGTTCTAGATGCACCTCTATTAAGCGCTCCAAGTTATAAAGCAAAAGTTTTACAAAGAGTGAGAAAAGGGAAAAACCTTTTTATTCATAGAGCGTATCTCCCGAAAAACCCATGGGAAATAAATTATGAAGTTGATTCTAATGGACTCCCCCTTCCTAAAGATGAGTCAAATAATGAATTCCTAAAGACACTAACAACAGCTGGAGTTGATGCTTGGGTACCAAAGAAATTTGTAAAGATTATTTATAATGACGAAAGAGAAGATGAGCTTAAAATGAATCCGTATGGAAAGTACGATCCAACTGACTATCGTCTTGAAGAACCACTTCCTAAAAATTACCCTCTCGTTGCAAAAGATAATGCAAAAGCCTATATGAGCTTTGGGATGGGGCCTGCTAGCAAGGCAGGCTTTGACTATGGGACTCCTCTTATCGAAGAAAGTATTGGCAACAAATACACCTTCTTCACAGTGTATGCTCGTAAAGTTGAATTTGATCCTTACAATCGTTTCTACTTTGGAGCCATGTTGCAAATTCATGGACAGAGAAGTGTTTACTTTATTTCTAACGATAGAACGACACAGGAAACTGATGGTGAAATTGGACTTGGTCCCTATCTTTCCTACGACATCTATAGAACAGAAGACTCATCAATTACAGGCTACGGAGGTTTTACTTACAACCTTCACCGCTACACTGTAGAGCAGAGTACAAGGACTGGAGCCTTTGAAGAGAGAATTTTTTCTGGCTACTCTATTACTCCAAAACTTGGAGCCTATTACAGTTTCATAAATTTTATTCCAAATTCAGACTTAGATTTTATTATAGGTGCAGAAACAAATTTTAATCTCGCTTACACTTTAAAAACTGATTCCCCAGCGCAAGTTTCATCATTCTGGAACGATAGGGATCAAATCGATGTTCCAATGGGTGGTCAATACAGCTTATTCTTTGGAATCTCTGCCAAGTACTAATACCCGAGCCTTCTACTCCTTCAATTTTAATTAAAAGTGTCAATATTTTCGACAACTTACAGTGAATAAAATGTCTAAAGTTTTGACACACAAGGTCGATAAGTTATACAGAAACATCGAAGATATCTCAGGATGAGATTCTCAGAGAAAGTCCAACTTGGAGGGGCAGTATGACAAACCAAAACACACCACAATCAGAAGTAGCATTTCAAAAGTTAGGAAACACTTGGTACGTATTTACGGAAGTGAATGACGAAGTTATTTATTCGGCAATGCCAGATGGAATGGATCCTAGAGAAACTAAATTAGAATTATATGAAATCATAGAAGACCATATGGAAAGAGTTGTTAAGTATCACCAAGATGCGAAGAGATCACCTGAGGCCGCTGCTTAAGAGGCTTCATTATGGGTGTTAAGAAATTTCAAAACCTATTTAAAACAAGTGTTCCAAAGAAGCAGTTAAAAACTGCTTCTGTGGCCACTGACTCTACCAAGCCTGACAAAGCTAGCAATGCTCAGAAGATATCTGATAAGGCTGAAATTGATTCCTACATAAAATCTATTAACACTAAATTAAAAGATGCTGAGATGGCCAAAAAAGCTGCTCAAATTCTAGAAGAATGGATTAAAAAAAAGTAACACTTTGTGCCTTATAATCTATATAGCTCGTTACTGTTTTCACTGCTATACTCCAAATTATATCCCTTTTACACAGGACTATAATAATGGAAATATCATTTTACGACTTTAAAAATCTACATAACGAAAAATTCAGAAAAGAAATCAAAGAAATCATTGGTGACATTATTGATAATAATGCCTTTGCTGAAGGTGAATATAATAAGAAATTTGAAGAAGCATTTGCTAAGAAGCAATCTGCAAAACACTGTGCACTTGTTGGAAATGGTACAGATGCCATAGAAATCTCTCTAGAGGTTTTAGGTATTGGCCACGGTGATAAAGTAGGTGTTCCAGGAATTACTTTTTACGCAACGATTGAAGCAGTATTAAATAGAGGTGCAACTCCTATTTATATTGATGTTGATTCAACTACAGGTCTTTTTTGTCCATCGTCTTTAAAAAGAGTTAGCGAAAAACATGAATTAAAAGCAGTTATCCCTGTTCACATATATGGTTTACCTGCACCGATTCAAGAAATTGAAGAAATTTGTCATCCTAAGGGAATAAAAATAATTGAAGATGCAGCTCAGGCTCAGGGAACAATTCTTCCAACTGGTCCAGTAGGATCAACTCAAAATCTCGTGACCTATTCTTTCTATCCCACAAAGAACCTCGCAGCTTTTGGAGATGCGGGAGCTGTTCTTACACCTACTGAAGATCTCTATAAGAAAATTAAATCAGTTGGTAATCATGGTCGTGGTAACGATGAAGCTTATGGAAGAAATTCAAGATGTGACCATATTCAAGCAGCTGTGCTCTATAAGAAGTTAGAAAATATTGATGAAAATAACTTACTTAGAAAGAAGGTTGCCTCTCTCTATCACTCCCACTTAGCTGGAGCGAATGTAAAACTTTTACCAGAGAAGTATATTGAAACTTCTTCATGGCACCTCTACCCTGTTCAATGTGAAAGTGCTGAACAAAGGTTAGCTTTCGCTACAAAATTAAAAGAGAAAGGTGTGGCTTCAACTCCTTTCTATGATCAGGCATTAAGTCAGATGACTCCTTTTAAAAGTTATGAAGGCGAAGATGAAAATGCAAAGAACTTTGCAGGACGTACTCTTTGTTTACCCATGAATCCATTTTTAAAAGAAGAAGAAATTAAATACATTGCAGATATTATTAAAAATTCATAATCATTGAAGAAATTGAATGAGTAAGAATGTTGGGAAGGTTTAAATAGCTGAACAATCTAGATCTAGTGAAGTTAGAATTATAGAGATTCTATTCTTCACCCTAGGGATAAGTTCTTCTAGCTCCTGACCTTTCAAGGCCATATTTTGCTCATTCATTTCAAGAATATCTATAGAGTTCATCAGAACATTTTCTCGTTCAAGACAATTCATCTCAGAGAGTTCAACTAAGTCACCATCGTTTGATTTAAAACAAGCTGAACCACAAAATTCAGCCATTACCATAGCTTCATTGAAGTCTCTAACCTCTACAGACTCTGTAGCATTCACGCTATTTGCGCTTGTAAATAAAAGGAATGTCAGTATTAATAAAGTTTGTTTCATTTCTTTATTGCTCCAATTTCGTTGAGATCATACCCTGAGCACCCCTTACTCAGGATGAAAATGAAAAGAATTCAAGTGATGTCAATGATTTAGACACTATTGAAATTGACCAAAGTTTATACGGCCTTGAAAATGCTACAAGTTTTGTGATCTAGACCCCATATTTTTATACAATTGATGAAATTAATTAACACAAGAGACAACTATGACAAAAAAGTTTTTGGCACTCATTCCCCTAATCATCTCACTAAATTCCTTTAGTGCTGAACCCTCTATTTATCTTTGGGATAATCAAGAAGGTCTGATTTCAGCCACCTCATGTGAAGTGATCCCAAGTGCCAGCACCCCTTTTAAAGTTAGTCGTTTTACCGGTTGGAAGAAGAGCCAAACTGAAAATCTAAGGAACTATGCCGGAATAAAACAATCTCATCTTATTAATGGATCAATCGTAAAAAGGATTACTGGAAAACAGAAATCAAATTATAAGAAAGTTGAAGTTGTAGGAGTTAACAGTAATTTAGATGTTAAAATGAACAGATGGTTTTCTCAAAGACTTGACCAAGGCTATCTCTACAAAAATTCAATATTCCCTATTGAAGACTATATTATTGAAGTTAATCACAAGGATATTGTTAAAGAACAAATTCAAAAGATCACTCAGAAAGGTTCATCATTCTGGTTAGCAGAAGCTCAGGGTAGTTACTATAACTTAAAATGTCCTGGTAGAAATGAAGACCGAGAGTACACACTATTTAGAGTCTATGAAGATTTAGAAGAAAGTACAGAACCTAGTGCCTTTGTTGGTGTTTACTGGGATGAAACTAAAATCTTTTCTAATATTAAAACAACTTCTATTAATGATTTAAAAACAAATTTTGATACCTTTGAAAAAACTTACGATTTAAAAGGTCTCTTGGCCGATAGTGAAAATACTTATATTGAAAATGAAGAAATACTAACTGCAGTTCAAGAAATTAAACAGAGTTTTAAAAAGAATTCGTTTAAAGAAGTTCGCACGATGGAAATTAAAAATGTTGAAGGTGCATTTAAAGATATTGTCTGTGTTCCAAACACAGGATTAAACGTAAGAGATGAATCTCTGGGTAAAGTTATTTTTAAAGCAAAAACCGGTGAAGTCGTTAAAAAGTTTCAAAGCTTTGATCAATCAGTAAAAGAATTGGTCATTGATGGGGTTATCTATAAATTTATCAAAGTTCAGTTCTCAGATAGAGAAGAAAGTGATCAAAGTACAGGTTGGGTAGCGAAAAAATTCATAAAACAAAAATCCCAATGTAAGTATGTTAAGAGTAACGCTCAAATTAATATTCCCACAGACACAGAAATAACGGGAATTGATGATGAGAAGTGCTGTGAATTTCCAACAGTAAAGGCCCCCACATCGCCATATACTTCAGGAATGAGAAAATTCAACGCTAGAAGAGGTGGTGGAACAAGAAGCCATGCTGCTTGTGATCTCTACCGATACAAAGATGAGCCTATTCTATCAATAGCGCCAGGAGTGGTAGTAAGAGATCAATATTACTTCTACCAAGGGACTTACGCTATCGAGGTTGTTCATAGTGGTGGTTTCGTAGCTCGCTATGGTGAGTTATCTGGAAAAAAACAAAGAGGTATAGCTAAAGCTGCAAAAGTTAAAATGGGTCAGAGAATTGGATATATGGGAAAAGTAAATTCCAACTGTTGTCGTCCAATGTTACACTTTGAAATCTATAGTGGAAAAAAGACTGGAGCACTCTCGCAGTCAGGAAATAAATATAGAAGAAGAAGTGACCTCCTTGATCCAACTCACTACTTACTTAAATGGGAAGCAGGAAAGTTTTAATGAAAAAGATTTTATTTCTAATTTTAGTTCTTGGAGGCGGATATTACTATTTCACTCTCCAAGAAATTTCCAATAATGAGCAAAACTCTAATCAACAAGAAAGTCATGTTGGTAAAGATTCAAATGTAAAAACTCCTGTAGCCGCAAGCGCTTCAATTGCTCCTGGTGGTAAAATTATATCATCTGGAAAAACGTCTCATAATCATATTCACCAAGATCAAAGTTCAAACACATTTGATGTTGAAATTGTTGATATTCCGGATACAAACGAAGGTGAATCTCTTACATCTTTTAATGAAGTCATGAGTGAATTTGCCTCTAAAGATCTAGATCTAGAACGTTTTAAAGAAACTCTCGTCGCTAAAGGTCTTGAACTTGTTGTGGCCAATGATAAGAATCCATATACTGGAAATATGACTATTATACGCACAGAAAACTCTCTCCCAGGCACTAGATACTTTCACTCTCAAATTTTCTACGCTAAAGATGGATCTCCCTTTATCCAACATATGTCATTTGATTATAGGGCCTCTGAAAAATCTTTCGCTGAAGCAGTAGCTGCAGCTAAGAAGCAGTTTAAACTCAATGCAACTCCTAACGTAAGAAAAGAGGGCTACTACTCGTGGAACACTCCTGATGGCTATCTAGTATCAGTAAAAAGAATGACTGCAGAAGATCTAAAAAATGATCCTTTTAATGCTTATTTAAAGAGTGATGTGGGAACTATAAAAGTAACTAAGGAACTAGAGATTCATTAATTGACTGCTTATTTTACACCCCATGTAATTATCTCTTCCGAACTCCTGGCTGGCCTAATAATCTCTATAATATGACATGCGTTTTTTAATTTTGTTTCTCATTTCTATGACTTTTTCTCAATCAACTCTTGCTGTTGGTCGTAGAAGATATAAGCCCACTCCAAGAATAACTTTGTTCAAAAATTCAAGACCTTGTTGTTCATTAACGCAAGATCCATTTAGCAAGCTCATGGGATATACAAAAACGACTAATGTCTCAATGCTAGAAGATCATATCTACCAAAACAGTGACACAAACAAAGAAGGAAATGGATTACTTTACACTTGTAAGGCAGGTTATATAGACCTCACTCACCTTCGTGATACGGCTGATTGGACAAAAGAGGTGTTTGAACTTCTGGGTAAGCATTTAGGAAAAGACAAATCAATAACAGTAAAAGAAGAAGGGGCTAAAAGAAGACTTCATTTTCTTAGCATGGATACAAGAGACTTAACGAGGCAAGATTTATTAATTATTGCTGCTAATATCTCCTATGAAAATTCAGTATGGCACGAAATTGCCACAGGTTTTGATTTTGTAAAATTTCAACACATGTCTGCATTTTCCCCTGAGGATAATTATTCAAACTACCTAGGAACTCATTTAGCCAAAGAGGCCCTCACAAATGATGGAGATTTTAATTCATCAATGACTGATAATATTTATGACTTTCTCCTTCATAATAAGAATCATCCTACAAAAGAAAGTGTTTCCAATGATCTCACGGCACTAGAAGGGATCGTTTGGAAATATTCCGGCTTTATGACTGACCTTATAATTAGGAACACAAAAACTTATGGTTCTATCACAAGCTTTAAATCTCCCAATCACCTAAAGCTTGGATGTTCAAAGAAGAGTTTAAAAGAAAAGGGTTCTTTAAAAGTAGAGAATATTTTAAGTAATGGAAAATCAGCTAGCGATTATTTTGACTTAGAAGCTACTATATCAAATTCAATGAAGAAAAAATTTGCTAAAGCAGGAAAGAAAATTAAAAAAGAATATTTAACTGAAGAAGATAACCTTTGGTTAATTCCTTTGATGATACGTTATCGTAAATTGTAAAACACATTTCAAGAGGCTACTTTATCATTTTGCTTAATGTCACAATTATTAAATACAATTGTAAATTCAGTACCTTTCTCTTGCGAACTTGATACTTTGACAGTCCCATTGTGAATACGAATAGATTCATACGTAATACTTAATCCAAGCCCCGTCCCTTCACTTGAAGGTTTAGTCGTAAAGAATGGTTCCCAAACTCTCTCGAGCATATTTTCTGGAATTCCTCGACCATTATCAGAAATGACCAATTTAATATTTCCCTTAGAGATTGAAAGTGAGATTTCAATTTCCCCTATGAATTCTTTGTCAATTTCATAACACTTAGAGAACTCATAGAACGAATTTTCAAAGATCGCGTATATTGCGCGCCCAAGATTACTTGGACATCCAAACATATCTCCAATCTCATCCATGCGAATGATCTCATTTATATGAGTTGAATGCTTATCCTTAAATGTTGTTAGCTGTAGTTGATAGTTTTTATAAATTAACTCTTTTAGATTAAAGTATTCCTTCGTTTGACCTTTCTCACGGCTCAGAAGAAGCATGTGGCTAATTATATTTGATGCTCTTTCACCATGCCTTGAAATCAATTCTGAGGAAATAGCAATATCTTCAAAAGAGTCGACAATTTCTAATCGATCTATCTGATCAAAATCTCCTTTTAAAAAAATATCCGACAATTCATCAATTTTGAAGAGAATAGCTTTTGATCCATTATTAATAAAATTTAGAGGATTTTTTATTTCATGAGCAACTCCGGCGACTAAATTCCCTAGAGACGCTTGCTTTTCCTGCTCTATTAGTTGCTCTCTCATAGTATTAATTTTCTTTATACTTTTTTCTAGTTGAATATTTCTCTCTATGAGTTCGTTAGTTCTTAGATCAACTAGGCCTTCCAATTCTTGATATTGATTACTCACTAGTTTTTCTTTTTCTCTATAAAAATTAACTCTCGTGTGTAGTTCACTTGGTGAAATAGAGTATTCTGCCAACGTATCACTATAGTACTTATAAAGATTGTTTCTCTCTGTCACATTGAGAAGTCCTGAAGCTCCCACTACTTTATGGGCCACAGCTGCACCTAAAAGCCCCGCGAGCTTATTTTCAAAAACGGCACGAAGCTCAGAGAGCTCTAGAATATTAACCATTTCACGATTAAGAACTTTAGCTTCATCTAAAATTTTTGTGCACTCACTTTCAATTTCTAACTCAGAATAATAACGAATCAAAATTTCTTCAATAATTTTCTTTTTTCCAATTAAGAGTATATTTGTTTCTGCAGTTTCAGGAAGAATTGCCTGAAAGTCTTCACGTTCTTCAAAGAGATTTAAGTATTCATTTACTATTTGCTCTTCACTTTGACTTCTTTTAAAGAGGGAAGAAATCGTAACATAGGCACCAATATTAAAGAACATTGACCAAAAAACCGCGTGACTGAGAGGATCTATTCCACTTAAGCCTAATAAGCTTTCCGGTCTTAGAAGAGTAATCCCAAACAATCCCTCTTCTAAGATATCGCTTTGAATATAACCACTCTTAATGAAAGTAGGGAAATAAAGTGTGTAAAACCAAATTAGAGAACCAGAAAGTAAACCAAACATTGCTCCTAACTTATTTCCTTTTTTCCAGAATATTGATCCCAAGATAAGGGGCATAAACTGAAGAGCACCAGTAAAAGAAATCATTCCCATTGAAACAAGAGCATATTTCTCTCCAACAACTTGCATATAAATACATGAAGCTGAGATTGTTAATATGGCGCAGATCCACCTCACAGGAAGAATAAACCTAGTGAACAGTCTCTGATCTGTTGCCCTAGTAACAAGAGGTAGATAAATATGATTTGTAATAATTGTGGCCACGGTCATAGTCGAAATCATAATCATTCCAGATGCTGCCGCAAAGCCACCTAGAAAAGTGAGTAAACTCAAAAATTCAACCCCATGTAAATAAGGAATCGTAAGCACATACTGATCCGTAGAACTTAACCCTAAACTAATTCCCACAATACTAATGGGTATAACAAATAAATTTATTAGAAATAAATAACTAGGTAGTGCCCATGACGCCGTTGACACATGATTTTCTTGATAGTTTTCAATTATGGCAACGTGAAACTGTCGAGGTAAAAAGATAATCGCGCTTGCAGATAAAATCGTATATGAAATCCATGTAATAAGTCCTCCATCCTGGTGACCCATAAATGAATATTCATTTGGTACAACTTCAGGAATCTTTCTTAGAACTTCAAAGAAGCCATCATTAAGCCAAAAACAAACAAAAATCCCAACGCACAAGAAGACAAATAGTTTAAAAACACACTCAATTGCAAGAACAAAAATCATTCCCGGATGTCTTTCAGTTGGATCTAGTTTTCTAATACCAAAGAGAATTGTAAACAGTCCCATTAGAGCAACAGTCCCCCATGCTACAAGAAATTTTACTTCTGAAAGGTTAGGCTTATCCTCAAATCCTGTGATGATTATAAAAGTAGAAACCAAAGCCTTTAACTGAAGAGCAATGTAGGGAATTGTTGATAATAGAACGACAACCGCTCCAATGAAAGCAATCCGTTCTGATTTATCGTAACGACCAGAAATATAATCTACAATACTAGTGACATGATACTTTTCTTTGACTCTTATGAGCTTCTTTGCGAAGACCCACCAAAGAGTAACCATTAACGTAGGTCCTAGATATATAGTTAAGAAAAGTAGTCCGGAAGACGAAGCCTTTCCCACCGAACCATAGAAAGTCCAACTTGTGCAGTAGACAGCTAAGGATAGAGAATATATGAGCGGATTGTTTACGAGTTTACTTTTCTTATTTTCAGCGACTTTCTTATCAACTATAAAAGCAATCAGAAACATCCCTCCGATATATAGTAAAACACTGAATATAACTGTTTGAACATTAATCATAAGTTTAGTTCTTTTTAAATTTTTTCCTTAACCTAGAAATATAAAATAAAATAACGATGCACGAGAACCAGGTGAAAAATAAATAGACCACAATGGCCACTGGATACTCCATATTTTCAATGGCAACAAAGGGCCAACTAAATAGAAGAAAATAAAAAACAGATAAGAGATAGAGAAATTCATCCTTTAAGAGAAGGACATCAATAATATTTTTAATCTGTTTAATTTCTTTATACATATAGCTAATTTCGGTTTATTTCTGATTTAGATAAGTGAAAAAGTTGTATGGATTAATCAATGAAAAGTTAATTTTCTAAGTTCTTTCTTAAGTCCTTTTATAAAATATAGGGTCTAGAAGCATGACCTCTGGCTAAATAAAAGATACCAACCTCAGCTTATTCTAAATTTTATACAAATTGATTGAAACTTAAGGAGAGGACTGGAATTCGTGACACGCAGAGTCACTGGACCCATAATCATTCTAGTAGTTTAAAAACTTGTTTTTTCCAAATCTCATAAATAGTCGAGTAAATTTTTTAAACTGGCCTTAAAGTCTATGAATTCATATTGATAGCGCGGCTCTCCCATGATAACAAGGTGCTTAAAATATCAATTAATAGAGGCCCCCAATGACCGATCTGACCTATAGCGAAGAGTTTAAATACACTTCTACAAATCCTTATCATGACAAACTTGAAGAGTTTAAGGGTTTTGTTTATCGCGACCATGAAGCAGAAGGTTTAAAAGGAAAATGGAATAGTGAAGTTTTTGAAAGGGAAGCCCCACTTTGTTTAGAGATTGGAACTGGCTACGGTCATTTCATGATGGAATACAGTGAGAAAAATCCTGAAGTTAATTTCATTGGACTTGATTATAGATTTAAAAGAAGTTTCTCACTAGCTAAGAAACTTTCAACTCACCCTACTAAGAATTTTAAATATTTAAGGGCCAAGGGAGAAAGAGTTCACTTCTTATTTAATGAAAGTGAATTGGATAGAATGTTCTACTTCTTTCCGGATCCATGGCCAAAAGCTCGACATCAGAAAAAGAGACTTTTCCAAGCAGCTTTTTTAGATCAAGCTTACAAAGTTCTTAAACCTGGTGGTAAGATTTTTATTAAGACTGATCATGACGGTTATGCTGACTGGATGATTGAAGTTATGGATAACCACGAACAATTCGAAGTTGTTATGGCGACTAAAGACCTTAGAGCTGAACATCCAGAGCATTTTCTAGCGGCCTTCACAACTAAGTTTGAAAAAATATTCTTAAAGCAAGGTATCAAGATAAAGGCCTTCGAATTAGTTTCAAAGAAAAAGGACTAACACTTTATGTCCCTTAAGGACCTTAAAGAAAAAATCGTTACGGAAATTCCTATTACCGCCATTGTTGGTGGGTACATCCCTATTACCAGAAAAGGGACTACGACACTTGCTGTATGTCCTTTTCACGATGATCACAAGCCTTCCATGTATGTCACTGATGACAAGAAAATGTATAAGTGTTTTGCATGTGGTGCCGGTGGAAATGCCATTGACTTCGTTGTAAATTTTAAAAATCTAGACTTTGTAGATGCCCTAAAAGAAATTTGTAATTCACAAGGGCTAAGTTTTGATGACTACTATCAAAAGAAAGCAAAACCACCAAAACTTGAAATGGCGGAAAAAATTCTCACAAAGAGTAGTCAACTCTATTGTAAATTGGCCACAACAGGAAGCTACGAGAAATATACCGAGTTCATAAAAAATCGTGATCTCAATGCTGAAATTGCAAAAACATACTCCCTTGGTTACGCACCAAAAGATAGTAAACTCACAAGCTACCTAAGCTCTATTCCAAATGAAAAAGAGCGCTCTTTCGCCCTAAGCGTGGCCCAGGAAATTGGACTCATCAAGGTTGATCAAAAGGATGGGAAGTCCCATTATGACACTTTTAGGGATCGAATTATCTTCCCTATCTGGGATCAATATGGCCAAGTGGTAGGTTATACAAGCCGTGCAGTTTTCGATTATCAGAAAGCTAAGTATATGAATTCAAAAGAGTCTTTTGTCTTCAACAAGAAACACATCCTCTATGGACTACACCTTGCAAAGAGTTCTATTAGAAGCAAGGATGCTTGTATCTTAGTCGAAGGAAATATGGACCAAATCGCTCTCTACAACAAAGGTTTCACTAACTCTGTTGCCGTTCAAGGTGTAGCGCTCGGTGATAGCTCACTCAGAAATCTAAAAGGTATGACATCTAACTTCATTCTCTCTCTCGACAATGATCAGGCCGGTTGGAGTGCTTCTGAAAGAATTAACAGGCAATGTCTAGAAGCTGGAATCACTCCACGCTTCTTAGACCTCTCTCCCCATAAAGATCCTGATGACTTTCTGCAAAGTGAAGGATCAGTTGAGCTTCAAAAAAGAATTGATAGTGCGAAAGTCTTTATAGATGAACAATTGGATCGGGCCATGCCTGAAAAAATGCCAGAAATACTGGACTCTCAACTCCAGCTACTAGACAAGTGTTTCAAGATTCTATCCCCTCTTAAAGAGTCATTGTCGGCGACAGAGCGCGCCGCGCAAATCGCAAAGAGAATAGGTTTGAAGTCTGACTCATCGCAAATTATTAATAATTACAAGCAGTTCCTAAGTGGTGAACAGGCAGCTTCGCCTCCAACACACTTTGCTGAACAGCCTCCAGAAAGCCTCATGACGGAATCTTTTCACGAAGAAATTCCCTACGAAGAACTTCATTATCTTCACGGAGAAGAAACACTGCTCTCCGTGAATGCTATAAGCAAGATTGAGACCACTTTACTTACAGAAATTATTAAACATCCAGAGTGCTTAACTAACGATAAAATAAGAGATTTACTTGATTTTGTGTCCTCAGATGAGGTAAAAAATTACATTAAAAGACTTAAAGAAATATTTTACGAAATCGATGAAAGTGAATTCGTTTCCATTGTTTCAAATCTCACAGAAAATGGATCATTTTCAAATGAGTTAAAAGAAACGATTTCACAGGCATTAAGAAGTTACAGACCAGTTCCTCTTGAAGAAGATGTTGTTAAGATAATAATTTTTGACATCAAAAAGAAACTTCAAGAACTTGAACTCAGACTTTTAAAGGATGAGATCAAAGAAAGAAGAAAGGCCTGTACAACAAATGAAGAAATCAACGAACTCATGAAAGAGTTACTTGAAATAGAAAAAAAATTAGTTGTGATTAAGTCCCAAAGACATAAATAACCCCGGGGGAAAATAAATGTCTATCGTTTCCGTATTTATTAATTCAAAAGAATTCTCAAAACTGATTATCAAGGGTAAAGATCAAGCATCTTTAACTCCTGAGGAAATCAACGACGCTATCCCAGCCAGCATTGTCGAGCCTGAAGCTCTAGACGAAATTATGCTAAAAATTCAGGAAGCTCGTATTGATATCGCAGATCAAGTTTCTGAGGAAGAAGACGATGGTATCCGCTTAGACGGTACAGAAATTATCGAAGAGACACTTTCTAAAGAAGAGAAAGCTGAGTTAAAGTCTGCTTCAACAGACCCTGTTAAGTTATATCTTAAGAGAATGGGTTCTGTAGCTCTCCTTACTCGTGAGGGAGAAGTTGTAATTGCCAAAGAAATTGAAGAAGGTGAAAGAGAGATTATCCTTTCAGCGGTTAAATCTACTCACGCCATTAAAGAAATCGTTAGACTTAAAGCGAAGGTTGAAACTCAAGAAAATCAGAATGAATTTGTAAAAGATTTAGTTCGTGGACTTGATGACGAATCTTCAAATAACGATATCGCTAAAGTTAGAACTCAAATCTATAAAGTTTGTGACGATCTAAATACACTTCTAACAAGTGTTGAAAATGAAGACGGAACAATTAAAGATTATTCTGATGACGAAAAGAAGCTAATGGATGACATTGCTCTTCGTCTTGCAGATCTAACTTTCAATAGAAAAATTATTAATAGCTTTGTTGAGCCAGTAAAGAAATACTACCTACAGTTTAGAGAACTTTACGAGCAACAAGAAAGAATCTTCAAGTTCCTAGAAGTTGAGGATTATGCAAACTACAAAGTTCTTTTTGAAAAAGTTCTTGATGATGACGCTTTCAAGAGAAGACTTGCAAAAGATCTTTATACGACTGATGCAAAAATTGAGCAGCTCATTAGAAACCAAGAAGATATTATTAGAAAACTTCGTCGTCTAAGTCTTGATGCTGGAATGGAATTCTCTGCAATTGAAGAAGTTTATCAAATTATCCTAAAGGGTGAGAAGAAAGCTGACGTTGCAAAATCTCAACTTGTTGAAGCCAACCTTAGACTGGTTGTTTCAATTGCTAAGAAATACACAAACAGAGGACTACAATTCCTAGATCTTATTCAGGAAGGAAACATTGGTCTAATGAAAGCTGTTGATAAATTTGAGTACCGTCGTGGTTACAAATTTTCAACTTATGCAACATGGTGGATTCGTCAGGCGATAACAAGAGCGATTGCTGACCAAGCAAGAACAATTCGTATCCCTGTTCACATGATTGAAACAATTAACAAAATGGTTAGAACTTCTCGTCAGCTTATTCAAGAGCTAGGTAGAGAGCCTACACCTGAGGAAATTGCTGAAAGAATGGAACTTCCTGTTGATAAAGTTAAGAAAGTACAAAAGATTTCAAAAGAGCCTATTTCTCTAGAAACGCCAATTGGTGAAGAAGAAGATAGTTCTCTTGGAGATTTTATCGAAGATAAGAAAATCATCTCTCCAGCTGATGCTGTAATGAGTGTTACGCTTTCTGAACAAACTCGTTCAGTGCTATCAACTCTAACTCCGAGAGAAGAGAAAGTTCTTCGTATGCGTTTTGGTATCGGTGAAAAATCGGATCACACTCTTGAAGAAGTTGGACAAGACTTCTTTGTTACTAGAGAGCGTATTCGTCAGATTGAGGCTAAGGCCTTAAGAAAACTTCGCCACCCTTCACGGGCCAAGATGCTTAAATCTTATATTGATGGTGATTGATTCTAAGGCCCCTAACGGGGCCTTTTTATTTCCAGGATGGAATGTATGGATGCGTAGGCAGGAGCCGAGAGCAGCCACCTAATCACAAATACCCCACTGATTTTTACAATTATTAATTAAGAACCGATTCAGTTCCCCTTAAGAATTATCCCATCTTTTTTTACCTATATCTTAACTCTATAGAATCTATTTCTTCTCTATACTTATAGAGTGATGAGAATTCTTCACCCGAGGAATTCCGCTTACTCCTCGAGACAGGCGCTAAAAGCAAGTGGATAAATACCTGGCAGAGATAAAACAACTGTCAGGTATTTTAAAATTTAAATCGAATGTCTTACGACTTTAATGAATCTAAAATGAAACCTTTATTTCGAATATTCTTTACGCGAAAGGAAGTGATCTCTATTTTCTTTCTTAAATTAACTAGATGAGTGTTGATATTATTATCATCAACAAAATGTGACTCTCCCCAAACACTAGAAACTAAATCTCTCTTAGATTTCAATTTCTTGTCGCTCAGGGTTTTAAGAATTTTAAACTCTTGTTTGGTTAAACCTAAACATTCTCCCTCATAGAGAGCTTGAATATTTTCAATATCCAAAATTAAAGAATGACCAAGAATGACTCTACTACTTATCGCACGTTTTCCAACTTGGTTTTGAATACGAAGACCAATTTCCTCATAACTCATTCCAAAACTAATGAAATCGGTTTTTGTAAGAGAAAGTGCCTCTAACTTAACTTCTTCATTGCGACTATTTGATTTAAGTATAACGGGAACACCGTCATACCAATCTGAATTCACAAGCTCATGGTAGAGCTCTAAACCACTCTTACCCGGCATCAGTACATCCATAAGAATTAAGTCAAAACGACCATCCTTAGCAAGATCTAGTGCCTTTTCAGGGGAACTTTCTGAACTAATATCAAAGAGAGAAGAAAGCTTTTCTTCGAAGCGAGTTAAATTATCTTGGGAATCATCAATGTATAATATTTTAGTCATATTATATTTATACCAAATTCGAATAATATCAGGACAAAACCTTCATTAGATTTCTTAACTTTTCTCAATAATAATACTCTAACCTATTAAATTTAGTGGAGAAAGGTAAGATATATTACTAAATAAACACCACATATGTGCCCAATACCCGACTAACGTGGTCACCTATGTGGCAAAATTATTAAAAATCTTCACCATTACCTATCTATGTTTTTTGGCGGTTTCAAGTTACAATAGAGCCTTTAAAAATTAGGAACTTACAATATGCTTCAAGATATTTTTATACTTCCAGGTCAGTTAGAAACAATGTCTAAGAGATTCTTTTCTGAGCTAGAAATCAATCAGGCAAAGAAATTTTTGAGTCTATCAAAAGTGAATCTTTCATTCATTAAAGGAAGTCCAGAAACTTATTATATAGTTTCTGGAATCGTAAAACACGATCGAACCCACGAGTGTAAAATTGTCTATAAGAAGCGACTTGAGGGAAGTGATGAAGGTCCCTTCTCTTCTAACTGTGATTGTTTTGATTGGACCAAAGAGAAACATTGCTGTCACACTACTGCTCTCTTCCTTGGTTATCATCTTCAACTCGAAGGAGAGAAACCAACTGATCATTCATCCCCACCCATTCCAAATTTTGGATTAAATGGGGTAAACGTCATCGAGTACGGAACAATATTAAAAGGTCCTCATCAGCTGCAGGGTGCTGCAGCTACAGCTACATACTCATCGCTTCAATATCTCTTACATAATAAGAAAGTTATAAACTTCCCTTTGCCTGAAAATTTCAAAGGAAAGATTATTTTAAATATTTTTAGTCCTTCTGCAGAAGACAGTTTTCCCAAAGTTAAGTTTCAACACAAGAAAGAAGATGGAACTTTAGTGGATGAAATATCTCTTTTTGAAAACCTCTATCTCTTCGATTGGAAAAGTGGAGAGGCTTTTCATCTCACCAGTGATTTAAAAACTCTTATACAAAGAATCAAAATACGTGGAACAAATTTAGTCATCAATGATCTCATTAAAATGGGTATGCACTTAGAGCTCTCTCAAAGATGTGAAATTGTCATTGATGGTATACCTCTTAATGAAGTAAAAGAAATCAATGCTGGTTGCCGTATTACTCTCGCGCCCGCCTCTAGAAAAGGGCTGGTAGAAGTTGAAATAAACTTTCACGACGATAATGACAAAGCCATTTCTGCACCAGACTTCCTTACTTCATTTAGTTTTGAAGGTGGTTATCTTTCAAATTTTAAAAAGAAGAAAGACGCCTATGAGTTTATTGATCAATTCTCAAGTCATATTGAAGACAATGTTTTTGATTATAAGAAATCTCTTCACTCTAGTTCAAGAAGAGAGAAGTGGCTTGAGCTTATTACTTATACATTAAAAAATGAAAAAACTTATATTTACGATGAAGAAGAGAAGGAAATTTGTGACTACAATAATCACTTTCTGACTCTTCTGATTACCTCTTTATTTAGAAATTTTGGAGAATTGTTCTTTAGGTACTCCGAATATAGACCAGAGACTAAATCTCTTCACTTCCAAGCGACAATGAGTTCTATTTTTCAAGGACTTGCTCAAATTCATGAAAAGCTAGGCCCTTATGGAGTTTCTATTTTTTATGAAAAATCTGAGTTAGCCAATTGGAATTCTAAAATACGTTTTGAAAGAAGGGCCTCACAGACTAAGTGGTTTGACTTAGAGCTTTATATCTCGAAAGGTGATTTAGAAATTATCAAAAAAGCAGATTTAGACACTGGTTTAGTCCTGACAGACAAAGGGCTTATCCTTTTAACGAAAGAACAGAAAGACCTCATGAAATTCATGAGAAAGTATACTAAGTACGAAGGAAAAGTTGCAGAAGATGCTGAATCTAACGACATGCCTTTTCAAAAATTTCTTCTACCTTTCAATAGAGCGAGAATATTTGAGCTCTTTGAACTTAAGAAACTAGGTATAGAAGGTGCGCTGACTCCAGAGGAAGAGGATCTTTGCCTAAGATTATCTACGCTAGAAGAAGTTCCCGAGTACGATCTTCCAGAAGAAATTAATGCCACTTTGAGACCGTATCAAAAGACTGGTTACAACTGGCTTAAATTTCTACATGAAAATAAACTAGGTGCTTGTTTAGCCGATGATATGGGTCTTGGTAAGACGCTTCAAACAATTGCTTTCCTACAAAGTATTCATGATCAAATAGATAGGGTTTTAGTTGTTTGTCCCGTATCTATTCTTTTAAACTGGCAAAAAGAAATTGAAAAGTTCTCGAAACTTGATATTCATATTTATCATGGTGGAGAGAGAGTCTTTCCAGAGGATACGAAAATCATTCTAACTAGTTATGGAGTGATGAAAAGAGAAATTGATGGAACTTTTGCTGATAAACATTTTGATGTATTAGTTCTCGATGAAGTTCAGCACTTAAAAAATATAAGATCACTTGGAGCTTACGCTGCAAGAAAAGTTAAGGCCGATTTTAGAATTTGTTTGACGGGTACCCCTGTGGAAAACGATCTAGCGGAATTCTATAATATTATTGATTTATCGGTACCTGGAATTTGGGGTGACTTAAGTTTTATTAGAACATCATCTAATGCTAAGTCTCGCTTAACTGCAAGAAAGACTGCTGCTCCCTTTATTCTTAGAAGAACTAAGGATCAGGTATTAACAGACCTTCCTGCGAAAATTGAAAACAATGTTTATCTAAGCTTTGACGATAAAGAAAGAGAAACGTACCTGCAAAACCTAGTCAATATAAGACAGAGAATTAACAACTCCCCTTCAAGAAAAAAGTACGGAGAAATACTAAAAGGTCTTTTACAATTAAGACAAAGCTGTCTCTGGCAATCTCCGACACAAGCTCTTCACTACAAGTCTATCGCTTCAACTAAGATTGATTTTCTTGTTGAGCAACTTGAACAAATTGTCGAAGAAGGGCATAAGACTATTGTCTTTAGTCAGTTTACAACTTATTTAGATCTTATTCAAAATACACTTAGAGATAAGCACTACAGACTTTCCAGAATTGATGGATCTCAATCCATTAAGAAGAGACAGCAACAAGTTGATGAATTCCAGGCCGGTAAGACTGACGTCTTCTTGATCTCACTAAAGGCCGGTGGGGTTGGACTTAACCTAACCGCTGCAAGTTACGTCTTCATTATGGATCCTTGGTGGAACCCAGCTGTTGAATCTCAGGCGATTGATAGGGCCCACAGAATTGGTCAGGAAAATACTCTTACTGTGTATCGACCTATAATTAAGGACTCTGTTGAAGAGAAAGTTCTTAAACTTCAAGAGATAAAGAAACAACTCTTTAAAGACTTGTTGCCAGATGATGACGAGACTCTATTTAGTGGAAAGCTGTCTATGAAGGACTTTGAGGACCTATTTAACTAAAGTGTCTAAAGTTTTGACACCCCTAGAACATCTTACATAACACCAGATTTTGGGACGGAAAGTTGATATATTAGTCTTGTCAGAAGAAATTCTGACACTCTCTCTCCCTATTTGATAAGCAGGTCCTAGCCAGACCTGCTTTTCTGTTTTTAGGACCAAAACTATTTTAAAAATTTACACTTAGAAGCAGAGAGAACTCTATTTGTTCTATCTAGAAGTAACTCAGAGTCTAGTGAGCGTATCTCACCCACTTCATCCAATAGCATAGTTAGATTAATAGATTCATCTTTATAGGTTAAAGATGTTTCAGTATGAACAATGAGCTCAGGATTTAATCCCATATAATTTAATAAGTTTTCTCCGTCATCAAAAACGAGATAGGTAATACCTGTCTCATCAGAAGTCACGGCCGTAATATTAACGCCCTTCTCTTCATCAATACATTGGATCTCTATTGAGAAAATTGGTTGGATTGAAAGTAGCAGTATAAGAAGTAGTTTTTTCATAAGTGCACTATAGGGAATAATTTATTAAATTAAAATAAAGAAGAAATATTTACAACACAAATATATGTAATTTCAAGTATTTAAACTTTCAAGGATAATTATTTGAGATCAAAGTTCTTGAATTCACCAAGGCGAACCCCCGTCATATACTCAAATTGATCACTAAGCATTAGCCTTAGGTCCTTGAACTTAAATTTATAAGGAAGGTTTAGAATATCTAGGTCATTCTTATTTTTATCAATCCACTCTGCCATAACTTTTGGATGAGTTTTAGTAAAAGCCCTTAGTCCCCACACTCTCTCATAACTAAAATTAGCATCATCTTTCTTGTCACCGTGGTAAAGTTTTTCAAAGGCCTTAGTTTTTGCGGCCATTACTGACTCTTGTCTCGCCCATCCATAATGATAAACACTGGCATTTATCTGTTTGCAAAGAACCTTAGAATCATCCTTACTTCTAAACCCTTGGGCATCTAACCAAGATTTAATTCCCTTATGGTTTCTAATGAGTCTAAGTTCTCGTCTATATGTTTTCTTTGTTTGTTTTTGAACATTCACGTTTCCATAGAAATGAACGTAATGAAAAACAAGGCCATCATAGCTTGAGTCTTCTTCCATTTTTTGGACTTCATCTCTAATTGTTTGCAAGTCATCTTCATGGAGACACTCATCACCTTGAATATACTGACAGTATTTTCCTGTCGCTTTTTCTAGCGCAATATTAGTTTGTTCTGAAAGAATTAAACCCTGTGAAGTTTTCTCTGGATCCCAAAAACTTTTTAGGAAAATATATTTCTCCCCTTGGAAGTGACTAGTTAGGTAGTCCCATGTGCCATCATCTTTTGTGAGTTCTCGGTCATTGAAGCCCACATTGATAATAATCTCATCACAGAGCTCATCTATGCTCTCGATACTTTCTTTAATAGGATAACCAAGTGTTAGGCCATTTTTAATAAAAGTAATTCCAGATATTAATTTACTCATTTAAATCCTTCTCAATCACATTAAAAACTTCACTTGGAGAAAATTCATTTAAACAAATCATACTGTCACAAGTTGAGAGACCGCAGTAGTGAGCGGTTCTAGTACGACACTCTAAAGGCTCTTTGTAAAAATAGGGATGTTCTTCTTTCTTATAGGGATGCCACTCATTCGGAGGCTCTGGTCCAAAGAGTGTATAACTCTTAACACTTGTGGCGACCGCAAGGTGTTTTAAACCAGTATCATTACCCACATAGAGAATAGATTCTCCAATATAATGAGTAAGATTCTCTAAACTAATGTGAACAATATTTGCTACCTCTTCACTGCCTAGAAAGAGTAGTTTTTCTTTTATTTTCTGATCATCCGCTGAAGTTGAAAGAGGTATTTCAATTTCAACATCAGGAAATTTATTTTTGCACATTTTTGCAAGCTCTACGTAGTACTCAAGAGGCCACATCTTAGTTTCTCTAGTCGCCACAACTCCAAGAATAAGTCTCTTAGATTTTTTAAAAGAGCCCTTCATGACCGGAGTATAGTCTAGATAGTTTGGAATTTTCTCCTCTTTTGATAAGCAGGAAAATGCTCCATCCAGATCTCGTTGAATGACTGCTTTAATCACACCTTGATCTAAGATATTCGTTGGACCTTTTTCATGATGATTATGAAAGAAGTATGGTGTTCTAAAAATTTTAGAAAAGAGATTAAAGAACTTAAAACTTCTTCCCGCCAAATGCATTTCAAAAATCACATCAGGTTTTAGAGATCGAACTTTTTGATAGAACTTAAACCAATCTCTAGCAGTCTTTAAATCGCAGCTAATGACCTCATCACAACAAATATCAACATTCTTATAAAGTGGAGTTATCCACGAAGGCAGAGCGTAGATAATTTTTGAGTCTGGGTATAACTCTCTAATATATTGCAGGGTTGATAATCCCATTACGGAATCACCCATCGCCCTATTTTTCACGACTAAAATCGTTTTATATGTCATAGGTTTATTATAACTAAAATGTAACATTGTGTTAACAAAAAGAAACTAGCGCAGAATCCAAAGCCCTAACAAAATTCCAAATAGGAGGTTTAAGGCCCAAACTGTAAAGGCCTCCAAAGGTCTTCCCGCCTTAATTAGAGTCACAACCTCAAAGCTAAAGGTGCTAAATGTGGTCAAACTACCAATTAGCCCTACTCTGAGCAAAGACTGGACCTCTCGACTTTGAACCCCATTTTTATGAAGAATAAAGAAGAAGAGACAACCTAAAATATTGACTAAGAGAGTTCCAGGCCATGGTCTGTGAGTGAAATTAGAAACTCCCATAGAGATGAGGAATCTGAGGGTCGCGCCTATTCCTCCACCAAGAAAAACGTATGGGATAAATTTCATCATTTCAGTATTCATAGAGTCTAGTATTACTAATTTTGCTCAATATGTCATAGTAATTTTATTTGGCGCGCTATTGAATTAACAATTACTTCATTTCAGGTTAAGATTAGCTATGACAAAAATTTCAGCAGTAATTATCACTTTCAATGAAGAACATAATATCAAAAGATGTCTCGACTCCCTTCAAGGAGTAGCAGATGAAATTGTGGTTGTGGATTCATTTTCTACGGATAAGACTGAAGCGATTTGTAAGAGTTTTGAAGTAAAGTGGCTCCAGAATAAGTTTCTAGGTCACATTGAGCAAAAGAACTTAGCCCTTGAACATGCAACCTTTGATCACGTGCTCTCGCTTGATGCGGACGAAGCCCTTGATGAAAACCTAAAAGCTGAAATACTAAAAATAAAAGAGAATTTTACCGCTGATGGTTACTATTTTAACCGTCTCACCCACTACGTGGATCAGTGGATTTATAGATGTGGTTGGTACCCAGATCAAAAGCTTAGACTTTTAAATAAGACTAAGGGATCTTGGAGTGGCTCAAATCCCCATGACATTATTTCTATGAAAGAAGGATCTAGAGTTCAAAAGATTTCAGGAAACCTTCTGCACTATAGTTACGACTCTATATCTGATCATGTAAATCAAACAAATAAATTTACAACTATTGCCGCCAAGGCCGCTTATACAAAAGGTACTAGATCAAGTAATTTTAAAATTATATCAAGACCTGCTCTTAAATTTTTTAAAGACTATTTCTTAAAAAGAGGATTTTTAGATGGACGTTATGGTTTTGTGATTTGTTGTATCAACGCTCTCTCTGCTCTACTTAAATATTCAAAGATTAAAGACCTGCAAGAAAACAGATCCATAGACTAGAAATTACTATTTTTTTTTCACGTTAACCAAACTATGTTTCAAAACAGAAAAATCCCATCCATTAGATCCTAAAAATATTCAATTTATCCGATTTTTCAGCTAGAAAAATAAAGTCCCCCGTTTATCTCTTTGCCTCAATGAAGAGGCCCTTTACAGAAGGAGAGGTCATGGAGGACTTCATAAGGGCGATCTCTTTAATCGTTCTTGTGCTACAGCTAATAACTTTAGTACTTGAACTTTTAAAGTGATCCTTAGGGCCAAGTGTTACAAGCACTTGGTCCACCTTATGAATTTTAGCATGATTTAAATGTCAGAATCAAAGCATTTCAAATATTTTAATTTAGACTAAATAATTCCAATTACTTATCATTTATTTACAAAGATAGAGCGACCAAACCCTTGAGCGAGAAATCCAATTACCCACATTGAAGTTTAATAACCATCTAGGATAAGTTAGATACTGAAGAGTACAACGAGAGTTACTCTCCATCTCCATGACAAACTTTCCCTTATTAAAGAAGAGATACTTCTCTCCTTCTAGACCATCAAGAAAATCATCTACCACTTTTACATCATTGATTACGAGGTCTTTTTTCTTATAGTATTCGAGCTTCAGGCCAAGCATGGTAAAGGGATTTTCACCGTGAACATTGATCTCTTTAATTTGTTCGTTCTTCCAAACATAACTATAGAAATTAACCGCTGGATTAGCAGCGCGAAAAGTACCAACTAAGAGAAAGAAAATATTAACTCCAAGTATAAACTTCCATAAAACTCTTCCCCAAGTCTTCTTTAAAATCTCTTGGATTTTTTCTGAATGATCTTGAACGAAGAATCCAAGATAGAGAGGTGCAATCATAATGATAGGAAAAATATATCTAAGTTCTTTGTGTCCCACATAACAGTGAAAGATAAAGAGTGGCAGAGTAGTCCAAGTCAGAGGATGTTTTCTATACTTATACCATCCCCAAACCATCACAAGCGTAAGAGGTAAACTCACAGGAGCAATTCCCCTCGTCACACATAATCTAAAATACCACCACCAAGGATATTGCTGAACATTGGACATAATCCCTTCAACAAAATTAGTCCTAAAATAGTGCCAAGTAGAAAAAGTCCAATTGCCGTAACCCCAGTAATCAAAGAAGACTCCAAGCCCAATCGCCACTAAAATACTAAAAGCACTTGCAGCGAGAAAAGAGACTTTGGCCCTTTTAATAAAGACTGCCCAAAACCAGAGAAACGCGACACAAAAGGCCATTTGAGATCTGGAAAGATAGGCCAACCCAAAGAGAAGTCCAGACAAGAGTCCGGCCTTCACTAGTTTTTCATTCTTCTCAAGTGCTATGACAAAGAGAGAGAGTCCCCAGAAAAAGAAACTAATTCCAAAACTTTCAGAGTTAGTTCTCGTTTGAATATAAGGTACAAACCAACAGAAGTTTAAAAATCCCCAAGTGAGAACCTGATGCCTCTCGCTCTTTATCCAAATTTTGATAAGGGGTAAAATTCTAGTTAGCGCAAAGAGCCCAAACATTGAAGTGATCAATCTAAAGAGTGTGGCCATGATAAAGGGAGATTGAATCCCTACCAGCGCAAACCCTTTATAGAAAACGTAGTAAACATAGACCTGAAACCAGGGACGAATTTGTTCTCTATATTCCCAAGGCAGATTACTACTCTCTGTTCCACCTAATTTTAGGTTTAGGAATTCATAAATTTGAAAGTGCTCATCAAAGTGTTGAAAGCCTGAGCTAAAAATAGCGGCGAAGAAATGAAGAGCAAGGGATAAATAGAAAATACTTTTAAAATTACCTAGTTTCATCAAACTTAAATATCCCTATGACAGATGTTCCAAAAAGAGGATTTCCCCCCAGTACTTTTTCAATTTTCCCAATACATACCATCAGCCAATTAATGATTGGATTTGGAAGTTTTAGATCCTGATTAGCTTCTGAATTCTCAGAACCTTTTGTAAGTTTTCTCACAATATAAACAACAGGAAAGAGATATCCAAAAGCATACTTTAAATAAACAGGTTTAAGCCCTGCCTTTCTAGCAACTTCAGTTAAGTCTTTCTTTGTGTATCTCTTCTTATGTTCTAGGAAAACGTCGTGATAAGACCAAAGTGATTGAAAAGCTGGAACTGTGATCAGAATATGACCATCTTTATTCATGGTGCTCACCCAGTGTTTGAGCGCCTCTTCATCATTATCAACGTGTTCTAAAACATCCATGGCGAGAACTACATCAGCTTCACCTTTTTTAAATTCATCAAGGTTATTGGAAAGCTTAAATTTCTCATCACTCCAATCAGTCTTGAAGTCACCAGTTAAATTAGGATCAATCCCGATGGCTTTTGATATTTGAGCTGTAACTGTACTTTGTTCTTTTAAGTACCAAAGGTTTTGCCCAGTACCACAACCATATTCGGCCACGACTAATTTCTTATTCTTTGCAAAGAAATTAAAAAGCTTATCTATATAGAGAAAACGTGTGCGTATCCACCAATGTTTTCTTTCGCTCAATATTGAGAGTTCATTTACTTCTTTTAAGTCCACTTCTTACCTTGGTATTTTTTTCTAATTTTATATAATTCGAGCGGTGCTTTTAGAAAGTCAAAAGGACTAAGCTTACTACCCGCAACATCTTCCCATCTTTCAAGAGGGAGTTCATAAACTGTCTCATTAATACTCTTTGTACGCTTTCCAGTGATGTACCTAAAAAGTAATTCCACATCAAAAATCCAATAGGAAATAAATTTCTTTGAAAAGAGCTCACTGACAATACTTGTTTTAAAGAACTTTGCTCCACACTGAGTATCGTAAACAGGCAGACTAAGACACATACTGGCCGCAGTAGCGAAGACTCGTCCAAGAAGGTGGCGGTACCACTTTCTATCGACATGACCGCCAAGACGTAAAATTCTTGATCCCATGACAATTTCAAATTTCTCGTCTTTCATCACTCTTTTAAAATTTTCAAGTTCAGAAAATGGCGTGGCAAGATCTGCGTCCCAATAACCAATATGAGAAAATTCCCCAAGAGACTTGGCAAAGATCATCCCCTGTCTCACAGCTTCCGCTTTGCCACTATTAAGACCCAGGTCAAAGTAACTTATATTTTCGTGGGAGCTCGCCAGTAATTTTAGTACTTCAAGAGTAGCATCACGACTTCCGTCATTTACAAAGAGTAAGTGCTGATCTGAATTGGACACAGCATGCTTACTTATTTCAGAAATATTTAAACGGGATTCTTCGTTATAACAAGGAATCACTAGGCAAAGATTCATTTACGACACCATGCTGCATTTTTACATTTTTATCATTCATTTATACCATTTAAAATGGTAATTGTTAAAGGTACAAATTAATTAGGATATCTATGAAAATCGTCTTCCAACACAGTGGAATTCTTCCCGTGAAAAAATACGGTGGAATTGAGAGAATTCTCTTCTGGCACATGAAGGAATTAGCCTCGCGTGGTCATGAAGTCATTCTCTTTGGAAATCCTAAATCTGAAGTAGCAGAGTTTGGCATCGAGCTCATCCCTACTCCCGCAGACTTTGCTGATTTTCCAGGCCTTATTCCAAAAGACGCAGACATAGTTCATTTAACTTACAACTATATTCCGGATTGCAAAGTTCCAACTCTTGTAAATATGCAATGTAATGGACAAATTGGAGAGAAATTCCCCATCAATTCTGTCTTTGTTTCTAAGAAACACGCCGAAAATCATGGCTCAGATTGTTATATCTACAACGCACTAGATTTCTCAGAATACCCATATATCCCAAGACCCCAGAAGAGTTTTGAAAACTTTCTCTTTCTGGCCAAAGGTTCATGGAGTGTGAAGAATCTTAAACACTGTATAAAAGTTTGCAAGAAAGCGAAGAAACATTTAAATATCGCCGGCGGTAAGAGCTACTGGCCTTCAAAGTATATTCACTCCCACGGCATGGTTGGTGGAGACAAGAAAATTGAAATCATGAAAGAAAGTGATGCATTTCTCTTTCCTGTGCGCTGGCATGAACCTTTTGGAATTGCCATCATCGAGGCCATGGCCCTTGGTATGCCTGTTTTTGGTAGTCCCTACGGAAGTCTTCCAGAACTGATCAATGAGAAAGTTGGAAAGATTTGTCATAATAAGGCTGAATTATTTAGCGAAGTGGCAAAAGCTGAGAACTCTTACGATAGAGATGAAATCAGGAAATATGTTGAAGAGAACTTTTGTATTTCTAAACTCACTGATGAATATTTAAAGTTGTATGAGAAGATTATTGCTGGGGAAACTTTAAATAAGACTGAGCCCACTTGGCAATTAGATCACCCTCCAGAAGAGCTTCTTCCTTATTAAGAACGGCAGTCTGTTGATGAAGTTTGAACAAAATGAGAAAGTAATAGATAAAAACCAATAAAAAGAACAAGGTCATAAAACCCAATGGATAGAATTTTTCCAAGCTATAAAGAACTTAAGTCATTGCTCCTTGGGCAGTATAAGAAGTGGTTTCTCTTAGGGATACTCTTTCATTTACTCGCCGCTATATTCTCAGAAGGATTTTTGCAATACGATGAGCATTTTGAAATTATTGAATTTCTAAGTTTTAAATTGGGAATTACACCTGAAGCTGATCTCACTATGGAATACGGTGAGACCATGCGTCCATGGATTCAACCTTTTCTCTATTACCCTCTAGTTAAATTCTTTCAAACAATTGGTATAGAAAATCGTTTCCTTTGGGTCTTCTCATTTAGATTCATCTCAGCACTACTTGGTTTTTATTCAATACTCTTACTCTCTCTATACTCTCTTGAAACGCTAAAGAATGAATGGCAAAAGAAATGGGCGATCATTTCTCTCAATCTTCTTTGGTTCATTCCCTTTGTACACGCAAGGACTTCTTGCGAAGCAGTGGGTGGATCAATCTTTGCCATTGCTTTTACTGTTATGGCGCTAAAAGTTGTAAGAAACAAATATCAAGCAACATCATTTAAAGTTTCGCAGTCTCTCATTATCGGACTCCTAATGGGAATGGCGTTTAATATGCGCTACCACATAGGTTTCATGATTCTCTTTGTGACTCTTTGGGCACTGCTCTTTAAGAGAGTGAAAGTTAAATCTGTCTTCTTTATTTGCTTGGGTGTTCTTGCAGCGATTGGAGTCGGCATTTGTATTGATTACTGGGGATACGGAAAGTGGACTCTTGCTCCCTATTGGTACTTCCATCAAAATATTACTTTAAATCTCGCCAATAAATGGGGAACAAGTCCTTGGTGGGGATATTTTAAATACTCACTTAAAAAAGGTGTCCATCCTATAACACTTCCGCTGCTCGTAGGAGCTCTAGTATTCTGGGCAAAGAAATGGAAACACGAACTGACGTGGCTAACTCTTCCATTCTTCTTTGTTCATAGTTATGTGGCCCACAAGGAAATGAGATTTCTCTTTCCTATAGTCGTTTACTCACCCCTTCTCCTTCTCTTTCTCTTTAATGAGAAGAATAAGATCACTTCTGCTTTAGAGAAGTTCTTTAGGGGAAGTTTTGGAAGAGTCTTAATTAAAATAGTTTTTGTCGTTAATATCGTCTTAATTATTCAAGGCTCCCTTAGACCGGTTCAAAGTTCCGTGCAATTCTACAAGTGGACTTATAAGTCACTGAAAGAACCTCTTAAGAAAATTCATGTAGTAGGTGATCTTAAGCCTTATGGAATTGCTGCTCTTAATATGAATTTCTATAATTTCCATTACCCTGAAGAAGTTTTCATAAAAGAAGAGGGCCTCTCTAGTGAAATTGAAAGACTTGTAAGTGAAAATACTAGCTCATGGGTCTTTGCCAGTCGTGGAAAGAATTACTTTAAATTAAGTGAAAATACAAAGTGCCAACTCTACTACTTAAGCATTCCGAAATGGATGTTAAATGTGAATATTGGGAATTGGATTTCAAGATCAGAATTATGGTCTTTATTTAAGTGTGAGAAATAATGTTAAAAAGATTATTAAATAGAGATTCGAAAGATCTCTTTAAGAAATTATTTATTTTCAGTATTTTCTTTCATCTCATTGCCGTAATTTTCTCTGAAGGCTTTCATCGACCAGACGAGCACTTAGGGATTCTTAGATACGTCTTTGTAAAACTTGATGTCTATCCTGCCAGCGATCTTTCCTGGGAATATCCCGCTAAGATTAGAAACTGGGTTCAACCAGCCATTTATTACTTTATAGCAAAGTCTCTGTACCTCATTGATGTTAAAAGTCCCTTTGTTATCACTTTCTTCTTAAGGCTTTTCACTTCACTATTTTCACTTATTGTACTCTTTCAATTTTCTAAGTTCTCACGCGTATTCTTAAAGAAAGAGAGATCCATTAATATTGCAAACCTCTGTTTCTTTGGTCTGTGGTTCTTTCCCTTTATTCATGCGAGAACAACGGCCGAAAACTTTGGTATGAATGTCTTTGCGCTGGGTTTAATGTTACTAACTAAAACACTGTCAAAAGAGAGCTTAAATCAAACTAAATTAAACTTTGATTTCAATATTTTTAAAAATCAAGTTTCTATTCCCTATCTCTCGGCGATCATGGGTGGTGCACTCATAGGAATGGCGGTAAATTTCAGAATCCCCCTCGCTCCCATGCCACTTTTTCTCATGCTCTGGTTATGTTTAATAGCGAGGGTAAAATTTCTAAATATTTTGCAAATCACCTTTGGAATTGGGCTTTCGGTAGCATTCACCACAGCTTTTGATTCTTGGGGATATGGTGAGTTAACTTATAGTGTTTGGAGTTACCTCTACCAAGAATTTACTAGAAATGTTTCACAGGGTTTTGGAACTTCTCCTTGGTACTATTATATTTATAAGACACTTTCAAAAGGAGTTCCTCCGCTTAGTCTCTTTATTACTTTTTCCACTCTCTATCTATGGATTAAGAAACCTGGCCACTTACTTACTTGGGCCACACTGCCTGTATTTGCTCTTCACTCAGCTATTGGGCATAAGGAACTTAGATATATATTTCCCATGATTATTTTTATTCCTATTACTTTGGCGCTTGTTTATGAGTACTTAGAGGACAAGTTAAAATCAAGACCAGTAATAATATTCGCTAAGATCTCAGTCTTCGTAAATTTACTCTTCCTTGTGGTTTCATCATTCAAGCCTGCTTACACTCCTATACATATTTATAAATTTATTTATAAGAATGGAGATGAGATTTCTAAACTTTATACATTTAATAATCTGCAAAGGGATATTCTAAGAGTTTACTTAAAGAAAGAAACTCCCTTTATCCATATTACAAAAACAGAAGAAATTGATAGCGCTATAAACCTAGAAAAGAACTCTTGGTTTCTAGTGGAAAAGATTTCAGACTTTACTCATTTTGAATCTAGAAACTGTGAGAATATGTATTCCACTTATCCGAAGTGGTTTACCAGTAAGTTCTCGAAGTGGTTAAAGAGATCTAAGGCCTGGTCAATTTATCGGTGTCATTCAATATGATTCAAAACATTAAACCTTTATTTACTTCTCTCTTTCCAGTGTCATTTATCCTATTGCTAGGCTATTCGCTGCGAAGAACTCATGGGTTTATCAAAACAAGTCATCTGATTTATATATCACTAGGACTTATGCTCTTAGTACTTCACCACTTTAAAAATCAAGAACTTAAAATCAGCGAAAAGTTTCTCGCTATCATCTATGCCATTTTCAGTTTCATGCTCACAATGAAACCTGACCTCTTCTATGCAGAGAGCGTGAATGGTATTTATCTACTGCAACTTATTAGTGGATTGAACTTTATCTATTCATTGATCTTAGTATTTAAAAGCCTTAAAGGTTATGACCTTAAATCTAGTCTGCGTTTTGCACCAATCTTCATAGGACTCTTTGTTATCGCCCATGCACTAGTCCCATTAATATCTCCAAATCCAGGAATTGATGTTTTTACAGTTACACAAGAAGGTGCAGATTATCTATTAAAAGGGGTAAACCCCTACGCATCTAAATTTAGTGATATTTTTGGTGGAAGATATGGCTATGTCGCCGGATATGTTTATTGGCCTGGAATTTTGCTCACCCTTAGTCCCTTTAAGTGGATCTTTGGTGATGTGCGCTTCTTCTATATTCTTGCTCAGATCATAACTCTATTTGGAATCTCTAAACTCGCAAGATCAAAAGGGGTAAACCGAAGTATCGAAAGGTTCATGCAGCTAATATGGCTGAGTTTTCCAGTGACCTTTTTTGTCTTAGAACAAACGTGGACAGAAAATCTCATTATAGTTGAGCTAACGCTACTCTTTCTCTTCTTACAAAAGAGAAATTTTCCCTTTGCGGCCATCACGTTAGGAGTACTTTGCGCTACCAAGCAATACAATATCTTCTTAGCCATTTTAGTTTACGCTTATATTTTTAAGGTTCTTGATCTTAGAGAACTTGTAAAATTCTTCATAGTAAGTGTCTTAAGTGCACTGGTTTTATTTGCACCCTTTATTCTTTGGGATCACCAGGCATTTATCCAAACAACTCTTACTGACATTCTCAGCTATGAGCCGAGAAGGGATGCCCTTTCTTGGGCGGCTTGGATTTTCCACCATCAGGCAGTGAAAATTCCTACACTTGTCTCTCTCGTTATTTATCTCACTCCAACTATTTTTGGATGTTACCGCATTTTAAAAACAAAGAGCTGTGAGCTTAGAGAATTAATTCTGTGGTTAGTGGTGAGTTATGGAGCGATTTTTCTTTTTGGAAAACAGGCGTTTTGCAATTACTATTATCTAATTGCATTCTTGGTGTTAATTTATTCTCTACTTTCTATAAAATCTAATAAAGTTCTCACTTCATAAGTTCTTTATTGACCCAGACTTTTAGATATTTATTTTTAACATCTTTTAATAAAGTAAAATCTTGATCCAACACCAATTTCAATTCTGGTTTTACTATATCTCTAGTAAAGACAAGTGAATCCATTGATCTTTTCTTTATAAATTCTATGGCCGCTTTTGTTGGAAGCCTGTGAGGGTTTGCACTGTAAACATATGAACTTAGGCCAGAAAGTGCCCAGTAACTATAGCTCTCATCTACAACAAGCCATTCACTGGGAACACTTTTAAGAAGTTTAAACTCCTTAGTCATTTCAAATATTTCTTTATCTCTTCTCACTTTATTCGTAACACCGAGAGGATAGAGCGGGATAAAAGCAATAATTAAAACTAGTACATGACCTTTTTTGAAGATATCCATTTTGTCTTTTAGTTTAATCATCAGCGGATATGCAGCGATTATTGCAAAAGAAGGATATATAGGAATGAGATAGTGAGAGAATTTAAACTTCATAAGTGATAAAGGGAGAATATAACTCACAAAACAAATTAGGTTAAATATATAAAACTTTCGATATTCTCTTACTTCACCTTTTTTAAAGAGAAAGAGACTCCAGATAAATAAGAGACTTAAGTGAGGAGATTGTTTTAAGAGATGAGTAAAATAGAGGAAGTAGTTAACTTCAACTGTTCCTCTTCCACCAATGGCAGTGGAGAATAATTGAAACTCTAAGTAGTCTTTAAAGACATCAATATGCCCATTCAAATAGAGCAACCCTGGCCATAAACTAAAAACTATACAGCCTGTAAAGAACGCCAACCAAATATCTTTCTTTAAAAGAAATCTTAAAGATCTATGTTCAAAAATCTGATGAGCGAAAATTAACGGTAGAAGTAAAACTCCTGAAACACCTTTTAGTAGAAGAGTTAACCCCCAAGCAGCGCCACTTAATGTCCATAGTTTACTCGATTTCTTAGTCCACGCTTCAAAGTAAATAAAAAGGGTAAGAGTATAAGAGAAGAGCAAGGCCTGATCCATATTTGGAAATCGAGACTTCTTCATTAGGCTTGGAATAATCAATAAGAGCAAAGTCGAAAAATAAGCTAACTTCAAATTAAATCTAGATTTTATATAATGAAAGAGAATACAAATTGTTGAAAAAACCCATAGCAAACCAAATAAACGTGCCTGCCAAAAGTCTGATCCAACAACCTTAAAGAAAATTCCTTCAAGGATAAAAAAGAGCGGAGGATGATGAGGAAACTCTCTAAACTCAGTCAGCGACTGAGAAGGAACTAACCAACTATCCCAAGGAAAGTTCTTTCCAAGTGCTGCATAGAGATAACCATCTTGAAAGAATCCAGATATATTTAGCGCGTGAAAATAAAACACGAAGAGAGTCGCTAAAACTAAGATAAACAAATGGTTCTTTTTAATATTCATATTAATACACGCTATAGCATTTTCTACTAAACTTTCCTTTCATGAAGAAAAAGTATTGGTCATCTACAATAATCTCACCAGGAAGTTTTCGGCAATTCTCAATCGCCCTATTAACCTGCTCTTTATTCCATGGATAAGTGTCACCATTAGAGTTTTTTTCAAAGAGAAGATACTCTACTAATTCAGGAACTATAACCATGGTATCTGGAGGATAAACTTTCAAACCTGGTCTCATTATTCTTTGAATAACTCCTCCAGTTGAAATGAGCCTATCAGCAGTATCTATTTCTCTAGTTTTCTCTAAAAGTAAGTGAATTGACTTCGTTTTTTCATCATTCACTACACATTTTTGATTCTTATCAGTGGCCAAGAATTTAATAAACTTGGTGTAACGTGAAGAAGAGGTAATTAAGAAGAGAAACATTATAAAATATTTAAGTTTTATATTTTTTAATAGGTCCCAAAACTTCTCATCGTAAATTAAATAACCTATGAGTACGGCCATAAAAGGAGGGCCATAATGGAAGTGGAATTGTCCTGTGATAAAATGCATTCCAAAAAGGGGAATAAGTAAAAAGACACATGGGATAAATTTGTTAGACCAATCAATTTTATTTTTTCTAACCAGTAAAACAATGGGAATGATAAAAGGGGCAAAGACTTTGAAGGGAACCTTCCAGTCCATCTGGGTAAAACTCTTAACTATAAAACCTAGAGGATTAGAAACAACACCTTTTACAATCCACTCTCCATAATCATATACCGGACCTAGAATAAGTGGTCTGACTTTCATAACGAAAGCGAGATAGAGAATACTAAAACTAAGAAGTCCTACTCCTAATCTAAAATTCTTTCTATAAAGATAGTAGAGAGAGAGCATGAAGAAGCTAAAGGGATATGATTCCCTGAAGAGACATGTGATTACAGCGAAAAGAAAAATCCCTTTGTGATTTTCTTTATAAATATAGTAAACAAGCATTAGCCATGAAGCCATGGACCAAGTTCCCGGATGAATAGGAAACTCTAAGGCACTCAATATTCCTTTTGAAAAAACCGCGAGAAAGAGAGCAAAGAGAATTTCTTTTTTAGGTCTCTCTCTAACTGTAAAATAAATAGTAAATAGAAATAGCACATAGTAAGACCATTCCAAGAAAATCATAGAAGTAGGATGATAATCAAAGGCCCAAACAAAGGGAATTGCCGTAAAAATAATTGGCATGAAGTGATCATTAAAAATCTGAAGTCCTCTTATCGTTAGATAGGGATTCAAGTCGCCACTGGCCATATTATAGAATGCTTGTTGATACAGTCCTAGATCATAGGCATGAAAACAATTATTTAAAATTCCTTTAATATTACTAAGTAGAGGAATGAAAATAAAAACAAGTAGTAGTGCACTTGAAATGAGAATCCATTTCTTATTACTTGTTAGATTTGTTGATAATTTCACTTATCCCCTCTTCAAATGAATACTTCGGTGACCATCCAAGACTAGTAAGAATTGAGATATCTGCAACAGAGTGCATAACTTCTGATTCTCTATAAGGAACTTCTCCCCAGTTTAGTATCGTCTTACTACTACCTATCGTTTCTTTAATTGATTCGATTAGGTCTTTTAGAATATAAGAATTTCCACTGCCAAGAGGGATGTCTCCAGATAAATTCTCTTTAAGAATTAATCTAAGTGCTGATAAGAGATCTTTATAATATATGAAATCTCTTACTTGGGTTCCCTCTGTTAAAGGTATTTTCTCCACTCCGTCGCTAATAGACTTAATTAAGAAATTTACAAATTTACCGTCATTAGGGCCAAAAAAATGTTCTAACTTCAGGTTTATCAAGTTTAATTCAGGATACTTCTCTCTAAGATCTAAAACAAAGTCATTCTTTGTTTTAGCATAGGCATTTACCGATGAAGGTAGACTGGTTCCAAAGTTTACAACTTTAGGAGCCTCTTTAAGAGATTTTAAAATCTTCATGGGGAACAGACTATTAACTTCGAGCATCTCTTCTGGTGTTTCACCACCTCTTCCATAGCATGTAGCAATATGAAAGAAATAATCGAAATTCATACAAGAGAGTTTTTCAAAGAGTTCATCATTATAGTCTAAGAAAGTTACATCTTCAGCGATCTTAGAAATCCTAGATAGAGATGAAGTTTTTCTCTTAATTATAACAAGCTCATAACCCTGATCATGTAACATGTGAGCAACATGGCTTCCAAGGAAACCAGTTGCACCAGTTAAGAGGGCCTTAGGATTTTGTCCAAGCAAGTCCCTTCTCCTTTGCATCACTGATATAAGTATTTAAGTCTTTCTCAGTTTGAATATCTTTCTCTTCGTAATATTCCTTATACCAAAGAATAGTATACTTAAGAGCAGAATCTACATTCCATACTGGAGTCCAACCTAAGTTTCGGTAAGCTTTAGTACAGTCTAGTTTTAAAAGTCCTGCTTCATGAAGAACTACATCAGGTCTTTCAATTTTATAATCAATTTTATCCCAGTACTTCTTAAGAGTTATGAGAACTTCTTCTACATTAACGTCTTCAGTAACTGAGGGACCAAAGTTATAAGCTTCACCAAACTTAGTCTCTTTTTCAATGAGTTTTTGACCAATCATCAAGTAACCAGAGATTGGCTCAAGGACATGTTGCCACGGTCTAGTTGAATAAGGACTTCTAATAGAAACAGGGTTTCCAGCAATTGAAGCTTCTACGATATCAGGAATAAGTCTATCTAACGCCCAGTCTCCACCACCGATAACATTACCAGCACGAACAGTTGCCATAAGAACCTGGTGATCTGTTCCATATTTCTCTAAATTAAAATAAGAGTGTCTATAAGAATTAGTCATAATTTCCATGGCAGCTTTTGATGCTGAATATGGATCCTTACCACCTAAACGATCATTTTCTCTATAACCCCAATCCCACTCATGATTTTCATAAACCTTATCAGTCGTAATCGTAATAATACTTTCAACTGATTCAGTCTTTCTACAGGCTTCATAAACACGAAGAGAACCAATGACATTAGTTTCAAAAGTTTCGTCAGGCTCTTTATAAGAAAGACGTACTAGTGGTTGAGCTGCCATATGAAAGACAACTTCTGGTTTAAAATCAGCAAAAACTTCATCAAGCTTTTCTTGATTTCTAATATCACCTATTACTGACCTAATATTTAGATCAATCTTATCAATATGGGCAGGATCACTTGGAGCTGGAGTGGAATAACCACAAACTTCAGCTCCCATTTTAGTTAACCAGTAGCACATCCAAGATCCTTTAAATCCTGTATGACCTGTGACTAGAACTCTCTTTCCCTTGTAAACTCCAGAAAAAAGGTTTTGGTCTACCAAGTTTTCCATTTGGCCTCTCCGCTTTCCCACATTTTTGTAAGAGCTTGCTTATCAGCTAGTGTATCCATACATTTCCAGAATCCGTCATGCTTATAGCTATTTACTTGTCCAGAACTTGCAAGTTTCTCAAGAGGAGCTCTTTCAAAAATTGTTCTATCTCCGTCTTTAATTTCGTCGAATACTTCCGGCTGGCATACAAAGAACCCACCGTTAATCCAACCAACCTCACCCTGTGGCTTTTCTTTAAATGCCGTAAGTTGGTCTTTGTCGTCAAACTCAAGAGCACCAAAACGACCATCAGGTTGAACCGCAGTCATTGTACAAGCTCTACCTGATTCTTTGTGGCTTTCTACTAAAGCTTTAATATCAACATCAGAAACACCGTCACCGTAAGTCAGCATGAATGGCTCGTTACCAACAACCTCTTGGGCTCTTTTAATTCTTCCACCAGTTAGAGTTCCGTCACCTGTATCAAGACAAGTCACTTTCCAGTTTTCAACATCAGAATTTATGATTTCCATAGAGTTATTAGCAAGATCAAAAGTTACAGAACTTTGTCTTACAAAGTAATTGGCAAAGTATTCTTTAATACAGTTACCTTTGTAACCACAAAGAATAACGAATTCATTGAAACCGTAACTAGAGTAGTGCTTCATGATGTGCCAAAGAATTGGTTTCTCACCAACTTCAACCATAGGCTTTGGTCTAATCCCAGTCTCTTCACTAATTCTTGTACCGTAACCACCTGCTAAAATTAAAACTTTCATATATTCTCCTAAATTAATTTCTTTAAATTGTTTTTACCCATTCGATCATTCTCTTGAGACCTTCAGCTGTTTTAACTTGAGGCTCCCATCCAAAATATTCTTTAGCTTTAGAAACATCGGCTACAAACATTTTTTGATCACTCTCTCTTGGAGCAAGTTGTGTATAATCAAGTTTAATATCCATTTCACTTTCTAAGTGCTTAAAGAGTTCTAAAATAGATAAACTATTCTCCATTCCTCCACCGATATTAAATGATTGTCCCTTTGTCTTATCGATATGCTCAACAGCTGCGTAGTAACATTTTACGATATCTTCAGAAAAGAGAACATCACGAACTTGTTTTCCATTTCCTTGGATAGTAAATGGCTCCGTTAAATTTCCTCGCTGAGTTTCAACAGCGCGAGAAACAAACCAACCAATCCATCCTTGATCAAATGTTGAGAACTGTCTTCCACCAAAAATAGAAGAGTGTCTAAAGACTACAGTTTTTAACCCAAAACACTTGGCCCAATCTTTCATATATTGATCAGCGGCACCTTTTGAACAACCATAAGGAGTTGTAAAGTCTAGTCCGATTGATTCTGGTAATCCATTTGGAAATTCAGGAATTGAATACCTAGTTTCACTTTCGTTGTACTCGTAATCTTCTAGGTCTCCATAGACTTTATTCGTTGAAGAGTAGACGATAACAGTTTCAGGACAATGATCCTTTACCGCTTCGAGAACATTAAAAGTTCCGCCAACATTTATGTCAAAGTCAAACCTTGGCCTTTCAAGAGAAGTTGTCATAGCAACCTGTCCGGCTACGTGATAAATCACATCTGGCTTTTCAGTTTTTATACAAAAGTGAACGTCATCACGATTTCTGATGTCATTACGGTAAAATTTAAAATCACCTAGAGTTCTAAGCCATTCAAGGTTTTTCTCTGTTCCACTTCGGTAGAGGTTGTCCAAAATAACAAGCTCATCACCTCTTTTAAGGACTTCTTCCGCAAGGTTGGACCCAAGGAATCCACATCCACCGGTAATTAGGTATTTCATTTTAATTCCTTTACTCTTTCAACCAATCCCATTGGGAAGTAGCTATAAAGTAATTTTTCATTATTTATTATCTGATAATTTTCTAAATTTACAAATTTTAAATCTGCGTTGGCATTACAAGTACTTAGTCTTGCACCTAAGAAGTAGTGAACAATGAAATTCCCTCTCCACATACCCATTGTATAACAAGCAGCAATGGTCTTTTTCTGAAAACGGTTCTCATACTTCTTTTCTAGGTTTGCTAAAAATGTCCCAACAATTCTTTCTTTCTTTTTAAAAATTGTAGGAAATGAGGAACTCACAAGAAGTAAAGTAGAAGCGAGTGCCGTAAGAGTTATTGCTGTATTTAACTTAGGTCTTACATTCTTAAAGATGAGATTTAGGGAAACCCCAGAAAGTAAGGCAAGCCCACCAAAGTAAACATTAATATACCAAGGAGCCTTAAAGATAATTATACTAAAACCTAAGAGGTAGCCTAAAGTCATAAGACCACCCACAAGTAGCGCCGGACGGTTTGCAGTATCTTTTTTAAATAGTGTTAAAAATATTGAGGCCATAGCAATATGGGCCCAAGGGATATGTTTCTTAAATATAAGTTTTAGATAAAAGAGAGGATCTCCACCAACTTCAGCGATGGCTCCAGCTGTTGGATGATTCATAGTAAAGAGAAGTCTAATTTGATAATAATTTACCCAAAAGGACTCTCCAGTAACAAGGAAGTACCAAAGATCAATAATTCCCATGATCAAGACAAATCCAACTAGAAACAAGAGAACTGTTTTTAAAAGCTCTTTGGCAGTGTTTTTAAAGATTTTTGAATTTGCCCATTCAAAGTTTGAAAGAATAGCAAAAGCAAATAAGACTCCAGGAGCTAAGAGACTAATAGGTCCTTTGGCAAGAAAGGCCATGGCACACATGACACCAGAAAGAATGGCATTCTTTATATCTCGATCTCTTAAGGACTTAATTCCAAAGTAAATCGAAAATAATGTGAAACACATGAGTCCTGTTTCAAGCATAGGATTTCTCCCCTCTTTAATAAATTGAGGGGTGGCCAACAAAGCAAACATGGCAAAGAGACCAAGATTTTTTGATACAAGAGTTTTTCCCAACTTATAAACACAAATAAGCGAGCTCAATGAAAGAATGATAATGGGGATAATAACTGTATAACTACTTATTCCAAATGCTCTAATGAATAGGGCCAGGTACATTGGCATGAAGTGTGGGTTTTCGTAAAAAGCCACTCCATCCTTCCAAGTTAATTGAATCCACTGGAAGAATGGTTTCTCACTCAGCTCTCTAGCAATTGAAGAGTAAACAGCACCATCAACAGATCTTAAAGTCACACTATCCAGCTGAATGGTTAATATTACCAAACCTAAAAATAGTAGTGACCAAAAAATAGAGTTTTCTTTTATTTTTTGAAGCATCTCTACGAAAGCTTCTCTCTGATCATCTCAGCGATATAGTCTAAGTGCTCTTCACCAAGACCTGGCCAACATCCAACCCAAAATGAACTATTCATAATGAAGTTTGTATTTGGTAAATCACCAATGACTCTTTTTTCAACGCCTTCGTAAAGAGGTTGTTTAACTAAGTTACCTGCAAATAATTGTCTTGTTCCAATTTTCTTAGACTCTAAGTATTCACAAAGTTCTTGCTTAGAAACTTTTGAATCTTCTTTCACTGAAATAAGAAATCCAAACCAACTCGCTTCACAACCTTTTGTTGCTTCAGGAAGAATAAGTTTATCTTCAAGACCAACTAGTTTTGATTTTAAATAATCAAAATTAGAGTTTCTCTTATTAATAAACTTTTTAACTTTCTTAAGTTGAGAAAGACCTACGGCTGCTTGCATATCAGTTACTTTTAAATTGTAACCAACATGAGTGTAAGTGTATTTGTGATCATACCCTTTTGGTAGCTCACCTAGTTGCCAATTGAAACGTTTCTTACAAGAATCATCAACACCAGGAGGACACCAACAGTCTCTTCCCCAATCTCTAAATGATTCTATAATTTTCTTTAATTTAGAATTCGAAGTAAGAACGGCTCCACCTTCTCCCATCGTCATATGGTGAGCAGGATAAAATGAAACAGTCGCGATGTCACCAAAAGTTCCAGCCATCTTTCCGTTGAACTTAGCACCTAAAGCATCACAAGTGTCTTCGATTAACCATAGGTTATTTTTATCACAAAATTCTTTTACTGCTTGGACATCAAACATATTTCCAAGAGTGTGGGCCATCATGACAACTTTCGTTTTTTCTGTAAGAGCAAGTTCAAGTTGAGAAACATCAAGTTCATAAGTACCAAGTTCAACATCAACAAAAACAGGAATACATCCATGCTGAATAATTGGATTTACTGTTGTTGGAAAACCAGCGGCAACAGTAATAACTTCATCACCTGCTTTAACCTGTCTATCTCCTAACTTTGGAGAAGTAAGAGCAGCGAAGGCCACAAGGTTGGCAGATGAACCAGAATTTACAAGAAGACAAAATTTTTGATCCATGAAATCAGCAAATTCTCTTTCAAATTGTTTATGGTATCTACCGGCCGTTAACCACATATCAAGTGAAGCATCGATAAGATATTCCATATCGTCTTCATCCATAACTTTTCCAGAAGCTGGAATATATGATTCGCCAGGTATAATTTTAATCTTATCTAGCTCTTGTTTAAAAAACTCTCGTGATTTAGCAATAATCTCGCTGCGCATTTAATAACTCTCTTTGTCATTTTAATTGTTTGAATAGACATTAATCTACCAAAATATTAGTGTATATTTAAGAACAATCTTTAAAATTTGAGACAATAAATGGAATTAAAAAAAGATCTTAGTATCGTCCTTCCAGCTTACCTAGAAGAAGAAAATTTGAGGCTATTGCTGCCGAGAATCAACTCAATATGTAGTGATCTTACAAATAACTATGAGATCTTAATTGTAGATACAGAAGAGCCCATGGATGGAACGCCGCAAGCTTGTGAGAAAAATGGTGCGACTTATTTGAATAGGACAGGTGGAAACACATACGGCGCCGCAATAAGAACTGGGGCAGACAATGCAACAGGAAAGAAAATAATTTTCATGGATGCTGATGGCTCTCACCACCCTGAATTCATAAAGAAACTCTATGCTGAAAAAGATCAAGCTGACGTGGTAATCGCCTCAAGATATATGAAAGGCGGTCATACAGAAAATAGTCCCGCATTAATACTAATGAGTAAAGTAGTGAACTGGGGTTTCGCCTTTGTTCTCAATATCAAATGCAAAGACGTCTCTAATAGTTACCGTTTGTACGATGGTTTTAAACTCAAGGAACTTGAACTTACGTGTCACAACTTTGATGTTGTGGAAGAAATTCTCTACAAACTCATTAGACTTAACAAAGGTTTTCAAATTAAAGAGATACCTTTTAGCTTTAAACAGAGAATGTTTGGTGAAACAAAGAGAAATCTTCCAAAATTCATCCTTACTTATGTCTTCACACTAGCTAAACTTCGTTTTATGCCTATTAGAAGAAAATGAAAAAGGTCCTGCTTATAACCTCAAGATCGGACACCGGTGGTGGACCCAAACATGTTTTTGAACTCTTAACGTTTTTAAAAAACAAAGGTCTTGAGGAAATTACGGTATGTGCTCCATTTGAGAAACCTTATGGAGAAAAATTTCAAGAACTCTCCTCCAACTTTATCCCTATAAAACATAGATCATTTTCTCTTATTTCATTTTTTAAAATTCTTCTTTTTTGTAAAGATGAAAATATTCAAGTGATTCACTCTCATGGAAGAGGAGCTGGAATTTATTCAAAGCTTCTATCTTTTTTTGGATTTAAAATTACTCATACTTTTCATGGTGTGCATGAACCAAAGAATATAAAAGATAGTTTTAAAAATCTCATTGATAGAATTTTGAAATACAATATTAATTTAGGGATCTTCGTTTCAGAATCAGAAAAATCATTAGCTAAGAAAATTGGTCTTGCTCCAGATAATAATCAAATCATTTACAATGGAATTGATCGAAATATTTTTGATAAAACTAATTCTCCAGAGGAAGATTCAATTATTTTTGGAACTCTTAGTCGATTAGATCCCCAAAAAGGAAATGATCTACTCATAGATAATTTTATAAAATTTCATCAAGAATTTAAAAACACTAAACTGCTGATAGCAGGTGGTGGAGAGCAGTTACAAGAATTAGAAAACAAGATTACAAAGAAAAATGCGCAAGAATATATTACTCTTCTTGGAGAAATTTCTGATCCGCAAGCACTCTTATCAAATATAAACTTCTACGTTTCAAACTCTAGAGGAGAAGGTCTCCCCTACGCAGTACTTGAGGCCATGGCATCAAAAACGCCATGTATTCTTAGTAATGTTTCAGGACATAATTCTATCTTGTCACCAAAAGAGCTTTTTGAACTCACTTCAGCTGAAAATTTTGGAGATGTTTACAAATATGTAAATCTTCACAAAGATGAAATCATTGAGAAGAACTTAGCTCTTATTGATTCAAAATTTAATCTAGAAAAGAACTTTCAAATGGTGCTAGAGAGTTATTTAGCCCAATAAAAAAGGGCCACTAAGGCCCTTTCAAATTATTTTCTTTTTAAGTAAGCACTTGGCCAATGAGTAATATTTTTCGTTAGTGTACTCTCATTAAATGGCCATGCCGGTTGCTCAAGTACAAAGTCATCTGACTCTTTTAAGAAATCATTTACCGCTTCAACAGGATTATCTTGTTTCCAAGAATCAGTTCCTCTTGGAACATCGTAGACATATTCCATTAATCCATCAGTTGCTACTATGTAAGAACCTGGTGTTACCATCGAATTATAGGCTTTTAGCTCTTCGTAAACATGACCTTTAAGGTGATTAGAATCAAGAAGAACTAGTACTTTATCACCTGGCTTGATTTCAGATCTAACTTTTTCCACAATCTCAGGATCAATTGAACTTCCTTCATACATTGTGATGTACGAGTAGAGCTCATGTGCTTCAATTTCTTTTCTATTATGCTCTCTAATATCGATATCGATACCAACAACTTTTCCTTTCCCCATCGCCTTTAAGATACTTGCATAATAAATAAGTGATCCACCGTGAGCAATACCAGTTTCAATAACAACATCTGGTTTTACGTTGTAGATAACTTCTTGAATTCTGATCATATCTTCAGGAAGTTGAATAACTGGCCTTCCCATCCAAGAAAATGAGTAAGGATATTTTTGATTCCAACCTGTTTTTACCCAGTGGTGAGAGATAATTTCAAACGCCTCATCAGAATAGAGATCCATTGTTTTAGAAGTTCCATTCTCTTCTTGAGTCAGTTTATTTGTTTCAGTATCAAAAGTAATTTTCATTTCAAGTCCAGTATGTAGTTTGTTGTTAGTTAATTTTGTACAGTATTTTATAGAAATCAGCAATCTGATCCCAAGCGGAGTCCTCATCCCACTCTGCAGAAAAACTCTCTGCAGCATCATGAATATTCACTCTCTTAATAGGATCACTGTATTTCGCATTGTCATTATAAGCAATTGGGCATGAAAATGAGAACCTTTTTTCCATTTCTTTAATAAATCGTATGGCAAAATCTCTTTGAGACTCTCTATATTGGCTTGGATTATTTTTTTCAAAGCTTAATTCACTCTCCACAACTTCATTTAAGAAATAAGCGTAAGCAATGGCAAGTAAAGAGACATGTATATTATCTCTAATATAATCTGGAGTTCTTACAAAAGGTGTTTCAGACTTTCTCCAAGAATTCATTAAGTAGGTAGTAAATCGATCTTCCTCATAGGGCCCAAAAGGGTTTGGAATAACAAATTTTCCAAGCCTTACACCACTTTTTTCACATGCAGACTTCACAATCTCGAAACATTCATGCTTTGAGGCACCATAAGGAGAGGAGAAGTCGCCCTCATCAGAAGGGTCTCCTTCACCAATTTCTATGACTGTTCCTGTTAAAATAAAGATGAGATCTCTATTCTTATTCTTGGCCTGCGCTAATACTTGATTTATATTGTGAGTGCTTCTCTTTACAGCTTTTTTTGAATCATAATCAGGACTTCTGTAATTAGTATTATCATGGGCATGATGACAGATCGCACCAAATAAAACATCCCCATCAATTGCCTCTAGGAATTTATCACTGCCAAATGAGCAATTATAAATGAAATTGCAGTGCTCAGCTAGATTCTCAAGTCTAGTTTTGCGAATTCCAGAGTAATCTTCAATAGAGCTCTTCGTTAATGTTGCGAAAACAGTATGCCCCGCTTTTCGAAGCTCCTGAACGAACCAATGACCTGTGAAAGAACTGGCTCCCGTAAATAGAATATTCATATCTTTACTATACAAGCAAAACAAAATTAGGCAATATATTACACTTCTAAAGGAATTTCTGATGAATCAAATGCCAAAAATTACAATTGGACTCCCTGTATATAATGGAGAAAAAACAATTGCTAAGGCACTCACCCATTTACTGAATCAGACCTACCAAAATTTCGAGATCATTATTTCAGACAACGCTTCAACTGATAAAACACAAGCTGAAGTAGAAAAATTTACTGATGAGAGAATTTCTTACTTTAAACAAAGTGAGAACTTGGGCTCAACAGGAAACTTTAATTATGTTCTAAGAAAAGCTTCTGGTGAATTTTTCATGTGGCACAGTCATGATGATTGGATTGATACAGACTACCTTGAAAAATGTATCAAGAAATTCATGGATAACGAAGATCTCTCTCTCGTAACTGGACAAGCAAAGTATTACGATGGTGATCAATTCATTAGACTCGGCGAGAGAACTCAATTTGATCAAAACTCTGCATGTGATCGCGTGAAATCTTATTACACAGTTGTCACTGACAACGGCGTTTTCTACGGAGTAATGCGTCTAGCACATATTTCAAAAATAGAGATAAGAAATGTCCTAAGTGGTGACTGGATGATTATTGCAGCTCTTGCTTACGCGGGAAAAATCATTCACTTTGATGAAACTTTTATCAATAGAGCTCTCGGTGGAACAAGCCGCTCTTACGCAAACATTATTAAGAGTTTAAAACTCTCTCCACTCTATCATTACTTTCCTTACGCAATCGTATCTGTTGATGCAGGCTTAGAGGTATTTCGCTGTCAAATCTACGACGATCTAAGTTTCATTAGAAAAACTGTGTTTGCTTGTGAGATTTGCTGGACAATAAATTATAGAATTTTCAAACGACGCGCCCTTAAAGTCCTTAAGCGACTAATGCCTGGAAAACTGTCGTGAAAATAAAAAGTAATGAGCTCATAGAAGATATTAAAATTATTGAATTCGATATTCATAAAGATAATAGAGGTCAATTTTCCAGAATTTTTTGTCAAAAAGAATTCGAAGAAGTCGGAATCTTCAAGCCCATTGTTCAAATGAATCACTCCTTCACTAAGACCAAAGGTTCAGTTCGAGGAATGCACTATCAACTGCCTCCAACTATGGAGTCAAAGTACGTAAGATGTATTTCTGGAGAAGTTTTTGACGTAGTGATAGATTTAAGAAGAGATTCAAAAACATTTTTAAAGTGGACAAGTATTCATTTAAAAGAAGATCAAGGTCTAATGGTGTATATACCAGAAGGTTTTGCGCACGGATTTCAAACGCTTACCGACAATGCCGAACTAATTTATCTTCATAGTGAATACTATGAACCTAAAGCAGAAAGAGGAATTCATCACCTGGATCCTCTTGTTAACATAAAATGGCCCTTAGAGATTACAGATGTATCCGAAAGGGATTTTGACATGCAAAAAATTGATAATAACTTTAAAGGACTAGAGATATAACTATGGAATGTAGAAACTGTAAAAACACTTTAAAACATAAATTTGCAGACCTTGAGTCTTCTCCCCCTTCAAATTCATTTATAAGTGAAGAGGGATTGAATGAAGTTGAACATTACTACCCTTTAAAAATATTTGTATGTGAAAAATGTTTCTTAGTTCAAGTTGATGAATACAAGAAAACTGAAACTATTTTTGATGACTCTTATGCTTACTTCTCTTCTTTCTCAAAGAGTTGGCTAGAGCATGCCAAGAAGTACAGTTACGAAATTAAAGACTACTTAGATTTAAATTCAGAAAGTATGGTCATTGAAGTCGCTAGTAATGATGGTTACCTATTAAAAAACTTCAAAGACATGGGGATTCCTTGTTTAGGAGTTGAGCCCACAAAGAATACCGCTAAAGTCTCGATGCAAAAAGGAATTGAAACAATTTGTGAATTCTTTGGAGAGGAGCTTGGAAAATACTTAGTAAACCAAAATAAGCAAGCTGACCTAATTATTGGTAATAACGTCTTGGCCCATGTTCCAGATATTCATGATTTTGTACAAGGTTTTACAGAAACTCTAAAGCCAGAAGGAATTGTGACTTTAGAATTTCCTTATCTTGTGAACTTAATTAAGTTGAACCAATTTGATACTATTTACCACGAACATTTCTCATATCTATCAATTACAGCAATTAAAGATGTCTTTGGTAAACACGATTTAGAAATATTCAAGATTGATGAACTTGACACTCATGGTGGATCTCTAAGAGTTTACGTAAAAAGAGTAGAATCTAAAAGGGCGATTACTCCTTCAGTTGGAAAGATCTTGGATCTTGAGAAAGAAGTTGGAATAGACAAGATTGAATTCTATGAAAATTTTCAAGAGAAATGCGATACTATAAAATTAGAGCTGCTAGAGTTTCTAATTAGTAAGAAGAAAGAGGGTGCTAAGGTCGCAGCTTATGGAGCTGCAGCGAAAGGGAATACTCTTCTAAATTACTGTGGTGTGAAAAAAGACCTTCTTTCTTTTGTCGTTGATGCCTCTCCTTATAAACAAGGAAAATATCTTCCAGGATCTAGAATACCTGTAGTTAATATGGATGTTCTTCTAAAAGAAAAACCTGACTACATCATCATTCTTCCGTGGAATTTAAAAACAGAAATTACTGCATTACTAAAAGAAAAGTGCGATTGGAACTATAAATTAGTTGTTCCAATTCCTGCTCTTGAGATTTTTGAGGAATAAGCAGGTATGCTAAAAAATAATTTAGAGAGAATTTCAAATTTAAATGTAATTCACGTAACTTTATTACTATTTCAAATTCTCTCTCTATTCTTTTTAAAATTTAACTTCTTGGCCATTGCGATCTCTCTTCCGGTTATTTTTCTTAGATACCACTTCTTTGAAAATTATCAACCGCAGAAGAAGTTGGCATTTTTTATATTGTTATGCTTTATTGAACTTCCTTTTATTTTCTACCCGTCAGCCTATAATATCTTTGGCGGAATCAGGCCTCATTCATTGTCTGAAATAACAAATCTCTTTATTCTTGGAAATATACTACTCATTCTACATTTTCTAATTAATATAGCTCTCTCCAGAAGATTTAACTTTTCAGAGAAAAAGAGTTTCAAAGAGTATTGTTTTAAGTTTAGAAACTATAAAATACTTTGGTGGATAGTCTTTATTACAGCATTTCTCTCCAGCATCATCAGTTTCAAACTTGGAGTTGGGGTCATGGGAAAGAAAGCTCCTGACCTTCCATTTAAAATTGAAAGTATATTGAATCACTTTAGAAATACTGCCATTCCATTTCTAGCGATAACACTATTAGATATTTTCTATAAGAAGAGGTCTACTCGCTGGGTGATATTAACTGGATTCTTATATTTCTGTTGGCTTTCATTTGAAACTTATATTAGAGCTTCTAGAGGAGTCTTCTTTGTTTCTGGTATTTCTATAATTATTTGGGCCTTAACTTGTGAACTTATCAACTTAAAAAAAGCCTCTAAGATTGTCATTCCTCTAGTAACTATCCTAGTTATCATGTACCCATTTATTTCAAGTTATAGAGAACTAAAGATCAAGCAACCACATTATTCTGCGGCTGATATTTATAAGGAAGGAATAGTCAAAGTGACGAGCAGTACTACTCCCATTTTCTTCGAACTTTACAATAGAATATTTGGAGCAGGAGAAGAGGTATTGAAGTTTACACCCTTTCTTAAAAGTACAATATACGGAGGAATCTGGAGCGATATTGTAGAAGTTGGAGGGTCTTCCCACTACCACACTTACAAGGTCGACAAAGTAGCAAAGCATGTTGTTCATAGCTCAGGTGTAACAGGATTAGCCGATGGTTTTCTATGTTTAGGCTATATAGGGCTTTTTCTTACGCTTTTCATTTTTTCAACATCTACTTTCTTTATAGATTTAGGAGCTCTAGGATTTATTACTTCTACAAGCGCTGGAAAATCTATGATTTCCCTATACTTGGCACTGATTCTATTCTCAGGCCAAGGATTTATAAATATGTTCTTTTACAACATATTATATAATTGTGTCTGGCCTCTACTCTTTCTCTTTACGCATTTATTAACTAAGAGAATTAAACTATTTATTTAAATCACGATATTCGTTTAGATAGTTTATTTTAACTTCACTCCAATCATGTTTTTCTTGGATAGATTTCTTAGCTTCTCTTCCTATTGACTCTCTTAGTTCAAATTGATCTAAGGTTTCACAAATAACTTCTACCCAAGCGTTAGGATTTCTATAGTCATCCACTTTTAAGCAATCTCTACCATCTTCAGAATAGATGGCATTGAAACTCTGAGGGGTGCCTACAACAATTTTTTCTAAATACATGGCCTCTAAGACTTTAGTCTTTACTCCAGCTCCAAAGAAGATAGGAGATAGAAATATTTTAGACTTTTGGATATAAGGCACGAGACTATCTACAAAACCTGTAACCTCAATTCTCTTATCTGTAATATTCTTTAATTTCTCAGAAGGATTTCCACCTGCTAAATATAATTTCACATTAGGTTTTTTGTCCCAGAGAAGCGGCATAACTTCTTCAACAAGAAAGTCAGCTCCATCAATATTAGGACCATAATCAAAATTACCTGTAAATATTAAGGACTCTTCTTCGTAAGCAACACTTTCACTACTAACCATTGAATCGAATTTATGAGTGTCTACTCCATAGTAAAGACCTCTTAAAATAGCATTCGTTTTAAAATTTTCACGAGCATAGATCTCATCCATTTGAGAGACAAATAAGACTTTTGGAACTAGGTTATAATATTTTGTCTCAAACCTCTGGGCCTTAGAAAGCTCCATTTTCCAAATTAATTTCTTTATAAAGTTCTTCTCATTTGCAACTCTAGATTCGTAGAAGAAAGATAGTGAATCAATAGCGCAAATAACAACCTTACCTCTTAACTTCATCGGAATATGATCGATGAGTGGCACTAAAGCTAAAGACATAATTTGAATAACATCAAAATCCTCTATCACTTCGAGCATTTTTTCTTTAAGGGAATTCAATGTTTCACTATCTTCAACAATAAAAGGATTCGCTGACAAGAATGAAGTCGCTTTACTTACAAGACCTTTTCTTGAGGGTTTAATTGATTTCACAGGTAACAAAGTGACATGGGAGAAACTTTCATCATCAAGTGCGACTGAATCACCGTACTCGGGATACAAGAAACTAGCTTGTAATCCTGTGTTAGATTTTAAAATATTATAAGTCGTTTTATTCACACCATTCTTATTTTCAGGAATAAATATGTCAGGACCTATGAAGAGAACGTTTAGTTTACTTTGCGTCATATTGATTTTGTCTTCTTAAATAAAGGTTTATAAAGAGTAGTTCATAGTATAATATTTGTGTCATCTCAGTCAATTTAACCATATGCACAAACGGGGCGACAACGAATGAAAAAGGCAATAGTTACTGGAATTTCAGGTCAAGATGGAGCTTATTTAGCAAAAATTCTTCTTGATAAAGGCTATAAAGTTTATGGAGGCCTTAGAAGAACTTCTACATCGAACCTCTGGCGACTTGACCGACTTGGAATTACAAATGACATTGAATTAATTTCATTTGAGCTTTTAGAGCAATCAAATATTTTTAAAATGATTCAAAAAATACAGCCTGATGAATTTTACAACTTAGCTGCTCAAAGCTTTGTTGGTGTTTCATTTGAGCAACCAATGTACACAGCTCATGCCTCAGGTCTTTCAGTACTCAGCATACTTGATGCCATAAAGTCTGTTAGCCCCCATACAAAATTCTACCAAGCCTCTACTTCTGAAATGTTTGGAAAAGTGCATGAAGTACCACAAAAAGAGACTACTCCTTTTCACCCAAGAAGTCCCTATGGAGTTGCGAAACTATACGCACACTGGATTACAAAGAACTACCGAGAGTCATACGATATGTTCGCTTCTTCAGGAATTCTCTTTAATCATGAATCACCTTTTAGAGGTGAAGAGTTCGTTACAAGAAAAATTACAAATTCATTAGTTAAAATTCATAAAGGACAACAGGAAAAACTAACTCTGGGCAACCTTGATGCCAAAAGAGACTGGGGATTCGCTGGAGATTACTGCCAAGGAATTCATAAAATTCTTCAACATAATATTGCAGATGATTTCATTCTCTCTACTGGAAAAACTCACTCGGTAAGAGACTTTATTGAAAAAGCATGTTTGGTCATAGATACTGAAGTAAGATGGGAAGGAACTGGCGTTGAAACCAAGGGCTTCAACTCTAAGACTAATAAGCTCATTATCGATATCAGCGAAGACTTCTATAGACCCTGTGAAGTTGATCACCTTTTAGGAGATTCTACTAAAGCAAGAGAGGAATTGAACTGGACGCCTGAAGTTTCTTTTGAAGGTTTAGTCACAATGATGATGGAAGAAGAGCTTAAGTATTTATAAAATTACCTATTTTTAGATATTAATTTAAAGATATCTTTTACATTAAATAGAGATAATAAATATAACTTACAGAAAGTTCGGCAGTTCTTATTTGCAAGGGCCATTAAAATATTCGCAATGCAAATTGCTATGATTGAAGCAAAGATGGCCCCAATAGCTCCAAACTCTGGAATCAACTTTAAATTAATTCCTATATTTAAAACAAAAGCCAATAGAGACACCAGAATAAGTGACTTAATCTCTCCTTGCACGATCAATACTTTAGTTTGAACCATAGAGAAGTAAAAGAATATCGATAAGAAGCAATAATAAGAAAGAATTTCTCCAGCAAAGAGATACTTACTACCGTATAAAAAACCTACTAGCGGCTTACTCACCACAAAGACAGAGACACTAAAAGCTAATGAAATCCACAAAATGACTGTTGATAATCTCATAGACTCTTTTTCAAATTTCTCTTTTGACTCACTTGCTGCCATAACAATTTTTGGAAAAAGTATTGATATTATAGACAGAGGAACAAAGCTCCAAAGCTCAATCAATTTATTCGCCACTGCATAATTTCCAAGTTGCTCGCTTCCAAGAAAATTTGAAATCATTATTTGATCAGATTTTGCAAACCCCATTAAGAAGAAACTTATAAAAACAAGTGGAACCATTTCTTTAAAAAATTGTTTATAAAGTTCTGAGTCGAATTTCCAGACCTTAAATGAGTTCCCATCAATTGAAAATACAATTAAGTTTGTCACTCCATAGAGGAAAACTTCTATTCCACTAACAACAACAAACCAAACCCAATTTAATTTCAAAAGTATAAATGTGAGTTTAATGATTGAAGTTGCTAAAAAGGCAAAATTTCTAAAAGTAGAAAGCTTCTTAACATTTCCAATTGAGAGATAGTAATACTCAATAACCTGAAGTGATTTAAACATTTGAAATGTTGAAAAAATAAGTACACCTATAGCTATCTCCTGAGAGACTTTTAAAAAGAAACAAGCGACTAAATTCATTACAACTAAGCCAATAAGGCCTCCAATTATCTTTATGCCAATTGCTGTTCCTAATACATCTCCTTTCAATTCACTATTTTCTACGAGAGATTTAACGACAACTTCATCCTGACCCATAATATAAAATGGTGAGAAAATTAAACCTAGAGATAGAACGTAGGATAGGTCACCATAATGAGAAGGACCTAAATGACGCGCGACCCAAACCCCGAGAACCAGTCCACCTAAAATTTTGAAAACATTTTCAAACAATAAAAATAAAATATTTTTAACGACTTCAGATTTCATAAATTTTTCTTTGATAAAAAAACCTCTAATAAGTAGCTCAAATTACGATGATTGCGTTGCAATATATTATAACCAACAAATGCCCAAAGCAATAGCTTCAATCTATGAATAGCACTCATATGAGTTTCCCTCACTCCAAAGAAGTGGTGAAACGATAAGAAGTTTGATATTTTTAATGGATGTTAAAAGAAAGTGAAAAAACAATTACCAGACTACAGAAGTCCCTAGATATCGTTATAATTACAGCGAGTTGGCTTGGAGCCTACGCTCTGAGGTTTAAATACATTCCAAATGCAGAAAGTGGACTCTTCTTGGAGTTTTTCAAAGTTGGCTTAGTCCTGGCCTTCATTTCATATTTTATTTTTGAAAGATATCAACTCTATACTTCATATCGCTTTAGCTCTCGTTTTGCTGAAATCATGAACTCTATCAAAGCCAATTTTACGAGTTTTGTAGCGCTCGTATTCTTTCTCTATTTCTTAAAGCTTGAAAAAATCTCTAGGATTCATCTTGGTGTCTATTTATTCTTGTCATCCTTTGGACTCATTTTTGCGAGAATTTTTGTAAGGAAAATTCTTAAGAGTCTTAGAAAAAAAGGAAAGAATTTAAGGCACGTGTTATTAGTTGGTACTGGAGATAATATTACTGACTATATTGAGGCCGTAAGAAAATCAAGAGACAGTGGAATTTCATTTCTTGGATGGATAGATAGTAACGGCGCTCATGAAAAATACAATATTCCTAAAATAGAATTAAGTTATCAAGAATTTATTAAAGAAAAAACTCCTGACAATGTTGTTGTCTCTTATGGGCCTGAGAATTCTAAGAAACTCTCTGACTTCATAAAAGAAAATTATAATGATCTCATTTCAATCCAAGTTCTTCCGGACTTATCATACTCGCTTGTTGGGCATAGTATTGAAGATTTTTTAGGAATTCCATTACTCACTTTAAATGAGCCCAATGTTTCAATTTTGGAATATTACCTTAAAGCATTTATTGATTTTACTGCTAGTCTCTTAACTATTATTTTGATCTCACCACTACTTTTCATTGTAGCGATACTAACAAAGCTCTCTTCTCCTGGACCCATATTTTATTTTCAAGAAAGAGTTGGACTAGGTGGAAAAAAGTTTAAAATGTGGAAATTTAGATCAATGAGAGTGGCCTCTAATGATGAAGATAAAGTCACCTGGTCATCTAAAGATGATCCAAGAAAAACAAAGTTTGGATCATTGATTAGATCAACTAGTATTGATGAGCTTCCTCAACTTTGGAATGTCCTTAAAGGTGATATGTCTCTCATAGGCCCCAGACCGGAAAGGCCATTCTTTGTCGATAAATTCAAGAATGAAATTCCAAACTATATGCTCAGACATAAAATGAAAGCTGGTATCACAGGTTGGGCCCAAGTAAATGGTTGGCGTGGAGACACTTCACTAGAAAAGAGAATTGAGTGTGACATCTATTATATTAAAAACTGGTCAATTCTCTTAGACATAAAAATCGTATTTCTGACAATAATTAAAGGATTTGTTAATAAGAATGCTTACTAACTGTAAGTATTCTTATCCAACAGCTTTAGTTACTAAATATCATCCAATAGCTTTTTCAAGTAATCTCGATAAGGAGAATTTGGTAAAGCATCAGTTAAACTCTCAAGTTCTCTTCTTGAGATAAAATTCATCCTATAAGCAACTTCTTCTAAGCAAGCTATCTTTAAACCTTGTCTCTGCTCAATGGCAGCAACATAGACAGATGCATCTAAAAGAGAAGCAGGTGTTCCAGTATCTATCCAAGCAACTCCCCTCGTAATGATACTGACTTTAAGTTTTTCAGAATCAAGATAATTGTTTATAAGATCAACAATTTCAGTTTCACCTCGTGGCGAAGGAGTGAGTTTTTTAGTCTTTTCGATAATAGAGTTATCAAAAATATAAAGTCCTGGAATAGCATAAGAAGACTTAGGTTGATCTGGTTTTTCTTCAATACTAAGGACTTTGCCATTTTTTGAATTAAATTCAACAACACCATATCTTTCTGGATCAGAGACACTGTAAGCAAATACACGTGCTTCATCTCTTACATCTCTTTTTTCGTGTGCAGTTAGAGCTTCTCTAAAAAAAGTGAGATCGCCATAGAAGAGGTTATCGCCAAGCGTCAAGCAAACATCGCCATCACCTATAAACTCCTCACCTAAGGTAAAAGCGTCAGGAATTCCTGTTGGTTTATCTTGGATGACATATTCTATATTTATGCCAAGCTTAGCACCATTACCTAGTAACCTTTTGAATTGAGGCTGGTCTTGAGCTGTTGTAATAATGAGAATGTCTTTAATTCCTCCAAGCATAAGAAAACTTAAAGGATAGTAGATCATTGGCTTGTCATAAATTGGTTGCAATTGCTTGGTTTGAACCGCAGTCATTGGATAGAGCCTCGAACCCGCTCCCCCTGCTAATATAATCCCTTTCATTTTATCCTCTTATTTAGCCGTCATGAATCAATTTTCTTAGTTATTATATACTGCTAAAGATATTTTGCGTTAATTATAACTAGAAAATATTTGATAAATTGTCAAAAAAATTGCTACTATTCACAATCAAACATTTTACTCTAAAGGCAGTCATAATGGGCAAGAAAACAGTTCTACTAACAGGATGTGCAGGTTTTATCGGTAGCAATTTTGTAAAAAGAATTTGTACCCGTAAGGCCGTTCAAGAGAGCTATAATTTTGTCATTCTAGATGCCCTTACATATGCTGGTCATTATCAAAATATTCAAAATGAAGTTGAACAATTTGAGCATATAACGTTTGTAAAAGGTGATATTAGAAATCAAAACCTTCTAAATGACCTTTTTTCCGAAACAGAATTTCAGGGGATTATGCATTTTGCAGCAGAGTCTCATGTAGACCGCTCCATAGAGTCTCCAAACATCTTTATCGAGACTAATGTACTAGGCACATTAAACCTCTTAAATGTTGCCCTGAAAACTTACCAGTCAAAAGGTGATTTTAAATTCCTTCATGTTAGTACTGATGAAGTTTATGGACAATTAGGCTTAGACGATCCTGCTTTCCACGAAGAAACGCCCATTGATCCCAGCAGTCCCTACAGTTCAAGTAAAGCTTCTTCAGACCTCCTTGTTAGGTCATATACAAAAACATATGGACTACCAACAATAGTTACAAGATGTTCGAATAATTATGGTGCATTTCAATTCCCTGAAAAGTTTATTCCAGTCATTGCTTTAAATGCTTTGAGTGATAAAAGTCTTCCCGTTTATGGAAAAGGTGAAAATATTAGAGACTGGATTCATGTTGAAGATCATGTTGACGGTCTTTGGTCAGCCTTTGAAAATGGAAAAAGTGGTAGTGTTTACAACTTTGGAGGAAACTCTGAATTTAAAAATATTGATGTAGTGAAAATGATATTAGAAATTCTAGAAAAACCTGAATCTTTAATTTCATATGTTGAAGATCGTCTTGGTCATGACTTTAGATACGCCATAGACTTTACAAAAACTGCGAATGAACTTCAGTGGCAACCGAAGAGAACTTTTGAAGAAGGTCTCAAGGAAACTGTTGAATGGTATAAGAATAACACTGAATGGATAAACCAAGTTAAGGGCTAAAATATTATGTTTCAAAAGCTTAGTTCAAGTAGAAAATTATTATTAGCAATTAGTTACGACTTTGTAATGACCATTTTTTCTTTTGAGATTGCTCTTCTTTTAAGGATTGGTGACCTTAGTTTAATTTCACTAAAAAATAACCTTGTCTACTTAACAGTAGTTGGTTGTACTCAAATGCTCATCTTCTTTTCACTTGGTTTCTACAAGGGAGTCTGGAGATATTCTAGTACTTATGACTTAATAAGATTAATCAAAGGAACAGCGTTAGGATGTGTGACTAGTTTAATAATTCTCTTTATGTACAATCGACTTTATGATGTTCCAAGAACGGTTTTTATAACAGACTGGTTATTTCTAATAGTACTTCTTGGAGGTGGTCGTTTAGGTTACAGGGTTTTTAGAGACTCTGTTAATTTTAAAAATCAAAGCACAACTGCTAGAAAAGTTCTTATCATTGGCGCCGGTTCAAGTGGGGAACAAATCTTTCGTGAGATAAAAAATAATCCATCCCTAGACTTAAGAGTTATTGGCTTTATAGATGATGATCCTCAATTACAAAACAAAACAATTCATAACTGCCCCATCTTAGGGAAGGTTGAAGAGATCGAGGAAGTTACTAGGCAATGTGAAGTTGACCTTATTTATATTGCAATTCCCTCTGGCACAAGTGAAGAGATAAATAGAATCTATGAGTATACAAAATCTCTTAATATCCCTGCTAAAATATTACCTAAGTTTGGAGATATTATTAATGGAAATATAAAACTCTCCCACTTTAGAAATATTGAAGTTCAAGATATCTTAGGAAGAAAAGAAGTTAAGCTCGACAATTCATCAATTAAATCTATGCTTAAAGATAAGACTATTTTAATAACTGGTGCCGGTGGTTCTATTGGCTCTGAAATTGTTAGGCAAGTCGCTATTTTTTCACCATCTAAACTTATCTTAGTCGATAGTTCTGAATTTAATCTCTATCAATTAGAAAAAGACCTTCAAAGTAGCTTTCCAAATATAAAGTATTCTATTCATATGTTAGATATTAGAAATGAAGCGGCCCTAAAAAGTGTTTTTACCTTAAAACCTGATGTAATTTTTCATGCCGCCGCCTACAAGCATGTTCCCCTTGTTGAATCCAATCCCTATGCGGGAGTTCAAACCAATATTAGAGGAACTCAAATTCTAGCAACTCTTGCTAATAAGTATAATATTAAGAAATTTGTTCTCATCTCTTCCGACAAAGCAGTTAACCCTACAAATATAATGGGAGCGACAAAGAGAATTGCAGAACTAATATGTCTTAATGAGCAATCAAAATCAGAAACCACCAAATTTGTAACTGTTCGCTTTGGAAATGTTTTGGGAAGCAGCGGTAGTGTTATCCCATTATTTAAAAAACAAATTGAACAAGGTGGACCCATAACAGTGACTCACCCTGAAATTAAACGATACTTCATGTCTATTCCAGAAGCTTCACAACTTGTGCTTCAAGCTGGTTCAATTGGTCAAGGTGGAGAAATCTTTGTTCTTGAAATGGGAGAACCAATTTACATTTTAGATATAGCAAAACAAATGATTTCGCTTTCGGGACACACTGAAAATGAAATTCAAATCTCTTTTGTAGGTCTAAGACCAGGTGAAAAGATGTATGAAGAGTTACTGCTGGACGGAGAAACGACACTTCAGACAACTCACCCAATGGTTATGATGGCAAAAGCTTCTAAGATACCTCCAGTTTTTGAGAAGAAATTAGCAAGTTTGCTGGAACTCGGAGCTGAAGAAGAAGTTTCAAATTTTAAAATAAAAATTAAAGATATTATTTCTCAGTATGTTCCTGCAACTTTAAAAGATTCAGTTACAGTTAATTCATCGGTGGAGAATAATCTCCACTAGTAAGTTAATGATTCGAAATGATTTTCAATTTTTGTAATGACATCTTTTCTTAAAAATTCTTTTCTGTAGGCTTTGTTTGCTTTTGCACCCATGGCCTTTAAGTCTTCTTTACTCATTTGAGATAGCTTTAAAACTGCATCAGCAAGCTTTTCAGGGCAGGATGCTGGGACAGCAAGACCTGCACCATTCTCTGCAATAACTCGTCCCCCTTCACCATCTAACGAAGCGAGAACAGGCTTCCCACTGGCCATATAGGACTGTATTTTTGTAGGAAGCGTAACTGAAAAAAGATCATTACTAACTAAGCTCACAAGTAATGCTCCTGATTTGGAATAGTAGTAAGGCATAGTTTCCATTGGTTTTTTTCCTAAGAAATATACGGAATCAAGATTCCTTTTCTTAGCTTCACCTTCGGCCCAGGCCTTATGCGTACCATCACCTAGAAAAACAAAAGCAATATCCTCTCGCTCTTTTAATATTTCTGCGGCCTTTAAAACCGTAGGCATATCTTGAGAGGTTCCAATATTTCCTGCAAATAAAATGACAAATTTGTCATGTGGAAAATTTTCATCACTATAGGTGTTAGAGCTTAAATCCATGTTTTCAAAAAAACTTTCTGCCCATTGAGGAACATAGCTCATTTTATCTTCTGAAATCCCCATTTTCTTTATTCGGGGAATAAAGCCTTTTGAAGTCACTATTATTTTATGGTTATTCTTATAAACCCATAGAACAATCTTTTTTACTAAACTGAGTGCCCATTTATTTTTAATCGTATTAGTCACAACTAAACTCTCAGGCCAAATATCAGTTACCCAAATAACTGCCGCAGCTTTTTTAAACCAGCTAGCAAATACTGCAGGGATTGAAGCAAAGAAAGGAGAGAGTTGATAAGTAAAAACTTTATCAATTTTTCCTCTAATAATAAATGGAAGTAAAATCGAAGCTGTTATTGGAAATGAAATATAATTGAGTACGAGCTTGTATCCTATCCCTTTTCCTCTAGGCACTAGAGGAACTCGAATAACTTTTATGCCATCCCAATCTTCTTTATAAGGACCAAGAAAACTATAACCTTTATAAATCGAGCCTTGAGGATAATTTGGCAGCCCTGTTAGAACAGTGACTTCGTGCCCTCTATCATGTAGCTCTCTCGCAAGGTCATTAATTTTAAATGTTTCGGGCCAAAAGTATTGAGTTACTATTAAAATTTTCATTTATTCCTAATGAGAGACGCTTTTTTGAGAAATAACTTTTTCGAAAGTTAAAAAGAGAATTTTTAAATCAAAGAGGAAGGATCTATTTAGAAGATACTCATGATCAAGTTTCACTTTTTCTTGTATCGAAAGCTCATCTCTTCCATTAATTTGAGCCCAACCAGTAAGACCGGGAACCAACTGATCTACACCAATATTTGTTCTTTGCTCTATAAGGTCATCTTGATTAAAGAGAGCAGGTCTTGGTCCAACAAAGGACATCTTTCCAGTTAAGATACTCCATAACTGGGGAATTTCATCGAGACTAAGCTTACGAATGAGTCCTCCTCCTAAAATAAGATAGTCACTTGCTTTAATAAGATGGGTGGCAACTTGGGGAGTATCAATTTTCATAGTCCTGAATTTAGGCATTAGAAAGATTACATTTTTCTGGCCTACTCTTTTAGACCAATGGATCACGGACCCACGACTAACCATGAAGATGAATAGACTTACTAGTAGAAAAAAAAATGAACATGGGATCAATAAAATAATCACAAAAGTAATATCAAAAATACGTTTTAACATTACTACTTATGCCAAACTGTTCTATTAACAAAATCAGTATAACTATAGATAATTCTAAGAACTTTCTTAGAAACATCAGTAGCATCATAATCTGGAATGTCCATAGTTGGAGTATCTTGATTTTTTACTAACGCTATTGATCGAATCACTGCATCTGCATATAGCTCACTCATAATAACAGTTGCTCTATCCATACCCTCGGGTCTCTCATGAGCTTGTCGAATAGTAATGGCCGGAAATTTTAGAATAGAAGATTCTTCTGTAATTGTACCACTATCTGAAATTGTACAAAACGCAGACTTTTGTAGCTTTATATAATCAAAGAATCCCAATGGCTTCATAAATTCAATGAGAGAGTTCTTTGCAGTATAATTTAATTTTTCTAACTTAATTCTTGTTCTTGGATGTGTTGAGACAATAATTCTCTTCTTATACTCTGCTGCCAATTCTTCTAAAGTTTGAAGGAAGTTATTAAAGTTCTCTTCTGAATCAACATTCTCTTCACGGTGCACACTTACAACAAAGTAGTTATCCGCTTCAAGAGACAGATCATTTAATACATTTGATTCTTCAATATTTGATTTATAATGATCAAAGATTTCAACCATTGGTGAGCCCGTTTTAATAATTGTATCTGGCGAGATACCTTCATTTAACAGATACCTTCTCGCGTGCTCAGAGTGGACCATATTAATATCACTTAAGTGATCTACAATTTTTCTATTAACTTCCTCTGGTACCCTTTGATCAAAACAGCGATTCCCTGCTTCCATGTGGAAGATTGGCACTTTTCTTTTTTTAGCGGCTATAATTGCAAGACAAGAATTTGTATCACCATAAATGAGAAACGCATCTGGCTTCTCTTTTTCAATAACGACATCAAATTTTGTAATAATATTACCGATTGTTTCCGCTGTAGATGAGCCGACAGCTTCTAGGAAGTGATCAGGCTTTTTGATTCCAAGGTCTTTGAAAAAAATCTCATTGAGCTCGTAGTCAAAGTTTTGCCCTGAATGAACTAGAACATGCTCTACATTTTCCTCAAGTTCCGAGAAAATACGAGAGAGCTTTATAATCTCTGGTCTTGTTCCAACAAGCGTTAAAACCTTTAGTTTACGTCGCGTCATAAGTCGATCCTAATCTGTATAAATAACTTTCTAATAATAGACAAGAAAGGCCCCTTTGTCCTCATTTTCATACTAGAATTATTAAACAAATGGCATATCAACTGATATAAATATAGACCAAATTTAATGCTTAACATTAGGAGAGCTCTTTGAAAGTTTTAGTACTAGGTGGCCTTGGAATGCTGGGTCATAGACTCTATTTAACACTTAAAGAGTCTCATGAAACTCGCTTCACTTTTAGAAAAGCTAAAACAGCCCTAGAATTAAACTTTATTAAAAATGAAGAGGGTAACTTCTACGAGAATATAGATCTCTCCAGCATGCAAAATTTAGAGAAAGTTATCACAGACTTTAATCCAGACATGGTAATTAACTGCGTTGGAATAATTCAAAAATCGGTTATTAACAGCACTCCAGAAATCGCCTATGGAATAAACTCAGTTCTTCCACACAAAATAGCTGCGCTAGGTCTAAAGCATAACTTCAAACTTATTCACATTAGTACAGACTGTGTCTTTAGTGGAAAAGAGGGAAATTACACGGAAGAGTCTCCTATAAATCCATCAGGAACATACGGAATAACTAAACAACTTGGAGAGGTTGATTACCTAGAAAATACTCTAACGATTAGAACTTCAATAATTGGAAGAGAGCTCGGGAATTCTAAAAGCTTAGTTGAGTGGTTCATTAATGAAACTGAAGTTGGTGGCTACGAAAATGTATTTTACAGCGGACTCCCTACCTACACTCTTTCAAAATTAATTAATGAAGAAATTCTAAATCGTCCAGAATTGAGTGGCATAATAAATATAGGCTCTCATCCAGTCAGTAAATTGGATCTACTTAAATTCATAAATGACGAATTTAATCTAAGTAAAAAAGTTAATAGAACAAAAGGTCCAGACTTAAATATGCATCTCAACTGTAGTTCATTTGAGAAAATCACTAAAAAAGAAACACCAAAGTGGGAAGAGCTTACTCAAGATCTACTAATAGCTGATCCTCTTTACGATAAATAATCATTAGGGTCTTATCTGTAATATAAAATAGCCCTATTGTTATGATGAGAGTCCCAAAGAGTTGATAGCTCTGACTTGGAACGTAACCAAAGTGGGTAAATCTAAAGGCCACGATTTGAGACAATAAAGAAGTTAAAACAAAGTTTCTTCCAGAGAATGTAATGAAAAAGGATTCAAATCCCCATCCAATAAGTCCAACAAAGGTCATGCCTAAGAATACAAACCAAAATTTCCCTGGGTAATAAAGAAAAGCAATAATTCCAGGAATAGAGATGAAGTGATGTTTGCTAAAATCAACTTCATTATAAGATGATTCTATAAATGTTGAATCATAAACACTTATGGAACCATTTCTCATTTTCTCCTTCAAAGCACTTTTAAAAATTCCCCAATCTTTTTTTGGATAAGATGCTACAGACAATACACCTTCTGCTCCTACCCAACGATCAATAAAAAGAAGTTTAACTTTCTCATTGGAATCAACAATGGATTGAACTGATAATTCTTTTTTTATCTCAACAGGACTGTAAGAAAAAAGTCTTAAAGTATTCACCATGGAAATTGAAATTCCAAAGAGAACAATAAAAGATCCAGTCACAAGAAGTAAATATTTAAGACGAATTCTTTTCTTAAGCTCAATAAGTTTACTTAAAACTCCAAACAATCCTGCAGATGAATTTAAAATCATTCCTCGGCTCAAAATAGAAGTGCTTGATAAGAAGGATTCAAAGATAAAAAGAAGAGTGTTAAAAAGAGGATATTCTTTCTTCTGAATTTCAAAGTGAAGAAATAATGCTGCCACCGAAGACAATCCAAACGAAACAAGCCAAGCATAGACTCCATAAATGACAAAAGGTAAGTTTTGAGGAGGAATAGTACCGCGTTGATAAATATGAAAATACACATTAGAAGTTGTAATTAATAATACAAAAGTAATATAACAAGTGAGAGTTAATGTTCTATTTTCAAAATAGAACCTTTCTATATGACTCAACCCAAAGCTATTGTCTTCCTGTCTACTTTGCGCCGAAAATAACTTTCGCCTAATAAGTGAAAGAGTAATCAAAGGTAAAATCCCACAAATAATAACAAGCATGGCTTCATTAAACTGGCCGGGCTCTCCTGAATAGTTTCCAACAGATTCGTTAAACTTTCCTTCATAAAAAATTGTTCTGAATGTAATTTTTAGCCAAAATCCTAACCAGAAAAACACAGACAAGAACGAATCAAAGAAGATCTTCTTTTTGCTAAATCCGAGAAATAAGTAAAGATTTACAACAAAGGCGAATGTGAAATATAAAAAAGAATTTCCTGGAACTAAAGAACCACACCACAAGGTGGCAAGAAAAAATATAAAAAAGAGGGTATAAAATATTCGATTAAAGACCATTGTAAAAATCGTTATCAACCATGATATCCTCAACGAGTTCAGTCCATGGTAAATACTCAAATCCTACAGTTTTATTAAAGTGATCAGAGTTTAAACTTCGATCAACTTCGAATTCATTATTTACTTCAATCTCTATGTCGAGACCCAACGTATCTTTAAAGGCCTTAAGTAATTCATACTTATTTATTTTTTGACTAGCAATGTGGTAAAGCCCGTTTAATTCTTCATTTGGAACAATTTTTTCGAGCAAAATTTTTGCAAGAGTTTTAGCTGGAAATCCTGAAAAAATAGCTTTAGTAAATCCGCCAACTTTTCCACCGTTTTGTGACACAAACCATTCAAGTAAGCCATTTGCTTCAAAAACTTCACGACCTACACAAGAAGTTCTAATTGTTACAACATTCTTGTACTGTGTAACTTCACCTAAACTCTTAGTTTTACCGTAAAGATCAGTAGCATTTGCTGAATCATTCTCATCATAAAATCCATCTCTACCGTCATAAACACAGTCTGTGCTAAATTGGATCATTCTTGAATTATGTTTTTCACAAATTTCTGCTAACAGATGAGGAAATAGAGAATTTGATTGAATTGTCACAATTGGATTTTTAGATTCTTTAAGCTGCTTTATAACCCCTACACAGTTGAGAACAACATCGGGTTTAACTTCACCTATGATAGAGTCAATTTTAGAAATATCTTTAACATCAACATTACAAAAAGATTGCTGACTATTAATTCCTTCTATATTTGCAAGGGGACCTAGTTCCGGTCTTCTAATTACACCATAAGTTTCATGAACTTTACCAAACTCAGCCCACATTCTATGACCAATCATTCCTGACGCACCAAGTATTAGTACTTTCACAAAAACTCCATTCTTACTAATAATTCGAGCTTATTATGTCACTAATTGGCAATCATTCGCAAAAAAATATTTATACAATTTAAAGACTATTTTGCGAGGACCATTAAAGAGAAACCTCCCAAGATACGCGCCGCAAGATCAGGGCTTAATGCAAAGAGGATCTTTCTTGGAAACTTTAGTAAATTGGCTTTCCAACCTCTATTTGGTAACTCAAGAGAACCTGAAGTATAAAAATAATCAAGAATCTCATAACCTGTATCCTCCAAAAGAGCTAAAGCCAATTCTTTAGTATAGTAGTGAATATGACCTACACTCTTCCGAGTTTCTAAAATTGGCTTCATACGCAGAAGCGACTGAACAGAAAGATCGAGGGGAATATGAAAAATTTTATACTCGGCCTTGGTGCCCATATTTCGTAGAAATGTAAAATTATCTTCAATGTGCTCAAAAACATCAATGGCCATTAATAACTCATACTTTTTCGAATCAGCTTCCATTAAATCTTTATTATAGAATTTTATTTTTTCTGTCTCTTTCGTTTTTGCAAGGCTATAGGCATCTTCAGAGATGTCATAACCATCTAAACATTTAATATCACTCATCTTAACTGCTAAGTTACGAAGAACTTCTCCAGCTCCACAACCAACCTCAACAACACTACTTGGTTTTAATTTATTATTTTTGAGAATTTTTAAAATATTTGAGGCTTTCCAGACAGAATCTTCCATATGCCAAGAGGGGTTTGAATCTAGGTATTTTCCATCGTTATAGATATCACGCATTTTTTTCTCACTAAAATTACTATTCATTATTAACATAACAGCTGAATCGAACAATTTACAATGATATCATCGCAAGACTTGTTTACATATTGTATAACAATGAGAGTTTTTATAAAATACATTCAAAAAACACGACAAGAGTAAACTTTGAAAAAAATGACTAAACTAGTTATAAATGCCCAATCTGCACATTTAGGTGGAGGCATTACTTATTTGATAAATTTACTAGAAAAAACAAAGAACTTTCAAGTAGTTCTCCTTGTTAACAATAACAATATAGATAAGTTTACAATTTTTGAAAAATTTGAAAATATCGAATTCCATAAAAGCAGATTTGCTGGAAAATCTCTAGTTCACCGATCTCTTTGGGAGAATTTCTATCTTCCATTTTACTTAAAAACATCCAAAGCTGATCTCCTGTACTCTGTTTCTGGAATTCTTCCCAAGTTTTATATTCCGAGAACTTGTAAAACTGCTGTTATCTGTCAAAATATGATTCCATTTTGTCCGGAAGAGTTAAACAGATTTGACTCATTTTTCACAAGACTCAAATTTCATATTATAAAATTCTCACAAATAATTTCTTTTAAAAAAGCCAACCTGGTTATTTTCATTTCAGAATTTGCGTATACTACTATTGCTCAGAAAATCTTAAAGAATAAGGTTAAATCTTCCACAATTATCCCTCACGGATTACCTGATATTTTCATACCAAAAAAAGTTACAGACTTAAAAAATCCTCACCAATTTGAATACGTTATTTATGTATCAAGTATGTTTGAATACAAAGCTCAACTAGAGCTCATCGATGCATGGATTCTTTTAAAGAAAATGAGAGAAACAAATGAAAAGCTTATTTTGATTGGTCATAATGAAACAAGCTATGGAAATAAAGTAAAAGCTAAGATCAAGGCCAATAATCTAGAAGATGAAATACTTCTAAAGGGTCATATTGAATATACTAAGCTTCCTCACTACTATCAAAATGCGAAGCTTAATATCTTCTCTTCTAGTTGTGAGAATTGCCCCAATATACTTTTAGAAGCTCTTGCGTCTGGAGCTGCAACTCTATGCTCAAACTTTTCTCCAATGCCAGAGTTTGCTGAGAATGCTGTTCAATATTTTAACCCGTATAATATTACTGAAACTGCTGAAAAGATTGCAACCCTTTTAGAAAATAAAAAACAACGTGAAGAATTATCTTTTAAGGCCTTAGATATATCTAAAAAATATAAGTGGACCACGGCTAGAGATAAAACGTTTCAAGCTTTCCAAGAAATTATTGAAGTTTGATACGGATCAATTTTAAAGATAACAAAAGTAAACCTACTAATGCCTTTAATTTTACACTTAATATATTTGAACCCAGAGAAGAAATATAGGCTCTACCTGCTTCTTTAAACATATTTAACTTATGAAAGATTCTTGCGCTAGTATAAGAAATATTCGCTTCCGCGAACCTTTGTTTTCTTAAGTTCAAATGCTCTTTGTATCTATAGTAGATGATTTTATGGACATCTATTATTTTGATCGATGATTCAGATAAGTTTTGTCCCGGCTCTAATCGATACTGCCCTAGAATTTTTTCAATATATAAAAATTTTGAGGAAAGACGAGATACCTTGATCCACAGGTCAAGATCTTCACCAGCAATAAAAGATTTATCTTCTTCTATATAGCCGGCTCTTTCAATGAGTTCTTTTTTCACCATTGCACCTGAGTTAGCAATGGCATTTCCATTTACAATAAGATCAGTAAAACAATCACCAGATAACTTCCTAGTATTTACTATTCCTCTGGACTCTCGTTTATTATTTATAATTTCTAATTGATGGTAGATGACATCTTGATTTTCAAAATAAGTAGATACCTCTTCAAGTTTATTATCTGACCAAGAATCATCATGATCTAAAAATGCAATCCACTCACCGCGAGCCTTCTTAATTCCAGCATTTCGAGGTTTCGCAGGCCCTCCTGAATTTTGATTATGTACAAAAACAATATCTAGTCTATCTAGATAGCCTTCTACTAATTCAATTGTATTGTCCGTCGATCCATCATCACTTAGAATAACTTCAAAGTTTTTGTACTTTTGATTAACCAATGAATTCATTGTATCTAAGATCATCTCTCCAGGGTTATAAGATGGAATGATAATTGAAATTTTTGGATTTTCGACTTTCACATCTAAGCCTTAAAGTCGTAGTCTTCAAATTCTACATCCCAATCATCTTGATCATCCGGATGCCAAGAAGGTGAAGGCATATTTAAAATATAGGCATCTGTATCACCAATATTTACGAGGGCCGAAGGAATTCCAGCAGGAACCTGAACAGTGGAGAACCCATGATTTTCTCCAGAAAATTTCTCAGTATATGAACCATCTTCATTTCTTATGACTATTTTCACATTCCCTTTTATACACGTAAACAATCCCCATCTTTTCTTATGGAGATGAGGACCTTTTACATCACCGGGAGTAGAAACCGTTAGGTACACCTGCTGTGGCCATTGAGCTTCATCTACAAAACCTTCGTGAACATTTAATATTGGAACTAAGAAACCATTCTCCTTTCCACTATTTGTAGTTGTGATTATTTTTGGATTTTCTTTCGTTTTATATTCACTCATTTTGTCATCCTAGATATTGTTTCTTTTATTCCATCTTCTAATCTTGTAAATTTGTATCCAATCGTATCTTTTATTTTCTTGTTTAAGAAGCTCGTATTTGGTGCCCTTGCAGCTAAGCTAGGAAAAGCATCGGAAGAACACTCCTCTAAATTACTTTCACAGTTCTCAAGAGACTTCTTTATGATCTGTCCTAGCTCAAATCTATTTACAACTTCATCACCAGAAATATTAAAGACTCCTGTATAATTGTCCGCAATAAGTTGAGTCGAAACTCTTATTAGATCCTCGATATAAAGAAGATTTCCATACACATCATTAACTAATTTCATATCTTTGTTCTGAGAAAGAAAATGAATAATTAATGTAGCAGGGTTATTTCTATGAAACTCTTTTTTAGGACCATAGATCGTCATCGGCCTAATCAATAGAAAATCATTAGACTTTTCTAGAATAAATTTATCCGCTTCTGCTTTGACTTTTCCATAGCAATTCTTTGGTTCCATTACTGAATTTTCTGAATAGAGTGGATCGTCACCATCATAGACAGCATTTGAAGAAAGGTGAACTAACTTTATTTTTTTAAAGTTTGTTAGTTCAACTAATTTTTTTACGTGAGTATAATTTAATATCCTAGCTTGGTCTTGATCACGCTCACACTCATCGACAATTCCCATACAAATACAGTTAATGACAATATCAATTTTTTCTTTGTCTAAAAGACTAGAGATGAAACTCATGTCAATGGAGTTTCCAACTATATTTTTTACTCCAATGACCTCTTCTTGAGCGCTACGAGATACTCCAAATACAGAATTTTTTAATCCCAGCTCTAAACCAAGAAAAAAGGCAACATAACTATTTGAGCCCAAGATTAGTATTCTTTTCACTTATTCACCTTCAAATTTTAATATAATTAGATTAATTAATATTACTAAAGTATTCATATATAGGGTAGTTAGAATCAAGTAAATTAAGAGTTAATGATTTTCAAGTAATTGTCACACATTGTTTTTGAGCTAAAATATTCTTTAAACCTATTATATCCATTAATTCCCATAGTCGTGGCAAGCTCTTTATTCTTCAATAATTTTGTTATTTTATCTGCAAGCATAACTTCATCCCCGGCCCTCACAACAAAACCAGTTTCTCCATCTACTACTATTTCTTTCATGCCACCAAAGTCTGTACATATGACAGCTTTCTTTTGCCTCATTGCTTCGAGAATTACCATTCCAAAACTCTCATAAGCAATCGATGGTACTACCAGAAAATCAATTCTATTCAAGAATATATCTACATCATTGTGAAAACCTAAAAAATGTACTGGATTTTTACAATCAATACTCTTTTCCTTTAAAATTTTTAAGAAACTCTTCTCCCCTGGCCCTAAAAGAGCTAGTTCACAAGGTTCATTAATTCTTTTAAAGCCATCAAGTAAAAAGAGAGTTCCTTTGTGATAATTAACAGCACCTACAAAGCCAATTGCAGGAAACTTTGGAGAATAGTCTAATGTGATAGAAACATTTACACTTTCTTCAATTGAGATTCCATTATAAATTCTTTTTAAGGGAATATTAAATACACTAGTTTCCAATACATCTTTTACACTATCTGAAACTGTCATTATTTCTGTAGCACTCCACTTGACAAGCCTAGCCTCTAGTTTCCTATATGTGTTAACAATCAAGCTTAAAGATCTTGGTGATTGAGCAGGATGGCTATGAATAATTAAACATCTATTTTTAACTTTTAAAATCTTCGCTGCAATCAAAATCCATCGCGAGATAGGACTTCCAGGCCACCCACCATTATGACTAATAATTGATTTAGTATTACACTTTTTAAGAGTGACAATTAGACTTACAATAATCAAAGGTAAAAAGATAAAATTAAGGCAATGTCCTAAAACATAAAATACTTTTGTGAATAAACTGTATTTTAGAAAAGGCGAAAAGAAATGGTTCATGATCGTACTTGGCAAAGGATATGAAAGTTCTTCGAACTTCATATTTTTATATAGTTTGGAAGTTTTTTCTAACTCCTCTTTACACCAATGCTCTTTATTAACCAAAGTAGTAACTCTAGAAATATTGGAAATCTCTTTTCCTAAAGTTTCAAAAACTAAATACATTCCTTTAGTTATTTTTTGATATTCATCTGTAAAAAGAACAATAGACATGTCGTCTCCTGTGACAAAAGATATTAATGATTCTATTTTCTATATAACATAGATATATCACACGTTCTCACGACTAAGGTTTAATAAAATATTACCTAGTTTTCGATGAGGGTTTTTCTGAATTCTAGCATATTTGTTACAAAATTCTTTTCTTGCATTTTGAACACTTTCACTTTGCCACCAGTTATCCACATCATCCCAAATATTATTTATATGTTCCGCTGCATTTTCAGAATTTATAAAGAGAATCTTACAGTCCATTAATAATTTATAATCTATTAGCACCTCATCCAACAAGTGATCTAATCCATCATTCCAACAGGCTACAGTTGGAAGATTCATTGCTAAAGTTTCTAGAATTCCTGTTGAATCATAACCATGATAAATAAGCCTTGCTTCTCGAGTCAACTCTCTAATTCCCTTAGTACCAAAATCTAAGTTAACATCATTAAATTCATCTACCCATCTCTTATCCGCCTCTGAACCAGTATAATTAAACATGCTATGAAGCCTTACGATTGAATTAGACTGAATACTTAATTTGAGATTCCTATAAAAACTAAATTGTCCAACTAGATAAGAATTTAGAAACTCATCGTGAACATCGTAGAACGTTTCTCTATGAAACATTGGTCTTTGAATGATTAACAGATTACCTCTTTTATTGATCTTGAATTTTGACGAGGCATCAATTTTAAAAATAAACCCAGGGACACATTTAGTAAGCTTGTCCTCCCAGCCCCAAGTAATAAAGGCATCACACGTTCTTCTCTCTGGAACATCTTTATTTCCCCAAAACCAATGGGTTCCATAATTACTACCATGCTGGCCTGTATAGTACTTAATACCTTTTTCAACACACAGAGCAGTATAAATTTTAAAAACATCATCTGTGTCAAAATTATTCGATGTAAAAATAAACTTGGGATTCTTGGGCCAAGAACTTAATTTGATACTTTCTATAATTTCATAAAAGTCTTCTATATAAGACCTAGGAATTAAAAATTTTATATTGTAACGAAGAAAATTTTCAAAATCACTACTAATTTTATCTTCAAAATTAATATTATCTCTAAGTTTAGTATTTAATTTATTGCTTTTATAACTAAGACTTTTCCATAGTTGAGGAATCTGTTTAAGAAAAAAACTAAGTTTTAAATCATTTTTTTTTGTCAAATAACTGCTTAAAATAAAAGCATCTCGATCTTTAGAAAATTTACTTAAGATAAATGTAAAAAAATTAGAAACTTTTTGTTTAATGTTATCTTTTCCATTTACCAAGTTTTCTTTTTCTTCTACAACTTTTTTTAAATCTATATTTATAACATCTACATTCTTAGGTTTTATGAACCTAAGAATATTGGCATAATAAGAATGATTCCATTCATCTTTGTTACTATTTAACACAAATGTATAGGAGTCTTTATTTACCAAACTGTATGAACTTTCTTGAGGAGTATAAAAAGAAAACAAGTCTTCTCTTTCAACTACTTTTTTCAATGTATGATAGCGGTTGTAGCTAATATTAACGTATCGATTCAACCAGTGGCCTATGATTATTTCCCATGAACGATCACCTAAAGATATTTTATGTATTTCTGATAGTTTTAAGATTAAATCTTTGAAGAGGCTTTCTTCTATCGGTTTCAGTAAAGCATATATTCGTTTTTGTTCTGAAGTTGTTCTCAAAAGTGGAGAAATAATCTCATCCTCTTTTTTCATTTTTTTTTCTAACTTTCTATCTATGCACCAAAGTCCGAGAAAAACTCTCTTCTTACTATTCCCCCAAAACTTCTTATCCTTTGAGGTTACTATTACTGTATTCATTCTTGCTCGCAATTAAAAAACTCCTTTATGCATAATTATATTTTAATTACCAAGTTCATTTTTTAAGATATTTTTCAAAATTTTATTTCCAGGATCAAAACTCATCACCTTTTTAAAATTATTTTTATCCAACAACAATTTCCATTCATCATCATTTATCTTAAACAATCTTTCTAGAATAGCCTCATATCTTTGAAGACAAGGTATATTTGTCCAAAAGTCTCCATATTCCCCAGGGTCATCTGGCCATGCATAACTCCAACCTGGAATTTTATAAATATTTGACCTCACACTAAAGAATGCTGTTTTAGTTCCCCTAGCAGCAGCCTCGTAACCTAAAGTCGAATCTACAGTTACCGTAACTTCTGAAGCTTTTAATGCTCTATAGCTAGAAAGTTCATTTTCAAAAGTTAAAAAGTTAACTTTTTCTCCAAGAATTGATTCAAAGTACAGTCTCTCAAGTTCAAGATTTTCCAGATTGTCAAGATTCCTTGGTATTACAAAAAGTCGCTTATTATTTTTTTTAGAGAAATCGCGCATAAATGAAAGTATTGGTTTTTCAATATTTGAAAAAAAATCGTTATTATTGTAGGTTTTGTTTTTTGTAACAAAATTTATATTAGGGCTCCATTGAGATATGTAAGTGAGAGAATTTTTAATCTTTGGTAAATTCATTTCAGAGATTTGGTTATTTTTAAAATTACCTATTGGAAATACGTCACCCTTTAAATATTTTTTAAATTCATATCCGACAATTTCACCAAAAGTTAACATGTAATCAACTTCAAAATTTTCACAATTAGATCTATCTAGTAAGTCAAAAATATCTGTGTAATAACCTCTTACTCCATTTTGAAGAAAAATAGTTTTACAACTTGTGTTACTTTTTAATTTATAAAAATCTTTATTATTATCCTGAAGAGTAATGATTAATTTGGGAGACACTTTAGAAATATAATTATTATAATAATTTTCTTTCAAATTTCCTTTTTGAAAGAAACTTTTAAATAGAATCGGTAGGTTGTACTCTTCTCCTCGAATATTTAAAAAACTAGGGTTGTACAAGTTTAAATGAGTCATCAATAAGTGACTATTAAACTTATCAAAAACAAGGATATTACTTTTACTAGGAGAACGAAAAACATATTTAGATTTTAAGAATCTTTTTATCTTTGATAGCAAGTTAGACCTCCCCTACAATAATAGACTCTGCATAACTCCAATCACGAGGTAAATCTATATCAATACTTTCTTTATCATTCATAATTAGAGGATTTACTACTTCAGCGTAAAAGCTTCTCTTTTCCCTAAAATGCTCAACCCCGACAAGATAAAAAGCTCCATTCACAGTATAAGAAGGATCAAGATCTTGAGAGCGCGTTTTTAATCGACCTAATCCAAACATGGGAGAAAGAAAGTCACCATCTTTTTTAAAACACCAGTAAGGATGATCAATTGTTCTTGAAAATCCTATTACTGGAATCTCTGGATTACTTTTAAAAAGGTCTATTCCTCTTTTTATACTTTCATCTGTCCTAAAAGGAGAGGTGGGCTGTAGCAACATGAGTGAATCAACTTTTCCATGTTCATTTTCGAACCAGTCAAGAGCATGCAAACAAACATCAACAGAAGAAGCTGTGTCCGAAGAAAGTTCTCTCGGTCTTAGCCAAGGAGCCATCACCCCATATTGTTTACAAATATTTAATATTTTTTCATCGTCTGTAGAAATAAGAATCTTTTCTACTCCATCAACTTTTAAAACAGTATCGAGGGTCCACTGAATAAGGGTTTTACCGCCAAGTTCTTTAGTATTCTTGCCAGGAATTCTTTTGGATCCTTTTCTTGCTGGTATAATCACTAATATTTTCATAAGTCCAAAAACCTTTGAAGTACTTTTAGCCCAAAATCTCCACTCTTTTCTGGATGAAATTGGCACCCCATTATATTTTTACATTGTACAACGGAGCTAATTTGAATATCTTGATAAGTAGAAAAGGATATTAAGTTATCTTTATTCTTTGGAATGGCCATAAATGAATGTACAAAGTACATTTCATCACCTTTATTGTTATTCTTAAGAATAGTATCTTCCCAAGAAATGGACTCACTTCTATCTAGAGAATTCCAGCCAATATGAGGTATTTTCACTAATTTGCCATCTTTATTAGTTGTTGGAATCTTAACTATTTTCCCTTCAATAAGACCTAATCCATTTGTTAAGCCAAACTCTTCACTTTCGTCAAAAAGCATTTGCATTCCAAGACATATTCCAAGAAGAGGTATTCCTTTCTCAGCAACTTTTTTAACAACAGTATCTAATCCAGTCTTTTCAAGTTCCTTCATACCGTTTGAAAAAGCTCCTACTCCAGGAAGAATGACTCTCTCTGATGAAAGAATAACATCTGGATTTGAGGACACTACCACTTCCGCACCAAAATACTCAATTCCTCTTTTTACACTAAGAAGGTTTCCAACTCCATAATCAATTATTGTTACATTATTTGTTTTCATTACATCTAACTTCAATATTTACGTTTTTTGCAAATTCTCTCAATTCAGGAAATGTCGTTTTCTTGTAATGAAGTACGCTGGCAAAGGCAACGGCATCAGCACCACCTATTTTAACAACATCTTCTAAGTGTATATTTTTTCCCATTCCGCCACATGCAATAATGGGAACATTAACGACCTCAGAGATAACTTTGACTAAATTTATGTCAAACCCTTTCTTCGTGCCTTCCTTATCAATAGAAGTTAACATAACTTCTCCAGCACCAAGGGTCACAGCTTTCTTTACCCACTCAGACACATCTAATCCGGTTGGCTCTCGTCCATTATCAACATACGCTTCCCACTTTCCTTCTTCTTTAAACTTTGCTTCAACAGAAAGGACCATACATTGACTTCCAAACTTTTCAGCGACTTCTGAAATTAGTTCAGGACGAGAAATTGCTGCAGTATTAATAGCAACTTTATCTGCTCCACATCTTAAAATATGATTAACGTCTTCAATACTTCTTATTCCCCCACCAACAGTAATGGGAATAAAAACATCTTTTGTAACATTTTCAACGATTTCTCCAAGAGAATTTCTTCCATATAGACTAGCAACAGCATCCATATAAATAAGTTCATCAGCTCCCTGCAGATAATAGTCTTTTGCAAAATTATGAGGACAACCAATAACTCTTACCCCTTCAAGGTTGATTCCCTTAATAAGATTAGGTCCTTTAATATCTAGTCGAGCAATTAGCCTTATCTTTCTCATTCAATACCTACTGATCGTAAACAGCACTATTAAGCTTCCACTCTCCGCTTTCTTTTGTCCAAATATGTGGCGATCGCCAACTATCTATAACATCATGAAATTCCTCTTTGGTAATTGAGCAAAAGTCCAAGAATTCTTGATAATACTTCTGAGGAAACTCTCCGTCATACCGTTTAACAAGAGCACACCCTTCTTCACGAGTTATTTTTTCGTCTCGAATCTCGTGCGCAGTATCTGAAGTAGTTCGCCCTATTCCAAATTTTATGTAGGCGAGATAGTAATGATATCCATCAAATCTATCATCTAGACTCGCATACTTTGAATAAGTTCCTTCATTTCTTTCAGGATTGGGTACAAAGTCAACATTGTCAGTTGCATAATAGAAATTCTCTTGAGGATCCCAATTCTTATAATATCCAAAGAAATGAATCGATGTTTTATTATCTACAATATCTTTATAATCAGGGGCCATAAAGGGTTTTAAGTCTGACATAGAAACTCCATGTTCAGTCCAAAACTCAGGAGGTAACCCAGAAAAATAATGCTCATCATGGTCTGCGATATCTCTATCGGGCCTAAGAGCATTTTTCATATCCCCACCATACTCGACCTCACCATTCTCACCATACATGATTAAAGGGACTTTATATTTAACAGAGATATGAAGAGGAAAGTTTGTCTGACCGTAAATAAAAGGTTGAAACGGATCTCCAATATGCTTAAAAGATAATTCAGTTAACTTCCTAGTAACTTTTGGATTTGGTGTTCCTAAAATATGATCAAATCCAGATGCTATAAAGTTATCAAGATTCTCTCTTCCAATTTCAGTACTTTTCAAAGGTGACCAAGTAACCGTTAAGGGATTCATTCCATATTTATATTTTAATTGATGAGCTACAAAACTTCCATCTTTACCACCACTACAGGGAACTATTACGTCAAAATCACCATTATCTTTCCTATATTTATCACATAGATCCATCAACTCTTTTTCTCTCTGAGTCCAATCTATTTCACTTCTTTTGAATTTAGAAAAAGTACAAGCCGAACAAACTCCATTTTCATCAAAAGTTATTCTTGGCCTCTGATTTGATATTGTACATTTTTTACAAAACGTAATTTCCGTAGGTAAGCTATATCTAGCTTGAACATCCTTTCTTTCCATTTCTATATCCTGTTTTTTAAGAAAAATTTATTATGTATGTCATAATTCATAAAGTTATTACTCTTTTCTAATATTCTTTCTAGCCTTATCTAAATCAGCTGGTCTTCCAACATCGAGCCAAGGCTCATGCATTGGATAGACAATTGTTCGCATTCCATTATTCTGTAGCTTAGTAAATAATGCAGGCATATCATAACGCTTCCCTGGCTCCAAAAGAGATAAGGAACTTGGCTCTAGTACATAAACTCCAGCGTTAATATGACTTCTAGTAATTGGTTTTTCCTCAAAGCCTATAATATCAACTCCTTTTATTTTAACTACACCAAAAGGGTGCTGCCACTCATGATGTCTAACGGCCATGGTTGCTTTCGCGTCATTACGCTCATGAAAGTCAACCATCTCGCTATAGCGAACCTCACAAAGTACATCTCCATTTGTTACAATAAAAGGCACATTAGGTTTTGCACTTAATAAGCTTAAAGCACCAGCAGTTCCAAGAGGTTCAACCTCCTTCACATACTCAATATTAATATCCCAACTAGATCCATCTCCAAAATAAGACTCAATCATTTCACCACAGTAATGTAGAGAAATGACAAAATTCTTAAACCCGTCAGACTTTGCTTTTAAAATTATATGCTCCAACATTGGTTTCCCATGAATTTCCAACATTGGTTTTGGACAATTTTCCGTAAGAGGAAGCAATCTCGTCCCCTTTCCGCCGGCCATAATTACAATTATATTTTCTCGCTCAGCTGTGGAGAAAAGTTCCTCCCATAAATGTAGGCCCATAACTTTCCTATTCTCATCTACAATAGGCAATTGATGTAGGCGATTACCCCGCATTAATTCTAATGCTGTTTCCCTTGGAAGATTGGCGGGTACAACAATTGGTCTCTTATGAATTATAGCTTCAATTGGTGTATCCATATTGTAGCCTTTTAGGAGTCCTCTTCTAATGTCTCCATCTGTCAAAGTACCAATCAAGCAAGTACTTTTATCAACACATAAAATTATTTGAAGGCAAGATTTATCCATATTTTTAATTGCCTCTCTAATTGTTGCCCCAGGAGACAACAATGATTCTTTCCAAGACTTAGATAAATTGTTTTCCATAATATTTTCCAACTTTTAATTTATTTTGCAGGTATTCCCATAACCATTTTACCATCTGCAACATCTGTTACAACAACTGCTCCTGCTGCAATTAAACAATTTTTCCCAATTTTTATATTTTGTATAATTCGTGCCCCCATTCCAATAAATGAGCCTTCGCCAATCGAGACACTTCCCGAAATAACTGCACCAGGAGCAATATGAACATGTGAACCAATCATACAATCATGGTCTACAATTGCTCCTGTATTAATAAGTACGTTTTCACCAATCACTACTCCTCGTTGAATAATAGCTCCAGCAAAAAATTGAACACCTTCCCCAAACTGAACTTCTCTAGAAACTATCGCACTTGGATGTATTAAATTTTTAAAGAAATATCCAGCATTCTTGTACTTAGAAAAAATTTTCTTCCTAAGTACAGTATTTCGAACTCCGCCAACACCATTAATCACAGAGGTATTTTTTTTAAACTCTTTTATGAGCAATTCATCGTTCTCAACCTTACCCTGAACATTATCTCCATTCAAAAGAACTATGTCCTCGACTACCTTTGAATGTCCTCCAGCTCCTAAAATATATAAATATTCAATCATAGCTCTACCATATCATTTTCTTTAAAACTTCTATTCGCTTTTTCCCCAAGGCAGCTCCAAAATTCGATAGGCTTCATCCCACCCTCAGGCCTCTTAAAGGTCAAATTATCTTTACTGAAAAAATCACCTTTTTTTATTTCTCTTGAAGCAACAATAGATTTACGAGCAACGACTTTATTTTTAAGTTCTGCCTGGGTAGCTTTCTTTACAAAAGAACCCAAAGACTCTTCAATATCTCTAATATTAGAAACCATTTCTTTTAACTCTATTGGCTCCAAAGAAGCTCTATGATCTGGACCAGGCATTTCTCTATCTAATGTAAAATGCTTTTCGATTACGCTTGCCCCTAAGCTAACTGCTCCAATTGCAACATGAATCCCCATAGTATGATCAGAATATCCCGTCCTTAAATCAAATTCCTCTCTAAGAGTTTTCATTGCATTCAAGTTTACATCACACATTTCTGTTGGATATTGAGTAGTACAATGTAAAAGAGTTACGTTTTCTTTCAACTTTGCTCTTCCTTCATTACATGAGAAAGCCTTTTTAAAATTATGAATATTCACTACCTCTTTCTTTAAATAACCAAACGCTAAGACCCCAAGGGCCTCCCGCACTTCTTCAATAGTTGCCATTCCTGTAGAGATTATAACTTTTTGACCTAGCCGAGCTATTTCCAGCAAGAATGGAGAATTAGTTAGATCTCCCGAAGAAACTTTTATAAAAGGAAGAGAAAATTCTCTTATGAGCATGTGAAGTGAATCAACATCAAAGGGTGTAGAAAGAAAACGAATACCTCTAGAGTTACAATAATCGAATAGCTCTTGATGCTCTGAGTAGTTTAATTCAAGTCTCTTTAACATCTCAAATTGAGATTCTACCTTACCTGTGTTTTCCTTTTGATACTCAGCCATTGAAGCGTCTTTCACGACAAGCTTATTCGCTTTAAATGTTTGAAACTTAACAGCATCAACTCCAGAATCTACAGCAACATCTATCAACTTCTTAGCTAAATCGATGGAACCATTATGATTGACACCTGCTTCAGCAATAATAAAAACACTATGACTCATAATTCCTCTCAACATGATAAAATTTCTTTTTTAAACAGTTTTCTTTTAAAGGAAATTTTTTTAAAATTTCAATTATCAGCGAAGAACTATTTCCATTGCCATAAGGAGTTTCAATTTTTGAGCAATCTAGATCCATCGCTATTTTTATATTATTCAATATATGATTTTTTAAAGGTGATGAATTTAATATAGATTTAGATTGCAATCTTCCGCCCTGTCGATCACCTATATTCACTGTCGCAACTCCCATACTAGGAGCCTCGTAAATCCCACTAGACGAATTGCCAAGAACAAGATCCACTTTAGACATGACACTTAAGTATCTGAGCTGTCCCAACGAAAAATAAGCAAAAGAACTAGGATTTTTTTCAACAAACTCATCAATCATTTCACCAATAAGCCTTCCTCCTGCATCAGAGTTAGACTTTGTAAATATAATCCCAAACTCGTCCCCTAACTCTTCAAGAGCATTTAACAACTCCTTAAAGTCTTCCTTATAAGAATTATTTTCTAATGTTACAGGGTGGTAGGTTACGAGAATGTTCTGTTTCTTAAAAGTGAGTTTTAAATCATTTTCAATTTTTTTTAATGAAAGAAGTTTAAGATTCTTTATATAATCAACTCCAGTACTTCCGACATTAAATACTCTTTCGGGCTCCTCTCCCAATTGAACAACTCTTTGTCTTGAAACTTCATTTGAAGTGAAGTGTAAGTAAGACATTTTAGTCATGCCATGCCTAAAAGCTTCATCCTGGGCTCCTTCAGTAGTATCTCCACCAAACATGTGAGCGACAACCTTATTACTGACAAATGCTGCCTGTGTAACTGCAAACATTTCATAGCGGTCCCCTAAGACCAGTACAATATCAGGACTGAGTTCATTAAAGGTATTTGAGAATCCTATAAGGGTATGACCCATTGATTTAATCACCGCAACATTAGAGTCACCAGACTCTATGATCTCTATCTTTTTATCAATTTTAAATCCATCACTCTCTATGAGTTTATATGTATGACCAAAGCTACCTGAGAGGTGAGTTCCTGTAACAATCAACTGTAACTCAAGATCTGGATCATCTTGAATCTTTTTCATTGGCCAATAAAGAAGTCCATAATCCGCTCGACTACTTGTAACAACACAAATTTTTCTTTTAATCATTAAATTTCTCCAAGATAAGGACTACTTGGAATATTTATAATTGCTTTTTCTAGATATTTAGCACAACTCAGATCCTCCATTTGAGGACAACTAACGTAAGGACTTAAACTTGAAATAAGCTTCCACGCTGGACGAGTCATTAAATTATCTGCGTTAGTTAGCTTTAAAATTTCATCCCTGATACCCAAGAAATCTTCTTTTAAGATTAAGGTATTCAACCAATAATTACTCTTTGTCCCTTCATTTTCATTGAAAAAGTAAACATAAGGATTATTTTCAAATGCTCTCTGATATAAGCTTGCAAGATTTCTTTTCTTCTCAATAAAACTAGGTAAGACCTCTAACTGCGCACACCCTAATGCCGCATTTAAATTTGGTAATCTATAGTTAAAACCCACCTCATCGTGAATAAATTCCCACGGATGACTAACTTTACTCGTTTTAGTGATATGCTTCAACCTATCAGCTAAGACTGAATCATTAGTTAAAATTGCACCTCCACCACCCGTTGTAATAATTTTATTGCCATTAAAGCTAAGAACTGCAAGCTCTCCAAAACATCCCGTATGTTTTCCCTCATAGTAACTTCCAAGAGACTCGGCGGCATCCTCAATGAGTTTAATATGAAATTCTTTGCAGACTTTCACTAACTCATTTATTTTTACAGGATGACCAAATGTATGCATCGCCATTAGAGCGCTAATTCTGCGTTTGGTTTTTTTATTATAACATTCGAAATTTTTAATCTCTGTATTATCTTTTAAATAGGCCCTTAACTTTTGAGGATCAACACCCATTGTTTCTTTTTCACTATCAACAAAGTGCGGAAAGGCGCCGCAATAACGAACAGAGTTTGCTGTTGCTACAAACGTAAAAGCTGGAACTAAAACTTCATCATTTTCCTTAACACCAAGAACTACCATTGCAGCATGTAGCCCAGCGGTTCCATTCACAACCGCAATTGCATGTTTTATTCCAGTAAATTTCTCAAGTCCTCTCTCAAAGTCCTCAACATAACTTCCTACTGATGAAACCCATCCTGTATCTATGCAATCTTTTACGTAATCAAGCTCATTCGCCCTAAAGGATGGCTCATGTAAAGGCACGAAACCATCACGATTTCCCACAACACTTCTTATTATTTTTAATACCTCTTCGGCAGGATTTTTAGACATTGTAAATATCAGCCTTATATTTATTTAAATTTTCTAATCTACAAAACCATTCGACAGTCTCAAGAAGACCTCTCTTGAATCCATCTCTTCCGCCATATGAAGGCTCCCAACCAATTAATTCTTTTGCTTTTTTATTTTCAGCCCACAATCTATTTACTTCACTTTTTTCAGGGCGCTTTCTTTGCTCATCAGATTCAATTATAATTTTCTTATTCATAACTTCCGAAATAATTTCAACAGTATCTCCAATAGAGACTTCAAAATTACTTCCAATATTTATAATTTCTCCATTCGATTTGTCAGAGTTCCCTACCGATATAAACCCATCAACTGTATCTTTCACAAAATTAAAATCTCTAGTAGGACTTAAGGAGCCTAACTTAATGGTACTCATGCCGCTCGCAATCTGAGTAATAACTGTTGGAATAATTGCCCTTGCTGACTGCCTTGGCCCATATGTATTAAAAGGGCGAATAATAGATACGGGAGTGTCAAAAGAATTATAGAAGGACATTGCAATTTGATCTGCCCCTATTTTTGAAGCAGAATATGGAGACTGACCCTGCAATGGATGCTCCTCCGTAATTGGGACGAATTGAGCTGTTCCATACACTTCACTTGTTGATGTGTGCACAACTTTACTTATTCCCAAGTCTCTTGCTGCCTGAACCACATTTAAAGTACCTTTAACATTTGTATCAATATAAGTGTCTGGTGAATGATATGAGTAGGGTATAGCAATTAAGGCCGCTAAATGATAAACCATTTCACAATCTTTCATTGCTGACCTAACGCCATTCGGGTCTCTTATGTCACCCATAAATATTTCAAACTTTCCTTTTACATCTTCTGAGCAATGATCTAGCCAACCCCATGTACCAAAGGAGTTATATAATACAAAAGCCCTTACCTCGTGTCCTTGCCTTACTAGCTCTTCCGTCAAATGTGATCCAATAAATCCATCCGCTCCTGTAACCAATATTTTCATTCAAGGACTCCCCTTTTACTTTTCTCACTGTCATTATCCTGTTAACTAAATTCAGAAGAATTAGTGGATAAGAATACATATATCTTGTACCAATTTGTTAAGCACTGAGCAAACAATTCTAAAAATGAGCGGTGCACAAGCCTTTCATTATAATTTCTCCAGAAAAAGCTAGATTGACAGGATGCTAAAAGCGCAGCGCACCATCCTTTCATTCTTGCTATAATTGCGAAAAACCAATGTTCATGGTAGATTTTCTTGAATTTTTCAATAAAAAATATTACCGAGGGAGATTTTTGTGACAACAGAATCACACACAACACACGAATTAAAAACGAGAGAAATTTATCAAAAACAACATGAGCGTCTTGCAACAGACGACGCAGCAATTGCCCGAATCAAGGGAATTTATGATGATGAGACTTTTGGTGTTGATCCCACTTGGTACGAGGGTAAAGAAGCTCTAGACATTGGATGTGGAAATGTTGGAGCCCTTATAGCAAAACTCACAGAGCTAAAGGTAAAAAAATCTTACGGTATTGATATTGCGACAGACTGGATGGACTCTTTGACAGCTTCTCTTGAGGGGCAAAATATTGGAAAAGAAAAATATGAGCTAAGCACCGGAAACCACCTTTCAATTCCTTTTGAAGATAATCGCTTCGACATGGTTTTTTCCAATGGAATCCTAATTCACCTACCGACATTAGAAGATATTAAAGCTGGTTTCAAAGAAGCCTCTCGAGTTTGCAAGAAAGACGGATACTTTTTTGCATCATTCGGTCCTTGCCAGGGCTTAGTTCAAGGAGCGATCTTTCCAGCGATTAGAAAATATTATAGAGAAAATAAAGAATTTGCAGCTTTTATAGACAACATCAATCCTGAAACAATTCATGAGTCTATCGACAAAATTACGAAAGACGCAAAGAAATTCGCTGACCAGGACTTCGACCAACAGTGGATGAAGTCTCTATTTGGCGTAGACTTTTGTGTCTTCCTTCAAAACTATATTCAGGCTCCATCATGGCTCTCTAATGAGTGTACTCCGGAATTTGTAGAAAAGATGTTTGAGGAAAATGGATATAAAAACGTTAAGCGTTTAAGCCATTTCTGTAAAAGAACAGACGTAAGAAAGTATTTTGCACCTCTTCACTTTGACATGGAACATCCAATGTCTAAAGTTCTGTATGGTGAGGGTTACGTACAGTATGTAGGTCAAAAGATTTAAAACCATTTTAATGATGCCTCTAAATTGAAGAGGCATCTTTTTTATCCTATTTAGTTTTTACATCCTAATTGCGTCATTAAGCGATGCTTCTTTTAAGTTTTTTAAAAAAATTATATAATATTTTCCCATAAAATATGGAACTTCTAATAATTGAAATACTTAGAAACAATCGAATCCTATCTAAAATACTTACTCTACCAGTAAAATTTTCTATCTCCATGGAGTAAGGTATTTCAGGACAGCTTTGAGAACTTACAACCCTACAATCTCCATTTTTAAGATGTTCTAGATTATAGTTTGGATTGACCGCTTTCTCTAATTCAGTCCCATCATACTTTTCTAAAAACTCATCTGGCCATTTAACGTAAGGCTTTTCATATGAGAAAACTCCTCCTACAGGGAAAAATCCCATCAATATTACTTCATTGCAAAGCTCTGAATCATTTTTAAGTCTTCCGTGCCAAGTTCTATTCAAGAAAAAACAAATATCTCCAGTTTTAGCCTCTAATTTTGTAAATAAAAAGCTTAATACTTGAGTCAGTACTGCAGGGATAAGGATATTATATTTTTTAATTAATTTTTTCACTATGTGTGAACCCTTTAAAAAGACAGTTCCACCTTTTCCCGCAGGGTTCTCCGATAAAACAATTGCCATGTTGAACTGCCCTGGTCCATCTTGATGGACATCGAGTCCGGGGTCTCCTGGGAATGACATTCTATACTCGATCTGCCATAATTTATATTCCTCACCTAACACATCATTTAAAAGGGCCTTGATTTTTGGGTGAGATATGATTTTCTCTAAATATGGAATTGATTTTTCATTATGAATTGGTAATGCCCTAAAGCCTGAACTTCCATCCTTCTCGTGCAAGAAATCGTTGTGAGTCTGATCAAAGTTTGAAAGTGTTTCGACACAAACTCTCTTTAATTCTAGTTTTTCTTCACTTGTTAAAAACTCTCCCCCTAGATTTGTAAAACCCATTTTTTTTATCTGTCTAAAAGAATTTGACATCATTTCTCCCCTACTAAGTAAAATAAAACAAATATAAATACCTATAAAGAAATCCCTAAATTAAAAAGTAAAGGTAATATAGAAAATCTTTATCACTCTTTACAAGAATATCAATTAGATTCCTGCACAGGCTTACTAAATCACTTTCGCAATTTGGACCAAACTCCTGACGTATGATAAAGAAATCGACCATTGACATTATTATAATCAGTACCCCATCCATATGTTTTTGTGTTGTACGAAAGCATGTCACCAAGGTGATGAAAAAGTTTTCCCAAAAAGTTCATAAACCTATTTTTGAAAAAAATCTTTTGCCATATGGGTCGACTACTTAAAGATTTAAGAGCTTGAGTTATAAATTCTATCTCAGATTTACTTAACGGAGTTTTAGGATGATGAACAAATTCAAGTGCAACATCGAAAAATCCATAAAGAGAGAGCATTGTAACTAATTTTATGAGTTGTTCTTTTATCTTGTCATTGGAATCAAACTCAAGAGAGTAAAATGATTCTATATTACGAAAATAGATAGCATCTGCAAAAACAATTTGCCCTCTTCTCGAAAGTTCTTTAGACATACTAGTACGATTGGCCCAATAACGATTCAGATCATACAACTCGAATCCTTTTTCCATTACGAAGGAATCTACATTTCTAAACAATGGCTGGTTTTCGTATATTTGAACAAACTCAACTTCAAGTTCTAGCCCTAGGACATTGTCCATTAAATCTTCTGCCCCCTTCAAAATGCTTAACTCAGCACCCTGAGTATCAATTTTAATAAAGTCAGGAGCTATTTTATTTTCGTTATAAACATTCTTCAGCGTAGTGCTTTCAAGTAAAATTTCCTTCTCTACATTCCAGTTCTCACTAAAAAAGAACTTCTCTATTATTTTTTTATTGGGTTTAAAAATAGAAGAACATCCTTCTTCTTTTGTAAGATAGAGCTTCTTTGTTTCAACTTTATCAGAAAGCATAAAAGGTAAATATGTAAGATTACTGTCGGAGTTTTTATCATTTAACTCTTTACAGGCCTCTTTATCTGCATCAAAACCATAATATTGAACCTTATTTGATAGCTGATCCCATGGCCTTTGAATTCCCCAACGACAACCAACATCAAATAAATTTATATTTAAGTTTGGAACTAAATTAATTATAGATTCTAAAGATTTTTTCAATTATTTCTCCCTAAATTTAGAAATTGAATAATTTTCTATAAAAGTTATATTATTCTACGACTGAACAATATCATTCAATTTTAACAATATTGTCATTCCTACTTTCTTTCGTATAGTCGAATGTTGGACATAACGCAGCACCAAATACCCATATCAAAAACAAGAAGCGCCCCGCTAGTACACAAGAAGCCCACTATAGCTTTCTTAACCATTTCTTGATAGGTTCTTTCTGCAACAATTAAAGGGTACTTCACAATGAGATTTGATGAGTTAAAAGAGCAGATGTTTTCCACACCTGAGACCTGGCTACTTACTGGCTGCGCTGGATTCATTGGCTCCAACCTTTTACAATTTCTCCTACTCCATAACCAAAAAGTTATAGGTTTAGATAATTTCTCTACAGGAAAAATCTCCAATTTAGAAGAAGTTAAAAATTATGTTTCCATTGGTCAATGGGAGAATTTCAATCTTATTAAAGGTGACATTAGAAGCGAAGAAACTTGTAAATTGGCCCTCAAGGGAGTTGATCGAGTTCTACACCAAGCAGCATTAGGATCGGTCCCCCGATCACTAAAAGACCCACTCACTACAAATCAGGTGAATATAACTGGTTTTTTAAATATGCTAAACTCCTCAAAAGATCAGCAAGTTAAAAGTTTTGTTTATGCTGCATCAAGCTCGACTTATGGGGACCATCCAGGTCTTCCAAAAATTGAAGATAAAATTGGGAAACCCCTGTCCCCTTATGCTGTTACAAAATTTGTTAACGAAATTTATGCAGATGTTTATCAAAAATCTTATGGCTTTAGTGCTACGGGACTTCGCTATTTCAATGTTTTTGGAAGTAGACAGGATCCAGATGGTGCCTATGCTGCAGTCATTCCAAAATGGGTATCAGCAATCATAGGTGGTGAAGATATCTTCATAAATGGGGACGGTGAAACCAGCAGAGATTTTTGTTATATAGAAAATGTCGTACAGGCCAATATTCTTGCTTCATTTGCCTCAGAAGATGCAAAAGGAGAAGTTTATAATGTAGCCCTTGGAGACAGAACAACTCTCAACCAGCTCTTCCAAATGCTTACTGAAATTCTCAAGAAACATAATGTAGGATACCCAAAAGATATTATTTTTAGAGATTTTCGAGCTGGAGATGTAAAACATTCTCAAGCAGATATTTCAAAAGCTAAAAATCTACTCGGCTACTCACCTTTATTTAAAATCAAAGAAGGTCTTGAGCAAAGCATGGAATGGTACTTAAACAATGACTAAAATAGCAATTATAGGCTTAGGCTACGTAGGACTTCCTCTAGCAATCGAATTTTCAAAAAAATTTGAGACTTACGGTTTCGACATTTATGAAAAACGAATTAACCAACTTAAAGATGGACTCGATAGTACTTTTGAAATTGATGAAGAAACTTTAAAGAGTACAGAGTTAACATTATCTAACTCTCCTCAGGACATTAAAGACTGCAATATTTATATTGTTACTGTCCCTACTCCAATTGATGACTTTAAAAAACCCGACCTAAGTCCATTAATATCTGCTACAAAACTAGTAGGTGGCCTCTTAAAAAAAGGTGATATTGTTATCTACGAATCAACTGTCTACCCAGGTTGTACCGAGGAAGATTGTGTACCAGTCTTAGAATTGGAAAGTGGTCTAGAATTCAATAAAGACTTTTCTTGTGGTTACTCTCCTGAGCGAATGAATCCGGGAGACAAAGAACATACTGTAACAAAAATTATAAAAGTAACTTCAGGCTCAAATGAAGAGACTGCCCAAAAGGTTGATAAACTTTACAAAAGTATCGTTACAGCAGGTACTCACTTAGCTTCTTCAATCAGAGTTGCTGAAGCTTCTAAAATCATTGAAAACACTCAAAGAGATATTAATATCGCCTTCATAAACGAATTAGCGATGATTTTTAATAAAATGGAGATTGATACTTTAGAAGTGCTGGAAGCTGCAGCAACAAAGTGGAACTTTCTTCATTTTAAACCTGGTCTCGTTGGAGGTCACTGTATCGGCGTTGATCCTTATTACCTCACTCAAAAGGCGGAATCAATTGGTCTACATCCTGAAATGATTTTATCAGGACGTAGAATAAATGACTCAATGGGAAGTTATATTGCCCAGCAAGCAGTTAAAAAGATGCTCAAGAAAGGGTTACCTGTCTCAGGTGCCAAAATAGTCATCATGGGTGTTACCTTCAAGGAGAACTGCCCAGATATTCGAAATTCAAAAGTTATTGATATAATAGCCGAATTACAAGAATTCAATTGCAATGTAACTATATGTGACCCTTGGGTTAGCGAAAAAATTGTGAGCTCGAAGATTAAAAATGTAAATTACCTCAAAATAGATGAGCTCAGTGACTTTGACGCGGTCATTTTCGCTGTGGGACACAAAGAGTTCCTTTCACTTGATCCAAAAAAGCTAACAAATTCAAGCGGAATAGTTTATGATGTCAAAGGTATTTTCCCTCGGGAAATGTCTGATATTAGGTTATAAAAAGGCTTTTTTTGAGCCATGGAAATATATTTTCAATTCTAAAAGGATGAGAGATGAGCAATAAAAAGTATAAGATTCTTGCTGTAATACAGGCCCGTGGTGGTTCAAAAGGTATTCCAAAAAAGAACATTTACCCTTTAAACGGTCACCCTCTTATGACTTACACTATTGCAGCTGCTCTAAAATCTGAGCTCGTTACTGATCTATATGTATCATCAGACAGTGAAGAGATTGCACAAGTTGGACGAAACTACGGAGCTAAAGCCCCTTTCTTAAGACCCGACCACCTAGCTGGAGATAAAGTAACATCTGTAGACTCTCTCCACTGGGCATGTGATGAAATTGAAAAAATTAATGACACTGTTTATGATTACGTTGTCGAACTTCCAGCCGTTTCCCCTCTAAGAACTCATATTGATATTGATCAAGCTCTTCAAAAACTTATCGACACAAAAGCTGACTCTATTATCTCCATGGCAGATACTGGTGAGAAGCACCCTATTAGACTCAAAAGAATCATAGATGATCAAATTTTAAATTTCACAGAAGAATATCCTGAACCCGCTGCAGGTTCAAGACGACAAGACTTAAAACCAATTTCTTATATTAGAAATGGTGCGATCTATGCAATGACTAGAGACTGCCTAGTTAAAGAACACAGTAGACATGGGAAAGACAGTCGTCCTTTCATTATGTCACCTGAAAGATCAGTAAATATTGATGAAACTATGGATCTACTCATTGCAGAGGCCATGATGAAAAATGGTTTCTGTGACAACCTCCCAATAAAACTCCAAACAAGCACTATAAACAAAGTGCACAACGATAAAGAAAACACTCTTCTAGTAACAACAAACACTTCTTTTTTACCAACAATTTGTTCACAAATTGAAAAAGAATTTAATGTTATCTATGCCGAAAATGCAACGATTGAAGAAGTTACAAAGCTTCTCCCAGAAGTAGATGGTTGGATTTGCAGTCCTTGCCCTAAGTATCAGATAAACGAAGAGCTACTTTCAAATGCAAAAAATCTTAAGATATTAGCGAGCCCAAGCACAGGCTCTAATCATGTTGATAAATCATATTGTGAAAAAAATGATATTTCATTCTTTTGCTTAAAAGGAACTGATTTTGTCTCTTCAATCACTGCCTCTTCAGAATTTACTTTTGCACTTGTACTAGAAGCAACTAGGAAAATTGGAAAATCTACCCAACTAGCAGAACAAGGCTACTGGAGAGAAATTGAAAATGATCTACGCGGAATTGAACTTGCGGGAAAAACTCTTGGAATAATTGGCTACGGACGTATAGGTTCAAATAATGCACGATTTGCCAACGCATTCAAAATGAACGTTATATCTTTTGATCCAAATGTAGAAATAAAAGAAGATTATGTAACTCAAGCTAAGTCTCATACAGAAGTATTAGAGAGTGCAGATATTGTAATGACATGTGTCCACCTAGATGACTCTACAAGAGAAATGGTTGATGCCTCTTGGTTCTCAAAAATGAAAGATGGAGTTTACTATATAAACTCCTCTAGAGGTGAAGTTGTTAATGAGAAAGACCTACTTGAAGCCTTAGAGTCTGGAAAAATTAAATCAGCTGCAGTAGATGTTATCTCAAATGAAATGACTTCTATAAAAAAAGAACATGCAATGATTAAGTATGCTGCTAAACACGACAATCTCTCAATTACACCACACATCGCAGGCTTAACAGTGGACTCAGAAAGAAAGGCTGCTGAAATAACACTTAATGCGGTTACTAAAGCGTTGAATAAATAGGAAGAGAATGGAAACTGATCTTGAATATATACCAGACATTTCAGTAATAGTTTGCAGCTATAATCATGCGAAGTGGATCGAAAGGTGCCTTAGAAGCATCACTCATCAAATCCACATCAATAAGAGTGATTATGAAATCATCCTTGTTGATGATGGAAGTGAAGATGATACTTGCGAAGTTCTCAGTAACATTGAAGATATTAAAAACCTAAGAATTATTCAAAACAAACAAAATTTAGGACTTCCAAAGTCTCTAAACCTAGCAATCAGAAAAGCAAGGGGACGCTATATCATCAGAGTTGACTCTGATGATTATATTGCAAGAGAGACTCTGTATTTTATGAAATTTTTCATGGATAAAAACCGTCACTATCAAGCGGTTGCCTGTGATTATCAATTCGTTTCATCTGAAGAGATTCCAGGGGAAAGAAAAGACGCCATGAAAGAAGAGATAGCCTGTGGAATTATGTACAGAAAAGAATGTCTTTTCGACATTGGATTATACAGTGAAGAGTTCAGAATGCGCGAAGGTCACGAACTAAGAACTCGTTTCCTAAGTAAGTACACTATGGCACACCTACCTATTCCATTTTACAAATATAGAGATCATGAAAATAATAGGACCAAAAACTTAGAAGAAGTCTCAAAATTTGATGAAAAATTAAACAATCAAGGAAAGTAATATGATTTTTATCGCAGAAATTGGAATGAACCACAACGGCAACTTTGGACTAATTTACGAATTAGTAAAGCAAGCTAAGCATGCAGGTGCTGACATTGCTAAATTTCAACTTGGTTGGAGAGACAAAGAGGGCGAGATAAATTGTATTACTCCTGAAATTATTGAATTAATAAATAAATGCTGCGATCACTTAGAAATAGAACCTATGTTTTCTATTATAAGTGAATCTGCATGGGAAACTGCAAAGAATATAGACTTTAAAAGATGGAAGATAGCCTCAAGAACAGTTAAGGAAAACCCTGACTACGTTAGGGAAATTATTAATACCGGAAAAGAAACTATAATTTCGCTTGGAATGTGGGAAAGCAATGAATTGCCATATGGCACACCCGAAAATGTAAAATACCTGTGGTGTAAGTCTGCGTACCCAGCTCTTCCATGGGATCTAACAGATCTTCCAAAAGACTTTAGTAACTCTCCTTATGCTGGCTATAGTGACCATTCAGTAGGAATTGAAGTCCCACTCTTAGCAATTTCAAGAGGTGCAAAAATTATTGAAAAGCATTTCACCTTAGATAAGTCTGATACAACGATTAGAGATCATGCTTTATCAGCCACCCCTGACGAATTCTTAGAAATGGTTAAGATTGGGCGTGCAATGGAAAAAGCCCTTAATCTTGGGATATGAGCCTAGAAATTGAAAAGTATAAAATCTTTTACTTATGAAATAACTACAATACTTTTAGCTTTAAATATTAAAACTAAACGTATTGTAGCAACTCTCATTCCTTATTATTTTTTCGCAATCCTAAATGCTTCTTTTGAGGCTGTTGGAATTGTCTTATTAATAAACGTATTTACCGGAAATACAGAATCTAGCCAAAAGAGTCTTCTAATTGATCACCTCAATAGTCTTCTTCAAAGACTTGGGATCGGGAACTCTCTAGAAGAAATGCTTCCTATCTTAATTGGAATTTACGTTATAAATTTTTCACTTCGATTTTCTACCACCTTTTTTGATGGATATTTAAACTCTAAGATTAGAGAAAAATTGCAAACTGCTATTTTTTCTAAATTCATTACAAGTAAATGGGAAGCTTCAAGAGACTTAAGAATTGGTGAGTCAGTTGGAACTAATACTACAGAGGCTGCTTGTGTCGTCAAAATACTTACCTCTATAATAGTAACTTTATATTTCCTATTCGGAGCAATCTCCACTTTATCCTTAGCTACCTACACAAGTCCTCAGACAACAATTATGCTGATATCAGTCGGCTTTCCATTATTTATTTGTTTAAAATATCTCATTAAAATCCAGGCTGGCTTTTCAAAAAAACTGACAATTAATCGAAACAAGTTCTCAGCTGACATCACAGATAGACTTAATGGACTCTTACAAATTCATGCAGACAAAGACTATTCGTACCATCTAAGGAAAGGTTTAAGAACACAAAGTACTATAACTACAAATGAAATTAAAATTAGTGCTACACAGGCAATTATTGGGTCGTTTAGTATATTAATGCCCTTATGTATCCTAAGTTCCCTCTACGCTATTGTACTTTTCCTTGGAAAAGAATCATTACCTCAACTTTCAACCCTAGCAAGTGTTGGGGTACTAGCAATGAGAAGCTCAACTTTAATAAATGCAGCAATTGGAAACTTTGGGAATATATCTCGCCTATCGGGAAGCATTTCTCCTATTGTCAATTCCCTACGCCTGCCGCAGTCAAATAAAAAAGAGAAAGTTATCGATAAGATTAAGTCTATCTCACTTGATAACATTTCGTTTTCATTTGGAAGCAAAACGATATTAAAAAACTTAAACTTAACTATAAAAAAAGGGCATCCACTTATCCTAGGAGGAAGGTCCGGAAAAGGTAAAACGACATTGGCAAATATTATAGCTGGTCTCTACGAACCACAGTCTGGTGACATCAATTACTACACAATAAACACTCAAAAATATTCTTCTACTCAGTATTCTTTAAATATTGGCTATGTTACTCAAGACATCTATCTCTTTGAAGGTGATGTAAAATCAAACTTAACTATGGGTAAAGATATTTCAGATGAAGAAATCAAGTCAAAATTACAGCTAGTAGACGCTTTAGACTTTGTAAATGAAGCTGGAGGACTAGAAGCTGAAATGAAGGAAGCCGGAAAATCTCTTTCAGGAGGACAAAAAAGAAGACTTGGAATAGCGAGAGTTCTTTTAACAAATTGCCAAGTTTTGATTTTTGACGAGGTAACTGCAGGGCTTGATCAAAAAAACAAAAATGTTGTTCTAGATTTAATTAAACAAATTTGTGAAGATTACGCAGTCGTTATTATTTCTCACGATGAGATATCGTTGCCTAATCAAAACTATTTTAATGTCGAAAATTACTCTACTTCCTAAAAACTTCTATTAAAGATTTTTCTTCCAGTCTCTTAAGAATATCAATAAGACTCCATGCCGGAACTTTAAGTTTCTCAGCAATCTCTAAAAGGCTTCTCTTACCATTCGAATAAGCTAAAAAATTCCAAATAAGCTTTGTTTCAATCGACTTCTTTTGAGCTCCCATGGATGGGTATAAGCCATACTTACTTAACTGAAACTCACATTTTGTTTTTGCTCTTGGATAAAGATTATTTTCTAAAATGATAATACAATGCTTAAATAGCTCATAACTTTCCTCAAGACCTTTCGCCGAAATAAAGTCAAGATCATCTTTAGAAGTATGATATTCGGGGTAATTTTTATACTTTGAGCGCATTATTGAGGCCATAGGAATATCAACTCCTGGGCTACAAAATTGCCTCTCATCACTTCCACGCTCCAAAAAGCTATACTCTGTATAAGAAGGTGCAAGGTTCTTTAAAACGTGTCTTGCAACATTATCAGGCAAGCTATCTTCTTCTATTGAGGGTAAAAAAGAATAGGCTCTTACGTCTCCAACACAGTTCACATTAAAAGCAGCAATTGTGTTCTTCTGGAGATCTTCAAGATTCTTTGAAATATAACAAATAGAGCCAATCGTTTCTGGAATAAAAATAAATCGGTAACTATAATGTCTCTTTGGTAAGTTAGTAATCCAACTCGCTAAAGCCGTTGCGACAGAAGGACCAGAACATTCATTATTTCCCATAGAAGGGTGGCAAACATAAGTAGAGAACAGTACTTCTTCAGAAGATTCACCCTGAATAAATAATTCTCCGTAATTAAGAACACCATTCTCTAACTTACTATCGATAACGACCTTATAAGAGCCTTCTTTTAAATTCTCTAAAACGTTGTGAGATAAACAAAATCCCCATGTTTCTTTGTAATAAGATGTTACGTAAGGAATGGCGTCAGGCAGATCTGGTAAAGAATATAAATGTTTTTTTAATTCCTCAAGACTTAATTCCACATCCATGGGAATAGAATAACTTACAATATGGAGGTTATTATCCTTAAGGTTTGCAATCTTATTTCCATCAGGACCAATAATAAAGGCATCATTAATAGACCATTCCTTTGGAATATTCCAATCAAAACACTTTGTCCCTGTGGCGACTTCTTCAATTTTCAATTTTGGAAGATATTCTTGTAAAATAGCTAAAGTTTCTCTAACTCCTGGACCTGTTATGCTTCTACAGATTCCAAACAGCCTTTCAGCTAATGAATATATTTCTTTTCCATTTAAACTCATAATTTATGTTACTAATATATTCCTTAAAATTACAGTTAAATCTCGTGTCTCATTTTCATCTTGTAACCCACCAAAGTACTTATCAATTAACTTAAGTTGTATTAATATGTTTAAATGGATGAATCATACCAAACTCTCGTAGCTGATACTGCATTTATTGAACCTAAACAAGTTGAAGAATATAATTTCATTAATGTTTTTCCAATGAAAAAAGGAGATGAAGCCTATAGGGCCTCTCTTGACGAAATACTTTACAGGTCTAAGCTTCAATCAAAATTTTACAAGAAAGTCGAACCAAAGTTATTAAAGATATTTACAAAGCTTAACCCTTATCCTGCTAAGCAAAACTTTAATTTCGTACACTTTACTCTTGTAACACTAACAACATTTTTTTGCGATAGAACCTTGAGAGTCATTGAAAGAACAAATCAAACTTCAAAAGAAAAACTTAGATATTTAAAAATCAAGGAAATAGATACCATAGAATTTGTAAGTGGTTATACACAATCATGGAAGTTTAACCAAAATCTTGTGATGAGAATATCTTCATCTTTAGGAATTAAACCTATTACATCAAAGAATGACTTCGTCTTACCAGAAAATCCTTCACTACATATTCAAAAAAATCTATTATTTTTACCAAGCAGTAATAAAGTTACTCAATATATTTATAGAATAATAAATAAGATCTTTTCATTTATTCAAACTAAAATGAGTTCTCACAATAAAATTCAACCAATGGGCCTACATGATAGCTACCATTTCACCCAGAAAGGATTTTATGGGCTATTTGGATTTTTTAAAAATCCTATAAAATTGAAATTCACACATAAAATAAAAGATTTTAAACTTAGAAATTTATTAAAAAAGGAAATCTCTGAACATTGCTTTGAAGAATTTAGAGAAATTTTAACTCAGAATTCTCCAGAACTTGATAAAATCTCTTTAGATAATCTGACAAAGGAATTCATTAATCTTTTTGTTGACTGGTTTCCGACTTCATTACTAGAGGCCTCAGAAAATAATATAAAAGAAGCCTTATCATCAATATCTTCGAAAAAAATCAAGGCTGTAATAGGAAATGACTCATATTCGGACCAAGGCATGTTCATAAGCGTAGCGGCTCAAAGATTAGGAAAACCTTCAATTGGAATACAACATGGAGGGCATGTTGGTTACATTGAAGACATGGCTTACTGTGGTCAACTTGAATTCCCATTATGTACAAAGTTTATATCTTGGGGATGGAACAAGATAGAAGGCCACTTCCCATCTTGCAATGTGGTTCCAATGCCAAGCCCCAAGCTCTCACAGAACCTTTTAAAAAGTGATTACTTTTCTCATAACGATAAAAAACAAGGTGATATAGTTTTTTATTCAAATTTATTTCATCGCTTTCCACATCAATCGATGTGTGGACATTCAAGGGTTGACCTAATCGATGATATATTCGAATCTCTTGAAACTTTTATTAAAGTGTCTTGTGATGCTGGTATCAGCATTTTCCATAAACCATACAGTATGAAATCTGTAGACCTTTACCCAGACTTCTTTAATAAAATCCAAGAACTAGGAGGAAACAACTACTCTCTCGTCACCTCTAAAACAAAAGGACTAAGTATAGATTTCCTTAAAAAATATAGGTTAATCGCTTTTGATCAAATCGGTTCAGGAACTCTTGACTGCTTTACCTCCAAAGTTCCCGCCATGATATATTACAAAAGAATATATTCAAGAGAAGTCTCTTGGGCCAGAGGACTCTACTCAGAGCTTGAAAAAGTCGGAGTTGTTCATCAAACGCCAGAAAGCTTTGCTAAAGAAGTTCAAATATATTTAAATTCTCCAAGAAAATGGATGGAAGACCCTCAACGAATACGAGCAATTGAAAATTTCTGCTCAGAGTATGCTCACTCCAGTAAAGATTGGAGTAAAGAGTGGAAGTTTTTTTTGAAAAGCCTTCTCTAAAAAATTACAAATGCTTAGCAATCATCATATCAACCATCTCACCAACGTCTTTCAATGATTGAATTTCACCTAAAGCAAACTTTATATTAAATTTTCTCTCAATCGCTATTACCAAGTTAATATGATTTAAAGAATCCCACTCCTCAACTTCATTAGAGTTAGTACCTTCTGACAAAATTAAATCTTCATCGTCAAATATATCTCTAAACAGTTCCTGGAGTTCATCCATTACTTCTTGCTTACTCATAACAATTTCCTCTATTTCATTAATTTTATAAATTTGTTTTTTAAATCTCCAGTATTTTTCACACTGAATTCCCAAAAAATTGATTCGCTCTCTGCAGAGCTATCAGTAACATGAGGAGAAAAACCTAATCTCTCATAGAAATCACTAACCATCATATTCTTTTTTGATTCTATATACTCACCAACAATTTTCTGTATTCCTCGACTATTGCACTCTTCAATAAGCTTATCAAACATAGCTAATTCCAAATCTCTCTTTAGAACCCTGCAACTCATTAGCCATAAATCGATAACAAGAGCTTGATTTCTAACAACTCCTGAAACTACTGTTACTAACCCATTATCTCCAAACTTATCCTTTAACCTACCATATAGTAAGAGATGCTCAGAGCTATTTGAAAACTTCTCTATTTTTGAAAAATCATACCTTCGTGTAGTTAGATTAAATTGATTAGTTTTATTAATCAGCTGAGTAATTCTTTCAAGATAGACTGGACTTGCATGCGCAATTTCTGCCTCCATCTGCAAAGACTCTAAAAACTCTGAATAATCTGCAAACAATTCCTTATTTTCACTTCTCTTCTTATTATCTGAATAATACTTCACTCTCTTGAAATCATCATTTGATAAATTAACAGACTCAAAATATGAATTTTGAGTAAGATGATAAATATAATCTTCAATATTACTACCTATATCAGGCACTTCTACCAATGGCAGTTGAGACTTCACCAAATCTCTTTCAGCAGGATTATCATCAAAGAAAACAACGCTATCCTGACCCAGGTTAACTTCTTCAATAATACTTCTAATATTTAAATGTTTAGGCTCCCAATTAGCTTTTATTACTGCAAAATCACTTTCGTTTAATATAGAATCTGGATGTCCTAATCCTGCTATAGCATTGGAATGTTCATTTTTAGAACAAATAGCCAGGGCCACCCCTTGTTTACTAAGGTTTTTTATACATTTTTGAAAAAGAATATAAGCCTCTCCTACACCAGAATCATCCCCAAGCTTGATCCCCTCAACACCATCATCACCAACAACTCCACCCCAAAGTGTATTATCAAGATCTAAGATAAGTAGTTTTTTAGACTTTCCCCAGATAGAAAGAATTAATCGAGACAGATTATTGGCAAAACTTGGAATGACTTCAAAACTAATAGCATACTTACTGCTAAACCAAAGAGAAGGGTTATGCCAGTGAGTAAGACCTAACCATGAAGATAAATAATTAATATCATGTATGAAAATATTTTTTCTTTTCGAAATTTCTTCTACAAATGATTGATTTATTTTTGAAACAAAATTTGATCGACCTTGAGAATGAGTTCTATCCAAATTCCCCATTTCTCTATGCATTGGTAACTCAAAGTTATTCTGTACAACTGGACAATTAAACTTAGCCTGAAGAGCATCCCACATAGATATATATTTACCCAACTCTTGCTCAATCAATTCTTCTAAATTTTGTGTTGCTCCAGATTCAGGATAAAATTGAATATTTTTTTCATGTGTACAAATGAAAATCAGATCAGGGGAAAAGGAGTCTAAGTCACTATTCCCAAAGATTGAATCCTCAAAGTATTTATTATATTCTGATTCATAAAAAGTAGCTGATACGCCATTATAAAGTAGATATAGATCTAAAATATTTATAACCTCTGAAGTCGTAACACCACCAAGAATTGCAATTTTCTTCTTTTGTAGTTGCTTTCCTTCAGATAAAAGAAATCTTTTTATTTTTTTCTTCTTTAAAAATATATCTTGATTATTAAATGGAAATTCTAGGATTGAGTTTACTTTCATAAATTAATTACTTATTTAGGATTAAATATTGTTCAGCATGTTTTTTATAATTGAACCTAATTGCTCATTCTTATGAAATTCTCTTTTATTATCATTTCTCATCATCTGGTCTATTGTTTTTTGAAATGTCGATATTTCTTCCCAGCTAAATCCTTGATCTCTCAAATATGCTAAATACCATAACCCAGAATCAGAATCGACATTTAATGAACCTTCAAGCTTCTCAAACATTTCTAATTTTTTCTGAGAGGCAATAGTGCTATTCATAGTATTATGAGACCAATCATTTCCAAACCCTTGTAGCTTAAATATGTCTTTTTTGTTGGCAATTGGTGCATTAGGGGAGTACCAAAATTCTTTTAATGAATAGAACTCAATATTGTTATCAAGAACAAAATTAACATTATCCTGAATAGACTCCTCAGTCTCACCTGGAAAGCCAACAATAAAAGCAACGAAAGATTTTATATTATACTTATTTAGCAAAGCAATTCCCTTGCTATAATCTTTCGCCTTAGCAGCTTTATTCATATTTTTAAGAACTTCATCATTAGCAGATTCAATTCCTAAATATACTGCATCACAACCACTTTCTTTCATAAGCCTTACAAGCTCATCATCAACATACTGTACTCTTAAGAAAGAATACCACCTGAAATTATACTTACTTATCATTCTTAAAGCTTTCTTAAATCTTGCTGGTGGAATATTGGGAGTATCATCAATAAAAATTAAATTCTTAATTCCCTTGTCATGAAATGCCTTCAATTGTCGCTCGAGAGATGCAAGCTCAGCGGGGTGATAACCTTGCGCAGAAACTGGATATGTACAAAAAGAGCATTTAAACGAACACCCAGAACTTATTCGAAGCTGAACTGTTCGAGTATTTGTTGGCAAATCTAGACTTTCCCAACATGGTTCTTGATTCTCTTGAATGTATGGTTCATTCCACACTTTTTTAGTTGTACAAAACTCATCATTTTCAAAGTAAACCAAATTATTAATTGAGGATAGTGAACCTTTCCCTTTAATACAATTCATCAGATTAAGTAAGTCACCTTCAGAGTTATAACTATGTATTCCATAATCTATTTTATATTTCTTCATTGGTTTATGAAGAATTGAAATACCATTTATAGTTACTTGATCATTAACAAAAGCCCCTCCTAAAATAAAAGTAACATCACTTCTAATTTTGCGCGTTTGCTTTATGATGTCTCCTATTAAGTTCCAATTTAGGATAAAGGTTGTTGATATCGTAACAACAGCCTTATCCATAGCAAGAAGGTTTTCTTTATAAATATCCATATCAGAATCTAAATTATTAATGACTAAGCATTTATAACCTTCTCGAACCAATGGCGAAATTGCCAGATAGGGATTCAGGCTTGGAAGATTCCAAATATTATACATTTCCCTACGCTCAGGGTAATCCGCCTCATGATAGTACTTACCATGTCTAAATTTATTCAATACTTCAAAAGGGTGACGAAAACCATTATCAAAATAAACAGCTCTCATCTGAACAAGGTTTTGATAGAGTTCAATTCTATCTAATGGCAATGAACTATATTTTTGAAAATCAACGATTTGATTTTTTCCAATCATTATTAAATCATATTTTTCTTGTGAATTCATTTCGTTTGGCTCCATTTTTTTCTTCTGTCTGTGAAATTCTCAGACTTCACAGTTGGATTGGAGCAAACGTAAAAATGGTCCTCTTTAATTTTAGCTTGTAAAAAAGAGTACATGTCTTGAATTTTAATCGCTTCAATTTCAAACTCTAATCCATCTACAAACCACTTTTCAACAAGGCCTGCACTCTTAAGATCTTTCTCTAGCCTAGTTAGGTCTGAGCCAAGATCATAATTTAAGTCTCGACAATAAAAATTAGAATCATTTTTATGTACTAAGCCATTTTTATCAATAGTCTGACCTGAAAATAATTTGTTTGTTCGATATTCGACTTTCATTAATTTTTCTAGGTAATGAATTTCTGTTGGAGAATTATGAAAAACATCTCCTATACTACAAATATATCCATTTAGATTAAATAGCTCTGCTATCAATGAGTCTTCGCCAAAGCTCTCGCTATCTTTGACTTCAAAATGAGGAGATTCTTCTCTCCTCGGTAATATGTATGAGAACAATGGGTCTGCTGTTCTATAGCTAGAGAATTTCTTTCTCAAAAACTCTGTTACAAACCCAACTGATGAAGGAGTATTTAAAATATCATAGATTTGATTTTTTGGATAAGAGTAGGAAAATGTTGGGATCATGATGTTTGCGCCACTAATACAAGATAGGTCTATTAAGCTAAAAAAATTTTCAAGCCTTTCTTCATTTGTTTCGCCTAGCCGAATAAGTCCTGCAAAGTCCATGTGAACACTTGCCAAAGAACCTTTGGTTTTCATAGCAATTAGTTCAGACATCTTCTTAATTTTTTCACTCATCTTCATTTCAAAAACTAACCTAGTAACCCTACAGTAATTTTTGCTCCAGAAACTTTTTTCTTCTCTTGATTTCTAATTTTTGCTTTAATTTCAATTAGCTTAAAATTATCATGTTTGAAAGAGATCTCTCCCTCTATACAAAGCGTATCACCAACAAAAACTGGCTTATTGAACTTAGTATCAATCCCTTGCAATATTGCATATTTTCCAGGTAAATGCACACCAACTAGTGTCGAATAGAATGACGCTACGAGCTGTCCGTATACAACTCGAGATTGAAAACCAGCCTGTTTCGCATAATCTTCAGACGTATGCAAAGGGTTGATATCGCTTGACAATTTACAAAAGTCACTCATCATTGTCTCAGTAATCTTAATTTCAAAACTTTTTTTTAATCCGACAGAAAGTTCTTCGAACTTATAGATATTCACAAGCGTATCCTCCCAATAAGAAAAGCTTATACTACAATATAGACTTCCAATGAGAAACAAAAACAGGATAAAATTAATACTAAATTCGTAATGTTCTCCAACCTTTTACATATAAAGTATTAAAAATAATTGGGAATTCAAAAAGAAAGGCAGTAAATAAGAAGGTAAGTAACTTTTTCGATAAACCCTAAATCATTAGAAACAACTAAATTTAAAGAGAAACACCTTGCGGAGCTCAATAAATTCAACTACTTCAATCGAACAGATATACCCTTATCATGAAGGTACTGTTTACACTCATTAGGAGTAACCCCAGTAAAAAAGAATAAACTAGAAATTCCCAGTCCAGAAATATCTGTTTCACATAAGTTATGACAATCTTCAGGTGAAGAAACTCCACCACTATATATTACAGGAATGTTAACATTTTCCGAGATTTTCTCTGCAAGGAGTCTGTCCCCCCCTTCTAAAGTACCATCCAAGTTAACGCTATTTATTAAAAGCTCTCCGGCTCCCATTGACTCAAGTTCCTTGGCCCAATCGAGTGGTGACTTATCAGTGTATATTTGATCCTGATGATAAATGAAGTACTCGTCACCCTGCTTTAAGATGTCTATAGAGCCAACGACACTTTGAGATCCAAATTTCTTTGCAGCATCATTAATTAGCTTAGGATTTTTTATAGCCTCTGTATTGAGAGAGACTTTATCTGCTCCAGCAAAAAGTACTTTTTCAATATCATCAACAGTTCTTAACCCTCCACCAATAGTCAGAGGCATAAAGCATTCTTTAGCAATATCCATAACTGTAAAGAAATCAATTGATCGATTATTTCGAGAGGCATCAATATCTAGTAAAATGAGTTCATCTACATTTCTAGTATTGAAAGTTTTTAATGCAGTAATGATACTTCCAATATTTCGTCTTGTTTTAAAATTAATAGTTTTCACTGCAGAAAACCCATCAAGAAGAATGATTGGAATAATTCTTTTTTTTATCATAATTAGTTTGGTAAATATTTTCTTATAAGATTACGATTTTGATCCTTCATAAGACTTCCATCTTCAGGATTTCTTTTAAAAATATTTTTATTTGTGAAGTTATCTAAATTATTTAAAAATTCTTCTTCACTAATATTGAGATAATTAAGAAGATCAGGAATATATTTCCATGGAATCTCTCCTTCATCTGTTTTGAGAAGGGACTCAATCGCTTTCTCACGAGACATTCTTCCCGCTCTTATCTCAATACATAATTGATCAGTAGCACGTCCGTAGCCAAACTTAATAAATTTCATATAATCATGAAGTCCACCAATCCACTTACAGTCAAGATTCTCAATATCATTATAGGCTCCTTCAACAGGGCCATCAGGGTTCTTATGCCACCCAAGCTCTAACATCATGTCTCCATTTCTTTTTGAGTCCCACTTTTCATAGTACCCTAGAAATAAACCTGTAACGCCAACATTTTGAATATCTTCATCACTTGGATAATGTAAGAATTTAACATCATTTAATTTAACACCATCATGCTCAATATCTTCAAGCCTGTGATTACACATTTGAAATTGCTCTAACCAGTTTCTATCTAGATAGCTGTTCTCTCTTTTAGATGCAGGTCCTCCATATTCAAATTGAGAGTTTTCTCCCCAAATGATTAATGGAATCTTATAACTTACGGCCATTCTGGCAGGAACTGTAAAGATTCCAATATGCTCGGGCCAGCAGCAATCACCAAGCTTAAAGAAACCTATTTTCATCAATTCTTTATAATTTTTACGGTTTCCTGAAATATGAACAATATCAAATCCTTGATCCCTTAAGAAATTTAGATTCTTGTGACCAACCTCAGTGAGTTCACAAGGTGTATGAGTAACACAGAGAGGGTTCATCTTATATTTATCCCTCATTGTAATTGCCTGATAGCAACTATCCTTACCTCCACTAACTGGTATTATACAATCATACCAACTACCATCACCTCTATACTTTGAAAGTATTGTTTCAAATTCCTGCTGCCTCTTATTCCAGTCTAGGTCATTATGCTTTCGTTCTGACGAATGACAAGCATCACAAATATCATCAGTAAATACTTGTTCAGGTCTAGTCGCTGGCATTATACATTTCTTGCAGTATTTCATTTTTTCTTCTTTTGTTATATTTTCGTTAAACTTAATTCTTTAAATATCAATTTTTATTAATTTTATTTTCAATGATAAAATTCAATGAAGCTTTGAAAAATTTTCGAGGAGCTTAAGTCCATTTTTTTGACTTTTTTCTGGATGAAACTGGACGCCAAAAATATTATTTTTTTCAACACTGGCCGTGATTTCTCCACCATAATTTGTTATGGAAGAAACAAACCTCTTATCTTTCACATCAAAATTATAGCTATGTACAAAATAAAAAGTTGCGCCATCCTCTATTTCATTAAATAATTCCGATTCTCTCTTACGATAAACTTCCGACCAGCCTATGTGAGGTACAGGAAGTTTTATATCTGTCGTAATTTTTGATGTTATTCCTTCGATAATATCAAGACCAGGAACTTTCTCAAATTCAGATCCTAAAGTAGATAGTATTTGGTGCCCTACACATATTCCTAAAAAAAACTTTTTCTCGTCTAATATTTCTTGCTTCAATGGTTCGAGAATTTCAAGCTCATCAAGTTTAGACATACAGTTTTTATAGGAGCCAACACCTGGTAAAATGATATGAGAAGTTTTCCTTAATTCTTTTGCTGAAGAAATAGGAACGTATTCAATTTTTAAAAACTCAAGAGCATTGCACACTGATCTAAAGTTTCCAGACCCATAGTTAATTACGCCGAGCACCAGTCCCCCTTTAAGTTTGCTTTTGTATGGTTAACATTTTAAAGAACCTGATCTACGCAATGTAAATCAGGAAAATTATTATATTTTATAACTTCGGTTTGAGCACAACTTGAATCTTATATCCAAGTAAATTATCTAAAACTTGACTGTCATCAATCAGACTTAAGATGTCATTCTTAGACTGTCCATCACCTAAGTATGGATTTTCATAATTTAAATAATTATTTATTACATAAGTTTCAGGTATTACAGTTGTCATACTTACAACTTCATACCCATTATCATTGGCAAGTTTTTCTATAGTTTTAGGACCATATAAATTTACATGTTCTAGCCCGTCAAACATATTACAATCTTCTTGAATTATCCTAGGTGCAAGCGCCATCGAATTAGGTATTTGTAAAAATACAACACCATCTTTAGTAAGTATTGACTTGAATAGATTTAAAAAGAAAGATCCATCTTTTAAATGTTCAAATACATCCCATAAAGTTACGACATCAACCTTTTCCGGTAATTCAATATTTTGAATCATTTCATTATAGACATGATGTCCCTTCTTCTTCGCAACCTGAAACTCTGATTTATTAAGTTCAATTCCCCATGTCTTCTTCCAGCCACATTCTTTTGCTACATCTAAAAAAGACCCTGCAGAACAACCAAAATCAAAAATTAAACCTTTATTTTGAACAACTTTTTCTATTTTACCCAATCCTTCCTTGTAGATAGAAGTATAGAACTCTGAATCCTCTCCTACAATTTCGGCCTGAACATCATGATTATTTGTATATAAATCATTTAGAGCACTATCTGTTAGTACTGGATTTAGAAAAACCATCTCACAGTCTTTACATTTTACATAAGAGCCACCTTCCTTATTAAACATAAAAAGATGATCAGCAGAGCTACAAACAGGACAAGCTCTCTGCTCAATAAACTCTTCTTTCACTAATCCTGTTTCAGGATTAATATATTGCTTACGGTTCTCAATACTAGCGTCCCAAAGCTTCATTCTACTTTTATGAGTTTCTTTTGCTTTATTATTCTCATTTGTCGTTAAATTCATACTTTCTCCATTTTGTATTATGAGAGTCTTGCGTAAAAACAACTACAGCAATAACCTCAATCTAGAACGCGTATTCTACTGTTATCAATACAATTAATATATCGTTTCAACTCAGGAAAGCCAATTATAAAATAAGCAGTCCAGATCTTCATTTTAAGTTAATTACCCTATATTATAAGGGGTTCTACAGGGCTTATTTCAAAAAAAACTCTTTCTTTGGTCGTGTTGAATATTGCAAACTTAAACCTTAAGATAGAAGCTCAAAACTCAGAGCTGTTCCTCGAGAAACATTTTCACGGACAGTTCTTCCTAAAATATTTTCAAAGTGTTTTGATGCTAGACCATATCCAGGACGAATAACTCTAACATTTTCAGTACTTAATACATCACCTTTCTTTAAGTCTTTACATATATAAAGTGATCTCTTGAAGACTTTTGATTTAGACTCCTTAACAGAAGGGGAGTAACATATATTTCCTAACGACTCCCAGGCCTTTACTCCTTCCTCTACTAACATTTTAAACTCGCTGGGCTCCATGGAAAAGGCAGAATCAACTCCCCCCTCATTTCGATCGAGTGTAAAATGTTTTTCAATAACTGTTGCGCCATGAGCAATGCTCGCAAGGGCTACACCAATTCCCATTGAATGATCAGAAAGTCCTGACTCAACAGAGAATGTTTCCCTTAAGTGAGGAATAGACAATATATTTGCATCCTTTGGCGATGCTGGATAAGCACTTGTACATTTTAAAAGAATCAAGTCCTTACAACCATTTTCTCTTGCAGTACTGACCGCTTCACTAATTTCTGTAATTGTAGAAAGTCCTGTTGAAATAATCATTGGTTTACCGGTTTGAGCAACTTTCTTAATTAAAGGCAAATCGGTATTTTCAAAAGATGCTATTTTGTAAAAATCTACACCTAATTCTTCGAGAAAATCTACTGAAGTTGAATCAAAAGGTGTACTAAAAAAAATGAGACCTTTCTCTTCGCAACGTTTTTTTATAGGCGCATGCCACTCCCATGGAGTCATGGCTTCCCCATATAACTGATATAAATTTTTTCCATACCATAAACTATCTGGGTCAGTAATTAAGAATTCATCTCGAGAAATATCTAGAGTCATTGTCTCTGGAGTATATGTTTGAATTTTTAATGCATTAGCTCCAGCGAGTGCTGCTGCATCAACTATCTGCAAAGCTTTCTCAAGGGAGTGATTATGATTACCAGACATTTCAGCTATAAAGAATGGTTTGCAGTTGATGCCTATTTCTACTCTACCTAAACTTACAGTATTATTTTTCATTTAAACCTCTTTCTCTAAAGTAAGATATTTATTGGTAAAACTTGATCTTTCAAAGATTTTTCTAGAAGGAGAATTGTTAAAAAGAACTTTTGCAATTATCTTCTCAACTTTAACTTCTTCCAGTAAACGCTTTTCAGTAGTATCAAGTAGTTTGGAGCCTAGACCTTTCCCTTGGAAGTCAGGTGAAACAGTAATGGAAACTGTTGCCTCGTGACCTGTATCATCAAGATCATACCTCACAACTCCACAAGCAACATTTTCGATCTCCGCTATATACATAAAACATTTTGAATCGTTAAGCTTCGATGTAAACCACCTATTGTGATCACATTCATCAATGCTCTCAGTGCTGAAAGAGTTCTTATTCACACTAGAGTGATTCCTCCACTTTAAAAGAATATCAGAGTCCGATCTTATCGCACTTCTAATGATAAATTCCATTAGATAAGCTCCACCATTTACTTTAATTATTAATTTGTTACTAAGTTTACAATGCGTGAAACACCCAGTCCATCAACAATATCCTTTGCTCTGGATGACATTTTCAAAAGACAATAGTCTCCACTTATAACTTTATTTAACTCATTTACCCATAACTCGATAGAAACGTCCTCACTCTTTCCGAGAAAAATGACAATTTCTTTATCAGATAAAGATTGGCAAATTAAATCTTGATTCAAAGCACTTGACACTATTACTGCAGGTAATCCTAAAAAACATCTTTCCCAGCTAGTAGATCCCCCAGCCCCAATAAACAGATCGCTAGCGGCCATAAGCGCAGGAAAATCTTCACAAAAGTCGATCAATCTGAAGTCATGCTCTAGAGACTCTCCAATACTATTAATTTCAGAGTAGCTTGGATGTTCCTTCTTCAAAACAACAGTTACATGTAACTTAATTCCAGAGACTCCCTCAAAAGCCTTGACCAACTTTAGGGAGTCACATTTCTCATCGCTGCCCCCAAAAGAAACCAGAATATTTTTAACTTCAGACTTTTCTGAGAGCTTAGACTCTCTGTAAGGTAAAAAATCTTTCCTAAGCATTGCGAATGAGGGACCCATTAAATACTTACAATTACTACTTACTGCTTTAGACCTATACTTCTCTTCTGATGCACTTATATTCTGATCTAATAAGAAATTACAATTGTGACTTCTAAAAATATCGTCGATGGCAAAAATATTATTTGATATCACTTTAGACTCAAATTTATGAGATAAGCCGTAGTGATCAATCACTAAAAGCGTGTCCTGATCTCCAACTTTTTTTATAAATTCATTACACTCATTAATTTCAACCGCTAGATCATTTCCCAACCACGACTCATAATCATTAATTTCTTCAGAACCATCAGTCCCTTCAACAAAGTTGCTCATAACCTGGACATTAAATTTATTTGGAATTATATTAATGAAGTGGCCATAATGCCGTTTTGTTAAAAAGAAAACCTCGAAATCATTATCGTAAAAGCCCTCAGCAAGAGTAAGACATCTCATTAAATGCCCAATGCCAATGTGTGCTCCAGAATCGACTCGGAAAATAACTTTATTTACTATAACTTTTTTCATTTAGACCTGAGCTATTTCAATGTTAATGAAATTCATGAATACACTTTTACCAATGATGGCGCATAACAAGCACGACCCACCAAGTCATCAATAAATGCAAGATTTACCACACCTAATAAGCTACTGTTAATAAAGTCGACCACTAATAGTTTAAGGATTAATGTGAGAGTAGCTCTTATTCCTGCCAGAGGCGGAAGTAAAAGAATTCCCAAAAAAAATATTGTTCCATTTGCCGGGAAACCAATGATTTCTCATGCTATTGAGCTAGTTCAAAGCACTAAACTTTTTGACAGAATAATTGTCTCAACTGACAATGAAGAAATAGCGGCTCTAGCTAGGCAATATGGAGCAGAAACCCCCTTCATGAGACCTGAAAAAGAATCAGATGACTTTGCAACAATGACTGATGTCTTGCTTCATTTCACGGAATGGTTAGATAAAGAAAAATTAGCTGTAAATGAAATCCTCTGTGTATTCCCAGCCACTCCTCTCCTTCAAAAGGAAGATATAATAACGGGCCTAAATAGGATGAAAGAACTAAAAGCAAGTGGTGCTTTTACAGTTTGCCCCTTTCCCTCAAAGATACAACGAGCATTAAAGATTAATAATGAAGGCAGTCTTTCCTTTATAAACTCTGAATTTGAGTTTACAAGAACCCAAGACTTAGAAGAATCATTTTTTGATGCTGGTCAATTCTACTGGATAAATAAAAATGATTTTCAAAAAGAAAAGAAGCTTGTTATGGCCAAGAGTGCTCCAGTAATTATTGAGCAATTAAGGGCCATAGATATTGATACACCGGAAGATCTTCTTGTAGCAGAAACACTGTATAAAGCGTTCAAATAGGTCTCAACCTTTAATAAAAAGATTTTATAGAACTTATTACGTAAGAAAGATCCTCATCAGACATAGAATGATAAATGGGAAGACTCAGAGTTTTCTTGTAATAGTCTTCGGCGTTCTCTAGAGAAACCTTACCCGATTCATTTCTATAATAAGGCTGAGTGTGAATTGGAATATAGTGAATCTGAGCCTTTATATTCTTACTATTCAAAAAATTATATAAGTCGTCTCTTCTATCTGTAGTAATTATATATAAATGATAAGCATGCTGATTCTTCTCAGAAACTCTTGGAGTTATACCAAGATAACCAAGCTCAGACTCATAGGCACTTGCAATCTCTCTTCGCCTGCTTAGATTTTGCTCAATTCTTGAAAGTTGAGATACTCCAAGAGCACAGAGTATATCTGGTATTCGATAATTATATCCTAGCCCTTGCATTTCATAATACCAATCGCCATCATTCTTCTGTAACAATGCTGGATCTTTAGTAATTCCGTGAGTTCTAAGTAATTTAAGTTGATTATAAATTTCTTTATTATTGGTGGTTATCATCCCACCTTCACCAGTGGCAACATGTTTTACAGCATGAAAAGAGAAGACAGATACATCAGAAAAGTGACCATCTCCAGACATATGAACAGAGCCAGATGAATCTTCGAAACTTGCTCCCAACGCATGACAAGCATCCTCTATTACCCACAAACCATGCCTTTTCGCAAGACTAGATATCTCTTCAAAGTTCCCAGGAAGTCCTGCAAAATCAACTGCTATGATTCCCTTATAGGTCGACTTTGGTGAATTATTAATTTTTTTTTCAAGATGCTCAAGAGAAATACAAAAAGTGTCAGGGTCAATATCAACGAAGTCGACATCTCCACCACAAAATTTAACACAATTTGCAGATGAGACAAATGAATTGGTAACAACAAGAATTTTATCACCCTTGCTTACTCCAAGGGCCATAGCAGAAAGGTGCAAAGCAGCTGTTCCATTTGAAACAGCTACAGCATATTTACAACCAAGAAAGTCACACATTTTTTTTTCAAACTCTTCAGCAAGTGGACCTTGCGTTAAAAAGTCTGACCGAAGAACAGCAACTACGGCTTCAATATCTTCATCAAGAACTTTGTGTTTCCCATATGGAATTATTTTTTTCATTAACAAGTAAAGCCAGGATCGACGTGTTCAACAATTTGAGTTCTCAACTCTTCCACATTTAACCATTCTTCATTGGTACCAGAATTATATTTAAAGCCTACAGGAACTTTTTTCGCACTAAATGTACTTACCCATTTTTCCATATCCCAAACGTGAGTACTTGGAGCAATAACATAGTACTTACCACAATCATAAGTATTCATAGCGTCTGTTTCTGAAATCATCTCTTCATGAAGTTTTTCACCTGCACGAATTCCAACCAACCTAGTTTCAACATTAGGAGCTACTGCATTAGCAACATCCATAATTTTATAAGAAGGAATTTTAGGAACATAGAGCTCTCCGCCCCAAGAGTTTTCAATTGCATGCATAACCATATCTACGCCTTCATCAAGCGTAATATTAAACCTAGTCATGCCTTCATCTGTAATAGGAAGGAAACCCTTCTCTCTTTGCTTTATAAAAAATGGAACCACAGAACCTCTTGATCCTAGAACATTTCCATATCTCACAACTGAAAATCTCAAGTCTCTTGAGCCTTTCATATTATTTGCTGCGATAAAGAGCTTATCAGAACAAAGTTTAGTAGCACCATAAAGGTTTATTGGTGCACAGGCCTTATCTGTCGAAAGTGCTACAACATTTTTTACATCGCAATCTAATGCAGCATTAACAACATTCTGCGCACCATCAATATTTGTTTTAATACATTCATTAGGATTATATTCAGCAATAGGAACATGTTTAAGAGCAGCAGCATGAATGATTAAATCAATTCCTTCACAAGCTCTTTTTAATCTTTCACCGTCTCTTACATCACCTATAAAAAATCTTAATTGTGGAAATTCAGATTCAGGGAAAGCTTGAGCCATTTCATATTGCTTTAATTCATCTCTTGAATAAACAACAACTCTTTCAACATTTGGATACTTATTAAAAACTCTTTCAATAAATTGCTTACCAAATGAACCTGTTCCACCTGTAACTAGTATTTTTTTTCCGTTTAACATATTAATCATCCAATCTTTAATTGTAGTTTTTGACTAAGAATAATTGTTTATTTTCCTAAATAACTTATCAAATGCTAATCAGAGCCACAAGTACAGAGCTTTAATAAAGACAAATAGTCACTAATATCCAGCGAGAGCACGGCGTTATTCATCAAAAGATTAATATTTAGCTACTTTTGAATAGTCCAATATCCTTTTTCCTGCATATAGAGAAACATATCATAGATATATTTTCTCTTAGCGTGACTCTCTTTTAAGTTAAATACTGGAATAAGTTCAGAGTATTGCAAATGAATAGGATCTTTCTTACTTACGGCCATTCGAACAAGCTTAGCATCTCGAGACATAATTCTAGAAAAGCGACCACCATCTGAAAATCCTTTCAAAGACTGAAGAGAGAAGAGTCCTGTGCAACATACGACAAATAGAGGTGTCACCAACTTGGGGAACTGAGCTCTATTTATCCAAAATGCACTTAAAACTGATGCCCATAAGCCAGTGCTAATAAACACATACCTTGGTAAAACTGCCGTTCCAGATGTTGAGCGGCCGACGGCTGTAATAAAGCACCACGCTAAAGATAAACTCATTAAACAAATTAATGGCTCTGGTATTTTTACTTTTCCCTTTTGCCTCATTACTAATAAATAACCAGCTAGAGACAAGACAATTCCCCCCCCTAGCAGAGAAAGTTTTTCGTTGGGAAATTGATTCCCCGCCAACTTAACAAAGAATGCTAAGAATCTTAGTGGGTCTTTAAATAAACCATCGATAGGGCTCACGCTTACACGATTCCAGCCATACATATAATAAGCAAAAAATATGAGTGAAATTAAACCAAATGAAACAAAATGAATCATTTCTTTTCTATCTACTTTCTCTAACGAAGTTGAGAAGAATCGATAACAAAGACCAATGAGTATTGCCATTGGAATACATACCCAAGGAGGCATTGAAGCGTAGGCAGCAAAGAAGCCTATCCAAAAGATTGCGCTTTTCATAAAGAACTTATGGCTTCCAACTACCCCTGAAACAATTAGCATACCAATGACTGTTCCGTGCCACTGCCCATGAAAAGGCAGTATGGTATTTTCAATATGTGCTGGAGTAAAAAATGCTAGAGTTAAAATCAAAGCAACGACGACTTTCTCTGTAAGTTCAATTTCTTTCAATCGAGATAAGAAAAATAGTACTCCAATTAAAATCAATGACTGGTTCATTACAGAAAGAGTTAACATATTAAATGGCTTAAAGAGAGAGAGTAGATAAAAAAGAATCCTAACAAGGATAATTCTATGCTCATTGTGTTGGGCCCAAAAGACCTGCCAATTGAGCTCTCCAGCATCTATCAATCTTAAAAAAGGAGGAAAAGCGAGGGCATCCATCCAGAATAAATCAACCCCATATTTAATAACTAAACTACATGAGAATAAAAATCCTAGAGTTGGGATAAGATATTTTAGAATCTTAATTTTTCTTGCTTCTAATGAAGATAATTTTGCTCTAAAGAAAATAATTATGAGAGTTAAAATTAGTGAATAAAAGAGTAGTTCAAATACCTGACTTATTCCAAAAACAATTCCCCAGTTCATACCAGGTTTTAATTTTGAGATGAAAGTTTCTTGGTTATATTCATGAGGAACTTTATAAAAACTATAACCTGAAAGATACTTTCCCATATCTTCAGGCTGTCTAGCGATTTTTATTTCAGCAAGAGGCAGGATAACCTTTGTCCATTTTTCCTTTATTTCTGAAATTTGAAATTTATATTTATTTAAGGAGAAGAAATCAAGTTCTACTTCTCCAGTGTCTACATTTTCAGGTATTCCAAAATATAAAAATTGAATTGAACTATCTGTAAAATAAAAATTATCCTCTGTCATATCTCTAAAGAATTCATGAGTATTTTCTTTTACAGATTTTCTCCAAACTTGAACTGGAAAATTTGCCCTTACTTCAGTTCTTAAAAAAAGAGATCCCGAAGGTGTTTGAAGGGCTAAAAATCCGCCCCCCAGAAATAGCATTGAAACTAAGGAAATAAAGATTAATTCTTTTAGATTAAATTTTTTCAACATTTTGACCTTCAATTATACTATGGCTGCAGTCTTACGACTTTTTCTTTATGATAATCACCTCGTGAAAGCCACTTTTCCACAAAGCAATAGAATACAATAAACAAGTATCGACTTCCCATTTCCTTAATCTTCAACTTTGAAACGCCTTCAACTCGGTTTGTCCAAGAATTTGGAACTACTGAATAAGAATAACCTCTAACAATTGCCTTCAGAGGAAGCTCTACAGTTAAATTAAAGTGATGACTAAGTATTGGTTGAAGTCCCTGAATGACTTCTCTTCGATATATTTTAAAAGCATTTGTAACATCGTTATATCTAAATCCAAAAAGAATTCTAATAAAGAAGTTAAATACTCTATTTAGAAAAAGTTTATGAGAAGGGTAATCAATGACCTTTCCGCCTTTAATAAAACGAGAGCCAAATACACATTCATAACCTTCACATAATCTAAAGTAAAACTTTCTAACGTCCTCAGGAGAATCAGAACCGTCCGCCATAACAATAGCAACAGCATCACCTTTGAAACTTTCTAGTCCTTTTCGAACGGCAAAGCCAAAACCATTTGGAGGAATATTATTTACATATGAAAGCTCATTAAACTCTTGCGATAAGTCTTTTAATGTTTGCTCAGTACCATCAGAGCTATTGTCATTAACGACTAATATATCAAATGGTACCTTATGCTCTCTTAGCTCAGTAATTAAACCCCTAACAGTTCTTCCTATCCCTCCCTCTTCATTATGGGCAGGGATAACAATAGAAAGGGACGGATTAGCTTTCAAAACGCTCTTGTGTTGCATCAATAATCTCTTTTATAATTTTTTTAATATCGTATTCATATTTCCAGTTTGGATAATGATCCTGAAATTTTCTCACATCACTAATCCACCACTGATGATCACCTGCTCTTGCTTCATCAGATACAGTATATTTTAATTCTTTCCCGCTAATTTCCTTGATCATCTCAATGGCCTCTAGCACTGAACAACTACTATACCTACTTCCACCAATATTATAAACTTCACCTTTTCTTGGTGCTTTATAGAATTCCCAAAAAGCATTAATTAAATCAGAAGAATGAATATTATCTCTTACCTGCTTACCTTTATATCCAAAAATCGTATATTCTTGATCTGTAATGGCGCACTTTACAAGATATGATAGAAAACCATGAAGCTTGGCTCCTGAGTGTGAAGGACCTGTTAGACAACCCCCTCTAAAAATCCCTGTATTCATATCAAAGTATTTTCCGTACTCTTGCACAAGAACATCTGCTGCTACTTTCGATGCCCCAAACAAGCTATGCATAGAATTATCGATACTCATGCTTTCATCTATTCCAAATTCACTGTAATCATGAGAAGTATCGATTTCCCAACGCAGGTCATTTTCGATCAGTGGCAATCTATTCGGAGTATCTCCGTACACTTTATTTGTACTTGTAAAAATGAATGAAGCATCCCTACAAAATTTTCTAGTGGCCTCAAGCATGTTAAGAGTTCCATTAGCATTAATTGTAAAATCAGTGAATGGCTCTTTAGCTGCCCAATCATGTGAAGGCTGGGCCGCTGTATGAATAACTAGCTTAATATCAGTATTATACTTTTCAAAGATATTGAAAATATCGTCTTTTCCTCTAATATCCACATTACAATGTTCAAAGTTAGGAAAATTTTCAATAAGTTGAGACTTATTCCATTCTGAAGATCCCTCTGCACCAAAGAAGTACTCTCGCATATTGTTATCTATACCGACAACTTTCATTCCCTTGTTGTGAAAGAATTTAACTGCTTCACTACCAATTAAACCTGAACTACCTGATACAATTACAATATCCATAAAACTATCCTATCTATTAAAAATTTTACTTACTTCTGCTTCATTTGACTTAAGCCACGAATAAATATCTTCAACTATATTTGTGACATTCTTCTTCGGTGACCAATTATAAACCTGATTAAACTTTGAATAATCTGTTACATACCAAGGGATGTCGTTAGCTGCAGTTTCTGGCTTTGAAGAAATATCAATTCTATTTCCTGTAACCTTCTCACAAATTTGAGTTAACTCGAGTAGTGACGTAGAGCAAGAGTTTCCTCCTCCAAGATTAAATACATTTCCTCTTTGTTCAGAGAGCTTGTCCCATTGACATGTAATCGCTTCAAATAAGTCTGTAGGATGTAAGAGATCTCTAACTTGTAATCCCTGTCCACCGAATCCTGTGTAATTTAAGTTCTTTTTAAAGAAATGGTTCGCAACCCAAAGAGTAAAAACTCCTTGATCTACTTTTCCCCATTGTCCTGGACCTGCTATCACTCCACACCTGTTAATTACAGCATTTAGACCATAAGTTTGAGCGTATTCCTGAATAAGTAGTTCCGAGGCCAGTTTAGTCGCCCCATAGAGAGATCGGTAATTCAAAAGGTTAAATTCTTCCGAGATACCTTTTTCAGATATTCCTAAAATATCATCAGTATTTTCAAGAATAAATCTCGATCCTTCGGTCTTTAGAGGAATATTAACTAAATCCCCTATTGAATAGACTCTGGAGGTTGATAAGAAAATCATTCCGCCGCAATATTTTCGTGCAAACTCTAGGCAGTTTACGGTACCTAATAAATTTGTCTGGATTAGGTAATCTGGAGAACCGTCAGTTCCAGCATGTACGCTAGGTTCAGCAGATGCCTCTATCATCAAGTCAAATTTCTTATCTAAAGAAAGAAGATCTTCCCTGATTCTAATATCACCATGATTAAAGACAACACCTTTTGCCAGCAGGTGATGCAATTGAAACTCAGAACCACGTCGCTTTAAATTGTCAAAAACTGTGACATTATAATCTGGAAATTTTTCTTTAATTTGAAGGGCAAGGTTAGAGCCAACAAAGCCAGCTCCACCAGTGATTAAGATTTCTATAATTGACTCCATTTTTTTCATTTAAAAGTACTTATTTTAATTAGAGATGTAAAGAAAACGAGAGGAGCCTAACGCACAGCAAACTCAGGCAAAATTAATCTTTCCTTAAGCCTTACAATTAATCTTAAAAAATGGCATAATCACTCTCCTTACAGAGAAATATTCAATTATGATGAAAAAGACAATACGAAAATTTCACATTCTCCCGCTTCTGAAACTTCTGATAAGTTCCCTATTAGTGCTCTGGGTATATAAATCGGGAAAGATAAATTATCAAAATATAGTTTTTGGTCTTTCAAACTGGAACCTAACATTTTTATTTCTCTTGCTTACTTTCGTTCAGCTGATTGCTGGCGCCAAGAGAACAATGAATTTAATTCAATTTAAGTCTACTTCTACCAATCGACTCTATGACATTATAAAGATTTGCTGGGCATCATCATTCGTATGCGTAATTTCACCAATCAATATTTTTGGAGATATTTTTAGAGTCTCTACACTAATGAAATTAGATAAAGACACCAATAGCGATAATTCATTCTACGCTTCAATATATTCAAAAGCATTCTCAGTTCTAGCGCTTATTCTTATCTCACTTGCTTCTTGCCTATTTATAAAAAAGGATCTTCCTGGTCTACACTTCTTAAAGATATTTTCTATAAGTACTATTTCATTCTTTTTCTTAATATTTCTACTAAGAAAGAGGCTCATCAAGTCTTACTATCCTCTCGTAAGCAAAATTGTTGAAAGAATTTCAAACCCTTTTTTGCAACAAAGAATAATCAACTTCTTAGATTATAATTATGATTTCCTAAAGGATGCAAAACAAACTTATTTAAGTCTTTTTTATTCACTCGTTATCCAACTATTTAACTGCTATTCCCTATTTTTAATTGTTAGATTTTTAACACCAGATAACAGCGTTGATGCAGTTGAATTGTTCAGTATAATTCCAATTGGTATCTTTGCTCAGACCCTCCCAATTTCCTATAGCGGACTAGGAGTAGGTCATGTTGTATTTGAGAAGTTACTTAGAATTTATGGAATCAGTGTAGGTGCTGATGTCTTTACGATTTATTTTGCCCTATCACTTGTTTTTAACACAGTAGGACTTATTCCATTTCTCTCTATCTTAAAGGATCCGTTCAAGAGTAAGATCAAAACTTAATTGTTTTTGTAAGTTTCAACTAATGCCGACTTCATCGAGTTCAATGGCTTTTTATCAAGGATTTCATATAATTTATCTGAACTAAAAGACAAGTCGTCTGTAAGCTTACTTATTGCTCTCGACTTACCTGTTACTTTTCCCAATAGCTTTAGTAGAAAAATAGGAAAAGGTAAAATCATTGCGAACGAAAAATGATGAGCAATCGATTTTAAAAAATATGAAGTCGTGACAACTTCACCATCTGTAACATTATACGTTCCCGATATTTCTTTATTGCTTTTTATTAATTCAGAAATAACCCAGCTTAAATTTTGAACAAATAAGAAGCTTCGTTTATTAGATATAGACCCTAAAGGAAGAGGAATTCTCTTTGATATAACATTTTCTAAACTCCTATAGTTTCCTGGTGCTTCAAAACCATAAATTAATGGGGGCCTTAAAATAACAAGCTCAACATCAGAATCTTTGAAGATCTCTTTTAACAGCTTCTCCGCCTCAAGTTTTGTCTGGGCGTAATCACCATTTGGCTGAGGCTCTACATTTTCTGAAATATCCGTGCCAGAATTACCATAAACTCCAACAGTACTCAGAAAGATAAACTTCTTAACGGAAGTCAACAACGAAGCTTTTGCGAGCGCAACGGTAGCGTCCACATTTGTTTTTTTAAATTCATCATAAGGAGACGTAGAAGATTCTTTCAAGATATGAACTCTTGCTAAACAATGAACCACAACATTAGAGCCTGCAATTGCCTCTCTCCAATAGTCCTGGTCACTTATATCACCTATTTTTACAGGTTTTCCATTCTCTAAGATAGTACCTCTTGTTGTATAGCGAACTTGAAAATTATCATTTGTCAGTTTTTTAACAGTATTTTTACCCACAAAACCTGTTCCACCAGTTATTAAAACTTTCAAATTCTCCATGCTAATTTTCCTAATAAGTTAAGGTCACTCTAAGAAGAAGTCTCTCAGTGATAAATATAAAGTTCGACGATAAAACAACACAAATCACTTCTATATTAAACCAGAGGTACTTTTCATTAATGACACTCCAAGAAAGACTTAAACATCAACCCTAGTCATTTGGAGTCTGGACTAATAATAAGAGAACGTGATTAAACAACTTCAAGTATACACCATGAATGTAGTGTCGCAACTTGCCATATATTAAATAGTTAATATGAAAACAATGCCAAGGTCTTGTGCAATTCTTCGCTTGTTGATGATGTTTTTACCGGCAGGAGTCTATAGAGAATGCCTACAAATCAACATCATGCAATGTTACAAGCCCGATATTGGTATACAAACATATCGAAAAATTAAATCTTTATACAGAAACTACAGACAAAGAGATGAGCACACTTAACTAACTAGAGCATTAAATTGCCCCGACATCTCGAGGGAATCTTTCCACTCTTTTGCATGTTTTTTTATGATGTTCAAATAAGTGGTGTATATAAACCTAGACTATTTCCATTCCATTTTTTCCCGCCATTTGCCTTAATACTCTAAACATCATTAGATTTTTTTCAGACAATGACTTACGGAGCCTTTGACTAACCTCTCAAAAAAATAATAAACTAATTATTTTTCTCTAATATTAAGTCGATGTCAGAAGTTTGTAATGAAGGCACTAACATTGATTCATATGGGCTTCTTGCCTTTTCTTCAAATCCATACTTTCCAAATTGTTCTTTAAGAATTTCAATGGACATATCCTCTTCATTACTCTTATGAATACTCCCTGAATGCATTTTTAAGCGGTCAGCAATAAATACGTATGATGCTGATGACATGAGGGGCCCTATACTTTTCAAATAATTTTCAATTATTTTGTGTTCCATTTCCATCAGCGCATACTCAGCAACAAAAAGATCACATTTCAATTTAAGTTTTGCTACATGAGCAGCAGGAACCATCAATATGTTTCCACCTTCTTTCGAAAAAATAGAATCATCAATAAATTCATTCTCTTTAATTTGTCCAAAAGTAATAACTTTTTCCTTAAAGACTTTCTTTAGGTAGTTCTGTGAAACAAGTAATTGTGAAGGCAAATCTACAATTATATAATTTAAGTGAGGGTATTTTTTCAGCATAACTTCAGCTTGAACTCCAAATCCACCACCTAATTCAACGACTGTATTTACAGACTTAAAGTCGATGGACTTATCCATCACTGTAGTTTTAAGAAATTTCTGTAAAAAGTCCAAGGTATACGATTTTCCTGTAGATGAGTTCCAAAAACGTGGACTCCCTACACAGCTATCTGAAATACTTTCTATAGTTGGATCAATACTTCTTAGATAATTATACCCTAGGGCAACTTTATCTTCATAAAGTTGCGTCACCATATCCTCATAAACATTCAACACTTCTAAAACTCTAGACAAGCCAGAAATTTTTGGAATTTTTATCAGTATCGATCTTGTGAAGTTAAGAATTTTCTTAATTAAACCATACCCTTTTAAGTAAGTAGGAAATTGTTGATTATCAATAAACCCTTCAAGTCTTGGGTCTTGTCTAAACTTATCGAACCCCACACCATTATTTGTTTTTATATCATTCTCAATTGTATTTAAAACTTGGCTGACATAGCCTTCCCAATATTGTCCTGTGGTAGAAATACCTTCTCGAGCCTCATGTATTAATAACTTAACTTCTTCATTATTCCATGTCATATCAGAATGATTACTCATTTATTTCTCCACTAAATTGAAAATATCTCTTATATTAAGTGAGTATAATTCCATATTCAAACTTAAAAGTCTAGTTAAGCAACTAATCCGAAACACTATACTAATTGGTCATAGCGTAGGAGTATTCAATAGGTAGGTTATCTCAAAAATCAATTACTAGTACTTAAAAGTCTACTTTTTGAGTGAAAGAAATTAGTAAAAAATAACTAATCCCTAAGAAAAATGACAGAAAAAGTATCAAATTCCCGCACTTCGAAACGGGACAATTTGCCATATCTTTTAACAAAATTAACAACTTCAAATTTACTAAATGGATAAGGATTAAGTCTCGAATTAAAAACCAAAAAAGCATTCTCCCGCTCCAAACACCCCTCACTAGCCAACTTTAAATTCAAAGAAAAGCCCATCTGAGGAAAAATCGAATTCTGCACACAAACATCACCCCTAGAAAAATCAACTAGCTTTAAAACCTCAGAAAATCCAACATCCTGTCCCTGATACTTAGGAATTTTCAAATAACTCCCACCCACAAAGTTCACCATCAAAAAACACAGAACAAAGAAACTAACTTTTATTTTTGGACTGAAACTTACATTCTTCTTCAAGATTAATACTAGTGTAAAAAAAACATGAGATATAAGCGGAGCCGAATAATAAATACTTAATTTTTCCATTTGCTCATTACCAGAAGAACTATGCACTATAGCAAAAGCAAATGTAGCAACAATGAAGAACAATGAACTCAATGGAGAGAATAAGAAAACGAGCAGTGTTTTGAGCCAACCGGATTTGAAGTAATCTAAAACGACAAGGTGAAAACTCTTAAGCATATTAGGAACAATTTCATTCAAAGTTTGTCCGTACTTATTTCCAAGTAACTTTGTGGCCACTCCCTTTTGAAAATAAGGCATGATGATTTTTAAATTAATAAAGAAATAGACCACGGTTGATATACTTGAGAAAGCGAGTGTTTTCCAAAACTTCTTATCTAAGACAAATAATCCCAGACAAGTAGAGACAATATAAAGAGCCGCATCTTCCTTAATCAAATTTAAGAGAATAACACTCACAAAGAACAAAACTCTCTTCTTCGTTTCAAAGAAGTAAAACATCCACATAAAAAGAGGAATAAAGAACACCTCTATATGGAAATTGAATTTTAAAACTTGCGCCAGGTAAGTGTAATTAAAGAAACAAAAAACTATGGCGACAATCTGCAGAGGAGCAACCATCTTTTTTTTCATAATCAAATACAGCGGAATAACAGTAGAGGTTATGAGAAGAGCGTGGGCAAAGAGAGGCAATAGTGGCGTATAGAATATCTCAAAGAAAGGCCAGAGAGCATAAATAATAGGAGAAAAATGAACCCCAAAGTGATTAGCATCTGCACCTTCAGCATACATAAAATTGCCAAGCATAGTATTTGGAATAAGATTAGCGTAAGCAGAGAAGTCACCTCCACTCACATTAAAAGTTATAAAGTTAAAGTAAACGATCTTTAGGTAAAACAGTGTAAAGAAGCTACTGATAACTATGACTATACCTCTACACTTCTTCTCACTTAAGAGATCTTCAGTGGAAAATAGAAGGTCTTTAATCTGGAGGCGAATATTGTCTTTAAAACAAGCTAATAACCAAAGACCAAGAATCACAAAACTAGGATTTCTTAGTGAATTAAAAAACTTTGGACACCAAGACTCTCCCCCAATAAGAAGAGGAGTCACATATAACAGTATTGATATAATACTAAGAATTTTCACGAAGAAATCACTTCCGAAATAAGAAAGATTAAACGCTGCTCCAGTGTCCACTCCCTCGCAAGCTCACTCTCCATTCCACGCGGAGTCTTAATTCCCCACTGAAATTTCTGAAAGTTACTAGAATTAGCAATCACCATTTTCCCATGGCGATATTCAAAAGGAACGGCCTCAACATTATCTGCAAATACGAGGTTTTTAATATTTAAACTCTTTAGGAAACTCTCACTGTAATCTTCCTGGTTTCCAACAATATATAAGAGCTCAAGCTGTGGAATTTCAAAGACTTCACCCATTCTAGTTATACGCTCACGCATAACTTCGGAGTGTTGAATTCTAAGTGGAACAGTTTTTGTTTTCGCAAAGGCCTTCTTCTCACGCTTTAAGTACTTAGAGAACTTAGCTCCAGGACGAATCCTCTTAATGAGATCTTTTTGTTTTTCTGCACGTTTTGCCATTTCTCTCACATGACCGTAGTGAAAAATATGAACATCACTCTCATAAACTTTTGTAAATTCAGAAAAACCTTGAGCGTCACCGTAGTTAACGACTTTAGAGTCTACTTTGATGGCGCGAATTTCACTTGGATACCAACGTTTATTAACAGCAATATGATAGTGATCCATCCAGAAGTGAAAGTAGCGAAAACGAATAGCATCACAACCTGATGCCTCTGCAGCTTCTATATCGAGCCTGAGTTGTTCAAAATCTCTTTCGTGAATGATCTCATCACTTTGTAGATAGATTGCCCAAGCACCCTTCTCGCTCTGATGATTTTCTCGAAGTTTAGTTAGGGCGATATTGGTCTGTTCAGAAAAAACCTGTCCACCATCACCGATCTTAGTCATGTCCCAAACGGTAGGAATAATTTCAACTTGCGGAAATTTAGAAACTTCATCGCTCGTTCCATCGTCATTTTCACCCAGCGCCAAGTAACACTTATCCACTAGGTTAGACATGCAAGTGAGCATTTCTCTAAAGGGATAATCAAAACGCATCCCATCTTTCATAAAACTAAAACCGTATATTTTTGCCATAGATCTTCTTTAAAGTATTTGTAATAACGCAGATATCTTAACAGTACAGAATTCCTTTTGGTAGAGACATATGGCAAAGACAGAATCAAAACTTCAAACAAGGTAGTCCTTCACTTAAATCACATTTCTAAATATTCCGCAGATCAACGCGTACACGGAACCTCAGAACGACTATGCCAAAGACGACCCGACTCACTACAAATATACTAGAACGAGTATAAATACTGAGTAAATATTTAAAATATACCCGATCACGTATAAAATGATTGATTTAACCTCATTTATACTCGATCATGTATAAATGAAAGAAAAATCAATCATATCTAATACTGTGGCACTAGAAAGAAAAAAACTTGGATATACGCAAGAAGAATTCGCTCTGCGATCTGGAGTAAGCCTAAGTTTCCTACGAGCACTCGAACAAGGTAAACAAACAGTACGCCTAGACAAAGTAAATGAAGTTATGAATTTTCTGGGACTAACTTTAGTTCCAAAGAGAGTATCTAAATGAGCAAGGGACTTGTTTATTACAATAATACTCTGGCCGGAGAGATCCTAGAATCCAAAGATGGAGACTTTGAATTTTCTTATCTTAAGGAATATTTAGAGAATACAGAAAGCTTGCCACTTAGCTACTCCCTTCCCTTACAAGAAAAGATTTTCACATCTCAGTATTTAAACGGATTCTTTGATGGCCTACTTCCTGAAGGATGGATACTTAACCTAGCAACAGAGCATTGGAAGTTTCATCCCATTAGAGATCGATTTAAACTACTACTTAAGACTTGTTACGATCCAATAGGAGCTGTTTCTATCCATGAAGAAGGATCAACAACGAGTGAGAAAGACCTTAATCAAATTGAAAGTAAAAGTACCAAAAAAACTCGAAATCCTGGGAGATGTTTATTTTGTTATGAAGACCTTTTAAAAGGAGAATTCCACGAAAAGTGTTCGAAGTTATTTTTCAACTCTTCAGAACCACCAAAAATTCAGCTAACCGAAGAAGTTCTCAGAGAATTATCAAGTCTTAATATTAAAGACGGTTTAACCATACCTGGTGTTCAAAAGAAGATCTCTCTTTCACTTAATGAAAATGCAAAACAAAGTAGACTCACTCTAACCCATTTATCAGGGAACTTTATACTTAAGCCAAAAGGATCAATTCCACATATTCCTGAAAATGAAGATCTTATTTTAAAGCTAGCAAGATCTTATGGCCTTCCTACTACAGAATCTACACTCATATATCTCGACAATGATGAATTTGCTCTTCTAATTAAAAGGTTTGATAGAACAAAAAGTGGGGAAAAAATACATATGGAAGACTTTTGCCAAATTTTTGATCAAGTAACAGATAGAAAATATACTGGAAGCTATCAAAAAGTTGCCAAGACTTTAAGAGAATATTGCTTTAATAATGCCCCCTCTGAACAAGTTTTAAAACTCTTTGAGTTGGTGATTTTTTCATTCATTGTAGGGAACTCTAATCTACATCTAAAAAACATTAGTGTACTACATACAGATGGTCCTACTTTAGCCCCCACATATGATCTTCTTAGTTTTGAAATTTTTCAAGAAGATTTTAAGGAACGTGATAATGAACAAATGGCATTATCAATAAATGGCAAAAAAAATAAATTAATGCGGGAGGATTTTGATATTCTTGCAAAACGTTTAGAGATTAAGGAAAAAGTAAGAGATTATGTATATAAAAAATTCTCTTCACAACTAGACTCTTGGGATAAAATCATTTCAAAATCATTTTTAAGTAATAGAAAAAAGAACTCCTTAAATCTCTAGTTCGAGAAAGGTCAAATATTTTAATTAAAAAATGATTCTGTAAAATGAGCCACTGTAAGTTACTTCAAATTCTCAGGTAACCCCTAAGCCTTATTAGCTCCATCAGAACAAAGGCCTCAAATGAATGACCGTAGTACTCATCATTAAACTGCATATCAATCGCTTGAGAATATAATGCCGGAGCAAGTGGAAAAATCTTAGGCGAAGAGGATCTTTTCTTAATGATCTTGCCACTATACTTCTCTAGACTTTTAACTAGGAATGCGGCTTCAAATAGTTCAATATAGTTTTTTACTAGGTCAGTATTTCCTTTATCTTGAAGCTGTCCTAGTAGCTTTGTGTAACTAATTTCTTGAGCAGCGTAGGAACAAATCAAGTCAAATGACTGTCTAAAAAGTGCAGGACTTTTTACATGGACCATACTTAATATGTCTTTTTCAATAACAGGTGTAATAATTGAGTCTTTCATATAAGACAACCATTCAAACTTATTATCTATAAATTCATAACTACCTGGATATCCTCCATACTCTAAATATGTCTTCAATTCAAAGTCGCTATGAAGCTTACAAGAATTATCAAAATCCCAATGATAAACTCTATGTAAGATATATCTACCAGTTAAACTTTCAGACAGTCCTCTATGTAGAGATAATGAACTGGATCCAAGAAGGATTAACCTAGGTGATCCCTCAGCTCTTTCATCCCAAAACTTCTTCGCTTCCTCCGTCCAGTTTTCAACTTTTTAAATTTCATCTATTATTAAAAGACCAACCCCCTCACTTAGGGCCATTTGCCATTGTAAAGACAACCAACTTTTTGACCTCGAAACCTCTCCGTCTGCCGTTACGTACTTATTTGAAAATTTAGATTTTTCAGAAAGCTGCTTTACTGTCGTTGTCTTTCCAACTTGTCTAGGTCCAATAAAAACATGAATGTAATCTTCCCTCTTGTTTACGAGTTCCAATATTGATGAGAGCTGTAGTGCCTTAATTCTTTTCATAAATAACAATTTCACATTTTACTAGATGGACCTAGTACTTATAATAGACCTATCTAGTAAAATGTAATACCCCAACTAAAATACTGTTTTTACTTAGTACATTAGTGACATAAGCATGAAAAATTGATCGTCCCTATCGCTTCGGTGTGTATTTAAAGTCTACCTTTGAATAAGCACCAAATAGGGAACATTAATAGAATACAGATCGAAATTATAAAAAGAGAATAGTTAAACAAACTAAAGAAGGCTCTGAACGAGATTATTTAATTTGGAAGAAATAACCAATTGTGCTCAACAAAACCATCAGCTACAAACTTATCTGCAAACTCAGTGATATTGTCTTTTGAAACTTCTACTTTAATGTGAGGAGAAACTACTTTAAAAGTCTTAGAAGTTAACTCTTCAAGCTTATTCCAAAACTTCAACACGTGAGCATTTTCAAGTTCCACAAAAATCTTTGGAGAGAATTTAGCAATTGTACTCTTAGCACCATCTAGCAACATGAACTCGGCACCTTGAACATCGATTTTCATGAAATCAATTCTTCTAATACCTAGGTCTTTTACATACTCATCCATTGTTACAGCTACGACTTTAAAACTATTTCCCTGCTGACTTCTTTTTGAAATCTTATCTGAAATGAGTGAATGTCCACCATCGTTGAAAGTATCTTCGAAAAATTCTAAAGTAGAATCTTTATCTGATAGTGCTACTTCATGCACATCAATATCCGTAAGATTCGAATATTTAATGGTCTTTCGCACACATGAAGAGAGAACGGGATGTGGTTCAAAGAGAAGGCACTTGAGGTTTTTAAATTTTCTTTTAAAGTAAAAAGAAAAGTGACCTATGTTGGCCCCGATATCAAAGAAGACATCTTCGTCATTTATGTATTTCTCTATGAGATCTTTATCTATTTTTTCGTAATTTACGAATGAGCTTTCGCCGCCGTAAGACAGGTCAAAAGAAGGACCCGATACATCCCTTAGTGAGAAGAACAATCTCATGTCTTTTAAATCAAAGTAGGCCATTTCAGGAAGATAACTTCTGAAATATTTCTTAATCCACCTCTTTGGGGCGATTTTTAGCTTTATGGAGTTTGCAAGCATCTCTAATTCCTAAATTTAGTATAGAAAGAGATTAGCGTATTTTTTAGAGATCGGCATGCTTTTTGGTTAAGATGTGCGTTAAAAACGCTAAATTTCAGAGTACTGAGCTCTAATTATTGAGTTTGATAGTTAACTTATGGAGATTGCTTTTAAACTCAAACTGACTCTCTTTAAATGTGGCCGCTCTTTCCATTTTCTTTGGATTATTAGAATAACCATATCCTTCTAGAGGGGCATCAAAGAGATCACGGTCCAAGTCATTATTATCATTCTCATCATGAAAAACAGACAGAGCATAAGTTCCGTAGGGAATTTTATCAAAAGTGAAATTCAATGGTCTCGCAGAGATTTTAAGAGACTCAACCCTAAAAGCTTTCTTTATTAAATTCACAGAATTAAACTTCTTTTCATTGTAAGCGAGCGCCAATTTAATTGTTCCCTTAGTATTTTTAATTCCTTCTATTGTAATCGTAATTTTGCCAAACTCTTCAGCCATACTAGAGAAACTAATCAACATTAAAAATAAAGTTATAAAAGAGTACTTACCTTTCAAGACTAATCGCCCCTATTTCTCCTCTCGTCGCAACCTGAAAGAGATCAATCCTTTCTTGGTCAACTAGAGTGGAGTCTAGAGTATTAAACTCTTCACTGGTAGTGGTTGACTTATAAACCAACCCCTCTCTAAGTCCATGAATGGCAATCGCTAAATCAAGAGCTCCTCCAGTAGAGAAAGATCCATACATCGATGAATAGGAGAGAACTTCTTTATTTTTTGAAATCGTTTTAGCAAAATCATATGAAGCTGTGTCACCCTTAATATCTAAGATAAATTTTTCAGGGAAATTAATTTCTTTAAACGAAGAATTGGTACTGGAATGAATCTTTAAACAATCTTGTGCTTTTTTATCATCTGCTTTTGCAAGAATTAAACCTACAAAACCTTCGCCGGGGACAATATTATCGCGCTCCAGCGGATTGTAATCATTAAGAACTTTATAGTTTTCGATACAAAGAGTTATTTCCTGATAATTATATAACTCATCTCCAATCGCCACTAATACGTAGTCAACGAGATCAGCTTCCAACCAAGTGTTAGCGGTATCAAGCGCTACCGCACTACTTAACTCCAGATTAACAACAGTAGAAATCGGACCAGTTATGCCTAGAGAAATAGCAATAAAAGAGGCAGCTGTATTATGAATAGAATTGGCAAAGTACGTGGGAGAAGCTCCCTTGCCTCCGTACTTTGCAAGCTTAGAGAGGTAGAAATTGTCGGTACTCACTGGACCATTTCCAGTTCCCACAATAATTCCCACTCTAGAGGGATCTTCAAACTCTAATTTTGATTCTTCAAGCGCCAAGAGAATAGCTTGAAAACTCATGCGAGCAAAGTGCCCTAGTCTTCTTTGCACTGCCGTTGGAATATCGGCCTTAAGTGTAAACTTTGGTATCTTAAAAGGACTGACTCTAAGTTCATGTCCATTATATTCTACGGTTTTTTCTTCTCTATCTGGAGCAGTACTCGTTTGAATTCCTTCTGCCAAAGTCTCTAGACCTTCACCAAAAATAGAAAGTGCACTTGCTCCAAGAATTGCTGAACTCATACACACTCCTCGATATTCTCAATTATAATAGCGGCATTTGATCCACCAAAACCAAGAGAAGTCGAAAGAAAGTTTCGAGCCTGATGGTTTTTAAATTCTAAATTAGGAGAAAGTCCAATTTCTGGATCACAGTTTTCGTGACCTAAACTACTTGGAACAAACTCTTCTCTTAGACAAAGCACTCCAATAATAACTTCAATGGCACCAGCTGCACCAAGCGTGTGTCCTGTATAACCTTTAGTGGCAAAAATCGGACAATGATCAAAATGTTTTTTTAAAAATCGCCCTTCCACTAAATCGTTGGCCTCAGTTCCAGTAGCATGAGCATTAACGAGCTCAATATCACTGTGAGTAAGCGAGCTCATTTTAAGCGCGTGGTTAATGGCAATATTGAGACCGCGAGCTTCAGGGTGAGGAGTTGTTGGATGATGAGAATCAGTCCCAAGTCCATAACCCGCAACAATGGCGAGAGGTTTTGATTTTCTCTCTGCTGCTATTACTTCATTTTCAAGCACTACGTAGCCCGCACCTTCACCGAGAACTAATCCTTCACGGGACTGATCAAAAGGTTTCGTATGTTTAGGGGCCGTTAATTTAAGAGAGCGAAAACCAAAGTAAATATTTTCAAATATACAATCAACTCCACCGGCAATAACGATGTCGCACTTTCCCTGCGCAAGCCACAGCTTTCCCAGACCAATGGCATCTGTACCAGAAGTACATGCATTATTAATCATTAAACTTGGACCCTTGAATTTGAAGTGATCCATAATTGTATTGCAGGGACTATTGAAAAAATAATTCTTAAAAGGTGTTGTGTCCTCTAAGGTCCCTCTGTGAAGGGCGAATCCAAAAGGTGGATAAGAAATAGTACAAGCAGAAGTTGAGCCAACACAAACACCAATACGATACTTGCTTATATCTTCAGAGGTCAGACCTGCTTGCGCAATAGCCTCTTCAATCGCCAAGATTGAGAGAATATTTGCTCTGATGTGATCTCCCTTAGGAAGATCCTGGGAAAGATCCATTTCCATATCTGGAGAAGCCTCGGACTCTAGGTGCTCGGGACTAAGACTTAATAACTTATCTGGGCCACTCGTTCTCAGAGTTTCGAGTGCCATCTTTACATTTTGACCTAGGTGAGAAATCTGCCCAAGCCCTGTTATAAACTGTTTCATGAGATATTTCTTTGTAAGACTTACTTTGTGAGTCATTGTGATTTATGATAAATATTTTAGTACGCTAAATAACAATTTGTCATAGGAAAAATACTTTCAATGAAGAAAGCTCTCGTCATAACATATTCTCAAATAGGTCAAACAAAGAAGGCCATTACAACTTTATGCAACTCACTTGAGGGCGTTTATCAAATTAACCATTTTGAAATTCAACCCCACAAAGATATTAAGTTCCCATGGGGCATGAGTGACTTTTTCAGGGCCTTTCCCAATTGTGTAAATGGGATAACACCTGAGATACAACCCATTCCGAAAGAGATAACAAGTAAAGACTATGACTTAGTGATTATTGGATACCAGATTTGGTTTCTCTCTGCCTCACTTCCTTTTCAAGCAGTTCTAAAAGATCCTTCTTTGCAAAAAATCATTCAAGGTAAGCCAGTTATTGGGGTTGTGACTTCTCGCAACATGTGGATTTCCGGAGTGACTAAAACTAATAATACTCTCCTTGAAATAGGCGCTAAGACTATTCGCAACCTCGTCCTCTGTGACACGGCTCCGAACTGGGCAACATTTGTAACTACTCCAAGGTGGATGCTTACAGGTAAGAAGAATGCATTCTGGATTTTTCCAGAAGCTGGAATTGCAGTATCTGAATTTAAAAGAGTTGAAGAGTTAGGACGAGATATCTGCGCTCAAACTGACAGCATTCAAGAATTAGACACAGTGAAACATAGCCATGGCCAAGAGCTAATCGCAGTACTCATGGAGTATATAGGTATTAGAGTTTTTACAGTTTGGGCAAGACTCATAGAAAAACTCACTAAAGAAAATTGTCTTTCTCGCGACATTTTACTAATATTCTTTAGGGTAAATTTAGTTTCATTAATTTTAACGGTATTGCCCGTTATGACTTTACTTAAAGTCATCATCTACCCCTTGTTCACACAAAAAGTGAGAGATCAGGTTGATAGTCAATTAATGGTGAAGTAGGAGTATCAAATTGGTTTATATAACAAGTATGGGGTCATTTCTTCCTGGAAAGGCCATTGATAATTCACAAATCGAAGAAGTCTTAGGTTTTGTAAACGGGAATAATTCTAAGGCCAAGAATATTGTCCTAAGGAGTAATGGGATTAAATCACGCCATTACGCTCTTGATCCTATTACTAGAAAATCAACTCATACCAATGCTGAACTAACTGCCCTTGCAGTTAAAGATGCACTTAAAAATACAGAGTTTGAAGACCAAGGGGTTGAACTCTTGGCCTGTGGAACAACTTGTCCTGATCAGTTCCTTCCCTCTCACGCCATTATGGTTCACGGGGAATTAGAAGGAAAACCTCATGAAGTCGTTTCAACGGCGGGAGTTTGCTGCTCCTCTCTTGCGGCACTGAAGTACGGCTACCTCGCTCTCCTTGCAGGAGATAAAGAAAATGCCGTGGTAACGGGATCTGAAATTTCTTCAAAATTTATGCGAGCAGAAAATTTTGAAAATGAAAGAAGTGAATCCTTAGAAGAACTTAAAAAAAATAGCTCATTTCAATTTGAGCAAGACTTCTTACGTTGGATGCTCTCTGACGGAGCTGGAGCTTTTCTCTTAGAGAAGACTCCCAAGAAAGAAGGAGTAAGTTTTAAAATTGATTGGATTGATTTTACTTCATACGCCAACGAAGTTCCCACCTGTATGTACGGGGGAGCAAAGAAAGATGAAAACAAGAAATTAAAAGGTTGGCTAGATCACGATCGCTCCGAGCTGTTAGAAGAAAAAGTTTTAAATATATCCCAAGACACAAAGTTACTTGATCAACACATGGCCTTTTACGCCATTAACAAGGCGCTTGTTTCTGTAAAAAAGAAAAGGGATTTAAAGCCGGGTGATATTGATTGGTTTGTTCCTCACTACTCTTCTGATTACTTTAGAAAGAAGCTTGAAGCGAAACTTGAAGAGATTGACTTTAATATTCCTACAGACAAATGGTTTACGACTATTGAGAGCAAGGGAAATATTGGTTCTGCTTCTATATATATCTATCTGCAAGATTTACTAGAGACTGGAAAACTCAAAAATGATGACACTATTCTATGTTTCATTCCTGAGAGCTCACGCTTCTCTGTTGCTTATATGCAACTAACAGTCGTAGTAAACTAATGAAAGTTAAAGACGTTCCTCAAGATCAAAATGAAAGTTACGAAGGCCATTCGAAAATTCGTTACGCTAAATCTGAAGACGGAAGTATAGTTAAAGTTAAATCTTCCGGCTGGAAAGTAGAAGAAGACGCCACATCCCTAGCTTGGGATGATATTCATGAAAATTTAAAATCAGTTTATTTTAAAGTAGAGGCCAATGAATTGAGCCCGCTGGCCTATCGAATGGAAGAAGCTCTTCTCACAGCAGATCTTCTTGCACAAAACTTAGGCTATTGGACATTTACCGTGAAGAGACACCTCAAACCTAAAGTCTTCAATGGCCTCAATGAAAAAAAATTGATGAAATACTGTGATTATTTCGAAATCACATTAGAAGAACTTAAAACTCTTCCAAAGGATCTTCCATGGAAGTAACAAAGTATAATCATAACTTCGCCGCTCACTGTGAAACAGGTGTAACGAGTTCTCTTTTTGAAAATAAGGGAATGGAATTATCAGAGGCCATGTCACTAGGTATAGGAAGCGGTTTATTCTTCTTATACGTTCCCTTTATTAAAGTTATGGGAAACCCTATAACAAGTTACCGCTCTTTTCCTGGAACTATATTTAAAAAGTGTTGTAAGAGGCTAAAAGTAAAATTCCGCGCTGAACGTTTTAGAAATTCAATCAAAGGTTCTAAGAGACTTGATCAACTTTTAAAGAACAAGGTTGTTCTAGGTATTCAGACAAATATCTATTGGCTCTCATATATTCCAAAGAACTTTAGGTTTCACTTTAATGCCCATAACTTAATCGTTGTAAAAAAAGAAGAAGATGGCTACCTAGTGAGTGATCCACTCTTAGAAGAAGTTAGTCATTGTTCTGAAAGCTCCATGACAAAAGCTAGATTCTCCAAAGGGCCTCTGGCACCAAAGGGACTAGTTTACTATATTGATGGCGAAAATAGTATCTCTCAAGTTGAGCAGGCCGTTTATCAAGGAATCAAAGAGACCGTAAGAAGAATGCTCTATTCACCTGTGCCAATTGTTGGAATTGCAGGAATGAAACTTCTAAGCCGCTCAATTAGAAAGTGGCCAAAGAAATTAGATGAGCGCCGAGCACGATTATATCTATCCAATGTTATTCGTATGCAGGAAGAAATCGGGACTGGTGGTGCTGGTTTTCGCTATATCTATGCTGGTTTTCTCAACGAGAGTAGTAAGAAGTTAAATAACCCCATTCTACTAGAAGCGTCAGAAATGATGGAAGCGATTGCTGATGAATGGCGCGTTTTTGCCACCATGGCAGTAAAAGTTTGCAAGAATAAAGGATCTGTAACTTTTGATCAAGTTGCCGATAAACTTTTAGAAATTGCCGAGCAAGAGAAATCCTTCTATCAATTTTTAAATAAGAGGTACCTGTAAGTGGGCCACATAGTTGAAATTGATTCACTAACTTATACGTATCCAAATGCTCTTGAGAAGTCGCTAGACTCTCTCTCTTTAAATATTAAGAAGGGACAATCCTTTGGACTTCTAGGTCCTAACGGTGCAGGAAAGACAACTCTCTTGTCATTTCTCTGTGGTCAAAGAAAGGATTTAACAAATTCAATAAAACTCTTCGGAAGTTCGTCTAACGAACTCCACGGAGAACTATTAAATATTGGTTATGCTCCACAGGAGTTAGCACTCTTTCCCATGCTTTCTGGTATTGAGAACTTACTCTTCTTTGCAAAATTAGCCGGTTTGGCTGAAGACAAGCGATTGGGCCGTGTTTTAGAAATGTTAAAGGCGGTTGATCTACAAAAGAGTCAAGATAAGTTAGTTGAAAATTATTCCGGCGGAATGAAGAGAAGACTAAATTTAGCCGTGGCCCTTTTAAATGATCCAAAACTTCTTATTCTGGATGAACCTACTGTTGGTGTTGATCCACAGTCTCGAAATCTAATTTTTGAAAAAATTGAAGAGCTTAAATCTCGTGGTGTCACGATCATTTACACCACTCATTATATGGAAGAGGTTCAAAGACTTTGTGATAGTGTCGCTATCGTTAAAGAAGGTAAGATACTATTTAATGGAACTCTAGATTCTCTTCTCGAATCTCAAAAGAATGAAAGCCTAGAGCAATGCTACCTCCAACTAACAGGTTACGAGGTGGTTGATTAGTATGAAAAACATCAAACATCTCATTGTTCAAGAAATTAAAGTTCTCCTCTGTGATAAACGAGCTCTTGGTATCTTATTTGCCATGCCCATGATTTTAATTCTCTTTCTCTCTTTGGCACTGACTGATGTCTATCACCAAAAAGTTGGAAAAAAAATTCATATAACAATGCTCACAGATCATTCTAAGACAACAGAAGAAATTGTGCAGCAGTTTAAGAACTTCAACTATCATATTGAACACATAACAGAACACCAGGGAATAGAGGCATCTTTAAAAAAAGAAAAGTCAGATGTCATTATTGAAATACCTAAGAGCATTAAAAATATTCTCGTTGGGACAAAATCAGCTGACTCTATCAAGATGTATTTCAGACCCACTCTAGATAAGTCTTACCAAGAATTAGTCAAAGGTCACTTCACCATTGCTCTGCAAAGCATGGTCATAGATCAAGTGAATCGTAGACTCAAGAAGATGAATGAGTCGAAAGAATTAAAGAAGAGTGTTGTGATTAATCAATTGTCACAAAATAAAAACTTCATAGAAGTCATGACTACGAACAATGTCATTCCTAACCCCATACAACAAACAGTTCCGGCTTGGGCGTTATTTGCCATGTTCTTTATTGTCATTCCTCTTTCAAATAGTTTTATTCGCGACAGAAATTCAGGAATCCTAAAGCGCCTACTCTGCTACAATATTTCAAAAGCAGAATTACTGATAGGAAAGCTCATTCCCTACATACTCATTAATATTATACAATTCTCTCTCATGCTCTTAGTTGGTCAATTTATTGTTCCACTATTTACGAGTAAGGACTTTTCTCTGGGAGAGATCAATAGTTTACTTATTTTAGTAACTCTAGTTTGCAGTATCGCCTCAACTTCATTTGCTTTACTTGTCTCTACTGTTTCTAATTCAAGTGCTCAGGCCCACAGCTTTGGACCACTCGCCATTGTAATCATGGCATTATTTGGCGGAGTTATGATTCCTCACTTTGTCATGCCTGAATTTATGCAATACTTATCCTATCTCTCTCCCCTATATTGGGCACTAGAGTCATACTTAGATATTTTCTTAAGAGGGGCCACTCTCACAATTGTTGCACCAAAGTTATACGTACTGCTTGGTTTCTCTCTCGTGGCGTTTGGTGTTTCACTTAAAAAGTTTCGTTGGAGCGAATAGTCATGGAAAAAAAAGAACAACTCATTAAATTGATCCAAGAAGAACTCATCGATGCAACAGGCCTCTTCGACGTTACACCTGAGCAAATTGATAATGATGAATTAATTTTTGGAGGAGAAGGAGCACTAGAGCTTGATAGTCTAGATGCTCTTGAACTTGTAATGATTTTAGAGAAGAACTTCAATGTTAAAATCAACGGTAAGAGTGCCTCTAGAAAGGTCTTTAAGTCCTTCAATACAGTTGGTGACTTTATTTTAGAGAACTCTTCTAGTGAAGATTTAGCGACTTATTTGAAATAGTCTTCACTAGAGAACTCAGTCCTCAGTATTGTTACCCTTTGTTTTGAAAGGTATTGTTAAAATCAAAAACAGCACACCTACAAAAATAGCGTAAAAACAGGCAACTTGAGCAGTAATTCCACAGTACTTAATACTGCCTGTTAATTGAACGCAACCTGATTTATTGTAGTCAGTTATAAGAAATACAAAAACGAGTAAATGTATTACTGATATAACAAGATTATCTTTTTTAATATTTTTCCACATAATTTTCCCTTATTCTATTTCCGATTTGACCACCCAACCAAGAAGTCCCAGCATTTATGAGACTATTTCCTGGAGAATAATTACCATCTGCGAGCGGAGTTTTTGAATCAGTTACTCCTGCCACAAAACTACCAACAAATGAAACAGCTCCACCAACAATATTTTCAGCTACCACAGGATTTTTCGCAACATAACCACCAATAGACATAAAGGCCATATTAATTTCCATTGTCCCAGCGATTATCAACACAGGAGCAGCTTCAACAAGAAGGACTCCAACTCCAATAGCTGCGACACCTCCAGCTGCCACCATAGTCGCATCAGCTGCCATTTCTAATACTTCTACAGCAAAGTCTACTTCGCTACCAAATTGCTCACTTATTTGACTATCAAAACCAAAGTCCAAATCAAAGTCAAATGAACTTCCACCGCCAAAAAAAGCACTTGGATCTATTGAGCTGAATCCACTTGGATCAACTAAATTGACAGGATCATTATCGCAATAACGAACTGAGTGCCAATTACCAGGCTTTAAAATTAATCCGTTTGGTGACCATTTTACCATAGGATCTACAGATAACCACTCTCTAGACATGGCTGAGTACACACGAGATTTTGACCAGTATAAATCCTTAGAAATATCTGAAAATGACAGTAAATGAGCATAAGACCAAAGAGTTAAACTCTCCAATTTCTTAGTCAACTCATGGTCCATGTCATCATTTAAGAAAACTTTCTTATTTCCCCAAGTATCAAATGAACGCTCCCAAAGAAGTTGTGAATTGTCTTCATCCAAAGAGGAGAACATCGCCACAACAGAACCTAGGTAGTTTGTTACGATAGGATATGTTTTCCCATCAATTCGAACGGCTACTTTTAGATTTTCAAATCTAATTAATTCAACACTTACACCTTTTGCTAGAAAATGATCTTCAGAGATGCGAATTGTACATTGATCACTCTTCTTACTTAGGTTTATTCCTTTGGGACAATAAGCTAAGAGCTGATCGTTATTATCATAGTATATTTCAAAATCGTCACCGTTGTTCTTAGTCACTCGTGAAAGGTTCTGAGAATTCCAGCGTAATTTCAATCCATTTACTCTCGTTGCTCGCCCCCTTAAATCTCGCCTGACAGATGTTCCTTGAAAACCAATTCTTAATTTCCCTTCATCTGAATAATCATAACTAGAACTTGTATTCTGAGATCTAAGAGAAGACGAAGTACTAAGTGAAGAAACAAAATCGTTAGTATTATAATCTATCAATTCCTGCCACAATTTACCGTTTCTAGATGAGACCTTCTGTGATGTTACAGCTACTAAGTCATTTTTAAATCTCTTTCTTAAGATGAGACCATTAGGATAAATCAGCTTAGAAATCTGTCCACCAACTGTACGTTTTTCGACTTTTACAATATTTTTAATCTCAAGCAGACTTCCATTTTTATAAATAAGTTTAACCTGAGATGAATCTCCATTCTTTAGTTCTTTTTTAGTACTAATAACTCTTCCTAAAAAGTCATACTTATTCTCTTGCTCGAAAAATAATGACGACACATTCTCAGCTAGGCCTAAGTCGTTATACTTTATTTCTAGTTGTTCAATTAAACTTCCATCTTTTAGCTTAGACCTATAGGCCTTAAGTTTTCCTTTCTCATAAGCCATCTCTTCAAAAACATCAGTTCTTTTTAAATTGTGGCCCTTACTAGTTCGAACCATTCGCCCTAGAGCATCAGTTTCCCAAATAAAACCATCTTGATTTTCAACAATATGACCTTGTTCGCTAATCTTTAAAATTTGAGAGTTTATTAATGGAGAACCATTTAAATCTTTTACTGTTGTAAATGCTGTAATTTCTCCATAGAAGTTAGTCTTCCACTTTAGACCTAACTTATTTAAAGAATCGATTCCTCCAAGAGAATTTGTATCTAAAGGGTAGCTCTCCCCCTTATGACCTATATCTAGAATATTATTTAATGAGCTTTTACACTCATGAGAAACCATTGCTCCCTCTAGGAAAAGCTTATGACAACCATTGACATACTCATGGAATATGCTTCTATCCACTAAAGAGTCTCTCTCATGAATAATTCTTCCAATGGCATCGTACTTATTTTCAATTTGAAGAATTGTAGATTCTCCACCAAGTTGTGCACGGTATCTTTCTAAGACTTTCCCCTGTGCATCTAGAATCACTTTTCCAGGAAAGAGGGTTTTGAATTGAGCAGAGTGAGAAGTAGAGGTAATTCTTCCAAAACCGTCTACAGTTATATGTTTTTCACTTTCAGGAAAATAAATAGAATAAGAATTCTCTACGCAAGAAAACTTTTCCTTTCCCTCACATTCCTTGATTCTTGGAAGTACTGCCTTCCACAACTCAACCTCTCCACTCTCACTATCAACACGTCTTATGTGAGTTTTAATTCCACTAACAGTGTAATCAAAAATGTGTTTTACTCCACGAGAGTTTTTCTTTGAGAGAACTTCATTAGTAACATCGAGATATTGTACCGAAGTCGTTTCGCCATCTTGCGAAATTCGACTAACTAACGGAGAATTATCTTTATAAGATATTTCAATATGGTCTCCTAAAGAGCTATTTACAAAGGCGGTGCGACCTAGTTCATCATAAACGTATTCTTTACAACGTTTGTGAGTACATTCTGCGACTAGGTTTGAGTTCTCATATTCAAAAGTGCTTCCATAGCGAATAACTTTATGATCTTTATCTGAACTCGCAGTTTTGAGAACTTTAAGTACATTAGTATCTGAATCAATTTCCATTCTCTTACTCTTATACTGTACCGCCTCTAAGAGCTGGTCTGTATAGGGAGACTTAAGTCCATGTCCACGTTTCTCGGTAACGAGATTAATTATCCCCTCTTCAAGGTTAATTTCTGGTGTTGAGATGACCTCTAAACTCCAACCATAACTTCTATTATCTTTTAAGTATCTAACTGACAAATCTCTTTGTAAGAATGGGTAAATTCTATTTTTATCAAGATTGATGTACTTATAAGTTTTGAAACTACTTTGGTAAGATTTAATTTTATCTTTATTCCAAATCTTTACTAAGAGAGCTTTACCATTCAATCTTCCTCTCGATTTAAAAAGAAGTGCTTTTGAACTTAAGTCTTTACTAAAACTTCTTTCAATTAAGCGGCCTTCAGAATTTTCATGATCTACATAGTCTGTTTCCTCAGTTCTTGAGAATCCAATAAAAGTTCCTCTATAAATATCTTTCATAGGTGAAAGATAATTAAACTTTCTATGATGAGCTGGTTGATCAAACTTAAAGACTTTATCAATTGTTTTAGTAACAACAACACCATCTTTCATCGCGTAATCAATACTTGCAAACCCTTCGTAAGGAGATTGAAGATATGTTAAGACTTTATGATCAGGAGTATTTGGGTAAATTTCATTAATTCCATCTCTAACAAGTACTTTTGTTCCCTTTAAAGGATGAACTGTAAAAGATCTTGCTTGGTGAGGTTCAAGAGTTCCATTCCCATCTATATCTGCAAAGATGATATCGCCTTTCTTGAGATCAAAAGATTTATCTCCTTTTTCAAACAGGGCCTTTAGAGAATTATCATCTAATGTTAAATTTTGATAATTTCCATCTTCTCCCAAGAACGTTATGTTTTTTCCTGACAAAACATCAACATATCCATCTCTATTGTAATCATTAAATAGAGTGTATTGGTGACAGTTAAAATTCACTTGTGAAGCTTTTTTCCATCCACTAAGTCCTAAAAGGTGATTCTTAGTAGTTTCAATTTGCTCTTCACCCTCATTATCTAACCAGATCTGAAATGCTTTTTTCTCATTAAAGTTTTGGATATAGACTTGGGCCTTAGATCCTGTTTTAGAAAAAACATCATCAAAAGAAATATCTTGTGCTTCTGAGTAACCTAATCGCTTTAAAATTGAGAGATTCAAGTTAGATTGTTTTTCGTGTGTATTTCTCGAAAGAGACTTCTCTCCTTGGCAGACCACTACATCTTTCTTTCCATCAGCATTTATATCTACAAAGAACAAACCATTTGAGTGAGCACTCACATGGTAATAATCAGTTTTAAAGCACTCTTTTTCACCCACATGTACTTTTGTAGAAACATCATAAGTTAGTAATTTAATATTCTTTCCACTAAGGGTAAGACTCTTATCCTCTTCCCACTGAGCAATATTATCTCCACCACTCCATACGGCAATTTCAACTTTAATTTCAGGACTGAGGTTATTTATTCTTGAAGATAATGTACCAGCGCTAATTGTAGGAGTAACTTTCCCACATTTCTTAGGAACGTTATATGATATCCCCTCTAGCTCGTTTTTGATTCTCTTGTTTATAGCTGTATAATCAATAGTAATTCGATCTTTTCTTCCATCATTATTTAAATCTACATATTGGTAGAAAATATCTTCTTGGTCGCCTTTTTCAACGATTTGGAATTGATTAAGATTCTTTGAATAAATAAGAGACTTCTCATCTTCATTTTCTAAAGTATTATTCTCTTCACTAGTTTCAAAACTTAATTTCTTATATTCAGCTTGGAACAGAGGAAGTAGAGCATCTTTTTGAACGACTTGAGATAAATACTTTCCAGAATATTTAAAGAAATAATGATGAGTAGTTTCACCTTGTGATATTGAGATCTCATTTAACAAACTACTCTTAGTCTGAAAAGTTCCATTTAAAAAAACAGGCATTGTAGAATTAGTATTCTTATAATGAAATTGAGCATGCCACTTCTTATTACTTTCAGAGATCTTTACAAGTTTTCCAGAGCTCCAAGTTAATCTAACACCCTTAAAATATCTATTAAACAAACCTATTGGCTGTCCATTTTTATTAAAAATCCAACGCTGTCCACTTGAGTCAAAAGTTACCCAGCCAGAGACGGTACCTTGTTTCTTAAGAGCGACATATACACTAAAGGAAGACTCTACAACTTGTTTGTAGATTTCATGAGAGTCATATTGAATTTCCACAAGATCAGCGAAACGAAAGGCCTTAGCGACAAGAGAATGGTGTTTTGAATCTACTTTCGTCAACTCGCCTCCACCATTTACCTCAGTGTAAGGAGTGATTGAATCTAGAGCTGGATTTTTAGAAATCATTGGTAAAGAAATATTCCAACCTATACCAAAATTTAAATTCTTACCACTTTGCGAATTGTAGGAAAAACTAAAATTAGACAGAGAGGAAAAACTCTTTGGTAACCCAATAGAAAAAGACGTTTTGAAGTCTCCTCTATTTGTATTAACAGCTAAAACAGGATCAAAAACTAATCTCTTCTCTAATGCTTCAGTTGCTGCGTCTGTTGATACAGGAGAGGACAGTTGAAGAGCAGCAGAAACTCCTGGTGCAGAGAAGGATGGTTTGTCTGGTTGAGTCTCAGGATCATCTCTATGTTCTCTTGGTTCTCTTCCCTCATGTCTCTCTCCAGCAATTGAAGCGACAGTTAACAAAGTACATAAGATCAGGAATAAGTTAGTCAGCATTTTCATAATTTCTCCATTATTATGAATTTGTATCTGCAATCAATAAGCCAAGCCCAGAAACAGTAAAATCAACAACTTAGACGAAGACTGTTCCGTTTTTGAAACAAAAAAAGCCCTTCCGAAGAAGGGCCCAATTTTTTATTTTTAGCATTTTATTGAATATGGAATGAACCAGCAGAGCCCTCTTTCCCAGACGTTCCAGTGAGAGTAGCTAGCTTATCAGTACTCGGTCCACAGGCGCTCGGTTTTCCACCACTTCCAGGAACTCCTGGATTCACAAAGAAGTTAACTTGATACTCTTTTACCTGATCCATACTACTTGGATTTAAAGTAATACTTCCTCCATGTCCAGCAACTCCACCATTACCACCAGCACCTCTTGAAACAAATGTCTGGGTATTCTTTCTAGTGTCGTGCCCAATAGTTCTATGACGAGTGCTATAAGTCTTCTCATAACCTACACAGATCTTTCTTTTAAATCTGTCGTGTCCTGGAGGATCTAACCATTCCCAATCAGAACATCTTCTTCCTGTATGAACTTGGTAAGCTTGCTGAGTTGTCCAAACTCTCCCTGCAGAAAAAGTCTGAACTTTGAAAGCACCACTTGAACATTGAGGAGACTCTTTTCCAGCGTGACCTGAAGCACCGACTCCTCCCATGGCTACATACAGAGGAAGAAAAGAGGGAGTATTCACTCTTGAGAGAATATTTCCAGCTCTTTGACCGTTATCTCCATTCGTTTGTTTTCCAGGAGAAACCCCCTGCGTAATATTATGGTATCCACCACTATGAACTAAGCTTGATTTGCTCCCATTTCGTCCAGGAGTGAAGCCTGTTTTATTTGGTAATCTTCCAGAGGTATCTAACCAAGGGTTAATCATCTCAGAAGTTTTAATCGTTATGTTCTTACCGGGAGCATAAATCATAGCTAAGGGATGAAAGCGGACGATATCCCCCTGTAAAACAAGATCAACGTTTGAATAGTAAATTCCCGCAGGAATAAGTTTCTCTCCACAACTTCCACCGACTTTACAAAAGCTTAGAATGTTTTGAATGTCAGTTTCAATTCGACTATTTTCTAAACTTCTAAAATCAGATTCTCCTAGTCCTTGAATAGAATTTAGAGAGAGCTGCTTATTGTATCTAATGTTGTTCGCTTTAATCACATGATTCACTAATTGATGATAGATTCCTACTTCTTTATCAGTCCTATTGGAAACGTGAACTTTTCTTTTAGAGCTCTCTAGCTCAAGCATAAACCTTAATAGTTCTACTTGATTAAATTCATTAATGTATTGCCTAAGTTCACCTGTTCCAGCAACAACACCTCTGAAGTCTTCTTGAATGGTTTTCTTGTAGTAATTAATTCCATTACCAATAGTAAAATCACCTGGAAGTTCTGAAACATCTAACTTTTCAGCACTTTCAATATAGGCCCTTAAGAAGTAGATTTGGCTCATAGGATGTTTAGGAAACTGTTGATTTTCAAAAGATTTCGCAATATTTTTCCCACCGTGTGACTTTAAGGCAACCCATAACTCGTATAAGACATTAGCTCTTGCATCGATACTTTCAATCCAAGATTCTTTCGAAACCTTAGTAAGCATATTCTCTGGACGATCAAATACAGTCATATATAAATCTAGGTTTTCATAAACTACATCTAAATTTACTTTTTTTCCCTTTTTAAGAGTTAATAAGCTTTTTTGATTAATATTCTCAAGGGAGTTCAAAATATTTAGAGTTACCGAAAAATGTTTCTTAGCTTGAATTTTAAAATTTAATATTCTCTTGTAGGCTTCAATAGAGTTAACCGAACTAGATACAGATAAAACTTCACGCTCAAATAATGGTTTCATAATTTTAATGAAAACAGCATCTTGTTCGACTATTCTATTTAGTAGGCTGTATCTATCAAATAAACCCTCTTCATAAGACTGGCTTACTTCAATGAAACTCACCCTTTGTTGGAAGTAATTTATTATTTCATTTACTGGTAATTCAAAATCAGACAACTCACCTGTTTTCATTCTAAAGTCGAGAAGATTTACCCATTTTAGAATTGTTTCATCATCTTTAGTAGAAATATCATTGAGGTTAACAACTAGATAGTTGATAAAATCAACCATATTTTCTTCTAAATCTTCAGAACTTCCTTGAATAGCTAAAACTAATAAATCATTACGAAGATCACTAAAATTAGCTCCATTCTCTAGATCTCTAACCATAGAGCCTAGGCTCTTTTCACTATTTGATTTTAGAAAGTACGAATTATGTTTTAACTGCTTTACGAGAGAAGATTTAACATTCTCATAGAGCGCCATTTGATTAGCTAAATCATTGGCAGAAGTGTCAGCTAAAGCGACGGAATTAAGTGAGAGCGACAATGCACTATAAAGTAGAATTTTTTTCAATTTTATCTCCTGTTAAGAACTATTGAAGAGAATAATGCACGCTTGATGCCAAATAAATCAGCTCAATTCAGGTACTTTTGTTCCAATTCTAGAACAAAAGGCATTTTTTAAGCTTTAAAGGATACCCGAGTTATTAATGCCAGCTTAATCAAAACACAATATTTACCAAATGATTTAATTCACGACTCTACTATTCGATAAGTCCTATAAGTAAATCTACCTATAATTGGATATTGCGTGAGTACTAAAAGATCTAAAAATTTAGTCAATGAAAAGTCTGTATTTATACTCAGTGTACTTTTCCTTTTATCGATTGCAGGGATTATTTACTACCTATACGACTATTCAGAAAATCTTGTATTAAAAATGGCAAAGGATGATGCAAGCTCTAAGATTGATGCCCTTGAAAGTTTTAGAACTTTATATTCACAAGAAGTTGTAGGAAAAGTTAAATCCTTCGGAATGGAAATATCACACGAGTATGCCGGAAAAAGTGCAACGATTCCACTGCCTGCTACTTTTACAAAACTTCTAGGACATAAAATGGGAGAAAATAATGATGGATCAGAAGCATTTCTCTATTCTGGATACCCTTTTCCATGGAGAGCAGAAAAAGGAGGTCTAAATGATTCCTTCAGAAAGAATGCCTGGGAATATCTAACAAAATATCCTGAAGAATCATACTCAGAAGTCATTCAAATCTCGGGACGAAGAGTACTGAGGCACGCAAGAGCAGACCTTATGAGGAAAGCTTGTATTAACTGCCACAATTCTCATATTCAGACTCCTAAGAACAATTGGAAGGTGGGAGATGTTCGAGGAATACTTGAAGTTCAAAAGCCTATTGAAGGTGCAATCATTAAAGCTGGTGAAAAGGCGCAAAGTATTTTATGGATGGTTCTCACTATTGGTATTTTAGGATCGGTCTCACTTCTTGGTTTCGCCATGATGATAAGAAGTGCAAAGAAGTCTTCAGATATAGCAAACAAACAATTTAAAAGTTTACAAGAGTTGCGAGAAGGACATATAGGTCTTCACAAAAAGATTCGTGGTGAAAAATCTCCAGAACAAGTGGCCGAAAATATTCTCTCCCACATTGTTAAATACCTCGATATTGATATGGGAGTCATTTATCTTATGTCTGAAAAGAATGGCCCTCGTAGAATATATACCTACAATAAAAATGAAGAACATTATGACACTCTTGATCTTACATTAGATATTAGAGAAGTTAGTGATGTTGCTAAGTCAAAGAAATCTGCACATATTACAAATAGATCAAAGAAGGATGATATATTTCTAAATGATACATTTATTACCCCCATTTTATACGCGGATAAGACGTTGGGAGTGATAGAACTCTCCAACTCTAAAGCCATTTCAAATATTCAAATATTGTTTTTAGAAGAAGCCTCCGAGGGGATTGCTGTAACTCTATCTGCAGCAATAGAGAGATTTAGAGTTAAAGATCTCCTAAAGAAATCACAGGACCATGCTACAGAGTTAAACTTACAAAAAGAAAAGCTCCGTGTATCAAATAAAAGTGCCCAAAAAGCAAATAAAGTGAAAAGTGATTTCTTAGCCAATATGTCACATGAGATTAGAACTCCCATGAATGGAATAGTCGGAGTACTAGAGCTTTTAAAAGATTCAAAGCTCTCGGAAGAACAAAAGGACTTAGTTGAAACTATGGAAACCTGTGGACACGGCTTGGTCATTGTACTAAATGACATTCTCGATTTCAGTAAAATTGAAGCTGGGCACATGGACTTTGAGAATGAACCATTTGACTTAAATAAATTGTTAAAAAGTATTTCCTTTTTATACGAGACTGAAGTCAAAAGAAAAAGAATTTCACTAGATAGTGAATTGATATGGAATGGTGTTCACTATTTTGATGGTGATGAATTAAGAATAAGGCAAATTCTTACAAACCTAGTGAGTAATGCAATTAAGTTTACCGAAAAGGGAACTATCAAATTATCAATTAAGGTAGAAAGAAAAAATGACTCAATTCACGATGTTCATTTCTTCGTTAAAGACACTGGAATTGGAATTCCGGAAGACAAATTAAAAACAATATTTCAATCATTTTCGCAAGCAGACATTTCCACTACAAGAAAGTATGGAGGCACAGGGCTAGGCCTATCCATATCGAGTCGTCTTTGTGACTTAATGGGAGGAGAAATGTTTCTCGAAAGTACTGTAGGAGTTGGTTCTACTTTTTCATTTAAACTACCTCTAAGGCTTTCTGAATACGACAAAGACGAAGAATCTTCCGATCCTTTAAGATCTAGTAACTGGAACGCTAAGAAAATCCCATTAAGTATTCTAGTGGCCGAGGACAATATTATTAATCAAAAAATTATAAAACGTTTTATGCAGAAGATTGGATATGAAATTGATATTGCAAAAGATGGTGAACATGCAATAGATGCCTTAGAGAATAAATTCTATGATGTTATATTTATGGATATGCAAATGCCAATTATGGGTGGTATTGAGGCGACCCAAAAAATCATAAATAAATGGGGAGACGACAGTCCTACTATAATCGCCATGACTGCGAATGTAATGGACGAAGATAGGCAAAAGTGTTTCGACGCCGGAATGAAAGATTTTTTAACAAAACCTGTTTCAATTAAATCAATCATCGCTGCTTTATCTAATATTGAAATAAAAGATAAGGCTTCATGAGACTCGTAAATAATTTATAAACAACTAGTCCTTACTTTTGAATTAGTTCAAATGCCCTCGCCGCTAAGCCCTTTGTCACCGCCCCGTGAATATTTGACCAACGAATCTTTTCTACACCAAATTTCTCCGTCAATTTCTTTGCGATGAGTGGATGTTGAACAGTTCCTCCAGTACAAAGAACAAAATCAATGTCCGACGTCCTACAATTGGCTAACTTAAGGGCCTCATTCAAAGTTTTATCTATGGACTCGCTTACTTCACTGCAACTTTCAAAGTAATCACTTTTTTGAATTAAACTTTCAATATTCATTCCCCATCTCTTATACGAGAGCTTCGTTTCAGAATGAGAGGATAAGTATATTTTAGAGTTTTCCACATTTCTCATGAGATCATATCCAAGTTTATGGTCGAAGAGTCTTTCTAGATTTTCAAGTTTTTTGATATCACTTTCTTCTTCAACAAAATCGAGTGCATCTTCAACGTAGTTTTGAATATGAGTATCATTAATTAATGAAAAGATAGCTGGTGAACACAGCTGATCTAGAAGTTTCTTTGAAAGACCATTTTCCATATTGCTGGCCGGTCTTTTGTACTTCACTCTTGAACCAAGATTAGGCATAACGTAATCTCTCATGAGATTAAAATCAAAACTATCACCCGCAACATTAATCCCCGCAACAGAGAGAATATCCTCAGATGAAAATCTCTTATTTTGCAAATTAATCACACTAAAGTCAGATGTCCCACCTCCAAGATCTGCAATAAGAACTTTCTTTTTAGATTCATAAGTTTCATTATAACTTTTTGCAGCTGCAACTGGTTCATAACAAAATTCAACATTTTTGAATCCTGCCATTTTTAAGGCCTTCTCAAATCTAGCGAGTGCAACTTCATCAGATCTCTTAGTGTCACCAAACATAACAGGCCTTCCAACAACAACACTATCAATATCTCTTTGATAGAAGCTATTGGCCCTATTTCTCACTTCTCTAATAAATCTCGCAACGATTTCTTCAACACTGACTCTCTTGTCATGAATGGTTGTCCCCTCAAAAGTCTCCCTTGAAAGAAGTGATTTAAATGATCTAAAGAAACGCCCCTCTCCTTCATTTGTAAGATATTTTTCATAACACTCATTACCATAGAGCCATTCATATTCTCTTGGCGTGTAAATAAGAGATCTCATGACATGTGGATTTTTGTTTTGAAAATCAAGAGGAATGGAATCAATACTTCCAAGAGGCGTTGCCGCCCCGAGGAGTGTATTACTTGTTCCAAAATCTAGTGCATATATTAATTCGTTGCTCATAAAGTTCCCAACTATCTCATTCTATTATGTAACACTTCTTCTCTTGCACTTTCTAACTGCTCTAATGCTACTTCGCTTAAAGAAATTCTATTAGGAAGTCTTATTGTTTTAGACTTGTCCGTTCCAATAGAAGCTATTTCTCTTGTTTCACTTTTATCTTCAATAACAATATAAGTCCCACTAGCGCTGATGTTGTTTGATAGGAAAACTGACGTTAAAAGTGTTGTTAAAAGTAGTAGTTTCTTCATTTGAGTCTCCTTGCCCATGTTAGATATTTTCTAAAGAGCAAGGAGGATGCCAATTTTTTGCTTCGAAATCAGAACGGTCCCTTTTAAGGTCGTTGAGTAAAGCCTAAAAATTAAAAACCTATAAACAGCTATGTTTTAATATAGGAGCAATGCCAGACTCTTCTTTATATTCGGTATTATAAATGAAAGCATTCTCACCAGGAATATATACAATAGCCTCTTGTTGAGGCAATTCTGATAACTCCAACACCTTAAAATCTTCACTTGCTAACAAAGTTCTCTCAAACCACAAAAGCCCCGACGAATCGAGGCTTTATATAAGAAGATTTTTTCTAATTACTTTTTAAAAAGTTCTCTAAGTTCTTCAGCTCTGTAAACAGTACCGTCTTTTAGAGTAACCTCTTCAAGCTCTTCTAGCTTTAGAAGAAAGTTTGTCTTAATAGCTGTAGGTTTTTTACTACTTTCTTTGGCAAGATAGTCAGCAAAGACTGGTAGAAGTTCAGACGTTGTCTGACCACCACTAAGACCTCCACCAACAAAACCGCTAAGCTTAGAATTAAATCTAATTATAGTAGTATGTCTTGAATCAACAATACTAACTCTTCCGTCCTTAGTTGGCTTAGTTCCACCACCACCGGCATCAACTCCACCTCCACCGGTCGCAAAAGCGGAGAACGTAATTATATATAATAATAAAGCTTTCACTGAAGCCTCCCTGAAGCAATAGTTTGCTTTTCTACTAAAGAATCTGCTACTAATCCAAAGAAAATACTATCGCTTCCTTTGTTCTCATTTTGATTCATCAAGTTGCTAATTTTTAAATGAGCCTCCTTCAGAATATTTATAACTTTAGGCATGGCTTTTTCTAAATTCACTTCCGATGACTTAAAAGATAAGTAATTCAAACCTTTATTTATTTGATCTGCTCTATAGCACTTTTCAAGAGTTAGAGATAGAAGCTTCTTTAACGTTTCTTGATCCATCTGTAATGATTCATTACTTACGAAGTAAACTTTATTTCCTTCTTCTTTTACATATTTTGATTCTAGTAGCTTATTAATTACTGTTTGACCTTCTAGTCCGAAAAGAAAATCAATTTCACTCCTAGTCAGATGATCTTTAGTTACAAGTAATAACGACAAGAGAAATGTATCTCTATTCTCAAAAAACTTTTCAAACTGAACATCGACAAATGTAGATTTTAAATTATGAGAATACAAATCCCTATAAGTCTCAGCAATAATCGGATAATTTTCATCAAGATACTTTAAAAGATCTCCCGTTGCTCCCGTTCCTCTAAGAACTTTTAGAACTTGATCGATTGTTGGAACGCGTACGTCCCCATTTTCAATTCTGTTTAACGAAGAAGCAGACATATTAAACTTCTTCGCGACTTGCGTTCCACTCAGATTCGGATGATCTACTTTATAAGATCGTATCCTTTCTCCGAGAGCTTCGCACAATGTGGTAGTGTGTGTGACCATTGCGTCCATAAACTCTTTGCCCCGTTTGTTGTAATTCAATTAATTCTTTTTAGACCACATTACGCACAGGGTAAATACAACTTGAATTATTTACACCATCATCAAGAAAACTTGTGGATTGTGCTCTAACTCACTAAAGGATCCTTCAACTCCTTGTGATTTAAGTAGGTTGGGAGTTTGAAAGTACACTTCAGTTTAGCTCCTCCACTCAAAACCCTACGCAGACCAAGTATGAAATAGAGAAAATGAGGCAAGCACTATGACGTAACTAACTGAAATAACCATAGGGACTCGTGTACCTAATTAAGGTAGACTAGCCTAAGATATGAATATTTTTAAGAATCATCCAATTTACCTACTCACCCTATTGGCCATTACTTTATGCGCTATATTCTCTGTGGGCTTTCTTCATCCGGATGAACAGTACTACACCCTTGATTTCGCATTTAAAAAACTTGGGATTCTTGAGAACTTAACCACATGGGAATTTGAAACAAGAATTCGTCCCTGGACTCTCCCATACTTTTTCTACATTCTACTTCTACCTTTTAAAACTCTTGGCATTACCAATCCCTTTACTCTCGCCACTATCGCGAGGCTATTTTCGGGACTGTTGGGTTTTATCACTCTTATCTCTTTTACAAAGAACCTACGTCGCTTCTTTAGTGAAGATAACTTTAAATACTTTGAAAAGTTCTCGCTTCTTTTTTGGCCCCTCATTTTTATGAGTGTAAGAACTTCATCAGACCATTGGGCCACTTGTTTCTTCTTATTAGGACTACTTGAAATTTTAAAAAGTGAAAAGATATCTTCAAAGTCTCTTTTCATTGGTGGACTACTCTTTGGTCTCTCATTTTCCCTAAGGCATCAAACAGGAATACTCTCCCTCTCTTTTGGATTGTGGTTACTTATTTCAAAAACTCTTCCCCTAAAGAGATGGCTCTTTAGTTTTTCTAGTTTAATTCTTCTTGGAGTATTAATTGGAATTGGACTCGATTCACTTGGTTACGAACAACTCACATTCACTCCGTACAACTATCTAACAGAGAATATTTTAAAAGATAAAATAAGTGGTTTTGGAGTTATGCCCTGGTGGGGATATTTAAAACTCTCCCTAAAAGGACTAAACATATTTGCGCCTCTTCTTATTATTGGTGCAGTTAATTACATGAGAAAGAATCCATATGCTTGGGCGACTTGGATTTTTATTCCATTTCTAGTTTTTCATAGTGCCATCGGACATAAGGAACTAAGGTTTCTCTACCCTCTCCTATTCATCGTTATTTACATGAGTTTCCAGTCATATAATTTTATCAAATATAAAAAGAGTTTTTCCACAATTCTATTCTTCTCTATAATAGGCACAGTAATAGTTTGTTTTAAACCTGCCTATACACCCATGAAGTTCTATCACTTCCTCTACAATTATAAGTCTGGAGAGGCATTAGATCTCTACACCTTTAAAGATAGAAAGGGACGATATCCAGAGCTTGAAATGAAAGTTTTTGAGAGAGCAAATACAACACTCATAAAAGACGAAGTGAAAAGTCACAACCCTTTCTACACTTTTACAACTAAGTATAGTGACCTAAAAACGATAAACTCCAAGTATCAATGCACGCAAGAATATATCTCGTACCCTAATTGGGTTTTAAAATTTAATTTCTTTAAATGGAGAGATAGATCAAATGTTTGGGCGCTTAGTTCTTGTAAACAAATCCCTTAGAGGCCCATCAATTATTTTACAAAGAGTGAATAACTCGATTGAAAACATTTTCCAGACTCTAGAGTGATGAGACCTTCTTTTTCAAAGAAGTTATTCTTTGAATCAACTGCGTCAGCGACTCCACTCCAAGGCTCAATACAAACAAAGGGGGCACCATCAGGGGACCAAAGGCCTAAGTAAGCACAGTTTTCAAATTCCATAAGAACAGATTTGGAATTATTAATATTTTTAAGACTCACTTTTGTTGAAGTAATATCCTTAAAAACTAAAGCATCATTTTGAAATAATCTAGAAACTAGTGGAATCTTCTTTCCATGAAACATCTTTCTATCAGGAAGAGTATGAAAGTTAACTAGCCCTTTTTCTAAATAGTAGGCTCCTCCGTACTCGTCTTCTTCAAATTCCACATAGTAATCTTCGTATTTCTCACCATCAGCTAAAGGCACATTGAATGCGGGATGTGAGCCTATAGAAAAGAGCATATCTCTTCTATCAACATTTCGAACTTCATATTCAACGAAGAGTTTTGGGCCATAAACCCTAAAGCGAACTTCTAAAATAAATTTGAAAGGATAAGACTTTAGAGTCTCGTCTGTATACTCAAGTTTAAAGTGAGCCACATCTCTTTCAGCTCGCACCACCTGAAATTCCATATCTCTAGCAAAGCCATGCTTGCCCATAGAGTAGAATTTATTACCAAGACGGTACTTATCATCCATAAGTTGTCCAACAACCGGAAAGAGAATGGGAGCAGATCGCTTCCACCACTTTGGATCAGATTGCCAAATATACTCTGTCAGTGTCTCTGAATCGAGCAAACTCTTAAGTTCTGCTCCATTAGTACTAATTTTTGCAGTGATAAACTCACTCGAAATTTCAATTACTTTCGACATCCTGTCCTCTTAGTTGAGATAGCGCCCAAACACCCATAATCAAAAATAAGTTTTCCCCATCTCCAAAAGTGTATTGAAACATTCCTGATGTGATAAAACTTAGTACAAAGGGAAATGTTAAATCCCCTATTAAATCTCTTCTTTTAAATGATTCTATTAGCCATGCTATAAAGAAACCAAGGGTCGCTAAGAATCCAACAATTCCCGTTGAAGCTAAATGCTCAAGGAGATTATTATGAGCGTGTCCTCCGAATTCAGGAAATGCTATATTATGCTTCTTTTTAATCTCTTTTACGTTTGATTCAAAGTTTCTATAACCCCATCCAAAAGCAGGTTTCTCTCTAAAGGCCTTATAAGCTGTTTCATAGAAAGCTATTCTCTGCGAATTAGAACCTTCACGACTTAGAAACATATTTTGAACTTTACTACTGAATGTAATGGCACCACCAAAAGATATAAGAATGACCATTGTAAAAATCAGAAATAACTTGAAGTTCTTTTTCAAGAAATATCCCATAACTCCTACTGCATAACCTATCCATCCACCTCTTGCGTAAGAGAGTATAGTTCCAATTACAGCAAGAATAGCTGAAGAGTATAGTGCCCAGGGACGAATGATATTTATCTTCTTAAGACATGAGATTGTAAGTAGAACAGCAAATAAACTTATGCCATAACCATAAGTCATGTACATACCAAAGAGACCACAGGCCCTAATGGGATGACAGGCATCTTTCATTTTCACAGGATTAAATCCTGTATATAGAGCTATCAAACCCGAAATAGTAGCGACAGATGTAGCAAATAGAAATGTGTAGATAAGGATTTTCTTCTTTTTCTCATCTAGGTAATTATCGACAAGTCTCTGAATGGCAAAGACACTTAACCAAGGAATGAGAAAGTACTTTATCTTTAAGAGATTTTTATACGGTCTATCCAAAATGTCTAAATTGAAAACAACCGAGAGAATCATCGAGCCCATCATTAACAATAGAAAAATTGAACTATAAGTTAGTTTGATTGGTTTTTCTTTTTTTATAAAATCCTGAATGAAGAAGTAAATCGCAGGAACAATAAAGAGGATATGACTAAGAGCACTAAAGCTAACTGAAACAAAGGTTCCAAGCGCCAAGACGAATAATGCTGCATAAGTTAATTTTAAGCTAACTAAATTCATTTATCTATCATACCTTTAAAGAAGAAATTTTGCATGAGTGAAGTTTAAATCAAACGATTTAGTCAGATTAGTCTTTTAAATTCTTTTCCCACTCAAAGGCAGTTCTAACAATCAATTCAAGATCATCATGCTTTGGAGTCCAACCTAGAACTTTTCCTATCTTTTCTGCTTTAGACATAAGCACAGGAGCGTCGCCCGCCCTGCGTGGTCCCATCTCAATTTTAAAATCAACTCCAGAAACTTTCTTTACTACTTCTAAAACTTCTTTAACTGTAAATCCATGACCATAGCCACAATTGCAAAGAGTAGATTCTCCACCCTTCAATAGATAAGTTAAGGCATCGATATGAGCTTGCGCCAAATCATCCACGTGAATATAATCTCTAATACAAGTTCCATCTTTAGTTTCATAATCATCACCAAAGACAAACATCTTATCTCTCTTTCCAAGAGCAGTTTCACAAGCAATTTTTATAAGGTGAGTTGAAAGAGGAGAACATTGTCCAACCTTTCCTTCAATATTTGCTCCCGCAACATTGAAGTACCTGAGAATAACGAAGTTAAAGTCATCGTGGGCATGGGCCACATCTTCAAGCATCCACTCAGTCATAAGTTTTGTACGACCATAGGGATTAATGGGTTGCACTTGCATCTCTTCCGAGCAAACGCCCCCTGGGGCCATGCCATAAACAGCAGCAGTTGAAGAGAAGATAAATTTATTAATTTTATTTTTTACACAGAGATTAATGAGATCCAAAGTATTTTGCGTATTATTATTATAATACTTCAGAGGATCAGTAACACTTTCTGGAACAATGATAGATCCAGCAAAGTGAAAACAAGCGGAGAAGTTATGCTCTTTCATCAAAGCATCAAGCTTGGCATGATCTTCTAGATCTCCTATGACCAATTCTCCGGCCAGGACACTCTTCTCTCTTCCTGTTGAAAGATTATCGTAAATGATAATATCGTGATCAGATGAACCGAGTAGGTTTACTATATGAGAACCAATGTAACCTGCTCCACCTGTAACTAATATTTTTGCCATCTATAATTCCTTCATAGTTGAATCTATCAACTCTTGGATATTCTTCTTAAAATTTTCTCTTGAAAATTCTTCTGCTCTTGAAAACAAATCACTGGATTGAAAGGATTTTAATTCAAATTCTTTTACAGCGGCAATTAAGGACTCTTCAGTTTGTTCTTCAAAGAGGACAGAGACTTTATCAGTTAAAGTCTCAAGCACGCCACCTATTTTAAAGGCAATGACAGGAGTTCCACTAGCAAGTGATTCTAGAGGAGTAATACCAAAGTCCTCAGTACCAGGAAAAATCAGCGCTTGAGCTTTTGCAAAGTACTTAACCACTTCTTCTCTTGAAAGATTTCCAAGAAGCTCAATACCCTCTCCGGCCATCTCTCTTAGTTCCTGTTCTTGTTGACCTGAACCAATAATCTTTAGTTTTTTACCCATTTTATTAAAAGCTCTGATCGCTAAATCAACTCTCTTATTGGGGGCAAAAGCTGTAACCATTATATAATAGTCTTCTTTTTCTATGGGATTTTTTTGAAACTCTCTAAAGTCTTTCAAATCAACAAAGGGATGAATAACATCTGAATCAATATGATAGTATTTTTTAATTCTCTGTTGAACGAACTTTGCATTTGCAATTGGTACATCTACATTTGCATTACTTTTTAAATCCCAATTGACGAGATAATTCTTAAAGATTCTAGCTCCTAGTCTCTGATAGAAGGGAGCTTGTGGTCCAAAGTAAACATCATACTGATCGTAGAGATATCGCATGGGACTATGAATATAAGAAATATGTTTTGCCCCATGAGGCTTCTTCACACCCTTAATCACGCAATGGGATGAGCTGATCACAAGATCAGCTTCCTCAACCACTTTCATCATAGAAGCAGCTAATGGGAATAAAGGAAGAAACTTTCTATAATGTTTATGAATTCCTGGAATATAGTTTAGAAAAGAAGTCACAATTTTTCTATTTTCAATCAAAGGTGTTGTTGAACCCTTTTTATACAAAAGGGTATAGAGAGGAGCATCTGGGAACATCTCACAGAATACTTCGAGAACTCGCTCTCCACCTCTAAATCCAGTTAACCAATCGTGCATTAAAATTACTTTCATGCAGAAAATTATAACAAATTTGAATCTTACAGTCACCTTTTGCCAAATGGCGTTAGACCTCTTAAGCTATACTAAACAAAACTAAGGATAAAGAATGCACAGGGCCAAAAAACCGGGACTCCTAGTCTCACTCGTACCAGTTATTTTTCTCGTATTTCTACTCATTCAAAATGTGATTATTTTTAAAGATGACGCTACTGGTGGAGCTAATCAAATTGCTCTCTTAGCAGCAGCATTTGTTACAGGAATTATTGGAGTATTCTTCTTAAAAGTTAAGTACCACCACATTGAAGAGAAAATAGTTTCATCAATCAATATGTCGCTATCGGCAATCACTATACTCTTTGTAGTAGGAGCGCTCATCGGAGTTTGGATTTTATCTGGAACAGTTCCGGCCATGATCTTCTACGGCTTAAAAATCATTCATCCAAGTGTCTTTCTACCTGTCGCTTGTATTATTTGTTGTGTCGTATCTCTTGCAACTGGAAGTAGTTGGTCAACGACAGGAACCGTTGGTATCGCCTTAATTGGAATTGGCCAAACAATGGGAATTCCAGAAGGAGCAGTCGCAGGAGCAGTAATCTCAGGTGCTTATTTTGGTGATAAAATGTCACCTTTGTCTGATACAACAAACCTAGCTCCTGCAGTGGCGGGCAGTGAACTCTTTACTCATATTCGTCATATGGTCTACACATCTGGACCAGCAATCATTTTATCCATCATTGGTTTTACAATTCTCGGTTTCACGTATGACACTAAAGCGATAAATTCTGAAAGTATCGACCTCATGCTTGCGACGATTGATTCCAAATTTAATATTTCCCCTCTAATGTTTATTCCACCAATAGTTGTACTATTTATGGTGAGAAAGAAAGTTCCAGCTCTTCCGGCCATTGCTACAGGGGTTTTAGTAGGAATTATTACTGCTTTGATTTTCCAAAGAGAAATGATGGCCTCTCTTCTTGGAGGAAAGACTACAATAAAAGATTATTACACGCTAATTACTCAAGTTTCCTATCAAGGTTTTAACATTGAATCAGGAAATAAGTTAGTAGACTCTCTTTTAAGCCGAGGGGGAATGAGTGGCATGCTTTCAACTGTTTGGTTAATATTTTCTGCTATGGTTTTTGGTGGGACACTTGATGCAACCGGTATGCTAGCTAAAATATCTAGTTCAATATTAAAATTAGTAACAGGAACTGGTTCACTCATCGGTGCAACACTTGCAAGTTGTTTAGTTTTAAATGCAACTGCCTCTGATCAATATCTTGCTATCGTTGTTCCGGGAAAAATGTTTAGAAAAGCATACGAGAAGTATGGCCTAGACCCTAGAAACCTCTCTCGTGCACTTGAAGATGCAGGAACCGTGACTTCTGTACTCATTCCTTGGAATAGTGGAGGAGCCTATAACTCAGCAGCTCTTGGTGTTCCAACGTTAACGTATTTGCCATATTGTTTCTTTAATATTCTATCGCCGATTATTTCGTTATTTTTAGCGGTCATGAATATAACAATTGTAAAAAGATTAGAAGAAGAGAAATAATAAAAAAGGCCAGTATCGAACTGGCCTTTTTTATTCTATTCAATTACAAATTATTTTTTTATCGCTGAAGGAATATACCCCCTATCAACCTTTTGAAATTTTCCTTTACGACCATAGTCATCCAAGTAAGTTTCATCCAAGATTTGCATTCTTCGAAATTTCTTCTCAATCGTTTCCCACATGGAAATTCTTTGATCCTTTCCACTTCTTAAAATTATTTTAGTATATTTACTTATTGAGTACCCACCTCTAATAATAGCTTCAGAGAAACTGACATTGTAGAGCTTGAATGGATTAATTCTCTTACCTTTAAAACGCATGTTCTTTATTGCATAACCCTTCTTGGTAAATTTCTTAATATCAAAGGTTATTCCTGAAACATAGAGAGGTAAACCTGTGCGCATCACAATTCTAAAGAGAACTTTTATCAAAGCTCCTCTAATTTTAGCTGTGTATACGTTGTATCCAAATTTATTTTGAAACTCAAAGGTTCTAGGATTTCCATTATAGAGATCTCTTCTAGTAACAACTTTATGAGTAGGGTAATTTAATCCAGACATGGGTTCCACGTGAACAGAGAAGTCTGCTCCAGTTTCCTCTCTCATTGAGTCATTGATAAAGTGACCCCAAATATGCTTATTCCCCCCTTCAAAAGGAGAATCAAGTTCACTAATTCCAACAGATGCTTCGAGCCATTCTTTTCCGTAATCATCATCTAAATTTTTATTTGCTTGCTCAATCGCATACAAAACTTCTTCATTCTGCTCAGCTATAACGGGCATAAGTTCATAATCATCTATTTTTATTTCTCTTGTTTCTTCATTAAAATCAATGAGCAACTTCCCAAGCCATCTTGCATGATTACCGGCCTGAACAATTGGAATTCTCTTATCTTTTTTCGTTTTCTCATAGTGAACTTTATGAAGTTCTGTATGAGAATGTCCGCCAACAATAATATCTACTTCAGGACATTTCTTAGCTATTTTCTTATCTTTATTAAATCCAACATGAGTTAGAGCAATAATAATATCGTTTCCTCTTTCTCTTAATTCTTTGGCATATTTCTTACAGGCATCATATTCATTACTAATTCCGCCTTCATTTATTCTCCACTTATAAAGAATATCATTCGTTGTGATTCCTAATACTCCTACCTTGACTCCATCATATTCAAATTCAGTATAAGGCTTCAGTTGTTGATGAATATTTTGAAATCGATCTGCAGTAAATAGATTTGCTCCTAAGAATTTAAAATTAGGTTTTACTTCTCCTAGGATTGAATCAAGATCATCTGTCCCCATCAAGTAATCATGGTTTCCGATTGTCACAACATCAAAGCCAATCATGTCATGTATCTCAAAAACACTTTTTCCCTTATCTGCTAGATAATATATATTTCCTTCTAGAAAATCTCCAGCATCCATCGTTAGAGTGGGAATACCATTTTCCTCAGCTATTAATTTCTCTTGCTCTATAAGAGTTTTAAGCCTGGCATAGCCACCTCTTCCCTTCATATGGTCCGCATGGTCCATGTGGGCATGAATGTCATTGGTGTGGAGTATTTGAATTTTCTTTGCTTCTAATTGAAACGATGTGAGCGCAACAAAGAGAATTAGAAGTAATTTATGATTCATATTAAACCTCAAACTAAGTAGTTATTTATGACTAATTCGGATTTTTGAGGCTTCTTCTTCATTTAAATTAAGTTAAATTTATTTGACGGATAATTTTTCCTAGGAGTAGTTGAATAAAAGGCTGCAGTAAGCCGTATTTTCTATAAATACTTTTTCCTTTGACTGAATGTTGCTAAAAAAGATACTTTTTGTGTAATGTTTGACTCAAATGATATGAATTTATTTTCCATGAACTACGCGGTAACTCTTTCTAAGTTACTGAACAGTTTAGATCACGACAAAATTGCTGAAGCCGCCAAAGAAATTTTGCGTGCTAGAGATAATGGAAAGACTATTTTCATTATTGGTAATGGTGGTAGTGCAGCAACTGCAAGTCACTTTGCCAATGATCTTCTCATTGGAACAAAATCTAAAAAGAAACCTTTTAAGGCCATTGCGTTAACAGATAATACTGCAAATATTACAGCCGTTGGAAATGATTTTGGTTTTGAATGTATCTTCTCCAAGCAACTTGAACCCCTCGCCAGTAAAGGTGATTTACTCATTGCTTTTTCTGCATCTGGAAATTCTGAAAGTATTATTGAGGCCACCAAAGTTGCCAAGATGAAAGAATGTACTGTTATTGGAATTTGTGGTTTTAGTGGTGGCTTACTTAAGGCCATATCCGATACATGTATTCATATTGAAACTAATGACAAAGAATATGGCCCTGTAGAAGATATGCACATGTGCCTAGTTCATATTTTTGGTAATTACTTTCGTGAATATTGCCAAAGTGAACTAGCTCATCCCAGCCTGACGAATAACAATCAATTAAACCTTCTAGAAATTCAATAACTTAAAGATTTCTCCTTGTATTTCATCCCACCGTGACAAGAAGCGTTTGACTCACTGAAAGAAAGATATTGTGCAAGTAGTAATTTTCCCATAAATCTAATTTCACAAAGTTTGCGAAGTTATGAGTTTAGTTTTTTGGGGAGAAGTTAATGAAAACAAATTATTCAGAGTTAAAACAATTTAAACATGACATCAAGTCACCGATTGCAGCACTTAGAACGCTTACAAAATTACGAAGCACCTGGAATGCTTCTGAACAAACAGTGCTGAAGTTAGCATTTGAAAGAATAGAGAACCTTATTGTAAACCTCGAAAATGAAGAGACCTACAAAAGTTGTCGTCCATTCACATTGGCCAAAGATCTTTTGAAAGAGAAGAGAATTCTTATAAAAGGAAAATCAATCTCACTAAAATTAAACTTTGAAAGAGAAGCAAGATACGCCATTTGTAATATTCAACCCTCAGAGTTTAAGAGGATCTTATCAAATCTCGTTAATAACTCCCTTGAATCAATAGACGATAGAGGGTTTGTCGTTTTAAAGGGCGTTTTAAAAAATGATAAACTCTTTATTTCAGTCCTAGATAATGGACATGGAATTCTATCTGATGACTTGAGCAATGTGACAAAATTAGGCTGGACTCAAGGCAAGTCTAGTGGACAAGGACTTGGACTCTATCATGCGAAAGAAACTCTTTCGAAATGGAGTGGTAAACTTCATATCAATTCAATATTTAATCTGGGAACAAAAATCACACTGGCGCTCCCTACTAAACCTACTCAATTGGCGATTGCAGTCTAAGATCGCAACACCTAAATCAATATTCTAAACTCAGGTACAAACAATGTGTTTTACCTGAGTTTTACAATCAAAATCCTGTTAAATTCGCGCATTCAAAGTTAGAATATTCCTTTAATACAAGCCATTATTAAGGACCGTTTTCACGATGAAGATTATAGAACACCTAGATCGCGCCAAGAATAAAGAATTACTTTGTAGCTATGAAATTGTTCCGCCTCCAAGAGGAAGATCAGTTCAAGATATTATTGATATTGTTGAAGCCATTCAACCATATAATCCCCCTTGGATTGATGTGACCAGTCATGCAGCAGGTGCTTTTTATAATGAAAAAGCTGATGGCTCAATTGAAAGGAAGATCTTTAAGAAACGTCCTGGGACTATCGGGATCTGTGGAATTATTCAGAATAGATTTAATATTGATACTTGTGTACACCTTCTCTCTCTTGGATTTACAAAAGAAGAAACTGAAGATGCACTTATCGAACTTAACTTCTTAGGAATTCATAATGTTCTTGCCTTAAGAGGCGACGCTCCAAACTATAATAAGAAAATCGACAAAACGAGACACACAAATAAATACGCCATTGAACTTGTAGAACAAATCTCTGAAATTAAAAGAGGAGAATTTTTACACGATATTTCTGGAGCAAGACCCCTAGACTTCTGTACAGGAGTTGCAGGTTATCCCGAAAAACATTTTGAAGCTCCTAATATGAGTTTTGATATTAAAATGCTTAAAGCAAAAGTTGATGCTGGAGCTGACTATATTACAACTCAAATGTTCTTTGATAATGAAAAGTATTTCAGCTTTGTAAAAGATTGTCGTGATGCGGGAATCACTGTTCCTATAATTCCTGGAATAAAAATTATTAAGAACCTAAATCAATTGGCCTCTATTCCTAAACATTTCTACGTAGACTTTCCAAATGAGTTTGTCGATGAGGCCATGGAAAATCAAGAACACATAAAAGATATTGGTCTTGAATGGGCAATGAAGCAATGCCAGGGTCTTGTAGATGCCGGCGCACCTTGCTTACATTTTTATATTATGAATGACACTAAATCAGTGATCGAAGTCGTTAAGAAGTTTAGATAGGAGTCTGACTTGTCAGAACTAAGACCATATAAGAAATCAGGAAATGATCTTCTAAAACTATTAGAAGAAAGAATTGTTTTTATGGATGGAGCCATGGGCACCATGATCCAAAGATATAAACTAGAAGAAGAAGATTTTAGAGCGGAGAGATTTAAAGCTCACGAATCTTCTCTAAAAGGAAATAACGACCTTCTCAGTTTAACCAGACCAGATGTTATCGAGGCCATTCATATAGAATACCTTGAGGCCGGATCTGATATTATAGAAACAAATACATTTAGTGCGACAAAAATTGGTCAAGCAGATTATCACCTTGAAAGTGTCGCTTATGAAATCAATGTTGAATCCGCAAAGATTGCAAAAACTGCTTGTGAAAAAGTCATGGCAAAAGATCCTAGTAGACAATGCTTTGTTGCCGGAGCGCTAGGTCCTACAAATAAAACAGCTTCCATGTCGCCAGATGTGAACAACCCAGCATACAGGGCAGTTTCTTTTGATGATCTTGTTGATAATTATTACGAACAAGCAAAGGGATTAATAGAAGGAGGAGTAGATATTCTCCTACCTGAGACAACTTTTGATACCTTAAATATTAAGGCCGCAATTTTTGCTATAGAAAAACTCTTCGATGAATTAGATTACAGAGTTCCCGTTATGCTCTCTGTAACTATCACAGATGCATCAGGTAGAACTCTTTCAGGTCAAACCATTGATGCTTTTTGGAACTCCGTTCGCCATGCTAAACCATTGAGCGTTGGAATCAATTGTGCTCTTGGTGCAGAAGAAATGCGTCCTTACATGGACAGACTTTCTCAAATAGCAGATTGCTACACCAGTTGTTATCCAAATGCTGGACTTCCTAATCCTCTGAGTGACACTGGTTACGATGAGCTACCAAATGATACAGCAGGTTTTTTAGAAGATTACGCTGAATCAGGATTTTTAAATTTAGTTGGTGGATGTTGTGGAACAACTCCAGCTCACATCAATGCCATAAGAAAATTCTTAGAAGATAAAGAACCAAGAGTAAAACCTCACCTAAAAGAGGTCATGAGACTCTCTGGTCTAGAACCTCTCCTCATTGATAGAGAAGATGAAAACCGACCTTATTATATGGTCGGAGAAAGAACTAACGTTACGGGTTCTCCTCGCTTTGCCAAACTAATCAAAAATGGTGACTTTGATACCGCACTTGAAGTTGCCAGACAACAAGTTGAAAACGGTGCAAATATAATTGATATAAATTTTGATGAGGGAATGCTCGACTCAAAAGCTTGTATGATCAAATTTATGAACCTAATCGCTTCCGAACCTGAAATATGTAAAGTTCCAATTATGATTGATAGTTCTAAATGGGAAGTTATTGAGGAAGGTTTAAAGTGCTTACAAGGAAAAGGAATTGTAAATTCTATTTCCTTAAAAGAAGGTGAAGAAAAGTTCATAGAGCATGCTCAACTTATAAAGAGATATGGAGCTGCAACAGTAGTTATGGCCTTTGATGAAAAAGGACAAGCTGCAGACAAAGCAGATAAAGTTAGAATTTGTAAAAGGGCCTATGATATCCTCGTCGATAAAGTAGGATTTGACCCTAGAGACATAATTTTTGATCCCAACATCCTAACCGTTGCTACAGGTATGGATGAACATAATAACTACGCCGTAGATTTTATTGAAGCCGTTAAAGAAATTAAAGAAAAATGCCCAGGTGTTCTTACCAGTGGTGGAGTTTCAAATGTTTCGTTCTCATTTAGAGGAAATAATGTTGTCAGGGAAGCTATCCATTCTTCATTTCTTTATCATGCCATTAAAGCTGGTCTTGATATGGGAATTGTAAATGCTGGAATGCTAACAGTATATGAAGATATCGAACCTACACTTTTAAAGTTAGTTGAAGATGTTCTCTTAAATAGATCGACAGAAGCTACAGAAAAACTTGTAGAGCATGCTGAAAAAATTAAAGGAACAGGAAAGAAGAGAGACGTAAAAGACGATAAATGGAGACATGGTACGTTACAAGATCGTATGACCCATGCTCTAGTAAAAGGAATCTCGACTCACATTGAAGAAGATACAGAAGAAGCAAGATTAGAACTCGGAATCCCTTTAAATGTTATTGAAGGTCCTTTAATGGAAGGGATGAAAGTTGTAGGAAAGTTATTTGGTGAAGGAAAAATGTTTCTTCCTCAAGTTGTTAAGTCTGCCAGAGTTATGAAGCAGGCAGTAGCTTATCTTGATCCTTTTATGGAAGAAGAGAAGAAAAATAATAAAAATGCTAGAAAACAAGGAACCTTTGTCATTGCCACAGTAAAGGGTGATGTTCACGATATTGGAAAAAATATTGTGTCTGTTGTACTTGCCTGTAACGGGTATGAAGTTATAGACCTTGGAGTCATGGTAAGTTGCGAAGAAATCATAAAAAAGGCAAAAGAACATGATGCTAGTATCGTGGGAATGAGTGGACTCATTACCCCGTCTTTAGATGAAATCATTCACAACTCAAAAGAATTTCAAAGACTAGGTTTCACTTGCCCAATTCTAGTTGGTGGAGCCACAACCAGTAAGGCCCACACCGCTATTAAAATAGCCCCTCACTATGAAGGTCCCATTGTTCAAGTTGGCGACGCATCTCTAGTAGTTGAAGTTTGCTCGAAGTTATTAAACCCAGCAACTGTAGAACAATATACAAAAGAGTTAAAAGATAAGCAGCTCAAGGTAAAAGAAAACTGGGAAGCAGGTGACGGAGCAAAAACAAAGTTATTGGATTTCTCTAAAGCGAAAGATTGGAAAGCGCTAACCGACTGGAAGTCGATAGAAATTGCTAAGCCAGATTTCATTGGGACTAAAGTTTTCAATGACATTGCACTCGAAGAAATTCTTCCTTATATTGACTGGTCCCCCTTCTTTTGGACTTGGGAACTAAAAGGAACTTATCCAAAAATATTAAACAATGCAAAGTATGGAGAACAAGCAACCTCTCTTTTTGAAGATGCTCAAGTTCTACTCAAAAAAATATTAGACGAAAAACGATTTTCTCCAAAGGCAATTATTTCTATTCACACTGCGAATTCAGTTGGAGAGGATGTAGAGATTTATAATGAAGAAAATGAAGTCGTTGAAACTTTTCATTTCCTAAGACAACAAAAAGATAAGACAGAGCACAAACCCTATATGTCATTATCGGACTTCATTGCTCCAAAAGAAAGCAACAGAACTGACTACTTAGGTAATTTTGTTGTGACGATGGGTTACGAAGTTGAAACATTTGCCAAGATTTATCAAGATCGTGGGGATGATTATAGCTCCATTCTAATCAAGGCATTAGGAGATCGTTTTGCTGAGGCCTTCGCCGAACTGATGCATAAGAAAGTTCGTGATATCTTTGGTTACGGTAAAGAAGAAAGTTTTTCTAACGAAGAATTAATTAAAGAGAAGTACAGAGGTATAAGACCAGCTCCTGGTTACCCATCTTGTCCTGATCACACAGAAAAACCTCTCATGTGGGACGTTTTAAATGTGGAAGAGGCAATTGGAGTATCACTAACAGAGAACTGTGCCATGAACCCTCCCTCTTCAGTCTCAGGACAATACTTTTCTCATCCAAAGTCTAAGTACTTTATTCTAGGACCCATTGGTAAGGATCAAGTCAGCGACTACGCCAAGAGAAAGGGCATGACTAAAAAAGAAGTTGAACGTTGGTTAGCACCAAATCTTGGATATAATCCAGAGGCATAATTGAGCGATTTATTTAAATCTATTGCACATAACAAAAGTGACAAGAATGAACTTTGGTTAAAGTGTATCGCTAATGCTCGCTCAATTATTCATGCGAGAGATATGTCTGACCAAGAGATTGAAAAGATTGCCAACGCAAGTAGTTCACCAGAAGATTTCAATGTTATCGTTCGCTGGATATATACCTTTACCAGAGAGAATCCTAACGGCCACCAAGGTATTCTAAGTCTTTTTAAAAATACAGATTCTTCTCGCTACGACCTAGTAGAATGGATCGAGGCCATTAATCACTTTAACTCGTGGTTAGAGGAACATGAACGTAAGACTGATTGGATTAAACTTCTTGGATATCTACAGTGTTGTGGTGAGTCCCCAGAGAATGTGGATATAAAACACAACTTTGTTTCTCTTCTAAAGAATATGCTCGAGACTTACGGTTATGAAGGCTAGGCTACTTCCAACGACAGGAATTGGCAGTCTCCCCTTCACTAATATCGATCAGGCAATTGAGTTTTCAATGAAATTTGATATCCCCTTTCTTCCAGAACTTCCGAAGTTAGATGGTGATTTCATTACCTCATATACTTTAGGTTCTTCCTCATGCTTAGAAGAATTTAGAAATATTACAAAAGAACTTCCTAGAGTCAAATACCAAATACCTTCCCCTGAGTTCACTCAGATAACTCCAATCTCGCAATCAAACTCTCTTCTCTTTATAGATGCTCCAACAATTAAAGATTACAGCATACTAGAAAACTTCATTGTTTCATCGAAGAATGAAATTGGAATACATTGTTGTGGAACTTTTGATCTAGAAAAAATTGTTAAACTAAATATTAAGTTTTTTTCTTTTGATGCCAGACTCATAGAAAATCCAAATGATCTCATGGTAACACTATTACAAAATGGCGTTACCCCTGTCATTGGTATTGTTAGCACTCATAATAAAAAGGCACAACGACCTGAGAATCTGAGTTCTTGGGTTAAAGTGATCCGAGAATATTCTATGCACTGTTGGCTATCTCCCGCTTGTGGACTAGCAGAATTCAACAACGCAGAATGTGAAAGAACGTTGAGTCTTCTTCAGGAAATCAGAAATGAAATTCTATTAACTCAGTAAGATATTTTGCAATAGCTGGAGCACTAGTTAAACCAGGGGACTCAATTCCACATAGCTCGAAGTAATTCTTAAGACCATAGTCCTCTCCACTTTTAATCCAAAAATCATTATAGATTTTACCTCTAAGCTTTATCTTGGGCCTAATTCCACAAAAATCTCTTTCTAGGTCACCCTTAGAAATAGACTTAAATATTTTAGATATTTCTGGATACATTTGATCAATGAGATTTTCTCTTTGTGAGTAATCTACTCCTTGGACATCTTCAGTATTTGGACCAAATCTAATGAGACCATCTTCTCCAAAACTAGTGTGAACGCCGAGACCCTTAAGACCAGGTAGCGGCACGGGATAAATCAATGACTTATTATAGTACTTCTTTTTAAGTTTAAGGTAATTCCCTTTAACATAATGATTTTCTAAATCCGAGAGTCCTAGCATTTTTCTAATTTCAATAGCACCAAGACCTGCGGCATTTACCAAGTGATCACAAGTCACACTTTCCAAATCAGTTTCGAGATGAAAAATATTATTCTTATATGTAATCTTTTTTATTTTTTGATTTTTTAAAAGATAAAAACTTTCAGATTGGAGTTTTATTTCAAGATCTTTTAAATAAAGAGGTATATTTAAAATAGACGTTTTTTTAGAAAAAAAAGCTTTCCTAACATTTAGAAACTGCTGAAGGGGTTTTAAATCTTCATTTTCACACCATGAAATTTCTTTAACTCCATTATCCTTGGCCCTATCGTAAAGACGTTCTAACTCAATTATTTCTTCTTGATTGGTGGCCACAAGATATTTTCCGCAGTTATTCACAAACGGACCATTTTCACTATGCCAAAGATCATTTCCTTTTATGCAGAGTAGATGCTTTAAACTATTTTTCTCATAGTAGAGTCCTGCGTGTAAGACTCCACTGTTTCGATGCGTGGAATGTTCCCCAAGGTAGAGTTCTTTTTCAAAGAGAGCTATCTCTAACTTAGGATATTTTCTTTGAATTTCTTGGGCGATAGAGAGTCCAATGACTCCTCCGCCAATAATAACAAGAGGTATATGCATTTTGTAATTATATGCAACTAACATCCGATTCGACAAGGTCAGAATATTTAGAACATCCCCAATAAACAACACGAAGGTCCTTCGTCTTATTTTTAGATTTAATTCGACTGTGTTCTACTCTAATATTTTCGATAAAAGTTTCAACTTTCTTCAATTCAATTTTTAATAGTTTCTCTTCGTAACCTGTAAGATAAACCTTTTTCAATTTTAATGAATCCTTTTCTCCAAGTAATTCAATTGAAGCATTCAAAATATCCTTAATTTCTTTTTTCTTATTTGATAATTTATTTATTTCAAAAATCCATGACTCTTTATTTTCCATATTCAAATTATATATACCTTTCGTATAGATAAGAATATTTCTCATTAAGAGTTCGGGGACAATACTATTAATCACTTCTAATTCAATTCCTGTATCTTCAGCAATTTTATCAATTGTTTTTTCCCCAAAGGAAAGAGATTCTAATATCATTCTTTCAGTAAGTAATAATTCCATCTATTTCTCCTAAGCTGCCATCTTTTGCGCCACTACATTGGCCTTAAACTGAGCAATACGAACTCTTCTTTTCATATAATTACTTATTTCAGATACTCCTCTTGGAGATAAAATTTTGTCACATTCTTTTGCAAGATTTTCAATTTCACTTCGGCTATCAAGTAGAGTTGAAATCCGGTGTTTTAGAGTTAAATACTCAGATAATTTCATTTCATGACCGTTCATTATTCGGAAAAGCCTAGTTTTCTGGATTCCACAATCATTGGCCATATCCCTAATGGTATTTCGGCTTAAAAGCCCCATGTAATCATCAATTATCTTGTTTTGAACTTCTTGGTAAACACTCATATTTTCTCCTCTCTGACGTTCCCTACTCAAGATAAAGCAAAGCCTGTGCCATTATTTGAGTTTGCTAAAGTGTTGATTTTTCAATAACCTTAAAGAAGAAGTTCTCTTTTCGAAACAATGGATCCAGAATGTTAAAAATAGCTAGTGCAAATATTCGTTTTGATAACCCACATGATGCTCCAAATGACTGGGCCGGAAGAAGAGAAGTTTTGGCAAACTCTCTTAAAACATTTTCACCACATATTTTTGGAACTCAAGAAGGTAGACAACCTCAACTCAAAGACTTTGAATCACTATTACCAAATCATAAATTAATTGATCTCAATCGAACTTGGATAACTGAAAGAATGTATCCCTGTATTTTTGTTGATTCCAAAAAGATTGATGTAATAGATAGTGGTGATATCTGGTTAAGCGAAACTCCATTTGAAGCTGGTTCAAAATCTTTTGAATCTGCCTTTCCAAGACTATGTACTTGGATAAAAGGTGAAGTCATTGAAAGTGGTTTTAAGTTCTTCTATGTGAATGTTCATCTTGATCACGTCTTAAGTGAAACTAGGGCACAACAAATTCAAGTCCTAATAAATGAAACAAAGAAAATCAATACAGACAATCTTCCAATGGTTATGACTGGTGATTTTAACGAATCTCCTTTTGAAGAGGTTCGTGAAAAAATTTCAAATCAATTGCCAGAACTCTATGATCCATGGATGAAACTTGGAAAAATAGAAGAAACAAGTTTTCATAAGTTTGATGGGACGAATGATGAAGGAAGTAGAATCGACTGGATTTTAGTTGATTCTACTTTAAAAACTGAAAATATTTACCTAATGAAAGATCATGTTAAAGAAATTTATCCTTCTGACCACTTTCTTGTATTTGGTGAATTTACAATTTAGTAGCGACTTCACTACCAAGTTGAATATAAGTCTCCATTCCTTTTTCAGTGTATTCCAAGATGTCTTTACTTGGACTCCACTTACCTTTCTCGCCAATAACAATGACAGTCGATCCACCAAAGAGAAAGTAACCTTTCTCTTGTCCTCGACTAAAAGTTGTTAAGTCAGTGCTTTGAACAATTTTTCCAACACAAATAGCACCAACTTCTACATAGGCAAGTTTTCCGAAATTTTCAGTCTCTAAAATTGTAACTTCACGAACATTAGTGGAGAAAATATCTTGTTTTTCCTTTAGTGCTATTGGATTTACTGAATGATAGAGCCCGCCAACTTTATAGTTATCAATGACTTTTCCAGTATCCGGAAAATGAAAGCGATGATAATCAACAGGACAAAGCCTTGCTAAGAGTAGTGGTCCATCATGAAAGGTTTCTAACCATTTTTCATTTGCAAGTAGTTCTTTTGCATTTAGAAACTTTCCTTTTACCGGAACAGCTTTATCATCGGTAATACTAGCGTAACCAAAGTATCTAGCTTCACAAAAAGCAGGCATCTTGGAAAAATCACTTTCGATTTCCCTTGCTCCCTCCTTAAACTCTCTTATAAAGAAAGAATTGAAACTAGAGTAAGGGTCTAAATCATTGTGTCCAAGTTCTGGAACAAACTCATCCATTTGTATTTCAAAATTCTTTATAAATTCTGGTATTTTATTTCTACTTATGGGTAAACTTTGAAGATAACCATAAATGACGCTAATTGGAGCTTTAACGAGGGCAGAAGACAGAAATTTCCCAAAGAAATTCTTGTATAACCACTTTACGCCGGCATCTCCGTAGACTTTTTCCACTTCAACTGCGTTTTTTCCTCTATTAAAGTACTGAATTTGCAAGGTTTGTCTCCTAGTTAACAAAAATTTTACGCAAAGTTACCTTGCGGTTAGAATTGAAAATCATTATATCTATATAAAGAAAGTCGAGCAACTAACATGGAGTATGAATTGATAAAACCTAAGACCATTATACTTATTCTCTTACTATCAATTTCAAGCCTAACACTGGCCAATTCAAGAAATTTACTTGAAGACGAAAAGAACACAGTTTCTATATTTGAAAATACTGTGAAAAGTGTTGTTAACGTAACAAATATTAGAAAGGTTCGCGGAGGACTCTTTGATTACGATGCAACAGAAGTTCCGGTTGGAGCTGGTACTGGATTCGTGTGGGACAAGAATGGTCATATCATCACTAATTTTCATGTAATAGAAGGAGGAGACAGCTTCCTAGTTGGTTTTCATGGAGACAAGAAACAGTACAAGGCAAGGCTTGTTGGAAAAGTGAGCAATAAAGACGTAGCCGTCTTAAAACTTCTAGATATGCCGAAGTCACTTCACCCTATCAAAGTTGGAAAATCAAAGACTCTCAAAGTTGGTCAAAAAGCGATGGCGCTGGGGAATCCATTTGGACTAGATCATACAATTACCAGTGGAATCATCTCTGCCCTGGGTAGAAAAATTATGGGCGTAGGAAATGTAAAAATCTACGGAATGATTCAAACTGATGCCTCAATTAACCCAGGTAATTCAGGAGGTCCCCTTCTTAACTCCTCTGGCCAATTGATTGGTATGAATACAGTCATCTTTAGTAAGTCGGGCTCAAGTGCTGGAATAGGTTTTGCTGTTCCGGTTGATACAATTACCCGTGTTGTTCCCGACCTTATAAAAAATGGAAAAGTGACAAGACCGGGACTTGGAATAGGGCCAGCCAGTGAGTATCAAAAAGAGAAACTTGGAATAAATCGCGGTATCGTTGTTTTCTATGTTGATCCAAAAGGTGGTGCCGGAAAAGCAGGCCTACAAGGTTTCACTAGAGACCAGTATGGTAGACATTACCTAGGAGATATTATTCTCTCTATCGATAAGAAAGAAGTGAATTCGATTGATGAGATTTACCACGTACTTGATCAATATAAAGTCGGTGATGTTGTGAATGCAGATATTTTAAGAAAAGGAAAAAGAAGTAATATAAAAATTAAGCTGATTCCTATAAAAGACAACTAGATATATTCTATCTAATTGTTCTAATACGTACCTGGGTTAAATAAATACATTGTGTCCCACATTGTTGGACTAGTGTAGTAACCCGGTACATAAGCCTGTCCAGGATAGCCGTAGTTGTACATGAATGGGTTATAGCTAGGTTGAATCTGTTGAGAAGTTCCATATTTAGCTTCGAAGTATTTAGGTACCAAGGCCGTAAAATTATCAGTTACCTCTTGGGCAAACTCATGGTCAAAACCTCTCTTACTCTTTTTACCTCTTTTTGATCTTCCACCAAACTCATTAAAGTCTTCTTCATCGTCGTCGTCACTCTTATCAAAGTGAAAATCTCTATTGTAAGCAACACATTGAACAGATCTTACTACTGCATCGTTACTTTTCAGAACTACTTTTATATTTCCTTTTAACTTTTTACGATTAAGTGAGCAGAAGATTTTCACATCAGCAGCAGTTTGTTCAACCTTGGAACAGTTTGCTAATTTAGAAGTCACAGTTATATCGAAGAATTTTTCTGCGAATTGTGATTGTCCAACAGATGAAAATTTTCCATTTGTGTCTATTTTCATGAGTTTAAAACTACAGAAACGATTTCCTTTTTCAATATCAAAGAAGAAATTATCTCCTGCAATGTATTTAGAAATGTTTATTTTCTTTTTATCTTTTTCTACACCATTTAATTTTAATACTACAAGGAGGTCATAGTTTTTTTCACCTCGTTTTGAAGTTAACTCTCCAGCAACGCTATTCAAGGTTGATTTTATTCCCTCTGGTTTAATGATCTCAAGAGATATTTTAAGTTCGCCAAAAACAGAAGATGGAATAACTAATCCACTATTTTTAACGCGAACAAGATTTATCTGATCAACAGAAGTTATTTCAACTTCACTGAGTTCTAATGAGAGATTATCAAGGTTTACCTTTTGAAAAATTTGAGAGTTTGCCTCTAGTTCATCACTCTTCGCGGTAATATTATAAGGTTCAGTCCCTCTAATACATTGGTAGTTCTTAGTTGAATTTGCGATTGGTTTACATTTTCCTGAATCAGTAGCTAACTCAGTACCAAAAGTTAAATTCTCAGGACTCTCGACCAACTTTCCTCCTTTATATAGCTCAACTACAACGTAGGAGTATAAAGGATTTTTATCTTTGTCTTTTCTAAGCTCTATATAGTTTTCCGGCGTGATATTAACTTCTAAAATATTAGTTTGTTTTTCATTAGGATAAACTTTTAGAGTAAAGTTTCGATTTGTTATTTCACATGAGATCATTTTACTCTCAACAAAAGAACAATCATCTACCCCTTCAAATATTGTAACTTCTCCTGAAGAGAGCATTATTCCTTCAAGGTGATCAGGGTCTATTTTTAAAACATTGAATTTCCTTTCAACTTCAGCTGTTAAATCATCAACTACAGGCGCAAGCTTATACTGTGCTTCATTAGAAAACTTTAAATCGATAGAGTCTGACAAATCTCCCCATGAGACTTGAAGATTAAGATTTTTTAATTCTTTTAGATCACAAGTGATTTCCATCTTTCCTACATCAAGAGCACAATTGCTACTTCCTGCATTTGGAACTATCTGTAAATTCGTACTCGAGCTTCCTTCTGGATAGAGAGATATTTTTACGGTTTTATTACTATCTGAAGTATTCTGCTCAATTTCATTCAAAGTAACACTAGAAATTTTTGAATAGACCTCATTGAGCTGTGCTGCCAATATGGATACTTGCTCCCCAGATAATGAAGAAAACTTTCTTAAACATTGTTTTGAGCCCTCTAAGAATAACGAGGAATCCATACATGGAAAGTTTGAATCGTCGGGGTAAAAGAAATTTCCACCAAGAGCAGTCCCCTTTCTCTTGTTTTTATCAAAGAACCTATTTACTAATTCTTTAAATATTCCCATTTGTTTTGGATCGACTATTTTTTTCAATTCTTGCATTTTCAAATTTAAGATCAACTTTAAACCATCTTCTGTGGCTTCAGACTGAAGACCAATAGATTTAAAAATTTCTTTATTTGAATTTTGCTCCAGCTCTTCATCTAAGAAAGATTGAAACTGTTTGTTATACTGCTCCAGAATAGTAGTCTGGCACTGAGAACCCAGCACATATTGAGACAGAAGAAATGAAATAACCAACAAGAAGACTCTCATAGGTATCTATTCGGTTTTATTCGGCTTTTTATTTAGAGGAATCTTGACAAAAAAAGGCCCTTAAAAAAGGGCCTCTAAAGTATTGAAATTTCTTATTTTTCAGCAAGTTTTGGATCCATTGCATCTCTTACACCGTCACCTACAAGAATAAGTAGGAAGAGTGTAATTGATAGTGCAAGACCAGGGAACACTGCTAACCACCATGCGATGGTAAAGTTTCTTTGCGCTTGTGCCAATAACTCTCCCCAAGAAGGAGTTGGAACAGGTAATCCGAAACCGAGATAATCAAGAGATGCTAGACCTAAAATCCCACCAGAGATGGCAAAAGGAGAAAAGGTAATTAGCGGAGAGAGCGAATTTGGTAAAATATGTTTAAAAATAATTCGTCCATTTCCGGCGCCCATTCCTTGAGCCGCTTCAACAAATTCTTTCTTTCTATTTTTTAGAAACTCTCCACGTACGTAGTACATAATCGCGATCCATCCAAAAACACATGAGATAACTATCAGCATGAAAAGACTTGGGTGGAAAATATCAATCAAAATAATCAGAATAAAGAACTGAGGCATTGTGCTTAATACTTCTGCGATTCTCTGACCTACTAAATCGACAAGCCCTCCAAAGAATCCACAAACCCCACCATAAATAACACCCATGATGAAAGTAAGCACCCAAACAGAAAGAGCGTAAGCAATACTGTATTTAAATCCATAGAGAATTCTTGTAAGAACATCACGTCCCCTATCATCAGTTCCCATTAGGTTTTCTGTACTTGGAGGAGATGGATAAGTATCAACGTTGTCATTACTTTCGCTTGGACTCCACTTGATCATTGTCCAAAGAACACTATCGCTTTCTTGCAATTTAAGAGTTCTATAATCCATTACAAGAGTTGATTCATCACCAAACTCTGTAGGATGGTAGAACTTAAAAGCAGGAAAATAGCTTTTTCCATTATAGCTTAAATAGAGAGGATCACTATTTGCAATATACGGAGATGTAATTGTTAAAAACAAACTAAAAAGAAAAATGATTAAAGCAATAGCAGCTGGCTTATTCCTTTTAAATCTTCTCCATCTTTTGAGTGTAATTTCATTTTCAATAAAACGTTCTATCATGAGAAATCTATCCTTGGATCAACAAGCACATAACATAAATCACTGATTAAGTTACCAACTAACATTATTAGTGACTGAATAAAGAGAAGCCCCATAAGAACATTGTAATCCCTAGAAAGTAGTGATTCAAATCCAAGAAGTCCCATTCCATCAAGCTGGAAAATTGTTTCAATCAATAGTGAACCTGCAAAGAATACAGAGAGAAAAGAGCCAATTCCAGTAACAATTGGAATGAGTGCATTTCTTAGAGCATGTTTAAGATAAACGATTTTTTCATTTAAGCCCTTTGCTCTTGCAGTTCGAATATAATCTTTCTTAACTTCTTCGAGTAGAGAGTTCTTCATCAAAAGAGTAAGAACTGTAAATGAAGAAATCATATAAGAGACTAGAGGTAGGATGAAGTGATGAACTCTATCTAGGATTTGATCAAAGGTAGATAATTCATCATAGTTATCCGAGTATAATTCTCCCACAGGAAACCATTCCCAGAAAGATCCTCCCGAAAAGAAGATAATAAGGATAATCCCTAACATAAACCCTGGAATTGAATACATGGCTGACAAGACAACACTTGAAGTGACATCAAAAGCAGATCCATTTTTCAAGGCCTTTAAAATTCCCAGAGGGATGCAAATCAAATACGATAAAATTAAGGAGATAACGCCGAACTGTATTGAAACGGGGAACCTACTGATAATCACATCTATCACTGGCTCTTCGTAAGTAAAACTCTCTCCAAAATCAAATCTTGCTAAATTCTTAAGCCAAATCCAATATCTAATATGAATCGGCTTATCAAAGCCATATTGTTTCTTTAAGGCGAGTAAAACTTCTTCACTAATAGCACTATCTTTACTACCAGAGTTTTCCATTCCCGCATCGGAACCACCGTCTACGCCGGCTCCACCAAAACGCATTTGCTGAATTTTCTGCTCAATCGGCGAACCGGGAGCAACATTTATGATCATAAATGTTAAAACAGTGATCCCCAAAAGTACGGGGATCATAAGAAATATTCTTCTAATTATATATGTTAACAACTTTAACTCCTATCAACATCAACCAACACAAAGGAAAAACTATTTTGTAATCCACCAGTAATTAAGACCGATCTCAAACTTATAAGTTTCTTTTTCACGTTGCATTCTTTTAGAGTGTCCATAGAATCTATATTTTTCGTTAAAGAAGAAAGCGTAAGGAACATCATCAGCAATCATTTTGAAAACTTTCTTTAAAATTTTAATTCTCTTCTTTTGATCAAGTGTAATTCTTGCTTCATCAATTAGAACATCTACCTTAGGGTTCTTGTAAGATATGAAGTTTGAACCTGAAGCATTTGCTGAGTCAGAGTGCCAAACCTGCTTAGGATCCCAGTCAATTGATCCACCAGACCAACCAAGACGAACAGCCTCGAAAGATCTTTCATCAAGCTTCTTAATGAATGTACTCCACTCAACATACTTAACGTTAATATCAACACCAGATTTTCTTGCGTCTTCTTTATAGATAGTTAGGTATTTAAGGAATTCTTGATTTGGATCAAGGATAGTGAAAGACATTTTCACTCTTCTACCATCAATCATTTTATCTAAGATTCCGTCTTTATCAGTATCTGTCCAACCCTGCTTTTTAAAGAGGGCAAGAGCTTTCTTAGGATTATACTGAATTGGCTTAATTTTTTCGTTAGCGTAAATACTCTGTCTATATAATGGACCAGTTGCCGGAAGAGACATTCCAAAACGAAATTTCTTAATCATCTTCTCTCTATCAAGTAAGTGGTAAAGAGCAAGTCTTACATCTTTTTCTTGAAAGAGTTTATTTGTTAAATTCCAACCAATGAAGCCGTAACCAGTAGGTGCTTTGTTTTTCGTTTTAATTTTAAAAACAGTTTTACCCCATTTTGGACCATTCGTTTTCTTCATATATTCTTCAACATTGAGCCCGTTAAAATCGAGTTCACCTTTTTGAAGTCTTTGAATAGCTACTGTTCCATCTTTAACAAATCTCATGAGGATTTTTGCAAAGTTATGTTCACCAGCTCTCTTTGAATCTTTAGCTCCCCACCATCCTTTATATCTCTTTAGAACAATGTTCTTACCTCTTTTATACTTATCTAATTGGTAAGGACCAGAACCTATCAAAGTTTTATTAAGTTTTTTCTTTTGTTTTTTAGAAGGGTTTTCATAGATGTGCTTTGGAACAATCGCTAGTCCAGCAACAACATCAAAGTTCTTAAAATATTTTTTCTTGGCTACAAATTTAATTTTATTTTTTCCAATAATATCTGCAGACTTAATATTTTCGTAATACGGCTTCTGATGAGCTGTCTTATATTTATTTTCTGGATCCATAATGGCGTCAAAAGAAAATTTAACATCTTCAATTGTTAATGGTTTCCCATCATGCCACTTAACTCCTTCACGAAGAGTAAATGTATAAGTCATTCCATCTTTAGAAATTTCCCAACTAGTTGCAAGCACTGGTTGCCACTCATAAGTATCTGGGTTTCTGTCCGCCAATCCTTCAATAATATAAGACTGAACAGAAGAAGCGTATGCATCCGATGAGGAAAGAGGATTAAGTGTCGTTGGACCTTGTCCAAGATTGTACTTAAAAGTCCCACCCGTAACGGCACTAGGGCTTCCTACAGCAAGTGTTGAAAGCGATAAAACTGCAAACATAAAAAGCGCAATAAATTTCTTTGTCGTAACCATTACATGTCCTTTGCTAGAATTGGCCTACGGAGCATATAAAATCTTGAGTGAAATGTTAAGGAACAAGTGCGTAAAATCGCCTAACAGTGCAATTTTTATGGTATTTATTTTTTCACAAGGTTATTTTTTGTAGAATAATCGAGGATCAAGCGACCATCGGTCCAGGGTCAGATTTTCATCAGAAATGCGATATTTCTCTAACTTAAATTCAATTTCGTTAATTCTTATCTCCAAGCCTTTGTAATTTCTCAGAGCGTTGAGGCGATCTTCCTCTAGAGCAGATAGTTCGTCTCGCCATTGACTCTCTAACTTGTCGCGTAAAACCGCAAAACGCTGACTCACAGCATCGCTTTTTTCCACATGACTGTCCAACTGCCTTCTACGCTGCATCATTTTGCTAGAAATCGCCAACTTCTTCTTTAATAGTATTTCAATTAGCTCTTTTCCCATTTTTAAATTATTTTCTAGATCTTTACTGAAGAACTGTAAATACATCCCGTAAGAAAGCGTCACCTTCTTTACACACTCACTAACATCGGGAACCTTAAGCAATAGATACTCACTACTCTTACCGGCTACATAACCCTTACAGTGATACTCTGGATTATGTTGATCCCAGAACTCAACCCTATCTTTCTTATTAACATATTTTACGTTGTCAAAGTCTACTCGAATGCGGACTAGGTTAGCCTCTTCTTTCACACGGGAAACACGTCCAGAGAAAAGACCCTTCTCACTCATTAAGCGAGTTCCACCAGCACATTGGTATGAAATCAGGACTAATAATATAAAAGAGATTAGGATCTTCATAAGCCTATTATGACCCGAGAAGATATTTGCAGATAGAGGGAAATTATCTCGGAGGCTTCTGTAAAATGATACTACTAGTATATTCACCTAAGTGTAGAGGCTCTTCATACTTCAAAACTCGCAGACCTGGAAACATGCCTAATAGTTCACGTTCTTTAAGCAGATATTTATCTTCATACTTTTCATTTCCGGGGACTTTCTTCTGTCTCTTCGTATGAGATTCATAAATAAGAAGGCCACCTGGCTTTAACCATTGAATCAACTTTCTATTTAACTTCCTATCTACATAATAGAAAACCAAAATAGCATCATAACTTGCTCTCTTGGCCTTAAAATCTTCCATGGAAGAGACTACTGTATTGATTCTTATTCCATACTCAGCTGCCAATCTTCTAGACTTCCTAACAGCTACAGCTGAAATATCAACACCCGTTATATTGTAACCTTTTCGCGCGAGGAAAACGGCATTTCTCCCCTCTCCCATACCAACATCTAAAACTTTTGCAGCAAGAGGAATATAAGAATAGTTTTCTGATAGAAACTTGGCAGGAGCTTTCCCGTAGAGGTACTCGTCGCCTGAAAACTTCTTATCCCAAAAGGTCTGACTTTCCTTATCCTTTCTAACACCGGATAGAAGTTGATAGCGGTTTCCAGAAATTGCTTGTCTGGCAAATGAATTGAGTGAAAACAAAAATAAGATGGCTATAATTTTATACATACAATTATATTAACTTGAAGTGAGGTCATTTAAAACCTCATCAGAAATTTCCTCAAAAGATTCTTCTAAAGGCTCTTCAAGTACAAATTCTTCAAGACTAGTCTCTGAAGCCGATTCTTCTAATTCGACAGCTGCTTCATTTTCACCTTCAAGATAGAGCGCTAAAAGGTCGTACTTCTTATTTAAATCTTTTATAAAAAAATGAACTCTATCATCAACAGTCTGAGGCATGTCTTCAGTCGAAGAAAGATACCACTGCATTTTATCAACACTTTCATAGAAATCATCTAGAGCGACAATTAGCTCAGGACTTAAAAATTTTAAGTCACTAATATTCACATTTTTAAATCTAGATCTAAATACTGCTGGAAAGTGAGCTCGACTTCTTTTTAATGAATAAATTGTTAGATATTCAACTTCTCGATCACGAATTCGCTCAAAGAGGTTTTTAGCATCAAGTCTGATTAGTATTATTAATCTAGATACAAGCTGTTCTTGATTAATTTTCAAGATGAACTCCCTACGTCTGAAGGTAACTTAGAACGAACTCCTCCAGGCCAAGTAAGTTTTGTTCTTCTATCCTCATAAATTGCAATTGCAATATTTTTAACAGTCTCTTCTAGATTAACAGGTAATTGAAAAAAATGATAAGACTTACTTCTAAAACCTTTAGAGGCCATATCTGGAATTTCGAAACTAGAAATATCAAAGAGACAAAACTTCCGCGACAGAACCATATAATCTAAATAGTTTTTCCTAGCTTGAAGATGATTTCTATACTTTGTAAAATCACTTGTTAGAGAAATAATATATTCCCTATTGTTGTGTCTGATTTCTTTTAATTGACTAAGAGTTACAGGAACAAGAGAAATCCCAAAGGCCTTAAACTGCTCAGACATATAGAAGTAATAACTAGGCAACTGATTGCTAAGTTTTAGGAAGAAAATGAATATCTCTCGGTTTGAGTTTATCATATTCATCTATTCGGTAATTTAATGATTTTTTTTAAAATGAAGGTAAGGCGTAAACATATCTAGAAGATTATGCCTATTTATAGATGATTGTGAGGGAGGAGAGAAAAGAAGAAAAGGTACCCGATAGACTATTTTTATAAACTCTTCTATCACACGGTCTACGGGTACCTATTACTTTTTTTGAGTTGATTTTTCCTAGCTAGAGAGAGGGAAAGTCAGGATTGTCGAACTCGTTTTTTTGTTTGGATTTACTTCCTGTAAATCTTTTACTTGACCTTTTTACTACTATGTCTCCATCCGTAGAAACTTCATAAATCGGTTTTTAATCTTCCATGATTTCTTTAGAGTCATCTTCCTTGATGATTCGTACTTTACTATAAGCAAGCGCGGTGCCAACTTTTGGTAGTCCATTTCGGTCACTTGACGCGGCGAAGTGACACTTTGCCCCTACGTAGTATAGGGGCATCATTAACTTGGCAATAATTTCGGGGAATTAGTTAGCGGCAAATTGCCACTGTCCCACTAATCCATTGAAAATTGAAAAACTTACTTTTTCTGGCCAAACCTATTACTAGAAACTTGCGGCCAAGACATTAAGGTTAAATCGATAAAACTCATTTAAATAGCCTAAATAACAGAGAAAAGGGAGGTGTCAAAAACGACCTAGTTAAGACAAATTTTTGACTCTTTCGACTTTCTTACACTACTTTAGTCAAGATTTAGCTTCACTCAAAAGTAGATATAAGAAGAAGGGTCCACCAAGTAGCGCCGTCATAATTCCCACTGGAAGCTGGGTTTCTTGTAAGATATTTCTGGCCAGGAGATCACAAATAACAAGTAAACAACCTCCAAGCATGAAAGTAGCTGGAATCAATTCCTGATGTTTATGGGCAAATAACTTCTTGGCCATATGGGGTGCGATTAATCCGACGAAACCAATTGGTCCACACTCGGCCACCACTGCAGCCACCATAAAAGAGTTTAGGAGGTAGAGAACCTTTCTAAACTTAATAACATCTACTCCTCGTGACGTTGCTAAATCATCACCGAGATAGAGAATATTTAATTCACGGTACTTATAAATTGAAAAGAATAAACCAATAACGGCAAATGGAAGAAGCCTTAGAGGAGCGTCCATTCCAACAATATCTAACCCACCCATTAACCAGCGAACGACCAGCAGAGCATCTCTCTCGTGCCCTAGGAATTGTATAAAGAGAATTAGGCTTGAACATACCATTGAAATAACAACACCGCTTAGAAGTAAAGTATGTGTTTCAATTCGTCCGCTTCTATTAGCAAGTCCATAGACAAATAGGACACAAATGAGAGCTCCAATAAAGCTAAATACACTTACAACATTAAAAAATGGAATGGTAATTGAAACGCCTAAAAGAAAATAAAGTGCCGCACCTAGAGAGGCACCACTGGCAACACCTAGAGTATAGGGAGTTGCAAGTGAATTTCGAAACATGGCTTGAAAGAGAAGACCACTTAAGGCCAAAAGACCACCCACCATGAAAGCGGTAAGAACACGAGGCAGACGTATGTTTAAAATGACATCATTAAACAAATGACTTCCAAAACTAATTTCTCCTGGACCAATGGAAATAGCTAGAACAAAGGCCAAGATGCATAAGAAAAAAAGTATAGTAAATTTGAGATTTTTCACGAATAAACCTCAGGTACAATAATGTCGATATTTTTGTTTGGATGTTTGATTAAATTAAATTTCTTATCAAACAAATCATTAAGATGATTTTTCTCTAAGACTTCACTAGGAGAACCATCAAAAAATATAGAACCATTTTTTAAGCCTATTACTCTTTCACTATTAATGAGAGAAGAGTTTATGTCATGAGAAACCAAAACAATATTCATCTTGCTCTTTAGATTAAAAATTAATTGATTAACTTCATCTTGATGCTTTGGATCTAAGTAAGAAGTTGGTTCATCTAGAAGCAGTATTTTAGGATTCTGAAAAACAGAAGAAGCAATAAATACTTTTTGTCTCTCTCCTCCACTTAAAGTCATCATGGAACGGTTTCTTAAATCAATGAGATGAAAAGATTCTAAAATTTCCTCACCTCTTTCTCTTTCTTCTAAACTTAAACTTCTAAAGTTATCTAAATGAGGAAAGTAACTCATTTCAAAGAAGTCCCAAACTGTAAAATCAGCATGGACCTCTAGAAATTGAGGAACATAGGAAATGACTTTGGATAAATCCCTCTGGGACTGCTCTTTGACATTCTTTCCCTGAATAAATAACTCTCCTGTCCAAGACTTATTTATTCCACATATGGATTTAATGAGAGTCGATTTCCCTGATCCATTCGGGCCCAGTATAGTCAACTGACACTTATCAGCCAGTTCGATATTGATGTTATCTAGAATTTTTTTTCCATTTATTTCAAATGAAAAGTTACTGAGCTTTAACATACGCCTCACTCACCTTCTTACTTATTTCACTGGCGATTTCCCCCACGCGAGGACCAGGTAGAAAGAGAAAATCACCATAGAGAGGAATATACTTCACTTTTCTATTGAGATGCGAAAATAATTCATGCCAAGATTTTCTTTTTTGTTCTATTTTATCTTTATTAAAACTTCCAAAGATTTCAAAAATAATATCCGCCTTACTCATGAGAAGTCTTTCTCTACCAAGTTGAGGATATGCTGTAGTAGAATCTGATTGAATGTTTTGAAGATTAAGCTCATTGAGAATATCATTGTAGAATGTATGGCTTCCAGCGACGTGGGCGTTAGAGATTTTGCTATCCTTTATGATAGATCCTATTACAAATAATACTTTCTTATTCTTAATGATTTTTTTCGCGTTTTTAAATTGGGAATTTATTTTCTTGATAAGGATTTTTGCTTCTTTTTCTTTTGAAAAGATTCTTCCCATATCTTTAATCGAGGTCATAACATCATAAAGACTGTTATGCCGAAAGGGAATTACAGGAATTTTCAATTTCTCTAAATTCTTAATAGAACTCTTACTTGTACCTGCACTTAATACAATTGCATCTGCTTTTAAAGAGACTATCTTTTCATATTCAAGATCGATTGCTGTTCCCACTTTAGTTTTATTACAAAAACTTTTTGAGAAAGAACAAAAACGGCTGACTCCTACCACTTTTTTTTCAAGTCCTAGAACAAAGAGAATTTCAGAGAGACTGGGAACAGTACTAACTATCCTCTCATAAGATAGAGCGGAACTAGAAAAGAGGAATAAAAGAAGTATGGTTTTTTTCATAGTATTATTATATCTATTTAGTCATTCAATTCAAATTTAAAGTCTAGAATATGAACACTAGCAACATTTTCCCCAAACCTTTTCGCGGACTGAAAGACGCTCTTGCGCGAAGCCTCAAGAGCGGCATGGTCCAGTCTCTCGTAACTACTACTTTGCAAGACTTTGACACTTAGAACTTTTCCAAAAGGATTCAGTTGCACCTCGACTTGCACAATTCCCTCTTCTACAAATATACGTGATTTATAGGGATAGTTTGGAACCACTCGATTTAGAATTTTTGAAGAGGTTATTGCTCCCTTATCTCTTTTAAGACTTGGAGCTGAAGACTTACTTTTCCTTTTAACTTTAGCTTTAGAGGCCTTCAACTTGTTTTTTTTCTTCGCCTGAAAAGTATTCTTTTTTACTTTAAACTGATTTATTTGAACTCTAAACCCGCTCTTACCAGAGCTCACTTCAACTTTAGGAACCTTTGAAATTAAACTCCAAGGTGCCACGAAGAGAACTCCATGGCACAGTACTGATATGATTAAAGAAATGGTAAAAGTTCTATAATTCAAATTTCAAATTTCCAAGTGAGTAGATAATTTCGACCAGGAGTTCCAAATCCATTTACTTGCTCGTAAGACTTATCTAGTAAATTACCTAGTTTTAAAGAGAGAGAATCCCCACTTGTAAAATCATAGCGCGCACGGATATCAAAGAGAGTATAAGAAGAAAGAACGATGGTATCAAAGTCACTATTTTCTCTTTCTCCAACGTATTGCATATCAATAGAAGTTTTAAATTGATCATTAAATCTCCAACCAGTAGTGGCACTAAGTTTCTCTCTTGGTCTTCTCGCAAGATAATTCCCACTTTGATTTGGAGACTTGTTAATGGCCCTAAGTAAAGTCCCACTTAGCTTCCAATCAAGTTGAGAAAACTCACCTTCCCAATTTGCTTCAACTCCAGTTGATCTCGCTTTAAATGTATTTACGTACTTACTAGATGCGGAATCAAAATCAATAACATTATTGTATTCATCTCTAAAGACGGTTATTTCAACAATTGAGGAGAAAATGATTTGGGAAATAGATAAGTCATAACTCTTGCTCTCAGTAGGTTTGAGCTTCTCATTTCCAAAAGTACTATAGAGTTGATAAAGACTAGGGCTTTTAAATCCAGTTGCGATATTTGCTTTTAAAGTCGTTTTCTTAAAAATCTTTAAAGATCCTCCTACTTTATAAACAAATTGATCTTCGTAATCCTTCTCTTTAGTCCAACGAACTCCTGCTTGAAAACTTATTTTACTTAGTCTGAAGTGAGTATTTACAAAAGCAGCGCTCGATTCAAACCTTTTTTTATTTGTAATGGTTTCAATAGTTGCGAGAGTGTTCTCATATTCTAAACCATTTAGAATCGTTAGTTTTTCATTTATATATAATGGATTCTCTAATTCAATCTTCTTCGTTTTAGAAACAAGTCTGGAAAGTGCAAAAGAGTTAGATAAACGATCAGATTTGCTATAAGTAGTTTTTAACTTTGGAATCCAAGTATCATTAACTTTCTTTTCATAACTTACGAGAGCAGTTACTTGAGAGTCTCTTCCAACATAATCAGTTTTATCACTTGTTGCCGCATCGAAATCACTCTCTGCCTTTACTCCACGAATAGAAAGCTCCAACTTATCTGTTTTGAAAACTTTCTTCTCAGCTTTAAAAGATGCCGTTAGATTATTCATCCCATCTTTATCTGCCATGATCGTTCGGCTTTCATTATAAGAAGAAATTCCCTCTACATCATGAAAACTTAAACCCATTGAATATTTTAATTTCTTTCCACTATTTGTAGAAGTAAAACTTGCACGCTTATTCTTGTAACTTCCATATGCCAATGACCCTCTTGCAGAAGGAGAAGTATTTGGACTCTTAGTGGTGATTTTTATAACTCCGGCCATGGCGTCAGAACCATAGAGAACGCTTTGAGAACCTTTTAAGATTTCAACTTTTTCAACATTCACTAAATCAATATGATCTAAAATTGCTGCGCCACCCACTGAGCTTCTATCATTATATTCAACACCATCAATAATAATAAGAGTGTAGCTAGAATCAGCTCCTCGTAAAAAAAGTGACGTTGATTTTCCATAAGCACCATTAGAGTTAATAAACAGACCTGATTTTTTTTCAATAAGTTCTGTTAGGTTAGTAGACTGAGACTGAGAAATTTCTTCATGATCGATAACGACTACACTACTGGTGGTCTGATCTTTAGACATGATCACTCTTTCTGCGGTCACTAAAATGGGCTGATTTGCCAAAATGGCGGGACTAAAACTTAGGCACAGGAGTGCTAACTTCTTTTTCATACTTCCTCCGAGGGAATTGGTTTTATCAAGAAAGCGGATCGGACTTATGAATTACTTCAATTACCGTTGCCGGACAGCACTAGAATCTCACTAGTTTCACAATTTCTTGAATGTTCTACTCTTAAGTTAGGCAGTCTTAAGTTAATATTCAAGAAAATTCTTCTTTTAAAGATAAGTCTTACTATTTACCGCATGGAGCGTCACGAATTACCTTTCCACATTGAAAAAATTTATCTATATAGATCAAATGAATGAATTAACTAAAGAATACTTTGTCATGGCCCAGGCGCAATTTTTTATGTACTCGTCTAGAGCTGGCTTAAACCCCAATGAAATGCTGGAAAAGCTTCGTATGACCCATGATGACCTCTATGAGGAGCTTGGTGGTTACGCCTTAGAAAGAAAGCAATACAAGGCCCTACTTTATAAAGCTGGTATAAGAAAAACTGAAACTTATTTAGAAAAAGATAAGGAGGATCTACTAAAGAGTATTGATACCTCCGAACTCATTGCTGAGCTCGAAAGTCGTACGAGAAACTAGAGAGCTGTTCCAATTCTCCATGGTCTAAAGTGGAATTCTTCTCGTGACCATGGATAAACCATACTAAACCATACAAACATGGCCCTTCCTCTGATATTTCCAAAAGGAACATAACCCCAAACTCTGGAATCACTAGAGTAGTCTCTATTGTCCCCCATTACGAAGAACTTGCCCTTTTCAACTTTAATTTTTGGAATATTTAGATGGTACGGCATACTATTATTAACAGCAGTTACAAACTTCTTACCGTTTAAATTTACCTCTTCAAAGCTGATATTCTTGCGATCAAATTTTTCATCAAAGAGATCAATATATTTACTCTTTTCAACTGGCTTCGTTTCAATTAATTTTCCGTTGAGGTAAACTTTATTATTATAAACTTCAATCTCATCACCAGGAATACCAATGACTCTCTTTACGTAGAGAATATTCCTGTCTTTTGGATATCTAAAAACAATGATATCCCCGCGCTCAGGGTGAGATGAATCCGTTAAGTATATTGGATCACCGAAGAGATCTGAGTAAGGTAGCTTAAACCCATAAGACATTTTATTAACTAAAATAAAATCACCGATGGCATTTGTTGGAAGTAAAGATCCAGAAGGTATGTGATTGGGCTCAAAGAATGAAGACTTAAAGGCAAAAACACTAACAATAATGTAAATCCACGACAGTATTTCTTTTTTGATTTTAGTTAACTTTTCTACTGATGGATCAATAGGCTCTAGGGGCTGGTTATTTTCGTTCATTTATCTCACCTTTCAATTAGTACTCTGCCTATTCTAGTTGATTTAATAACATTCGTCATCTCTCAGATATTACCTAGTTTCAATAAGTTGAGTTAATAAATGGGCTATTGTAAATTACTCGTTTTCGTCTAATACAAGTTCATCAAATTCTTGATCAGCTTTAGAAGTGTCATTCAATTCATAACCAAATTTCTTAACAATATCCTGGGCCGTAATAACTCCCACAACTTTCTTGTCATCGAGTCTACTTACTACAGGTAATCTAGAAATTTGGAATCTCTTTAATCTATGAAATGCAACCAAGAGTGATTGATCAGGATAAATCTTTATGACTTTCTTTTCACAGAGATGTTCTAACTTCTTACTTCCCTCTTTTCTTCCGATGGCGGCACTCATATTAGATTTAGCTAGCATTCCTAGTAACCTTCCATTGTTTAAAATGGGGAAACCAGAAATTGTCGTGCCTTTAAGACTCTTGTAGGCTTCAGCTAAAGTAAGTGTAGAACTAAAACTTAGAACGTCGGTAATCATAGCATCTTCAACATTTAGCGATTCAAGAATTTCATTATCTTCATGACTTGGAAGATGAATTCCATCCTGCTCAGAAATTAATTCATATACAGACTTATTTCCAAACTTACTAGAAATTGCGTAAGACGTAATATTAGCAATCATTAAAGGAAGAATAATATTGTAATCTCTAGTCAATTCGAAAACCATAAGAATTGAAGTAAACGGCGCTCGAATCACGGCGGCAAAGAAAGCCCCCATTCCCACAAGGGCGTAAGCACCACTTACCGAGGTAATTTCAGGAAAGAAATTGGCACAAACAACACCAATGAAACTCCCCATTGTTGCGCCCATAAAAAGAGTTGGCATAAAGAGTCCACCACTCATACCACTTGAGTAACAAATAGAAGTGGAAAGAAATTTCAAGACAAAGAGAGTGATCAAAATCTTGGGATCGAGAATTAAGGACAAGAGGGTATTTTCAAGAGTTCCCGTTCCACTGCCAATAACTCCGGGGTGAATTTGACTTAAAAGACCAACACAAATAAACGCCATAAAGATAAAACTCAACCTATGATTATTCATGTAATTTCTATTAAAAAATCTCAGTTTTAATACTGTATTCATCCACAGAGGGCCTAGTACGGAGGCAGCCAAACCAATAATAAGATAGAAAATCAACTCTCTATTATCTATTAATTGGTAGTGAAGTTGACTAAAAATTTCAGTGGTTCCTGTTATCATTTGGGAGGTGATTACAGCGATGACACTTGAGATAATTATAGATCCTAAAATTTTAGCATTTAGATCTCCTACAACTTCTTCCAGAGTAAAAACAACCGCAGAGATTGGTGTATGGAAAGCAGCAGCAATACCACTAGCACTCCCTACGGCAACAAGGGCCTGAACTCTTTTCTTTGAAAGTGAAAAGTAAGTTCCAAGAAATGAGCCTACACCGGACGCAATCGCCACAGTTGGACCCTCAAGTCCTAGAGAAACTCCAGAGCCTAGAGAGAGAAGAGTCGTAAAAAATTTTCCAATCGTATCTTTAAGTGAAATTTTCCCATGAAAAACAGCCAGCGCAATTCTAACATTAGGAACACCAGAGCCAGCTGTCCATGGAAGCTTTCTAGTTGTGAGCCAACCTGAAATTAAAATAGCAATCCCACCAAAGAGGAAACTCTCCCAGGTGAATGTAGTATTTGTTTTAAATATTTCTTTAAAAAAGACAACTCCAGAATGGAGAGCAATACCAACTAAGGCCGAAGAAAGTCCAACAATTAAGGTGAGAGCGAAGTAAGTCTTCTCTTCACTGGCAGAGTCTTTTAGTAACTTTCCTAGAAGGAGATATCTAACTTTTAAAAATGATTTCATTACTTGTTACTTTTAATCCAATGAGTATAAAAAGACGTGATTTTGTTCATTCTAGGTAAAAGTTACTAACAAGGCTATAGGGAAAATTGGTCATTTGAATAAAAAAAGGCCTGTAATTCTACAGGCCTTAATTATCTTTAAATTTTATTTAATAAGAATTACATCATTCCTGGCATTCCGCCCATTCCACCCATTCCACCTGGCATTCCGGCAGGAGCACTAGACTCATCAGCAGGAAGATCTGCGATCATAGTTTCGGTAGTTAGCATTAATCCAGAAACAGAGGCAGCATTTTGTAATGCTGATCTAGTCACTTTAGTTGGATCGATAATTCCGGCAGCAACAAGGTTTTCATACCTGTTAAGCCTTGCGTTATATCCGTAATTTGCATCGGCTTTTCTTCTAACGTCATTCACAACAACTGATCCCTCAAGACCTGCATTGGCAGAAATTTGTCTAAGAGGCTCTTCAACTGCTCTTCTAACGATCTGAATACCAAAAGTTTCTTCAGGATTAACTCCCTCAACTCCGTCTAACACTGTTGAAGCATGAACTAGGGCAGATCCACCACCAACAACAATACCTTCTTCAACGGCAGCTCTTGTTGCGTTAAGTGCATCTTCAACTCTATCTTTCTTTTCTTTCATCTCTGTTTCAGTTGGAGCTCCAACATTGATAACAGCAACACCACCAGCAAGCTTAGCTAGTCTCTCTTGAAGTTTCTCTTTATCGTAATCAGATGAAGACTCTTCAATTTGTTTTTGAATAGTAGCAACTCTTGCATCAACAGCGTCTTTATTACCTGCTCCATCAACGATTGTTGCATTTTCTTTATCAATTGAGATTTTCTTAGCAGAACCTAGGTTCTCAAGAGTCGCTGCTTCTAGAGTCATTCCTAACTCTTCAGAAACAACAGTACCACCAGTAAGAGTAGCAATATCATTAAGCATTTCTTTTCTTCTATCTCCAAAACCTGGCGCCTTAACAGCACAAACATTTAGAGTTCCTCTAAGCTTATTTACAACTAAAGTTGTAAGGGCTTCACCTTCAACATCTTCTGCAATAATAAGAAGAGGTCTTGAAGCTTGAACTACTTTTTCAAGAACTGGAACAAGCTCTTTCATATTAGAAATTTTCTTATCTGTGATTAAAATAAGTGGAGAATCAAAGTTAACTTCCATTCTTTCTGGATTAGTTACGAAGTAAGGAGAAAGGTAACCTCTATCAAATTGCATCCCTTCAACTACATCTAAAGTTGTTTCAGCAGTCTTAGACTCTTCGATAGTAATAACTCCGTTGTTTCCAACTTTTGACATCGCCTCAGAAATTAAAGCTCCAATCTCTTCATCACTATTTGCTGAGATTGTACCAACTTGAGCAATTTCTTCAGAACTTTGCACTTCAGAAGACATCTCTTCAAGCTTCGCAACAATTTTACCAACAGCAAGATCAATTCCTCTCTTAAGATCCATTGGATTATGACCAGCAGTTACAAGTTTTACACCTTCTCTATAGATGGCCTGAGCAAGAACAGTAGCAGTTGTTGTACCATCTCCTGCATCTTCATTTGTTTTTTGGGCAACTTCTTTAACCATTTGTGCGCCCATATTTTCGAAATTATTTTCAAGTTCAATTTCTTTAGCAACTGAAACACCATCTTTAGTTATATGTGGAGCTCCAAAAGATTTTTGAATAACAACATTTCTTCCCTTAGGACCTAGAGTTACTCTAACTGCGTTAGCAAGTGTATTTACACCATTTAAGATTAGGCTTCTTGCATCTTCGCTATATTTTAATTCCTTAGCCATTTTATTCTCCTGAATAATTTTTCTTGTTTAATTTCTTCTACAACTAACTTCAATATTACTGAAGTACTCCTAGAAGATCGTCTTCTTTCATAATTAAAAAATCTGTTCCTTCAACCTTAACTTCTGTTCCAGCATATTTACCGAAAAGAACCTTATCTCCAGACTTAACTTCTAAAGCTCTAAGAGATCCATCTTGGTTTCTATAACCTGGTCCAACAGAAACAATTTCTCCCTGAACCGGTTTTTCTGCGTGATTATCAGGAATAATTATTCCACCAGCAGTTTTAGTTTCTTCTTCTATTCTTTTTACAAGAACTCTGTCTTGAAGTGGTCTTACCTGCATGAGGCCTCCTTAAGGATTATGCATTCAATTATTTGTTATTACTTAGTTTCTTTGACAAAAATAATAGCGATTGAACCACTGTCAAGGGTTGCCCGTCAAAAAAAATGCAAGATTTTTCAGGTGAACAAAACCCCCATCTCTAACCATCTGTAATTTAACACAAGGAAGATGCGTTAAAATTTTAACAAGCTGCTAGATGCCCTGCGGCTACTAGCATCTCAGCTTTAGAATAAATTATAGTTGATGAATTTATTGGCCTAAGTATTCCTTAAAATTCAAATCCAAAAAATAACACCATTACAAAAATGGTCAATTTTTTTTTGTCAGTAGTCATCGAGACTCAAAGAAACCTCTTAATTCCACACAGAATTTTGCGCCCATAGTCTTCATTTTGCGTGAAGATTCTACAGGTTTTATTTATATTAAATTAAGTTATAAATCTGTGTGACTTCTATACACTAACTCTGTTTGCTTCAGTCATGGAACGACTAATTCACTACAACGATTGTAATTGAGAGTACTGCTAATGGAAAAAATTAAAGGAATAATTCACGACATCGCCAACAAGCTTACGATTTCTAAATCAGTAAATAGAAAGCTTGAGAACCTTCTTGGAAAAGATCACAAGGAAGTTAAGCGACTTAAAAAGTCTCTTGAAGACAGTATCTTACTGCTAGACGACTTAAGAAAAAGCTCTAGCGATGAAAAGAAAAATCTCCCTCTAGAAAATATTCAAACATTGAAAGAGACAGAATATTTAAAAGTTCAATCTCTCATGTCTCTCTACGACATTGAAATCGAATATAGAAATGAAATTGACAATGATATTTGGATAAATCTAAACAGCTACTCAAGTGATAGAATCCTTTCTAATTGTATTGATAATGCTAAACATGCAGGGGCCAAGAAAATTGTTATCGAATATCTTTTAAAAGGTAATCACATTCAATTAAAAATTAAAGATAATGGTATAGGAATGAGCCAAGATGTCCTTGAAAAAGTAGGTTTTGGGTACAGTTCTCAAACAGGCGACAATCACGGCATAGGAACACAAGTCATTCGCAATATGGTTCAAGAAGTTGGAGGTTCCGTTCAATGGCACTCTATTGAAGACCTAGGAACCTGCTGTAATATTAAGTTTAATATTGTTAAAGATGAGCAACAAATTGATATGAGAAAAGAAACATTGGTAAAAAGAATCAATCTTATATCTACACCTAATCTCATTGAAGAAAAGAAAATTCTTGTCGTCTCTCACTCTCCTACAGAGCTTGGAATTTGGGAGAACTTTCTCTCAAATATTGGAGCGCAAGTGGCTACAACCGAGTATGCGGAAGTGGCCATGAATCATATGTATAAGTATAAACCTGATTGTTTACTATTTAACAAGTCTCTCAAAGATATGAGCGCCAAAGCTTGGTTAAAAATTATCATGTCAGACCCCTCATTAATTGGAATTCCAAAAGTTCTCTACGTTGAAGAAGATGAAAACTTAGACTTCCTAAAGAATATTCCCTTTGATGAGCTGGTTAACTTTACTCAATTTAATGAAAAGAACATTTATATGAAGTTAAAAACACTTTTTCAAAATCAAGAATTACAGAAACTAAAAAATACTGGTGACCAGATAGCTAGAGAGGGGGAGCATTTTTCAGTGAGTAATTCACAGAAAAAAGTTCTATAATTGGGTATTTTTTGGTCATGACATCTTTAACTAGGATGTCATGACCAAAATACTATTTGAGATCGAACCAGTTAACACCAATTCCCATATCAACATCTAAAGGAACATCAAGAGTCACAACTCCTTCCATTCCATCTTTCAAAATGATTTTCATTTGATCAAGTTCATCTTCTGGAACTTCAAAAATCAGTTCATCGTGAACTTGTAGAATCATTTGTGTTTTCAATTGGTTTTTATCCATTTCATTTTGAATATTGATCATTGCTCTTTTAATTATATCTGCGGCTGTTCCTTGTATAGGACTATTGACTGCCACTCTTTCAGCATTTGCTTTTACTGTTCTATTTGTTGAGTGAATATCAGGCAAGAAACGCTTTCTTCCCATCATAGTTACTGAGTATCCACTTTTTTCACATTCTTCTTTTAACTCATCTAAGTAAGACTTTACTCTAGAAAATCTTTCAAAGTAATTTGTTATATATTCCTTTGCTTCTTTTCTAGATATCTTAAGAGCAGCTGCTAAACCAAACGAAGACTGTCCATACATAAGACCAAAGTTTACAGCTTTTGCTTTAGATCTATCACTCGACTCCACGTTCTCAACGGGAACGTTCATAATTTCAGAAGCTGTTCTTCTATGAATATCAATGCCGTCATTAAAAGCACTTATCATTGTCTGATCTTTTGAAAAGTGAGCAAGAAGCCTAAGCTCAACTTGAGAATAATCTGCAGAAAGAAGAATATTTCCAGGTCCCGCAATGAAGCCTTTTCTAATTCGTCTCCCGTTTTCAGTTCGAATTGGAATGTTTTGCAGATTAGGATTCGTTGAAGAAAGCCTTCCTGTTGCTGCGATATTTTGATTCAAGTGAGTATGAACCCGCTTAGTTGTTCCATTAATCAATTGTGGAATGGCCTTCACGTAAGTTGAGAGTAACTTTCCTAATTCTCTATACTCTAAAATAAGTGCCGGAACTTCACTTATATTTTTTGCTGCCAGATCTTCTAAAACTGATGAATCTGTTGAGTAACCCGTTTTTGTTTTCTTTCCTACAGGAAGACCAAGTTCATCAAATAAGAATGCCCCAACTTGTTTAGGTGAGTTCAAATTAATAGGTTCTAAACTATGTTTGTCTATTTTCTCTTGAAGGGAGTCCAGCTTCTTTTGTAACTCTAATTCATATTCTTTAAAGAAGGCTTCATTAACAAAAACTCCATTGTATTCCATTTTTGCAAGCACTGGCGTCAAAGTATTATCCACTTCTTCGTATAGAGTAAGAAGTTCTTTCTCTTTTAACTCGTCAAAAAGCATTTCTTTTAAGCGATAGTTAGCATGTGCCCTAGCAGTCGAAACATTAGTTACAATGCTTAATTCATTTTCAAAGGCAAATGGTGTCTTCTTATCAAATACGGCTAATCCACTTCCTAAATACTTTTCGCTGAGAGAAGCTAAGTTATTTCTTTCTCCGGCATTAGCTACAAACTGAGCCTGAGTAATATCAAAAATATTTGCATTCAAATCCTGCTCATTTGAGAATGAAAAATGAAGTAATGATTTGTAATCACTTGTGGCAATCGTAAGCTTTTCGTTTCCTAATATTTCAAAAAGAAAGTTCTTAGCAATTGATTCATCCAAGAAGTAAGACTTGTTATTCTCTATTGATACTGAGAGGGCAGATAACTCAAATGTTCTTATATCTGTACTTGTAAACTGAGGATCAATTCCAATACAACTCGCATTAAGAATATGCCCTTTTGCTTCTTCATTAAATTCTAAAACTTCAATATTAGAACTAGGAGCATTGGCTTCTAAATCTCCACCCTGTTCTGCTTGGTGATGAGCAAACTTCATGTCTTCTAATTTTACTACTGCTGATTTAAACCCTAAATCTTTTAGGAAGTTTAATAAAGAGTCTTCAGGGTAGAATGAAAATTTCGATTCAACATCAGTTAAGCCTAAATCCACATCTGTTTTTATTTCAATAAGACTTTTTGAAAGAAGGCCATCATTTAAATATTCACCAAAAGCTGTAGTTAATTTCTTACCTTTTAGAGTGTCTTTAATTTCAATACATTTCTCAAGAGTTCCATGCTCCGCTAGAAGCTTGGCAGCTCCCTTTGCTCCAATTCCTTTCATTCCGGGAATATTATCTGAAGCGTCCCCTACCATTGAGAGATAATCTACCATTTGATTGGGATAAACTCCCATTTTCTCAAAGACACCTTCGCGGTCATAGATCTTATCTTTCATGGTATCTAACATTCTGATATTATCACCAATAAATTGCATTAAATCCTTATCACCAGAAGCGATGAGAATTTCATCAAAAGAATCCTTCCATTGAACGCATGCAGAACCTATTAAATCATCAGCTTCAAAACCTGCCATCGTACTACTAGGAAGACCCATGTGATCAATTAATTGTTTAATTAAATCGAATTGAGGAATGAGCTCTTCTGGAGGAGCACTTCTATTGGCCTTATACTCTGGATACAATTCATTTCTAAAAGATCCACCTTTAGTATCTCGCGCAAGCAGGATATGAGTTGGCTGATACTTAGAAAGAAGTTTTAAAAGCATTGAGAGGACACCATGAACAGCATTTACAGGAACACCTGCTGGTGAATGTAAAACGCGAATAGCATAGAATGCTCTAAAGATGAAACTACTAATATCTACAATAATTAAACGATTTTTCGACATATTCTTTACTCCCAAATTTGAGAGTAAATGTACCTAGATTTTTCAGAGATGAAAAGCGGACTAGGTCATTTGGCTATCAGGGTCAAACCAACTGTCTTTTCTCTTCTTGATTTGTTCAGCCGTTCCATCATTGGCCATAACGGAAGTATCCGCCATAACATCACCTAATCTATGACCAGAATCGAGCTTATGAAGCAGATAAATTTCTAATATTAGAAGTGGTACACCTAAGAGCAGTGCAAAGATCCATCCCCAAAAAGGAATAATGGCAAAAAATATGGGTATAAGGAATGGTAAGTTTCTTATAATTGATTGTTTCAAGCTACAAGGTTTTCCATCCTCAAGAGAGATCACAGCGAAGCCCATGAATTTCTTTCCAACACTTTGTCCATTTTGAAGACTATCGGCTACTGCCATATATATCAATGCGAAGATTATCCCAACTGGATAAAGAAAAATGGATAAAATAAGAGCTATAAATAAATCTATACCTTTTGCGATCATGCGCGAAATTCGGGCGACTTTAAAGGGAGATTTAAGTAAATATTTTCTGTCCATACACTTATTCTATCCTATTGATTTCCTATGAAATACGAGGAATTATTTGCATTTGTCTAAGTTTAGACCCGACACGTCATTGTAACATAGCTATACAACCTTACCCTAATAAGATAAAAATATAAGCTTAAATTGATAAAAATGATTAGGAGAAAATATGAGTAACGTAGGAAAAACAGATCAAGCAAGCTTTGATGCTGACGTAATCAATTCAGACAAACCAGTTCTTGTTGATTTTTGGGCAGAATGGTGTGGACCTTGTAGAACACTCGGGCCTCTTCTTGATGAAGTTGCTGGAGAAATTGGTGAGAGTGCAAAAATTTTAAAAGTTAATGTTGATGAAAATGGAGACCTAGCTCAAAAGTACGGTATCCGTGGAATTCCAACAATGATTTTCTTTAAAAATGGTGAGCCTGCTAAGACTCTTGTTGGTCTTCAAGGTAAAGAAGAGATTAAAAAATCTCTTGAAGAACTAGCGTAGTTAATTAGAATCACATATTGTATAATGTTCAAGCGGAAGAGTTACTTCCGCTTTTTTTTGGAGATCACCTTGTCTAATTTTATAAAAGAATCACTAATTGAAGCAAAAGAAGTTCTAGAAACTTTCATCAATAATGATCAAAATATTGTAGCAATGGAATCTGCTATTGAATCTTTTATAAATACTCTTAATAGTGGTGGTCGAATTTACAGCTGTGGGAATGGAGGATCAATGTGCGACTCCATGCACTTCGCAGAAGAACTAACTGGAAGATATAGAAAAGATAGAAGAGCTCTTGCGGCCATATCTTTTAGTGATCCAAGTCATATGAGTTGTGTAGGAAATGACTTTGGTTACGATGCCATTTTTTCAAAAATGGTTGAAGCTTTTGGTCAGCCAGGAGATTCACTACTTGCTATTTCCACGAGTGGAAATTCTGCTAACGTAATCAATGCAGTAAATGAAGCAAAGAAGCTCGGAGTCACTACTATTGGTCTTCTTGGTAAAGATGGCGGTGAATTAAAAGCCTTAGTAGATATCCCTATTATTGTAGAATCTAAACTCACAGACCGAATTCAAGAAGTTCACATAAAAATCATTCATAACTTTATTCAAGGTATCGAAAGAAAGCTCTTTCCTGAGCATTATTAGTAACATATCGGCAGCATTTGCCCAAAAAAATCAAAATCAATCCTTGGTTCATTTTTCAACTACAATGTAATTATAACGAGTTGGAATAAACAAGGAGTCTTGTTTCTATGGAAGCAACAGCTGTAACAACATCAATGAATGGAATTGCTCAATTTATCCAAGATGGTGGAGTCTTTATGTGGGTCATCCTACTTATATGGTCCATTGGTCTGGCAATCGCAATTGAAAGATTCTCGAAACTGTCATTTAAATTAGATGTAGATGGTCCATCATTTATGAATGAACTACAAAGATACATCCTATCAAATGATATCCAAGGTGCAATAAGGGTTTGTTCAGGATCCGTCGCTGCATTACCCAGGGTTTTAAAGAGTGGTCTAAAAAGATCAAGTCAAAATCCAGCACAAGTACAAAATGCAATAGACGCCACAGCATTGGAAATCATTCCAAAAGTTGAGCTAAGACTTAATTATCTTCAACTTATTGCTAACGTCTCTACTCTTCTTGGTCTACTTGGTACAATCCAAGGTCTAATCCAATCTTTTGCTGCTGTAGCATCTGCTGACCCATCTCAAAAACAAGAGTTGTTAGCGCTTGGAATTGCAAAGGCCATGAACACTACGTTCCTAGGACTGCTTTCAGCAATCTCTATTATGTTACTCCACGGATTTCTTTCTGCTAAGTCCGAAAAGATCATTAATGAAATTGATGAATTTTCAGTAAAGCTAATGGACTTACTAGGAACTAAGCAGGAAAAAGAGAGCTAGTCTCTTTTTCCACTCTTTAGAGGTCAATTGTGTATAGATCACCAAGTAGAAGAACACAGAAAAGTAAAACTATAAAACCAAATCTAATTCCTATATTAGATGCGGTTTTTATATTTATCTTCTTTCTGTTAATGTCTTCCCGCTTTTTAAATATTTATGAAATTCAAAGTGATGTACCAATTATATCAACGAAAGTGCCACCCAAGAGCAAGAAGCCACCTTTGGCATTAACTCTTCGCATACTATCCTCTCGTATTCAAATACTCACTGGAGTCCCTGGAAAAGTGAGAAGAAGTATTGGTAAGAATAGTGATGGAGATTATGATCTCGAGGCGCTTAGAACATATTTAATCAGGCTTAAGAAAAAACATACTAATGAAAAATCAATAGTTCTCGAACCCGTTGTCGACTTAAACTACGAAGATATTATTAAAATAATGGACTCTGTTAGAACGCTTAAAAAGACTGATCCGGATATCTGGACCAAATCAAAAGACGGACTAGATGAGAGAATTAAAGAATTATTTAGTAATATTGTATTTGGAAATATCCAGAGTTAATTTATGAGAAGATCAAGATCTATTTCAAGTAGAGGAAGAGCCAGAAAAAAGAAAGGTATGATGGAATTAGATATCACCTCTCTTCTGGATATCCTCGTTATCTTACTAGTATTTTTATTAAAGAATTATAATTCTTCAGGAGTCGTTTTAAATGTTCCAAAAGGAATTACATTACCAAACTCTCAGTCTAGCTCAGTAAATACTTCCGGAATCATAGTTCAAGTATCCCCTACTACTATCTGGGTTGACGACAAAGTGGTGCTAGAGTCTAGTAATGACAACCTTTCTAAAGATAGAACCGGGAGAAGAATTATTCCTCTCTTCAACGAACTTGTTAAAAAGAAAGAAATTATTAAACAAGTCGAAAAGACTTCTCCAAATGCAAAGAAGTTTTCAGGAGTTGTAAATCTAGTGATAGATAAGTCTATTAAGTATAGTTACATAAAGAAACTAATGTACACTAGTGCATCTGCTGGTTTTGGAAAGTATAAATTTGTTGTGATGGGTGAAGAATAAATAGCGCCCAATTAGTTTAATAAGAAAATAAAACTCATAATAAGACAGAAAGCCACTTGAGTTAAAAAGATATTATAATAACTAAACGCCTTCTTTAATTCCTTAATAGAAAAAATAAAGAACGCTGCTCCCCAAATAACCATAAAGACAGAAACTACTTGATCATTAAATCCATTCGTAAAAATATTTAAATCCAGAATTAGAGCTACGAAGAAGAGAATAAAAACAATAATATTGAAAATAAACCTTCCCAATAACTTTTTATCAATCATCTTAACCCATTCTACAATACCTATATTTCCACGATCAAAAATACTTAATTGAGTTGAGTCATCACTATATCTTACAGTTTGAGTCCCTTTACTTCCCATGTATGTATAGAAGAGTTCACAAAAAACGATAAAGAGAAGTGCGGGTATTGTGAAATCAGAAACATCAGTAATTCCGTCTAACGACTCCAAGAAGAGCAGCACGCCAAACAATATTGCGAGGAGCATCTTGAACCGAAAATCTGTAAACTTCTTTATCTTCTGAATCATGGAACTATTATATGAATATTTATGCTCTATACCAAAATCAATAGCTTAGAGGTGGAAAGAGGGCCTATTTGTGCCACAAATACAGGTATTAATCATGAATTATTAATAAGTTAGTATGATCGGGACTAGCAAGAGACTAGTCCCAAGATTTGATTATTTTCTTTTAGGATAGAAGTTAAATGGTTGATTAACCTCTACGACGCCACCACCAAGTGGCTCAGGAAACTGAATCCCCTTGAGAACATTAACTACACAACCCTTCACTTTTCTTTTTAGACCTTTAGAAGCTACTTCAACACTTGCATTTGTAACATGCCCAGAAGCTCCAATAATAAAGTCTAAGCGAACCACACCGGTAAAGGATGATTTAGCTCTATCTAGCTCTTTCTGATAGCAGTACCTAAATTGTGGTATGTGATCAATTAAGATTCTACGAATAATATCAGGATCCATTCCACCAAGAACAACTTCTTCAAAAGGTACTCCTGCAGTGTAAATGCTCTTTTTATTCACTAATCCACTTACACCTTTAGATGAATCCAGTTTTCCAGATGTAGCACCTGTAAGACTTCCGACATTTTTGGAGACTTTCGCTTTTTTCAGAGTAGCTGAAGAAGAGCCTCCTAAGCTTGCCTCAGTTCCAGTACTAGAACTAAGAGTATTCACAGCTTGAGCAGATTTAACTCCTCCGCCTTTTGCCATTAGAGAACTTAATGAACTTGAGAAATCAGCTGATCTAAAAGTATCAACTGCACCTCTTGATTTTCTATTTGCAAGTCTCTTTCTAGATGTTGCTTTACTACTAGAGGCCTTTCCTCCAGTTCTTCTCTTTGGCGAAACTTTATCTATTCTCTTATTAACTCTTCCTTTATTTGCAGTAGCTTTCTTAGCAGGAGCTTTTGACTTCGCTCTCTTAGATCCAGTTTTAGCGACCTGCTTTTTATTCTTTAAACTTTTCTTCTTACTAATTTTCTTAACTGGTTTAGTTTTCTTCTTAGTAGGAGATTTTTGAATAATTTTCTTTGATTTCTTCTTTGTCTTATCAACAGCTGCTGTTTTAGAAACCGTTAATTTTTTTCTCTTATAAAGAATGGTTGCAATCCTTTCTGGCGCTTTTTCTTTTTCTAGTTCTTTGTCTACAGCGTAAAAGCTAAAAAAACCAAGAAATAAGAAACACATTAAGAAAACGAGCATAAGACATTTTATAAACTCTTTATCTCTTCTAAAAATTGGAGCATGAGCGACCTTAGGTGGTGCATCTGTTCCTCTTACGAAGATTTGTAAGTCACCATTTACATATCTTACGATATCGTCAGATTTCAGAAGATATTGTCCTCCTGAAAACTTTCGCTCATCATCGCCAAGACAAGTTTCTTCATATCCATGTAACGAGTGGAGATAAATATCTGATCCCTTAACTTCAACAAAGGGGATTTTTTCATTCTTACCTAAATAGGCGTACTCAACTTCTTTCTTCCCTGCATTGGCTCCAACAAAGTTAAAAGCCCCATCTTTACATGGAAGGTAATCAACACTATAAACTCTATCCTTATGTAAGATAATAATCTCGACAGAGCTTTTCGCTGGTGAGTAATCAAATATTGGATATAGAGTTTCAGTATCTTCAAAAATATATTCAGTGAAATCTGCTTTTGGATCTGCCCCTAATGGATATTCTACTCGTGGAAATTCTTCGTCTTGAACTTTAGCCTTTGAAGGAACCATTTTCGGTAATTTAGGGCCCTCAACTAATGGAGGAATCTCTGCCGTTAACATATCGAGCGATGGCGGTAAATCATCAACAGAGTAATCTTTGAAGTCAAATTCAATTGATCCAAACTTTAAAGAATCATTTAAACTAAATTCAGATGAAATGACTTTCTGCCCATTTACGTAAGAACCGATAGAACTATCCATATCGAAAATTTTAAATTTCCCGTTAGATATTTCTATCACTGCATGGATTTGATTAACCGTAGGATGGTTAATTTGCACATCACATGCATTCGACTGTCCTATAAGGACTCTTTTCTTCTTTATGATTTTAGCTGCCTGGCCTTTAGAAGCGCCTACAGGTAATAATTCATAAAATGTATTTTTTTCTGTTTGAACATTTATGTTCACGATGATCCCCTTTACCGAACCCTTTCAACACCTTTTCGAATTTCAACATTGAAGTTCTTTCTATAAGGTAATTTATTTTTAAATTTTCTTTGATATCTAGGTGCAATAGATAAATCTCCAGGACTGCCTGTTTCACCTTCAATAACTAAATCCTCAAAATCGAATTTTTCATATTTCTTATAACGATAAATAATCTTTTTCTTTTCAGCTCCGTGAATAATTGAGCTAGCTATAAAGAGGACTAAGATAGGTAGTAGAACTTTCATTATTTAACTCCTCCAATTTTCTGAAAAACTGAATTGTAATAACTTGAATATTGCCGTAGGCTATCATTTTTCACAGAAGCAAGAACAAGTTTTGCATCTTTCTGTCTCCCAGTATTGAACAGAGCAAGAGAAAAAGTAATTCCAACATTTGGTTTTTCAATTGCGCTACTTGGGAGTCCTGAATATAGGCTTACGGCCATTTGAGAGTTACCTTCTTTTAAATAACTCGTTGCTAAACCATTGGTTGCATCAACATCACTAGATTTTATATTAACCAACCTTTGAAAAATTCTCTTTGCATCAGAGATCAAATTATATTTCAAATACAACTGTCCCAAATTAAACATTGGAGTCATACTAAATGATCCAACCTCAGATGCTTTTTTAAATGCTGCTAATGCCTTTTGTTCTAGGCCCTGGTATTGATAGATCACCCCAATATTATTAATAGGTGGGGCATAATTCTTTTTAAGATCCCTAGATTTGTTATAGAAAAGTAATGCTTTACGAGTCTCACCTTGAAGGTAATAACATGTCCCGAGTAGATTCCAGTAACCTGGGTGAGACTTATATTTCTTGTAATTATCCTTAAATATTTTTAATCCATTAGTAAAATCTCTCTTATAACAATAAGTAATTCCTGCTGCCAGAATATCTTTTGGTCCAGTGATAACTTGTAACTTAGGTGCCGGGACTCTTGCTAGAGATTCTGTAGACAAGGAATCAGTTGTAGAGATTTCGCCACTAAAAACATCTTGCCTTTGATTGAAGGGTATTTCGGGAGTTTTATTAAAGTCTGTATTTTCAATCCAAGAAAATTCTTCAATAGATCCACTACTAGGACTTGCAACATCTTTATTAGTTGAGCTACTAGAGCATCCAACTAACTGAAGTAAGGTGATCAAAATTAAAATTCTCATCTTCGACCTCCTCTATCCATTAAAACCCCATTATTGTTTAAAATATATTTTGCAACAAACTTATCACCAAAAAGGATAGACTTATTATCTTTTGATAAAATCTTATTCATTTTCATTTGTTTTAGGGCCTCTTTCCTAAAGTCTCTAACTTTTGCCTGTAGAGGTTTTACTAAATTTCCCATACTCTTTTTGAAAGAGTTTATATATTCAGGTGATTTCCCGGGAGGTGTAAAATTACTTACTTCCTTAATTAGATGTTCATATGAAAAGATGAGTCTGGAATAAGACCTCATCATTCCTTTACCAGATCCAACTTTCATTAACCCAATGGCTGCAGTTGTAATTGAATCAAGCTTAGTAAATTTCTTCTTTAATAAAACATTGAATTTCTTATCAGGAAAAGCTAATTCAAACTTTGTTAATGAATCAATCTTTCTCTCTAGTCTATTTAAGTTAACTGATGCGACGACATCGAGTGCTTCAAGTTGCATCTTCCTCTTATTCTTAACTTTCTTATAGAAGTTTAATATTTGAGATTCAATAGATTTTGCTTTACTGCTACGTCCAGAAGCGAGGAAAGCTCTGCGAATTTTACCTAATGGGTATATAAGATCCTTGTATGACCTTTTAGATTTACTAAGCTTCGCGACCTGCTGGTTAGCACCAGACCAATTCTTATTTTCTACGTAGAATTTTAAGAGCTCTAACTCCATTGAGTCCAACACTCTGGTGGAGATATTACATCTATAGGCACTATTTAAGATCTGCCGAGCGTCTTCAATCTTATTCTGTGCCAAAGACACAATTACAGCATTTTTCAGGAAGACAGTTTTATTACTACTTCGTTGTTTACATAACTTTTCTAAAGTCAGACTGTAAAGTTTAGAACTCTCATTAAACTTTTGGTTGTTAAATAACTCATTCGCAATAACTAGGAATGAAGCTTGAAAACGTTTAACATTCTTCCCATTCATATGGCTTAAAGCTCTTTCTGACCAACCATAACTCCTATAAGTGTCACCTAGTTCATGAAAAAGAGTGGCAATATTATAAGCAGCATTTTTCTTTGCCTCTAATGATGAAGTTGGATCCTTGTAAATTTCGACATAGAGAGCAAGAGCTTCTTTCTTCTGACCTTTTGACGTGGCTTTTTCAACATTTTCAAATTGCATAGTAAGTAGAGTTAATTTTACTTTCTTAGCGTACTTCTTAGAAACTTTAAACTCTCCACTCTTTATTCTATCTACCCACTTTCTTAAACTAACATGATCACCTTTTTTCTTATAGTGATCCATAATTCTTGCGAGCATCGCCTCTTGGATTAAAAAACTTTTTGGAAAATTGTTCTTATAAGAAACCAAAGTTCTTTCACATGAAGCAATATCTTTTTTAGCGAAATATATCGAGAATAGCCTTTGATAAATCTTATTCGATTTTTTTGATTTAGGATTTTGTTTAAGATAATTCAAATAGACAACTTCTACGTACTTATCTTTAGTTTTCTTGGTTATGCCCTTTCCAGCTAATGAAGCCATCATTCCTTCATTCGACAGTTTGATATACTTTTCATTACTTGCTTTCTGAGCGTAAGATAGAGATTTAGAGTACTGTCCCATTGCTGTATTAAACATACCCGCAGCATAGTAAGTTTCTCCCCCTAAGAAAGAATATTTATAATCATTCAAGGGATCAAACTGAGCCAACAAATTAAAGAACCCTACTGCCGTTTTCGCTTTACTGTATATTTTCTTTCTCTGTGACTTATATTGTTTTCCGCTAACTTGTTTTTGAACTATCGCGCTAACTCGTCGCAATTGATAATCAAGAACCTTCACTTGCTCAGGGTTTAATTTCTTTTGTTTATGATAATTTACCAGGATCTTTGAGACCCTAAAGTGACTTTTATATTTACCAAACCGTTCATAGAGGCTTAAAAGTTTTATGTTTACCGCAATATCTTCAACTTCTGATACTTTATATCTTAAGGCTTGTTTTAACGTCTTCTCAGCTTGCGAAAATTTCCCTCTATTAATAAGGTAGTTTGAAACCTTTAAAAGGTTTGTAGCAATATTTTTACCAATACTCTTATAGAATTGTACAGCCTGACTTACTTTTCCAGAATCAGTATAGAAATAAGCAAGATCTCTTTCAATACTAATAGTCATGTCTACATATTTTCTATTCTTACTCAATCTATATGAATTTTTCATGACCTTAATGGCCTTAGTCTTTCGACCTACTCTGAAATAACTCCACGCCAAGTTGTAACTATCTTTAGTGAACCACTTATCTCGATGAGTTTTCTTTTTAAAAGCTCTTTCATAAAGAGAGATAGCTTGTTTGTAATCTCCTCGATTAAAGTAAATTTCTGCAAGTGCTATTTGTGATCTGGTACTAGTGAAACTCGATTTCTTTGAAGTTTTAACTGATTTCGTAAAATAAACTTTTGCTTTCTTATCTTGTTGAAACTCTTTAGCATTGTAAGCCAGAATATAATAAACCTCTGACCTATTCTTATACTTTGGAAATTTCCTTAGGATCAGCCTACATGTTTTTTGCGCTTGAATGAAGTAAGCATTAGATTTTCTGAAAAATTTCTTCTTACTAGTTCCTTGTCTTTTCTTTGCAGACAAACTTATATAACTAGCATTTTCAAGCTCTTTTAGTAGCCTAGCTTTCTCAAGCATCAGCTCTGCCATACGTAGTAAAAGATCCGGCTTAGAGGTTCTTGTTTGCTTATTAAGCCTTGTGACTTCTCTCAGTTCTTGATCGATAACGCCAATGAGTTCATTACGTCGACTTGTAGAATCTGCACTTAATTGAACTGAGCCGAGCAAAAGGACAAATAAGAGAAGTAATTTCATAATTTTGTTTCTAAAGAGCATTTCCACTACACTCCGACTTTAATGAGAATACATAATCACCAAGTTCATCGGCCCAAAATTCTCCATTAAATGTCCAAAAATATTGTTTGTCTGTACGTTTAAGATTCCTAATATCTCCACGACCTCTATTCATAGATTTCTCTGGAGAATATAAACTTTCTTTTCTTCTAGATAAGACTTCAAGTTTGATATAACTCATATCTGCAAATGTTTTTCTTACTTGATGCCATGAGAGGTGAAGCTTTTTTCTTACATAGGCTCCTACTAAGTTTCTTTGAAGTATTAAAGCATCTTTCAAATTAAGTTTAAGTATTCTTTTCATTCTACTTTTAGGAAGTCTATTGATGATCTCTAATTCATCTTTTCCAGTTTGAAAATAATCAAACATTTCTCTAAAAGTAGCGTCTCTTGTGATTGAGCTTAACATTCTATTAAGAAGCTTATTCCCTCTCACTTTTCCATTCAATCGAGACTTCGCTAAGAGATAATAATACTTATAGTCTTTCCCATGTTTACGTAGAAATTTCTTAATTTTGTCATGATTACTTTCATTTTCGTCATAGAAATCATCTACAACCTTAAGGGTATCTTTCCAAAGGCATAATTCCATATAGGTTAATGATCGCAACACATCAATTTCGGGATTAAAGATAAATGATATAAACGGTGCTTTATAAGTTACAAGCTTCCCTAATGTTCTATTGTAATCTCTCATATAGAAACTATTCCATGCTTCTTCGAAAAGAATCTCTGGCCAAATATGAGACGATTTAGAAAGATCTAAATAATCTAAGTTAGCTTGCTCAAATTTTCCCGCAGCAAAGTTCGATCTAGCTTTTCCTACAATGCAATAATCTCTATTAATACTTAGCTGTCTCTTTCTATTAAAATTCACAGAAGAGTTTGAAGAGTTAGACGATCGAATACATTCATCATAAGCACTAAGGGATGACTTATACTTCTTAGTAATTGAGAAGATTGATCCTTCTAAGAATAATGCAAAAGGCTTAGCAGGATGATTCTTTGGAATCGTGCCATTTAAAGCATTGAGAGACTTTTGATATTTTCCTTGTCTAAAATATTTCTTTGCTAGTATATATTTTAATACAGGAGCTTTGGACTTTTTCAAAAATCTTGTCGGCAGAACTTCAAATTGCTTTACACCAACATTAGTTACAACTTTATCAATTAGAAAATCTAATTCCTTACTACTTTTGCTCTTCCCTCTTGTTAATAATTCCTTAATATAAGGAATAGATGCGAAATAAAGATCTTCCTTAACAAGATTCTTAATAACATTTGGGTAGTATTTTACTGTGCCCTTACTTTTTACAAGGTATTTCCAAGCAACATCAGTGTTGGCAAGAGCTCCTTGCATAAACAAGCACGACAGAGTAATTAAAATAGTTTTCTTTATGAAGAACATCCTGTTCATCCTTAATTAGAAATTTAAGCCAACGGCTAAAGTTAAATCATAATTGCTATACCACTTTTCCTGAGCTCCAGGATCTTTAGCCTCTAGTGCTTGATAATTGACGACAGTAACATCAAATTTCACGCTCCATCTTTCAGATACATAAAACTTTGCACCTATGTCCCACATGATCCCCGTATGAGTTTCTTGCGTTAATGTTTTATCACCATTAAGTATGATTTCATTTCTATTATTTGTTTCAGTAAGTTTTGCGAACCCAATACCTAAAATCCAATCCATGTAGACGACTTTATTGAAGGTATTAATTTTTGTATAAAAAGGAGACCATAAGAACATAGCTCCCATATAATTATCTACGATTCTTCTAAATGGGAAAGAACCACTTCCTCCCACAACCCCTCGAACCGAAGATGCGGTGTCATTCTCTGAACCACTGTTTAGTGAGTATACTAATTCAAATCCGTACTCCTCTTTAAAGAAGTAACCTACTCTTGCTTGAAAAGCTTTAGCGTCAACAAAGGCACCAGACGTAGTAATCCCGCCTCCAGCATTTATATGAACCCTTCCGGATTTTCTAAACTTCCTATTTTGTAAAACAAAAACTTCTTTATCTGGATCTAGCCAAGAAAAGTCATAACCATCACCTTCTGAGGCGAAAGTTTTAACTGACGAAAAAAGACTGAGTATTAAAAATGAAAGAACTATGAAATTATTCATAATATAAGCATCCTGCTAGCAAAGAAAAGGGGGTCCTCCCCTCCTATATTCATATAGTTATTCTATCATAGCAGGGCTTACCTAAAAACCAACTTGACTAAAAGTGGCATAAATTTCCAAAGGTACACTTTTCGCAATGTTCTTGATTTGTTAGATCAGGCTTTGATGTTAATTTCCAAGAATCCCCTAGCTCATTGATCAAGTTTTCATGACTGAAAGTTTTAATCACGTTTTCTTTCATATCTACAAACGAGAGAATAAGTTTTACATCAAAGTTTTGATACTCTGGATAGAGTACCTGATAAGCATATGCGTAGGCTTTTAACTGGAACCAATATGGTACCTCTTTCGATTCTTCTCGTTGACCGGTTTTATAGTCCCAAATTTCTAATGCTCCACCAACTTTTGGAACTAACACCAAATCAGGAGTACCTGAGATCATTTGTCCGAAAAAGGGAAACTTTACCATCTCCTCAGAAATGAACTCATGTGAGGCTTGATATTTTTTCAACTCTTCAATAGTCCAATCAAATGCCTCAAGATCTTTTTTCTTAGCAGAGTCTAAGAATTTAGCGGGAGCAACCCAATTTCTCTTTATGGCAAAACTTAAGGCCTCGTGAATATCTGTTCCTCTTTGTGCAGAAGAAACTATCTTCACATTTTCTTCTTCGATAATTTCAGTTTTCTTTACTCCGTTCGATAGAGGAGCAACTCCAGTTAAGTCTTCCACATCCTCATCAGTAAATTTACAGACATTTAAGAGATAAAATTTTCTCGGGCATTGTGAAATTGAAGCAAGCCTAGTCACAGAAAGTTCTGAGATAATTCCCATTTCTCTCTCGCCTTCTAGAGAGGAAGCTATTCCTAAACTATCTGTATGAAAAAGTGGTGATTTAAGTTTTACAAACTCAACATCAATATCTGAAATGACATCTTGTTCTTTCTTAATTTCTTCCATGAAGTCTACCTTTGAAAGTAGATCATTTTCTTGCCACTTTCTAAGACCACAAATCCAACTATTTTTTGAACTACTAAGAGGTTTCGTATCAAAACTTAAATCAATCCATTGAAGATTCTTCTTAGCACGGGTACAGGCTACATAAAATAGCCTCTTTGATTCTGCAAAATCCTTCTTTCTAGAAAGTAGACCTTCGTAAATAAACATGGGAGTTGTAAACGGACTCTTTTGCCAAGAGTCTTTTTTCCATTTAAAACTCCATGGTAGTTTTCCAAACATATTCATCTCAGGCATGATGAACCCATTATTATGAATTCCCCCAAGAAAAACATTATCAAACTCAAGCCCTTTAGAAGCATGGGTAGTCATAATTTGAATTCTCTTTGTGTCTCGACCATATTCAAAATCAATTGAATACTTAACATCAGAATACCCATTTAATTTAATATAAATTGTTTCAATATCGTCCCCACACATTTCGCAGAGCTCTTTAACTATTTGACCATTATTTTTATGATTTGAGTTTAACAGACCTCTAGAGAAGAGAAACTTTAAAAACGAATTATGAACACCTAGGTTCAAAATATCTTTTTCATATTGCACAATGCTTATTTCTAAAGAAGAACTCGAGTTAACATTTAATAAATTAAAATATCCTTCTAAATGAAAAATCAGATTACTAAGTTCTCTTTCACTTTTACTCGACAACAGGTACTCAACTAGCGAGTTAAAGATACCAAGTATAGGATCTTCTGCTAAAGGGACTTTAACTTGTGCAGTAAATCCTATATTTCTTTTTATCAATTCATTAATGAGGTATTTAGACGGCCCTAGATTTTTATAGAGAATACAAATATCTTCATCTGGAGCAGAAGATAGTATTTTTTCAATTTGATAAATAATGGCACTAGATTCAAAGAAAGAGAAGTCATCAGTTTTAGGCTTTGCTCCCTCTTCCATAAGACTAGTAATATCAAAGTTTGAGATTTTTATGGCACCTGCATTGTCGCTCGATCTTTCAAAAGGAAATGTTTGGTAATCAACAGGAACTCGGTGATGATCAATTCCTTCAAAGTTTGATCCTAACTTAAAGAGATAATCAAATACATAATTATTGAAATCAATGACGTTATAATTAGATCGGTAATTGTTATTTAACTTTAGTGTAGTTGGTGTCTTCACCATACACTCTTTAAAAACTCCAAGCTCTCCACCTCTAAATCCATAAATGGCCTGCTTCATATCTCCAACCGTAAAGAGTTTGTTAAAGTCACCACTAATGATTCTTTCAAGCATTTCAAATTGAATTTCTGAAGTGTCTTGAAATTCATCAACAATAAAGTAGTGATAGTTACTAGCAATAGCGTCACGGGCATCATCGTTCTTCAGAGCGCCAAGAACATAGTATTCAAGGTCTGAGAAAGTAAATCCTGTTATATCTCTATAGTGTTCTTCAATATACTCAAAAATCATATAAGTCGATTCCCACCAACCCTTAACTTCTTTGTCTAATCCCTTATAGGTTTCAACAATATCTTCACTATATTTCTTTAAAAAAGTTCTTAGTTCTTTTATGGCAGCAAAATGTTCAAAAAGAGCAGTGTCTTCAATCTTCTTACTAGGCCCTGTTAATCTAGAAATCCCATCGAATGCAGAACTAAGAGCATTAAAAGTTTCTTCATTCCAAGAAGTCTCACTACTACAATTTTTTTGGATTCGATCTATTATCTGGTACCAAGGTTTATCACTAAACTCACGATGAGGAGCGAGATTGACTGGCGTTTTCCAAAGAAAATCCACATCTAAGAGCGCCCAAATCTTATCCCAGGTGGAATTCAATTCATTCTTCATCCCTTCAAAGTTCATCGTCTTCCACTGCAGACGTATTTCAGGTGAACCAAAGATATTCATCATGGACTTAATAATTTGTTTACTATTTAGTGAAATAATTTTTGCAAACTCTTCACTTGGGAGTTCGTGTAGATGATTCTCAAACCACCTCTCATAGAGTTTAGTGATTCTCTCGCGGGACTCACTCTCCGATATAATCGCAACAGTTGAAGAAACTCCAGGAATCAGTCCCTGACCTATCAGTTTATAACAGAATCCATGAATCGTACTTATAGTCATATAGTCGATAGCTTCTTTAACAATGACCCATTTAGGTAAATCATGAACTTCAGCCATATCAATTTGCGCTTCAATTCTGGCAACAAGTCTTTCATAAATTTCTCCCGCTGCTTTCTTTGTGAAAGTCATTAGAACAATCTTAGTAAAATAAGACTGGATCTGACTTTCAAATGCGAGAAGATTTAGATCACGATTTTTTTCAATAAATTTATTAGATAGATATAGAACGTGTTCAACAAGTACAAAAGTTTTTCCTGAACCTGCTCCAGCGCTCAAAAGAACACCACCTGTATGTTCTATCGCTAGTTTCTGTTCGGGGTTTGGAGCTCTCATTGATTTGATCCTCTAGTACATAAGTTTGAAACACTACAAAAGGTACAGACATCATCCTTTCTAGGATTTGCTTTCCATTCGCTTTCTTTGAAGAGATTACCAATGGCTTCTTTTTCAAAATCTGAATAGTCCTCAAACCAATCTGAGATTTGATCAAAGCCAGACTTTCTAGAACTAGAGCTCAGACCCACATTGCTCATTAATTCTTTAGAGAGGTCATGTCCCCCATTAATAACAAGCGAAGCTTCTGGTTCCGATAGATTTACAAATCCCCAGAATATGACACTTGATAAATCTCCACCAAAGTAATTTAAATAAAAAGGTAACTGGATCTTATTGAACTTTTCAATATCTGATTTAGTTGGAATACTAAATCCAGATCGCTTAAAATCTAGAATAACGAATTTATCTTCATATTTTATAAGACAATCAATTCGACCAGAAACATCTGAACCCTCGGCTAGACTTGTTTCAAACTCAACCGTACTACCTGGAAGATTATCTAAGATATTTAGAACAAATTTAATTCCACTTTCACTATAATTATAAATTTCATAAAGAGAGAGTTTCTCTTTCATGTCATTTAAGTGTTTTCTATTTTCCTTAATAAATTCAGCATAAGTATTCTCAACGACTTCTTTAAAAATAGGTTCATCCCAAATCTTTGATTTCTTAAAGTATGCCTCAATAACCTCATGCTCTAAGCTTCCAATTTCGTTTGGCCTAATTTCCTTAGAGTTGCTCACTTCAATTTCTTTTCGATCAATAAATGAGTAATAAAATTTTCTTGGGCAATCTAGATAGGACTGTAACTTACTCGCGGAGACTTTCCCCGTGAAGCTAGAAAACTTCTGATTTAGAAAATCTTTCTTCACAATTTCTTTCGGTGAAGACAATTCAATTTCTGAGAATTCGATTCCTTTTAAGAAATCATTCCAATTTCTATCGGAATCCATTAATCCTTCTTGTAAGCAGAAACGAAAACCACTCTCATTTATAAGTTCTCTAAATTTCTCGCGTACAATGAGAAATTCTAGCTCTGGTCTTTGAATAGGTCCTAGGGCAGACAAGAATTTAATAACATCTTCTTGATAGCGACTTCCCCCTTTTTTTACACCTTGATAATCTTCACTCACAACAAAGATAGGTGACTTTGTTGTTCCACAATTTTCCAATTCATTAAGTCCAAAAATAGGACACTTGGTTTGATCAGATCCGATGGGTATAAAGTAATCTCTTGGAAAATTTAATTGAATAATTTCGCGAATAACCTGTATATCGTAGAATTTTATGACTTCGTTATCACTGGATAATGCTACGTAATCTGATAAGACATCTTTTAAAAGTTTATACACTTTTATCAGGCGAAAATCTTTTCTTTCAAATTCTCTTTTTAAACAAGTGTTCAAAGATTCGTCAATAAAAGCTAATAGCTCTTCACTAGAGACTTCTTCTCCAACAAACTTTTCCACCTTATCAAAGATTCTCTTATTATAAGAACTAAAGAGATCAGCATTAGTTCTAAAGTTTGATGAAATGACACTGGCTTCAAGGCATGAATCTAAGCTCACCTTTTTCTCGCCGAGAAGAATTTCGCTTATTTTATTATCTTGCTCAATTTCTAAAAGTTTACTTGCAAGTCTTTTCTTGGGAAAGAAATAAGATTCAACACTCTTCTTAAACTCCACTACTTCTTCATCTAATTCATCTGCCCTAAACCAACGAATCCAATCAAAGCCTCTACTTTGCTTAAAGACTTCTTTTGAAAAGGGAATATAAACTTTGTTTCTAATTCCTAGCGCATTGATAAAATCTATTTGTCCGGAGTTAATATGATTGAACCCCCAGAAGATATAAGTCTTTTCTTTTTTTTCAACATCTCCCTCTTTAAGGTGGTGAGTTAAAATTTCATTTGCCTTATGCTCATCCACAAGCTCTAACTGCTCAAGGTACATCCAATAAACAGGAAGACTTTTTTGAATGGCTTCATCATAGAAAGGCAATACTTCCTTAACCATTTCAAAGTCAAGAGTGTAACCCCTAAGTTCTGTAAATAAATTAAAGCTATCAAAGAATGAGTCCGCAGAGAAAGAGCTTAATTTCTTCTTCCATATTGTAGCCAACTGCCCGAGAAGGTCTGCTTTTCTCTTGGCCACAAGTTCGGGATCTATCTCACCTAAAAGATCACTTGAGAATTTTGAGATGGTGATCACTTCAACCCGAGAAGGGTCACTCATCTTGGAGCGAATAGCATCTGCGGCCATAGGGTGAGGGCAGATAATTGTCGCATTCTCAGACTCATTGTCTAAGAGCTCTAAGTTATGAACTTCATTTGAATTTGAATATAAATATACGCTCAGCACAAGTTTTTCCCCATGACACTCAAAGTCTTAATGTGTTACTCATTCTACATAACAACCATAACAAATAAAAAGGTTAAAGATAGAATGTTAGCAGAGAGTAGATTATATAGTTTTTTAGATAGAGAGAACAATTTTACTATTCATTTTCTTGAGGGTCAAAAACTCATCCACGACTTGGCCATTATTCATAACGTCAAAGCGCAAGGATTTGCTTATTTTCGCGACTCAATTCTAACATCTCAATGCCTTATTTCTTTATTAAAACCAGGTGAAGGAATGGGAGTCTTTATTGACTCAAATGAGCCATATTTTCGCTTAAAAGTTGAAATGAATCATGCAGGACGAATGAGAACTCTTCTCATGCCAGAAGACTTCAATGATTTTCCAGAAAAAATTACTGGTGTTTGTCGATTATCAAAACTTTTTCCAAACAACCCTATTCCCTATACTTCTATCATTGATTTAAATCAAACCAGTTTTCATCAAGTCATTAATTCAATTCTCAAAGATTCGTATCAAATGAAATCTGCTGTCCATGTTAGTAGCTCATCTGATCAAAGTCTTATGATTGTTCAGCTTCCATCTTCAAATGTTGATAAAGAAGAAATTGTTGCACCAATGACCGTTAATGAATATTGGATTAAAATTCAAGCAACAATGAATGAGTTATTTGATAAAGCTATTACTGACCAAGCTGAAATTCAAAAGACTTTTGAAAGTCTTGGCCTAACGACCTTAGGAAGCAAATCAGTTGAATTTAAGTGTAATTGTTCAAGAGAGAGAATGATTGGATCAATAGGCTCGCTCTGTCGTTCTACCTCACTAGATGATATTTTTGAGGGCAAGAACGAAATTGAAACAAAGTGTGATTATTGTAAATCATTTTACCTTATTACAAGAGATGAAATCATCAATGACAGCCTCAAAACTCACTGAAGTCCTAACAAATCAAGCGGAGAATTACTATCTTTAGAGGACCAAAGAAATCTTTTAAAGATACTACTCTCCTCATATAAGCCGCAAAAGTTTTCAGACCTTGGACCTCTTGCAAAGACGGGGGACATTAGAGAGTTTTTCTTATAAAGAACAAAACGTCCCTTCTTATCAAATTCTTCCCACTGTCTTCCACCACTTGGTAGTTCGATATTCCTAGTTCCAGAACCTGACATAACAACTAATAAATTTGGATCTCGCTTAGACTCAGCAACAAAGTAGTTATAAGTTTTTTCAATTTCTCGTAATTGATTTTGTAGAGATTCAATATCTTTTCTATCGACAGCTTCTTCAAGGTTAAAGTCTCTAATCACCAACATACTTCTTATTGCTGAAGACTTAGTATTTTCATAAATCTTTGTCGCGTTATTAAATAAGCTTGCGTAACAGATTCCACCTTTACAACTTTTATCATAATAAATGTTTCCCTCTACAAAAGGAATTTTCTCTTGAAAATGAAATCTCTTTGCATTTTTATTAGATGAATCACTCATTTTCCACAGTGTAGTAATTTTATCTAATTGAGTATTATCATCAGCGCACTTCCACGCCTTAACAATGGACTGATTATCCTTGGCTCCACTTTCTAGAACCCCTACTTTATAACCTAATTTTTTAAAGAAAGACCACATAGGCACATTTTCATAATCCCTACATTGGTCGGTGATATTCTTAGTTCCATAAATTTGAGACAGAAAACCTCTAGATGAGTCTGGCCTTAAATCATATAAATTAAAATTCCACATTTTTCCAAAACAATGGGATTCTTCAAATGCTGAACCCAACTCAACAGCAGGTCTTGAAAACCTTAACAAGGCTAAATGCTCTTCAGAAAGTCCTGCTATTTGCATCCAGACAATACGCCCAGGGTTTTGATTATATTTATGCTTCTTCAAATTAATCGTCTCAACTTTAGAGCAAGAGCTAATTAATAATATAATGCAAAGATTAAGAAATTTTATCTTCATTTCTATCCTTTAATAGATAAATGCCTAAAAACTGTGAGCTTATTACAAGTACTTCAATTATAGCCGATTTCTCTAAGAAACCAGCCAGCAGAAATGGCCAGGTAAAAAAGGCTACCTTTATATTTCTATGAAGAAGTATTAACCCAATACCAATCATCAAATAACTCCATGAGGCATCAACGCTATTGGAAAGAGTATAAAAAACTATAACGACTAAAAAGGGAACCTTCTTCAAGGCCCTGGCTTTTTGTTTTATAGCTTCATCTATCATGGGTTTTAAATTTAGGTAAAATCCAGTTGCCAAGAGAACTCCTAGCGCCACAATTGATAAATTTAATTTAATGGGGTTACTAATCGGAAGCCATCCAATAACCGAGTAAAAACCTATAGCTACAAGGTTTGCTCTATGACAAAACTCATCCTCTCTAGGGTTCTTAAACGATAAATAAGCTAAATAGCTTATTAGTACTAAAAGAATACTTAAAAATTTAGAATGTAAAAATATGTTAATCAAATTGGTCACCCTTTTCTTAGAAAAATCTTCGTAATATTACTTATGTAGCCAAAATTTCTCATTCATTTATTACCCTAAATCAACTATTCTATTTAGGAAACTGAAAAACAATTCAAAATTTAGCACATTTAACATACTACTCTAGGAGAAGAGTTATGGACGCAACAATGGCAACCCGCGAAATAATGTGGAACATACCATCATCATTCAAGATTTTGATGTATGTTCTCTTTTTCGCAAGTCTCGCCTATATGATCAAAGGATTTCATGGAAAACTCATGTTTATCACTTCTGGTGAAGGTATTAAGGGACTCAAAAAATTACTTCCTGAAAAATTAAACTGGTCAGCATTTTTCAAGACACTAATCCTAACTGGTAAAGTTCCACGAGCTAAAGACGTGAAAATTTTCCATGGTCTGATTTTCTGGGGATTCTTTATTCTGTGGATTGCGACAGACCTTGTAGCTGTTCACTATGATACACCCTTCAAAGTGTTCCAAGGAACTACCTATATAGTCGTCTCTTTCGCAGCTGATATTGCAGGTCTCATGGTTCTTATAGGGATTGCACTGGCCTTTAAAAGAAGATACATAACAAAACCCTCATACCTCTCTTCAACAAAACCAAAACAAGAATTATTCATGTATGCCATGCTTTCTTCTCTAGTTATTGTTGGTTATTTAACAGAAGGTGTAAGAATACTCGGAACAGGTATGCCTGAGGGGGAACAGATGTGGGCGCCAATTGGTTGGTGTTTAGCGAGTCTTTTTCAGACATTCAATCTCTCAGATGAAGTTCTTTCTTTAACTTATAGAGTTCTTTGGTTTTTCCATATGGCCAACACGATGGTGTTTGTTGCCAGTTTAGGACACTCTAAATTTTCACATATAGCCTTCCTACCATTTCAAGCTCTCATAACTCCACTGCGTAGAGGAGCTATTCTAGAGCCAATGGACTTTGAAGATGAAAATGCTGAAACTTTTGGTCTAGGTAAACTTTCAGAACTAACAATGAAAAATAAGATTGACCTACTCTCATGTGTGGAGTGCGGTCGATGTACAAATGTCTGTCCGGCTAATAACGCAGGTAAAAATCTAGATCCTAAAACGATTATAACTAAGGCGAGAGATTTCGCATTAGCAGTTCACGCTAAAGGCGAAAAAGATGCAGATCTTTGGGAAAATCCTATCTATCAAGCCAATGAGCTTGATGCATGTACGACTTGTGGTGCCTGTATGGAAGAATGTCCTGCCAATATTGAGCACGTAAATATTATTATGGAAGCCAAGAGATATAAAACTCTAACTCTTGGAGAAATACCTCCTGCAGCAGCTGATGCCGTTAACAAGATTCGAGTTAATGGAAACCCATGGGGAATTACACAAGAAGACAGATTCAAGTGGGCCGAAGGAATGGATGTTCCAGTTATTGAAGTTGGAAAGAAAGTTGACTACCTCTACTACGTAGGCTGTGCTGGATCATACGATGGAAATAACCAAAAGGTCGTGCAAGATACCGTAAAACTCCTTACTAAAGCGGGTGTAAGCTTCGCTGTAATGGGGAAAATGGAAAAATGTAATGGTGACCCGATTAGAAGATTTGGTGATGAATACACATTTTATGAGATTGCCATTGAAAATATTGCCAATATGAACCAATACGACTTTGGTAAAGTTGTGACTCATTGTCCTCACTGCTTACATACAATTGGTAAAGAATACGGAAAATTTGATGATGGTGATTTTGAAACAGTTCATCACACTGAATTACTGGCGGAATTGTTAAAGAGTGGTAAGCTAGTACCTGAGAAAAAGCTCAATGAAGAGCTTACATTTCACGATCCTTGTTACTTAGGAAGACATCATGGAGAATATAATGCTCCAAGAGAAATTCTAAAAGCATCTGGCGCCAAAATTACAGAAATGGAAGCCAATAAGGACAAGGCCATGTGCTGTGGAATGGGTGGTGGAAACATGTGGTATGAACTTCCTGAAGGAGTTCACCTCGCAGAGAAGAGACTTGAGCAAATTGGTGAAACAAAAGCACCAAAACTTGCTACGGCCTGTTCTTTCTGTATGATAAATTTCCACTCATCAAAGAATGAAAAGACTAATACTGATGCAACTGAGATCGAAGACGTTGCCACTATTTTGGCAAAAACTATTCTCTAAGAAAATAATTAGCCTGGGGCTCTTGTCCTGGGCATTTATTTTTTCAAGTTATGCACAAACTAACCTAAATTCCAAAATCCAAACAACTCCAGGAGTGATTGAATCACTTCTTCAAATTATTGAAATTGAAAAGAACCAATACACTAATCTAATTAAAGAATCCGAAAAAAAGAGTTTATTAATTACCAGTGCAGATCAAATAAAAGATTTAAAGCTAGATCCATTCTTTGTTAAATCATTACTTTTAAATAGCGATAATAAATATCTACAATTTTTAAAAGATGGTCGTGATGAGTGTCAATTAATCTCACTATTCCAAAATAATCTCCTAAAAACATCTAGAGGCCTTATAAATACAGTTATCATTAATTATCTAGATAAAGATGGCTCAAGAAAAAGAGGACTGTTAACCAAGAATAATTTTTTAGAAATTTATTTCAAAAAGAAATGTATTAATAATAAGGAACTTGGAGATCTCTTTAATATAAAAAATATAAAGAGGACAGTCAAAGGCATTTCTCTTCTAACGCCTAAGAATCAAAAGGAATGTTCACAAATATTAAATGATTGGCTTGATAATCCTAATACTCCATTTTTATGTGGGATTAATGAAACGATGGTGCGAGGCGAGAAGGCTGCTCGAGTTCTGCCTTTAACTGACAAAGTCCAGCGAAGATCAAGGGCCGAGTTACAAAGAAGAATTAGAGAATCGAAAAAAGTTTCATCTCAAATACCTTACTTTCAAAGAACATATTTAAAAAATCTCTGCGGAAATATTGATAATAAAAAGCTCTTTTGTGATAAATATTTAGCAAAAGATATTTGGTCAAAAATAGTCACGGGAGAAAAACCTGATTATCTCTTAAAATATAAATGTAAGAATGTTCTGAGAAAGGAAAAGCTCACTAAAACTGAAATAAAGAAATGTGCTTTAAAATTTAAATCAGAACCTAACTATTGCATCACAAATGGAAATAATAAACACCTCTCACTCTTTCCTCTAGAAAACTGTCATAATATTTCTAAAGCTCTAAATCACTCCAGACTTATCACCAAGTATCACGACTGTCCTGGAGGAATCGACAACGAAGGAATTATTAATATCCATAGGATCATGTCTCATTTTAATCCGACAGAATTACCTTCAACTGAAATTACTTGTGCATCAGAACCAAATCTTACTTTTGCAAAATTAAATATTCAGTCGAATAATTCCAGAGGATGGCCACTAAAAATATGTTTCAAAAATTTAGCGACAGAAAATAAAGAATGTTATCCCTACGTACCTGGGGCCTCTACTTCTGACAAACTATCTGAAGATAAAGTTATTTCAAAAATATTAAAGAAAGTTGAAAGAACTCCCTTTGAAGTAAAGTGTAAACTCACAAATTCAAGAGTCTATAATCCAAATAGGCTAGGTTATAAAGCAGGTTGCTTCATTGTATATGATCCAGGAAATTGTACAACTATGCACTGCCCTAAAGAAGTCTATTATGAAACGAAGCTTATTGATTACTTAATTTACGAGGGTAAAATTCTATACGATTACTTTCCTACTTCTTTTTCAAATGAAAAGTATGCGACATCGAATTTAATGAAAGAAACTCTTAAAAGAGATTCAAAGTTAATAAGAAATTTGACAGCGCTTAAATTCTTCTTTGAAAACTCTAAAACAGGAATTGTTCATGGGTTAGGTTGTGCTGAGGATATACAGCCACAAGTTTTCCATAGAAGACTATTGAATCAATGTACTCCGCTACCTTTTATTATTGATGGTATCTCTAAAGAAGAAGGAAGAACAAAACTGGTATTTAGATCATCTATCTCAGATATCCACACTCCTAAATTAATGGAGTGGAATATCTTATTTAACGCTGTGGCAAATTACAAAGAACTACATCCTCTCTCAACTTGGACTTTATATGGGATTAAGTAATTTCTTCAGATATATTTTCCCTATACTACTATCAGCTTCTATAAGTGCAGAGATAAAACTGCCAGAAATTTCAACTAAACAATCAATTAATAACTTACGCTTCATTTCATCTAATGGTCGCTTTACATTTTATCAAAGAAGATCTGGTTCTCTACTTCTTTCTACAAACTATAAAGTTGAAGAGGTTTTAAAAGGAAGTATCGGAACTCACTATACAGTAAGTGGTTCAAAAGAAAGAAAATACCATATTATTGAACAAAGCCTCAATTACCATACCTATTTAAGTGTAAGAAAGTTAAAAAAAATTTTCATCACTCCTTATGGTAAAAATTCTCCAATATTAATGGGAGAAGGAATTGATTCAAAACTACATTTAAACGACTCCTGGATTTCATATTACAAACCATACCAGCACATCCTGGTATTTAAAAATGTTGAAACACCTTCGATCTCTTTTGAAATAAAAATTCAAAACATAAAGAACCCTTACTTTGTTCCTCACAGAGTTCTCCTAAGTAGCACAGTGGTGCTCTTCTCTGATTTAAATAAAAATGGAACACCAGGCTTAATTAGCTTCAACAGAACTTCTGGAAAATCATTACTGCTGATTAAAGCTGAAAATGTTCAAATGAGGTACGAGCTTTGTTCAACAGATCAACATATTTATATTGGCAATTTCAGTTTAAACAAGTTGAATCCCTTTAGTTCTATTAGCCTATATAAAAAGGCTAATTTCAATCTAGGAAAAGGTCGTATTGTTTATGACAATAATAAGAATGATATTGGTCAAATGATCTGTAACCACACTAAAGATAAAATATTTTTCATCAAAGATATGAGTGAAGAGTACGGTGGTGCAGGATTTGAAGCCTCAGTAATAGATACTAAAACCAAGAAAGTAAAAATATTAAGTTCTCTAAAGTGGGTCAATTCAATAATTAACATGGACGAAAGACTCTTACTTCCCTACAGAGGATCTTTCTACGTTTTAAAGGGAGATAATAATATTTTGAACAAGGACAATTTACTAACGGAAGAGAAGAAAGAAGAAAAAGATGAGAAAAAGGTGAGTAATAAAGAAAACTCTCCCGAGCAAAGTAAAAAGGACAAGAAGAAATGAACAAAGTACTTTTCTTTTTTCTATTATCCTTAAATCTCTATGCTGCAGACCTATCCGATGCTCACAAGGGTAAAATAAACCTCATTAGTAAAAATACTCCTACTGAATATAAAATTGTAATCGCATCCATAAATACATACTCACTCTCTAAAGAAGAAAAAGAAAACCTCCTAAAGGAAATACTACTCTCTGATGCTTACTTCTCACTCATACCTAAAACCGAATTATTCATATTATGTAAGACTGAAATTTATAAACAAACTTTATCCTTTTACAGTCGTAACAATGTGAATCAAAAAACCATTACTCCTGAATTCTTACGAGAACTTTCAAGCTCTATTATGGAGAAAGAGAAACAACTCTCCCCTCTCGCAAGATGGATAGCAAGGGCAATTATTAGAGATCTAAGAGTTATCCTAGGTCATAAGTATTACCAAACTTATCTCATACAAAAATCACAGAAGAAGAAATTATCAAATATAGAACTTGTTAAAATTGATAAGAAGATAAAACTTCTTTCACCTTGGATTAATACTTTTAATCACAAAAGTAGTGAACAGATCAATATCAATTTAAAACCACTTCATTTTACGATCGTAAAAAAACTCGCATTTCTTGCAAAGGTCATTTTTAATACTTCTAGTTTTGAAAAAATTCCCTTACCGTCTACACTTTCGACTTTAAAAATGTTTACCTACTCTAGAGAGCTAACAAAGTCAGAAGGTGAAGTGAAGAAAATTGAAGATGTTTTAAGTAGATTGACTCTTTTTCCAAAAAAATCACAAGACTATCATGCTCCAACAGATTTACCAGAACCTAAGAATGATTGGATACCTCAAGACGATATGGAAAAGCTTGAAAGAGATAAATTAGACTTATTCCCTAATGTAGAGTCTGGCTACACGAGCCCAACAGAACTTCCAAAGCCTGTTGACGACTGGATCCTTGATCTCTAGTTAAGAAGATCAAGGAGCTCTGAGTAATTTTCAAATAAATCATTTCTTTCAAAGAATAGCGTTTTTATTCCCAATGCTTTTGCAACATTGATATTTTCAATAGAATCATCAATGAACAAACACTCTTCAGGCTTTCTTGCTAAGTCATTTAAAATATATTCATAGATTTCACTGGAGGGTTTTCTTAATTTGATCTCATGAGAATAATAAACCTTTTTAAAATTTTCATGTAATCCTTTTGGTCCAAATGCATCCTGACATTCGACTTCGAAGAAATCCTTATGAATTTTATTTGTATTACTAAGAACTGCTAATTCATATTTTTCGCCCAGGGCCCTTATGAACTTCACTTTTTGTTTAGAAATTCCATGAAGCATCTTATTCCAAATCTCATCCAATTCACTATCTGAAGAATGTATTTGTAACGATTTTTTCAAGAATACTCTAAAATCATTTACTGATATGGCGGAAGTCTCTATATCTTTATATTCAGACTCTTTGAAGCCAAGTTCATGTAATTGCAAAACATCGAGCGGGCTAATTTCATTAAAAGCTCTGACTGTATCCATAGGGAAGAGATCTATTAGAACTCCTCCAAAATCAAAAATAATTGTTTTAATACTCATGTTGAAAATTTTAGTATTAATAACTGATTTTTAATAGAGAAAGATCGCACTTTCAGTCGCTTACAAAGAAACCATTGCCATGCGACATGCTATTTGCTTATTTCACTTCAGCTCTAGCAAAACATTCCTCTAACGCATCGTTTATGCTATATTCATCGCATTTTTAATGGTTAAAAATTATAGGGTTACAGAGCTATGACAACTACAGACTTAAATAATATTTCTACGACTTATTCACCAAATGATGTTGAAGCAAAGTGGTACAAAACCTGGGAAGATGGAAAATACTTCAAGCCGAAACCAGGAAAAACAGGTGAGTCTTATTGCATTATTATGCCTCCCCCAAATGTGACAGGAATTCTTCACGCAGGTCACGCTTTGGATGTAACCACGCAAGATACACTTATTCGTTGGAAGAGAATGAAAGGGTATGAAACTCTTTGGCTTCCAGGAATGGATCATGCAGGAATTGCAACTCAATCAGTTGTAGAGAAGAAAGTTCAAAAAGAAGAAGGTAAAACTAGAAATGATTACACAAGAGAAGAGTTTTTAGAAAAAATATGGAAGTGGAAAGAAGAGTACGGTGGAATCATAGCCAAACAACAAAGAGTTATGGGTGCTTCTCCAGATTGGGACTATTCAATGTTCACAATGGATCCAGAAGCAAACGAGGCTGTAAGAAAAGTTTTTGTTCAACTCTACAATGAAGGTCTGATTTATCAATCAGACTATATTATTAACTGGGATCCAGTTCTTCAGTCTGCTATCTCTGACGCTGAAGTTGAACATCAAGAAGTTCAAGGTGCCTTCTATCACCTAACTTATAAAGTTAAAGATAGTGACGTATTACTTGAGATTGCTACGACTCGACCTGAAACACTTCTTGGGGATACTGCTGTTGCGGTAAATCCAAACGATGAGAGATTCGCTCACCTCATTGGTAAAAAGGCCATCGTTCCAATCTGTAATAGAGAAATCCCAATTATTGGTGATGAACATGTTGATATTGAAGTTGGAACAGGTTGTTTAAAAGTAACTCCTGGTCATGACTTCAATGATTTTGAAATTGGAAGAAGACACAACTTAGAAATTATAAATATCATCAATAAAGATGGAACATTAAATGATCTAGGTCTTGAGTTTAAAGGCATGGCTTGTAAAACAGCTAGAAATCATATTGTTGAAAAATTAAAAGACCTTGGTCAATTTGTTAAACAAGAAGACCATGTTCATTCAGTTGGTCATGGAGACAGATCTAAGGCCATCATCGAACCAATGGTTTCTAAACAATGGTTCTTAGATGTACAAGACATGGCAGGGGTAGCCGTAGACGGTGTAGAAAAAGGTGAAACAACTTTTTATCCTAAACAATGGGAGAATACGTACTTCTCTTGGTTAAAAGAGCCAAGAAACTGGTGCATTTCTCGCCAACTGTGGTGGGGACATCAGATTCCGGTTTTCTACTGTGGTGATTGTGATCACAACTGGGCAAGTGAAATAGATGAAACGAAGTGTGCAAAGTGTTCATCAGAAAATATTAAACAGGATCCAGATGTTTTAGACACTTGGTTTTCATCTGGTCTATGGCCGATGACAACTCTAGGGTGGCCAAATAAAGAAAGAATGGAGGAAAGAGGTTACGACAAATTCTTCCCTACAACTTGTCTAGTTACTGGTTTTGATATTATCTTCTTTTGGGTTGCTAGAATGATGATGATGACACACAAAATTTCTGGCAAGAAACCTTTTAAAGATATTTATATTCATGCTCTTGTGAGAGATAAGCAAGGTCGTAAGATGAGTAAGTCTCTAAATAACGGAATTGATCCACTCGACATGGTTGAGCAATACGGAGCAGATGCCTTTAGATTTACTCTTGCGGCTGGTTCTGGTTATAACCGTGGACTAAATTTGGATCCAGAAAGAATTGGTGGATATAGAAACTTCATTAATAAAATTTGGAATGCTTTTAGATTCATTTCTCCATTTCTTGCAAACGCAAAAGCTGAACTTCCAAAAGACTTAGATCAGCAAGAAAAATGGATCATCTCAGAACTCAATAGTGTGACTAAAGAAATGAACTCTTCAATGGAAGAGTATAGATACGATGACTCTTGTTCGGCTATTTACTCATTTGTTTATGATAAGTTCTGCTCATGGTTTATTGAACTTTCAAAAAATATTCTTCATGGTGATGATAAAGCTGCAATGGAGAGAAGAGCATCTGTCTTAAAATATTGTTATAAAGACATCGTAGCTCTTCTCCACCCATTCACTCCTTTTATCACAGAGGAGCTTTGGGGATATTTAAAAGAAGAAGATGACAAACTACTTATTGTACACGATTACCCTGAGTTTAATGAAGAGCTTGATTATGCAAAGGATCAAGATTTTATGAATAAATTCATCGAAGTGATCACATCAATTAGGAATTTAAGATCTTCTCTTAATATTAAACCAAAAGAAGAAGTAAACGTTTCACTCTTTAGTGATCAAGAAGACCTCGTTGAGTTCTTCAAAGCTTCAAAACATGGTTTTGCTGATCTTGCTAAGGTAAAAGACTTAAAAGTATTACCTAAGTCTGCTCAGAGACCTGAAAAAGCGGTTATGAAGGCAATGACTCATACCGAAGCTTTCTTAATACTTGATGGTGCCATTGACCTGACAGAACAAATTCAAAAGTTAGAGAAAGATCTTGGAAAGACAAATAAGGAAATTGAGAAATTAGATAAGAAGTTATCTAACGAGAAATTCATTTCCAACGCGAAACCTGAAGTCATTGATAAGGTGAAATCTGAACACGCTGAATTGTCTGAAAAGGTAAAATCAATTAATGAGAGTTTAAAAAACTTTAAATCATAATTTCATAACGTCGTGGATGAAGTCTAAAACTTCATCCATGACTTTTATGTCTTTCTTTTCACCAAACTTATAAATCTCCACCACATCACCATCTTCCATGTGAATCATATCTTCTACATTTGAAAAGAATTTTGAATTAACTCGTTTTAAATCACTGGGAGAAAAGAGAAAAGATCTCTTTTGGTAGAAGTAACTCACGTGGGCCAAGAAATCGTCATCAGTTAGAACGTAAGTACATTTAGGAAGTAACTCCCTTAAGAAAGAAAGCCCTGCCACTTCTCCTTGAATAATAAGTTCAACTTTTAACTTAGGATCGGCCTTAAACTCTCGCCACTGATCGAGATTTTTCATATCCCAAATAACAACGCGTCCACTTTCCATAAGAAGAAGTAACTCCTTCCATACTTCGAAAGAAAGGTCATTATTCTTTAAAAGAAAGAATGAGGAATCTCCCTCATCAAACAGCTTAACCACATTGTCATCTAACTTTTCAATTTCAGGAGCAGAGTAAAAGAAATCGGGTAAATCTGTTTCTAAAATTGAATTTAAATACTTCACTGTTAATTCATCAAAGGGAACTTCAATCTCAGAATATTCTATTTTTTTGGTGTAGAGAAACTTCTTTAAACCTTTGTCCTCACCTACTCGTATTTTTGATCTAAACGACATTCCTGTAAAGGCACCCTTAGGATCTCTCGCAAGATCAAAGAAGTAATCTATATTGAAAACATCTGTCACATTTACGGCAAACTTATGAATTCCAGTTAAGGAATCTAGTCTTTCAGGCAATGGATAAATATTTACTTTGAAAGGGAGTAGTTCAAAATGCTCTTCCAATCCCTTGTTTACGATGACATTGATTTGAGCATCGGGAAACTTCTCTTTAAGTTGAATAAAGAAAGGGAATGTTAATAGTATATTTTCTTTCTCTCTAGGAGACTGAATTAAGAATTTTTCCATTATATAGCAAGCTCATTTTCTTTTGAGTAATAGACTACTGAATAATATATTACGGCATAGGGAAGGACTAAGAGGTTCACAATGGGAATAGAGATTAAGGCCATAAAGGCACAACCAGAAACCAAGTAACCTAGAAATGAACCTCTAATATTGGATAAACACTCTCTAAAGCTTAGATCCTTGCGCGACCAAGCATAATCTAAAAATGAGACAGCAAGTAGAAGTGCTGAAATAACAAATGCTAAAGGAGGAAAGAAAAGCCCTATTATAAATGAGAAAATTGAAATAATTATAATAAGAGAAATCTTTTTAAATTCATTCATTAATATTTTCGATAATCTTGAAAAGAACTTTTCACTACTTATCTCTTCGCTTGGCTTATTTAATAATCTCTTCTCTACACGACCAGAAATAATATCATTAAATGGTGAGGCTATAACTGAAACGAATAAGACAAAAGTCCAACTCACAAGAAAGTAAAGAATGATGGTCAAAAGGGCCGTAAATAGCCAGGACAAAATACTCATCCATTGCCCTTCACTAACTTTTCCAGCAATGAGTCCTTTTCCCCAATCTAGAAAATCAACATAGAACAGGTTCCCAAGATAGTAGTAAACAGCAATCCCAACAACCACAGGAATAAGTGAAAGAAGAAGAATAATCTTATCTTCTTTCAAAAGTGAAAATGATTTTCGAACTGCCTTAATTGAAATTTTCATATCTTGTCCCAAACATCTGGATTTTTAAATTTAAATCGATGAAGTTTATTATAATCATCTAACGAACTTTTTTCAGGAATTTCTCTAACTAATTTCTTGAACTCACTCCAATCTAGGAACTTTTCAAGTAATTCAGTCTCCACCCTTTTTTCTTCGCAAGTATCCAACTTCCGCTTTGCCTTTCTAATCATGCCCTCAGCTCCAGCTAAATTCCCATCAAGATAATGATAGAGCGAAGTGGCCACCTGGATAATCACCCAATAAACATAGCGCGCATTGTCACCATAGTCTTCAAGCCAAAGGTCTTCAATCTCTTCATGACACTCCCAAAAGTGCTCTATATTGTAGAGTTCTATACCTTTTTTCAATAGGTTAAGGTGACTATCTGTAAATTGTCCATAATGATATTGTTCTGCCATTCAATCATTATAAAAACTCCTCTAAGGAGAGACAAGGTTATTTTCATACACACAAAATGACCTAGGAATGGTAGAAAAGGTAAAACAATCACTTTTAAGGAGAAGCTGTGAATAAGCTAGGAAGAACTTTAGTACCCGACTATTTGAAGGATCTTAAAGTTTATCAAGCGGGTAAGCCAATTGACGAAGTTGTTAGAGAAAAAGGTCTGACTCGCATCTCAAAACTCGCAAGTAATGAAAATCCTCTTGGACCATCTCCCTTTGCTATTAAAGAGATGACTGGTGGACTTTGGGACCTACATCGCTATCCAGATATGCATGCTTATCAATTAAAGAAATCTCTTTGCGAATTATATAATTTAAAACCAGAAAATATTATTCTTGGAAATGGAAGTGAAGGAATCATGGCCTACATTGTAAGGGCCTTTCTTCAACCAGGAGATGAGGTTTTAACTTCTGACAATACTTTCATTGGTTTCTACATTCTAGCTAGAAGTGTTGGTGCTAAGCTCTGTACCGTACCTCTCACAGAAGACTACCGCTTTGATGTAAAGAAACTAGCAGAATCAATTACAGATAAGACTAAGGCGATCTATATTGCTAATCCAAATAATCCAACAGGAACTTATATCACTAAGGATGAATTTGATCATTTAATGAAATTCGTTCCAGATCACGTTATCGTTCTTTTAGACGAAGCCTATTTTGAATTCGCCAATCATCACGAAGACTACCCAGATTCTATGGACTACAGATATGACAATGTCATCACTCTTAGAACATTCTCTAAAGCTTATGGTCTGTCGGGAATTCGCGTAGGATACGGTTTTGCTCATGAAGAACTCATTTCAAATCTAAGTAAAGTTAAACTCCCTTTTGAGCCAAACCTTATTGGTCAACTCGGGGCCAATGGAGCTCTTTACGACAAACCACACTTAGAAAGAACATTAAGAAATAATACTAAACGCTACAATGAAACAGTAAATTTTCTCTTAGAGAAAAACTTCAACCCTATTAAATCTATTACAAATTTCATCACCTTTAAAACTGGTTCAGCTGAAGCGAGTGATTGGATGTTTGATAAACTTCTCGATCAGGGAGTCATCATCCGCGCCCTTAAGGCCAATGAAATGCCTGATTTTGTACGTGTTTCAATTGGAACTAAAGAAGAAATGCAACACTACTTTGAAGCGATGGAAAATATTCTTCCTGAATACGATAAACTCTTTGGGAGAGCTGAGTAATGAAAATTTGTCACTACCGCCACTCCGGTGACCTTGGAGTTAAGACGAGACTTGGAATCCTAGACGAAAGTGCAGGGATTATCATAGACCCAAACTTTGTGTGGGCGCTAAATTATCAAATGGAAGGACGCTTTAATCCTTACGATAGGGCCAATAAGAAACTACCAAGTTCTCTCTTTGAAGTTCTAACTCTAAGCGACTCTCCACTAGACGACTTAAGAGACTCACTAGAAAAATATAATGCTCTAAAGAAAGCAGGAAACTTTAAAACTACAGAAGGAATCCCTACTTTCTTTAAAATAGATGACGAGAGTATCTCCCTCACAAAACCTCTAGATAGAATCTCTACCTACAGAGATTTCTATGCCCATGAAAAACATGTGGCGAAAGGTTTTGCAAAAAGAAATGAACCTATTCCATCAGCTTGGTATGAAATCCCTGCCTACTATAAAGGCCCAACTCACGGATTCATAGGCCCTGAAGAAGAAGTCCTCTGGCCTCACTACACCAATATCCTCGACTACGAACTAGAACTTGGAATGGTTGTGGGAAAAGAAGGGATCAACATAAAAGAAAAAGACGCCATTAACCACATCTTTGGTTTCACTATTCTTAACGACATCTCTGCTAGAGATATCCAAAAGAAAGAAATGGCCGTGAGACTAGGACCAGCAAAAGGAAAAGACTTCTGCTCAATCATTGGTCCTGTCATCACAACAATTGATGAATTTAATAACGTTGAACCAGACCTACTAATGACAGCGACTATCAACGGCGAGGAATGGTCCCGCGGACAATCCGGTGATTCACACTTCTCATTCTCACAAATGATCGCACACGTCTCCATGGACGAATGGGTCCTACCAGCTGACCTCTTTGGTTCTGGTACTGTAGGAACAGGATGTGGGCTCGAAATAGACAAGTGGATTCAACCTGGTGACGAAATAGAATTATTCGTAGAAGGTATTGGAAAACTCAAAAACAAAATTGGAAACAAGAAGGCTTAAATATGGACATGACAACTTTTGACACTAACGGTGAATTCGCCAGTAATTATAAATTTCTTATTGGATCAATTCTCCCCAGACCAATTGCAGTTGTATCAACAAGAAACGAAGACGGCTCCAACAATGTTGCGCCTTTCTCTTTCTTCACTGCAGTCAGCGCTAAACCCATGATCATCGCCTTCTCTCCTTTGATCAGATCTTCCACCGGAGAGATGAAAGACACTCCAAAGAATATTTTTAGAGAAAAGGAATTCGTAGTAAATTTTGTCAGTGAAGAGATCGTCGACCAAATCAACACGACTTCAGCTGAGCTACCTTACGGCCAAGACGAATTTCAATTAGCAGGTCTAACACCAATCGATTCAGAAAAAATCAAGGCCAAGAGAATTAAAGAAAGCAAAATCCACTTCGAATGTATCTATAGAGATCACCTAAGCTACGGAGACGAACCAGGTTGTGGCCAAATCATAACTGGCGAAGTCATCAAGGTTCACATCTCTTCAGAGCTTCTAGACAGCGGAAGAATCGTAACACAAACCTACAAACCCGTAGGTCGTGGAGCTGGGAATGATTGGATACTTTGTGATCATGTTATTCAAAAAGAAAGACTCATGGGTGCTCAAATACAAAAATAAAGAAGTGCCACTAATGAGAGTGGCTAGATATGTATTAATAATTATTATTTCTACTTGAACTCGATGACTAAATCGAAAAAAATGAGTAATTCCATTAACTTATAAGTATATGCTCAAAAAGTGGGCAAAAAAGTCTAAAATACTAACTAAATTTATTTAAAATTTCAGACAGTTAGGTCGATAAATATATATCTGCTATTAGAGACTTGTTTCTCAGGATATCTTATATTTATGAAAATAATTCTAACTTTATTACTATATATTAATTCAGCTTACTCTTTGAACATAGAGTCTTTGGGGCTAACAGGTAAGTATAAATCTTTTTGTGAATCAAAAGATATTAGAGAATTAAAGTCACATAAAGTAATTTTTTATAAGAAAACAAAAGAAAGAGAATGTAAGTCAAATACTGGAGAAATTATTCCAATAGCTTCGTTTGTTCAAAATCTTAAGTCCTTCTATCTAGAGGACTCCAGAATTACTCTTAGAAAAGCCTGTAGAGGGAGCAATAGAAGGAAGTGGAAAAGTAATGAATTTATTACTGAAGGATTAAGCTATAATCTTCCCAACAACCCTTGTATTTGCTCTGTAATTAATAATTTCTCAGAAACTAAAAAAGCTATTTGTGGACAAAACGAAGAAGGAACACTTGCCCTTGAAAGCCTCTTTGAAACTACTAAAATACAAATGCTCGCAACTAATACAATAAAGATAGAAAGAGAAGCAAACTATATTCTTGATGAAATGAAAAAAAATGGACACGATAGTTTTTGTAAAACGACAAAAGTCTCTAATTGTTCTGGAACAGAAGACCTATATAAGAAGTTATTTGACCAAATGAGAGAAAGTGAAGATAGATATGAATTCACAAAAAAAGTAGACTTCAATTTAGAAAAATTCTCAAACAATTTGAATTCTAGAAAAGGTATCTTCTCTAGACCTACTCTGCAGATCGGCAATAATCTTGCTAACTACCTAAGTACCAACATTGAAGGTTCCAACAAGATAGTAAAAACAACTTCAACGACCGACCTAAATAAGTTAAGAGGAAAAGGTGAAGTACATCACATAAGAGAAATGCAGACTCTTAGAAAAAAGATCTCCTCAGCAGGAAGCCTAGAAAAACTAATCAAAAATAAGCTTGGAGACAAGTCTGCTTCAGCACTCGCAACTTTCTGTAAATTCAACCCAGAAGATCCAAAAGAGTTAAACGATCTTAAAGTCACTATCTTTACTCATCAAGATATTGCCTTTAAAACATGCGCTGATACAGATGGTGTTAAAATTGTTAAAAATGGTAGCAAAGCATTGCTTCAAATAATGAATGCATCAGCGAAGTCAGTTGACAAAACATACGATTTTGCTGAATCCATTAAAGACGAATTAAAAAAAGAATTCTTAGAAGACATGCCAAGACGATGTAAAAACTTAAAGAAAAGAATGGACCTTGTATGTAAAATGGGGAGTGTTAGTTTTCATGAATTAATAGAAATGAGTAAGATACCATCGATTGTTGGCAATTTAGATATAATCAATGAAATATACTCGGAACTAGGTATTGAAGCTTTAAAAGCACTAGGTAGCTTAAGAGCAGTCGCATGCTTCACAGAAAAGTCTTTCATTCCAAAAGTTTCTGGACATAAAGAATCAAAGTATCCTGAAGATATTATTACAAGGCCATCATCGAAGGAAGTCGACAGAAGTGTTGACGAAGAAAAAGTAAAATATGAAAAGCGTTTATCTGACATCATGTTTGCAGAAGATATAAGGAAAGTTGTAAAAAAAGCAATGGATAAAGATCCAGGCATTGTGAATGATCCTGAATTTCAAAATACAGCTAAAAATTATAAGGAACTTTTACCGGAGTACTTACGAGAGAAGATTGATTTCACTGCCTCAGCTCCAGTTTTTAGAAGTCAAATAAATTTTCTTAAAAATCAAGCAAAGAAAGATCATCATGAGAGTTTAGGGAAAATTCAAAATTCTCTTGTAAGGAGATATGCCAATCTAGCTTCTAAACAAAATGGTCGTAAGCGCTACGCCAAAAGACTTAGTAAAATCAAATCAGATATTCAAGAAGTGACACGCATAACGGGAAGTGAACCTTCAAGGTCATTTTCTGATCGCTACTTTGCTGGAGATACGAATACTAGCACAAATCAGATAAAAGTAAGTACTCCAGCTCCACTACCACAGATTTCTCAAAGCGCAGATGGTGAAAGAGAGGACGATCTAGATAGTGAATTTACTTCCGCCTATGCTCCTTACGACGGCAGTGAACTTGAGAACAAATCAAATACTAAGAGTGAAGCCACTTCCAAAGCTTCAGTTAAAAAAGGTAGTCACGCTATAATTGAAAACACTAGTGGTATCAAGCTATCAGGAGGTTCATCTTTAAGAGGAGATAGAAACTCTAGATCAACTGCAAGCATCGAAAATCTAAGCATAAGTCTTGTAGCCAACGAAAATGAAAGAGCGAAAGAAGAGATTATTGTTTCTAAGAAACTCAAAGATGGTGAAGCCTGGATAAGTTACAATAGAGAAAAGTCTCTCTTTGAAAAATGGAACAAATCTAATGGTAAACTGGAAAGAGAATGGCCACTAGAGAAAGAAGCCTTTGAAAATCAGTCTTATAACAAAGAAGATATTTCAATTACAAAAACTGAAAAAGAAGACATGCAATTATTCTTAAACAACTTAAGAGCAAGGCATGGCGATCTACTCGACACCTTCAAAAAGAACATCAACTAAAATAAAAAAGGCCCTCAATTGAGGGCCTTTATATGATCTAAATTTAAATTACTTTAATTTAATTTCTTCTTTAATCTTTGCAAAAGTTTTTTCTTCTCTAATAGCATACATTAAGTTTGATTTTAACTTAGCGTCACTTGAGTAGTATTGCTTGATTTGATCTGATTCCATTCCTGAACCAGCTGCCATCTCAGTAATTTTTGCATCAAAGTCAGAATCAGAAGCTTCAACTTCGTATTTCTTTGCAAGATTATCTAAAATAAGACCTGATCTAACTTGAAAAGTTGCCTTTTCAGTCATGTCTCCAGACCACTTAGAGAAGTACTCACCAAGCATCTCTTCGTTGAAACCTTGACCTTTAAGGTTTCTAGCAAGATCTTCTTTAAGGTGATTTTCTTGTTGCTCTACTAATGACTTTGGAACGTCAAACTTGTTAGCATCGATAAGTTTCTCTAAAATTTCTTGGTGAACTTTCTCAAGAACTTCTCTTTCTTTTTGCTTAAAAAGATTGTCTTTGTTCTTAGTATTGAAATCTTCAACAGAATCAAAACCAAATTCTTTTGCAAGTTCATCAGTAAATTCTGGGAATACTTTTTCTTTAATTTCTAATAGTTCAGTTTCAAACTTAACTTTAGCTTCTTTAAGTTCTTCAACGTGGTAATCACCTGGGAAAGTAAGTTCAATAACCTTCTTCTCACCTTTTTTCATACCAATCATTCCTTCTTCGAATCCTGGAATGAATTGATTAGATCCGATCTCTAAAAGAAAATCTTCACCTTTCATATTATCTGGTCTGTCACCCTCAGCAGTTTCACCTTGAAAGTTAAGAACAGCAGTCTGACCAACTTTAAGTTTAGAGTTAGCTCCAACTTCTTTCATCTCTGCTTTAGGTCCTAAGTAGTTCTTCTTAATTTCTTCAACATCTTTATCAGAAACTGAAACTGTTTCTTGTGCTACAGAAATCTTACTTAAACCCTTAACTTCAACAGTTGGGAAAATTTCAACAAGTGCATCAAATTTAACAGAGTTTCCACCGTCATAATCCATATTTTCAAAAGTTGGGTAACCCACAACTTTAAGATCTTCTTTTTGAACTGCTTCAAAGAATTGGTTTTGAACAAATTGATTTAAAGCTTCAGACTCAATTTGTGGTCCGTAAACTTGTTCAACCATACTTAATGGCGCTTTACCTTTTCTAAAACCTTTCAAAGAAGTTGTTTTTCTTTTTTGGGCTACAGCTGTTTTAATCTCAGCAGTAAGGTCTAAAGTTTCAAAGTTAAAAGTAATTTTTTTAGTACAATCGTTGATTGTTTCAACTTTATAAGACATATCATTTCCTCGCGTAACTTATAGCGTTATTTGTGTTCTTTTTATAGGTTGTGAAATTATCGATTTTGACCCAAAAAGTCAATGCACAGAGGGGCTGAGCTCTAACTATTATAGGTAACTTTTGTTAGATATAATCCTTGAGGCGGGGCCACTGGAGCGAGTTTATTTCCATCAGGCTTTCTAAGACTCTCCGCCAGACTCGCAGCATCAATCTTACCCTCGCCAATATTCCAAATCGTCGCAACCATCAAGCGAACCATTTGTTTTAAGAATCCACTACCAGTAACTTCGAAGACGAAGTATTCAGGACATAAGTCGTGAAAGAAACCCGTGGCCTCCATCTTCGTCAATGAACAGCTGAATATCTCTCTCACCGTAGTCGCAACATCAGTACCAACAGTGAAGAAGTCTGCAAAGTCATGCTTACCTACAAATAATTTGCACGCCTCCTCCATCTTCTCAATATCAAGCTTTCTAGTCATAAAGGTTATCTGTTGATTCAATAGAGGATCACGCCTCTTTCCTAGCGCAAAAATATAACGATAAGTTTTATCTACCGAGCCAAAAACTGGATGGAAATTTTCATCTGCATTTTCCGCCATCAGACATTCAATATCATCGGGTAAATTAGAATTTAGTGCTCTAACTAATTTTTCAGGAGGAATAACAAGGGGAATCTCAACCCTTACGACTTGAGCCAGAGCATGTACTCCAGTGTCCGTCCTTCCAGACCCAAGAGTTTTAACTTCTTTGGACTTTGAAATTTTTGCGAGGGCCCTATTCAATTGGCCTTGAACAGTAAGTTCCGTATGGGGTTGCTTTTGCCAACCCTGATAACGGTGACCATTATATTTTAGAGTTAATTTATAAAAACTCAAAAGTGAAACCTAGTCCATAGGACATACCAGAGATTGTTATATCGTCAGCAAATCCAGAATACGACTGAGTCCTTACGGAAAGATCAATCGACATAAAACTAACTTCATAAGACTTGTAGTACTCAAAGCCTGTTCCAGTAAAGAGGTAACCTAGGTTAAACTTTAACTTCCCCTCTCCAAAGTAACCATAACCAACTTGATACTTCGTTTTATCTTTATCTTCAGCGTCCCTGTCACTTCTACTTTGAATTAATCCCATCATTGATGGTCCAGCTGCAAAAGAGATTTTCATGACTCTTGCAATTGGGACTTCAAGAAGTAATCTTATATCAACAGGAATTGAATACAGATTGAATCTCATATTACTGGTAGTCCCATTTGCTGCAAAGATACCTTTTCCAGTACTATAACCAATACCTGATCCCAGTCCCCAGGCTAAATTAACACCACCTTTAGAGAAGTAGAAATCTTTAGAAAGATGTAACGAACCTCCTTTTGCTCCTGAATTAGAGTTAAAAGTTTTCTCGTAAACTCCCTTACTATCTTTATATTCAAAATTATTTTGGTAATACTCAAAAGATAAAGTTGATTCCGCTTTATTATTAATTCTTTCTAAGATCGCTTCATTACTATGTGAAATATATGAATCACTTTTCAATCCACTATAAGGGACTCCACTGTTGAATTGGATCGGAGAACCCTTTCCTGATACTTTCTCAGAATATCCCTTATTACTTTGAACATGCGGTGAATCACCATCTATATCCATAGCGTCTAGGAATTTCTCAAATTGACCTGGTACATGGGGATTAGCGCCGGCCTCGACCTTACCTAATGGATCGCCAGTTGCTTGTCCAGGTACAGTCTGGCTAAAGTCTGCAGCTATACAATTAACTGAAAATAGAAATAATAATAACTCAATCTTCTTCGTCATGCTCATTTTCATTCTTCCATGAAAACACATCTTCCAGTGCTCCCTTATGAGTTGCAAAATAAACCAATCCACCTAGTACATAGGCTCCAGTGATAGCTCCAATCATTAGTTGTTCATAAGTAAATATTAGCGCTAGCAGTAAGAAAATTAACGCAAGAACTCGCTTCTTGTGTGTTTTTACCCAAGTCGAATTCTTAAATGAGTAAAATGGAATATTTGAGATCATTAAAAGAGAATACAGCAGAACATAGAAAATAGTGATCGGCGTATAATCTTTAATCACTTCAAACTCTACAGAGAGAAGAACATAACCGACTATTCCTAGGGCCGCTGTAGGAATGGGTAATCCTTGAAAATAGTCACTACTTACCTTTTCAATATTAGCATTGAATCTCGCTAACCTTAATGAGCCACATAGAAGATAAATAAATGAAATCACCATTCCTAATCTTCCAAGGTCTTTAAAGAAACAATTATAAGCAAGAAAAGCTGGCGCTATTCCAAATGAAACAACATCACTTATCGAGTCAAATTGTTCCCCGAATTGAGATTGAGTTCCAGTCATTCTAGCAACTCTTCCATCAACGGAATCAAATATCGATCCCAGTAGTAAAATCATACCGGCATTATAAAATTGTCCGTTCCAAGACATGATAACTGAACCAAACCCACAAGCTAAATTTAATGCTGTAAATGTATTTGGTAAAAAGAATGCTAATCTCTTAGGGTGATCAATCATATTAAATTTTCCTCTATGTCTGATGGTATGCCAGCTAAAATTCCTTGTCCGGCGACTACCTCATCATTTTCATTTATTAAAACCTCTAATGAGGACGGAATATAAACCTTTACTGATCCACCGAAAGGCAAATAGCCAAAGTTCATTTTTTGCTTTCCTCTATCTCCTGGCAAAACCACGATCTGAGGAACAAGTCTTAAAATATTTAATCCAACAGAAAAACCAACCTCAAGGCCACTTGCCAATTTAAACTTAACAAGGTGATCTGGACAACTTTCAAAACTAGTTTTCACATCTTGAATTTCAGATGTGACTGGAAAAAACAAACCAAGTCCCTTCCAAAAAGGAACTTGAATTAAAATACTAGTATAGCTCTTTCCAAAAAAAGAATGCTCAGTATTCTTAACAATCTTTACGACCCTACCGTTAACCGGAGAAAAAATAACTCCAGCAGAGGAGTTCGAATCTTCTCGTAAATCCTTTCTCACTCTTCGAAAAATGATAAGAAATATAGAATAAATAAGAATAGAAGAAATTAGACCAAAGATCCCTACTAATGCGAATAGAGCGATGGCCGAAAAAATGAAAGCAACGAATGTCCAACGCGGTAAATAAGTAAGTCCCATATATTAAATCTATCAACAATTCTGACTAATGTCATTTATTGCTTACATGGAACTCTTTTTCTAAGGATCTGTAATAAAAAGGCTTTTCTCTCATTTGCCGCTTAGCAATAAGCGAAAAGAGCTTTCGGGAATTTTCTTTTACAAGTTCTCCACTTGAGCGATTTATTCCCTCAAAAGTCTCACTAAAATGAGTCCAAAACTCTCCAAGCTCGCCCTCGAGTTCTTCTCTAAGTCTAGGGAGTTCATCTTCAGAATGCAGAGAAGTTTTTACTTCATCACCACGCCACTCATAGAGAAATATCTCCCCCTTAAATGCTCTAGATATCCAAGCACCTTTATCGAAACCTAGTAGTTTAGGAGTAACAAAGTGATAAAATGAATAAATTTGAGTTTTCTGCCATTCCAATACTTGTGACATGCCTTCAGAAATTCTCATTCCCGTATATGAACCTGGTCCAGCTACTTGAAAAAAAGCAGATATATCACCAATCTTTAAATCGTGGGCCTTTAAAAGCTCATAGATTTTTGAATGGATAGATGCTGAACTTTTCTTATCTGAAGTTTCAAGAAACTCTATCCACTCAAACTTGTCATTCAAGAGTCCTAAGACCAAGTGATCTGAAGTATCAACAAACAAATAGGTCATTAAAAGAATCTCACCACATCGTTAAATATCGCGCCGATCATTAACATCAGCAATAGTGAAAGACCAAACTGCTGAGCAATTTCCATTTTTCTACGTGAGACAGGGCCTCTATTTATAACCTCAAGAATTATAAATAAAATATGACCACCGTCTAATACAGGAATTGGAAATAAATTTATAACACCTAAGTTTACAGATATGAGCGCCATCAATTGAAAAAAGTAAGATAAGCTTGTATTAAATGAATCGGAAGCCACTTTTCCAATAGCAAGAGGTCCACCAATTTGTTTTAACGAAACATCACCAACAATTAGCTTTTTAAAGGAACCAACTGTTTTAGTAATCGTCTCCCAAGTTCTACCAAAAGAGCCCAAAAATGATCCGACAAAACCTTTTGAGGGTGTATCAACAAGTTTTAAACCTTGAAAGATTCCACTTGAATAGACTCCAATCAATTTAACTTTCTTCTTTCCTTGCGGCTTAACATCAGGAATAAGAGTGACATTCTTAATAACACCATCAGCTAGTAAACTGATTTTGACGTCTTTTTCTTTAATGAGTTGTAAAGTTGATCTCAAGCTCTCAAAACTATATATATCTTTACCATTTAAACCTAAAATAATATTACCACCTACTATCCCAGCTTTCTCAGCTGGAGATTTCATAGATATACTTTTTACAACCATATCTTTTGGGTAGAGTTTTTCTTTTCTTAAAAGTTTTAGTAAGTCATTGCTAGAATTTATAGTTAAAGTAACTTTCTTTTCAAAAGGTCTAATTTCTCTAACTTTAATATTTGCAAGGTTAGCCTTCTTATCCATTTTATAAAGATAGAATGTAATCGTTCCTCTAAGTGTAGCAATTTCATCGAGTGATTCATTCCAATCTACAGCTTCACTGGAATTAGATATTGCGAAAACATCTCCCTCAGGAGTCGTCAGAATAGGACGCCTTAAGAAAGGTGGTGACTTAATCATCTCCTCAAAGAATTTTTCCCCTTCCATATTTATGGTTAGAGTTTTCTCGGCGCCAAATCTTTCAACAGTTAATGTCTTAACACCGCCATCCTTTAACACAATATCAGAAGGATTAGAGATATCGTCACCATTTACTCTTCTAAGAACATCTCCGGTATAAACTCCTAATGACTGAAGTTTTGAGTTCTCAGCAACAACTCCAATTTTTAATTCTGGTAACTTTTCTCCAACAAATAAGAGTGCGAAGAAAATAACATAGGCCATAATAAAATTTGCAAATGGTCCACCAAAGACAATCCAAAATCTCGCCCACTTACTTTTATGAGTAAAACTATATCGCCTCTCTTCTTCCGGAATTGAGTCACCAGCAAGAGGGTCATCACCAAACATTTTCACATACCCACCAAGAGGTATTAAAGAAAGAGCATACTCAGTGTCTCCTCTTTTAAATTTGAATAGCTTTGGTCCAAATCCAATTGAAAAAACTTGAACTCTAACACCAAAAAGTCTGGCAAATAAGAAGTGACCTAACTCATGGAAAAATACTAACGGACCTAAAAATATAATAAAAATAAAAATTTTTTCAATCATAAAAACCTAACCAAAATAGAAATATTTTATTGCCGTTGCAAAGAACGGTGTTAAAAATAACAGACTATCAATTCTATCATAAACACCCCCATGTCCGGGAATTAATGCTGAACTGTCTTTTATTCCGCACTGTCTTTTGAGTTTTGACTGAATAAGGTCTCCCACTTGAGACATTAATCCTAAAAATACAAAAAAGAGAAATATTTTAAGATTCATTTTGCCGAATAGAAAGTGAAGAGCTATTCCACCTACAAAACCAGATGTTAAAGCACCACCAATCAAACCCTCGATAGTTTTATTAGGACTAACACTAGGCCAAAGCTTATGTTTTCCAAAGTTTTTTCCAAAGAACCAAGCTCCGGTATCCATTCCAAAATTCACAAGAAGCAAAATGAGGATTAATGAAATCCACTTAGTATAAAGAAAAAGTGATGCTATAGACATCATAGGTAGCAAAATGAGTAATGATGAAAGAAAAGGAAACTTCTCAACTACCCTAATTAACACCTTAGATTCCATATCAATATAGAAAAGGTAAATAAGTAATATGAAGTTTAAAATTAATGATGCATTTACAAAAACTTGCAACAAATGGGCACTTACATCCAAGAAATTAAAATAAACAAAAGGAGCAATAAAAGCTGTTTGTGCAATTAAATATTTTAAATTCTTTCTCTTCGCTTTAAAGAAATTGCAAAAGAGCTCATCTACAGAAAGTACTCCTGTAACAAACACAAAGCCCAAAGTAGCTTGAGTTCCAAAAGATAAACAAACGCCGACTATTATTGCCAGAACTAGAGCTGACACTATACGTTTTTGAGTATTAGACATAAGAATAAACCTTAAAAATTAGTAATGATTTCTTTATTTTCAATGGCTTTCTTTTTCGAGTTTTGTAGATCTGAAGAAGATATATTTCCAAATCTTCTCTCTCTTAATGAAACGAATTCATAAATTTTTCTAAACTCTTCTTTTTTAAAGTCTGGCCATTGAGTTTCCGTAAAATAAAGTTCAGCATATGCTGATTGCCAAAGAAGAAAATTAGATATTCTTTGATCTCCACCTGTTCTTATCAATAAATCAACATCACCTAACTCTGGTAATAAAAGATAAGATTGGAGTAATTCTTCGGTAATTTCCTTTCCGGGATTTTCTTTTATAAATCTATTAGTAGCGTGAACAATCTCATCACGACCACCGTAACCAAAAGCAAATGTTAACTTAAGGCCCGTATTATTTGCAGAATCATTCTCTAAGTCTGCTATTATTTCTTTAGTTTTCTCTGGCAACTTACTTGTGTCACCCATAACTTTAAATTGTATATTATTTTTAAGAACTCTTTTTCTTTCTTTAATCAAAAATTTCTTTAATAATTTAAAAAGAACTGAGACTTCTGTAACTGGCCTACTCCAATTTTCAGTAGAGAAAGCGTACAAAGTTAAAGCACGAACACCTAAGTCATCGGCTTCTTCAACAATATTAGAGACTATTTTTGATCCTCTAATATGTCCCCAAACACGCGCATGCGAGCGGGTCTGGGCCCATCGCCCATTCCCGTCCATTATAATTGCAATGTGTTCAAGTTTATTTACTGCCATATTAAATAGATAATAACTCTTTTTCTTTTGCTTCTATAACGACATCAACTTCTTTAACAAATTTGTCTGTTACAGTTTGTACTTCAGCATGAAATTTCTTTGAATCATCCTCAGAAACCTCTTTTGCTTTTTCTGCTTTTTTAATAACTTCGTTCTGATCTCTACGAGAGTTACGAATAGCAATTTTGGCATCTTCACCATTCTTCTTTATTTCTTTAACCTGCTCTTTTCTTCTTTCTTCAGTTAATGCTGGGAATGGAATTCTTATTAAATTTCCATCATTAGAAGGTGTAAGCCCAAGATTTGCTCCAAGAATTGCTTTTTCAATAGTCGCAATCATTGTTTTATCAAATGGTTGAATCTGAAGTAGTCTTGCTTCAGGTGTGCTTATTTGACCCACCTGACTAATACCTGTCGGAGAACCATAATAGTCAACACTAACACCATCAAGAACACTAGCTGATGCACGACCAGTACGAACTTTTGTCAGTTGATACTTTAATGACTCTACTGCTTTTGACATTTGCTTATCTAATGCAGATTTTATTTCATCCATCATAATTTTATTCTCCAATTATTTCTTTACTGTAGTTCCGATCTCTTCACCCATTACAGCTCTTTGCACATTACCTTTTTCAAACATATTGAAAACAATAATTTCAATTTCGTTGTCCATGCATAATGAAATAGCCGCAGAATCCATAACTTTGATTCCCCTATTTAAGACATCAATATACTTCAACTCATCAAACTTTACAGCGTCTTTATGCAACATAGGATCTTTATCATAAATTCCGTCAACCTTAGTGGCCTTCATAATAACTTCAGCATCTATTTCATTTGCTCGAAGCGCCGCAGTAGTATCCGTTGTAAAGTATGGATTACCAGTTCCTGCAGCAAAAATTATAACCCTTTTCTTCTCTAAATGTCTCACGGCACGACGACGAATATAAGGCTCAGCAATTTTAGCCATTTCAATAGCACTCATCACTCTTGTATCAACACCCAATCTTTCCAAACTATCCTGAATAGCTAGAGAATTAATCACTGTAGCAAGCATTCCCATATGATCAGAAGTTGTCCTATCCATTCCCTTAGTTGCACCTGCAACACCACGATGAATATTCCCACCACCAATTACAATAGCGACCTCAACACCCATCTCATGAAGACTCTTCACTTCATCACAGATCTGACTCATCATATCACTACAGACACCACCGCTTTTATTACCTGCGAGGGCCTCACCTGAAAGCTTCAATAGGATTCTTTTATATTTCACTATTCATCCCCTGTGGACTAGATTAAATGTCAAAAAAAAGGGGACAATAAAGTCCCCTTAAATTAAAAAACTATTTTAAATTGCTTATTGACCACCTGTCATTTTAGCAACTTCATCAGCAAGATTATCTTCCTTCTTTTCAATACCTTCACCAAGATTTAATTTGTGAAAAGACTTTACAGTAATATTTCCACCAACTTTACCAGCAACCTCAGCGATTAATTTCTTAATGCTTAAGTCTGGATTCTTAACAAATGATTGCTCAAGAAGACAAACATCTTTAGCCAATTTACCAAGCTTACCAAGAATGATTTTATCAATCATATTCTCAGGCTTACCTTCTTCTCTAAGTTGAGCAGCATACACAGCAGCTTCTCTCTTCTTAAATTCTTCATCAATATCGTCACCACTTAAGAAAGTTGGTGAAGCTGCAGCAACATGCATAGCAATGTCTTTTGCAAGCTCTTGTACTTCAACAGAATCTGCTTTATCCGTATCAAGATCAACAACTACGCCAATTTTTCCACCGTGGTTATATGAACCTAAAAGACCTGTACTAGATACAGCAGCAAATCTTCTGATATCAATTTTCTCACCAACTTTCATAGTTAGCTCAGTTGACTCATCATTTTTCGCTTCTTTAAGTTCTTCAATAGATCCTGGCTTGTTAGCAAGAGTCCACTCAGCCATTTTCTTAGCAAAACCTTGGAAGTCATCACCCTTAGAAACAAAATCAGTTTCACAGTTTACTTCTAAAACTACACCGTTTCCACCATCTACTAAAGATACAACAACACCCTCAGCGGCAACACGACCAGCTTTCTTAGCAGCTTTTGCCAAACCTTTTGTTCTTAAAAAATCAACTGCAGCCTCAATGTCACCATTAGTTTCACCTAGGGCTTTTTTACAGTCCATCATTCCTGCACCAGTCTTTTCTCTAAGTGCTTTTACGTCTTTTGCAGTAATTGCCATTTTGTTATTCCTCTAAAATTAAAATTAAATAATTAAGTATTATTCTTCTTTAAGGTCGATATCATTTTCGTACTTAGAAATGATTTCTTTTTCAAGCTCAGCATCTTTCGACTTAGAACCTTTAGACGGTTTACCAGTTTTCTTTGCTTGACCACTACCTGCAGCTACTGCATCGGCAAAGTACTCAGAAAAAAGAGCAACAGACTTGATTGCGTCATCGTTACCTGGAACAACAAAATCAATTCCATCTGGGCTACAGTTTGTATCCGTGATAGCAACAACAGGAATTCCTAAAACGTTAGCTTCAGCAATTGCGATTTTTTCGCTATTAGGATCAACAACAAATAAAGCTCCTGGAATCTTTCTCATATCTTTGATTCCACCAAGGTTTTTCTCAAGCTTGATTACATCTTTTTCAATCTTAGATCTTTCTTTCTTAGTCAAAAGACCGAAATCTCCAGTTTCTTTCATTTTTTCAACTTTTCTTAACTTATCTACAGAAAGAGTAATTGTTTTATAGTTAGTAAGCATTCCACCTAACCATCTGTAAGTTACGTGATTTGCGCCACAACTTTCAGCAGCATTTCTAACTGTCTCAGCAGCTTGTCTTTTAGTTCCTACGAAAAGAACTGGCTTACCTTCAGAAGAAACTTTCTTCAAAAAGTCATAAGCTTTTTTTGCTAGTGGAATAGTTTTTCCAAGGTCTACAATATAGATTCCATTTCTTTCACCAAAAACGTATTTCTTCATTTTAGGGTTCCACTTATGTGTCTGGTGACCAAAGTGTGCTCCTGCTGATAATAGATCTTGGATGTTTAATTCTTTAGACATGCTTACTCCTAGGTTGGTTAGTCTGATCCCTCAAGCTACCTGTTGGTAGACCTTCCCGAGAGGGAATGATTTTTTGCACAATTGCATATAAGTTGGAATAAATATCATATAGATTAAGATGCTTCAAGTTGTAAATTCACTCCTTGAAGCATTAATTTCTTATATAAAATATTTATTAAAGACCGTCAGATGCTGATAAAACTTTTCTCGGTTTGGAGCCCTGCGCAGGCCCAACAATTCCTTTTGATTCCATTTCTTCAATGAGATTTGCAGCTCTATTATAGCCTATTCTAAGTCGTCTCTGCAGCATTGAAGCCGAGGCTGACCTTGACTCCATAACGATCTTAATGGCTTGCCCATACATCTCATCATTGGACTTATCGTCGGATGATGTGACGTGGGAGCCGTATGTATAATCATCGGTCTCTATTTCACCGCCATTCTCGAGAAACTCAATGGCATTTTCATTATAACTTTGTGGCAACTTACTTAATTCATCCGTTAAAACTTCAATTTCCGTTTCGTCCACAAATGAAGAGTGGACACGTGTCATCTCAACTCCACGCTTATACAGCATGTCGCCTTTTCCAAGTAATTTTTCGGCTCCCATCTTATCAAGAATTGTTCTTGAATCTGTAGACGAAGTTACTCTAAAAGATACTCTCGTTGGAAAGTTCGACTTAATAACTCCCGTGATTACATCTACAGAAGGTCTCTGTGTTGCGAGAACCAGGTGAACTCCAGCCGCTCTAGCCTTTGCTGCCAATCGTGCAATATTAAGCTCTATCTCTTTTCCAGCTTTAGTTAAAATAAGGTCAGCAAATTCATCTACAACTATTACAAGGCACGGTAATTCATACTCATCTGCACCAGAGTCTTCATAGTACTGATGTATCTTCGCTATCATTGCAGGCCCTGCTGTCTTTAATTTTTCATTAAATCCAGCAATATTTCGAACCCCAAACTCCTTAAGTATTGAATATCTTCGGTCCATCTCTTGTACAGCCCAAAGTAAAGCAATGGATGCAGTCTTAGCATCAGTCACAACAGGCATGGTCAAGTGAGGCAGTTTTGCGTATACGGCAAATTCAAGTTGTTTCGGATCAATCAATAACAGCTTCATTTGCCTTGGTGATTTCTTAACCAGAAGGGACACAATTAATGAATTGATGAAAACAGACTTACCAGCACCAGTTGCTCCAGCAACGAGCATATGAGGCATGGCTGCCAAATCCACTACATATGTCTCACCGTAAGCATCTTTACCCATAGCAACGGGTAACATGGTTGAAGCATTCTTAAACTCTTGAGAACCAAGCACCTCATCAAGATAGATAATTTCACGTGGATTTCTTGGAACTTCAATCCCAATAGTTGTTCGACCCTTCATAGGATATACGATTCTAATGGGTGCACCATAAAGGGCCATTGAAAGATCTTCAGTCACACCTGCGACTTTAGATACCTTGATCCCCGAACCTAATTCAAGTTCAAAAGTATCAACAACAGGTCCCTTGAGAACATTTATAATGACACCATCAATTTTGAATTCAGCTAATTTTTCTTCTATAATCTCAGTAATCTCATCAAAGTATTTATCATCAGGGTGAGTTACTTTCTTAACCTTTTTTTGTTTAGAAAGTGTTGTAACCATAGAGTAATATTCACTTTCCTCTTCACTACCTGCCATAGAATTTTTAAGTTTAAAGCGTGATGCAGAAGAAACCATTCGTACTGCCCCACCACCAGGCGCAGTTTTTTCAGTATTAATAACTGAGTGACTTACAGGCTCTTTATCTGATTCTGAGTCATCAATAGGACTAACATCTTCCACTTCATTGTTTTGCTTTTGAAAGAATTTTGCAAAATGAGGGACTTTATCTTTTTTCTCTTTCTCCTCAGGGGCAGACTGATTAACCTGCTCCATGCTTTGAACAAAGGAAGGTTTTCTGTCATCGCTCTCTTCACCTTTCAAAAGAAGGGGCACCTTTGTTTTAACTCTAGAGATTAGACTCTCACTCTTGTTTTGAATTTTATTATTTAACTCAGATGGACTGATTTGAGTCGACGCATGAGCAAGTTTTTCTGGAACACCTTTAAAAAAATTGATCAGACTTAGAATACTATCTCTAAAAGATTCACGAAATGAACCTGCCAAAAAACCTACTAAGCAGAAGGCAGAGCAAAGAAATAGCATCATTCCAGAAAAATTATCCTCAAGTACGTGAAATATACCTGCACCCATAAAATCTGGATAAATAAAGTAAGTCATAAAAAGAAATGAACCAACTAACGTTAAAACATTAAATGAATCCAACAACGAATCACGTTTTGAAAGCACGAAAGTATAGAGCAAGCCAAAAAAGAAAAAAGGCAAGAAAATCCAAGGCCCTGTATAATATCCAACTAATGCAATAAAAGTCGTAACATAATAGCTAAAGAAGTTAATTTCACTAGAGCCAGAAGAAATTAAAAAGAAATTATCTGGCAGAACTTCTGAAAAGTAGTAAGCATAAAAAGCTATTAGAGTAATGACAAATAAAGAAAGTAATTGAGTTTTAAGTATTTTAGAGATCATACAATATTGTAACGTGTTAGTGCTTTCACTTAAAGAAAAATCTAGAACATAGTCCATGGTAATAGAAAAAATCTAAGAAATTAACTTTATGAATCTATAACTAGAAAAAAGGCAAAAAAAAAGCTCATCCGAAGATGAGCTTTTTAAATAATGGGTGCATCGTGCTAGCCTCACACCAAGTCCCCCTGGCACTACTTTCGCCGCTGACAAGCTTGACTTCTGA